>OKWQ01000005.1_pt1 | contig 511648 bp, 489 predicted proteins | sample 1607071 | NCBI WGS metagenome assembly OKWQ01 (sample SAMN07501039, study PRJEB24779) | human gut metagenome | reverse complement strand
GAACACGAAGGTTAAGCATTAAGAGGCCGATAGTACTGCACGGGAAGCTGTGTGGGAGGGTAGGTGGTTGCCAGGTCATAAGGCTCCTTGGTCAAGCGGTTAAGACACCACCCTTTCACGGTGGTAACAGGGGTTCGATTCCCCTAGGAGTCACCATATACACTTCATTATGAAGTGTTTTTTTTATACAATAAAATAAATATTTCATTATGAAGCATATTAAAAATGAAGATAAGTCATTAGGTTATATAACTTAAAAAATTGTTGTAACTCTTTCCAAGGATTGATTGGAAGGAGTTTTTTATTTGTTTTTTTGTAAATAAAAAAGAACGATATTTTAGCATTGAGAATTATTTAGCCTTTACGGATTAAGATAATAGAAAGATAAAAACAGATTGACATCACAGCTACCCAGTGATACTATATAGTAGTAGTAAGTAATACTGAATACCGGTAATACTAGATAGTGAAGAGGTGACCTATATGGAGAATATAACAGAAATGCTAAAGGGAGTATTAGAAGGCTGTGTCCTTGAGATTATCAGCCATGAAGAGATATATGGTTATGAAATTACCAAAAGGCTTAATGCCCTTGGATTTTCAGAGGTTGTAGATGGTACAGTTTACACCATCTTGGTGAGGCTTGAGAAAAAGAAGTTAGTTGAAACTAGCAAAAAGCCATCTGAAATGGGACCTCCACGAAAGTTCTTTACTCTTAATGAAGCAGGACGTGAGGAACTGAAAAGGTTTTGGGAAAAGTGGGAATTTGTATCATCGAAACTTAGCGAGTTGAAGAAGGAGAGGAAATAATGAATTTTTGGGAAAAAATCACGGGAAGTGATATGACTAAAGAATTTAAGAGCTTTGAGGCAAGAGCTGAAAAGTTAACTGCTGAATATCAAGGAGCATGGGAAGAAATTAAGAGTAATCTTTGGATCCACTCAGATTTCACCGGTCGAAATCTTATGCCAATCCTTGATGATGTGCTGGGCATGCTGGAGGAAAAAGCTGCAGAGGGAATTAGTACAAAAGAAGTTTTTGGTGAGGATATCAAGGGCTTCTGCTTAGAATTAATGGGCGATGAAGGTGCAAATTCCTTTAGAGATAAGTTGCGTAAGCAGCTAAACAATAATATTGCTAAGAAGTTAGGTAAATAGGAGGAGAAAATGGGAATAAAAGATATGATAGAAGACAAGAGAGCGTGGCGAGCACATATTGCGCGTGTGAAAGAACTTCCTAAAGATTATCAGGTTGCTTATAAAGAGATCCAAAAATATCTTTTTAAGGTTGGTCCTGTTGAATTAACAGAGGGAATTGAGCTATTGTCAGGGATTGTTGATTTATTCGAAGAGGGTGCAGCCTTAGGAAAGGGTGTTCTTGAAGTGACAGGTAATGATGTGGCAGCCTTCTGTGATGACTTAGTTAAGGATGCTAAAACCTATGGGGATATCTACCAAGAATCCGTTGATAAGGAAGTTGAAAAGGCAATGAAAAAAGCTATGAATAAAACAAAGTAAAGTGAAGAAGTTAATGGGTTGCAGATATATTAGTGAATATCTAACAATATTTTAAGTAGGAAGAAAAGTATATGTATATGAGAAAGTGGTGTGTAAATAGAATTTACACACCACTTTTACTATAGAGAAAACCTATTTTAAAACTGACTTTAAAGCTTCTCCAAGTTCGGTTATTAGATAATTACTTTGCTCTGCATTTATACTGTCTGTTCCTACGTCTATAGTTAAACCGTTTATACCAAGATTTTGATTGTAATGGTTAATGCCGTTTTTATATTGCTCAATTCGAGCCTTAACACCATTATTATTAAGCTCGTTGCATAGAGCTTGAGCTAATTTTAGGTTTCCTTCAAAATTTGAAGCAGATTCACTTAGAGGTATAGTAATCATTTCAGGAAATTCGCTATTTTCTCGAGCATCTCTATGAATATCAAGTAGAATTCTTTCAGTATAATCATCACTATTGGCCTTGATAAGTTCTTCTGATTTATAGTAGGAAGCATTATATTCTACCGTTGGATCACATTCTATAAATTCAGAATCCATTCCAGATTTATTTAAGTTTTTATTTAAAAGTTTAGCTGTATCAATAATTGAAGAATTATCACTGTATGTCTCACCAGCATGGCTATTATATATAAGAACTTTACTATTACCAGTATAGTTACTTAGCTTTATATTAGCTTTTCCATTTAGAAAAGTGTCAGTTACATCATTTGAATTATCTTTCGTAGTAGTTTGAACATTTGATTTACCGCTAGTTAAAGCTAGTACGGATATTATTAGAAGAACAATAACCCCTACAGCTATATTTTTAATTCCAAATTTTTTATTATGACCAATCATACTAATTCTCTCCTTTAAACTTTTTTTGTTGTTAGCAATAGAAGATACACCGATTATAGAATTAGATTTATTTATTAAACTAAATACCTTCAAAATCGTATAACCATAATTTAAGTTTTCATCATTTTTAAAATTTGAGATCACCATATTATCGCATGCTATTTCACAATCTTTTCTCATAGTGTTTAAGGCAAAGAAAATTACTGGGTTAAACCAATAGAGGATTTTTAAAAGATAGATAATCCAAGCTATTAATACGTCTTTTCTTTTATAATGACATAGCTCGTGGAGAATTATATAGTTTATATCTTCGTCATTCATATTTTCAAAGATATTTATAGGTATTAAAATTTTCGGAGATAACACTCCACATAAAGCTGGACTATTTAAATTTTTTACAACTAATATTTCAATATTACTTTTGATTTTTAACTTATTTAATGCATTATTTAAGACATTATAATTATTTTTATTAAGTCTATAAATCATTGAACTTTTAATTTTTAAAAGCTTAAAGTATGACATAACAGCTAGAAATGTAGCAATTAAAAATCCAAAGAACCATATGCAACTAAGTAATTTCATAGAAATGTTGCTATTAGGCTTAAATGAAGTCTCTATCGGTGGGAAATAGGTAGTAACATTATTTTGAGCGGATGTTTTTTCAAAAGGGATATTATCAATAACATTTGAACTATCTGTAGTGGAATGATTAATTTGCAAATTTTCACTAGTGATTTTGCTGGTAAACTTATTAGGTATATTATAAACACTTAGTTCACTTTGTGGTCCATAGGGGAATATTAGCTTTATAATAAGTATTAACCAAAGACAAGAAAGAATCATAGGCCCAAAGAATCTTTTAATTATTGGTCTTATACAAAATATTATGAGGGCAAATACAGAGCCCATTAAAGAAATATTAATTAAATTCTCAAATATATTTACAATATTAATAAAAATCCCCCCCACTTTGTCTACATATGTAGTTCATAATTTAAGTTTACAACTGTAAACGGTACAAGTCAATATAAAATTTACTTTATTTTACAATTATATTTTATCCTATGACTACTTATTTTACTATGTATTTATATTGACAGCCTAAGATTATATACTTAAAATTAAATTATAGATTACAAATGTAATTGGAAGAGGTGTTGAGAATGAGTGAATTACCTAAGATTGCAGATTCTGAATGGGAAATAATGAAAATAATTTGGAAAAGTCCTAATATCACTTCTACTGAAATAATAAAGGATATACAAAAAACAAAAGACTGGAAAGCATCAACTATTAAGACTTTAATTAATAGGCTATTAAAAAAAGAAGTTATCGGTTTTAATCAACAGGGAAAAGAATATTCTTATTTTCCATTAGTAGGTGAAGCTCAATGTGTTAATGAAGAGAGTGAAAATTTTATTAATAGAGTTTTTAATGGATCAATAAATTCTATGCTTGTGAATTTTGTAAATTCTAATAAGTTGACTAATGATGATTTAGAAGAATTAAAAAGTTTGCTACATAAGGCAAAAGCAAATGAGGATTAAGGTAAAGTATCTAGTAATTAGGTACTTTTTATTTTTAAAGAATCAAAGATAGAAGACTGTTTTTAATGGTAAATATTGTTTATTATTTTAAGAGATAATATATGATGAAAATTATTAATGTATTGGATTTAAAGGAATATACCAATGGGCATCCTTTAAGTTATACTTATTCCCACATTATTTTAAAATAAAGCTAATAAAAACAAGTAAAAGAAAAAGCTCTCCAAGGTAAGCTGATACCAAGGAGGGCTTTTACTATAACCCTATTAAATTTGATAAAAATAGCTCTAAGGCAACTCCTTCTTGAACTGGAATGTTGAGCTGTGAAGTTGCAGATGTGCAGGTTGAAATGAATTCACTTGCTATATTTACTGCATCAACCAGGTCATATTCACGAAGTACTAAGGCAGATATAATACTTGCAAAGATATCTCCCGTGCCAGGTCTTGATTCACCTGCAATTGGAGTTTCCATGAGTATGTAATTATTATTGTGTTCATAAATGAAGTTGTAAAAATTATGTTCATCCTTTATGCCTGTAATAACTATCTTGGAAGCACCTAACTCCTGAAGTTTTAAGCAGATTGAAAGAAGTTCCTCTTCGGAATATCTGCAAGGGTGATAGGCTGTCTCTGTAAGAATACAGGCTTCTGTAATGTTAGGAGTTATAATATCTGAATAAGGAAGTAATGAACGCATTTCATTACAAAATTCTGGGGTAATAGTGCGATAACAAGTGCCGTGATCACCCATGATTGGGTCAAGGATAACTAGCGGATTGTATTCTTCCTTGGATTTCCTTATGTAGTTACCCACAAGCTGTATTTGCTTCAAAGAGCCAAGATAACCACAGTAGATTCCTTGAAAATCAACAGGCACTTTATGAAGTCCCTCAAGATAAGAAGGCAAGGCATCAGTTAAGTCTTCCTTAAAGAAGTTAGGAAAGCCAGTGTGATTTGAAAATACAGAGGTAGGCACTGGACACGCTTGTACTTTACAAGCTGAAATAACAGGGATAGCCACTGTCATAGAACAGCGGCCAACTCCTACCATATCGTTAATTACAATTAGCTTTTTTGGAGGCTGCAGATAGTTTTTCATTACTTTCACCCTTTCCGATTTTGAACATCATCCCATTTCTTATTAAAACAGGTCTAAGTGCCATATAAATAGCTACAGCTACGATACAGGAAATTACTGCGTTGATGCTGGTGGCACCAATGTTCCACGCAAGGGTAATGTCTGCAGCCGGCTTGCCGAGGATGAGTAGTTTATAAAAGTATCCTATTAGTGGATCGAAAACTACATTAAATAATAATCCACCTACCGCTGCAAGGACAGTAAAACGGAATACATGTCCTTTATCAGTAGAGGTAGATATTTTACCGATACGATGAGCAATTACTCCAGTTATTAATCCGATACATAATTTTAAAATAAAAGTTTTTGGAGCATATACAATATAAATTGGGTCAAATAAGTCTCCGATGGTCATACCTAGTGCACCACCGATTCCTCCGTAGGTTCCTCCTAATATTAGGGCTCCAAGGACACAAACAGCGTTTCCAAGATGGATGGAGGTTGCATCTCCTCCAGGTAAAGGAATTTTAATTTGTAAGAACGTAAATACAACATAGGATAGTGCTGCAAATAGAGCGGTGATTACTAATTTGAAAGTTTTTTCTTGTCTCATTTGTTTACAATCTCCCTTCCTTATGAGAGTGCCAAAGGTGACACTCTAGAAGTTTCATTAAATTTACATTTTTATTTTGAAACTTCATATTTGTTCATTTTTATTTAGTTCATAGGAATTTAGTCCACAGAGTGAAATAGAGTTTCCTTATAATAGTATCCAAATATTAATTTGAATCCCATGAAGATTTTCTAGTTAACAAAATAATGTGGAGTTTCCTTTTTATACTATTTATTATACGGAAAATTGACGTTGTTAAAATATCCAGATTTGTTTATTTTTTAGAGTACAGTTTAAAAGATTAATTTGAATATGAAAAAACACAGAATAGATATTAAAGCCCTGAAAAGTTTTTATGACTTTTCAGGGCTTTAACATCTATAACATAAGCAGCATTATCACTTCTTTAGCTTTAATTTTTTATAAATACTTAAAATGTTTAAGTAATGCAGATTAAATCTTCATAAAAATAAGTCAGAAATATATTAATTTAAGGCTAAGTTTTTTTCTGCAGCAAGTTCCATTCTATTACTTACCTTTCTGCCAAGGATAAAAGCAATAGTAATGATAGATAAAGCGATAACTATTTTTAATGGATTAGTTATAAACCCTACAATATCATTTCCTATATAACTAGCAACAGAAAAAAAGATTAACTTTCCGCAAAATAATCCAGGTAAGAATTTTTGTAAACTCTTTTTTGATACACCTGAAGCAATAGTAATTAAAACATCAGGTATAAAAGGACACGCATAACATATTGTCATTGGCACAAAGCCTTGCTCTCTAACCCAGCAAACAACTTTATTTACCTTAGAGTTATTTAATTTTTTCATTAGTTTACTGTTTCCAAACTTCTTACATAGAGTGAATAATATTATTGAACCTAGAAGAGAACCAAGGATAGATGCTGTAAGTCCAGGGAGAAACCCTAACAATATTGAATTTGTTACAACTATACCTATTATAGGGAGTGGGGAAAAGAAGGGTTCACTAAAGGCTGCAAGAAATCCAATTGCAAAGGTTAAAATAAAATTGTTTTGGGCTAATTGAAATAATTCATCTATAAATTCCATAAGGGTTCCTCCTTTAATTCAAATAATCATTAATACAAGATTTATTTTAAAGTATTAATCTTACAAAGTGACTATTATAATTCTTACAATTTCCTTACAGACTCACTTTATGGATATGAGGGGGAGTGGTAGGTATATGGGGAAACAGGTTAAATCTTGTTTTATTAAGTGAAAAAGACGACTGAATATATAAATGTAAAGAAATGCAATATGTTACCGATAATATAATTGACTGACTTATTACAATTAGTATAATTTGCAGATCAATATGTTATATGATGTAAATATTTGTATTCATGTTTTGGTAAAGAACTTATTTATGAAGGTTTCACACAGATTTGAGAATCTAATTTATGGAATTTGGGATATTGATCACAGGGAAAGGAATGATAATTAATATGAAGAAAAGGTATATTATTTGTACCCTCGCTTTAGCTATGACAGTTGCAGTAGCCCAAAATACTTATGCAAATGAAATGATTGAAGGAGAGCTGGAAAATTTATTAATAGAAAAAAATGATGAAGAAATAAACTCAAAAAGTACTCCATATACATTGGTAGGCAGCTTAGAGTTAGATATTAATTTTTCATCACCAATAAATAGTGCTGAAAATGGAATAAGCCTAGAGCTTAAGAAAGAAGGTACGTTAATAGGGGGAATTTCTTTAGATAAAGATAGAGAAGGCTCAATTGGAATAATTGATGGAAGTGATGCAACGTATAAAATAGAAGTGTTAGATCACAAAAAGTCACAAATAGAAGAGGGCGAGGAAAACATAAACTATTACCATATTACTTTTACAAACTTACCACAAGGAAATTATAACTATACCTTAACTGGAGAGGGCTTTAATACTTTATCAGAAGATATTTCTATAGATACTCATTCTAAAAGGGTGAAGATTGGAAGTAGCAAAAATGAGTTAGGATATAAAACCTCTTTCTTGTTAGGTGATGTTAACAATGATAAAAAGGTTTCAGAAGAAGATTATAATGAAATTTATAATAATAGGAACTCCATAGTTTCAGAAGAAACAAAGAAATATGATTTGAACAGAGATGGAAAGATAGACATAACAGATTTAACTTATGTACATAAAAATATTGGACAAGTAATTGAAGATTCCGTTGTTGAAGAAACTAATCCAATAGTAAATTTAAATGAGGTAGAGGTATCAGCACAAGGGGTAACGGTTCAAGAGGGTTCAACCTTAAAGGATATATTAAAATCAAATGATACTCCAATTAAATTGGAATTAGAAAATGGACAACCTATATCTAAGGAAAACCCAATTGAAATAAAAGTAGATTTGACTACACAGTTAAATAGAACCGATACCATGTATATGGATAAAGTTATTATCAAGGCTTCTGGAGAAAATGCTCCAAGTGAAGGTGTAATAACTTTAAATGGGAAAGAGTACAGTTTTAATAATGCACCTAGAAGTATTGGTGACAATATTATTATAGACCTAGGAGAACAGGTGGCTGTAAGTGAGATTACAATTAAAATTACAGGAAGCAAGGGAAATAAAAATTTAGCTGAAATAGCTCAAGTGGAGTTCTTAAATAATGTATACAAAGAAATACCACAACCTGAAATGAATATACCAAAGATTGATAATATCAAGACCTCCACAGCGGTTCATAATGAGAAGATAGTTTTATCTTGGAACCATGAGGTAAATGTAACTGGCTATGAGGTTAAGGTTGAAAAGTTAGGTGAAGGTGGTAAGGTATTAGAAACTAAGGTATATCAAACTACTGATAATACCTTAACGGTTTCCAAGGTGGATCCTTATGGAATTTACAGAGTATCCATGCAATCACTAAATGGAGAGTGGAAAAGTGGAGAAAAGTTAAATCCAATAAAGGAAGATAAGGATGGAATTCCTGAAAATGTTGATGGTAATTATAATGAAACTGGATGGATTTCAACTACTGGGAAACTTGAGACACCGGATAGTATTGTTGAGATTCAAGTAGTTCCAGAATCAGTTCCTGAAGGACCAGAAGGGATTTATATAAAGAGTGGCTATGGAAATCTTAATGTAAGCTGGAAGGAGCATAAGAAGGCAAGAGAGTATAAGATTTATTATAGGAAGATTGGAGAAACTCTTTGGACGGATGCAACTCCAGATAAGTGGCTAAAGGGAACGAGTTATACTATTTATGGTTTAGAAGAAGACAGAACCTATGAGGTTCAAATGAACGCTAAAAATCATCATGGAGAAGGTCCAAGAAGTAAAACCTATATTGGAACAACAACCTCACTAATACCTCCAATATCATCAAACTATAAGGTGATAAACACTCCAGGGGCTAAGGGTGAGTTAACAAACAATATTGAGAGCATTGAAATGGTTACAGGGGAATATGTAAGTCCTATAAGTATAGCAGATAATGATTATTCAACTCACTGGGTGGTGAATGACTGGGATACGGCTCAATACAGCAAAAGAGGTCCAATCATAACATTTAATGATACTTATGAATTAGATACTATTATGATTGCTACTAGATTAGATGGCAGTGGCTTTGGATTACCATACTACTTTAATGTAAAGTACTGGGATGAAAGTGGTAAAGAGAATTTAGTAGGCGGTAGAATAGTAGATAAAAAAGATGCCCAGGGCAAGTGGTACTCTAATCTTGTATTAGATGAACCAATAAAAACTAAAAAGCTTCAAGTAAATCTTAGTGTTTATGGAGGAAATAAGGTAAGTGTTTCAGAGATGAAGTTTTATCATTATGATTCCTTAGAAAAAGAGGTCAAGAATCTATTTAAGGATGATTTAAGGATTGAAATAAGTGATGAGGTAACAGAAGAAAGTGTTAAGGCTCTAAGGGAGAGAGCCAATACTATAGACGAGGTTTCTGGAGAGTATCATCCTAATAAGGAAAATCTTCTAAAGGAAATACAAAGAGCAGAAGAGATATTAATGGATAAAAACCTTACTGAAGATATATTTACCATGGATACTTCCATACAAAATGGAGGCCACAAAATTGGTATGAACAATAACTGGCAGTCCACAGGCTATACTGTGAAGTCAGGAGAGGAAATTAATATATACCTTGGAACAAGTGATACAGGTAGAAAAATAGAACTTGGCATTCGTCAGCATTATGGTGAAAGTGGAAGGTATATGAGTAAGACTTATACTCTTCAATCAGGAAAGAATACTATAACCATACCCAAAATTCATAGCTTAGATGCTGAAAATGGTGGAACCTTATATGTTAGGACTACCTGGGATAATGAAAATATAACGCCAAAGGTTAAGTTAAGAATAAGTGGCGCTGAGAAAACTCCCTATTTATCTGTAAATAACTTGATTAATGATGATTCAAAGGAAGCTGAAGCAAAAGAGTTAATCAGAGAATATATAAGAGGGCTAAAGGACTATGTAAATAGCCTTGAAACTAAGTATCCATCCAAGGAAGAAGAGGATAGAGAAAATAATATTTATAGCTATAATGAGAAAACCTCAATATTAAATACAACGGATATAGAAGGAGATAGATTTACCTTAACTGTACCAGCCACAAAAGCTTTAGAGGGAATATCAAGTGGATTAACAACAGAAGATGAACAGGTGGAAAGACTTTATAACTCATTAAAAGCATGGGAGCAGCTTATGGAAATTACTTATGCTAAAAAAGGAGTTTACGAGGAGCCAATAGACTTTAACAATAATGGTGAAATTGATAATGTATTTGATGAAACTACAGGAGTAAATGAACGAGAGCACTTTAACACAAATAGAGCTCCAAGAAATAGAATGAATATTAAGTATCAAAGAATGTTCACAGGAGCATTTATGTATGCATCTTCAGACCATATAGGAGTTGAGGGAGGTTCCGTTCCAGCCTTAATGCAAGGTGTGCCATATGAGTTTGATGATAATGGAAATGTAACGAATCCAGATGCTGGTAATCTATTTGGATGGGGTATATCTCATGAAATTGGACATGTTGTTGATATAGGTAAGAGGACCTACTCAGAAACTTCCAATAATATACTTTCATTACTTACTCAAACCTTTGATGGTAAGGATCACTCACGCCTTGAAGATGGGGGAGTATATGAGAGAATTTATCATAAGGTAACGTCACAAACCTTGGGTTTACCATCAGATGTATTTACGCAGCTGGGGATGTTCTGGCAGTTGCATTTAGCTTATGATAGTGATCCAACCTCAGCCATTATTATAAATAATATTGATACAGACCTATCTAATGATTCTTACTTTACAAAGATGAACAGGTTATACAGAACACTGCCAAGTGAAAGGCAAAACTTAGATAAGGACCAACTGTTAATAAGAATAGCTTCAGATACTGCTGGAAGGGATTTAAGAGAGTTCTTTTTAAATTGGGGAATTGTAGCGGATGAAAACACTAATATCTATCTGACTAAAAAGGGTTATGAAAGAGAAACCAGAAAGATATGGTATCTAAATGATGAAGCTAGACGTCAGGTTTTAAGTGGAATCCAGAATATTTCAGCTGATACTTCAGTTCAAGCTTCCTTTGACAATGGTGTAACTGATGGAACCAGAATAAATGATAGGAAGGTTGATTTAACCTTAGATGTGACAAAGGAAGATGAGAAAATTTTAGGCTATGAGATTATAGTGAATGGTAAGCCAAGTGCCTTTGTTGAGAGAGATAAAAATAATGAGGTTACTAAGTATAGCTATATGCCTGAAACTATTAATAACAGAACCTTATCCTTTGAGGTTGTGGCCTATGATTATAATTTAAATGCTACGGAAAAGGTTGATTTAGGAACAATTAAAATCTCCCATGATGGAAGTATAGCTAAAAATAATTGGATTATTGATACTAACATGAATACAGGAGATGTTAATAACTCTGAAGATACAACAGGTCCAGTAATGAATTCAAATACCAATAAAATAAAGGATAATGATGTTACTTCCGCCTTTGAAGGAACTAAGAAGGCAGTAGCTGATCCATATGTAATAATAGATATTGGTGAAGATGCTCCAATGGTTGGTCTTAGATATACAACAGCTATTACTGAAAATACTGGATTTATTTCTAAGATGTTCAATAAGAAAAAAGTTCAAGAGGGTACTATAAAGGATTATATTGTGGAAGTCAGTGAAGATGGTACTAATTGGACAAAGGTTAAGAATGGTGTCTTTGAGCTGTCACCAGAGAAAACTTCTCAAGAAATATTCTTCAATAAAGAAGGTGTTGAGGGTGGAAATCAGTATTGGATGCATAACGCAAAATATTTAAAGCTAACGGCTAAGGGAGCAACTGCCATGACTATCGCTGAGCTTGATATACTTTCTCCAACAGGGGACAATATTGAGATTGGTGTAGATAACAATGATCAAGTATATGAAAACGGAATAGGGATCTTAAAGAATGATTATGTATATGCAGAAGGTAAGATGATTCCAAAGGGGTCACTAATTGTCACAGGAGAGTACAAGGGAAATCCGGCCTTTAATATTCCTCTAATATTAGATGAGAAAAATGAAAATATCGCCTATAATGCTAAGGCCATACTTTTAGCAGAGGTACCTGAGAACTCAGTGCCAACAGAGATTGCAGAAGGAAATTATGTATACTTTATAGAGCCAGAAAACTTAAGTGAGTTTACTGCAGCTAAAATAAAAGGAGAGCTATATAGAGTAAATGATCCTGAAACTTTACAAGGGCAAAGACTGGTTTCTGATACATTCTATATTCAGGTTCCAGAAGTTCTACCGGAAATTGATTTAAAGGGTGGAACAGGAAAAAGGGCAATACAAGAGATAATTGAGTTTGAGGAATTGAAAATTAAGGAGATAAATGAAGGGAGAGCAAAATAATGATGAAGAAAAGCTTAGGGTTAAAGATAGTAGCTCTTTCAATTTTAGCGGCAGGTACCTTTACAGGAGTAGCTTTATCCAGCACAAAAGAAAAGGAAAAAGCAATTTCAGCTGAAAATGGAGTGGAATTATCCATAGAAAAAGTTGATAGAGACACAGTAAGAGTAGCACTAGATAATGTAGAGGATATAGTTAAATCAATAGAGCTATCCCTTCAAATAAGTGGTGATATAACAATTAAAGAAAATGGAGTAAAGTGGGCAAATGTTGAAAATGCAATTTCCAACTATAAGTATAATGAAGGTGAAAAAGCATTAGATTTAATAGTTACTTCTCTTGAACCACTAAAAAAAGAGGGGAATAAAATATATCTATGTGAAATAGATATTGATTCCACAAAAGGTGAGGGAACAGCTCCAAAGTATAAGATTACACCTAAAAATAATGATGTTTATAAATATGTTACGTTAACCGATAAAGAAAAATCAGGGGATAGTGTAGTATTTGAGGATACAGAATTATCCATGAATACAGCTCCAACTATTGAGTTTAAAGGAAAGCCTGATGGAGTATTAACAGCATTACAAGGGGAAGACTTTGATTCTAGTACTCTTGTGGCAAAGGGATTGATAACTGCCTTTGATGAAGAGGATGGAGACCAGGTAAAGATAGAGGCTGTTAATAAAATTGACACTTCAAGTCTGGGTACAGTGGAAGCTGAGTTTAAAGCTGTTGATTTACAGGGAGAAGGTTCAATGTTAAAGGTTCCTGTGGTGGTGGTTACAGAGGAATTAAAGGTAAAACCGACAATCGAAGGGGCAACGAATAAAACCATTAATGCAGGTGAAGCCTTTGATCCATTAGCTGGAATTACTGCAAAGGATAGTAGGGGAGAACCACTAGATGTTGAAGTTAAGGGTGAGTTTGATACTGAAAAGCCAGGAGAATATTCACTAACTTATAAGGCTGAAGATAGATATTATAATGAAGAAGTAGTTGCTACTAAATTGAAAGTCAATGAAAAGGATAAGCCAATAGAACCGGAGGTGCCAGGAGAGCCAAGCAATCCAGTAGAACCGGAAGTGCCAGGAGATCCAAATGATCCTGTAAAACCAGAGGTACCTGGAGAACCAAGTGACCCAGTTAAGCCAGGGGAACCAAGTGAACCAGGTAAACCGGAAGTTCCAGTGAATCCAAGTGAGCCAGTAAAACCAGAAGTGCCTGAAGAGCCAAGTAAGCCTGTTATTCCAGGTGGACAAAAAAATCCAAATGAAAAAGAGGATGCTTTAGTAGCTGGAGAAAGTGGAGCAGGAACAAGTGGAACGGAAAATACTACTAATAAAGAGTCTTCATCAAATAACAATTCAAATGAAATTGCTAAAAATGATGTTGGTTCAAGCAAAAATGAAGTTTCAGATAAGACGGAAAAGGAAGAGGCAGAAGCGAAGGGCGATGATTCAGAAAAGAAGTCAACCTCAACGGTATTGTTGATATTTTCTTTAATTATAGGTTGTGGAGTTGCTTTATCTGGAATGTATAAATTTAATAAGTAAATTCAATAATTCATGTAAGATATAAATTATCAAAATTAAAAAGATTAACTCCTTGATTGTGTCAGGGAGTTTTTTTATGCAAAAATTTATTGAGATACATTGAAAATAAGTACAATGCTCATCTTGTTTAAAATGGAATAAATGTTATATAATGTAATAGAAGTATCCTGATAGTTAAATTGCTTATCTGGCATGTAAATCCATGCTGATAAAATATATTACCCTGAAAAATGGGAGAAGGAGAAAAAGATGAAAAAACTAGTATCTTTATTTATGGCAGGGGTTCTTGCTCTTAGCCTTGTTGGTTGTGGTGTAAAATCATCAGAGCCAGATACTGAAAAGGATCAAGCAAAAGAAGATCAAACAAAGGAAAATGTTGAACTGGTTATTTTTGCTGCTGCATCAATGACTGAAACTCTCGAGCAGATTGCAGAGAAGTACAAGGAAGTTGCACCAAATGTAACTTTAACCTTCAACTTTGATTCCTCTGGTACCTTGAAAACACAAATTGAAGAAGGTGCTGAATGTGACATTTTTATTTCTGCAGCACAAAAGCAAATGGATCAGTTGGATATTGAGGGAGCAAAAGACGTTAATACAGCAGGGCTTGATTTTGTAGATAGTTCTACACGTATAAATCTTCTTGAAAACCGTGTTGCCTTAGTTGTACCAGAAGGAAACCCTAAAGAAATAAAAAGTTTTGAGGATATGGCTTCTAAGTTAAAAGAAAAAGGAATGCTTTTATCCATGGGGAACAGTGATGTGCCAGTGGGACAATATACACAGAAAATCTTTAAGTTTTTTGACTTAAGTGAAGAAGAGCTTGCAGCCAGTGGAGCTATAACCTATGGAACAAATGTAAAAGAAGTTACAACGCAAGTTAAAGAAGGTAGTGTGGATGCGGGAGTAGTGTATTGCACAGATGCTTATAGTGCAGGACTTACCGCCCAGGATTATGCAACAGCGGAAATGTGTGGACAAGTTATCTATCCCGCTGCAGTAATGAAAAGTAGTAAAGCAAGTGAAGAAGCAGCTGCATTTTTGAAATATTTACAAGGGGCAGAATCAATGAAGATATTCGAGAAGGTTGGATTTATATCAGCTAAATAATTTTGAGGCAGGGATGTATTTCCCTGCTTTTTATGGAAACTCACTTACAAGGGGAGGCGTTAACTTTATGGATTGGTTTCCTTTATTAAATTCTCTTAGAATTGCAATCATTAGTAGTTTTATTGTGTTTTTTACTGGTATTGCTGCAGCTTATTATGCAGCAAAGCTTCCAAGGGTGTTAAAGGGTATTTTAGATGTGGTTTTAACCTTACCATTGGTGCTTCCACCAACGGTATGTGGGTATTTTTTATTACTTATGTTTGGAAATAAAAGACCCTTAGGGATTTTTTTATCACAGTTCGGTATAAAATTTGTTATGACGTGGTATGGCGGGATTTTAGCGGCGGTTATTGTTGCTTTTCCTCTTATGTATCGTACTGCAAGGGGAGCCTTTGAGAGTTTTGATGAAAATCTAGGCTATTCTGGACAAACCTTGGGGTTATCTAATACATATATCTTTTGGCGTATCCGCATGCCTGCCTGTAAACAAGGAATTATTGCAGGGGTAGTGTTGGCCTTTGCAAGAGCTTTAGGAGAATATGGTGCAACAAGTATGTTAATTGGTTATACCCCAGGGAAAACGGCAACCATATCTACGACAGTTTATCAGCTTTGGCGTACTAATAATGAGGGAGAGGCATTTAAGTGGGTGCTAATTAACCTTGCAATTTCGGCAGTGGTGCTCCTTATAGTTAATCTCCTAGAAAGAAAAAAGGGCCAGGGGGTGAGACCATGAGCTTGTATGTGGATATAGAAAAAAAGCTAGGTGACTTTAATTTAAAAGCAAAATTTGACACTGATAGCGGAGTCATGGGGCTTCTTGGGGCATCGGGCTGTGGTAAAAGCTATACCTTAAAGTGTATTGCTGGGATTGAAAAGCCTGACAGAGGAAAAATCATTTTAAATGGGGAAGTTTTATTTGATTCTGAAAGAAAAATTGACTTAAGGCCACAGCAACGATGCGTTGGATATCTGTTTCAAAATTATGCTTTGTTTCCTAATATGACAGTTAAACAAAATATTCTCTGTGGACTTTTTAAGGAAAAGGATAAGTCTTTGAGAAAAAAAGAACTAGACAGAGTTGCAGTAATGTTTCAACTGGAAGATTTATTAAATCACCGTCCTCATCAGCTTTCAGGGGGACAGGCACAGAGAGTTGCCATGGCAAGAATTCTGGTGAATAAGCCAAGGGTACTGCTACTAGATGAACCCTTCTCGGCTTTGGATGGTCACCTGCGAGAACAAATTCAAATGCAGATGAAAATTTTACTTAAGGATATTGGCTATGATGTAATTATGGTTACCCATAGCAGGGATGAAGCTTATCATCTTTGTGATAGAATTGCAGTAATGAATGAAGGTGAGATAGTGGTTTGCAAGGAGACAAAAGCTTTATTTGCAGAGCCGGAATATGTTCATGCAGCAAGGCTTACAGGGTGTAAAAACATTGTAGCAGCACAGAGAATTGGTGAGAATGAGGTTTTTGTTCCAGAGTGGGGGATTAAACTAAAAACAAGCTCTCCAGTGGAAGAAGATATAAGTGCAATTGGAATTCGGGCACATTATTTTAATGTGAAGGCAGCAGAAAATCAGTATCAGGTTGAGTATACTGGAGAAATGGAAGAACCATTTGAATGGATATTACGATTTAGGTATAAAAATCAACCTAAGGAATCCAAGGATATATGGTGGCGGATGGCAAAGGATAAGAGGCTTCAAAGGTTTCCAGATACAATCGGAGTAAATCCGAAGAATATACTTTTATTAAAGAATTTAAGTTAGCATGGAATATTTTATGCGAAAGTAATAATATTAAGGAGTTACTAGTATTCAATAAATTAAATATAGTAGCTACTATTACTCATAAATAAAATATAAAGGTTGAGAAAGAAAAGAACACATAGTATGTATAAATATATTACATACTATGTGTTTAATTTTTACAGGTTAAAAAATAACAGATATTTTTTATTTAAGAAAAAAATCATGAATGGTTTTTGAAATATACTCTATCATATCATCATTGATACCTGGATAAACTCCAATAAAGAAGGAGGAGTTCATTATTATATTAGTATTTTCAAGATTGCCAACTACTCGGTATTTTGTTTCATCATCCCGAATACTATTAAATAGAGGCTGTTTAATGATATTGCCTGCAAAAAGTAGCCTTGTCTGAATGTTCTTTTCCTCTAGATGCTCCAAAAGGTCTCTACGATTAAAAGCAGAATTTATAATAGTTAAAAGAAGGCCAAAAGCACTTATTTCAGTATTTTTGGTTTGCTCAGGAAGAAGAAGATAATCTCCAAGGTCCATGAGTTTGTTCTTTAATTTATTATAATTGTAATTTCGTTTTTCAATAAAATCAGGTAATTTTTTTAACTGAGCACATCCAATGGCTGCCTGCATTTCTGTGGCTTTAAGGTTGTAGCCAAAGTGTGAGTATACATATTTATGGTCATAGCCAAAAGGCAGATGGTTATATTCATTTGAAAATCTTCTTCCACAGCTGTTGTCATGGCCAGATGGGCAGTAACAATCCCTGCCCCAGTCTCTGAAGCTTAGAATTACTTTGTGTAAAAATGGGTCATTAGTATAAATTGCACCACCTTCTCCCATGGTTATATGCTGAGAAGGATAAAAGCTTGAAGTACCTATATGTCCAACAGTACCTGTAAACTGCATTTCACCATCTACCAAAGCTTTAGCTCCAAGGGCATCACAGTTGTCCTCAATTAGCCAAAGATTATTTTTCATACAAAAGTTTTTTACAGCTTCTAAATCAAATGGGTTCCCAAGGGTATGGGAAAGGATTACAGCTTTAGTTTTTGGAGAAAGCGCTTTGTCTAAATCTTTAACATTAACATTAGCAGTTTCTAAGTTAACATCAACAAATACTGGAACAGCACCAAACTGCAGGATTGGAGCTATAGTAGTAGGAAAACCTGCAGCTACAGTTATTATTTCATCACCCTTTTTTATTTTTCTCTCACCAAGCTTTTCACAAGTTAATGTCATGAAAGCTAAAAGGTTAGCAGAGGATCCAGAATTGGTTAAAGTGCAGTATCGAACTTTCAAAAAACGGCAGAAGGCTTTTTCAAAGGAATTACAGAACCTTCCAGAGGTGAGCCAGAAATCAAGAGTTGCTTCAGCTAGATTTTCCAGCTCTTCTTCATCAAAAATTCTTCCACCATAGGAAATCTTGTCGCCTTCTTTCCATTTACATTTATTTTTATATATTTTATCATGATATTCTTTAACGTCTTTTAGTACTTTTTCTCTTAGTTGAATTTCTTCATTCATCAAGATTTTTACCCCCTCTTATAAAGAAACTGTACTATATCTAAAGTGAAATCTATTAAAAAAGTTCTTTCTTCCATGAGTACTAAGAGCGCAAAGGCAAGTTTGACTATCTCAATACGGAAAGAAATTTTCTTGAATTCACAACATAATAGTTTAGTGCTCTTTGAATCCTAAACATTTTGAGTAAGTGTTAAGAATTACTTCAAAGAAGTTATAAAAGAGCACCAATTGAATGATTTTGAGGAACTGAAGTATATTTAAAATAAATATTTCAGTTACATAAGATTTATTTCTATCGCCTTAATTGGGAGAGAAATATTTTAGTAAGTTTAATATTTTTTTGTTTGTATTTTTTAATTTGTATTACTATTTAAGATATTAAAGTAGAAAGTTAAATTTTTTTAGCATAAAAAATTCTATTCATTGAAAGGAGTAATCTTTTCTACAAACCATTTTATTTCTTTATGGCACAGCTCAAGTACGCTGGCATTTTTATAATTTAAATACCAATCCATGGTAAGAGCAAGGGCTTCACCATAGGTTAGATAAGGGCGCCACCCAAGTTTTAAGTTGCTTTTAGTAATGTCTAGTAGAGGTCGCTTTGGAATAGATAGATTTTCAAAATCTTCAATATCAAAGTCTAAGCGTGTAGGTAAAAGTTCATTAATTTTATCTGCAATGTCTTTAAGAGTATAAGAGTATTGCATATCTGGACCAAAGTTAAAGGCTTCGCAGTAGCTGGTTGGATCTTCATAAAGTTTTTCAGCTAAAGTAATATATCCGTGGACAGCGTCTAAAACATGAAGGCATGGTACTACGGTTGATGAACCTTTTAAGATTACAGATGACATGGTTTCATGAGCTCGAATTAAATCTGGAATTATTCGCCCAGTAGTCCAGTCACCACCACCAGCTAGATAAGAGGTTCTCGCAGAACCTATGGATTTTAAGTGCTGCTTGTAATCCAAGGGATTAAAAAAGCTTTGTCTGTAAGAGTTTATCAATACTTCGCAGCAGGTCTTTGAAGAGCTAAATGGATCATCTCCACCTAAAGCATCGATTTCACGACATCCCCAGAGATTATCTGTATTATCATAGATGGTATCTGCTGTGATGAAAACACAGGCCATTTTCCTCTTTTTATTTCTCATAGCTTCGAGAATAGATAGGGTGCCCATTAAATTAACTTCGTAGGTTGAAACAGGATTATTTAAACTTTCTAGAGCAGAGGGCTGAGCTGCAAGGTGAAATATAATGTCAATGTCCTCCTTATTAAAGACCTTTTTTACAGTATCATAATCAGTAACATCTACACGCCAATCCACAATGGTTTTGCTGAGATTAGTTAAATTGTAAATACCCTTTGAGGAACCGTAATCTATAGACAGGCCCGTAATTTGGGCTCCCATTTTTTGAAGCCATATTGCAAGCCAGCTGCCTATAAAACCGGTGTGTCCAGTTATAAGCACATTTTTGTTTTTCCAAAAATCATTTCTCATAAGTCGCTCCAATACAATTACTTAGTATAATATTAATATGAAAATCACCAAGAATAATTGACTATTTATCAAGAGTTTAATTGTTAAATATTTAAGTTAAAGTAATAAATTATAGTTAAAAGATATAACACTTCACCAATAGGTATATAGTTGAATTGGTGTTAATATACACCATTATTGCGAAAGCATATATCATAAAATAAACAGGTTTTATAATTGGAATTTGTATATGGAGGAAATAATAATATGCTAACATAGTTTAAAATTTTTTTATTTTTAGATAGAAATCATGTGATTGTAGGAGAAATTATATGAAGAGTTAATATGAAAAATTTATGTAAAATATTTGCTTTATGGTAAAATATAATTAATTAGTAAAATAATTGTTAGAGGTGATTAGAGGTAGAAAATTTATTGTTGGGGGAGATAAGGTGAAGAAAATATTCATGTCTAGAGGAGCAAGTAAAATTGTTGAGGTATGTGTTGGTGTTAAACCTAATGAAACGGTATTGATAGTAGCAGAGTATTCGAAGATGTCCATTGCAGAAGCTATTGCAGCAGAGGTATATCGAGTTGGAGGAGAGCCAATTATAACAGTTATAAAACCAAGAGAGATTGACAGTCAAGAGCCACCCCTATGTATTTCCGAGGCAATGAAATCCTGTGATGCATTTATTTCTGTGGTTGGAAAGTCAATTACCCATACCCATGCTGTAAAGGATGCAATAAAGAATGGTGCTAGAGGGGTTGTATTAACGCAGTTTTCCGAGGAAATGTTAATGAAGGGTGGAATAGAAGCAGACTTTAAAGCCATTGCACCATTGTGTAAGGAGATGGCAAAGAGAATTGCGAATTCTAAGGAAGTTGAATTAACAACAGATAATGGTACAAGCTTAAGATTTTCTTCCCTTAACAGGAGAGGGAACGCTTTATATTGCATGGTTGAAAAGGGTGAGTTTTCAACTGTCCCTACAATAGAAGCTAATGTATCCCCAGTTGAAGGTACTGCATCAGGAGTTATTGTCGCAGATGGAAGTATTCCATATCTAGGCATTGGAGTATTGGAAGAGCCGGTGACATTTAAAGTAGAAGAAGGGATGATTACTTCTATCAAAGGTGGCAGACAAGCTGACATATTGAATAAGGATTTAGAAGAAAGAAAGGATCCTAATGTATATAACATTGCTGAAATGGGAGTTGGATTAAATCCTTGCTGTAAATTTGTTGGATTTATGCTGGAGGATGAGGGCGTTTATGGCTCAGTTCATATTGGAATTGGAACTAGTATAACCCTTGGAGGAAATGTAAAAGCAGCATGTCACTATGATCTAATAATGAAGGATGCAACTATAGTGGCTGACGGGGAGTTATTGATGGAAAAGGGAAAGGTTCAATTTGAATAAATTTTTAAAATTGAGTAACCTTAGATAAATATAATAAAGAAAGCTGACTATGATAATTTTTGTCACAGTCAGTTTTTTATTGCACGAAAAAAGTGTTACTTGGTGCATCAATTCAGAAGTTAAGGAAAGATTTACATGATAATTTCCCTAACTTTGCAAATGGATAAAATATAAGAATTCAGATATAAAACTTAAAAACTAAAGTATTTACTTTAGTTTTTCTGAATTAAATTTAAAAAAAAGAAAATTTATTAGAAAAATATAGTAAAAGTTATAGAAGTTATTATTAATTATGGTATAATATAGTAAAGAGGGGTGATAAATTGATACTTAATAAAATTCTAGAAAGATATGAAACACTTAGTCGTAAACAGAAAAAAATAGCTGATTTTCTTATTAATAATAAAACAGAAGCGGCATTTATGAGTTTAAAGGAATTAAGTAAAACAGTAGAAGTTTCAGAGGTAACCATATTAAACTTTTGTAAGTTTATTGATTTAGAAAATTATATTGATTTAAAAAAGGCGTTAAGAGATGAGTTAAATGAAAAATTAGAAGATATGGTTGATGAGGAAGCAGCATTAGAGGAATGTGATGACTTACAAATTTTATTAAAAAGGTCCATTGATGTGCAGAGACATAATTATGAGAGAATGATTCAGGATAATTCACTTGAAGATTTGAAAAAAGCTGCCAAGTTAATTTTAGAGGCGGAAAACATTTATGTTTGTGCTCAAGGGATTTCTACGATTTTTGCAGATTGTCTGGTTAGCAGATTATCAGTAATTGATATAAAGAGTGAAAACTTAAATATTGGAGATATAGTACATATAAGCTCACAGTTAATGCATGCCACAGAAAAGGACTTATTCATTGTAATTACTTTCCCAGCTTATTCACAAAAGGTGATAAGTACAGCAAAGTTTGCGCATGAACAAGAATTCAAAGTTCTATCAATAACAGATAAAGGTTGCTCAAAATTATCAGAATATTCAAATTTTATTTTAGAGGTTAATAATAAGTCATTAATTCTTCCGAATTTGCTATCAAGCACTATAAGTTTAATAGAACTTCTTATTATTGTTTTATCCTTTGAGATGAAAAATGAGGTAGTTTCATATCTTAATAGGCTTGAGAATGTAAGGGGAATGCTAAGTGACATTATAAAGTGATTACAAATAGCACTGCTATTTGAAATATAAAAGGGGGTACGCCAATGTTTAAAAAGGTAACAGCATTACTACTCACAGTATTACTTTCAGCAGCAATATTAGTTGGTTGTGGCGGTAGTGGTAATGGAAAAGATCAATCTAATAACACTTCAGGTGGAGATACTAAGGGTGAAACGTCTGAAACACCAAAAAATCGAGAAGTGACCATTGGAATTACTGGGGATGCCTATTCATTAGATCCATATCCAAGAAATGAAACCATTACTAATGCTTTAAACAAGCATATGTTTGATTGTTTAGTTGAAACTGATAATGAACTTAAGACTCAACCGGCTCTTGCAGAAAGCTGGACAACTGATGAGAATGCAAAAACTTGGACATTTAAGCTTCGTGAAGGTGTTAAATTCCACAATGGGAATGACTTCACTGCGGATGACGTAATTTTTTCCTTTGATAGAGCAAATATAACAGAAAAATCAGCTTTTGATTATGCTTTAGCTACTATAGAAAGTTATACAAAGAAAGATGATTACACTATTGAAATTGTATGTTATAAGCCAAATGCATTGTTATTATCACATTTAAAGGATGTAATGATTCTAGATAAAGAGTCTTGTGATGGACAGACTGATGAATGGATTGCCTTAAATCCTATTGGTACAGGAAGATATAAACTTCTTGAACATGTTAGAGAGGATAAGTTAGTTTTTGAAAGAAATGATGATTTCTGGGGTGACTTACCAGAAGCAACAAAGGTTACTTTTAAACCAATCTCTAATGAAGGTACACGTACAGCTAATATTTTATCAGGAGCTGTTGATTTAATTGATGATGTACCAGTAAGGGACGTTGAAGTTCTTAAAGCTAATAAGGATATTGAAGTTTTAGGGAACCCAAGTTTGAGAGTTATGTACATTAACTTAGCAGGCTGGACTGATAATCCAAGTCCAGATGCTCCAATGCCTTTAAAAGCTCCAGATGGAAGTAATCCATTGAAGGATGTAAAGGTTAGAGAGGCTTTGTATAGAGCAATTGATGAAGAGCAAATAGTTACACAAATTATGAATGGACATGCAACTGCAGCGGCTACTTATATTCCAGATAACTTTAATGGATATAATGGAGAGGTAAAAAGACTTGAATATGACCCTGTATTAGCAGAAAAGTTATTAGATGAAGCTGGATATCCAAAACAAAGTGATGGATATAGATTTGAAATGACTTTAGATGCTTCAAATGATAGATATGTTAATGATGGCGATATTGCAACTGCAATAGCTGGTTTCTGGGAGAAGATAGGTATTAAAGTTAACTTGAATCTTATGTCTAGAACCGTATTCTTTACTTACATTGGAACTGCCAACAAGGAAGGCGATAAGACTCATGCTTGCATGACTGGATGGGCTGATAGTGGTGGAGAAAGTGCGTTAATGGCTCTTGACTTATTATACAGCATGAAGCAGGAGGGTCCTGTTAAGGAAGGTTATGGTGGAGTTAATAGAGGTTACTATTTAAATCCAGAAGTGGATGCTTTAATAGATGAAGCTATGGCTACAGCTGACTATGATGAAAGAGCTAAAGTTATGCAGAAAATTTGGAAGATAGCAGCTGATGATGTATCTTATATTCCTCTTCATTTCCAAGAGGACATATATGCTTCTAGTAAGAAAATCAAATATAATCCTAGAGATGATAAATATATCTATGCATGGGATATAGAGTTCGTAGATTAATTAATATTAAAAGGTAAAAGGAAAGAGTAATTCTTTCCTTTTACTAAAATATGGGGGTGTTATTTTGCTCAAATATGTTGTTAAAAGGTTAGGACAATTAGTAATTGTACTATTTGTAGTTTCAATGCTGGTTTTCTTTTTGACTAGTGTTGTTGGGGACCCGGTATCTTTAATGGTTAGAGAAAATGCAACGGCTGAAGAAATTGAAGCTGCAAGGGAATATTTAGGATTAAACAAGCCTCTTCCAGTGCAGTATGGAATTTTTGTTAAAAATGCCTTAACGGGTGATTTCGGAAAATCATATATGTATCATCAGTCTGCACTTGGACTTATAATGGAAAGATTTCCAGCTACTTTAGAAATTGTAATAGTAGCCATGGCATTGTCAATAATATTTGGAATTACCCTTGGAGTTTATTCGGGGGCACATCCAAAGCGGAAAAGTAGTAAGTTAATTTTAAATTTATCTATAGCAGGAATCTCCCTGCCATCCTTCTGGATTGGTATGGTTCTTATATATGTGTTCGGACTGTATTTTAAAATACTACCTGTTTCAGGACGTGGGGAAATTGGTACAATTTTTGGAATAAAAACAAGTTTAGCGACTGTAGATGGATGGCTCCATATTATCCTTCCATCCATAACCCTTGCATTAGGAACAATTGCGACGGTTATAAGGTTAACACGTGCAGGAATGCTGGAAAATATGAGAGAGGATTATGTTAAATTTGCTCGGTCTAAAGGAGTTCCAAGAAGAAAAGTTCAATATAAACATGCTTTAAAAAATACTTTAATACCAGTTATAACAATTTTTGGACTGCAGCTTGGTTCTTTGATTGCATTTACAACAATTACTGAAACTATTTTTGCTTGGCCAGGCATGGGGAAACTTTTAATAGATTCTATAAATAGTGCAGACCGACCAATTATCTCTGCATACATACTATTTGTAGCCATGATGTTTGTAGTGATTAATTTTGTAGTTGATTTACTTTATACCGTTGTTAATCCAAGAATTGATTTAAAGTAGGAGGTGTTTAGATGAATAGTGAAATTAAAATAGAGAGAAAAACAGAGGTGAAAAAATCTTTCTTTAAAACCTTCAAAGAATCAGAGATGTTTTATAATTTTAAAAGAAATCCCAGTGCAATAATTGGAACAATTATAGTAGCGTTAGTTATCTTAGTAGCTGTTTTGGGACCACTTTTCACCGTGCAAAATCCATATAAACTAACGGAGATTGGATTACAGGATGCCTATAAGCCTCCTATGTGGAGTGAGGGTGGTGTTGGCAAGTTTGTCCTTGGAACTGACCAGCAGGGCAGAGACCTTCTCAGTGCAGTAGTTTATGGCAGCAGAATTTCTTTGATTATTGGAGTAGTGGGAACTCTTCTTGCCAGTGCAGTTGGGATAAGTTTAGGACTCATTGCAGGCTATTTCGGTGGAAAAGTGGATGCTTTAATAATGAGAATTGCAGATATACAGTTATCTTTTCCAACACTTTTAATTGCGTTATTTTTAATGTCCATAACAGGAAGAGGAATTGTAAACATATTAATAGCCTTAACATTAGTAGGTTGGGTTAAATATGCCAGAACCGTTAGGGGAGAAACCTTAGCAATAAAGGAAAAGGAGTTTGTTGAAGCAACGAAATCCATAGGTCTTCCCAATGCAAGAATTATCATAAAACACGTACTGCCTAACGTATTTACTTCAATTATTGTACTTTCTACAATACAGGTTGGATCATTTATCCTTACAGAAGCTACCTTAAGCTTCTTAGGATTAGGAGTTCCAGTAACAGAGCCATCGTTAGGAATGCTTTGTAATAATGGATTCAATGTTTTATACAGTGGTCTTTGGTGGGTATCCATATTCCCAGGCCTATACATTATGATAATTGTATTTGGAATAAATCTCCTAGGTGATTTCCTAAGAGATGAATTAAATCCAAAATTGAAGTAGTGGAGGTGTGTACATGGAAAAGTTATTAGATGTTAAAGACTTGAAAACCTATTTTCATACTTTCAAGGGTACTGTAAAAGCTGTTGATGGAGTGAGTTTTCATTTAGATAAAGGTGAAATTTTAGGGTTGGTTGGTGAGTCAGGAGGGGGAAAGTCAGTAACTGGATTTTCTATCATAAAGCTTATAGATGAGCCAGGAAAAATTGAAGGAGGAGAAATCTTTTTTAATGGACAGGATTTAGTTAAAAAGAATGAAAAGGAAATGAATAAAATTAGAGGGAAAGATATTTCTATGATTTTTCAAGATCCCATGACATCCTTAAATCCTGTTTATACCATAGGTGAGCAGATGGAGGAAGTTTTAATACTTCATGAAAAGCTTACTAAAGCTGAAAGAAGGAAAAGATGCATTGAACTTTTAGAAGCTGTTGGTATTTCAAATCCTGAAAGCAGGCTGAAAAGCTATCCTCATCAATTTAGCGGAGGTATGAGACAAAGGGTTGTTATTGCCATTGCACTAGCTTCAAATCCTAGGCTGGTTATAGCAGACGAGCCTACAACAGCGCTAGACGTAACTATACAAGCACAAATTCTAAAGTTAATGAAAAAGCTTGTAAGTGATAAAGAGCGTTCATTGATATTAGTTACTCATGACTTAGCAGTTGTATCTGAAATGGCAGACAGAATCATTGTTATGTACTGTGGTAAAATTGTTGAATCAGGATTTACCAAGGACATTATATTTAATAATACTCATCCATATACAAGAGGCTTGATAAATTCTATTCCAGACTTAGATAAAGGAAAAGAAAGACTTGATACTATTCCTGGAATAGTGCCTAATATGTACAATCTTCCGGTGGGATGTAAGTTCTCTGAAAGATGTGGAAATTGTCAGGAACGATGTTTAAAGGAAGAGCCACAGCTACAAAAAATAGGAGAAAACCACTTTGTATCCTGCCATTTTCCACTTAGAAAGGAGGATGAATAGATGAGTAAAATATTAGAAGTTAATAATTTAGTTCAGGAGTTTGATTTAACAAAGGGGATTTTAGATAAAGTAAAATTTAAAAATGGAAAGTTTGTTAAGGAAGAAAAAGTTGTTCATGCTGTAAATAATATTAACTTTTCCGTTGAGGAAGGGGAAGTGTTTAGCTTAGTGGGAGAATCAGGCTGTGGAAAGTCTACAACGGCCAGAACTGTAATAAAACTTGTGGAGCCCAAAGGTGGAACAATAAAGTTTAGAGACGAGGATATTACAAATCTGTCTAGACATGAAATGCTTAAATATAGAAAGAAGATGCAAATGATATTTCAAGACCCCTATGCATCTTTAAATCCAAGACAAAAGATTATTGATATTATAAAGGAACCAATGATGTTCCATAAGGTAGCAGAGAATAATAGTGAGGCTGATGATAGGGCTATGACTATTTTAAAGAAGGTCGGAATTAGATCAGAGCAGGCCTATAGATATCCACATCAATTTAGTGGTGGACAAAGACAGAGAATTGGTATTGCAAGAGCTTTGGCAGTGGAGCCAGAGTTTATTATTGCTGACGAGCCTGTATCTGCTCTTGACGTTTCTATTCAAGCACAAATATTAAATTTACTTATGGACTTAAAGGATGAATATAAGTTTTCTTATTTATTTATTGCCCATGACTTATCAGTAGTAAGTCATATAAGTGATAAGGTAGGAGTAATGTATCTTGGAAAAATTGTTGAGAAGGGAAAGAAGAAACAAATTTTCTCTAATCCATTACATCCATATACAAAAGCACTTTTTGATTCTGTCCCAAAACTTTCAGGAGATAACTTAAAGAACTCAAAGGGGATAGAGGGAGAGATTCAAAGTGCAATCAATTTACCTAGTGGATGCTTCTTTTGTGATAGATGTCCTCATGCAAATGATATTTGTAAAAAAGAAATACCAGTGGATAAGGAAGTTGAATCAGGTCACAATGTAGCCTGTCATTTATATTAAGAGTTAAAGATTAGGAGTGGTACCAGTGGATAATAAAGATGTAATTCAATATAGAATCGATGAAATAAAGGATGAGTTAGTTGCCTTAAGCAAGGCGATTCATGATAAACCAGAGCTTATATTTAAAGAGTATTCAGCAGCAGAAAATATTTGCAGAGTTTTAAGTAATCATGGTTTCAAAGTTAAGAAGAATATTGCAGGGTTAGAGACGGCTTTTATTGCTGAATATGACTGTGGTGAGCCAGGTCCAACTTTAGCATTTTTAGCGGAATATGATGCTCTTCCTGAAATAGGTCATGGTTGTGGTCACAATTTAATTGCAACCATGGCAGTGGGAGCGGCTTTAGGTTTAAAAAAAGTTTCAAAGAGTTTAAAGGGGAAAATTCAAGTCATTGGAACTCCTGGAGAAGAAGGTGGTGGAGGTAAAGTAATCATGTGCAAAGAAGGGGTATTTGACCAAGTTGACTTTGCACTTATGCTTCATCCTTCAACTCACAACATGATTTGCAGAGGAGGACTTGCTACAAGGGGAGTTTTCATTGAATACTTTGGCAAGTCAGCCCATTCATCTTCACCTGAATCGGGTATTAATGCCCTTCAAGCTGTAATTCAAACCTTTAATGGCATTGATGCCATGAGACCTTTAATGCCATTAAAGAGTAATGTGAATGGAATAATTAAAGACGGTGGTAAGGCTGATAATATAATACCAGATTATAGTTCCTGCGAGTTTTCCGTTAGGGCAGATACTGTGGGCGAGTTAAAGTCGGTAGTTGAAAGAATAGAAAGAGTGGTTGATTCTGTTAATACACTTATTGGAACCACCTCAAAGATTACTAAAAGCTTAGTTTATGCAGAGCGATATGTTAATTACACCATTGATGAAAAGCTAAAGGAGAACATGGAGAATCTTGGAGAAGTTATGTTATATCCTGATCCTAAAATGAAGTATGGATCTTCTGATATAGGGAATGTGAGTTTAGTAGTTCCAGCAATTCATTCCTATATAAAGATTGCTGAAAAAGATGTTAATAGCCATTCTATAGACTTCACCCATGCAGCAATAACTGATCTTGCACATGAACAAATGGTTAAAGGAGCAAAGGGAATGGCAATGACGGCCTTAGATATCCTTAGTAGTAAGGAACTTCAGGAAGAAATAACTAAGGAATTTGAAGAAAAAGTTCCTAAATATGAAAAGGATGAACTAGATTAGCAGCGAATAGTATTATATTGTGACTCCTTATTATGCAGATATGAAGGAGCAAGTTTGTATTATTCAAATCAAAGATTTGGATGCTCACTTATAAATATTATAATAACTTGTGTAGGAGGACGAAAATGATTCTTATAAAAAATGTGGAAGTCTATAGTCCAAAGTATCTTGGAGTCAAGGATATTCTATTGTGTGGAGAAAACATTGAAATTATTGATGATAACATAGAAATAAAACATGAAAAGATTAAAATTATAGATGGTAGTGGGAAAAAATTACTTCCAGGTTTTATTGACCAACATGTTCATATTACTGGAGGTGGAGGAGAGGGCAGCTTTAAGTCCAGAGTTCCAGAGATAACATTATCAAAGTTTATTGAAGGCGGAGTCACTACAGTTGTGGGGCTTCTAGGTACAGATGGGGTTACAAGAAGTGTAGAAAATCTTGTGGCAAAAGCAAAGGCTTTAAAGGAGGAAGGAATTTCAGTATATACTCATACTGGATCCTATGGAGTACCATCCGTAACACTTACAGGCTCTGTGGAAAAGGATATAGTTTTCATTGATGAGATAATAGGGGTAAAGGTAGCGCTAAGTGATCATAGAAGTTCTCAGGTTACCTTTGAAGAATTGGCAAGACTTGCTTCAGAAGCTCGTGTGGCAGGAATGGTTTCTGGGAAGGCTGGTATTGTTGTGGCTCATATGGGAGATGGAAAACAGGGATTAAGCTTAATAAAAAGAGTTGTAGAAGAAACTGATATTCCAGCAAAAGTTATTAGGCCTACCCATGTGTGTAGAAAGGAAGAACTTCTTAAGGAAGCTTTTGAATATGCAAAGATGGGTGGTATCATTGATTTAACCTGCAGTAGCAGCAAGACTGTTAACCCAAGGAGAGTAATAGCAAGGGCAAAGGAAGAAAATGTTCCGATGGAAAACATAACAATCAGCTCAGATGGTTATGGCAGTTGGTCTAAATATGATGAAAGAGGAAACTTATTAAAAATGGGTTACTCCTTAGTGGATGGCCTCTATAAAGAGTTTAAAGATATGGTTCAGGAGAAATATTTATCTATTGAAGAAGCTTTAACTTTTATTACATCTAATGTGGCAAAGGCTTTGGAACTATATCCTAAAAAAGGAGCTGTAGAAGAAGGCAGTGATGCTGATTTATTGTTAGTAAACAGTGATCTGGAACTAGATACGGTAATAGCAAGAGGCAAGGTGCTAATGGAAAATGGAGTTATAAAAAAGTATGGAACCTATGAGTAAAAGGTGATGAAAGGCTGAATCTTTAAATAGATGAAAAGTTGTATCTTTAAATAAATGATAAGTTTAATTTTTAAATCAATGCAAAGTTAAATCTTTAAATATATCATTTGATTTTAAGATTTAGCATAAAGATAAAGATAAAGATAAAGATAAAGATAACTCTAGATTTTGATTCTAGGGTTATCTTTTTAATTGCTGCTGTAATGAAAAATATTCTTTGGGTGAGATTCCATATTCTTTCTTAAAGAGGCGATAGAAGGAGGAATACTCTGAAAAACCATAGCGGTGACAGGCTTCTGTTAAGGAAAGGCCTTGAGTGATTGCTGTTTTGGCAGAGAGCAATCTAATTTGAATAATATATTGGTAAAAGGATATTCCTATTTGTTGTTGAAACATATGAGAAATCTTAGATTTACTTATGTGAAAATAATTTGCCACACTGTCCAGGGTGATTTTTTCACTTAGATGAGTATTGATATAGGCAAAAATATTGTCCATCATAGAATCGTTAGTACCTATATGTTCTAGGGCTTCATTATTGTGATAAATTCGCCCCATTTGTACGACTAAATTCAGAGTTTCAGTAGCGATGCAGAGCTTCCAGCCAGGTCTTAATTCACAGCTTTCATGATAGATAGCTTCAAAGTGAGTTCGAAGGTTACGGCTGATATGTTCATGGGTGCGTATTAAATATTTTTGATTAGCATTGCTTTCCTGAAAAGCTAGTCCAGCATCGGGATATTTCTTTAAAACATCCTCCAGGTATGAGGTATCTATCCATAAGGAATAACGTTTATAGGGGTTACTTAGAGATTCAGATATTAAGGGTTGATGTGGAATGCCAGGAGGGATAATTACCACGTCCCCGCCTTGTAACACATAAGAACGACTTCCAATGAGATAATCTACTTTTCCATCTAAAACAAAAATAATTTCATAAAAACTGTGACTGTGTAAGGGCACTGCATCAGCAGTTAAATCAATGCTTAAGTTCATTATAATCTTTTCATTTTGTAAATGGAGCTGTTGAAACATGTCCTGTAGAGAGATATCTTTTTCTAACAACTCAATCAATTGTGAAGACAGAACTTCCATATAATAATTAGATTTATTCTTTTGAGCGTAATCTAATTGAGTTAAGTATTTTATTTTATCGTCCAAGTGTTTCCCAACTTTCTTATTATGTTTGACTTTAATATAATATATTTTAATACATTTTTCAATATTCAGAATGGTTTGCGAGAATTGCAATGTTTATTATTAGATTAGCAATTAATATATTGCAAAAAGTGTACTAAGATATGTAATATATTAAATAATAAAAAGGGGAATGATATTATGAAAAAATTTGGAGCAAAAGATCAATTTGCTTATGCCTTAGGAGATACAGGCGGATCATTTGTAAACCTTTATGTAGACGCTTACTTTATGGTTTTCTGTACATATGTTTTAGGAATCAGTCCATATTTTATGGGAACGTTATTCTTAGTATCTAGACTTTGGGATGCAATTAATGACCCACTAATTGGTTCTTTACCTGACCGTTTTAAAATAGGAAAAAGCGGAGACAGATTTAAGCCTTATATTAAAATCTTTATGGTACCTCTTGCTTTAAGTGGAATATTCTGCTTTACTAATGTATCTGGACTTAGCAGTATGTGGAGACATGTATGGGTATCATTTGCTTATATTATGTATGGAATGTGCTATACAGGGACAAGTATGCCATATGGTAGCTTAGCATCAGTAGTTACTTCTGATCCAGTAGAACGTACAAAATTATCTCGTGCTCGTAGTGTGGGGGGTATGATAGTTGGTATTGCTTTAGCTTTAGTTCCACAATTTATTTGGCAGGTAAATGCTGATGGTACACAAAGTCCAGTTCCTTCTGCATTCCTTATAATTGCAGTTATTTTTGGTATAGGTTCTCTTGCAGCTTATGCAGGCTTACTTTCAGGAACTACTGAAAGAGTTAAATATGAACCATCTAAAGAAGGTTATAGCTATAAGCGTGTTCTTAAGGGAGCTATAAAAAATCGTCCATTAATCGGTGCAATGATTGCAACAATAGGTTCTTTAATTGCCATTACAGGAAGCAGTCAATTTGGTTCATATTTCTGGAAGGAATATTATCAAGCACCACAAATGGTAACATACATAACTTTATTATCAATGCCTATAATGTTATTACTATTCCCTGTTATTCCAGGTTTGGTTAAACGTTTTGGAAAGAAAAAGACTATTTTAATTCCATCAATAGTAGGTTTTGGAGTATCATTAATTTTAGTATTTATACCAATTGCAAATCCATGGGTATTCTTTGCTTTAAATATAGTTGCAACTTTTGGTAACTCAATATTCTCAATGCTTGTTTGGGCACTTGTTACAGATTGTTTAGATTATCAGCAAAAAATTACAGGTGAGCGTGCTGACGGAAGTGTGTACTCTTTATTCACTTTTGCAAGAAAGCTTGGAAGTACAATAGCTTCAACGGTAGCCAGCTATGCCTTAGGATGGATTGGGTATAATTCTGCATTAACAACTCAAACTGCAGAAGTAGCAGGACGTATTCGTATTTTGTATACAGCAATTCCAGTTGTTACAACAGTTTTAATTATAATTGGTCTTGGTCTTGTATATAACTTAAAAGAAACAGAAGATGATGAAATGGCTAAATCAGCTTAATTTCATAGAAATAAAATTTTAATTATTATAGAATTATTTATATAGTTCTGAGAGGAGTATTTATAATGGAAATGAGAACAAGAATTCTTCCTAAAATGTTAAACAATGAAGTGGAAGAATATTTAGACCGCAATGATATAATCATAGTTCCAGTTGGGACAGTAGAAACTCATGGAGGTTTTCCATTAGACAGCGAAACTGTTATAAGCGAGGCGTTTGCTCTTCGTATGGCAGAAGCTTGTGATGGATTAATATTAACTGGGCTTCCATACTTTTATGCAGGAGCTACAGCAAGTGCAAGAGGAACTGTTCAATGCAGCATTAGACAAGGAATTGATTATCTAAGTGCTATTGCTCACAGCTTATTAAGACAAGGATTTAAGCGTCAGATATATGTAAGCTTCCACGGACCAGCTCACATGACAATAAGCCCTATGATAAGAGATTTCTTTGATGAAACTGGGGTGCCAATATTATATCTGGATTCTACAATGCAGATGTTCCAAAATGCAAAAGATTTATTTAAGTCTTTAGACAGCTTCCACGATATAACTGTAGGTGCTTATCAAGTAATGGATAGATTAAAGGATGTACCACTAGTAACTGGTCATCAGCACACTGATAAACAAACAGTTGAGAACTTCAATGATGTGTTTGGATTAGCATATCAAAGCGGAAGTGTTGGTTATAACTTTGGGGATCCAAGAGACCACATGTCTACTCCAGATGTACCAACAGAAGAAGTACGTCAAAAGATGGCTGATGATGGTGAAGCTTTAATCAATGCAATTGTTGATAGAATGAATATGCCACATGTGGTAGAACAGCTAAAAAATATAGAAGGTTTTGCTAATGACTTAGCTACAAAACGTCCTTGGACACCAGCAGCTTATAGCAGAAATCCTTACAATCAAAAGTAAGAAAAGATGGATCTCCCGGGGCATAAATTTACAGGTGAAAACTAGATTTGCCGGGTGTGAAATTTTAGAGTTAAGGCACAGAAAATAATTAATATTTTCTGTGTCTTTTTGCATTATAAAGTTTTTACTTGTTTCAGGTAGTAGAAAGTCTGTAATAATGTTGTCTATCCTTGAATTATTCTAAATATGATATGATAGAAGAGAATAATTAAAATTGAATTTAAACCGTTGAAAATAATAAGAATAAATAATAAATTTGAGGATAAATTTAAGGAATTCTTGTTAAGGGGTGACAAGAGTAATATGAATTGATAAAGAGAGTATATGAAGGAGTTGGGAAAATGGATAAAATTTTATTTAATGGTGTCATTAAATCCATAGATGACAAGGATAATGTTTATGAAGCTGTTGGTATAAAGGATGGAATAATTGAGTTTCTGGGAACTAATGAGGAAGCTTCCCAAATATCAGCAAAGGAAAAAATAGACCTAAGGGGAAGGTTAGTTTTACCAGGGTTTATGGATACTCATCTTCACATGCTTTATTACTCAATTCTTAAAGATAACGTGGACCTTAGGGATTGTACATCAGTGGAAGCTATAATAGAAAAGGGAAAAAACTTTGCTGAAAGCAACGTACCTTCAAGGGGATGGTTACTAGGAAATGGATGGAATCAGAATAATTTTGAACAAGAAAAACGTCTTTTAACAAAGGCAGATTTAGATAAGATATCCACTGATTATCCAGTGTTTTACTCACGTGTTTGTGAACATACAGCGGCAGTAAACAGCCTTGGTCTTAAAAAAATTCTAAGTATGCCAGAAGTTAAGGAACTTGAAAGCTACATTGATAAGGAAGCGGGAATTCTTTATGAATCAGCCTGCATGCTACCAAGTAAAATAATGAGTGAAATTTCTATAGAAGCTGCAAAGGAGTATGTGGTTAAGGGGGTTAAGGATTTAAATAAATGTGGAATAACTACTATTCATAGTGCTGATTTCCTTGGACTTCAGGCCAATAGATGGCAAGAGGTATTAAGAATATTTCAGGAGTTGGAAGCTGAAGGCAGACTTAATGTAAGAATCTATGAACAGTGCATGTTCCTGGATAAGGAGAATCTGAAGGACTTCTTTAATAGGGGGTATAAAACAGGAGATGGAAGTCCTATGGTTAAAATAGGGCCACTTAAGCTTATTCTTGATGGTTCTTTAGGGGGACGTACTGCTGCCATGAAGGAGCCTTATGCTGATGATCCAACTACTAAAGGTTTACTAAACTTTGGTTATGAGGAGCTTTTAGGGATAGTGGACAGAGCTTATGAAAATGGATTCCAACTGGCAATTCACGGAATTGGTGATAAAGCCATTGAAATGATTATTGATGCTTACGAAGTTATGGATAAAAAGTACTCTGTTAAGGATAGAAGAAATGGAGTTGTACACGCTCAGTTCACTAATAAGGAATTATTGAGAAGAATGAAGGAAGGCAACGTGCTTGCTTTAATTCAGCCAATCTTCATTGATGATGATATGAAAGTTGCAGAACAGCGTGTTGGCAAGGAGAGAATGGAAGCCGTATATGCCTGGAAAACTATGAGAGATATGGGCATACATACTGCAGGAGGCTCCGATGCACCGGTTGCTTCCTTTGAAGTGTTAAAAAACATCCATTGTGCAGTAAACAGCCAAAACTTGAAATCTCAGCCTGTGGGGGGATGGCAGCCTAAGGAAAAGCTTTCAGTGGACGAAGCAGTAAGACTTTTCACCATTGATTCAGCTTATGCTTCTTTTGAAGAGCAGGAAAAGGGTTCTTTAGAAATTGGGAAATATGCTGATATGGTGGTGCTGGATAAAAATATTTATGAAATAAACAATGAGGATATAATAAATACATCAGTTGAAATGACAGTATTAAATGGAAATGTTGTATATGAGAAATAATAGGGGTTAACAAAGGAACCACATGGTACTATGCAGTAATGCTATGGAACATGTGGTTCCTTTTATGATGGAAAATATGTTAAAATATAACAAAGGGGATTGGGGAGTGAAAGTATGAAAAAGAAAATTATTTGGGGAATAATTATTGTAGTAAGTATTAGCTTCATCATTTGGAGGGATATACCCTATTTAGTAACCACTCGTAATGTAATTTCTAGTAAAGACATTGATTATGCTTATGAAAATATCAGTATTTATAATTTTAATGATGCTGATGGGGAACACTTTCAAATTGAAGGTGAAGAAAACATTGAAGATATCATTAAAAAAATTGATGGTTTAAAATTAAGAAGAATTAAAAGTTATGGAGGCTGGGGTTACTCTATAAATTTTCATGGAACCTATCATATGGAAGAACGTGTTACTTACACAGGTATAATGTATAGAATAGTAGTTGGTGAAACAAAGGATGGTTATACCTTAACTTATTATCCTCATGAAACCTCAAAAGAAAGAACCTATAAAATTTTAGATAAGGAATTTGATGTTGATAAGTTTATGGAAGAGATAATGGAGAAGAAATTATAATAAATATACAGTTATCGTTAGTGTTTTAATTGTATTTAATCGTTTCCTTTTGTATACAATGCATATGTGATACAATATATATGTGAAGTTTTAAACTTTATATTGAAGTGTTTACATATAATTGAAGGAAGGGCAGAGCATGAAGAGTTATAAAGTCTTTTTAGCGGAATCAAAATTTTTTATTAGATGGATTATTATATCGGTGATTATTGGTATTTTAGCTGGAAGTGTTGGGGCACTATTTAACCTGTCATTAAAGGTAATTAGTGAGTTTAGGGATTTATATCCTGCAGTAATATTAGGCTTACCTATAGGTGGTCTAGCAATTGTTTACCTTGGAAAGGTTACAAAGGATGCTGGTCAGGGAACCAATTTGGTTATAGAAGCTATTCACAATAACGAGCAGTTGCAGCTTAGGATGACTCCAGTATATTATTTGTATACCATCATAACACATCTTTTCACAGGTGGTTGCGGGAAGGAGGGAACTTCCCTTCAAATTGGCGGCAGTATAGGAAATAAAGTTGGAAATGCCTTTTGTGTTAATGAGAAGAATAAAGCAATTGCTACCATGTGCGGTATGAGTGCGGCCTTTGCTGCTCTTTTAGGAACACCACTCACCGCTGCGATATTTTCTATGGAAATCGCCAGTGTTGGGATAATGTATTATGCTGCATTGCTGCCATGCTCCATATCAGCGTTAATCGGATTTGGAATTTCCAGGGCCATAGGAGCAGAATTTTATAATTTCCCGATAATCCAAATGCCATCTATTGATTATATAGTTATGTTTAATATAATTATTCTAGGCATAATTTGTGCCATAGCTAGTATGCTCTTCTGTGGAACGATGCATAAAGCTAGATTTTTCTTTGGAAAGTATTGTAGGAATAAGTATATTGGAATTTTTGCGGGAGGAACTATTGTGGTTATTCTTACCATACTATTGCAGAATCAAGATTACATGGGCTCTGGGATGAGAGTGATTGAAAAGGCTCTTAATGGACAGGCTACTATGATAGATTTATTATTAAAGGTCCTCTTAACCTCTATTATTCTGGGGGTTGGTTATAAAGGTGGAGAAATTATTCCTGCTTTATTTATTGGTGCAATTCTAGGATGTTGTGTTGGAAGATTTATGGGGATGAATCCATCATTATGGGCTGCGCTAGGTATGATGGGGTTATTCTGTGGAATAACAAACTGTCCCTTGGCATCCTTATTACTTAGTATGGAGTTCTTCGGATATGTGGGAGTGCCATGTTTTCTATTAGTGGTAGGAGTAAGCTATATGTTATCTGGATACTCAAGCCTCTATAAATCACAGAAAATCCTTCACTCAAAGGTTATTGCAAAAAACATAAATCGTCAAGAAGAGGCAAAAGTTAGTTAGTCTTTTAAAAATATCAGTGAAAAGTTAACTATAAGTGAATGTCCAAATCTATGATTTGGCTAACATGAACTTAAGTGAGAGTCTAAATCTTTGATTTAGTCACTCGAACTTACTCTTCGAGCACTCCTTTGAATGAAATGAAAAGGAGTTTCCTTAATGAAAGTTTCTACATAATATTCAATATGTCCAATGTGGAACTGTTGGATGTACATGGTGAAAGTGATATAATTTGGATAGGAAAATAGCTGTTTTAAGTAAACAGGTAAAACATATTAAAGGGTAAGGAATGATAAGAATATGGAAATAGGAATAGCAGGAAAACAAGAGATAGTTGTAACTAAGGAATTAACAGCAGAAGTAATTGGAAGTGGACTTCTTCCAGTGTACGCAACTCCAAGTATGATTGCACTTATGGAGAATACAGCAAGCAAAAGTGTTGAAGAGTTTTTAGAAGAGGGTCAAGGAACCGTTGGAACTTCCTTAAACATTAAACATCTTTCAGCAACAGCTGTGGGAAAAGCTGTAACCTGTGAATCAAAGCTTATAGAGGTAGATAGAAAACGCCTTGTATTTGAAGTAAAGGCATTTGATGAAACAGGATTAATTGGAGAAGGAATCCATGAGAGATTTATAATAGATAATAAGAAGTTTATGGAAAGAACTTTAAACAAGTAATAATGACAAGCAAGTAGATTTGTACATATTAATCTACTTGCTTTTATTTATCCCATTAAGCGGGGGATTTTTATTTATAATTTTCAACTAAAGTCTTATAGATTAAGGAAATATTGAAACTAATGTAAAATAAGTTTATAATTATCAAAGTTAATCATTTAAGGAGGAGAGCATGAAAAAGTTAATTGTTTTACTAGGGGTAATTGGGGTGTCTTTGTCAGCTATTTTTGTGAGGATTTCAACGGCACCTTCAATAATTTTGGTGCTGTACAGGGTTTGCATAGCTTCATTATTGCTATCTCCCTATGTATTTATTAAAAGTAGGAAAGAGTTATTTGAATTAAGCTTAAGAGATGTTTTACTTTGTATGGTTAGCGGAGTATTCTTAGGCTTACATTTTACTGCATATTTCACGTCGCTATCCTTTACTAGCATTGCCTCAGCAGTTGTTTTGGTGGATACAGAAGTATTCTTTGTTGCTTTTGGGTCGATTCTTTTATTAAAAGAAAGAATATCAAAAGGTGCCTGGGGTGGAATTTTATTGACCTTTGCTGGAAGTGTAATAATTGCAATGGCTGATGCAGGAATTGGAAGTGATGTGATAAAAGGTGATATCCTTGCATTTTCAGGGGCGTTTTTCATGGCGGTTTACACTATGATAGGTGCAGTCTGTAGAAAAAAGATATCTACTACGGTATATACTTTTCTAGTGTATACGTCAAGTGCTGTAACTATGTTAATGATTAGTATAATGAAGGGGATTCCACTCATGGGATATGACAGTATCAATTGGATTAGTGCCTTAGGGATGGCTGTGTTTTGTACATTAATGGGACATAGTATATTCAGCTGGGGACTTAAATATCTACCGTCATCCTTTATTTCAACCATAAAATTATTAGAGCCTGTATTTGCATCAATTCTAGGTTTAATCTGTTTTGGGGAAGTACCTGGCATTTATGTAGCTCTTGGAGGAATTATTGTTATTGCAGGAATTTGGCAATATAGCCGCCGTGCAGGGCAAAGGGACGTGGCAGAAAGTGTTACTTGCAGTGAGGTGTAGCTATTAAAAAAGTTATAAAGTTTATCAAATTTCATAGAGCAATATAGTTATTGTATTTACATGTTTTATTGTATAAAAAATTAAACCGCATAATACCCATCATAATTGTTGGTGTATTTGCGGTTTCTTTTTAATAGTTCTTTTCTTTTTTTATTTTCATGAGCACCAGTACCTCTAAAAGTTTCCTTGGAAAGTACATTTCTTTCAGTTTGAGAAATTCCTGTTAAAGAAGAAACGTATCCACCTTGTAGAGTTTTATTATTTTTCTTGTTTTTTTGTGTTGTAGTATAGATTTTGTTTTTAGACATTAAAGTCACTCCTTTATTATAAAGTATTGATAAATTAATATACAAACATGTGGTTTATATATTAGTATTCCTCTTCGAATGAAATGTGAAGAAGCTTTATTACTAATTATACATTAATTAAGCTAAAATGAAAGGAAATTATTTTAGCTAGGTGGCATAAATGTTTTTGTTTCTTAAAATTTTGATTAAATTCATTAACTTATAAAGATAATAGAAAAATTAGATGAATATCAAACGACTTGTTTAATATTCATCCATAAACTCTTTTACAAGAGTTATAAAGTATTTTGCATAATTAGGGAGATATTCACCCTTCCTATATATAGCTTTAAGTTCAACTTTAATGAGAGGTTCTCCTATGATGAAGCAGGAAACATCAATATCTTTTATAGACTTTCTTACATAGCTTTGAGGTGCAAAACATAAGCCGGTTCCTAGTGACACCATGGAAATAGCTACTTCAGGACTTCGAGTGTTAAGGATGGTTTTAGGAGTTATATTATATTTTTTTAGAAGTTCAGCTGCTATAATTCCAGAGTTTTGATCAGGATAATGAAGAATGAAGTTTTCATCCTTAAATAGACCTAAATCTATAAAAGGTAAATTTTCATTTGGTATTTTATATCCATTTTCATTCAAATAATGATTTTTAGGTGTTACTAGGACAAAAGGCTCTGAACCAAGAGAGATATAGTCTAAAGAGGAGGAGATATCCTTTGTATTATATATTGCAAAGTCAATATCGTTTGAAATAAAGCTCTCCTTAGAGATAGAGTGACTTTCCTCCTTTAAATTAATTTTCACGTTAGGATATTTCTCATAAAACTTATGAAGAATCTTAGGAAGAATACAGGAGCTTCTAGTCAGAGGTATAGCGATGTTAAGCACACCTTTATTGTTGTCTACTAGTTCACAGTATTCTCTTTCCCATTCATCTCCAAGTAGAATTATTTTACTTGCATAATCAAGGTATCTTTTACCGAAATAGGTAGGGATATATTCATTCCCAATTCTGCTGAACAGTGCATTTCCAAGTCTTGACTCCATGTTTTGTAAATATCGGCTTAAAGATGGCTGAGAGATATAAAGTTCCTCCGCTGCTTTTGTTATGCTTTTATTTTTATATATGCTTAAGATGTATCTTGCTTCTTTTAATTCCATAAACATTCTCCTTAAGTGAGTGTCCAAATCTATGATTTGGTCAACACGAACTTACTCCTTCGAACGTATGTGAGAAGGAGGTTCTTTTTTTATGAGTAGTAACCTATGCTTTCATCACACGAACTTACTCATCAGCATAGTGACAAATTTGCATTGGAAATAGCGAATTATGACCTATTGAACACGAACTTATTTCTGAAAATATAAAGTAAAATTTGAGTTTTCTTCTTTATTATAGCATAAAGCTATAATAAATATACTTTTTATGCATTGGATTTATAGTTGAAATAATTATAAAATTAAGGAAAATGAATGTAATACTTAAGGGGGAAATATGAAAAGATTTTTGGAGACTAAATTTAAATTATCGGAATTTAACACGTCGATTAAAACAGAGTTGATTGCTGGAATTACGACCTTCCTAACAATGGCATATGTATTAGCAACAGTTCCTAATATTTTGGGGAATGCAGGCTTTGACAGGAGTGCCGTTCTTACCGCCATGATTATACTTATAATTATCACAACTGTGGCCATGGCACTGTATACAAATCGTCCTTTTGCACTTGCACCGGGACTTGGAAGTGTCAGTATTGTTGCAGGTATGGTTGCTAATGATGGAATTCCCATGGATATTGCTGCAGGAATTATTATTTTGAGTGGAGTACTTTTTATATTAGTTTCCTTTTTAGGCTTCCGAGAGGCTGTAATAAAGGTTATTCCTAAGAGCTTGAAGTTCGCTGTTAGTGCAGGAATAGGACTTTTTATTGCTTTAATTGGAGCTAAAAGTTGTGGACTTATTATAGCAAATGAAGCTAAAAATACCTTAGGATTTGGAAATTTAACCTCTCCTCAAGTTATATTAGCAGTTATAGGATTTATTATTATATTAATTTGTAAGGCTAAAAAGATTCATGGAGATATGATTATAGCTATTTTAATTACTACAATTATTGGTATTCCATTAGGGGTTACTACTGTTCCAAATTCTTTTATGGCAATGCCATCTGGAGTTGGGGAACTATTTATGAATATAGATATTAAAGGTGCCTTGAACTTTGCCTATATTCCATTTCTTATAGCACTATTTGTTCCAGACTTTTTCTCTACTTTTGGAACGGTTTTAGGGGTAGGTGCTAAGGCTGGATTCCTCGATGAAGAAGGAAATTTACCGGATATAGATAGATGCTTTAAGGTTGATGCACTTGCTACAGCTTTGGGAGGATTATTTTGTATGCCATGTATGACTACTTATTTAGAGTCGTCAGTAGGAGTTGAATCTGGAGGAAGAACTGGACTAACTGTAATTTCTACAAGTATAGCCTTTGCTCTAGCTTTATTCTTCGCACCTATTGCATTAATGATTCCAAGTGCGGCAACAGCTTCAGCAATGATTTACATTGGTGTTTCAATGCTTAGTTCAATGAAAAATATTGATTATGATGATGTGACTGAGGCTATTCCAGCATTCATATGTGTAACCTTCACAATTTTTGCAAATAACATTGCAAACGGAATTTGCATCGCTTTACCTGTTTATTTAATTATGAAACTAGTTTCAGGTAAAAGAAAGGAAGTTTCACCAGTGCTATATGTAGTAGTAGGAATCTGCTTACTTTACTTCTGGAGCATTATAGTATAGGTGGCAAAATTATGAGAGATAATAAAGTTGATTTAATTATTAAAAATATAAATGTATATAATAGTTATTTAAAGTCCTTTCAATTAGCTGATGTAAGCATTTTAAATGGGAAAATTCTTCATATAGATAAGAATAAAGAAGCAGAATTAACTTCTGAAACTAGTGTTGATGGTACTGGGAAATATATGATTCCGGGGCTTATTGATATCCATATGCATATTGAAAGTTCAATGATGGTGCCAGAAACCTTTTGTAATCATGTTGCAAAATGTGGTATAACAACACTTGTTGCAGAGCCTCATGAAATGGCAAATGTTATGGGATACAAGGGAATCACAGATATGATTGAAGCAGGAGAAAACTGTGATATTGATATTTTTATAGGAATTCCAAGCTGTGTACCCTCCACTAGTGATGTTTTAGAAACTACAGGTGGAATTATTGACTTTAGCACCATGGAAGAGCTGAAAAAGCTGGAAAAAGTAATCTGTGTTGGCGAGGTTATGAATTATAGACAGATAGTACAGGAAAATGATTTAGAGATAACTAAGTTTTTAACTAAACTAAGAGAAGAAGATAAGAATTTTCCTATAGAGGGGCATTGTCCAAGTCTCATGGGATTAGATTTATCAAAGTTTTTATATCTTGGAATCAATGCAGATCATACAGAGCATAGCTTTGAAGAAATAAAAGAAAGATTTGAAAATGGAATGTTTATAGAGATTCAAGAGAAGATGTTAAAAAAAGAGATTTTGGAGTATATCCATGAAAATAATCTATATGAACATTTTGGTTTCGTAACAGATGATGTTATGGCAGATACTTTATTAGAACAAGGACAGCTAGATGGAGTTATGAGAAAAGCAATAAATCTTGGAATGAGAGTTGAGGATGTAATATATAATTCAACATTCACTAATGCCAGAAGGATGAATCTTTTAGATAGAGGTGCTATAGCTCCAGGTAAAATAGCAGATTTTGTATTGCTTGAAGACTTGAATAACCTTAAAGTTTATGCAACTTATAAGGCTGGAAAGTGTATTTTTCATAAAAACTTTAAGTCAAATCTAAATGAAAATGAAAGCTATAGGTTTCCGGGGGAGTACTATAAAAGCATTAATATGCCTGAACTAACAGAAGAAGCTTTTAAGGTTAAAGCTAACATAAATTATGGTTATGTTACTGTCAGAGCAATGGAAATAAAGGATGGAAGTACAAAAACAGAGGAAAAACATATAAAGTTAAAAGTAGAAAATGGTTATATGGATTGGGAAAACTCTGAGTGTAGACTAGCTGTAGTTGTTGAGAGATATGGTAAAAATAAAGGTGTTGGTTATGGTTTTGTATGCGGAGATGTGATAAAGACTGGAGCAGCAGCCACTTCATATGCGCACGACAGCCATAATGTGTTAGTTATTGGAGCAAATATTAAAGATATGTCAATTGCTTTACACAGCATAGATATCATGCAGGGTGGTATGGTAGTTGTTGAAAACTTAGAAATAAAAGGCGCATTACAGCTTAATGTGGGAGGAATACTTTCAGATAAACCAATCGAAAATATCAGCAGGGATCTGAAAATGGTTAGAAATGCATTAATAAAGCAAGGGTATAAGCATTATAACCCCATAATGTCACTTTCTACTATAACTCTTCCTGTTAGTCCAAAGTTGAAGCTTACAGACAAAGGACTTGTGGATGTGGCGTCAGGTACAATAGTATCCTTGGTGGTAGAATAATTAAAAAGAGAGTAAGGAATGTGAAGAGTAGATAGATTTGTTAACACACAAATCTATCTATTCTTTTTATTTTGTCATTAAAGAAACAGTTTTACAGATAAAATCATTAGAATCAAATTCAGGGTTGTTAAGCTGCCTTTGAATTAGGATGCCATCCATGACAGTGAGCAGTAGCCAGGCTAAATATTCACCGTCAGACTTAGGAAGTCTTTCTATAATTTTATCCTTTAGGGTATTTTTAAAGTAAATATATCGCTCTATATATTTTTCACGAAGGTTGGAATTTTTAGATACGCAGGTACCGATAAGATAGAGTCTAAGGTTGCCACAGGTATCTTCAGTACTGCGTTCAAGTACATATTTAAAAAGTCTGTGGATACTGGTGTCCTTATCCTTGTTTTCCACCCACACTATAAGATCTTCGGCAAGGTTAGAGAGATATAAATCAATGATATCAAAGAGGATATCTTCCTTATTGTTGTAGTAGTAATAGAGGGTTCCTTTACTTATCTTTGAGACAGCAGCAATTTTGGCAAGGCTTATATCCTCAAAGGAGGTTGTCTTTAAAAGGTCCAGGGTATTGTTTAAAATTTTTTCTTTTACATTGGAATTAAGGGTTGCAGCCATAGATAATCCTCCTTAGGTGTTTGTTTCCGCTTCTACTGAACTTTTGTTTTGTAAAATTATTACTATATATGAATTAAATTATTTTTTTAGAATATAATTTAGTAAATAATTAAGTCGGTTGGCTGACCGATAAAGGAGGCGAGCTAGTGGCATCGCTTAAGAAGCTTAATAAAACTTTGAATAAGCTTTATGGGGAGTCAGTTAGTGCAAGCTATAAAGAGGATGTTATTACTTTAAGAGGAGAATTGGATAAGTGGGAAGATGTTGTTCAGGCAGGACTTTTGGCTGCTACGGGCCATTATGGAAGTCATGTGGTTAACAATATTCAGTGTACAAGTATAGAAAAGCAGAAGATGAGGATGCCAGCTTTAAGGGATGAGAGTCTTGAGGGAAAGAAATATGATGTGGTGATTATTGGGGCAGGTATTGTTGGCTGTGCCATTGCTAGGGAGCTTAGCCGGTGGGACTTAAAGATACTGCTTTTAGATAAAGAGCATGATGTGGCACTTCATGGCTCTAGCAGGAATGATGGGATGATTCATCCAGGAATAGATTTAAAGAAGGGTCAGATTAAACAAAAGTACAATGCCTTAGGAAATAAAATGTATGACAAGGTTTCAAAGGAGTTAGATGTACCCTTTAAAAGAACGGGACAGTATTTAGGATTTAAAAAGGAATGGTACAGCTTTATGCTACCCCTAGCCACACGGTATTGGAGGAGTATGAATGTACCTTGTGAGTACATTGGCAGGGAGGAGCTCTTTAAAAGGGAACCTAATTTAAGTAAAGACATTCAGTGTGCTTTATATTTCCAAACAGCAGGAATTATTTGTCCCTATGGAATAACCATAGCTTATGCGGAAAATGCGGTGGATAATGGGGTGAAGCTAAGTCTTGATACTGCAGTACTTAATATGGAGGTGGGGGATGATGGAGTAATAAGATCAGTATCCACTAATAGAGGGACTATTTATCCAAGGGTTGTGGTAAATGCTGCTGGGGTATTTAGTGAAGAGGTTGCTAAGCTGGCAAAGGATCATTTCTTTTCCATTCATCCTAGAAAAGGGACTAATTCTATTTTAGATAAAAAAGCTGCTTTTCAGGTGAGAACTATTGCTTCATTAATAGGAACTCAAGCTACTACAACAACTCATACGAAAGGTGGAGGCATTGTATCAACCATTGACCACAACCTTCTTATTGGACCAGATGCAGTGGAAACCTTTGAAAAAGAAAATTTCAGTACTAATGCTGAAAGTATAAATAACACCTTTGAAAAGCAAAGAGCGGCTTCACCAAGTCTTAAAACCTCTGATATCATAACCTATTTTACGGGAATCAGAGCTGCCACCTATGAAGAAGACTTTGTTCTTCAGAAGGGTAAGTTCACTAAAAATATTGTTCATGCGGCAGGTATTCAATCGCCTGGTTTAACTGCGGCACCTGCTATAGGCGTGGACATTGCAAAGTATACGGTGGAATTATTAATGGAAGAGGGAAGTGTAAAGGAAAATCCAAACTTTAATCCTTATCGAAAAGGAATCCCAGATTTATCTGAAATGTCACTTAAAGAAAGGGATGCTTTCATAAAAAGTAATCCTGACTTTGGAAGTATTGTGTGCAGATGTGAAGAGGTAAGCAAGGGGGAAATACTAGCTGCTTTAAATCGTTCTGTGCCTTGTGACAGTGTTGATGGAGTAAAAAGACGGGTAAGGCCTGGAATGGGAAGATGCCAGGGGAGTTTTTGCGGACCTTTGGTTGCAAAGCTTATTGCACAGGCGAAAGGAATACCTTTAAAGGAAGTAATAAAAAATGGTGAGGGAAGCAATATAGTTTTCGGTGACACCAAGGAGGCTGGGGCAAAGGATGGAGAATAAAAAATTTGATGTTGCAGTTATTGGAGGAGGACCTGCTGGGCTGGCAGCAGCACTGGCAGCTGAAAAACAAGGAGCAAAGGTGATTTTAATAGAGCGTGAAAATCGTCTAGGAGGCATATTAAAGCAGTGTATTCATGATGGTTTTGGACTTATAAGATTTAAAAAGAAAATGGCAGGACCTGAATATGCCCTTAGTTTTATAGAAGAAGTAGAAAAGTCTTCTGTTAAGGTTGAGTTGTTAACTTTTGTAACTAAAATTACAAAAACTGATAGTGGAATTAAAGTAACAGTGGTAAATAATCAGGGTATTAGCAGTATTGAAGTAAAAACCTTAGTTTTGAGCACTGGGTGCAGGGAAAGAACAGCAAGGCAGGTTGCAATTCATGGTACAAGACCAGCGGGAGTATTTACTGCTGGAACAGCCCAGTATTACACAAACATCTTGGGGCAGCTTCCAACGAAGAAATGTATCATCCTTGGCAGTGGAGATATTGGACTTATCATGGCAAGGAGACTGACTCTTGAAGGAGCCAAGGTTCTTGGGGTATACGAAGCAAAGAGTTCACCAAGTGGTCTTAGAAGAAATATTTCTCAATGTCTTTATGATTTTAATATTCCACTTTATACAAGCCATACAGTAACAAGGGTGTTTGGACAGGATAGGCTGACTGGAGTTGAAATTTCCAAGGTTGATGGAAAAATGCAGCCTATAAAAGGTACTGAAGAACTTTTAGAATGCGATAGTCTTATTTTATCAGTAGGATTAATCCCAGAAAATGAACTGGCTGAAGGCTTAAATATTCCATTAGACTCAAAAACAAAAGGACCTATAGCAGATCAAAATTACATGACCATGGAACAGGGGATTTTTACCTGTGGCAATGCTATGCATGTAAATGATTTGGTAGATTATGTGTCTGAAAGTGGGGAGGCTGCAGGGAAAGCAGCAGCTGAGTATTCAAAGGGAAGAAGAAAAATTGCAAAGGTTAACTGCGGTGAAAATATCCTTTATGAAGTTCCACAGATTTTGGATTTAGAAAATATGAAAGGCAAAACAGTGATGTTTTTCCGTGCTGATAGAGACATGGGGCCAAGTGAATTAAGGGTAACTGTTGATGGAAATGAAGTTTTTAAGAAGAAGTATAGAGCTTTAAGACCGCCAGAAATGGAAAGAATTCAGGTGGATTTTCAAGGCATTGAAATAAATGAAAAAAGTAATATTCAGCTTTCCTTAAGAGAGGTGAAGGAATAATGGAAATCATATGTATTGGTTGTCCTATGGGATGCAGCCTTAAGGTGGAGGTTAATGGGGAGCAGATTTTAGTTGAAGGAAATCAGTGTAAAAGAGGAGAAACCTTTGCTAGAAATGAGGTTAAAAATCCTACAAGGTCGTTGACCACAACTGTAAGAACTATTTTTGAGGAGATGCCTTTACTACCAGTTCGGACTGAGGTAGAAATTCCAAAAGAGAAGATTTTTGAGGCAATGGAGGTTTTAAATAAAGTTCTTATAAAGGATAAGGTAAATTGTGGAGATATTATTGTTAAGGATATCCTGGGGACAGGTTGTAATGTGATTGCCACCAGCACAATTAATGGCGACTTCTTCTCACCTGTATTCAAAGGAGAAACTTCTACGGATCAAATCAATAGATTTGAGGAGCCAGTTAGGGGGATAAAGTGCTATGAGTAAGCCTTTAGTATTAACCTTTGATATTGGAACACAAAGTGCAAGAGCAATGCTGGTAGACAGCCAAGGAAATATTGTTATAGAAAAGCAGAAAAAATATGAAAAGCCTTATTATTCAAAAGAGCCACAGTATGCAGAGCAAAGTGCTGACTTTTATTGGGAAGCTCTTTGCGAAACTAGTTTAAGTCTTAAGGAGGAAGCAGGGGATTTATGGCAGGAGGTCATTGCTGTAACCTGCACTACCATTAGAGACAGCTGTGTCTGTGTTGATGAGGATGGGAAGCCTTTAAGAGATGTGATTTTATGGCTTGATAAAAGGGAAACCACAGATATGGAACCTTTAAATCCTGTTAAAAAGCTTATGTTTAATGTGGTTGGCATGGGGGAAGCTGTTGAATTACAGAGAAAGGTTTCAGCCTGCAATTGGATAAAAACCTATGAAAGAGAAATCTGGGATAACACCTTCAAGTTTTTAATGATATCAGGATATATAAATTACAAGCTTACAGGAAAGTTTGTTGACTCTTGTGCCAGCATCATTGGCCATATACCCTTTGACAGCAAAGCCAGAGGGTGGATGAAGGACAATGACTTAAAGCGGTGTATATTCGATGTGGAGAAGGAAAAGTTATGTGAGGTAATTGAACCAGGAGAAGTTATTGGTTGTATTTGTGAGAGTGCAAGTGAAGCAACAGGTATAGATAGCAGCTTGGAATTAATAGCAACGGGCTCTGATAAGGGCTGTGAGACTTTAGGTCTTTCCTGTTCAACACCGGATAAGGCTGCCATTAGTTTTGGGACAACAGCGACGGTACAATTTACAACGGATAAGTATATGGAGCCCTTACCTTTTATTCCTTCTTATCCTGCAGTGTTGAAAAATCATTACAATCCAGAGGTTCAGATCTATCGAGGATATTGGCTTATTTCCTGGTTTAAGAAGGAATTCGCCAATAAAGAAATACAGGAAGCTAAGGAACTTGGTATTGATCCTGAAGAATTATTAAATATGCGGCTTAAAGATATACCACCTGGCTGCTTCGGATTAATGTTTCAGCCTTACTTTACTCCAGGTGTGGTAATGCCAAAGGCAAGAGGAGCTGTTATAGGTTTTTCCGATATTCACACTAGGATTCATATATATAGAGCAATTATAGAAGGAATAAATTTTGCCATAATGGATGGGTTAAAAACCATGGAGAGGAGAGGCAAGATTAAGGTTAAAAGTCTTTATGTGGCTGGGGGAGGTTCTAAAAGTGATGAAATCTGCCAAATTACAGCCAACATGTTCGGAATGCCAGTTTACAGGATACAAACCCATGAGGCAAGCGGCCTTGGAAGTTCAATTGTTGCCTTTAAAGCAAAGGGAGTTTTTGAAAATATTGAAGAAGCTCTTGAGTCTATGGTTCATATTAAGGATGAATTTGAGCCTGATATGAAGGAGCATGAATTATACGAAAGATTATTTGAAGAGATTTATAAAATGATATTTCCAAAGCTATTACCACTATATAAGAAAAATATAAATTGAAGTGCAACTTTTGGGAAGAGGTCAGAATAAGGATATTGCCTAAATCTGTGAGATTCAAGTGTTGTATTCAATCTAAATATTATTTGAAAAGTAAAAAAGATTATTTTAGAAAGAGGGGAAGGGTATGTCACATAAATATAAAGATTTTGAGCCAAAGTGGGTGGATGAAGCCTTTAGTCCAAAGAGTTATCGTTCCATATTTAAGTGGGGAGAGCCATCAAAAATAAAGCCTCCAAAGGAAAGTTTATATAAGATGGTGAAGGAAACTTTTAACCTAGATGATGAGTTCTTCAAGGATTATAAGGAAGATTTGGGTTTTGAGGAAGTTAAATATGATATTAAGTGTAACTTGTCCCAGAATCAGATAGATAGATTTAAAGAAATTGCAGGAGAAGAATTTGTTCGTACAGATGATTATTCAAGACTTTCAGTGGCCTATGGAAAGACTATGTATGATATTTTAAGACTTAGAAATAAAATTGTTGAAAATATTCCTGATGCAGTTATATATCCAGATTCAAAAAAGCAGATTGAAGAAATCGTTAAATATTGTACTGAGGAAAAAATTCCTGTTTATGTTTATGGAGGAGGCTCAAGTGTTACCCGTGGAGTGGAATGTGTAAAGGGTGGAATTTCCCTAGACATGAGGTTAAGATTTAACAAGGTTATAGAATTTAATGAAGTTGACCAGACCATCACCGTTGAAGCTGGTATGAGTGGTCCAAAGCTTGAAGAAACCCTTAATGATGCAGTGAAATTATTTGGAGCAAAAAGAGCTTATACTTGTGGTCACTTTCCTCAAAGTTTTGAATATTCTTCTGTAGGTGGCTGGGTTGTAACCAGGGGAGCAGGACAGAATAGTACTTACTATGGCTGCATAAGTGATATTGTTATGGGACAAGAGTACAGCACACCTATTGGAAATATAAAGACTGATAAATATCCTCGTAAAGCCACAGGACCAGACCTTGGACATATAATGATGGGCAGCGAAGGAGCCTATGGTGTTTTGACCCATGTAACTCTTAAGGTATTTAGACATATGCCTGAAACTATAAAAAGATTTTCTTTCATGTTTAAAGATTGGGAGACAGCCCAAAAGGCTGCAAGGGAGATAATGCAGAGTGAAGGTGGGTTCCCATCAGTATTCAGGCTTTCAGACCCAGAGGAAACTCAAATCATGTTAAGACTTTATGGAGTTGATGAAAGTCCTTTAAGACATCTCTTTAAGATGAAGAACTTTAAGGAAGGAGAAATGTGCCTATTTCTAGGGTTCACCAATGGAGAAAAAGGCTTCAGCAAAAACTGTGCTAAGGTAGTAAGAAGAGTTGCCAAAGAATATGGAGGTATGTCTTTAACAGGAATTGTAACAAAGAGCTGGGAAAAGGGAAGATTCTCCGACCCATATTTGAGAGACACCATGCAGGACTTTGGAATTGTAACAGATACCATGGAATGCAGTGTAAACTGGAGCAATATGTCTAAAGTTCATAAAGAGGTAAGAGCATATTGTAAGAGTCGTCCAAACACAATTTGTATGACACACATGTCTCACGTATATACTCAAGGAGCAAACCTTTATTGGATCTTCATCGCTAAGATGAGTGACCCTGACGAATATAAAGCTTATCATGCAGGAATCTTAGATGCAATTCAAAGATCAGGAGCTTCCATGAGCCATCACCATGGTATTGGAAAGATGTTTGGTCCATGGCTAGAAGGCTATCTTGGAAGAACTGAATATGATATTATCAGAACTTTAAAGAATCATTTTGATAAGGACAATATCATGAACCCTGGTGGAACTTTAGGTCTTGATATTGAGGAGAATGTAAAAAGATTCTTGGCACCGAAGGAAGAGGATTAAATTTTAATTAATATGATATAGAAAAGCCCTTAGGGTTAGCTGATTTCAGAGGAGTAAGAAGACTGAAATGAGGTAAAGCTGAGGGCTTTTTTTATTTTATTGAGAAAAAAAGTCAAAAAATTGTGTAAAGTGTTTAGTAAGTGTTTATTAGTTTTAAATAATTTTTAAATAAGGGTTGATAAAAAAATAACATAATAGATTTTATAAACGGGTATGACAACACAATTTCATTAAAATGTAATTATAAACAAAATATGTTGATAATTATTCATTATATTGTTGACATGTTTTAAAAGGGGGATTTTTATGAGTACAGAAAATAATTTACAACAGGTTACTTCAGAGAAGACCGAATTTAAAAGAGAGATAGGTGTATTTGGAGGAGTCAGTATAATTGGCGGAATTATGGTTGGCTCAGGAATTTTTTATTTAGGTTCTTATGTAATTGAAAGAACTGGAATGAATTTAGGCCTTTCTTTGATATGCTGGATAATTGGAGGTCTTATCTCATTGATGGGAGGACTTTGTTATGCAGAGCTTGGCTCAGCGATGCCAAGGGCTGGTGGAAGACTTTTATACTTAAATGAGGCTTATCATCCAAGTGTTGGTTTCCTGGCTGGATTTACCGATTGGCTTTTAGGGGGACCAGGTTCAGTTGCGGCTATTGCTATAGCATTGCCAACGGCATTAAGATTCTTTATTGATATTAATGACACTGGAATTAAAGTTTTTGCCATAGTTTTAATTATTGGATTAACTATTTATAACTGTTTTGGAGTTAAGCTTGCTTCTATACTTCAAAATGTATCTATGATTGCAAAGTTAATACCTATTGTAATTATCATGTGTGGAGCTCTTTTCCTTGGTAAAATAACTCCAGATCTATCTTTAGCATCTGCTTCTGAAGCTGCAGCAGCTAGTGGTGGAAATATTATTACAATGATTGCCTTTGCTGTTGTTGCATCACTATGGGCATATGAGGGATGGACAAATTTAAATACTGTAGCTGAAGAAGTTAAAAATCCTAGAAAGAATCTTCCTTTAGCTTTGATAATTGGTATTGGTGGTATAACTATACTTTATACTTTATTTAACTTCTCAATATTTAAGGTTTTAACTCATGAAGAGATTACAACTATGATAGGAGAAGGTAACTTCTATCTTGGAACAGCTGTTGCACAAAAGCTTTTTGGAAGTGCAGGTGCAATCATTGTAACTGTTGGTATGGTTTTAGCTATGTTTGGTTCATTAAATGGACTTATTATGGCACAGCCAAGAATGTATTATGCCATGGCTGAAGAAGGTCACTTCTTTAAAAGTTATAAAAAACTTCATCCAAAATATAAAGTTCCAACTACAGCTATTATAATACAAGGAGTAATCTCAATTATATTAGTTATGTCACGTAACTTAGATGAGTTAACTACTCTTGTTGTATTTACGGGTATGATATTTAACTTCTTAACTGTATTAGCGGTACCAATCTGTCGTAAGAAGTTCCCTAATATCGAGAGACCATACAAGGTTTGGCTTTATCCTGTATCAGTAATAATTACTGCATTAATATTCTTAGGATTAGTTGTTAACACTTTCTTTGATGATCCTACTAGCGCAATGTTAGGATGTATCGTACCAGTTATTGGCGTATTCTTCTATATTTACTTTGATAAAAAGCTTAAAAAGGAAGAAAAAAGATAGAAAGGGGTACTTAAAATGAAGACTATTTTGTATAATGGAAAAATTTACATTGAACGAGAACAGTTTGCTGAAGCTGTTCTTATTGAGGATGGATTTATAAAAAAGGTTGGTTTAAGTGAGGACATATTAAAAGAAGAACAGTGTGAAGCAATTGATTGTGAAGGTAAAACTGTAATACCAGGACTTAACGATTCACATATGCATCTTTTAATGCTTGGAGAATCAATGTGGCAGGTATCTATTGGTGACTGCACCTCAATAAATGAAATAATAGATAGATGTAAAGAATTTATTGTAAGGGAACCTGAGAAGGTTAAGCATGGAATACATGCTGTTGGCTGGAATCAAGATTTATTTACTGATGAAAAAAGATGTCCAACTAGACATGATTTAGATAAAATCTCTACGGACATTCCAATTGCTTTGGAACGTGTTTGTGGACATATACTCACAACTAATACAAAGGCAATTGAAATGTTAGGTATTGATGGAAATTCACCTCAATGGGAAGGGGGAACCTTTGAGTTAGGTGAGGACGGATATCCTAATGGTTTATTTACTGAGAATGCATGTAACTATGTTAAGGCAATTTTCCCAGATTTCACTGTGAAGGAGAGAGAAGAAATGTTAAGCAGAGCCATGGACTATGCAGTGGCTCATGGTGTAACTAGTGTTCAAAGTAATGATATTGGAACTTCTGTATTAGATGTGCCAACATATTTCAATATGTTTCATAGATTTTATGATGAAGGAAAAGGGCTGCTTAGATATAGACATCAAGTATGTTTTAACAACTTAAATGATTTTAAAGATTATATTGAAGAAGGCGAGTATGTAAAAGGGAAATATGATGAAGATTCATGGCTTACTTTAGGACCATTAAAGCTATTTAAAGATGGAAGCCTTGGTGCTCGTACAGCAATGATGAAACATGAGTATTATGATGAGCCAGGAAATTATGGAATAGAGTGGATAAGCAATGAAGATATGGAACAATATTGTGACCTTGCTTTAAAGGCAAATATGCAGGTTGTGACTCATGTTATTGGGGATGCTGCAATCGAGCAAACAGTAAACTGCTATGAAAAGGCTTTTGTTAATGGGAAAAATCTATTAAGACATGCGTTAGTGCATTGTCAGATTACAGACAGGCCACTCCTTGAAAGAATTGCAAAATTAGAAATACCAGTAATGTATCAGCCGATTTTCTTAGATTACGATATGCATGCGGTGGAATCAAGATGCGGCAAAGAACTGTCATCTACATCCTATGCGTTTAAAACCATGGTGGAATTAGGGGGACATGTTTCCTATGGAACAGATTGTCCTGTGGAATCTTGTAATCCATTCCCTAATATTTATAGTGCAGTTACACGTAAGGATTCTGTGGGATATCCTGAAGGAGGGTTTTATCCAGAAGAATGTGTTGATGTATATGAGGCCATTGATGCCTATACCATTGGCAGTGCATATGCAGAGTTTATGGAGAATAAAAAGGGCAGGATAAAAGAAGGTTATTATGCAGATTTAGTTATCTTAGATAAGGATATATTTACAGTGGATAAGATGGAGATTAAGGATATACTTCCTGTCCTAACTATGGTTGGGGGCAAGATAGTATATAAAAGATAAGCTATTATTAAATATTTCAAGATGAAATGGTTCATTAAAGGTGGTTAATGAACCATTTTACTATTGATATGGTATAATTAACAATAAATACTAATAATGTAATACTTATAATTTTTAGGAGTTTTATTATGAAAGCAGATTTAATAATAAAAAATGGTAAATGCATTCTAATGAATCATAATAAAGATATTGTTCATTGGATTGCAGTTAAAGATGGAAAAATAATCGATATTGGCTATGGGGAAGAGTACAAATCGTTAATTGATATTAATACAGTTATAAAGGATGCAGGAGGAAATTCTGTAATTCCAGGTTTTATAGACAGCCATTTTCACGTTGTGCTTACCGCTTTAAATATTGCGAGTATTGATTTAAGCAGAGTTAAAAGTTTTGATGAAATTGGGAAAATGATAAAAGAAGCAGCAGGTCTTAACCCGGGAATACACATTAGGGGCATCCATCTTCAGGTTGAGCAGCTTATGGAGAAAAGGTTTCCTACACGCACAGAGTTAGATAAGTATTGTAATACATCACCTGTATCCTTACATTCTTCAGATTATCAAGTGAGCATTCTAAATACTTGTGGTATGTTATATTTCAAAATACCTTTTATGGCAGATGGTGTAGAACTTGATGAAAAAGAAATTCCAAATGGAATCTTTAAAAGATATGCCAATGCAATTCTTTATTCCAATACTTTAAAAAACGTTAATGATGATTTCAGAAAAGAAGTTGTTGCAAATATAATGAATAAACTTCTTTCCTATGGTATTACTACTCTTCATGCCATGGAGGGTGGAAGAATGGGTGGGTCTGTAATGTATGACCCTGATTCAGAATTCATTTATAAATATGCAAAAAATTATCCTGTTGATATGACATTATTTTATCCCACAATAGATATAGAAAAGATTAAGAAAATGGGGTTAAAAAGGATTGGGGGAGTAATTTATATTGATGGGACTTTAGGTGAAAGGACTGCGGCACTTACCTTTGATTATGGAGATGCTCCAGGTCAGAGAGGAATCATGTGCATGGCTCAAGAGGATATAAATGAATTTGTACTGAAGTGCTATAAGAATAAGTTACAGCTATCGTTATTTACCTTAGGAGATAGGGCCGTAGAAGCAGCGCTTATTGCTCATGAATATGCTTTTGAAAGAACAGGAATATCAGGGTTAAGACATAGGCTTGAACATATTGAAATTATAAATAGTGATCAGATTGAAAGGGCTAGTAAGCTGGGAATTCTTTTTTCCATGCAGCCTTCATATGAAGCGTACTGGGGGGCACCAGGAGGAATGTATGAGCAAAGGTTAGGAAAGTATTATGGCAACTCCAATAAGCTTAGAGAGATTGAAGATAAGGGCGTAATCATATGTGCTGGTTCAGATAGTGATGTAACGGAACCAAATCCAATTTTAGGAATACATTCTGCTGTTAATCATCCAATAAAAAAACATCGTTTAACTGTGCTTGAAGCATTAAAGGCTTACACTTATAATGGAGCCTATGCGATTTTTGAAGAGAATAATAAAGGAACATTGGAAATTGGAAAAGTTGCAGATATTGTCATACTAAATGGCGATATTATGAAGATTAATGCTGATGAGATAATAAACTTAAAGGTTGTAACAACTATTAAATCAGGTGAAATTTTATATAATGTGGGTATGGATGAAAAATGTTAAATATAAGCTTTTTAGGTAAATTTAAAATTGAATATAATGAGCAGGATATAACTGATAAAATAGGTGTTAAAACATCAGCTTTAATAGCATTACTTATACTTCAGGAAAAAAGAGAAATCAGCAGAGAAAAGGTAATTGCCTATTTATGGCCTGACAGCAATGAAGATGCTGCTAAGTATAACTTAAGGTATAATCTGTGGCTGCTAAAAAAGGTAATACCCATAGATGATAAAGGTGAAAGTTTCCTTAGGATCAACAAGGACTTTTGCGGAATAAATTTTAATTATAATTTCCAGTGTGACATATTAAAAGTAGTTGGATTTTGCAGCGATAAAGAGTATTCAGTTAAGGAATTAATTGACCTTAAAAATACCTTTAAAGGAGATTTTTTTGAAGGAAACTATTTTAATAATTGCGATGAATTTAATGAAATTATTATATTTCAGAGAAATAAATTAGAGAATCACAGAATTAAAATCTTAAGAAAACTTGTAGAGTTCTATGAAAAAAATGAAATGTTTGACCAGTGTATAGAAACTATAAATGAGATTTTTAATATAGACCCCTATGATGAAAATTTAGCACTTAAAGCCATATCAATTTATCTCGACAATGGAAATCGGTATGGAGCCATAAAGTTTTATCAGGATTTTTCAAATAAGATGATATATAGCTTGGGAATCCACCCTTCACAAGACTTGCAGGGAAAATATAATCAAATAAGAAATGAAAGCTGTGGTCATGAGGAAGCAGAAGCCCATGGGGATATTAATTATAAATCCATAATCACTGATAATAAAAATAAAGAAAATCTTACTTTGAAAATTCGAGGGATTAAAACTGTTGATTACTTTGGAATTTCTGAAATAGTTGAGGAGCTTATTGAAAAAGGCGTAATTGATCCAGAGATTTCTATTGATAAGGAATATCTTCAAGATTTATCATACATTTCACAACACCTTGCAAACCATTGTAACTTGGATTTTGACAGAAAGGCAGTGGTGCCTGAAGTACGAGTTGTACGAGGTTTTTTCATCTTAATGAATAAGATAAGTAAAGAATATATTGTTGAGATTGAAGTTAATGATATGAGTAATATGGACAACTGTTCAAGGGAAGTATTGAGATATTTGGAGAGAGCAGAAGGTGTGAAAATATATTAAAGATATAAAGAACTTACTGATAATTTTAAAGTTATTAGTAAGTTTTTTTATTTGTTAAATTGCTTAATTTTAATCGTTTACAGCAATATTATTAAAGATATTTTCCATAAAAATAGCAGGAGTTTTAGTAAAAATCAACATAAATACAGTAATTAATAATATTTCCAAAGTTTCCACAACATTAGTTATTTCAAGAGTTTGTGTGTGGAAAAATCTTTTAGTAAAACGTTTTACTAAACATTGAAATAAAATTATTTTATTGTAAATAAGTCTGTATAAAGAAAAAATTCTAAATATTGACACAATTATGCGGTGAGGTTAAAATCAAAATATAAGGTAAAACGTTTTACTTAATTGTTTAAAGTGATCGTTTTACAAATAAGTTATTTTAATTTATTGAAAGAGGGGAAAGTTATGAAAAAGAGGTTACTTTGTATTGCTTTAGCCTGCTTAATGATATTTGGATTAGTTGGCTGTGGAAGCAAAAATGACTCAGGAGATTCTGGCAGTGGTGATTCTAAAATAAAGGTTGCCATAGTTTACACAGGAAACTTAGGGGACAAGTCTTATAATGACTCTTGTAACGAAGGTGCAATGAAAGCTAAAAAAGATTTTGGTGTTGAGATCAAAAATCTTGAAGGTACAACTGCTGAAGAATGGGAAGCTAACTTCCTATCAGTTTGTGAAGATGGATATGATTTAGTTATCTGTTCTTCTTCTAACTTAGAGGAGTACTTAAAAGAGCATGCTGCAAATTATCCTGATACGAAGTTTGCGATTATAGATACAACTGTTGAAGGTGACAATATCGTATCTATAAGCTTCGCTCAAAACCAAGGTTCATTTTTAGCTGGTGCAGCAGCAGCATTATTTACTACACATACCGAAATAGAAGGAATCAATGATAAAGAAATCATTGGCTGGGTAGGTGGAATGGATATTCCAGTTCTACATGACTTCTTTACTGGATATGAGCAAGGTGCTAAATACATCAATCCAAACATAAAAGTATTACAATCTTTCGCTGGAACTTGGAACGACCCATTAAAAGGAAAAGAGTTAGCATTAGCACAATATGAGCAAGGCGCTGATATTGTTATGAACGTAGCTTCTGGTACTGGTCCTGGTATCCTTGAAGGAGCTAAAGAAGCTGGTAAATATGCTATCGGAGTTGACCTAAACCAAGATAACGATCAACCAGGCTCAGTTATAACTTCAATGATGAAGAGAGTTGATAACGCTTGTTACTTAGCAATTCAATCAGTGGTTGAAGGAACTTTTAAAGGTAACACAACTTCATACTTAACTCTTACAGATGGTGGAGTTAGTTTAACTGATTTCAGCGTATTCAAAGATGCTGTTGGAGACAAATTCCCACAAGACATCATGGATAAGTTAAAAGAAATCGAAGAGAAAATTGTTAGCGGTGAAATCGTCGTAGAAAACTACCCTGGATTTGGCCAAAATAAATAATTTTTTAAGGCTAATCAAGCAAAATTATTGTCATAAGTTGTTTCAAAACCCTGTAAACAATATCAATACAAGAAAACCTCTTAATTCTTTAATAAGTATATAGATTTTTACTATAAAGAGTGTAAGAGGTTTTCTATTACCAAATTTAAGTGAATCAATGATTGTTGGAATTGAAAAAGTTATTAAAAGTGAACTTTTGAAGATAAGAAGGTGATAGTTTGAGTCAATATGTTATTGAAATGAAAAATATTAAAAAATCTTTCGGTGAAGTTAAAGCTGTTAAGGATGGAAACTTTAACTTAAGAAAGGGAGAGATTCACTCCCTTATTGGAGAAAATGGTGCTGGGAAATCAACCATGATGAAATTATTATATGGTATGTATGACATCGATGCTGGAGCAATAACAATTAATGATGAGATAGTAAGAAATTTAAATCCGAAGCTAGCAATTGAAAAGGGAATAGGAATGGTTCATCAGGAATTTATGCTAGTTGATGATTTAACCGTTTTGGAAAATATCATTCTTGGTTTTGAGCCACAAAAGGGATTAAAGATAGATTTTACTAAAGCAAAAGAAAATGTACAACAATATATCGATCAATATGGAATGGATATTCAATTGCACAAGAAAATCAATCAAATTTCCGTTGGAGAGGCTCAAAGAGTTGAGATTATTAAGGTCTTAACTAGAGGAGCAAACATCATTATTCTTGACGAACCAACGGCAGTATTAACGCCACAGGAATCAAAGAGCTTATTTAAGATTTTAGATAAATTAAGAGAAGATGGAAAGTCTATCGTATTTATTTCTCATAAGCTTGATGAGGTAATGGAGATTTCGGATAGAATAAGCGTTATGAGACAAGGGGAATATATTGGCTCCGTTGATAAAAAGGATACCTCACCAAGGGAACTTGCAAAGATGATGATAGGGAGAGAGGTATTCTTAAATATCAAGAAGAAGTACACAGAAACAGGAGAGGTTCTTTTAAAGGTTAATGACCTATGGACATCTGGGGAAAAGGAAATATCAAAAATAAGAGGTATATCCCTAGAAGTTAAAAGAGGCGAAATAGTTGGAGTTGCTGGGATTGATGGAAATGGACAGAGTGAGTTTATTGAGTCTCTTGTAGGCCTTAGGAAGGTTGAAAGAGGACAGGTACTTTTAGAAAATAAGGATATTACAAATTTAAATCCAAAGAAAGTTAGACAAGCTGGTGTTACATACATTCCTGAGGATAGAAATACAAGAGGATTAAATAGAGAACTTAGTATAGCAGAGAATTTAATTGCAACTAATGTGGATAGTAAATTTTCTAAAGGAGTAATCCTTAACACTAACAAAATGAAGGAGTATGCTGACAGGCTGGCTGAAAAATTTGATATAAGGCCAAGAGATACAAAGATTGCTGCCAGTGCTTTATCAGGTGGAAATGCTCAAAAGATAGTCGTTGCTAGAGAGGTTGAAGATGGAGGAAAGCTTTTAATTGCATCACAGCCTACAAGGGGTGTAGATATTGGAGCAATAGAATCCATAAGAAGCATTATACAAGAGGTTAAAGCTAAGGGACTTGGAGTTCTTTTGATTTCTGCAGATTTAGAGGAAGTAATGTCTCTTTCAGATAGAATTGTTGTTATGCACGAGGGAAAAATTACTGGGGAAATGAGTGCAGATGAAGCTAATGAAGAAAACCTAGGATTACTAATGATGGGTGGAAAAGAGCTAGGAGAGAAAGGAGAAGATGTTCAATGAATTCAACCTTAAAAAGTGCTAGAAAAATTTTATTAACCATGTTACTGGCATTAGGTATTGGTGCTCTATTTATTCTTTTAATAGGGGAAAATCCAATTGAAGCATATGCAGCACTTCTAAGAGGAGCTTTTAAAGGAAAGCTGAAATTTGGAACTACCTTAGCCAGCTTTACTCCACTGCTATTAACCACAATGGCCTTTGTAGTAGCATCTAAGGCTGGAGCATTCAACGTAGGGGTTGAGGGTGAAGTATTTTTAGGAGGAATTGCTGCTGCATATATTGGTATATACTGGACCTTTCTTCCAAAGCCACTGTTACTTGTTGCCTGCTTTGTGGGAGCAATTGTGGTTGCAGCTGCATGGGCATTTATCCCTGCAATTTTAAAGGCTTATTACAATGTAAGTGAGGTTTGTGTAACTATTTTAATGAACAGTGTTGCACTTTATATTACCTCTTATCTTGTTAGTGGACCAATGAGTGCTGGGGTTGCCAATGCACAGTCATTGCCTGTAACTGTTAAGTTAACTCAGTTTATGAAACCAAGTAGTGTTAACACTGGTTTATTTATAGCAATTATAGTTACTATCGGTATGATCTGGATGATGAAAAAAACATCCTTTGGATATAAATTAAGAACTGTTGGAACAAATCCAAAGCATGCAGAGTATGTGGGAATCAATCCTAAAAAAGTATTTATAAAAAGTATGATGATCAGTGGAGCTCTTGGAGGGATAGCAGGCTGCATTGAGGTTTTAGGGGTGCATGGATTCTTCTTAAATAACTTTGCAGTTGGTCTTGGTACTAACGGAATGCTAGCTGCTCTTATTGCTAAGGGAAATCCAGTGTTCGCAGCAATTATGGCATTCTTCCTAGCTATATTAAAATCAGGAGCTATGGGAATGCAGCAAAGCACAGGTGTTCCAAAATCTATCGTTGATACAATAACTGCAGTATTTATTATCATTGCAACTATGGAACTTTTATTCCAATTCACTGGCAAAGCGAAGAAGAGAAAAGCTGGTAAAGTTGACAAAGTAGAAAAAATAGAAAGTGAAGCTTAAGGGGGAGTTAGCATATGGATTTTAGTAGTATTTTTAGTGTTTCGTTGATTTATGCTACCTTTCGTTCCGCCACACCGATTATATATGCTGCCTTATGTGCAGCAATAACTCAACAGGCTGATATTTTAAATATCGGAACAGAAGGAATTATGCTGACTGGTGCCTTTACAGGAGTTGCAGTTAGTTATCTTACAGGAAGCTGGGCTTTGGGTATCTTAGCTGCAATGCTGGCAGGTCTTTTCATGGCATGGATTATGGCTGTTGCTCACATAAAATATAAAGCAGAAATTTGTGCAATTGGTATGGGTATTAACATGTTTGCCCTTGCAATAACAAAATTTTTACTTAATAGTGTTTTGGGAAAAAGTGGTACTTTTACTGATCCTGCTATTAAAGCAATACCGAGGGTACATCTAGCATTTTTAGATAATATTCCAATATTAAACGATATATTTAATAACTGGAGTATTACTGAATGGTTTGTAATAGTTTTAATTATCGTTATAACCTTTGTTTTCTATAAAACTAAATGGGGATTACATTTACGTGCAGTAGGTCAATTTCCAATGGCTGCTCAAACAGCAGGAATCAATGTTAATGGAATGAAGTATCAAGCAATATTAATATCTGGTTTAATCGGAGGATTAGCTGGTGCTCACTTATCCCTTGGATATAGTAATCTGTTTACAGAGAATATGACAAATGCCCGTGGATTTATGGGAGTTGCGGCAATGTACTTTGGAGGTGCCCATCCAGTGCTAACAACCATAGGATGTTTAGTATTTGGACTAACTGACTCAATAGGGGCAAGATTACAAGCTTATGGAGTACCATCTCAGTTTGTATTATTAATGCCATACGTAGTTACTGTTGTAGTTCTTTCAATTTCTATGATTTCTAAGAAGTCAATGGAGAAAAGGCGCAAGAGCTCTTTAGTAGAAGCAAAGAATGTAAAAGTGGAGGTATAACAATGGAGAAAAGAAAAATAATTTTAGATTGTGATCCAGGACATGATGATGCCATAGCAATTATGCTGGCAGGAAAAAGTCCATATATTGATTTATTAGGAATTACAGTGGTGGCTGGAAATCAGACCATTGAAAAAACTGTAAGAAATGCTCTAAATGTTTGTCAGCACTTGAACATTGACGTACCAGTTCATGGCGGTTGCGGACAACCAATGATTAGACACAGACAAATGATTGCAGATGATATTCACGGAAAAACAGGCTTAGATGGTCCAGTATTTGAGGAGCTTACACGAAGAGCTGAGGATAAGCATGGAGTTAATTACATCATTGATACCTTAATGGAATCAGATGGAGACATTACTGTAGTTACAACTGGTCCAATGACAAATCTTGCCATGGCAATGAGAATGGAGCCAAGGATTATACCTAAAATTCAGGAAATTGTTTTAATGGGTGGTTCCATGGGATTAGGGAATGTTACACCTGCTGCTGAGTTCAACATAATAGCAGATGCTGATGCAGCTTCTGTATGTTTTACAAGTGGTAGACCAATAACCATGATGGGTTTAGATGTAACAAGAAAGGTTTTATGTGTTCCTCAAGTAGTTGAACGAATGGATAAAATAAAAAATAAAGCTTCTCAATTATTTGTAGATTTAATGAGACATTTCAATAAAAGTCAAAAGGAAGTCTTTGGATGGGAAGGTGGTCCTCTTCACGATCCAGTAACCATTGCATACCTTATAGATTCATCAGTGGTAACTTTAAAGGCAATGAATACTGAAATTGATATAAGAAGCACATCAAGCTATGGAAGAACTAACTGCGAATTCTTTAATTACAACAAGAAGGAAGCTAATAGCAATGTGGCTGTGGATATAGATGTAGAGAAGTTTTGGGATATCATAGAACAAGGAATTCGTAATTACCAATAATCATAGAGGATTAATATGAGTTTTGAGGTAGATGAAATGAATGAAAATATATTAAGGGAAACCTTAGAAAAAAATAAAGAAGAATATATTAAATATTTAAGTGACTTAATTGCTATTGATACTCAAGTAATTGGTCATGGAATTGGCGGTGGCCTTGAGAAAAAGGGACAAGAATACATGAAGGAACTTTTTCAGTTCATGGGAGCAGATGAAATAAATGAAGATCCAATGAAGGAAGAAGTAATTGAGGACTCTTTGGAAAAACATCATGAGGGAAATAGGGGTCACAATTATGAGGGGAGATTCAATTTATATGGTCACTTTAAAGGCAAAAGCAGAAAAAACCTTATGTTTAACGGACATATAGATACCATGCCACCTGGGGAATTATCTCAGTGGAATACTGAGCCTCACACTCCAGTTATCCTTGACAACAAGCTTTATGGTTTGGGATCAGCAGATATGAAGAGTGGATTAATGGCAGCAACCTTGGCTGTGAAGCTTATAAAGGATGCTGGAATGGAACTTCCTGTTGAGGTTATAATCAGCTCTGTTTGTGATGAAGAAGGCGGTGGAAATGGTTCAATTCTTGCAGCCATGAATGGCTTAAAGGCTGATGGTGTTGTGGTTTGTGAGCCTACTAATGATGAGCTTATCTTAGCTCATATGGGATTTGTATTTTTCAAGGTGGATATTAAAGGAAAGGCAAATCACTCAGGTGGAAAATGGCTTGGAGTCAGCGCCATTGACAAAGCAATTAAGATAATTAATGAATTAAATGAAGTTGAGCACAGATGGCTTCTTACTTATAAGCATCCACTTCTGCCAGCACCAAACTTAAATGTGGGTGTGATAAATGGAGGTACTGCAGGTTCTACAGTGCCAGGTGAATGTAGTTTTTCAACTTGTATCCACTATCTTCCACAGGTAATGACCATGGAACAGGTAATTAGTGAATTTGAAGGAGCAGTGAACAGAATTGCAGATAGTGATTTATGGCTTAAAGAACACAGACCTTCAATTACCATGTATCAAAGTGGTGGAGCCTTTGAAATGGAAGAAAACCATGACTTTGTAAATACCTTTAAGAAGTCCTATGAAGCGGTTAATAATAAAGCTGTTAAGGTGGTTGGATCTCCAGCAGGTTGTGACTCGAGAATTTGGAAGAACGTGGCTGGATGTCCAACAATACAGTTTGGACCAGGCGCCTTAGAACAGTGTCATTCAGTTAATGAATATGTTTCTATAGAACAATACTTGAATGCGATTTTGATTTATGCACAGATGATTATGAATTGGAATCAACAATAATTAAAGAGTTTGAGGAGGAATAATTATGAGCAAAAAGATATTATTAGCAGGGGAATCGTGGATGAGTTATACAACTCACGTTAAAGGATTTGATAGTTTTTACACATCAGTTTATGAAACAGGAGAAAAGTGGCTTAAAGCTGCTTTAGAGGAAGCAGGATATGAAGTTGACTTTCTTCCAAATCATATAGCACCAGAAAAGTTTCCATTCACAATGGAAGAGTTAAAAGAGTATGACTGTGTTATTCTTTCAGATATTGGAGCGAACACAATATTATTACCAGTACCTACTTTTACAAAAAGTATAAAAATGCCAAACAGGTGTAACTTAATCCGTGATTATGTTTTAGATGGCGGTGGTCTTGTAATGGTTGGGGGATACCTAACTTTCTCAGGAGTTGATGCAAAGGGAAAATGGCATGATACAGCAGTTCAAGAGGTTCTTCCAGTTGAAGTTTTAACTGTAGATGACAGAATGGAGCACTGCGAAGGAGTTCTTCCTGTAACAGTTGCAAGTCATGAAGCTATTGAAGGAATTCCAGCACAGTGGCCAAATGTATTAGGTTACAATAAAACAATTGCTAAACCAGAAGCAGAAGTTGCAGTAACTGTTGAGGGAGATCCATTCATTGCCTTTGGTAAATATGGCAGTGGAAGAAGTGCGGTATTTACCTCTGACTGTGCTCCTCACTGGGCACCACCAGAATTCTGTAACTGGGAATACTACAATAAGTTATGGCAGGGTATTGTTAACTGGGTTATTAATAAGTAATTTAGGAAGGTTAGATGACTAGGATGATGGATATTATAAAAAAACAAGAAGCCTTAGATATTCTCCTAAAGGTTTTATCAATTCCAAGTGTCAATGGAAAAGACAACGAGGGCATCATTGCTCAGTTCATCTGTGATTATTTAAATAGAAATGACGTTGAAGCAGAGGTTCAGTACATAGATGAGACACATTCTAATGTTATTGCCAAGGTTCAAGGTCAGGAAGAAGATAGATGTATTATATGGAACGGTCACTTAGATACCGTTCCATATGGTAATCTTCAGGAGTGGTTAACTAATCCAGAGTTACCTGTGGAAATTGATAACAGAGTATATGGACGTGGAGCAAGTGATATGAAGAGTGGTCTTGCAGCCATGGTATATGCATTATGTCAGTTGAAGAAAAGAACGGAAAAGCCACAAAAAACAATATACTTTATTGGAACCTGTGATGAGGAAAAGGGTGGTTTAGGCGCTGAGTGTATATTAAAAAAATATGATTTTATTAAAAGAGGACAACTTTTATTGATAGGGGAACCTACTGGCTGTAATCTAGGGGTTGCTCAAAAGGGATGCATATGGATTGAACTTCACATAGAAGGTAAAACAAGCCATGGAGCTTATCCAAAAGAAGGGCTTAATGCAGTTGAATCAGGATTTCAGATAATAAGTGAATTAAAGGAATATATTAGTTCTTTTAATCATGAAATTCTTGGGGAATCAACAATGCAGATTACTGGCATTGAAGGTGGAGTGGCAAATAACATGACACCAGACAAGTGTAAATTTATTTTGGATATAAGAGTAGTGCCACAGCTAAGCTTATCAATGATAGAAGAAAAGTTATTATATATTGTTGAAAAGTTTAATAAAGGAAGAGAAATGAAGCTTCAATATAGCAGTAAGGTTTTAAATTCCAGAATTGCAATTGAAATTTCTAAAGATAATCTATGGTTGAAAAGATTCGAAGAGAATTTACTTAATAGTGGCGATAAACCAAAGTATATTGGAATTAATTATTTTACAGATGGATCAATTTTAGCGAGAGAAGATAAGGATTTACCAGTGCTTTTATTTGGACCTGGTGAACCTAGCGAGGCACATAAGCCTAATGAATGGGTAGATATGGAAAAGTATTATAAAGCAATTGATACTTTATTAAATATATTTTAAGATGCAGAAAATCATTTGTGATAATTGCAGATGAGGATACACAGAGGTGATAGGAATGAAGGTACTAAATTTAGGGTCTCTTAATATAGATTACGTATATGATGTGGATCATTTTGTCCGTGCAGGAGAAACTCAAGGTTCACTTAATATGGAAACCTTCTGTGGAGGAAAGGGTTTAAATCAATCTATAGCTCTAAGCAGAAGTGGAATTGAAGTCTGGCATGGAGGTGCTGTGGGGTTTGATGATTCTAAAATGCTCCTAGACACCTTAGCAGCAGCTGGAGTTAAAATAAATCTTATAAATAGAAAAAATAGTAAAAGTGGACACGCCATAATTCAAAAAGTTAAATCAGGTGAGAATTGTATATTGCTTCATGGGGGAGCAAATCATATGATTACCAAAGAGGATGTAGCTTTCACTTTGGGAAATTTTCAACAAGGAGATTATATAATTCTTCAAAATGAAATTAGTGAGCTGCCATATATAATGGAGTCAGCTCATAAAAAAGGAATGAAGGTGGTATTTAATCCATCCCCTATTAGTAGAGAAATTATGGATTATCCACTAGAGTATGTAGATTACTTTATATTAAATGAAATTGAAGCTGCAGATATATGTGATGGTCATGGATTAGAAGGTAGTGAGTTAATTGAAAAGCTTCATGGATTATTTCCAGAGTCTAAGATAGTCCTTACTCTTGGAGAAAGGGGATCTATTTATAAGGACTCTGAAAAAATATATCATCAACCTATATTTAAGGTGAAAGCTGTAGATACAACGGCTGCAGGAGATACCTTTACTGGATTCTTTATTGGAGCATTGGTATCAAATAAAGGGGTAAAGGATTCTCTGGAAATAGCTGCTAAGGCTTCGGCGATTTCAGTAACCAGAAATGGAGCAAGTGTTTCCATTCCAACCTTGGAGGAAGTGGTAGGGCATAATTGGAGTAATGGTGATAAGTAAAGACACTTATATGAAGTGAATAAATAGTATGTAATGTAAATAGGTTATTTAATAAGATAAAATTAACGTAAATAAGATATAAATGATTAAGTTGTACGGCTTTATGACCTAGAAGATATATTATATTTTCTAGGTCTATTTTTATAAGCTATAATGGAAATATAAGGTATTGAATATGACAATATAGAGAATATGAAATTAATAAATATCGTGGTATAATATGGCAGAGAATTAATGAAGTGAGTGGTGAAAATATGAAAGCAACATTAAAAGATATTGCAGCAGATACTGGGTTTTCGGTGACAACAGTTTCCTTAGTTTTAAACAATAAGCCTAGCAAAATTCCAGAAGGTACTAAGCAAATCATATTGGAGGCTGCCCAAAGATTAGGTTATAGACCTAATCAATTAGCGGTGAGTTTGGTAAAAAAAAGAACAGATACCTTAGGACTTATAGTATCGGATGTAAGCAATCCGTTCTTCTCAACATTGGCTAAAGGCGTTGAGGATATCTGCAGGGAAAATGGATGTAATATGATATTGTGTAACACTAATAATATGCATAAATGTGACTTGAATTATATCAATATGCTTGTAGATAAAGGTGTAGACGGAATCATCTATGGTATGGCCGGAGATTCAACCTTGAAGAATGCAATAGACAGTTGTAATTTAATGAAGGAACAGGATATGTCTTTTGTAATAATAGATAGATATTTTAAAAAGTTACATACCTCTTATATTGGTGTTGACCACCTTATGGGGGGATATTATGCAACAAAGCATCTCATTGAAATGGGACATAAAAAGATTGCTTGTATAACAGGTCCTTTACATTTAGATGACGTTTTAGAACGATTAAAGGGATATAAAAAAGCCTTAAAAGAAGCAGGAATTAAGTATGATTCTAAATTAGTATTTGAAGGAAGATATAATATGGAAAGCGGTGCTGCTGCTTTTCCGTGGTTAATGAAAACAAAGTGCACTGCTGTGTTTGCCTTTAACGATATGACTGCTTATGGACTTTATATTGAAGCAAAAAAGAATGGGGTATCAATACCAAAGGATTTTTCTGTAGTTGGATATGATGATATTTACTTTTCAAAAATATTAGAAGCACCTTTAACGACTATAAAACAGCCAGTGTATGAAATGGGAGTTAAGGCTACAGAGATATTAATAGAAGCTATAAAAAATAAGAAGAGGCCTGAAGAGCAGTTTGTTTATCAGCCTGAATTGATTGTGAGGAGTAGCACAAGGAAATTTGAATGATTTTTAAATGTTAATATAGTAATCTAAAAAACATCACAGCATATTAAAAAGTTGTGGTGTTTTTTTAGTGTTAGTAAATGGGTTTTGTGAAAGTACATTAATAGAAAATAGATTTCCAGGAAAAAAGGGTGACTATGAAATAGGTATAAGGCATCAAAGTTGATTAGAATCAGGAGTTTTAGTAGTACCAATCAAGATTAGTATGGGCGCCTTTAATATTGAAATAACCTTATAAAATTATTTATGCCATAAAGTGTTAATGAAATCACATTGAATTATAGAATATTTTTTTAAAATCTTATATAAAAAATATTAACATTAAATATATGTCAGCATATGATATCGTATAAGGTTAAATGTTTCAAAGAAAACTTTAACTTTGAGCTTTAAATTAAATAGAAAATAGTGTTATAGTAAGTAAATTCCTATATAAAAAATATAGAAATTTATACAGTTTGTAACGCTAATTGCATAAATGTGTTTGAATAAGTATAAAGGAATGGTGAATATATAATATGTCTAATGAAAGAGAAAATCTAAATTTTGATGAAAACTTTAGAGACGGCTTACGTAATGACTCTTGTAGAGAAGAAAGATTCGAAGATAGATGCGAATGTGATAGAGATAGAGATAGAGATAGAGACTGCGATAGAAATAGAGAAAGAAGAGAATCACCTACAGATAGATTATGCAGAACTGTTAGAGAATCTGAAAGAAGAAGTGGAAGAGTACTAGGAGAAGCTTGCGAAGAGTTTAATAGAAGAAGATGTAGAGAAAATGAATCAACTACTGACTTATTATGTAGAGCAAATAGAGCAGCAGAAGAAGCAAGTGAAAGAATTTTAAGGGAAGCTTGTGAAGACTTCAGGAACCTTAACAGAGGTTGCAGAAGAAATGAATCTCCTACAGATATATTATGTAGATTGAATAGACAGGCTGAGGAAGCTAGTGCAGCAATTCTAAGAAGGACTTGTAGGGAATTATGCAGACGTAGAGGCAATGAATCTGTTACAGATATATTATGTAGATTAAATAGGGGTGCAGAAGTAGAAAGCAGAAGGTTGTTACAAGAAACTTGTGGAAGACCTCGTAGAGACGAAGAAAGATGTGAAAGACCTTGTAATGAAGGCGTTTGGTCAGGCGGAAACCAATGGGATGCATGGAATCAATGGTGTCAATGGAACCAATGGAACCAATGGAACCAAGATAATTAATAGTGCTAATAAAACTGAAGACGTGATTAAGAGAATGTCTTAGTATTATCATATTTTTCTTAACGTTATTTTGAAAAGCACCAGTTTTGATGTTGTTTTAGTTCACTAGAATAAGTTTAAAGTAAGTATAGGTAAGTTTATAAAGAGTAGGTAGATTTGTGTAAAAACAAATATATCTACTCTTTTTTATAAAACTAACTTAGAGGTATTGTTATTTATAATAAGAGCTGAAATGATATTATTGAAAATTATTTATCGAGGAAGTCCATAGAGTCCGCTAGTGTTATCCATAAATAGTGGAAGGTGTGGAGGATTCAAGGTCAAGGTAATATACATTAGAATTAATAAAACTATTGAAATTATAACTACTGTATAAGCTGTATCTGTAAAATTACCGTGTTTATAAACATAAAGTCCGAAAAGCTGAGCTGCAGTAACACTGATGAAAAAGGAAGTAATGTCCATGGCTAGGGAGTGAATATTAAAGCCTCCAGTATAGGTATAGTAAAATAATATAATAAGTATTGGTACTGATATAGTTGCAACGAAGGCGGCAACAAACCAATTGTTACCATTGACTCCTAATTTTTTCCCGCGGACTAAATACCAAAGTAGCCACCAGCAAAGCATTGGGAAAAGGGCTAGTTTAGTATGCTCCCAGATGCTTTCGTTAATTGGAGCAATTAGGGCCACAAAATTTAATTTTCCTGTAAGTTCATAAAGAAAGTGAAAAATAGAACCAAGAATAAAGATAATTGGAATGCCGAGGAGTGTCCAATAGGTTGTTTTATTGGTTTTAGTTGAGTTCATAATAATCTCCTAATAAGTATTTATTATAAGATATTATTATTCATAACAAGAGGTGATTATAAATTAAAATAAGAAAAATTATAAGTATATGGGTATTTTGCACCCTTTAAACGAAATTATATGGAATGATTAAAGTTATTTTTTTTTATTATATCAAAAGCTTTGAGAAGAATAGTTTGTTATTTTAGGTATATTTATACTTATTTTATATTTATAATGATAATATACTTAATAATAGGTAGATTAATAGTGAGAAATTATATGATAAGTTTGGAGTACAGAAAGTATTAATATAGTTGTTAAAGGAGAAATGGAGATGAGGATTCGCGAACTAAATAAAAGGCAAGTGGAGATGTGGTATAAAAAGGAGCTTGAAACGACTTTTGTTGAGCAAGAAAGAAAGCCTTTGGAAGTAATATTAAAACTTATAGAGCAGGAAGAATATGAAGTGCTTGGGGTATTTCAATTGGATGAATCTCAAGAATTATTTAATGAAGAAAATATGGTCGGTTATGCAACCATTGCTAAAAGTAAGGGGGTAAATTTATTACTCCTTGATTACTTAGGAGTGACTAAAATATACAGAAACAAAGGTGTTGGAGGTAAAATATTGGGAATGCTTAAAGAGTATTACAATGAGATACCTATAGTTTTAGAATCAGAACTTCCTATAGAGGGGGGAGCGCTAGAAGAAAATCATATAAGAGAAAGAAGAATCAATTTTTATAAACGAAATGATTTTATACCTGTTTATGAAATGGCAACTTGCGGTTTAAGATGGCAGGCATTGATAGGTGGAACAAAGGATGTAATAAATTTAATAAATATAGAAGATATAATGAAATTACATAAAGAATTGTATTCAGAAAATCGCCACGATGTGGTAATACCATTAGGAAAAGATGAGGAACCACCAAAGTCTTGTTGGGCGAAGTAAGTTAATAAATAATATATACTGAATTTTAGCCAAGAAATGTAAGAGATAGATTTGGTGAAACAAAAGAAGCTGGCTCATTTGAATTTGTAAAACACAGGCTGTACCAGTTATAATTAAAGATATTGACACAGGGATTTATAAAGTGTAATATTAATATATCGATAAATATAGATATGAGGTGAGGATGTGCCAAACAATCATGCAGCTAATACTAAAGTGTTTAAAGCTTTCTGTGATGAGACGAGATTATGTATTTTGGAGCTTTTAAAAAGTGGAGAAAAATGTGCTTGTAAGTTATTAGAAGAGCTGAAAATCGGGCAGTCTACATTATCCCATCATATGAAGATATTGTGTGATTCAGGAATAGTAGTGGCAAGAAAAGAAGGTAAGTGGTCTCATTATTCTATTAATAAACCAGGGGTAGATGTAGCAAAAAATCTTATAGATTTATATACAAATATAGATTCTCAGGAAAAATGTGAATGTAATAACAAAACCATCTAAAATGAGGTGGTTTTATTATTGAAGTACATATCGATACATTTAGATTTATAAATGCATTTACAGATGAAAAGTAAACCTAATAGAACAGGTTATTTAGTAGAAAATTATGGAGATAAGAAGTAGGAGGAATTTAGGATGAAAAAGAAGGTAGCATTTATTTGTGTTCATAATTCATGCAGGTCACAAATGGCAGAGGCATTAGGAAAAATTTACGGAAGTGATGTGTTTGAAAGTTATTCAGCAGGTACTGAGACAAAGCCACAAATCAATCAAGATGCAGTAAGGGTTATAAAGGATTTATATGGAGTTGATATGAATGAAACTCAAAAGTCAAAATTATTATCAGATATTCCAGAGGTTGATGTTGTTGTAAAAATGGGCTGCAATGTTGTATGTCCACATTTAAGTGCAGAGCATATTGAGGATTGGGGCTTAGAAGACCCTACAGGAAAATCAGAAGAAGAATTTATTAAGACTGCAAAATCTATTGAAGAAAAAATAAAGGACTTAACAGAAAGAATAAAATCAAACAAGCTTTAAAATTACGATAATAATTTTTTATTGAAATAAACAGGCATAATCAAATTAGTTTTTATTAAAATAAACAGGCATAATCAAAGTAAGGCAGTTGGTTATGTCTGTAGTTTTATTAAAGATATTCGTTAATTTAAGAATATAAGACGTAGATAAAATTCTAGCTATTAAATTAGATATGGAATAAAAGACGATAAAGCTTAGGAAAAATAGAGTTGAATGGTTAAAAATTTGATCAAGAGAGGTGAAATAAATGAAGAAAGTAGATATGACTAAGGGAAAGGTTATGTCAGTAATAATAGCATTGGCATTACCTATAATGGGAAGTTCATTATTACAATTTACATATAATTTAATTGATATGCTATGGGTTGGAGGGCTTGGTAGTGATGCAGTAGCAAGTATAGGTTCCTCCAGTTTTTTTCTAGGACTAGGATATTCTATTAATGCTTTAGTGGTAATAGGAGCAGGAATTAAAACTTCTCATGCCATAGGTGCTAAAAAGGAAGAAGCGGTAAGGGAATACATAAATGCAGCCTCTTTTATAAACTTAATTTTAGCTTTGGTTTATAGCTTAGCGTTAATTTTTTTAGGGAAAAACCTTATTGCATTTCTGAATCTTAACAATGCTACAGTTGAAAACAATGCATATTGGTATTTAGCAATGAGTGCCCCTATGATGTTTTTTACATTTTTTAATCTTTTATATACGAGGGTCCTTAATAGTTATGGAAATAATAAATCAGCATTAAAGATTAGTGCCACAGGAATTGTACTTAACATAATTTTTGACCCAATATTTATTTATGTATTTAAAATGGGCGTTGTTGGAGCAGCAACAGCTTCATTATTAGCAAATCTAGTTATGTTTATAATATTTATGATCAAATATAGAGAGATATTTAAGTTTAATTTTCAGGTTGGGATAAATAAAGAAAAGGCAGCGGAGATAATTAGGTTAGGATTTCCTATGTCATTTCAAAGAATTCTCTTTACTTTGGTAAATATAATGTTAGCAAGAATAATAGCTAGCTTTGGTTCAAATGCTATTGCTGCTCAGAAGATAGGGCTTCAAATAGAATCCATAATATTTATGGTAATTGGAGGGTTAAATGGTGCAATTTCAAGCTTTGTAGGTCAAAACTTTGGGGCTAAGAAATATAGAAGAATCGTTGAAGGATATAATAGTTCATTAATAATAGGAATAATATATTCTTTAGCGGCAGCTTTAATGTTTATATTTATACCAGAGATATTTGTAAAACTATTTATCTGGGATGAATCAACGATTTTAATAGCTAGTGGATATTTAAGAATAGTAGCAGTATCACAAATCTTTAGCACCATAGAAATGGTATCCAATGGATTATTCACTGGAATAGGAAAACCTAAAATTCCAGCCACTATTAGTATTATTTTTACGGCTTTAAGAATTCCCATGGCTTTAATATTAATTAGATATATGGGAATAGATGGTGTTTGGTGGAGTATAGCTTTATCAAGTATATTAAAAGGAACCGTTGCTTATTTACTTTATAGGATTAATATAAAAGGGGGATATGCTAATGAAGAGTGATTTATTAATGCAAGTGAAAGAACTAACATATTTAGATAAACATTTATTATGCGGCGACTTTGGATTGGAGAGAGAAGGGTTAAGGGTTGATAGTAATGGAGTTTTATCTTTTGAAAAGCATCCAGAGATATTCGGAGACAAGATTTCAAATCCCTATATAACTACTGATTTTTCAGAAAGCCAAATAGAGTTGATTACGCCTGCATTTAATAGTTGTGAGGAAACGTATAATTTTTTAAGTAATCTTTATAACATTGTAGTCCTTGATATTAAGGAAGATGAGTATATATGGTCTCAATCTATGCCATGTATAATACCAAGTGATAAAGAAATTCCAATTGCAACTTATAATGAAGATTCCCAGGCAGGATATGAAGCTAGGTCATATAGAGAACTGCTGATGAAAAAGTATGGTGGCAAGAAACAATTGATATCTGGAATTCACTATAATTTTTCATTTAATGAAGAAATGATTAAAAGGCTTTATGAAAATAGCAATGAAGAAATTGAATTTAAACAGTTTAAAGACGACATATACTTGAAAATGGCTAGGAATTATCTTAGATATAGATGGTTAATCTTATATTTGCTAGGTGGCACAGGAGTAATACATGAGAGTTATACAAAGGAGTGTGTACGTCAATTAGAGGAAGTTGCGGATGGAGCTTTTTCAAATGAGGGAGCTGTATCTTATAGAAATAGTGAATGTGGGTACAAAAACAAAGTTGACTTGTATCCGGATTATTCATCTGCTGCTGGATATGTTAAAAGCATAAATGAATATATTGAAGATGGCATAATTGAAAGTCATAAAGAATTATATAGTTCCGTTAGGCTAAAAGCAAAGGATAATAATAATCTCCTAGAATCAATAGAGATGGATGGTATTAATTATTTAGAATACAGAAGCATAGATATAAATCCTTTTGACAAGTGTGGTGTCAGCCTTGATGACTTAAAGTTCCTTCAGGTATTTAACATTTTCTTGTTATTAAAGGAAGAGCAAAATTATGAAAAGTGGCAAGAGGAAGCTGATGAAAATCAAAACTTAATAGCTAGATATGGTCATGAGAATATTGATTTAAAGTTAAATGGTGAAGCTATTAAAAGGGAAGCTTGGTCATTGGATATTTTAGAGGAAATTAAACTTATAAATAATGAACTTTCTTTAGGAAAAGAAAATATTATAGATTTAATGATTGAAAAAGTTAAAAACTATAAATTAACCTACTCATATAAAATTATAGAAAAGGTTAAAAACGAAGGCTTTGTTGAGGCTTATATGAGTTTATCTAAGGGATATAAAAAGGATGCCTTTAATAATAGATTTAGATATATTGGGTATGAAGCTATGGAGCTTTCAACTCAAATTTTATTAAAAGAAGCTATAAAAAGAGGAATAAAGGTAGAAATTATTGATGAAAGTGATAATTTTATTTCTCTTGAGAAAAACAATAAGGTTGAATATGTGAAACAAGCAACTAAAACATCTAAAGATAATTATATTTCAGTGCTAATGATGGAAAATAAGGTTGTAACTAAGAAGATCCTTGAAAAAGCTGGAATAAGAATACCTTCAGGTATGGAATTTCATGATATGGAAACGGCTATGAATAATGCAGATAAATTTATCAATAAGCCTATAGTTATAAAGCCAAAGTCAACAAACTTTGGACTTGGAATTAGTATATTTAATGAAGGCAGTAAAAAAGAAGATATAGAAAAGGCTTTAAATATTGCATTTAAATATGATAGAACTGTACTTGTTGAAGAGTTTATTGAAGGTAAGGAATATAGATTTTTAGTTATAGGAGACGCTGTGGCTGGAATACTTCATAGGGTTCCAGCTAATGTTGTGGGTGATGGAAGTAGAACCATAACAGAATTAGTTGCAGAGAAAAATATGAATCCACTTAGGGGCAGAGGTTATAAAACACCTTTAGAGAAGATTAATTTAGATGATAATGTTGACCTGTTTTTAAAGCAAAGTAATAAGACTGTATCTTATATACCTAAATATGGTGAGGTAGTTTATCTACGAGAAAATTCCAATATAAGTACAGGTGGAGATAGTGTGGATTTTACCGATGACATACCAGAGAAGTTTAAAAAGATTGCAGTTGATGCAGCAAAGGCAGTTGGAGCTAAAATCTGTGGAGTGGATATGATAATAAAAGACTATGATGATAAGAATTCCAGCTATGGAATAATAGAATTAAATTTTAACCCAGCCATTCATATTCATTCGTATCCCTATATAGGTAAAGAAAGAGAGATAGCAAAAGATATATTAAAGTTGTTAGAGCTTATATAGATATATATAGATATATATAGATAGACATACAGATGATAGATAGCTTAAAAATAATTAAATTAAGGTCTGATTTAAGAAGGCTTAGAAAATAAACTCAGATAAAAGTTTGATAGTATTAACTTAGTTATAAACATATATAATTGTAATTTCATAGTAATATTTAAAGTTCATATGGTAAAGCTAATACTAAAATACTTTGAATGGAGAGGGTAGAATGGATTATCCTATGTTTTGCTATCAATGTGAACAAACTGCCGGTGGAAAAGGATGTACAAAAGTTGGAGTCTGTGGGAAAACCCCTGAAATTGCAGCCCTTCAAGATTTACTTGTATATCAGGCCAAGGGCATTTCCTGTTATGCAAAGGAGTTAATAAAAAAAGGTGAGAAGATAAATAAGGAGATTGTAAGTTTTGTTGAAAATTCATTATTTACAACCCTTACAAATGTTAACTTTGATCGTGATGCTCATGAAAAAATGTTAAGAAAGTCTCAAGAAATAAAACAAGATTTAAGAAGCAAAGTGTCAAGCTGTGAAGATTGTTGTGAGCAGGCAGCATATAATTTAAGTGATACCCTAGATGGAATGTTAGAGGATGCAAAAAAGGCTGGAATAATGTATGACCAAACTTTAGATCCAGATATACGTTCCTTAAGACAAACTATCATTTATGGATTAAAGGGAATTTCAGCTTATGGTCATCAAGCTAGAGAGCTTGGGTACTATAATGATGAGGTAGATGAATTTTATTTCAAAGCATTAGCAGCAACTTGTGATGATAAATTAACAGTAGAAGACTTAATTACTTTAACCTTAAAGACAGGGGATATGAGTGTTGCTGTTATGCAGAAATTAGATGAAGCAAACACCACAGTATATAAAAATCCAGCACCTCATAAAGTAAATGTTCACTATAAAAAGGGTCCATTTATAATAGTTTCTGGACATGATTTAAAAGATTTAGAAATGATATTAAAGCAAACAGAAGGCAAAGGAATAAATGTATATACCCATGGTGAAATGATTCCTTGTCATGGTTATCCAGAGCTTAATAAGTATCCTCATTTAGTTGGAAACTTTGGCGGTGCATGGCAAGACCAACAGAAGGAATTTGATAATATTCCAGGCTGTATTTTAATGACTACCAATTGTCTTATGAAGCCTAGAGATTCCTACAAGGATAGAATTTTTACAACTAGCGTGGTTGGCTGGGAAGGCGTAAAATATATAGGAAAAACTGAAACTGGAGAAAAAGACTTTAGTGAAATAATAAATAAAGCACTAGAGCTTGGTGGATTTGAAGAAGATCAAGAGCCAAAGGAAATATTAGTGGGCTTTGGACATCATGCTACCTTAAGCAATGCTCCAGCTATTATTGATGCAGTTAAATCAGGAAAGCTAAGACACTTCTTTTTAATAGGAGGCTGTGATGGAGCAAGACCTGGAAGAAACTACTATACAAACTTTGCAAAGAAAGTTCCAAAGGATTGTATTATACTTACCTTAGCTTGTGGTAAATATAGATTTAATAAGTTAAACTTTGGAGAACTGGAAGGGCTTCCAAGACTTTTAGATGTGGGACAATGTAATGATGCTTATTCAGCTGTCAGGATAGCCTTAGCACTCGCAGATGCCTTTGACACAGATGTGAACTGTTTACCACTTTCAATAATACTATCTTGGTATGAACAGAAAGCTGTTGCGGACCTATTGGCACTGTTATCCTTAGGTATAAAAGGAATATATCTTGGACCATCCTTACCAGCATTTTTAAGTCCAAATGTACTTCAATATCTAGTTGATACCTTTGATATCAAACCTATAAGTACACCAGAAAAGGATTTGGCAGCTTGCTTAGAGGTTCCTGTAAAATAAGAAGGTAAATATAATAAGAAGGTAAATATAATAAGAAGGTAAATATAAATGAGTGGTCATGGAAATCTACAAAAGATTAAAAATGGAAAGAGGACCTATGGAATAACTCCTCATATACCAGGTGGTTTTATAACTCCAGAGGATCTTATTAGAATTGGTGAGGTTGCAAAAAAATACAAGGGCGTTTTAAAGCTAACCTCTGGTCAGAGAATTCTAATAACAAATTTAAAGGAAGAGGATTTAGCTGATATATGGGATGAACTAGGGATGGAGCCGGCTGTAAGAAATCAAAACTCTTTAAAAAATGTTGAGATATGTCCTGCCAACTATTGTAAGAGATCTAAATATCCTACCATAGGAATCGGTATGAAAATAAGCAAGAATTTTCATGGCATGGACTTACCATGTAGAACTAAAATAGGTGTTTGTGGGTGTAAAAATGCATGCACAAGTGTTTACGCTAAAGATATTGGAGTTTTAGTTGATGTGGATGGAAAGTTTTTTATTACAGTAGGTGGGAGTGCAGGGCATAATCCACGCAGTTCGGATATTTTAATAAAAGGGTTATCAGAAAAGGAAGCTTTTCTGATGGTAAAGACCATATTAAATTATTATAATGAAAATGCTCAAATGGGTGAAAAACTTGGAGATTTTGTAGATAGAATAAGCATAGATAAATTTAGAGAAGATGTTTTGAGAGATTTAAAGGAAGAATGATTAAAAAGGGTATATCATATGTAGAAAAATTAAGTTTAGCAATTCTTAATTTAAAAAATCCTTTAACTTATAGAATTTAAAATAGAATTTAAATTCTATTTACACAAGAAAACTTGAAGTTGTGTTATAACAATTTCAAGTTTTCTATTTTTATATTAAAGTTGAAGCATATGAATTATTATTAAAATAAAATGTTATTATATGGTAAAGATCATTAATAAAGCTTATAATAAGAAATATGTTACATGATGAAGGGGGAATTTTAATGGCAAAGGCATTGCTTGCAAGAAAAGATGTAGATCAAGCTCTTACTTGGGACTTGAGTGCAATCTACGCAACAGAAGAAGCATTCCAAGATGATGTGAAAAAGATGAAAGAGTTATCTGACAGTATTGAAGGACGATATAAAGGAAAATTAAACACTGCGGAAAGCATAAATAGCTGCTTGGATGAGCTTAAGGAATTGTATAAAATCATAGGTTTAACAGTGGAGTATGTACAACTTGCAGTATCAGTGGACTATACCAATAATGAAAATCAAGATAAAGCTTTTAAGGTAATGAATTTATTTGCTGAAATCGAAAGTAAACTTAGCTTTATAAATAGTGAAATTATTGAAGCTGATGAAAAGGTTTTGGAGGAAGCAATTAATTTATCTAAGGAAAATAGCAATTTCTTAAAAGAGAAAATAAGAAATAAAGCTCATGTTCTTCATCCAGAGGTTGAAAGAGTTTTAGCAGCATTATCAGAAACCATGGAGGGGCCGTATAAAATCTATGAGCAGGCAAAACATGCTGATATGGATTTTAAAATTTTTGAAGTTAATGGAAAAACTTATCCATTAGGATATGCTCTTTTTGAAAATAACTACGAGTATGAAAAAGATCCAGTTGTTAGAAGAGCTGCGTTTAAAGCTTTTTCTGATAAGTTAAAGGAATATGAAAACACCACTGCTGCTGCATATCAGCTTCAAGTTCAAAAGGAAAAGACAATGGCAACCTTAAGGGGTTTTGATTCAGTTATTGACAGTCTTCTTTTCCCACAACAGGTTGGACGAGATTTATACAATAGACAGATAGATTTAATTACAGAAAAGCTTGCACCTCATATGAGAAAGTACGCAAGACTTCTTAAAAAGATTCATGGTCTTGAGGAAATGACTTTCGCAGATTTGAAAATTGCAGTAGATCCAGAATATGACCCAGAGGTTTCAGTTGAAGAATCCAAAAATTATATTGAGAATGCCTTAGCTATACTTGGTGAAGATTATTTAGAATTAGTTAAAAGAGCTTATAGTGAAAGATGGGTTGATTTTGCTCAAAATAAAGGCAAATCAACAGGTGGATTCTGTGCATCGCCTTATGGAAGTCATCCATTTATTTTATTATCTTGGAGTGAAAAGATGTCAGAGGTGTTTACCTTAGCTCATGAGCTTGGTCATGCAGGACACTTCAGCTTCTGTAATGAAGCACAAAATATATTTGATACAGATGTTTCAACTTATTTTGTTGAAGCACCATCAACCATGAATGAACTTCTTATGGCAAATTATCTCATAAAAACTAATGAAGATAAAAGATTTAGAAGATGGGTATTATCTTCAATGATTTCAAACACCTACTATCATAACTTTGTTACTCACCTTTTAGAAGCTGCTTATCAAAGAGAAGTATATAAAATTATTGATGCTGGTGGAAGTGTTCAAGCTGAAACTCTTAGCAGAATAAAGAGAGAGGTTCTTGAAAAGTTCTGGGGTGAGGATGTTAAGATCAATGAGGGTGCTGAACTTACTTGGATGAGACAGCCACATTATTATATGGGGCTTTACTCTTATACTTATAGTGCTGGACTCACAATTGGTACAGAAGTGAGCAAGAGAATTTTAAAAGAGGGACAGCCAGCCATTGAGGATTGGAGAGAGGTTCTTAAAGCAGGTGGAACTAAATCTCCTGTTGAACTTGCAAAAATGGCAGGGGTGGATATAACTACAGACAAACCTCTTCTTGATACCATTGAGTATATCGGAAGCATTATTGATGAAATTGTGAAGCTTACTGAAGAAATTGAAGGAAAGTAGTAGAATTGAAAACTAATCAGACTGAGCTTTTGCTCAGTCTTTTCGTTTATTTTAAATGAGACATTATAATTAAGTAGAATAATTATATGAAATTTTCATAATTGACTATATAAAATAAAATTGTTGAAAAGGTGATAAAATTGATTAGGGGTAATATGTTTAAATTACTTAATTTAAAATTCTAATTTTACACTTAGGAGAAGATAATGTCTTATAAAGAATACAAATCAAGTGATGAACTTAAAATGTTTATAAAATGTTTTTGGATAATGGAAAAGGATTATAGTATTAATTCTAGAAATAAAGGGCTTGAATTTCTATGGCCAACAGGTTTAACGGAAATATTATATATAATTGGAAACAAATTTAAGTATTTAAATGGAGAAGCTTAAGAAATACTTTCTAATGAAATAATAATTGGAGCCTATAATAAAAGGTTTATATTAAGAAATGAAGGTAAAGTAAAGATTATAGGGGTAAGGTGTTATAATCATGGAGCCAATACACTATTTAATGTGGATCTAAATAGTTTAATTAATAAAATAAATAAATATGAATTAAGGGATATTGATGAAGAAATACTATATTCAAAGGACAATAATGAAATTGTAGATTATTTAAATAGATATTGTTCAAATTTTATAAGAAATGATGAGTTTTCAAAGGTTTTACATAAAATATATACGGAGGACAATATTTCTTTGCAAGAATTAGCTAAAGAGTCTAATTTGTCCTTAAGGCAGTTTGAAAGAAAGGTTAAGAAGTTTACAGGGTTCACACCTAAGCAGCTAGTTACAATAGTTAGATTTGATAGAGCCAGAAAAACAATGTTGTTTACAAAGGGTTATATTCAAGTGATGACAGATTTGGGGTACTATGATTATTCTCATTTTAGCAAAGATTTTAAAAAGTATTTCAGCATAACTCCAAAGGAATTTATTGATATCTACAACAGATATTGATTTATATATGTCGCTTTTTTACAATACTAAATTTAGAGAATTAAATATAATTTAGATATAAAACTAAGGAGGAAGAAAAATGATAAACAAGATTGGGAAAATAACATTATATGTGAATAATCAAGAGGAAGCTAAGGAGTTCTGGACTAATAAGATGGGATTTGTTGTAAAGCTTGAGCAGCCTATGGGACCTAATATGAAGTGGCTGGAGGTTGGACCAAGTGCAGAAGAATTTACATCTTTTGTTTTATATGAAAAGCAATTGATGAAATCACAAAATCCCGAAGCAAATGTGTCTCATCCAAATATTATTTTAAGTACAAGTGATATTCAAAGTACTTATGATGAAATGAAGGCAAAGGACATTAAAGTTGAAGAATTAATGATTATGCCTTATGGGAAGATGTTTGTATTTAAAGATCAGGATAACAATGATTACTTAGTAAGAGAAGATAAATATTAATAATGAAGATTAAAAAAGAGTGCAAAATTTTAGCACTCTTACTTTTTTATATTATATGAGAAAGTTGATATTTAAATATACATGCTAGGAAAGTGAAACTTATTTATCTATATCATTATTACCTTCGCCTAGATCAAAATCATATCGATTTAGTGAGTAAGCCTCAATAGTGTTGCAAATTAAATTTGCATATTCTGGATCAGTTGCATATCCAGCTAATTTTATTGCTTGGACTTGTTCTATATAGTTTTCAGCATCAAAAGCACCTGCATCTTCGTATCTTTGATTTTCCTTTAAAAATTTTCCATGATCTCTTACGGAATCCTCAAATTTATCATATACTCTCCACTTCGCTATTGTTGTAACTGCTTCGCAATTAACATACTCTTGGGTTGGCATTTCAAGAATATCACCACTCCAGCTTTCATCAGCTTTGATTCCAAATAAATTATTAGCTTGTACAGATAGCCCAGATTCACCCCATCCAGATTCATGTATTGCTTGGGCAATAGTCACAGAAGGAAAGACACCAAATTCTTTATAGTTTTTCTCAGCTATAGGTACTAATTTAGCGATGAACTCTTGCTGCCTTTTATATTGAAGCTGCTCTTCAGAGTCTTCATATAGGTGGTACTTTTGGTTACCAGTAAACATATTAATCATAAAGATTAATGAAAATATACATATACCAATTATGGCTAAATTCTTTTTATTTATTTTATTTTTGATATTAACTTTATTAGATTTTATTTTGCTTAAGTTTATAAGAAATCTTTTATGTTTTTTCATATTATTCTCCTAATGTATAAGTGTATGTTATATGAAACAAACTGTAATAGTTATAATAAGTTTGATGAAATTTTTATTTTAACATTTATGGTTCAGTTTTTTACTTTCAAAATTTATGGTAATAATGCAATAGTACTATAATATGTACAAGTGTGTATGACAAAAATCTTACAATTTATTATTTTCTCAAATCACTAAGACTTGGTAGAGTTTATAAGTCATAATATATAGATTAGTTTAGAGTGCGTATATTATTGAAGTTAACATTAAAAGTGTTGGGGGTGTGTAAGACAGTAATAGTCTTCGCACACTATACAGTATTGAAAGTAACAGTATAAGTGTTGAGAGATGCAAGGGGTAACAAAGTGTAATAAAGTGCAATAAAGTACGAAAAAGTTAATTAAAATACATTAAAACACAACAAAATGCAATAAAGTGTTGACATGCAGTGTAAAGTTCAATATAATCACTTATGTAAGTAGTGAAAGGATTGATTTTAATGGAAGATAGATTTTATACAGTGGATCAAATTGCAGAAATTTTAGGGATGCACCATAAAACAATAAGAAAGTTTATAACAGAAGGAAAGCTTAGAGCTAACAAAGTTGGAAAGCAATGGAGAATATCAGGTCATGATATGAGCAGTTTTATGGAAAATAATAATATGGTAATTAATGGTAAAACTGAAGGGGAGAAGCTTGAATTTTCTTCAGGGGAAGCTGTAGCTAGTGGACGCGATAATAAAATAAGCATATCTGCTGTTGTAGATATAAATGAAGTTAATATGGAGGATTGTAGAAGGATTTCTAATATGCTGTTAGCAGTAATGAATACTAAGGATTCTAAAATGAGTAATTCAACTATTAACATAAAGCATTATAAAAATGAAAATAATCTTAAGGTAATGTTATGGGGAGATACGGAATTTATTAAAGAAATGTTAGATTTCATATCTATTCTTACGCAAAAACAAGATATATAAAAGGAAATTAGGTGATGAAATGAATTATAAGATAGTAGAGAAAGCAGAGAAAAAATATATTGAACTTAAAGAAGCTTTTAATAGCGAGGAAGATGTTGTCGATATAATTGGAGTTTGTATTTCTAATGATATTAATGTGCTACTTTTGAAGGAAGAAGTTTTTGATGAAAAATTCATTAATCTTAGAAGTGGTTTAGCTGGAATAGTTTTACAAAAGTTCACGAATTATCATATAAAGGTTTCAGCGGTTATTGAAGACGAAGATAAAATTCAAGGAAGATTTAGAGAATTAATTAGTGAGTTAAATAAGTCAAAGGATTTTAGGGTATTTAAAACTATTACCGAGGCTGAAAAATGGATTTTAAATTTTAATAAATAAGGAAGAAAAGAGTAGGTAGCTATAATGGGGCTGCTTACTCTTTTCTTGTATTCCATTAACCTTGACGTTTTAAAAATTCACTTAGGGCTTTAGGTAATTCAAGCATCATAGTTTCTATTAAATCTCTATATCCGCAACTGTCTTCTTTAAGAAAGCAGACTCTTTGTCTTTTACAACCACCATTACAGATTTTTACGTATTTGCACTTTTCGCATAATGGTTCCAGCTCTAAAGGTTTTTGAAAGTCTAAGGCAGTTGAGCAATGCTCCATATCAGTAAAGCTATGGGTGTGCACATTTCCTAGGTTGAACTCGTCAGTCACATAAAAGTCGCAGGTGAATACACTTCCATCAGCTTCTATTATATTTTGAATACTGCAGCGCCCATTTACTCCACATTGAAAAGGTGGTCTTTTCATCAGCATGAGCATAACATTGTCAAAAAGGTTTACGGACATGGCACTTCCTCTTTTAAAGTCCTTTAACCATAGGGAATAAAACTCATGGTAGAAACTTTTGTAAGACTCTGGTGTTAAGGCTTCGGAACCTTGTCCATCTAAGGAAGGCAGACAAGGAATAAGCTGGATATGAGTTGCTTTTAGACTCTTAAAATAGCTGTATAAGTCCTTGGGGTTTTGGGCTAAGGAATTTGTCAGCACACAAAGAATATTAGTGTCTACTCCATAGGTTTGAAGAAGTTTATAGCCTTCCAGCACCTTTGAATATACACCTAAGCCGTTAATATCAAAACGGAAGGCATTCATGTTGGCTTCATATCCATCTAAACTTATGCCAATGAGGAAGTTATTTCGCTTAAAGAACCTGCACCATTTTTCATCAAGTAAGGTTCCATTAGTTTGAAGGGCATAGTGAAAGGTTCTTTTTTCTTTCTTCAAAGCTGCATACTTTATAAATTCCTTAAAGAAAGAAAGTCCTGCAAGGGTTGGTTCACCACCTTGAAAGCCTATGGTTACATGGGCAGTGGGAGAGGTGTATTCAATAATTCGGTCAATGAGTTTTTTTGCTGTCTCTATTGTCATCATACCGTAGTTTTTATTTTTGCGGTGGCTGCTTACGTCATGATAAAAGCAGTAGCTGCATTTCAAATTGCAGCTGGATGAAGCAGGCTTAATTAAAACTGATAAAGCGTTTTTCATTTGAAATCCTCCTTGATATCTTAGCTAAGTAATCTATGTGAAAAATAAGGTACATATTTCATACAATGTTATAAATCTATAGGTAATTTTACCATTTTAATTATAGAGATACAAATTACGATGTAACTTTTTAATTTAAAACCTGATATTTAATAAATTATTTTAATTAATTAAAAATTTAATAGATAAACCTGAATGTATTTGGATATGTAATAATTATGGAATAAAAGTACAAATATTATATAATATGTTGTGTTATGTAAAAAACACTACATAGAGGTATCAAAGTATAAAGGTGCCATAGAAATTGCAAAAAAATCGTGCTGGGAGAGTCAGCTTTATGAAAATACAGTTAAAGAATATATGTAAAAACTATAAAAATGTTGAAGCTGTAAAGGACCTTACGGTTGATATTGAAGATGGAACTTTAGTGTGCCTTTTAGGGCCAAGTGGATGCGGAAAAAGTACGACCCTTTCAATGATTGCAGGGCTGGATACGCCAACGGGGGGAGAAATACTTTTTAATGGAGAAAATTTTACGGGTATAGCTGCAGAGGATAGAGACATAGGGATGGTGTTTCAAAACTATGCTTTATATCCTCATATGACTATTATGGAAAACATAGCCTTTCCTTTAAAAATGAGGAATGTTAAGAAGAAGGAGAGAATTGAAAAGGTAAAAAGAGTAGCAAAGATAATGCAGATTGAGGAGCTTTTAAATAGAAAGCCTTCAAAGCTATCGGGGGGACAGCAGCAGAGGGTCGCCATTGCAAGGGCAATTGTGAAGGAACCGAAAATTTTACTTCTAGATGAACCTTTATCAAATTTAGATGCCAGGCTGAGAATTGAGCTTAGAGAAGAAATCAGGTCTCTTCAAAGAAAGCTGAATATTACAACTATCTTTGTAACTCACGACCAAGAAGAGGCTTTAAGTATATCTGATAAAATTCTACTGTTAAATAATGGAGTCCTTCAGCAGTATTCAACCCCTAAGGACATGTATATGTGTCCAAAAAACAAGTTTGTTGCTGGATTTTTAGGAAATCCTCCAATGAATTTTATGTGTGGAACATATGATTCAGGAAAGGTTTTTATTGAAAATGGCAATATTACCTTGCCTTTACCAGTGGAAGTTTTAAAGTTCATAGAGGAGTTTGAGGACAAGCTAGGACATGAGGAAAAGTGTACCTTAGGCATTAGACCGGAGGATTTAGTTTTGTGTGGTCAAGGTGAAGGGGCCGAAGGAAATATAATCAGCGTTCAAACTTTAGGAAAAGAAGTTTATCTAAATGTTGATATTAAAGGCCTCATATTAACTGCTTGCACCAGCTGGGAAAATAATTATAACAGTGGTGATAGGGTATATTTAAAGGCTAAGCGTGTTTACTTGTTTAATAGATAAACACTGGATTGAGGTGAACAGAGATGAAAAAGATTAAACTTCATAAATTTAAAATAAAAAATCAAGAGATAAGGGCTGTTTTATATCTTTTGCCTGCTCTATTAGTTATTGGAGTATTTCAGTTTTACCCAATATTTAAGTCCTTTTCAATGGGGTTTTATACAAAATTTGATTATCTGACAGATACAGTTTTTGAAAGAGGTTTAGACAATTTTATATATGTTTTAAGAGATCCAGAGTTTTTGATGGCTTTAAAAAATACCTTTATTTTTGCTTTTATAGCAGCACCTTTAGGGATTTTAGCAGCTCTTGTTATTGCTCTTATTCTTAATTCGAATATTAAATTCAAGAAATTTTTCAGAAGTGCTTATTTTTTACCCTTTGTAACTTCCACAACAGCAGTATCAATTGTGTGGAGATGGATGCTGAATAAGGATTATGGAGTAATTAATGCTATTTTAGGTACCTTTGGAATGGCAAAGGTGTCATGGCTTACAGACCCTAAAATGACAATTCCAATACTTATCGCTTTAAGTATATGGAAGGGGCTTGGTTATAAAATTATTATTATTTTAGCTGGACTTCAGAGTGTAGATGACAGATATGAACTGGCAGGAAGAATGGATGGAGCTTCGAAGCTTCGAAGGTTAAGGTATATTACACTGCCTTTAATAAAACCTACCATGGTGTTTCTGTCAATAACAACACTTATAAGTTCATTTAAGATATTTGATGAGGTGTACATACTATATCAACAGAAGCCAGGACCACTTCAAAGTGGAATAACAATTGTATATTACATATTTGAAAAATTCTATCGGGAATGGGAGTTTTCAAGGGCTGCAGCAGCCTCCTTTATATTATTTGTTGTTATTTTATTTATAACCATAGTCCAATTTATATTTGCTGCAAGGTATAAGGAGGAATAGGGATGACTAACGTAAAGAAAAGTATAGGTAAAAAATTTTTAAAGGGAGCTGCCTATGTAATTTTAATTGTAGGTGTACTTTGGGTTATACTGCCTTTTATATGGATGATATTGACGGCTTTTAAGCCGGCTAAGGAAGTTTTATCAATGCCTCCCAAATGGATACCATCCTCATGGCAGTGGCAGAATTTTTCAGATGCTTTAAAGTCAGTGCCTTTTAGAACCTATTTGTTTAATAGTCTATTTGTTGCAGTATGTGTAACACTAGGGGAGATATTCACCACTATACTGGCAGCCTACGCCTTTGTTTATATACCATTTAAGTTTAAAAATGTACTTTTTATAATCCTGGTGGCAACAATGATGGTGCCTAGTGATATTTTAATGATTCCCAATTATGTTACCCTTAGTAACTTAGGATGGATCAATAGCTATAAAGCATTAGTGCTGCCATGGTGTGCAAGTATATTTTCAATATTTCTTTTAAGACAGCAATTTTCTGGAGTACCTTCTTCTTATTATAAGTCAGCGAAGATGGATGGATGTTCAGATTTAAGATATTTATTTACAATTTTAGTTCCAATGTCTATGCCAACCATAGTATCAATTGGAATATTAAAATTTATTAGCTGCTGGAACTCATATATGTGGCCTTTAATAGTTACGAACAGTAAGGACATGAGAACGTTGCCCGTTGCATTGGCTGTGTTTTCAACAGAGGCTGGAACCAGATATCATATTCTCATGGCTTTTTCTCTTATGATGGTTGCACCAATAATTATATTGTATATATTTATGCAGAAATACATTATTAAGGGCATTAGTAAATCAGGTCTTAAGGGGTAAGAGTAAAGGCAAAAATTAATCAGCTTTTATAATTAATTTATTATAAAAAACAAAATTTAGGGGGATGAAAAACATGAAGAAAAAAATGTTATCTTTACTTCTTGCTACAGTGCTAGGAGCTACAGCATTAGTAGGATGTGGAAGTAAGGGAGAAGCTGGAGATGCAAGCACTCCAGAAGAAGGCAAAGGAAATGAAGTTACAGCATTAGCTACAAAGGTAGAGGAGCCTGTGGAGATTACCTTCTGGCACGCTATGAGCGGAGCAAATGAGGAGGCTATGCAGAAGATAACTGACGATTTTATGGCTCAAAATAAAAATATAACAGTTAAACTTGAGAATCAAGGAAAGTATACAGATTTATTTGATAAATTAATGGCTTCAGCTAAGTCTGACCAGCTGCCAACTATAGCACAAGTATATTCTAACCGTCTTTCTTGGTATATTTCTAAGGAATTAGTTGAAGATCTTACACCATACATGAATGATAAAGAAACTGGATTTACAGAGGATGACTTCAAGGACATTCCAGAAATGTTCTTTAGTGATGGAGTTTGGGATGGAAAACAGTATGCTATGCCATTTAACAAAAGCCAAATGGTACTTTACTATAATGTAGAAATGTTCAAGGATGCTGGTATTGAAGTTCCAACTACTTGGGAAGAGTGGGCAGCAGCAGCTGAAAAATTGACTGTCGATGAAAATGGCGACGGAGAACCAGAAGTTTACGGATGTGTATTTGCAAACAACCTTTCAACAGATATAGCACCATGGCTTAAACAGGCTGGTGGAGCTACAATGAATGAGGAAACTAATGAGTTATACTTCGATACACCAGAAACTAAGGAAGCAATTGAGTTTTTAAACAGTATGATGCAAGCAAAAACTGCTCGTTTAGCTGGTGATGATTCAAATGCAAACGTGCCACTACAAGATGGCCGTGCAGCAATGTGTGTTGCTTCAACATCTGCTCTTCCATATATCGAAGAGGGAACTTTAGAAGGCATTACAATAGACGCTGCAGCTCTTCCAGGACATAAAACAAATGACCAATTATACTACGGAACAAACGTAACTGTATTTAACACTGGCTCAGATGTTGAAAAACAAGCTGCTTGGGAATATATTAAGTTTTTAACTAACACTGAAAACACTGCTTACTTTGCAGCTCAAACAGGTTATATTCCAGTAAGAAAATCAGCTCAAGAAGATCCAGTATTCAAAGCTGTATTAGATGAAAAACCAATAAAACAGCTTTCCTTCGACTGTATGGACATGGGCTTCCAAGGAACAAGAAATATTGGTGGAATCAATGCTTTAGACGAATTAGGAAAACAGTTAGACTTAGTATTCAGTGGTGAAAAATCCATTGATGAGGCATTAAAAGATGCACAGAAAAATGGAGAAGAAGCTATGGAGGCTGCTAGAAATAACTAAGTTATAAAATGGGGTAAAGAAAGTCGTTAAATTAGATTAAGAAAAATAACAGATTATTTTAATAGTAAAGTGAACCCAATAGAGTAGACATTAAAAATTCAACTCTATTGGGTTCTACTGTTGCACTAACATCAAAAAGCAATATGTATAATTATTAAGTTAAGAAGACAACCTCCAATTATAGAAATGGAGGTTGTTTTGAGTTATGAATGAATTTGGTAATAGAACATTATTTAGAATAATTATATTTTTAATATTGGTAATTCCTATTGCATATCTTGTATGATTATCCAGAAATTCGTTCATAATTAACCTTCCATTTTAATATATTTAAAAAGATAAGATATTGGAGGTAGTGGGATGATTTGCTCCTATTGTCACAAGGACGTGAAGTCAGGAAAGTTTTGTGAGAATTGTGGAAGTATACTGAAGGAAGAGGGGAAAGTTCAATGCAGAAGCTGCCATAATTTTGTCAAAGAAGGACGTTTTTGTCAAATTTGTGGAAGTACTTTGGAAGCTGAAGTGATTGAAGTTAAGGAGCCGAAAGTAGAAAATGTTAGTGCAGCTAAAATTGAAGAGAAGGAACAGCAGGTAGAAAGTAAGAATACTATTAAACCTGAAGTTAAGGAGTCAGAAGCTAAAATTGAGAAGAAGATTGAAGTAAAGGTAGCATCAGAAAGGAAACCAATACAGCCTAAGAGTGATATTCAAAGGAAGAAGCAGACAAGCATAACTACACCTAGGATGGCACCACAAACTGGGAGAGGATCTGGAGGAAATAGTAGTAAATTTGGGATGATAATAGTTGTTGTAATTATACTTTTATTTATTGGCGGAGTGATGTGGAAGCTATATTTAGATAGGGGAGATGATTCATTCATGAGTTTAAAGGATAGCCCTCCTAAAGCTTCTAAAGAGGTTACTGAAATTGAGGAAGAGCAAGGAGCTAAGGAGACTTTGGAGGAGTCAGTGGATTTAGATAAGGGTTATGGCATGGTTGTAAATCAGATCGATACAATTGGTTATCCAGAAATTAAATTATATATTGGTGAAGATGGTATCAAGGACTTCAATATTTCTAAGGTTAGCATAGAAGAGAAGAGTGGAGACAGCTATGAGCCTGTTATTATTAAAAACTCACAGGAAAATTTAGGTGGAGAACTAATTAACTTTAATATTGTAGTTGATAACAGTAAGAATATGGCCAAAGATGAGGCTATGGAAAAACTTAAAACTGCAGTTAGAAACACCTTGAACACTTTAGATTATAGTAGCACTCATGCTGGAATAGTAAGCGTTAACTCAAAGGTTACAGTGAATAATTATATTACAGACAATTATGAGGCTTTAAACAATGGTTTAACAGCATTGGTACCGGGTGGTGAAAGAGCCATTTATGATGGGATTATTACTTCTCTTGAAGAGCTTAACAAAAATGAAGGACCAAAGCTACTGGTAGTGTTTGCATCAGGAGTTGATACGGCTTCAAAAAATGATTATACAAAGGTTATAGTAAGGGCAAAGGAAGTGAATATTCCTGTGTTTGTGATTGGGTATGATGATGAAAAAGCTGTAGAGAATTATAGTGAATTTGAAAAATTAGCCGCAGAAACAAATGGCAAGTTTTATTCAGTATCAAATATAAGCAGTATAAGCAGTATTCTGCAGGAGTTATTAAGTTCTTTTAAAAGTTCTTATGTAGTTACATTTGAAACTAAGGTACCAATGAAATCAGAAGATGAGCTTTTACTGCAGGTTTCATATGTAGATAGTAGCTTTACAGCTTCATTAGAGTCTAGCGCCACTTGCATGGTAGATACCTTAAAGGAAAGTTTAATTAAGTACGACAGCGAGAAGGAGAAAATATTAGAAATGGTAAAGAACTATACATCTAATGCAGAAGGAAGATACTCAATTTACTATGGAAACGTAGATATGGGTTTTCCTATGATTGTAAACGATGCTCCAATACGTTCAGCCAGCGTAATAAAGATATTTATTATGATTGAAGCTTTGGATCAGATCGATAAAAAGCTTTTAGACGGAAATAAACTAGTTACAATGAACTCATGTGTAGGTGGTACAGGGGTTATTCAATATGAACCTATAGGAAGCCAGTTTACGGTTTATGAGTTATTGGAATACATGATGATTGATAGTGACAATACAGCTGCCAATATGCTTATTGATGAGGTTGGTGGAGTTGCTGTAGTAAATGCTAAAATTAAGGCACTAGGCTGTGTAAATTCTCAGATGAATAGAAAGCTTTTAGATATGGAGGCTTTAAGGAATGGACAGGATAACTACGTTACCGTTTATGATATGGGAAATATTTTAACCAAAATTTACAATAAGCAATGTATCAGCGAAGAAGCAGATAGCTACATGCTTCAATTAATGCATAGAAACAAAAATCAAAATAAAATTCCTTATGACTTGCCAGAGAATGTAAATGTATTCAATAAGACAGGTGAGTTTGATGATTATGGCGTTCAAAATGATGTTGCCATAGTTGAAACTGAAAAGGGAGCCTACGTGCTATGTGTATTAACAGAGGGCGGAAATAGTCAAGAGGAAATAGGTATAATAAGAAGCTTATCTAAAGATATATACAATGAATTTATTAAATAGATAGGAGTGATATTATGAGTTTTTGTTCAAATTGTGGAACTAAGTACGGAGATGGAGACAAATTTTGCCCGGGGTGTGGGTATAATCTAACTACAGGAGAGTCAGCACCAGCTACGGGTTCAACCAGACAATCTAACAAGGTAATGACAGCTATCACCGATGGATTTATGTATTATAAAGGATTGATTATTCATTCTACCACATCTACAGAGGAATTATTTGAGGATAATAAAAAAAGTATACCATTTGTAATTACCTTGTTTTCAATGATAATAAACAGTGTTCTTTATGCCATTGTAATAAAAAAAGCATATAATTTTACAAAGACCTTTTTATTGGGAGGCTATGGCTATGGTGATGTAGACAGTATGCTGCTAAAGATTAATTTCTTTACACAATTCTTGCAGGGAATGTTATTTTCTTTAGTATTAATAATGCTCCTATCCCTAGGTTTATTTATCATAGTAAAGGTTTATAATGGAGAAACCATAAATATTATTAGGGTAATAGCTGTTGCGTCTGTGCCTTTAACTTGTATAAATCTTATAGCTTTTATAGTGTCCTATATAAGTTTTTCAGTTGCTGCAATTGTAATTTCAATAGGTGTATATGCAGCCATTGGAACCATATTTACGAATAGTCATAGATACATTACTAGTGGGCGTGATGCACATATTGCTATTGCTGTAGTAGTTATGTTAAGTAATATTGGCTTCTGCTTCACGATTTTAAAGGTGTACTCTAATTTATTTCTTCAGTATGCTAATTATTTAGGAAGCTTTTTTTAGATGATATAAAGGTTGTCAAAATGAACTCAGGTATAGAAATGTACTTGGGTTCTTTTTTTAGTTATGGTGAAATAAAATTTTTATTAAGTGAAGTTTTTAAGATTTATAGAATTTATTTTAAGTAAGATTAATCTATTTGGTGGAGGTATGTTTTTTTAAAGAAAGTCAATAAAAAAATAAACAGTAGAGTTTAATGAAAACAGCTTATTATTGAAAGATAATAAGCTGTTTTCTATAGAGTTTTATTACCTCATATTAGGGTATAGTTCAATTTAAAGCATAAGTGAACCTATTACACCAAATATAAGTAGTGGGATATTATAGTGAAGGAAGGTTGGAACACAAGTATCCCAGATGTGGTCGTGCTGCTTGTCTGCATTAAGACCTGCTGTTGGTCCAAGAGTACTGTCTGAGGCTGGAGAGCCAGCATCACCTAAAGCCCCTGCAACTCCTACTAGTAGTATTATGGCTTGTGGACTGAAACCTAAGCTAAGTCCTAGTGGACAATATATGGCAGCGATAATAGGTACTGTACCAAAGGAACTTCCTATTCCAAGGGTTACCAGGAGCCCAACTAAAAGCATAAGAGTGGCTCCAATAAGTTTGCTGCTGCCAACAACTCCAGTGATTGAAGTAACCAAAAGTTCCACAGAGCCAGTTTCTCTTAGAACACTTCCATAGCCGGCAGCTACAAGCATAATAAAGCCGATGAGCCCCATCATTTTAACTCCATCTTCTAATAAATCATCCACCTCATTTACTTTAACAGCTCCCGTTAAAAGGAGTACAATAATGGCACAAAGACCACCTAAAGGCAGAGAGCCTGTCTTTATTTGAACTAAAAAGGCAGTTACTGCACCCAATAGAGCACTCCAGTGCTTTCTTGTCATTTTCTCATCAATAGCTTCTTCGGCTATTTCTTCTATAGCTGTATCTTTATAGTTACGAGGCTTTCTATAGGTTATAAATACTGCAATAAGAAGTCCTGTGATCATTGCAATGGCAGGTATCCACATGGTGCTGATGACTAGTTTTGTGGTAGCATCAATTCCGTTAGCAATCATTTGATCTCTGATAATGTTCTGAAAGATTAACCCAAAGCCTATCGGAATTGCCATATAGGGAGTTTTTAATCCAAAGGTCAAGGCACAGGCAACTGCTCTTCTATCAATTTTCAACTTATTCATAAGCTTTAATAATGATGGAATTAAGATTGGAATAAAGGCAATATGAACAGGGATAAGATTTTGAGAAAAACAGGCGATAAAGGCAATAAATAAAATAAAGATTATTTTTTTATCATTTACTATTTTAGATATCTTTCTTGCTAAAATGGAGGCAAGTCCAGTTTTACTTACAGCAACAGCTAGTGCACCAAGTAAAATATAGCTTAGGGCTGTTTCAGCATTGCCACCCATACCTCCAATTAGTGTTGACATTATGTCTTCTAGAGGCATTCCTGAAAAAAGTCCAGCTGTTATTGCTGCAATTAAGATAGATAATAATACATTAAATTTAAATAGACATAGTATAATCATTACTGCGATAGAGATTACTACCGGGTTAAATAATACCATTAAATATTCCCCCTTGTGTTTTGAAATTTTGTTGTGTAAATGTGTAAGGATGAGATTATTTTTGCGCAAAAATAAAAGACTCCCGTTCTCTAGTTTAATACTAGAGGACGGGAGTTTAACTCACGTGGTTCCACCTCAATTTTATTAGTATCTCACGATACTAACCTCTTCAAGTACGGTAACTTATAAAATTACTTATACTCTAGCACGATAACGGGTGCAAGGATTCCGAAACAGCCTACTAAGATTAATCCTTTCGGTGTTTAGCTCAAAGACGTGTTCAAAATAATATCTTTGTTTTCTCACACCAACCGAAAACTCTCTGAAAAAGATGGTTATCTTTACTATTTCTTATCAAAGCTGTTGTTTTTAAATATTTTTGTATACTTAATATATTTAAAATATTATAAATTTAGACTTTTGTCAATTAAAACTTAAAAAACTTATTTAATGCTGCAGCTGTTATTGCTGGCGTTGGTTTGGTATTGGCATTTCTTATTAAATCTAATAAGAAAAAAGCTACTTCGTATTAAGTGCTTATATATTTCATTTAGCCAGAACTAGTTAAAAATAGTCAAATAACTTTGTTTAGAAACTTAAATTTTCTTAAATAACTTAAGAAAGTGAACCTTTAGTTGGAAGTTTACAAAAATTCTAGCGATTAAGAATTTTGGATTTTATGCTATAATAGAAAACAGCCAAGCTCTTAAGGTGGAATAGTGAGGCTGAGACTAGAAACTTTATTTAAATTTTATAAATGAAAAATTATTGACATAGGAGATGAAAAATGAGAACTTACACAAACAAAAGACCAGATGGAAGCATAGTTGTAACAAAGTTTGATAAAAACAAAAGCTATTCAAAGGAATATTCTAGTATTCATGAATATAATAAAAGTGTATCAAGTGGTGCAATTTCTTTAGGAAAAATATTGTTCGCTCCAATATACTACCCAGTAAAGTTTGTATTTAAAATCTTATTTCTTTTAATAAAAGGTATTTATTGGGATTTGCCTAGATTTATATATTTTAAAATTAAAAAATAATTATTAGATTTTAAAAAGTAAAAGTCACAAATGATTCTATGGAAGAATACATTTGTGACTTTTTTGCGACTAAAATATTTTAGTGTGAAGAGTATGGTGAGAATATTTTGAAAATTATGCCTTTAATAAGTGGTATTTATTTCTTTAGGATGATAAAATCTAATGGTATATACTATTTAATATTGAAAATAATGTAAAAACGTACAAGGGGGAGAAAGAACTGAAAGTAGTAATAAATTTAATGAAAGTATAAAAGGAGGTAAGTATGAAGAAAAAATCGCCACTTATTCGATTATTAGAAAATATAAAGGAGCGGGATAAAGAGATTTTTGGTTTATGTTTGTTATATACCATAATAACACCTTTAGTTTCTTTGTTTGGGATAATATTACCCAAGGTTTTGATTAGTTATTTGACTGAAAGGGAGGCAACAAATCAAGGAATTATCATTATTGTAGGTGTGTTTTTTGCTTTTGGTGCTTTAATTTATTTCTTGAAGCAGTGGCTTCAGGATTCAACCTATCCACGTATTACAGAACTTAGAATTGATTATATCCGTGATCAATGTGTAAAGCTCCTTAATATGGATTATCCATATATGGAGTCTGCTACATTTTTGGAAAAGTACAATAAGGCTTTGGAATCTACCAGCAATAATAGTGAGGGTATTGAAGGAATTTATCATAAGCTTTTTGAACTGCCACAGCTTGGCACCATTGTTTTAGTTCTGGCTTTTTTTATAGGCTTTAAAAATCCAATTATTTTGCTTGCCATCTTGGTTAATATAGGGGCAACTACATTAATTTCAGTTTATGTTCAAAAATATGAATATAAACGCAAGGAAGCACTAGCTAAGAAAGAACGTCGAGTTTATTATTATGGAAAAGTATCCAAGGACTTTATGTATGGAAAGGATGTAAGGGTTTATTCCTTAAAAGATAGAATTGATGATAATTTTAGACTGGAGATAAAGGGATATATTGATGTGTTTAAAGTTATTAAAAATAGAGAGTATGCTCTAGGGTTTATTACTCTTGCAACTTTGTTTTTATCTGACCTTGCAACCTATGGAGTTCTAACTTACTTAACTTTCAAGGGGATGTCAATTTCAGATTATTCCATGTATGTTATAGCAGCTTCAACCTTATCCCTTCAAATGACAACCTTATCTGAAAATATTACCTTTATTATGAGGGAGTATTTATACGTACGAGATTTTTATGAATTTATGGATGCAGATTTAGGAGAGCATGGCGGTGATTTGAAGGCCATTCCAAAGGAGGAATCCATGGCCATTGAGTTTAAGAAGGTGACCTTTGCTTATCCTGGTACGGATAAATATGTTTTAAAGGATTTTTCTTTAACTATTCCAAAGGGACAGAAGCTTGCAATTGTGGGTATTAACGGAGCTGGAAAGACAACCTTTGTAAAATTACTCACAGGATTATTTAAAGTAAATGAAGGAGAAATATTAATTAACGGTATCAATATTAATGAGTATAAAAAAAGTGAACTGTATAAAATGTTTGGAGCAGTGTTCCAAGAGGTTAATATTTTAGCACTTACTATTGCACAAAATATTGCCTGTACCTTGGAAAATATTGATTATAAGAAGCTAGATAAGGTATTAAAGCAGGTTGGACTTTATGAGAAGGTTTATGAGCTAAAGGATAATGTTAATACTACAATGTTAAAAATTATTGATGAGAATGGCGTTGTATTTTCAGGTGGAGAAAGTCAAAAGCTTGCTATAGCAAGGGCACTTTACAAGGGTGGAAATTGTGTAATCATGGACGAACCTACGGCAGCTTTAGATGCCTTGGCAGAGGCTGAGATTTATAATAAATTTGACTTGTTAACTGAAGGGAAAACAGCAATTTATATTTCTCATAGACTTGCATCAACTAAGTTCTGTGATGCCATCGCACTACTTGATGAGACAGGCCTTAGGGAGTATGGTACCCATGAGGAACTTATGGAAAATAAGGGGTCATATTATGATATGTTTGTTACTCAAGGCAAGTATTATCAGGAAGGAGGAGAGTCAGCATGAAGCAGTTAGAAAAAACAAAATTGGTATTTGGCTTGGTGTGGGAAATAAGTCCTAGCTACTTTTTCCTCCTATTTATTAACTCTCTGGGTTATTCAGCTCAAATTCTTGTGAATGTTATTTTACCAAAGTATCTTATTGATGGGTTAATGACAAAGGAATCCCTTCAGGTTTTATTTCAGTGGGTTTTGTTAATTGCTGTAGCAAATCTGGTCTTAGCCTTTCTTAAGAAAACCACAAAGCGATTTCTAGATGTGAAGGAGAAGGAAGTATACTGGCACATTGAACGTGCCTTTGCAAAAAAGATTATGTCTGTGGAGTATCAGAATCTTGAAGATCCTTATTATTTGGACTTAAAGGAAAGGGCTTCCTTTGCAATGATGAATCAAGGTGCAGTCTACAACTTAATAACCAATTTCCTAAGTTTTTTAAATCAACTATTAACAGTTATAGGTTTAATAGCTATTATGTTTAGGTTGTCCTGGATTTTAGTTGTATCCCTCCTTGGTATGGTAGGAATAACTTTATTCATATACAGAGCTTTCTCAAAATATCAGCAGCAATTCTTTGCAGACTTGCTACCTATAAATCGAAAATATGGTTATTATGTGGGACTATCCTTTGAGAAGAATCTTCATAAGGATGTACGTCTTTATGGTATGAGCCCAATGTTAGGAGATCTGGTTACCTCCTATAATAAAGAAATTAATCGTTGGTTTACAAAGTTTCATCGTAAGCAAGGACTGTACATGGGGTTATTTCAAGTAATAGTTGTAATGCAGACTATTTTTGCCTATGGTTTTGTAAGTATAAAAACCTTAACTAGCGGTATCAGTATTGGAGATTTAACCATGTATGTATCCTCTGCTGTTAGCTTTTCTTCTGCAGTTATTGCTCTTGGCACCGCCATAGTAAGTATTTCTCAAATGCTAGCATACTTAGAACCTTTCGCGGAGCTTATGAATGTGCCAGATGAAGAAAAGCTTCAAGGAGATAAGAAGCTAGAAACCGTTGAAACCATTGAATTTGATCATGTGACTTTTGCTTATCCTAAAACGGATAAAAAGATATTAGATGATATATCCTTTAGGATTAATAAAGGTGAGAAAATCAGTATTGTGGGCTTAAACGGAGCAGGAAAAAGTACAGTAGTAAAACTCCTTTGCCGTCTTTATAAACCAGAGGTGGGATCAATAAAGATTAATGGAATTGATATCTTTGAATATGACCATGAATCCTATTTGAAGACTTTAGCAGCTGTATTCCAAGACTTTAAGCTCTTCAACTTCACCATAGAGGAAAACATCACCTGCAGACCAGTAGGGGTTGATACCAAGCTGGTGGAAAAGCTTATTAAAGATGTTGCTATGGAAGAAAAAATTAAAGAACTGCCTCATGGAATTAATAGCTTATTTGGGAAGGAGTATGACGATGAAGGTGTGGAGTTCTCTGGAGGACAGGCACAGAAAATCGCCATAGCAAGAGCCTTATACAAGGATGCTTCCTTAGTAATCCTTGATGAACCAACCTCTGCTTTAGACCCAATTGCAGAAGCAGAAATCTATGAGAAGTTCAACAGCTTAGTTGGAGATAAAACAGCTCTTTATATATCCCACAGAATGTCCTCAAGTGTATTCTGTGACAAGGTATTAGTTATTAGGGAAGGAAAGATTGAAGCCTTTGATTCTCACAAGAATTTAATGCTGGATGAAGAAGGTATATATTATGAACTGTTTACATCACAGGCGAAGAATTATCAGTTAGAGGCATAAAATAACAGCTTTAATTTAACTGTTGGTGCATCATATGATATTAAGGCTGGAATAAAACAAGCTTCCAGCAGTGAGGAGAATAATTTAATTAGATAAAAGGCCATATGAATTTTAAATGGGAAGTCAAAAGAGGCTTCCCATTTATATTTTTTTGTCTTAATCTTGGGGATTTTTGAGAGAGGAAAATTAGTAATTATGGTTAAAATAAGGTCTTTAAAATATTATAAATTATGATAAAATAGTAGAGATATTTACTTTTAGGAGGAGTATAATGGAAAAATATAAATATGAAGGTTGTACATTAGGTAATGTTGTAATGACCTTACAAAAGGTCTTTGATTGTATGGATGAAAGACTTGAGAGGCATGATGAAAGAGTGGCTTATTTAGTCTTAAAATTGATGGAGGAAAAAGGGTGTTATGATAAAGAAACTATTCGTGTAATGATTATATTAGTTTTTTTACATGATATAGGTGCATATAAAACAGAGAATCTTAATGATATAGTAAGGTTTGAAGTTAGATACCCACATAAGCATTCAATTTATGGATATTTGTTTTTAAAATATTTTTCGCCTTACGAAAAATGGGCAAATATAATACTATACCACCACATGCCATATAGGATTATTAAAAATGAAAAAATCAATGACCCTCACTTGAAATTAGGAGTGTTAATACACTTTTTAGATAGAATAGATATACTCGCACTTAATGGTAAAAGATATGAGGATATAGACTTCAATCACTGGCGTGATAAGTCGTTTTGTGGAGAAGATGTAGATGCATTTATTAAGCTTAATACTAAAGAAGATATTTATAATAAATTGATAACAGGGGAATATAGAGCTGAACTATATGAATACTTAAATAAAGAGAAAGCTGAAAGTTACAAAGTAATTGAGTTAATAGAAATGATTGTATATATTATAGATTTCTTAAGCAGGAGTACAGTAAGTCATTCAACCAATGTAAGCCTAATTGCAAAGAACTTATATGGAAGGCTTATTCAAGGTGAGCTTACAACGGAAGAAATGCAGCTAGCGGCTTTTGTTCATGACATTGGAAAAATAACAATACCTGAAACAATATTGGAGAAAAATGAAAGACTTACAAGTGAAGAGATGAGCATTATGAAAAAGCATGTTGAGAAAACCGAAGAGATTTTAAATGGGTTTGGTTTGAGTCGTATAGCTAAAGTTGCAGGTGCACATCACGAAAAATTAGATGGAAGTGGATACCCCTTAGGCAGAACAAAAGATGAAATTCCCATAGAAGCTAGATTTTTAGCTGTCATAGATGTATTTTCAGCCTTAGTTGAAAAAAGATCATACAAAAAACCTATGGAAAAGGATGAGGTGTTAAAACTTCTGAGAAAACAGGTAAATGAAAATAAGATGGATATTTATATAGTGGAGTTAATTGCAGAAAACTATGATGAAATTATCCAAAATGTGAGAGAAACAGAAAAGATATTAAATCCCAAATATGATGAAATTGAAAAAGAATTTAATAAGTTATCCAAAGAGATGGCAAATTTAATAAATTAAACTAAAAGTAGAGTTGAAAATCAAAGGAAGATGGATTAAACAAGGAAGAAGACCTGACCCGTAGAATTTACGGGTGGGTCTTTTTTCTTGGTTGAGAATTAGTTGGAGTATGAAATGAATAGTAAATCAAAGTGAAATTCGTTGGGGTTTAGTTAGTGTTGACTTAATATATAAAATATAAGTGAGGATATATTAATAAATGAAAAATTCTATTGCAAACAATGTTTAATTTTGGTATCATAAGTGAAATAATATTGATAAACATTGATAGGGAAGAGTATTATAGGATACAGTTTAAAGAGAGAAAGTGTCATAGGCTGAAAGCACTTTTAAATATGTCTATAAGAAAACTACCCTGGAGTTATGGTTTAGTATCAATAAAATGAGAAATGCCATCGGTGAAGATCGATAATACTTTTAGAGATGAATTGAGTTTTATAATTCAATTTGGGTGGAACCACGTATATAACATTCGTCCCAATACCAGGGAGGGATGTTTTTTTATATTTAAATTTAAAATTAAAAAGGAGGTAGAATGAAATGTTAAAGGTAAAATTAAAAGATGGCTCAGTTAGAGAAGTCATGGAAAATTCAAGTGTTTTAGACTTAGCAGGCTTAATTAGCAAAAAGCTTTTAAAGGCTGCAGTAGTAGGTGAAGTAAATGGCACCTTAGTGGATTTAAGTTATAAGTTAAATAATAATGATGAGGTAAATATTATAACCTTTGAGGATGAAGTTGGAATTGAGGTTATGAGACATTCTACCTCCCACGTGATGGCTCAGGCTGTTAAGAATATTTATAAGGATGCAAAGCTCGCAATAGGACCATCAATTGAAAATGGATTTTATTATGATTTCGATATGGAGAAGCCCCTAAATAGTGAGGATTTAGAGAAGATTGAAAAGGAAATGAATAAGATTATCCAAAGTAATTTAAGTTTTCTTAGAATTGAAGCAACCAGGGAAGAAGCTATAAAATTCATGGAAGAAAGAAATGAGCCATATAAGGTAGAGCTTATAAAAGAGCTTCCACAGGATGAAACAATATCCTTATATAAGCAAGGAGATTTTATAGATCTTTGCCGAGGACCTCATTTACTATCAACTAATAATATAAAAGCTTTTAAATTAACAAGTGTTGCAGGTGCTTATTGGAAGGGCAATGAAAAAAATAAAATGCTTCAAAGGATTTATGGAGTGGCCTTTGCAAGTAAGGAGCTTTTAAAAACTTATTTAGATAATATTGAAGAAGCAAAGAAGAGAGATCATAGAAAATTAGGAAAAGAGTTGAAGCTATTTACTTTTGTGGAGGAAGGACCTGGATTTCCATTTTTCTTGCCTAAGGGTGTGGTCCTTAAAAATAATTTAATAAATTATTGGAGAGAACTGCATGAAAAAGCTGGATATGTTGAAATTGAAACACCAATAATGCTTAATAAAAGGTTATGGGAAACTTCAGGCCATTGGGATCATTATAAGCAAAACATGTATACTTCAATGATTGATGAAGAGGAATTTGCATTAAAGCCGATGAATTGTCCAGGTGGAATGCTTGTTTATAAAACAGAGGCACATTCCTACAGAGATTTTCCAATGAGGATGGGAGAGCTTGGAAGAGTTCACAGGCATGAGCTTTCAGGTGCTTTACACGGACTAATGAGAGTAAGAGCCTTTACTCAGGATGATGCCCATATTTTTATGCTTCCAGAGCAGATTAAAGCTGAAATTAAAGGTGTAGTAAATTTAATTGATGAGGTATATTCAACTTTTGGATTTAAGTATAATGTAGAACTGTCAACAAGGCCTGAAGATTCTATGGGAAGTGACGAAGACTGGGAAATGGCTGAAAGTTCACTTAAAGCAGCTTTAGATGAACTAAAATTACCTTATATAATCAATGAGGGGGATGGAGCTTTTTATGGCCCTAAAATAGACTTTCATCTAAAAGACAGCTTAGATAGAACATGGCAGTGTGGAACTATTCAGTTAGATTTTCAATTGCCTCAAAGGTTTGAATTAGACTATATTGGTAGTGATGGTGAAAAGCATAGGCCAATAGTTATTCATAGAGTTATTTTTGGAAGTATTGAAAGATTTATTGGAATATTAACAGAGCATTTTGCAGGGAAATTCCCAACTTGGTTAGCTCCAGTTCAGGTTAAGATACTCCCAATTTCAGATAAGTTCCTTGAGTATTCTAATAGTGTTAAGGAAAAATTGTTGGGCAGCGGCATAAGAGTTGAAGTAGATTCAAGAGCAGAAAAAATAGGCTATAAAATAAGAGAAGCTAGAAATGAAAGAGTTCCTTATATAATTGTCCTTGGAGAAAAGGAGCAAGAAGGCGAGTATATATCATTAAGAAGCCGTGAGAATGGTGATGAAGGAAATGTGAACTTAGAGGATTTTATATATAGAATAAAGATGGAAGTAGCAAATAAGAACTGAAGGAAGTAAAAAGAAGATATATCAATCCATAAATTGGAATTTAACTGACACTCTAAATCTCTGATTTACCTAGTGAAAGTTACTCCTACAAAGGTATGTGAGTAGTGAGTTTCCTATATAATAAAAATGGCTATCATCAAGGGATAGAAATCAACCTGATGATAGCCTTATATTTTATCCATAGCCACTTTTTTTAACTTATCACCTGATAGGTCAAACGTATATATGAATCTTAAAGTATTTTGAATACCTAATTTTAAAATATATACAAAATATATATAATTTGGTAAAGTGTATTCATAATCTAATTCTAAATCGTATTATACTACGGCATACTGGTAGTTTTATATTATAATTTTAATTGACTGTTAAAATAAGACAAACCTAAATATTAGTGGAGGTAATTTTTATGGAATGTGTTGAAATTAGCCATGAGAAAAAGGAAAAGTATCTTGAAATGGTAAAAGAATGTAGGAAAATGATAAAAACAGAGAAGAATAGGCACTGTACATGCCCTAAAGTAAAGTGTGAGTGGCATGGAAAGTGTTTTGAATGTGTTCTTTTACATAGAGTTAATCAAGACCATGTACCTTGTTGCTTACAACCAATGCTTCGTAACAAAATCAAAGAACTTGCAAAAGTAGCAGAAATGATTACTGAACCAAAACCATTAACTCCAGGAGAGTATTGGGACTATGTAAATGAAGCATGCCCTAACAAGGATGATAAATAATTAGGAAAGACAAAATAGACACTTCACATATATTCATTCGCAATATTCATATATTGTGAAAAAGAGGCACAAGCAGTCCTCTTAATTTTTGCTGCATTATCAACATTTATCTCTAGCATAGCTTAATAATAAAAAGTGAGAAGCTCCATAAAAATGGAGCGTCTCACTTTTTTCTATTTATAAGTTAAGAAACTTTAATCTTCTATCCCTCTACTTTAATTATAGCATATGTAGCAAATTATTTACAGACTGGTAATTTTAGGTGATTGTGATAAAATTTCAATATTAATTTAAAGATGCTGATGATCATCACAAGGGGGAGATATTTTGTCAATAAATCAATCTGAATGGCTAGTAGAAAAAGAATGGTTAAATAAGATACTTGAGGAGGTAAGAACACAATTAGAAGAAAAGAGAAGTTCTAAAGAAAATTTTAAAAAAGAGGCAATTGAGACACAAAGGGAATTGTGGGAAAATGTTGGAGCTGTTTCAGTGGAAAATGGCCTGCAGCATATTGTAGATTTCATGCAGTTTATTAATACCATGAAGGTTCAAAAGAGAAGCCATGAGTTTGAACGAAAATTAATTGATAAATATGAGAATATGCTTTCATCTCCTTACTTTGCAAGAATGGATTTTCAGGAAGAGGGAGAAGAAACAGCTGAAAAATACTATATTGGAATTTCTAACTTAATTAATGAAGATTTTGATTTTCTTATATATGATTGGCGAGCTCCAGTTTCCAGTATGTTTTATGATTATGAAATCGGAGAAGCTTATTATAAGTGTCCTGATGGGATTATCAATGGCAAAATATCAATGAAAAGGCAATATAAAATTCATGATGGCGAAATTGAGTATATGTTTGACAGTAATATAAAAATAGATGATGAGGTGCTGCAGGATATATTAAGTAAAAGTAGTGACAATAAGATGAAGGCTATTGTCACTACGATTCAAAGGGAGCAGAATAAAGCAATTCGTAACGAAAAATATAAAAATTTAATTGTTCAGGGGCCAGCAGGAAGTGGGAAAACTTCTGTTGCTCTTCATAGGATTGCTTATTTATTATATAAGCATCGTGATACTATAACAGCTAAAAATATAGTGATATTTTCGCCTAATAATATTTTTAATGACTATATTTCTAATGTTTTACCTCAGTTGGGGGAAGATAATATGCTGCAAACTACCTTTAAAGAATATATGCATGATGTTTTAAAGGATGTAGCTGGTAAAGAAGATTATTGTGAAGTGATGGAGAATATTTTTGGTGATGAAAGTGAGCAGGCATATCCTATTAGAGTCAAGAGTTTAAGATTCAAGTCTTCGGTGGAGTTTGTTAAATTATTAAGGGTATATATAGAATACTTAGAAACCATGGATAGGGGTTTTGAAGATATTACTTTAAGAGGAAAAACTATAATTTCAGCAGAGGAAATGAAGGAGTTGCTTTATAAGGATTATGTAAATCTTCCTCTTAAGAGAAAATTAGAAAAGTTAAAGCAAAGAATTTTATATCTTCTGGAGCCTTATGAAAGAGCATTAGTTAATAAAGCCATGACAGAAGTAGAAGAATCAGGTGAATATTTAGAACAGGATGAAATAGTTAAATTAAGCAGAGCCTTAGTGAGTAGAGAAATTAAGGCTATAGTTAATGAAGTTGAGGAAAAAACTAAATTTGATTTGATGGATTGTTATAAGGCCTTTTATGAAGACATAGAGGTTTTCTTAAAAATGGCAAATATTAAATATGATAATGAAAGTATTGAAGAGATTAAAAAATATACACTGGAAAACTTAGAAGGTAAAAAGATAAATTATGAAGATCAAATAGCTTTATTATTTATAAGAAGCTCTGTAGGAGGCATTCCAAAAACAGAAGAGGTAAAGTATGTAATTATTGATGAAGCTCAAGATTACACACCATTACAATATGAAGTTTTTAATCAATTATTTAATAAAGCAAACAAAACAATTCTGGGTGATATATCCCAATCTATTAACCCTTATATGAATATGGGAAGTTATAGTAATGTTGTAGATATACTTAAACCTGAGGATACTTCCATAATAAATTTAACTAAAAGTTATAGGTCAACCGTGGAGATAACTAAATTTTCACGAAGAATATTAAGTGAGGAAATTCATGATGAATACGTGGAAAGAAGGGGAGAATGTCCAAAATTAGCTGGTTTTATATGTGAAGAAGATATAAATAAAAGGATAGTTGAAAAGGTAAAAGTTTATAAGGCGCAAGGGCACAATTCCATAGGAATAATAACAAAGAATGCTCAAGAAGCAAAGGGAGTTTACAATTATCTGAAGGATAGGCTTAATGTTAAAATCATTGTTAGTGAAGATGATGAGTATGAAAATGATATTTTAGTTATTCCTGCCTATCTTGCTAAGGGTTTGGAATTTGATGTGGTTATGATATATAATGCCAGCGATTTAAGGTATAAGGATGAAGAGGATAGATTGCTCCTTTACACGGCTTGCACCAGGGCTCTACATGTTTTAGAGGTATTTTATATGGGGAAGGCATCATCATTAATAAATTGAAAATAAGGCTATATTTTAGTAGACAGAATAGGAATAAGTCTTCACCCGTAGAAATTACGGGTGGGCTTATTTTTTTGAGAACCTAATATTGAGGAGCAGTTGAATTTTGAATTAGAAAGAAGGTATAGTATTATTATAGGAGAATATCTATGCAAGATATGGTGTAGATATTATCAGTGGAGTTGTGTTTTACACTGATATTTAATATTTTTATAATTTCTAGGAGGGTTAGCATATGAAATTACCAGACCATGTAGCTTTAGCAAATTTACCTACCAGGATTGAATATTTAAGTAGATTTTCAAAGGAAGTTGGAGCTAACATTTATATTAAGAGGGATGATTTCACTGGAGGAGAACATTCTGGAAATAAGGTGAGAAAATTAGAATTTGCAGTGCAAGAGGCCTTAGATAAGGGGTGCAATACCTTAATTACCTGTGGCGGAATTCAGTCTAATCACTGTAGAGCAACGGCAGCTGTGGCAGCAAGACTAGGTTTGAAATCAGTTTTAGTCCTTAGAAGCAATGATCCAGAGGTAAAGCCTGATGGTAATTACTTCATAGATAAGGTCCTTGGTGCTGATGTAAGAATCATAAGTGCTGAGGAATATAAGAATGAAAGAAAAGAAATAATGGAAAAAATTCAGGAAGAGTATAAGGCAAAGGGAGACAAAGCTTATATAATCCCAGAAGGAGCTTCAAATTACATCGGTAACTTTGGTTACTTTAAATGTATGGAGGAGATAAAAAGCCAGGAGGAAGAGCTAGGAATAGTCTTTGATACTATAGTAATAGCAGTAGGTTCTGGTGGAACCTATGCAGGGTTACAGCTAGCTAATAAAGTGCTAAACCTTAATAAGAAGATTCTAGGAGTAAACGTATGTGATACTGCTGACTTCTTTAAAGATAGGATATATGAAATAATGGGTGATAGCAAAGAGTATTTAGGCCTTGATGTAGAGCTTCATAGAGAAGAAATTAATATAATTGATGGGTATGTTGGACGAGGCTATGCCCTTAGCAGACCAGAGGAAATAGAGTTTATAAAGCATTTTGCAAGAACAGAGGGAATCATCTTAGACCCTGTGTACACAGGAAAAGGCTTATATGGCTTAAGCAGTGAATTAAAGGAAGGAAACATTGAGAACCTTGGAAATGTATTATTTATTCACACAGGTGGCTTGTATGGCTTGTTTCCTGTAAGAGAGTTATTTGAGGATTAGGGAGTTAATAAGGGAAATAGGTATGGAGATTTTTAATCTAGCATACCTATTTTTTATTGCAAATTAATCCTAGACATAATTATTTTTGGTGTAACCATAGTGAAATATTAGGTTTTCTAGGTGCTAGACATTGCCAGGGGAAAGGCTTTCACCAGGAACTTTTAACCTCCACTATTTTCTCCAGAATCCTTCCCAGCTGGACTCTAAATTTTGTGTTGATTACATCCCGTTTGAAAGGGGAATCCACCTTAAGGGTAGCACCTCCTTCAGTGGAGGCTATATCAGCATCCATGAACCAGGTTCTGTAGGCTATGTCTCCAAGGGTGTTATGTATTTCTTTATGGAGAAGGGGTGGAATCGCTTATCTTTCTGAGATTTCTAATGGGTATGCTTATTTTAATATTGAAAAAAATAGAAATGGTAAAGTAACCACAGTAAACCTTAGAAGGAAGGATGAAGTACAGAGATTTGCAAAGTTGAGGAGATAATAATTATACTGTATGAATAAGTTAAATTATATCTCTATGTGAGAAAGTAAAAACAGACAAAATAAATAAAAGTATGTAGATGAGGATAAAACTTCAGCTATATACTTTTTCTATATTCTGAAGGTGTAATCAGCATATATTTCTTGAAGACTCTGCAAAAGTAAGCGGTATCTTGAAAGCCAGAGTTAATAGCAACTTGAGTAATGTTAAGATTTTTATCTCTTAGGCATAGCTTAGCTAATTCTATTTTACGTTTGTTAATGAAGTCTGTTATGGTTGTACCAGTTTCATCCTTAAATCGTCGTGATAAATAACTTGGATTTAAAAATAATTTTTTTGCAATTTCTTTTTCTGTAATGGATTGAGTAATATATTTGTCTATAATAGATATTACCTTGCTGGAAAAGTCACTGTAATTATCTTTGGCAAGCATTTTATTTAGATCTGTATATATATCAATCATAGTGTATGAAATACCCAAAGCTTCTTCTGGATCTTTCATAGCTTCAATAAGACTATCTACTACCCTTTGAAGACAATAAAAATAAAGGTAAGAATGATACTTTTCCATGGAAATAGCAAGAATAGAACCATGAAAAACATGGGTTCTGCTTTTGGATGCTTGAAGTAGATTTTCAGGAACACCATACAACTTATGATCATTTTTAATATGACAATAAAATTCTGTTATATACCTCTTACCGTCTTCAGCATTACCAGCTATTATGGCTTTATACATTAAGTTACTAATTTCCATTCTTTGTCGAATTGATTTTTCATGGTCTAAGTCATGGATGTATATTGAATAATTATTCTTTATCTCATTAATCATGTCCTCGTCAATCCTCCCCATAAATTACATATAAAACAAGTAAAAAAAGTACAATTTTCAATCAAATTATTTCAACAAATTTAAGTGGATTTTAATTATAATATAACTTGTAAACTGAAATATTGCAATATTCTAAATACATATACATTTTCAATATTTATCTACGTTAATTGTAAAAATTTATTGGGGGAGATTTTATGAATACTGAAAAAATAGTCAATAGTCAAGGTATTAATAATTCACAATTAGAGTATGTGAATAATGTAAAAAATGCAAAACCTTTTGGGTGGAAAGATAAACTGGGTTATCTTTTAGGTGACCTTGGTTTTAATAGCTTACAGGTGCTTGTAAATGTTTACCTAATGCTATTTTGTGTAAATATAATAGGAATAAAGGCAGTCCATTTTTCCCTTATTATATTCATTTGTAAACTCTTAGATGCTCTTAACGATACATTTATTGGACGTATCGTTGACACAAGACCAGGAACAAAACACGGTAAATATAAGCCATATGTGAAATGGTTTGCCATTCCATATGTTATATCAACGGTTATCTTATTTATCAATGTAGAGGCGGCACCTTACTGGCTAAAGATAACCTTCTGCCTTGGAGTATACTTTATATGGGGTATTTTAGGAACCTTTATTAACGTTCCATATGGTACAATGGTTAATGCAATGACAACAAACCAACTTGAAAGAACAGAGCTTTCAAATGCTAGAAGCATAGGCTCTTTAATGGCTAATGTTTTCACAACTACTTTAGCACCTTTAATTATTTTTGATTCAATGAATAACCCTGTTGCCAGCAAATTTATATTCTTAGCATTAATATTATCTGTATTTACAGTTGTTTGCTTATATTTTACACATAGTTTATGTAAAGAAAGAATTGTGGTTTCAGTTGCAACAGGAAAAAATGAAAAAGTTCAGTATCTGAAGATTATGAAGACATTCTTAAAGAATAGACCGATGATTGCAGTTGTTTTAGCATACATTATCTCAAAATTATTTATACAAACAACAAGTTTGACAAATCAATATGTGTTTATGACACATTACCAATCAACTGAAAAATTAGCTGCAATTGGATTAGGTACATTAATTCCGACTATTGTTGCAATGATTTTATTAAAACCTATGATAAAGATATTTGGAAAGAAAAAATTAATAACATTTCCTTTATTAATTTCAGCAGCTTTATATGCAGTATTGGCTTTCTATCCAGTCTCAGCAAATGCATGGATTTTAATTCAGCTTTGTGCATCATTCTTTACTAGTTTTTTCAGTCTTTTACTCTGGTCATTAATAGCAGATGCAGTGGACTATCAGGCTTATTTAACTGGTGAAAGGAATGACGGTACAGTTTATGCAACTATAACATTTATTGTTTTCTTTATTTCTAGCTTAAGCACATCAATAATAGCAATGCTTTTAGAAGCAGTTGGTTATGATGCTGCACTAAAATCAGCACAAGCTGCAGGAGTTGCTGAAAATATTAAAATATTATCAGGCATACTTCCAACAGTTGGATGTATATTAATCTTTATTTGTTTCTTTGTAGTTTATAATATGACTGATGAAAAAATGAAAGAAATAAGTGCATCACTTAATAAAAATAACTAATAAAATTAAGAATATAAAAATATGAAAGTCTGTCTAAGAACAAATTAAATTGTTCTTAGACAGCCTTTGAAATTATGGAGGATTAAAATGGATTCAATAAAGAAAGAGATTAAGGCTATTGCAGATAATGTGTGGCTTATAAGCGATTACTATTTAGATAATTATTACCTTGTGGTTGGTAATTCAAAAGCAGCTTTAATAGATACTGGATGTGGTATTGGTAATGCAATGGAGGAAGTAAGAACCCTGACAGATTTACCTGTTGAAGTTTTACTAACCCATGGTCATCTAGACCATAATGGAGGGATGTTTTCATTTAGTACATGTTATATGCACAAAGACGATGATACCCTATCTAGGGAGCATTTTGGTAAAAATTCTTCAAGAAAGTGGTATATAGAAACTCGTGTACCTGTTAGGTTTCCAGGAGAAGGACATGTTGATGCATTGGTTGCTCAGCTTCCTTTAGAGGATAATCAGAAGCATTTCTCCTATGAACCAATTAATAATGGTGATGTTTGGGACTTAGGTGGATGTGAATTAGAAGCAATTCATACTCCTGGCCATTCACCTGGATCAGTATGTTTCCTTGACAAGAAGTCTCGTATTTTGTTTAGCGGAGATACTGTGAATAATCAAATTATTATTCCAAACAAACCTGAAGGTATAGAAAAGGAACTTTGCATTTATCGTGATAGCATTGCAAGGATTTGGTCACGTGCAAATGAATTTGATAAACTGGCAATGGGACATGAGGGTCCCTTAGTTCATAAGGCCATCATTAAAGATTACCTAGATCTTGCAAATGGTATCATTGAAGGTTCCATAGTAGGACAGTATGAGGAAATTGGAATTCGTAAAGGCGTGGTGGCAAGGCTTGGAGCGGCAGAACTTTGGTATCGTTGTGATGCGTAAATAAAGACTTTCGCGAAATAGAATTATCTGTTTCGCGAAAGTTTTTTTATGCACTTTTAATCTCCACTATTTTTCCAAGAATTCTTCCCAGCTGGACTTTGAACTTTGTGTTAATTACGTCACGCTTAAAGGGGGAGTCAACCTTAAGGGTGGCACCTCTTTCAGTGGAGGCTATATCGGCATCCATGAACCAAGTTCTGTAGGCTATGTCTCCAAGGGTGTTATGTATTTCTTTATGCAGTGGCGTTGGGAAGGAAAGGGGAGGAAGCTCAGTGGCTTCGTCTCTACAGGGATCTTCAGGAGCCGCTGGGCATAAGGGATCTTTCTTCCCTTCTTCTCCTTCTTTCCCATTATTAGCATTATTAAAATTCTTGTTATTATTAACATTATTGTTTGTGTCCCTTGTGGTTACCTCTGGATTTACCACTGGGGTGGTGATAGTGTTGTCCACAGAGTGGGGACTTTTAAGGGGAGTTGGTGTGGACAAGGCTGGGTCTTGACCTGATGGGTTTTCAGAGGCAGCAGTGGTGGAAGAAACTGTGCCATCTTTTGGCGCGACCGCAGGGGTTGGGGGTGGTGATGTAGCTTGTCCGTCTTCAGGGTACAGAGCAGGGGCGTCCCCTGGGGATTCAGCTTTTCTAAAATCCTGAAAATCATTGTAGTTACATATGTTGATAGTGGTTCCTTTGGAGGTGGTGGTATAGGAAATCATGGAATCCTTTTGAAGTAAGTCCAGGAATCTTTTCACTGTTTTTTTATCTGCCTGCCAGCGGGCTGTGAGCTTTGTCACAGAGGTGTGAAGGCTGCCCCTTGGAATTTCAATTAACTGATTTCCAAGGAGAATTTTTCTGGTGGTGTGGTTTGCCATTAGTAAAAGGTCTATCCACCATTTTAGTTTAGTGTCCTCCTTCCAAAGCCAGTGATTATAGATTGAGCGGTGAAGTTTTATCCATCCTTGTTCCATGTTTGTTACCTCCTAAATATTTTTATAGTTTACTTATGAGCTTTAATTACCTGAATAAATTCCAGTTTCTTTAAGCAAGTTTAATAAGAACTCTCTGCCCTTGGCGGTCCACATACGGTTATATACCACTTCTCCGTTTTCTAATAGGGATTGTTTAAGGCTTGTATATCCTAAAGGAGCGTATTTTGCCGTTGGTACCCAGCAGTCGTTGCACTTGTATTGAATCTGCATTTGCTCTAGGAGCAGGTTTAGCTTTAAAGCGCTGGTGAAGTTTATTTCCTTGGCAATTTCTGTGGTGGTAAAAAGCTTATCTTGGTGAATAAGCAGGTTACGCTGCTGTTCTGCTTTAAGCCTTGCATTTCGCTCTTCTTGAAGCCTTGAGGCAACCTTAACCAGCATTTCGGGATTATTTAAAAGATCTTCTGTAGCAAACATGCCATTTTTTCTTATGGAGGGAATTATTACAGATGTTATCCATCTTTTGAAGGCCTTTGCCTTTGGTAGGGAGCTTCGTAGAATTAAGCTGTAAATTCCACTTTCGTTTATTATGGTCATATTTCTAAGCTTTCCAGCGGTGAGAATTGGATGGATCAGGGTATCTTCTTCATCAACATGGATTCGGATGGCTTGGTTAGTATCTGCGTAACCAAGGATTTCTGCCATGTCTTTTCCAATAAACCAAGGCTGGCCATTAATTTCTAAGGTTCTAACTTCCCCAAATTCATCACTATGGAAGATGGTAAGTGGATTTTGTAAAAGGTTTGAGGTTGCAAAGATATCTTGCATAAATAAACACTCCTTTATTACAAATTGATTTAATTGTGTAATTATTTTACAATAAAATTATAATAGTTCATTATAAAATATGCAAGAATAAATTACAAAACGTAATAAAAATTATAAAAATAAATATTATATGTATCTATTGACAGATTAATACATAAAAGTTATGATTAAAAGGAATAAAATACAATTTATGGTTTTAAGATAGATACATAGCATATAGGATTTTGAACATAGGAGATAAAGGAGGAATAAGGATGACACCTCAGGAGAAGCTTAAAGCTTTAAGAAAAGAAAGAAACCTTACAACACAGGAGCTAGGAGAACTTTGTGGCATGCTTCAGTCAACCATTAGTAAACTTGAGAATGGGAAAAGAAAAATGACCTTAGAGACTTTAAGTATACTTTCAAAGGCATTGAATGTAAGCATCAATGAATTTTTGGACACTGACGAGGAGCCGGATGTGCAAAAGGAGCCAATGACAGGTAAAGATAAACAAGAATTATTACAAAATGTAATTAAGTCTGTAACACCTATGGAGGAAAAGGCATCAATTCAGAATGAGAAAGCTATTTCCGGGGAAAAGGAAGACATAGCTGTAGAGGATGATATAACAGAGGAATTAAATGTTCTCATGCAGAAGTTTTATTCCAACAATGGGGGACCATTATTCTTTAATGGAGCTCCATTAGATGGAGAAGCCTTAGAAGAACTGGAGGAATCCTTAAAGTTTGCAATAAGAGGCTTAAAGCAAAAGAATTTAAAAAGAAAACAACAGAAGGATGAGGAGCAATAAAACCTATGGACTAAGATCATATTTCAAAAATTGTAAGGAGTGTATGCTTTTGAAGAAATATATAGTTAATCATGTTAAAGAGTTAGTTCAGCAGTGCAACACAAGAGATCCCTATGAGATAGCAGCAGAAAAAGATATTGCGATATTTCATTTCCCACTGTCAGAGAGGATACCTGGATACTTCGTTCAGTGCAGTGAAGGCGGGGCCATCATCATCAATGAAAAAATTCATGAGGCCCAAAAACCCTTTGTGGCAGCTCATGAGCTGTTGCATGCCACTGTTCATAATGATGAAGCAGCCTTTGTAAGACAAAGGAATATCTATGAAAAGCCGCATGTTCTTGAATATGAAAGTAATTTCTTTGCAGTGGAGCTTTTAATTGATGAAGAGTTTTTTAGAAGCAATGAGGGCAGAACCATAAAAGAACTTTCTGATGTAACAGGGATGCCAGAATATATGATAAACATGAAGTATGAGGAAGTCTTAAGGAAAAGGAATGAAAACTTTAGTTGAAATATAAAATTAAAAAAAGGTTAAGGTGATTATTTATGGATTCTAGCAGCTATGTGGAGTATCTTTTAAAAAATCGGCAGGTTTTAAACCAGCAGCTTAAGGAATTGAAGAGAATGGTGGAAAGTCAAAGAGCCCTCACAGAAGAAGAGATTATAGAGGAGTTAACCTTTAAAAAGTCACAAGAGGAAAAGGTGAGCAAAAGCTACATAAGTGATAAAATACCTTCCATTGCCCTCATTTATCACGAAATTTTGGACAAGCGGTCTAGGAACAACTTAAGGGCCATGAACAGGGTAATTGAAGCTACTGAGGACGAGCTTATAAGGCTGGACAGAGCCATAGCCTTCTTACCAGATGAGAACAGGAGGATTTTAGACCAGCTGTACTTTAAAGGACGGAACTACAGAGAGGTGGCAGAAACCTTAGCCGTCAGTGAAAGCACCCTGCATAGATATAGGAAGAAGACACTTCAGCAGATAGCATTTTACTTTTCCATGGAACAGATTTTAGCTTCACCTAGAAATTCAAAAGAATGTAAAAATTAGCAGATTTTCAAATTGCAGTTTGAAGCTGCTTTTTTATTAAAAAAAAATTACACTGACCCACCCTTTCTGCATATTTAAAAGCGAAGGGGTGATAAACATGGCAGTATCAAATATTAAAAACAGTACAGCTTTAGTTTTAAGATTCGAGAAGGGGCAGAACTTAGACGGAACCCCAAAAATCGTAAGTCAAAAATACTCAAAAGTTAATAAGGCAGCAACGGATGAGGACTTATTCACTGTTGGTGCAGCTATAGGAGAAGTTTTAATTAGCTATCCTGTAGAGCTAAAAAGAGTTGATGACTTCTCGTTAGTGCAGGAGTAAAAAACTTTGGCGGGACAGGAGCCTGAACCTTTAAGCTAAGGACAAAAGCAGTCTGTGAAAGGCTCATCCCAAAGTCCAGCCAAGGGTAGTTGCCTATAAGGAGGTGGAGGTATGAAGAGATTTTTCACCTTAATAGATAAACTACTGAATTTATGCAACAGCTACCTGAAGGTTTTCAGTGAAATTAGAAAGCAGGTGAACAACAAATCCCCAGGGAATAGAATTATCCTGCTATGGTTTCACATAAGAAAGGGTGTCAGGAGCTTTCAAATAATTATAGTTGAAAGAAGGAGTGAAGAACATGGAAAGAAAACTAGTAATGAGTTTTAAGGATCAAGTAGGGAGTAAATTCAATCTTATTGTTAACTCAGTTAAAGATGAGGTAACAGAAGTGGAAATCGAAGCTATAATGGATTCAGTTTTAACAACTGGAGCTGTTATCAGCAAAAACGGTGCCTTGATTGAAAAGCTTGGTGCAGTAATAGTAGAAACTACAGAAACAGAATACGACGTTCAGTAAGTGACACTCCAAATCTTTGGTTTGGCAAGTGGAGCTTCCACAGAGTGTATCTTTGATTTGGCAAGTGGAACTTACTCCTTCGAATGAATATGAGAAGGAGTTTCATATAAAGAGGATGAAGCCTTAAGGGCTCCATCCTTTTATTTTGAAGCAGAAGGAGGTGTCATCCATATAAAGAGGGCGCGGTTATAAGATAGGTTTTAAATTTAAGGAGGAAGAAAAAAATGGCTAGATTATGTTTTGATTATGGACACGGAGGTAATGATCTAGGAGCAACTTATAAAGGAAGAAAAGAAGCTGAGGAGGTCCTTAATATAGGAAAAAAGGTGGCTGCAGAGGTAAGGAGATTTGGAGTTATTGTTGATGAAACTAGGACTTCAGATAAAGCAGTAACTCTTAAGGAAAGAAGTAATTATGAAAATAAGAGTAACTATGATTACTTTATTTCATTTCATCGAAATGCATTTAAACCAGAACAGGCAAGAGGAGTAGAGACTTTTATATATCTTAATCCTGGAGCAAGGGCTGAAGCAATGGCAGAAAAGATTCAGAAGGCCTTAGTTGCTGTTGGGTTTAGTAATAGAGGAGTTAAAAGAGAAAATTTCCATGTATTAAGAGAAACCGTAGCACCAGCTATTTTAGTAGAGATGGGCTTCCTGGACAACTCAAAGGATAACCAGATTTTTGACTCAAAGAAAAGGCAAATCATTGAAGCACTAGCTTCAGCAATCCTTCAGCAGCTAGGAATTAAGTATACACAGGAACAATCAAAGCCAACGGTGAACACCCTGTACAGAGTAATGGTAGGGTCCTATGCAAATAGGGAAAATGCAGAGAAACAGATACAAAGATTAAAGGAAGCAGGGTTTGATGCAGTTGTGATGATAGGAGAGAAATAGCAGAGGAAAATTAAAGATATAAGAAAAGGGAAGTTAATAATATTAAACCATAGTTGATCTGTAGGTTTTGCGGTGGACATTATTGCTTTGTGAAATATTTTTAATATTCTATAAAAATGTTGATGAAAGAACAGATGTTTGGTATAATATTCCTGGGGAGTGATATTGTATGTTGAGCAAAAAGCAAGGGGAAATACTGGACATAATAATTAATTACATAGAGGAGGAAAAAATTTCACCAACAATTAGAGAAATTGGGGAATTGGCAAACTTAAGTTCAACCTCTACAGTTCATGGCTATTTAAAAAGGCTTGAGCAAAGGGGCTATATTTCACGTAGCAATGACTGTCCCAGAAGTATAAGAGTAATTTATAGAAAAAATAAGGAAATATTATTTGGGGATAGAATTAAAACCTTAAGGGAAAATGCGGGGATGACAAAAGCTGAACTTGGTATAAGAATTGGAGTATCAGACAGGACTTTAGGCTACTATGAATCCAATGAAATGTTACCTCGTAAGGAAGAAACTTTAGTTAAATTAGCTGAAACTTTTCATTTATCCTTAGATAAGCTGCTTAACGGTAATGATGAACATTGTGAAGAGGAAAATCAACTAAACAAATATGGTGAGGTTAAATACAAAGAAGCTCTTCATGGAATAAGAGCATTAGAAAGAGTGTTTACAGAGGGATTCGTATCAGAGGAAGAAAAGGAAGAGATACTTAGAGTGGTAAATGTGATTTATTTTGATGCGAAGAATAAGAGATGAGTTGAAGCCATAGTTGACCCGTAGAATTTACGGGGGAAGGAAGTGACTTTATGTTTAAAAATGATATAGAGGTATATAAAAATGTAATTACTTTAGCACAGGTCGTAAGAGAGGAATATGAAAGTAATCATCAGGAAAACGGAGTAGTTAAAGTATGTGATAACATTGAGGAATTGTTTATTGTAACAGACAAGGAAAAAGCGTTAAATAATTATTTAGAAGAACAAGACTACGAAGTTATTAAAAATATTATGGTTTTTATGTATTTAGGTAGAGATAAAATTAATGATGAAGCTCAGTGTCCGGAAGAAATATTTAAGCAGCAAAGAGAAGGATTTGAAAATGATTGGGATGAAAAAGATGTTCTTATAGATCAAATAACAAGTAAGATGCAACTAGATGAATATCTGAGAAACGGATTGAAGATATTGGAAATTGTTTAAGATTAAGATGTATTTTTAACCTATTGAGAAATTCTACAGCTTTGAAGAAAAATTTGATTCAGATGTTTTGAAACAAGTTATGAATCAAGTTTTAGATGGTAAAGTTGAGAATAGAATTTTAAAGGAAGTAAGATATTGAGCTTCAAGAGTAAAGGTGATTAGCTTGAGGCGAAAAATGGGGGAGATCTTCATGGAAATAGAGAAAGAGCGGGACAGCCATTTAAACTTTGGGGAGTACATTGAAGGAAAGAGAAAACAACGAAAAATCACTTTAAGAGAGATGGCAAGAATGATGGGAATCACTGCTCCATACTTAAGTGATGTTGAGAAAAATAGACGAAATGCCTTTGATTTGGAAAGGCTAGAGCTCATGTGTACTATTCTTGAGTTTTCTGAAGAAGAACGAATTAAGATTATGGATTTAGCAGGTGAGAATAGACATGAGGTTACTCCAGACATTAAAGATTATATAATAGATAATTATTTTGTGACTAAAGCCATAAGAACTGCAAAAGAGTTAAAGGTAAGTGAAGAAGAATGGATGGAGATAGTTGAAGAGTTAAAGGGAAGGAAGAGTTTAAAGTTATAAGAGACACTAAGTTGATATTAAGAAGGTAATAGAAGAAGCCACACCTGAGTCGTAGATTTTACGGGGGAAGGGGTGGTTTTTGTTTTGTAGGAATTAATAGTGGATGGTGGAATTGATAAGGTTGATAATAATGTAAGCTATTTCAGAAGATTAATATTTAGATTTATATGCAATGTTTTATAAGTGGAAATACTTCATAAAATTTTATAAGATGCGAATTTTGAAAATTTTATTGCGATACAATCACAATTTACAACTTACTACAATCAATTGCTGGAAAGAATTTAGGTTAAGTATTATATTTTGTATATTATTCATATAATGATGAATTAATTAATATTACACGTTTATTGAAAATAATATAATATATTTATTTGAAATAGCTATCATATATGTTATAATATTCCAGAATAAAAGAGTATTATTAAGAAAATTTACGAAAATAAATGTTCTAGGTATATAGATAATTTAAGGAGGTTATTATGAAAAAATTTTTACTATTCTTATGCTCAATAGTTACAATTATAAGTATTTCAGGATGTTCTGCAGAAGAGGATCCCAATATGATAAAAGTAAGTAAATCTTCAGATGACATAATTGGCGGAAATTATCAAACAGTCATATCTGAACTAGAAAAGATTGGATTTACCAATATTGAGACTAAAGTGCTGGATGATTTAATTACTGGTTGGTTGACCAAAGATGGAGAAATTGAAGAAGTAGAGATCGATGGAGATACACAGTTTAACACAAATGATACTTTTTCAAAAGATTCTAAAATAGTAATTACATATCATACATTTTCAATAGAGGATGAAAGCGACGAGGAGTCCACTAAAGACAAAGGTTCTGAGATTGTTGAAGAACCAAACAAAGATAAACAATTGGAAAGTAATCAGGAGATATTAACTGTAGAAAGTAACGAAGAATTGGCAGCTGTTCTTACAGAACCTGACCCAGCAAGCCCAATTATAAGTGAATTTGCAAAAAAATATGCAGGTAAAATTATTGAATTTGATGGTAATATAGCAAACATGATGAATAATAGTAAGTATAAAACAAGATATGATATTTTAATTTATGCTGGGGATTATAGTGAAATGACCGCTATTGGACCTAATTTTAAATTTGAAAATGTGAATATTTCTGATTTAAAGCTTACTGGTTCTGAAATACCGGACAGTATTGGTACTGGACAAAATCTTCGTATTACTGCTGAAGTTAAAGAATACAAAGATAACACACAACTTTTCATGCTTAAGCCAATTTCTACTAAAATAAGATAAAAGATATTTTTGTTTTAGACAAATAAATACTATTATATAGAAAAAAATCACATTTGACCCGTATAATTTACGGAGAAGGATGTGGTTTTTGTTTTGTGGTTAAGTTTTAGAAGTGGTATGAAAGGGATTAATATAGACAATATCTTGATAGTTATTTTGAATAAACAAAAAATGATTATGAATATAAACTTGAAAATATGTTAATAATCATTAATACATATATAAAAATTAAAAACACAGGGTGTATTTAAAGTTAATGCATATTTAAAATTTAGACTTGGTGTTTAACTTCAACATGAGATGTAATTGCTATATTCTACATAAATTTTGAAAATATGGTAAAATAATTACAGGGAGGTGATTGAATGAAGGTTTTCGAGTTAAATCTAAAAGTGTTTTTGTTGAAAAATATATCAATTGAGGATTCACAGGAGAAAATTGCTGAATTTATAGATTTAGCATTAGGAAAAAGTGAAGAGTTTTTGAGTTTTCACAATGAGAATGAGTTTAAAAATTATTGTTTTAATTCTTTTTATCCATTGGAGGAAGATGGTATATATAAGGCCGGTAAGGTTTATACCATCAATTTAAGAACCATCGATAAGGAGCTTGCGAATTATTTTAATGCAAACTTAGCTAACGAACATAACAACTTTATAAAAGGCCTGATGTGTGAAATTAGGATATTACCAAAGAAGCCAATTGAAAAACTTTATAGTATTACTCCTTTAATTATAAAGACAGATAAAGGGTACTGGAAGAATTCATTGAGCATTGATGAATTTGAGAGACGTATTAAAGAAAACTTAATTAAAAAATACAATCAATATAATGATGTGAAAATTAGTGAGGACTTCGAGCTTTATACAACTATTCTTATGAAAAATAGAAAGCCAATTGCTACAACATACAAAGGAAGAAGAATACTTGGTGACAAACTTAGTATTTTTATTTCAAGTGACGAAATTGCCCAGGAACTAGCATATATGGCATTAGGGACAGGTGTTGGAGAGATGAACCCTAGGGGATTAGGTTTCGTTAATTATAGATGGCTATAGGAGGTGAATTTGATGATAAAAGAATGTCTGGAGTCTTTTGAAAAAGAGATAGGTATCAAAGGAGATAAACTTATCTTAGATAATTATATACCTGCCGATGGTACTTATATAATAGTTGCTCCAATGGGTGATTCTTTTCAAATAGTAGATACTTTAAATATTAAGCTTGATAAGAAAACTAAAACCATTGATAGAAGCAGTAACTACTTTGATTCAATTTGTATGTATGATTACAATAGTAAGCTTGTGGACATGAATAAGCCCATTGATGGAAAAAAAATAATACACAGTAACAATTACCTCAGTTTTTTTGCTAAAAAAGAAAGTTTTATAAATGGAAAACTTACTGATGAAGTAATTGATGGATATTATGCTATATTGGCAGACCCTTATCTCAAATATCCAAAATCTAAATCAAAGTCCCATGAAGTATATATGGCTTTGGAAGAAGAAATTGGTACTGTTAATATTGAACTTCTTGAAAAAATAAGATGTTGGATTAAAGAGAATGTATATGAGATTGGTAAACAACATACAGGAAAGGATTATTTAAAGATTTTCTTTCAGTATGATGAACAAGATTATATTAGGGAAGGTAAGCGATATTTTATACCTAATATTTATAACAGCAATGATTACAATGTAAAGGTAATTGACGGAATATTGGGACTTCCTAATGATAATATGGGAATGAATGCTAAAAAACCTTATTTGGAAAATAAAACGAGAAAGATAACTTCACCATACTTAATTAATAGCGAGGAAGTAATGCTTCAGAAGAAGTTTTTTGATTATCTTTTAAATGAAGTTACCCTAGGCAAAGTGAATGTTTACATCAATGATGAAGGAATTAAGGTATATCCTAATGGACAACTTCCAGACAAGGACTTTGAAGGCCTATACTTAAGGTTAAAGAAGGGAAAAGAGGTTGAGATTCGAGGATATGATGTTATTACAATGTATAAACCTAATTTAGCAAGGAGCTTTTCGTTTAATAATGTACTAAAGGATACGCTGGATGAAAAATCAGGAGAATTGTATGGTAAATATAAAAAAAGGTCTGATATACAAGGCATTATAGACAATGTATTTTTTTCAAAGTATTTAGTGAACAACTATTTCACTGATCCAGGAGATATTTCTATAACTAATAATGTTTTAAAGAATAATCTTCTTCTAGGACGAGAAGGAATCTTTAATTGGCTTTATAAAGGAAATAGTAATGGAATTGATAAATTGTTAGATGAACTCTCTTTAAATATTTTGAAGGGAACAATTGAAAGTGGATATTATAAGAAAGCAAAAGATCAATTTAATTTAAGATGGTCTTTAAAGAGTTATTTTGATGGAGGTGTTCAAATGGCAGAAGTTATTTATATTATGCAGGAAAGTCTTAGAAAAAAAATTAATGCTGAGGTAACTGATAAATTTGATAATGATGAGGAATATTATTTTGCAGTTGGACAGTTGGTAAATTACTTTTTATCTTTAAGCAAAGGTAAGAATAAGCCACAGTCCTTAGCCAATCCATTTGTAAATGCGAAGAATAATGAAATTATTAAAGAGAAGCTTAGAGCTCTTTATTTAAAATATAACTATACAATAGATAAAAATTCCAAGAGATTTAATAACCTTTATGGAATGATACTGGGGTATGTACCAGAAGGAAAGGTAAATCAAGATTTAATTTTAGCTGGATATCTAAGAAGTAATTTAGTATATGAGAAAAATAAGGAGGAGAAATAGTATGGATAAGAGAGTTTATGGAGTAATTGGGATAGTATCAAAAATGGCTAATTGGAATGCTGATTTTACAGGGTATCCTAAAACCACTTCTGATGGAAGTACCTTTGGAAGTGATAAAGCCTTAAAGTACCCAATGAAAAAAATGTGGGAAAACAAAGGTGATAAGGTGCTTTATATAAAATCACTTAAGTTATCTGAGGGTAAAAAGGGTGAAGTTACTGTAGTTCCAAGGTCATTAAAGGAAAGATATCAGTATATTTTTGGAGTAAAGGACTTGAAGCAATGTAAGGATACTTCAGAGGTTTTGAAGAATTTATTTAATGCGGTGGACGTTAAAAACTTTGGTGCAACCTTTGCAGAAGAGGGCAACAATATATCTATTACAGGAGCTGTACAGATTGGTCAGGGATTTAACAAATACGATGGTACAAATCCAGAGGAACAGCAGATTCTTTCACCATTTAGAGATGGCTCAAAGGATAATGCTGATTCAGAGGAAGCTAAGAACTCTACTCTTGGAACCAAGATTGTTAGTAATGAAGCACACTATTTCTATCCATTTACAATAAATCCTCTTGCATATAAAGAATTCAAAGAGCTAAGTGTTACTGATGGATACACTGAAGAAGACTACAACAAGTTTAAAGAAGCAGCATTAGTTTCAGCAACATCCTTTGCAACCAATGCTAAAGCAGGTTGTGAGAATGAGTTTGCTATTTTTGTTGAAACAGACAGTGACTTATACCTACCGACTCTTTCAGAGTATATTGAGTTTGAAAAGGGTGAGGATAAAAATATAATTAAAATCCAGTGCTCAGAGTTGTTAAATTCATTAAAAGATAGAATTAAAAATGTTGAGATTTACTTCAATCCATATACAACTAAAGTAGAATCCAATATTGAAGGAGCAAAGGAATATAATATATTCACACAAAAAGAGGTGTAGAATATGAAAATTTTAAAATTTAAATTGTGGGGAAAGACTGCTTTCTTTAAGAAGCCTGATGTAAACACATATATGTATTTTACCTATGGAAATATTCATAAGGTTGCATTACTTGGCCTTTTAGGAGCTGTAGTTGGTTATGGAGGCTATAATCAATTTGAGGCTAAACGAAGATGTGATAAGAAGTTTAGGGGTCAATATCCAGAGTTTTATGAAAAGCTTAAGTCAATAAAAGTAGGAATTGAACCAAATAATGAGGGTGCATTTATCTGTAAGAAAATTCAGGTTTTTAATAATTCGGTAGGGTATGCCTCAAAAGAAATGGGTGGAAACCTTATAGTTAAAGAGCAGTGGTTAGAAAATCCATCTTGGAACATATATCTTCTTGTTAACAATGAAGAAGCTGAAAATATAGCAGAGGCTATTATAAATAGAAAAAGTGTTTTTACACCATACTTAGGTAAAAATGACCATTCAGCTAATATTACTGATATTGAAGTTTTTGATGGATGCAGTAAAGTAGAACGCTTAGATAAAATTAATTCTTTATGCTTTAAAGAAGATGTAACTTTATCACTTCCAGAGTCAGACTGGGCTGAGGAAGTGGTAGCTGATGAGGAGTATTTTAAATATACGGAAAGTCTTCCAGTGGGATTAGATGAGGAAACTAATTTATATATAATGAAGAGCTTTGTTTATAGCAATATGGATGTTGATTCTATTAGAGCAAAGGATATTTATAAGGTTCAAAATAAAAATATTATATTCATTTAAAGGAGGGGGAACCCTCCTTTAATTCTAGGAGGTATCATGGAGTATTTCAAGGAGAGTGAAATCGTAGAAATAACAACGCTATTGAATAGTAGCAAAAAATTTTTAGCTCATTTAGGAGATGAAAAATATAGTGTAAATAAGGAAGAGACATTAAAGGAACATACAGACTTGGTTAACAAGTATATAAATAAGATAATTGAAGCTAAAAATTTAAATATAACTTTTGAAAATGTAGAAAGAGAGCTTCTTGCAGAAGTAAGTGAAGAGGGAAAACAGGTATTTAGAAACCTTGTTATCAATACATTTAATTTTCATGATTTAGGTAAACTTAATCCCAATTTTCAAGAATATAAGATGAAAAATTGTATAGGCGAAAAGGCTGATTTTATAAATATACATAGCAAACACTCGATTTTATCAGCTGTTTTATACATTAATTATTTTATTCCAGATATAAAGAAATTAGATAAGGTAAGTAGAGATATAATTTTAGAATATTTATTTTTAAATGCCTATGTTATTTCAAGACATCATGGAAGTTTAGATAGTTTTGAAAAATTTTTAGATAAATTAGATAAAGATAGTGGTGATACGGCTGCTTCTTGTATTGAATTATTTTCTGAAGGTGAAGTTGAATATTATAATGGGAAATTTACATTAACATTTAAAATGTTAAATGGAATGATAGAGGTCATTAAAAAGAGAAGAAAGGTAACTGATACCAATAATATAATTTATAAATATATCTACACAAAATTGATGTTTTCGCTACTGGTAGCAGCTGATTTTTATGCTACTTCAGAATTTATGAAGGGCAGTATATTGAATGAGTTTGGGGAAATATCGAGCATTGATGAGTTTTATAAAGACTATAAAGGTACAGGAGTTTATCACAGTATACGTGAATATGAAAATACGGAATATAGCAGAAAGAAAGATTTATTAAGGGAGAAGAATATAAATATCCTAAGAAATGAAATGTTTCTAGATGCTGAAAAGGAATTAATAAATAACATTCACGAAAATATTTTCTTTTTAGAAGCTCCTACAGGGAGTGGAAAGAGTAATGTTGCCTTAAATTTATCATTTAAGTTTTTAGAAAGTGAAAACAGTCTTAGAAAGATTTATCATGTATACCCTTTTAATACATTAATTGAACAGAATATAAAGTCATTAGAAAATATTTTTGGAGAAGACAGTGAAATTATAAAGCAAAAAGTAGCAGTAATTAACTCTATTACACCAATTAAAACAGATGAGGAGAAGCTAATGGATGACGATGAAACAGGAAAGTATGAGTATTACACAAAAGCTCTTTTAGATAGGCAGTTTTTAAATTATCCCATGATCCTTACAACCCATGTTAGTTTATTTGATACCATGTTTAATTTTACAAAGGAATCTGCATTTGGATTTCATCAACTAGCAAATAGTGTAATAGTTTTAGATGAAATACAAAGTTATAAAAATATAATTTGGAGCGAGATTATTACCTTTTTAAAAGGGTTTGCAAAGCTGTTGAATATGAAAATTATAATTATGTCAGCAACGTTACCAGACTTAAATATATTAACTGGCAATGAGGAAAATACCTGTAGATTAATTAAGGATAGAGAAAAATTTTTTAGTAATCCGTTATTTAAAAATAGGGTAGAGGTTAATTACAATCTTATGGAGGATTCTATTGAAGGAATTTATGAACATGTTAAAGATATCAGCCATAATGGAGGGAAAATTCTTATTGAGTTTATAAAAAAGCAATCAGCTTATGAGTTCTTTAAAAAGCTAAAGGATGATGATGAGATTAATTGTTGTGTAGAGTTAATTTCAGGAGATGATAATGCAGCTGAAAGAAAACGAATTTTAGATGTTGTAAAAGATACAAGCAATATTATTTTAGTTGCAACTCAGGTCATTGAAGCTGGTGTTGATATAGATATGGATATTGGATATAAAGATATATCTAAGCTTGATAGTGATGAGCAATTTTTAGGAAGAATTAATCGCTCATGTAAGCATAGTGGGAAAGTTTACTTTTTTAACTATGATGATGCAAAAAACATTTATAGAGATGATGTAAGAATTAATAAAGATTTTAGTTTAATAAGTGAAGATATGAAAAACATCTTAACCTTAAAGACGTTTAGTGAGTACTATGAGCCTGTACTCCAAGCTATCAAAAGAAAATATAATGAAGCTTATAATGACAGTAATCTAGAGCAGTTTTTCAATGAAGAAGTAGCAAAACTTAATTTTCAGAGTGTTGCAAAGAGGATGGAGCTTATAGGAAACGATATGTGGAGTATGTCTGTGTATTTTGCACAAAAGATTGAAAGTGATAAATTTGGATTACTTGATGGTAGAAAAGTGTGGCAGGAATACAGAGATTTACTTGAAAGCAATAGGTTGGATTATGCTAAGAAAGAAATAAAATTATCAGAAGTTAGAGCCAAGATGAATTACTTTATTTATAGTGTGAAAAAATCAGATATTTTATATAACGATAGAATTGGTGAGCTTTATTATATTGAGGACGGAGAGCAGTATTTTGAAAATGGAAAGATAGATAAAGGTAAGCTTACTACTGGTATAGGAGATTTTATTTAGGAGTTAGATATGAAGGTAAATGGAACATTAATAAATTATTATTTTCATTGTAAAAGGCAGTGCTGGCTTCATGGTAATAGATTAAATCTTGAAGATAATAGTGAGATAGTAAAGGTTGGAAAAGTAATACATGAAGAACGAGCTGAAAGAAGTAGTGGCACTGAACTAGCTATAGACAATATTAAGTTAGATAAGTTAACTAAGGATTATCTAGTAGAAGTTAAGAAATCTGATGCTGACGTTGAGGCAGCTAAGTGGCAGCTTCTTTTATATCTTAATATATTAAAGGAAAAAGGAATTGAAAGAAAAGGAAAACTAGAATTTGTAGAAAAAAATAAGGGGAAAAGTAAGATTCTTATATTGGAGTTAAATCAGCAATCTGAAGATGAATTAACCAAAGTTATTGATAGTATTGAGAAATTGCTAAAAGAAGAAAATGTACCAGAGACAATAAATAAACCTAGCTGTAAAAAATGTGCTTATTATGAGTATTGTTATATTTAGGAGGAATGTGAATGGGAAGCACAAGATATATCACATCCATGGGAGAACTTACAAGAAAAGATAACTCACTTTGTTTTAGAAAAGACGGAAAAAATGTTTATATTCCAGTGGAAAATACTACAGAAATATATTGTTTATCAGAGGTAACTTTAAATACAAAGCTTTTAGATTTTATAACCAGTAATAATATAGTAATTCACTTCTTCAATTACTATGAGGGGTATAGCGGAACTTATTATCCAAAGGATAAGTATAATAGTGGAAAGTTGTTAATTAAACAAGTAGAAGCCTATAAGGATAAAAGGCTTGAAGTAGCAAAGCAAATAGTAAGAATTATCGGAGTTAATATTAGTGAGGTGTTATATCATTATTATAAACACGATAAAAAAGAGGTTAAAGGCACTATTGATTGGATTAGAAAGGACTTTAAAGAAAGAATTGATGTAGTAGCTGATGTTAAACAGTTAATGGCAATTGAAGGCGAAGTATGGCAACGATTTTATGGGGACTTTAAATATATTCTTCCTGAAGATTTTATTATGAATAAAAGGGTCAAGAGGCCACCAGATAATCCTATAAATGCTTTAATTTCTTTTGGAAATTCACTTTTATATACAAAAACAATTTCAGCCATATACAGAACTCATTTAGATCAAAGGATAAGTTTTCTTCATGAACCAAGTGAGGGGAGATTTTCTTTAAGCCTTGATATCAGTGAGGTTTTCAAACCAGTTATAGTTTACAAGACAATATTTGAACTGGTAAATAATAAAAAAATCCAAGTGTCAAGGCACTTTGACAAGAAGGTTAATTATTGTTTGTTAAATGAAGAAGGAAGAAATATTTTTATTACGGCTTTTGAGGAAAGATTGGAAAGTGTATTTATGCATCCGAAGCTGAAGAGAAAGGTTTCATATAGAACTGCAATAAAATTAGATTGTTATAAATTGATAAAGTTTATTATGGAGGACAGAGAATTTACTCCTTTCAGTTTAAAGGAGGGTTTATAAAGTGAGTAAAAATATTAATTATAATTATGCTTTTCTATTTTATGATGTTAATGAAAAGAGAGTAAATAGAGTTTTCAAAGTATGTAAAAAATACTTATCCCATTTTCAAAACTCAGTATTTAGAGGAGAATTATCACCATCAAAATTGATATCTTTGAAAAAGGACTTAAATAAAGTAATAGATGAAGATGAGGATTTTGTGTGTATTATTAAACTTATGAACGATAATGTATATGGTGAAGATATACTAGGAAATAAGAAGCATGATACAGGTGAAGACTTAATAATATAATTTACCAGGCAAATTATATACTATTTTATGCTTCAGAAGAGTTGTTTCAATGGGTTTAACTTATTTAAGTAAGTTAAAATGAGAGGCAAATATTCATCTGGTAAAAAAATGATAAGGCTTTGTATTACAACAGGTTAGGAGTATAATATAAAGTAAGAATGGCTTAAATACTAAGCTTTAACTTCAACATGAGATGTATTTAAATAACTCACTTGGACAAAGGTCTTCACCTTCTGTAACTTTAACTTCAACATGAGATGTATTTAAATCCTACAGGAATAATATATAAAACATATATCCAAAGTCTTTAACTTCAACATGAGATGTATTTAAATGATGTTAATTGAATCCTACCTATTCCACCCTGAAACTTTAACTTCAACATGAGATGTATTTAAATAGTTTGGCTCTATCTTCGTCTGTGAGTCCTGAGAATCTTTAACTTCAACATGAGATGTATTTAAATATGATATAGATGAAATTGCTATAACAGTACCACAATCTTTAACTTCAACATGAGATGTATTTAAATTGCTGCTTTAGTAAGTCATATAGGAACAGCCTCCCTCTTTAACTTCAACATGAGATGTATTTAAATTGCAATGTATATTAGCAAGTCACCCCCTGACGGATCTTTAACTTCAACATGAGATGTATTTAAATCTAACTACTTTATAAAAAGTTGGAGTATAGTTATACCTTTAACTTCAACATGAGATGTATTTAAATTATGAAATTAGTGATTTAAGTGAAGCAATTGATTTTACTTTAACTTCAACATGAGATGTATTTAAATTCAGCTAGTGGTTTCCATTCCCCACGTTGCAATTCCTTTAACTTCAACATGAGATGTATTTAAATTTGACATATTCCCAAGCCCATTGTTCTTCACTTTGACTTTAACTTCAACATGAGATGTATTTAAATTAAAGAATTATTTGATAGTTTATTCAGTTTAATATCTTTAACTTCAACATGAGATGTATTTAAATAAAGGAATGAGCATTAATGAGTTATCTAGAAGAAGCTTTAACTTCAACATGAGATGTATTTAAATTTGTCGTTGGAGCCTGGAACACTTCATCAACTACCTTTAACTTCAACATGAGATGTATTTAAATCCATTCTGAATACTATCATGACAATAGTTAGCCATCCTTTAACTTCAACATGAGATGTATTTAAATGCATATGCTGAAGTATAAGCGCAAGCGAGCGAAGCCTTTAACTTCAACATGAGATGTATTTAAATCCAAGATTAACAAGTTTTTTACAACCCGAAAACGTGCCTTTAACTTCAACATGAGATGTATTTAAATCAATAAGTGTCACGACTGGACACCTCGGATGGCTTACCTTTAACTTCAACATGAGATGTATTTAAATTGGCTTTTTGCATTGTAAACTTGTTTTCTCTTGTAGCTTTAACTTCAACATGAGATGTATTTAAATATTACAGATAATATAAGAGTTACAATGGTGGCACACCTTTAACTTCAACATGAGATGTATTTAAATTATAAACCTTGAGAATAATATTCTTGATTTAACACCTTTAACTTCAACATGAGATGTATTTAAATTATTGAAGAATACTTTGCTGAAAAGAAAAGACTTGCTTTAACTTCAACATGAGATGTATTTAAATAACACTAAAGTGAAATCTAAACTTTCCCATTCTGCTCTTTAACTTCAACATGAGATGTATTTAAATTTTTCGTTTCAAGGTATATCGAGACTCTAGATAATTTTGTGTAATTAAAATATTATTCATTAAAATTGTAAAAAGTACAAGTTATGCTAATTCATCTTTAAGTTGATCTGAAAATGCTATTGCAAGCTCCGCTAATGTATTTCACCTTCAAGAATATTTTCTAAAACATCTTTTACTAGTCTCTGTATAAGTCCATTCTCTCCCATAGCATCATCAATAGTTTTACATTTCCTAACCTCCGCGTTGTAATCAAAGTTGGTATATTCTGTTTTCTTCATTCTAAAATCCTACTTATATATATATGTTATTCATAATCTTCCAGCTCATCATACAAAAAGAGAGTAGGCATATTTGTTTTTATACAAATCTATCTACTCTCCTTAAGAAAAAATATTTTTGTAGCAACCTCAATCGGTTTTGCCTCGGGGGGAAGAATGATCGGTTGGGGGGAGATGATAAATAGAAAAACACTAACGATAAGAGTAACATTTACATCAAAAGTAGCTGTTACTCTTTATTATATCATCATTAATTAAGAGATACCTCACCCGTAGATTCTACGGGGCAGCAATGTTTCGATTATATATATGCAAGAAGCATTACAACCTTTTAAATTTATATTGTTTTTCATTTTAAATGAATATATGATTATTTCATAGCAAGTATTTTCCTTATTGTAAGTAATAATATAATCATAAAATATATTATAATAAAGGAGTAAATAGATTATTAGGAAGTTAAAATGAAAGGTATTAATTCAAATGGAAACCAAGGATATTATTAATGAATTTTTAAATAATAAGAATGAAGAAAATGCTAAGGGTATGAAGGCTTATTTAAAGGATAACTTTGAGTTTCTTGGTGTTAAAACTCCCCTTAGAAAACAGTTGTCTAAGGAGTTTTTAAAAGAAAAATCTAAGGAAACCTTTATAGATGAAGCTTTAGTTAGAGAATTATGGGCTAATGAATATAGAGAGATGCAGTATATAGCTATAGACTATTTAATAAAACAGAAAAAGAAGCTTCAAAGAGAACATATTGCTTTGATAAAGGATCTTATTGTTACAAAATCCTGGTGGGATTCTGTTGACCTTATAGCTAGCCACTTAGCTGGAGAGTTAGGAAGAAAATATCCAGAGCTTATTGAAGAATATTTTTTACCTTGGAGTGAATCAGAGAATATGTGGCTTAGAAGAACTGCGATTTTATATCAATTAAAATATAAAGAAAATACCAATACAGATTTTTTGAAGCAAGTAATTAAAGTTAACCTTCACCAGGAGGAGTTTTTTATTAGAAAAGCTATTGGATGGAGTTTAAGAGAATACTCTAAGTCTAATCAGGAATGGGTTAGGGAGTTTATAGCTAATAATAAGTTAAGTAAATTAAGTGAAAAAGAAGCTAGTAAATATCTATAAAGGAAGTTAGGTACAACTTTCATAGTAGTTATATGTTACATGAGTAATGAAGTAAAAGGCTAAATGATAGATTAATATAGGATTTATCAGTTGGCCTTTTTATGTTTAATTAGGGTAGTGTTTTAAAATACTCTGAAACTAATTGTATAAAGTATGGGGGATAATTTGGAATATTTGAGTTGGAATTATATACTATAAGATTTATAGTTCTTTTTTATGAATTCCAATTCGAATTTTACCTTGTACTCCAGTTAAAATAGAAGATAATTCAGATTGAAATTGTTGCTGATGAAACATTAATGTTAATAATATTAAGCCATGCCTGACTCGTAGATTATACGGGGTAAGCTGTGGCTTGTTTATTTAAACTTAAATAGAAGGTATGATATAATTTTATTATAAGGAAAATTATTGAAATAAGTTTGATAGGGATAATCAAAGAATTATTGAAATGGGGTAAAAGATGAGAGATAAGAAGGAGTTATTTGCTGGGTGTTTATTAGGCGGTGCTATAGGTGATGCTTTAGGATATCCAGTGGAATTTATGAAGTACTCTAAGATATTAGAAGAATTTGGAGCTGAGGGTATTACAGAGTTGAAAATTAACCAAGAAAAGAACAAGGCAATTATATCTGATGATACTCAAATGACTTTGTTTACTGCGGATGGTCTTATATGGGCTTATGAAAGGATGCGAGATAGAGGGAGTGGTTCTTATACAGGAAGTGGAATTTATCAATCCTATTTAAGGTGGTATTACACACAGACAGGGGTGGTAATTGATGAGTTTTGGCTAAAAAAACAACCTCATGAAGAGTTTAGAGATGATTCAAATTACCCTAAGAGTATTTTAGACCATAAGGAGCTTTTTGAAAGAAGAACTCCAGGCCCAAGCTGTTTGAATGCTTTAAGCAGTGGTGAAATGGGGACCATTGAAAGACCGATTAACAATAGTAAAGGTTGTGGAGGAATAATGAGAGTTGCACCTATTGGTGTATTTCTTCATAAAAATCCAGAAGAAGCTTTTCAGGTAGGAGCTGAAGTAGCAGCAATTACACATGGACATCCAACAGGATATCTGGCAGCAGGTACTTTAGCCTGCATCATAGCTGAGTTTATAAATGGAAGAACTATATTGGAAAGTATTAATAGTGCTATTGAAATACTTAAAGGGTATAGTAGACACGAAGAAACTTTAAAGGCCTTAGAAAAAGCTATAGACTATGCTAAGGATGAAGAGAAAACAGGCTATGAAGTTGTCAAAAAGTTAGGACAAGGCTGGGTAGCTGAGGAAGCATTAGCTATAGCTGTATACTGTGCATTAAAAAATAAAGATTTTAAAAGTGCCCTGATTATGGCAGTAAACCATGACGGAGACAGTGATTCTACTGGAGCCATATGCGGGAATATATTAGGAGCTGCTTATGGGAGAAGGTTTATACCAGAGGAGTGGATAGATAAGATTGAGTTAAAAGAGTTCATGGAGGAGCTAGGAGATAGATTGTGTAATTTGGCATAAGGTTTTATATGTTTAGGGGAGTTTTTTTATGGGAATTACCACAATGGATGTAGATGTTTTTGTTATGATAAAGAAAGTAAAATATTAAGATTACTTATTGAATATAAGTACGATGAGGATTTTACGAAGAAGATTCATCAATCTAGAGTAATTATCCAAGCAATTTATTATATTAAAAAATTTGAAATAGCAGGGTTAGAATTACAAAACATAATTTTAATAGGTGATAAGAATGAATGTTTTATATTAGATTCCAATGTTTTAATTAAGTATTTAGCAGAGGATACAAGTTGGAATATTGCTCCATCAGAATCAGCAGATAAGAATAATGAGCTGCTATTAAAAATAAGTGAAGAGATAAATATCAATCCATTCATATTTAGAATAGATGAAGCTTTTTCTTAAGGAATTATATTGCTCTACATTAAATTTAAGTGATCTGCAAATAGACATAGATATAATAATAATTCAATTAAATTTCAGTATGATTTTTTTTACTATGATGTAGAATTACTTAGAGGAAAAATATTTTTATAAGATAAGTTCAAGTTACCTAAAGAATTACTAAATGCTTTTAAGAAAGACAAGCCTATTATATTTTTTATAAATCCTCCATATGGAACTGCTAATAATGCTGGAAGAAAAATATGTGATCATAAAGAAGGCATTGCATTAACAAATGTAAATAAATTAATGAAAAAAGATGTGATAGGACCTTGTTCACAACAATTATATGCACAATTTTTATATAGAATTTTATTAATGAAGAAAATTTATAATTTGTCCAATATTAATATATGTAAATATGCAAAATCAGCATATTTACATACTATTAAAGATGTTAGTAATAGTGTTTACAAGAATACTACAGATGTATTTATAGTGTCATCAACATCATCAATGGCACATGGAATTTCAATTATTCCTGAAAATTATTTTAAGGTTATATCTAATTTTTCGGCTAGAAAGTTAATAACTAATGATTATGCTAATTGGATTAATGATAAAGATGAGGCCTTTAGTTTATGAATTAGGATTTTTAAAGAAAGATTTTAATGCTGTTAATATGTTAAATAAAGATATTAACAGAGAAGTTATTACTGATGCTATGCTAGAAGAAGGGTATGCAAAGATTGCTCTAGGTTCAATAGAAGTTCATGACTTAGTAGTGGCAAAAAATGTATAGAATAATATATTATTCTATATCAAATTTATATAAAAAGGGTGAAGATAATGGGGATTTTCAATGTAATGTCTGATATTAAAAAACAGAGGGAAAAAGAAAAGCAAGAAAGGATAATTGCTAACCAGAATCTGAAAGAAAAAGCCGCACAGAATTACATAGCAAGAGAAGGCATTAGATGCGATTCAGGTATGGATTTTGAAGCGATGAAACTGATTGTAGATTCATTTGAAGAAAGAAAATCAATATCTAGTTCATCGACTATCACAATATCTGAATATTATAACTATATGGATAATGATGCAGTGCAGGCTTCAGAGGAAAATATGTATCAATTTAGCAAGGCAATTATCTCACAGAATTTCATGCTTATGAGAAAAATAGACGATTTATCTAAAAGACTTGAGGCTATTGAAAGTAAAATAGGGAAATAATCAATAATAAAGAGTAATGACTACCTAAAAGTAGCGGTTACTCTTTTTTATTATTCTGAAATTGAAAGCATAGCTTCAAAGTTACCTAGCCAATGAGTGCATAAGCCTTATTATGGTATAATATTTAAATATAGGTTGAATTTACATAAAGGAGCTACAACATTGAATATAGAGAAAAATTTAATTCTTATTAAGGGTGAGGATAAAACTAAAGATGTGGGATATTGCCAGTATGACACAGGGATAAGTAAGTGGAAGGTTACTTTTACTAATGGGAAAGTGTATTCTTACAATTATACCAATGTCCTTTGGTTTTATAAGCCCATAGAGATTGATATTGCTAATAAGATAATTTATGCAAATCATGAACCTTTAGGGGGAGTGTCTAAGGTAATTTATTTTGAGGATTATGTTAAGGTTATTTTCAAAAGTAAGTTTACTAAGGTTTTTAGCAAATATGATATTGAAATAGAAGAGTCAAGTCTTAAGGATAAAGTCAGCAGCAATTGTTTTACATATCTTAAGGAGCTTTCGGATGTTGTTGGGATTAAGATGGACAATGGAAGTTTGCTTAAAAGGCAGTATGAGAAAATTGAGATAGTAAGTCCTAGAAGTGTATTAAGTTTTTATTTGAATCCTCATAAGTTAAAGGAAATGACTTTTAATAGGGATTTAAATTATCCTTTTGGTTTTAATTTAAGTCAAAGGAAGGCTGTTGAAAATGCTTTTGCCAGTAATGTTAGTATTATAGAGGGGCCTCCAGGTACAGGCAAAACGCAGACCATATTAAATATTATTGCTGGTATAGTTATGGAGAATAAAACTGTTGCTGTGGTTTCAAATAACAATACTGCTACAGATAATATACTTGAAAAGCTTAAGAATCACCAATTGGACTTTATAGCAGCTCCCTTAGGAAATGATGCTAATAAAACAAGGTTTATTGATAATCAAAAGGATGAGTATGGTGATTTTTCTAAGTGGAAGCTAACTCATGAAGAGAAAAGTAAGATATCAACAGAGCTTAAGGATAAGAAGGTATCTATTAGTAGTATGCTTGAGAAGGATAATAAGTTGTCAAAATTAAAGCAAGAGTTATCGGAATTTGAAATCGAAAGACAACATTTTGAAAAGGAGTATCTTTCAGAAGATGTTGCTAGTTTAAAGTATAACTCTATAAAAAAGCTCAAGGCAGAGAAGCTGATGAAGTTTATTACTGAAATAAGGGTAAAGAATTCAAGTGATAATGTTATTACCTCTTGGTTCAAGATAAATAATCTTTTCAAGTATGGAATTATTAATTTTAAGTTTTATAAGAACTCCATAGATGAGATTTTAGATTATCTTTGTAGCCAGTATTATAATAATAAAACTATTGAGCTTAAGATAGAAATTAATAAATTACAAAAAGAGCTAGATAGATTTGATTTTGAAAAGGAAATGGATAAATACACTACTGACTCCATGAAGATTTTTAAAGATTATTTAGCTGGAAGATATAATAAAAGAAAGCCACCTATACTTACTAAAGAGGATTTATGGAAGAACTTTAATCTCGTTACCACGGAGTATCCTGTAGTGCTAAGCAGTACCCACTCCTTAGCAAGTACTAAATCAGAAAACTTTCTTTTTGACTATGTAATCATTGATGAAGCTTCCCAGGTTGATATTGTAACTGGAGCCTTAGCTTTATCCTGTGCTAAAAATGCAGTTATTGTTGGAGATTTAAAACAGCTTCCCAATATAGTTTCAAAGCAGGATAAGGAAATTATAAAGGAGATATATAGCAAATATAATTTAAGTGAAGGGTATGATTACTGTAATAATAGTTTATTGTCCTCAATTTCAAATCTTAATAAATCCATTAAAAGAACCATGCTAAGAGAGCATTATAGATGTCATCCTCAGATTATTAATTTCTGTAATAAACAGTTTTATAATGATGAGCTTATCATAAAATCAAAGGGAAATGGAAATCTTAAACCCTTAACGGTTTATAAAACACCTCTTGGAAATCATGAAAGAGATAAAGTTAACCAAAGGCAGATTGATGTAATCAGAGAAGAGATACTTCCTAAGATTAACTCTGATAAATCCATTGGTATAATTGCTCCCTATAGAGATCAGGTTAATGAAATTACTAGGTGCATTGGAGCTGATTCACTTGTAGAAGTTGATACAGTACATAAATTTCAAGGTAGGGAAAAGGATGTTATTATTTTAAGTACAGTTTCTAATAAAATTAATGCTTTTAATGATGACCCTAATCTGGTAAATGTGGCAGTTTCTCGTGCCGTACATAACCTTATGGTGGTAACTTCAGATTTTCAAGAGGAAAATAGCAACCTTGGAGATTTAATTAGATATGTAAGCTATAACAATTTAGATATAGTAGAAAGTAAAATCTCTTCAGTATTTGATTTGCTTTATAAACCCTATATGAATCAGCTGAAAAAAAACTTAGAAAAAAGCAAGAGGATATCAGAATTTGCTTCTGAGCAGCTTATGTTCAATTTGATTGAAGAAGTTTTAGCTTTAGAGGAATTTAGTAATTTAGATGTGGCAGTGCACTTTCCACTAAAAATGATCATAAGGGATATGGACCTATTAACTTTGGAGGAAAGAAAATTTGCTCTTCATAGATGTACTCATGCTGACTTTTTAATCTTTAATAAACTAGATAAAAAGCCAGTGTTAGTAGTTGAAGTGGACGGTTATAAGTTCCATGTTCAAAATGAAAAGCAGCTTGAGCGAGATAGAAAAAAGGATGGAATTCTTTCAAAGTATGAAATACCGATTATAAGGTTCGCTACTAATGGAAGTGGAGAAAAGGAAAAGCTTGTTGAAAAGCTTAAGGCGGTTTTATAGAAACCTTTCTTAAACACGGTTGGTTAAAGTCAACCTGTGGAAGTATCCACGGAGTCGGAAGAGGTTACCAGAATCAAGGTATTGATAAAGTGGTATAAATAATAGAAAGAAACGTTACTAGTGTAAAGCTGGTAGCGTTTTTATTTTAAAAGTAAATTACTTTTCATAAAAAGTAATATATATCCTGAGTAATAGTATAAATTCAGTATAAGTATTTTATAAGGAAGGATAATTATGAAGGTAGTTTCAATTATAAATTATAAAGGCGGAGTAGGGAAAACAACAATTACAACTAATCTTGCATCTGATTTAACGAAAAGAGGAAAGCGAGTTTTAGTTATAGATTTAGATCCACAGACTAATCTCACATTTTCATTTTTAAAAGTAGAAGAATGGAAGAAGAGTTATGAAAATGAGAAAACAATAAAGTATTGGTTTGATTCAATAATTGATGGAACTAAGCCAGTACCATCTTTTAAGGATTTGATAGTGAAAAAATCAGATCTTGATATTATATGCTCGCATTTAGGTTTAATAGACGTTGATATAGAATTGGCAGCAGGACTGTCAGCAGGAACTGAAAGACAGCATAAAAATAACTTTATAAAAACCTATTCTTACATTAAAAATGAATTAAATGATATAAAAGAGGATTATGATGTGGTGCTAATAGATTGTCCACCTAATTTTAGTATAGTCACAAAAAATGCTTTATTAGCTAGTGATTATTTTATCGTACCGGCCAAAATGGACTATCTTTCAACTCTAGGGATAAACCAATTAAGAAAGCATGTAGCTAGTTTGGTAAAACAATATAATGAGTATTGTAAGGATACTGGAAATAATACTGTAAATCCAGAGATGTTGGGGGTTGTTGCCACTATGATATCAGTTAGAGGTGGTCAGCCAATAGAGGTTCAGAAATATTACTTAGATGCATTGAAACGAAGTAATATTTCTCTATTTGACAGTATGATAAGAGAGAATAAATCAATATATTCCAGCGCGCCTGAATCAGGAACTCCAGTTGTATTGATGTCTCATAAATTTGGAACATATGCTGAAGTAATAAATGAATTGAAGGAGCTTACAACTGAATTTATAAGAAAGGCAGGAGTATGATGAAAGATACATTAAAAATAATGAAGTTTATAATAGATTTTTTAGACCAACTAAGTGAAAGTGAACTGAGTGATGTTATAAATAATAAAGTGAAATTAAGGCTAGAGTATACTTCGAGTAATAAGCATGGTATTAATAAAGTGGAAAAAGGTACATCTGCTAAATCTATTGGGGAAAATGAAATTAAGGATATTTGTAATGGCTTGGAAAAATTATCCTCAAGGGAACTGGCCATTGAATATTTAGAAAAGTACAATATAACAAAGGTTACACTAAAGGCTATAGCAAATCGATATAATATACCAGTTACAACTAAAGATACCAATGCAAAATTAATAAATAAGATTGTAGAGGGGGTAGTTGGTTCTAAATTAAGATTTGATGCTTTGCTTGATACAGATTAACTGTTTTAATTAAAGTAAAAAACTTAAATTTGTAATAAATGAAAATGATTAAAACCACTTGTTAACCTGTAGATTATAGGGGGAATAAGTGGTTTTATTAAAAATTCATATGCTCAAATAGGTAAACCATTAATCGTGATAGCAAGCATGTACTATGTAAGTACCTAGGGTGATGAGAGAGACTGTCATGGAAAGCTATTAAGGAAAAGGCGGAGATAGTTGTAGAGTATGATATAACGGAGAAATTAAATGTCCTCATGCAGAAGTTTTATTACAACACTGGGGGACATTTATTCTTTAATGGAGCTTCTTTAGACGGAAAGCCTTAGAAAAACATGAGAAATAGAAACTTATTAATGATGTGAATTTACTATGAATTTTATTGAATAATATATAATATATTGGTTTGTTGATATATTATGTAAGAAGTGCTAGTGTAATACATGTAATCAAGTTCTAACATATAAAGATTGAAGGTGACTACAGAAATCAAAATAAATGAAGGTAACCCGTGTAAATAAAAGCTAATAAGTTAGCTGAATTTGAAACTTTTATATTAAATGTTGCAGAGAGGAAAAACAACATAGTTGTTTTGATATAAAATAGATAAGGCAATTTTTATTATAGATAGAATTGAAATGGGAAACCATCCTAGAACGGTGACCAACATTGTAAAATGCGTCAAATACTTTTCATATTGGAAAGATGGAAAGTATGCTTATGCTTTTGTAATATGTCCACATTGTGGATGTAAGAATATTCGAGGTAGTTTTGGTGAAGATGATGATTAATGTATCGTGACTGTTAAGTTAAGACTGTACTAAAAAATAGGAGGATAATGAAAATGAAAATAAGAAAATTAGCGATAATGAGCTTTTGTGTGGCTCTGATCATAACAATATTTACAGGGTGCAGCTCTACGTCGAAAGGTTCTGGCAATGAGGGTAATATCCCTGAAAAGGAAATACCTGATTTGACAGGTGAATGGAAACAAGAAAATAGCAATTCTGAGGACTCTTATCAATCTGCAACAATTAGTGGAGATACCATTGAAATTTACTGGGTAACTGATAATGGCGACACAAAATCACTTTATTGGGCTGGTACTTTTGAAGCTCCAACAACTGCGGATGAACCTTATTCATGGGATTCTAAAAATGACCATAGTAAAACCGAAAGTGCTATGCTTGCTTCAAGTGATGATACTAAAACTATGACATATGAAAAAGGCGAATTAAGCTATGAAGCTTCCGCTATGGGTACAACTACAACAGTTAGACTTAAAAAGCAAAAATAATTTCAGCCCAAATAGCTGAGAGCTTTCGTTCATAACTTCACCCAAAGGCATAATGTTACATTTCCAATTTACAAATTAGCGTATATGAACAATTTAAAATAATCACGAAAAATCCCAGCAAGTTTGTTGGGATTTTTGTTGTTAATTTACATGTGAATTTAATTGTTAAAATACTTTTTTAGAAATTTACGCATGGAATTTAGTTTTCAATTTTGCATTGTGAAGAAAGATATAAGTCAATATATGGTATAATTAAAGGAAATCTTCAAAATGCCTATAAAACTTTATGATATACAGGGAAGGAAACTCATATAAACATAAAGGTGATAGAGAGGTTATATCTTGTTTTGAAAAGGTATATGAAAAAGGCTGGGTCTTATATGGACGTATATATTGTTGTTGAGGGGTAATTTTATTTTTACAACTCAGGATACTTACAATCATATGAATGCAAATTAAATTATAAACTTAAGATTTCGTAAGAATTTTTTATAATCCTTGTAAGTTCTATCTTTTACAATAAAATCAAGATATTTGAGGAGGAGTAGAAGATATGAAAAGTACATTTAAGAGAGCATTAGTATGTATAATAATAGTTATATTAGGGTGGTATTCAATAAAAAATATAAACAATACTAAGGTATATGAAAACAGTGGTAATATAAATAATCCGGTGATTTTAATAAATAGTAAATTTGGGTTAGATAAAAACTATGTTCCAAAGGATTTAAGCATACCAGAAATACCATTTTCAGATGAATCAATAGATGAAGAAAAGCATGTGGCAGGAATTATGAAAGAACCATTAGAAGAATTGGTGAATGAAGCTAAAAATCAAGGAATATTTTTATTTGGGAATTCAGGATATAGATCTTATAAATCTCAAGAGGAGGTATATGAAGATAGAGTAAGAAATCAAGGAAGAAGACTTGCAGATGCATACGTTGCTAAGCCAGGATTTAGTGAACATCAAACAGGGTTATGTATGGATATTACTAATCAGGAGAAATTCTTTGTTGAAGGAACAGTGGAAGCTGATTGGCTTAAAGAAAATTGTAGTAAGTTTGGATTTATTATAAGATATCCTAAGGGCAAGGAAGATGTAACAGGAAAAGAATATGAGCCTTGGCATATTAGATATGTTGGAAAAGATGTGGCAAAATATATTTATGACAATGGGATTACGTTAGAAGAATACATAGAAAAACGATAGAAGGTGTAAAGATGAACTATAATAATATCCTTGTAGTAGATGATGAAAAAGAAATAAGAGATCTATTGGAGATTAATCTTAGAAGTGAAGGTTATATTGTATTTAAAGCAAGCAGTGGAGAAGAAGCTTTAGAAATACTAAATAAAGAGGCAATAAATTTAATAGTATTAGATATTATGATGCCTGGCATGGATGGATTAGAAGTTTGTAAGAGGGTAAGGATGAATAATAATATTCCTATCTTAATGTTAAGTGCAAAGGTTGAAGATATGGATAGAATACAGGGAATAATGACTGGAGCAGATGATTATATATGTAAGCCCTTTAATACTTTAGAGTTAATGGTTAGAATAAGAGCTTTAATTAGAAGAGCCTACTTTTTAAACTCCAAAATAGAAACATCTGAAGATATTATAAATATTCATAATATGGCTATAGATAAGAGAAAGCATAGGGTAACTGTAAATGGTGCTGAGGTAGTACTTACGGCAAGAGAATTTGAAATTTTATATTTACTAGCTACTAATAGAGGTCAAGTTTTTAGTGCAGAAGAAATCTTTGAAAAGGTATGGAAAGAAAAGTATTATCAATCAAATAATACAGTCATGGTCCATATGAGCAGATTAAGGGATAAGCTAGACCCCAATACATTTGGAGATAAGATAATACATACGGTATGGGGAGTTGGATATAAAATTGAAAAATAAGAGGGTACTTAAATTTTGGCTCAAATCAATAGGAGATTTATTAATATCGGCACTATTAACTTATTTAGTAGCAATTGCAGCTAGGGAAGTAATAATTTTATTGTACAGATATACGAATATTAGATTGATTAATGTTATGTTGGATTTTTGGTATATATTAAAGTATGAAAATATTGGGCAATATATCTATCTTGTTGTAATTATAACTCTATTTTTAGCTATAAATTATGCTATAACATATAACAAGAATAAAAGTATAGTTACCATTATAGAAGATACTGAGATAATGGCTAAGGGAAACTTAGAGAAATTAATAGAGGTTAATGCAGAAGGTGATATGAAAAATTTAGCAAATAATATAAATAATATATCAGCACAGCTTAAAGATATAATGCTAGAAGAGAGAAGAGCTCAAAAAACTAAAAATGATTTAATAACTAATGTTTCTCATGATTTAAGGACACCATTAACCTCAATAATAGGATATTTAGAGCTTATTGACTCTGATAAATATAAGGATGAAGTAGAACTTAGATATTATATAAATATTGCATACGAAAAATCTAAAGACTTAAGTTTACTTATTAATGATTTATTTGAGTTGACAAAAATGCAAAACAGCACTATTACTTTAGAGAAATCACAGATAAACTTGGTAGATTTATTAGGACAATTAGTAGCTTATTTTAAATATGAGTTTGAAAAAGCAAATATGGAATCAAGAATAGATTTTTCAGATGACAGGCTAATAGTTTATGGCGATGCAAGAAAGTTAGTAAGAGCTTTTGAAAACTTATTATCTAACTCAATTAAATATGGTAAGGACGGGCATTATATTGATGTTATAACAAGGATTGAAAATTCAATGGCAGTTGTCCAAATTGTAAATTATGGAGAAGAAATACCCTCAATAGATTTGCCTTATATCTTTGATAGATTTTATAGGGTAGAAAAATCTAGAAATAGAGAAATTGGAGGATCAGGGTTAGGATTAGCAATAACAAAGAATATTATTGAATTACATAATGGCTCTATTTCGGCAAGTAGTAATGATAATAAAACAATTTTTGAAGTAAGATTACCACTTAATTACACTAAGGAGATAAAATATGAATAAAAACTCTAGTATAGTTATTAAAATTATTATAGCCCTTATAAGTATAATTATTATTAGTGCTATTATATTTAATAAACTAATTAATACAAAGTATGATTCATTAAATAATATGGATAAAAAAATGTTGAAGCAGCTTTCTCAAGTTTATGAGATATATAATAATAACTCAAAGGATATATGGAAAGAAGATTATAATGTAAAGGATATAGCACTTATTTTAACGCCAGCTCAAAAAGAAAATGGTATATTTCATTTATATTCCTATGTATTAGGCGTAGATAAACTAAAGAATTCAATATTCTCTAAAGAAATTGAAACTCCAAAAGAATTGAATCTACCTCCTATATACAGGGTATCATTTCTTTCTCCAACCTTATTTAAAGAATGGTTCCCTATAAACTTTAGATTCGCTGATATGGATAATAACCATGTGGCAGCTTTTAAGTATAATCCAGAAAGTACTGAAGCAGGAGATAATGAAAAAGCATTTAAATATTTCTTTATGCATGAAGTTTTTCATGAATATAGGCAAGTTCCAAGATGGAAAAATGTTGACAACCTATGTTCAAGTATATATATACCAGAAAGAAATAAAGAGGCCTATCAGCTTTTAATAACGGAGCTAGCAATTTTGGATAAAGCAGACGAAGCAGAAACAAAGGAAGAATTAAGAAGCATTTTAACTGATTTTGTTATGTTAAGAGATTTCAGATATGATAAGTTTGATTATATGAAAGAAGAAAAAAAGGTTGAAACTCTAGAAGGAACAGCACAGTATATAGAATATAAATATTCAAGTTTGGTGCAGGATAAATTAATGCCACCTATTACAGTTAATGGAGAAAAGTATAAATTTATCGATGTGTTCAATGAGAAAATATTAAAAGCATTTGTAAATCTAAATGGCTTTATGGATAAAGATTTATATTACAATACTGGAGCTATACAAGGAGTATATTTAGATAAATTAGAAGTGGAATGGAAAAATAGAGTTGAAAATAATGAGTTAGTATATGATATTCTAAAAGACGAAATTACAAAGAATATAATTAGTAATTCAAGAAGTATAGAAGATATAAAGAATGAATATGGATATGATAATTTTGATTTTCAAGCAGAGATAATAGTAAATATATTAAAAGAAAATGATTAATCGTAATTGCAGGTGTTTTAACACCTGAAGGTGATTATAAATATGTAGATGGTGAATTGTATTATGGGTAAACAGAGTTTTGGCTGAAATTGAATTACTTATGATATAATTAATTGCATAAAAATGGTCTTAACTATTAGTATTAATTAGTTAAGGCTGTTTTTTATTTATGTAAATGGATAATAAAAATATAAATTATTACGGAATAGTAATATTATACGAATTAATAGAAGTTAATTTAAATTATAACATCAACATTATTTTTTACTTAACTAATTCAACACATGTAGAGAGAAATAACGGAGTGAAATTAAAGATATAAGAAAGGGAAAATTAATAATATTAAGCCATAGCTGACCCGTAGATTATACGGGGTAAGATATGGCTTTGTTTATTTAAACTTAAATAGAGTGTATGATATAATTTCATTATAAGGAAAATTATTGAAAAAAGTTTAATGGGGATAATCAAAGAAGTATTAAAGTGGGCAAAAGATGAGAGATAAGATTGAGTTAAAGGAGTTCATGGAGGCGCTAGGAGATAGGTTGTGTAATTTGGCATAAGGTTTTACATATTTAGGGTAGTTTTTTTATGGGGATTACTACAATGGAGGGAGGTGTTTTTGTTGGTATTTTAAAACAGATTCTAAAATAAGAGGTTTAATTAAATTAAGGGAAATTTTAGGTATGGGGGAATACTATGAGTAATAATAAAATAATTAGTTATAAAATAAATGAATTAAGAAATCAGATAGCATCCAATAATATCAATGCAGTAAATGATTTTTGGACAAGGATAGAAAAAGAAGGCACCCCTTTAATTGAGGAAATTCAAGGGGATAAGGATAATGTACTAGTTACTTTTGTATATAAAGAGACGGAACCTATAGAAAATGTATTAGTCTTTGGTACAATCCCAGGTTATCGTTATTCAGAAAATTTGATGGAGAAGTTGCTTAATACAGATGTTTGGTTTAAAACATATAAGGTTAGGAACGACGTTAAATTTAAATATAATTTATATCTAAATTATCAAGTAGGTAAAAAAAATATATATAAAGATTCTATCCTTGATCCACTAAATCCTAATATAATATCTTTCATTAAAGATGAAGAAGATCCCGAAAGCGAAGAATATGTATATTCTTTTGTGAAATTGGCTAATGTTAAACCAGATAGATGGACAATTCCTAATGAAAATGTTAAAAAAGGAAATATAGTTCTAAACAGATTTCATAGTGAAATATTAGATAATACTCGAAGAATATGGAGTTATACACCATATGGATATACTAAAGAAGACACACCATATAATTTATTAGTACTTACAGATGGATTTGATTATATAAATTGGTTAGAATCACAAACAGTATTTGATAATTTGATTGATGGAATGAAGATTCCACCAACAGTATGTGTTTTAATTGAAACGGGTAAAAATAGGAATGAGGATTTATCTTGTAGTGAAGCCTTTTCCGAGTTTTTATCAACAGAAGTAATGCCATGGGTATATGAAAATTATAATGTAACTAAAAATCCGCATGAAACAGTTATTGGTGGAGTTAGCCTAGGTGGCTTAGCAGCTACATATATAGCTCTTAAAAATTCTAATATTTTTGGTAATGTGCTTTCACAATCAGGGTCATATTGGTATGAAGAGCAGTGGTTAACTAAGGAGTATGAAAAAGCAGAGAAGTTACCAATAAACTTTTATTTAAATGCTGGAGTTTTAGAAGATAGACCTTATGATAGTGAACCTATAATGATGGAAGTAATAAATAATATGAGAGATGTTTTATTATCTAAGGGATATAATGTGAAATATGAGAATTTTTATTCTGGCCATGATTATTTAAGTTGGGGAGAAACATTAGCTACTGGTCTTATAGCACTAATAGGGAAAAGTGATAAATCATAGCAACCTCACTCAGTTTGGCTCATTTGAAATCAACCTAGGGGGTGTTAAAGATTGCAAAGGCAAGCTCTTACGATAAGAATTGATTATTGTAACCAATGACTGAATATTGAAAAAGTGTGTGGAGGATTAAATATGCAATGCATCAAGTATTGGGAATTTGAAAGTAAAGTAACAACTCTTTATAACCAAAAAAAATATAGAGAAGCCTTAAATTTATTAGAACATGCATTAGAGTATCTTTCAAAACAGGAATTTCATAAGTATTTATTTGAAATAATGCTTTTGAAAGCTGAATTCTATTGTAATGAAGAAATGTATAAAGAAGCTATTAATGTGATATCGTATCTTCTTAATGAAGGATTTGCATGTGATAATGATATATTTGATGTTGCTCATTTAAAAGAAGATGTCAGGTATGTTGAGCTTAAAAAGAAAAATGACACGTTATTGAAAAATGCAAGTGAAAAGGCTAGATTCAAATATGTGGTCAAACTACCAGCTAATTATATTAAAGGAAAGAAGTATCCATTATTTATTGCATTGCATGGTGATCCTGGAAACATAGATGAATTTAGTGAATACTGGAAGCCTAATGAATTTTTAAAAAAGGATTTTATATTTGTATATGTTCAATCTTCACAATTATATCGTCATAATGGTTTTAGTTGGACAATCAATCCACTTACTTCAAGGGCAGAAATTAAAGAGTGTTATAACTTAATATTAGAAGAATATTCAATTGATGAGAAGTGTGTAATGATTGGGGGATTTTCTGGTGGAGCAATAACAGCGTTAGATATTACATTTGCTGGTGTTATTCCGATAAAAGGATTTATTGCTATAGGTCCAGATTTACCGAAGTCATTTACAAAGGATAATGTTAAGCTTGCAGCTGAAAGAGGGGTTAGAGGTATATTCATGGAAGGAGAAATTTTAGTACCATTGGAAGAGCAAGAAGAAATGATTGAAGTATTTGAAGAGTTTGATATCCACTATGAATTCTATGTTAATAAAGGTATAGGACATGCTATTCCCAAAGACTTATCTGATAAATTAAGTAAAGCATTAAGTTTTATATGTAATTACTAGTATTAAAACAAGGATGTTCCATGCAAGTATCCCCGGGGACGGAAGAGGTTTCCAGAGACAAGCTGTTGTTATAAGGTAAAAGTGATAGAAATACGAATAAGCTCACCCGTAGAAATTACGGGTGAGCTTATTTTACTGTGTAAGTCTTTTAAAACTAATCTTCTTTATCCTCATCCTCATCGTCCAATAAGTTCAGCTTATCCACAATGTTATTGAGTGTTTTGTTTATATCTTCCTTGGAGACTTGTCCTTCAGAATCTGAAGCAGTCTCTGAGTTTGGTTCGCTTTTATTTGTAAAATTCTTAATCAAGTCAACAAGATTGATGCCTGTTAAAGAATCTACGACTTCTGGCAGTTGAGACATTATATTTGTTACATTCTTGGTTAGTTTTGATGCACCGCCTTCACCGCCATTATCAATGATAACCATTTTATCAGTCTTAGATAATGGTTCTGAAACATTTTTAGCTATCTCAGGTAGCTTGTCAACAAACATTTGGACTATAGCTGCATCGCCATAAGCTTTGTACGCTTCTGCTTTTTCCTTCATAGCTTCAGCTTCAGCTTTCATGGCATCAGCGGTAGCCTGACCTTTAGCTCTTATTGCAGCAGCTTCTGCTTCTCCAAGAATTCTAACTCTCTCAGCTTCAGCAGTAGCTTCTTGAATTTTAGCATACTTATCTGCTTCTGCCTTTTGTTCTTCTCCAAATCTATCAGCTTCAGCAACCTTCTTAACTGTAGCATTAAGCTCCATTTCCTTTTTCTTGGCTTGTTGCTCAGCAATTTCTGTTTGGCGCTGTTCCTCTAAAAGTTCCGCATTTTTAGTAGCATCGATTACTTGTTTACGAACTATATTTTCTTCTACTTCGTATGCAAGGTCTGCCTTTGCTTGAGCTTTCTTTTCTTCACCTTTGAACTCTTGAACTTTAAGTTCCTTTTCTTTTCTAGCTGCTGCAATTTCTGTATCAGCCTTTAATTGAGCCTCTTCTCCCAATCTCTTAGCTTCTGAAGTTCTCTGCATTTCTTCACGCTTAGCTTCAGCTTCTGCAATAGCTGCATTTTTCTTAACCTCTGCAATTTGTTTTGCTCCAAGTGCTTTAAGATATCCATTGCTATCGGTAATGTCTCTGATGGTGAAAGTAACTATTTCTAGTCCCATCTTCGCAATATCTACTTTAGCAACCTGCTCTACTTGATTTGCAAATTCTTCTCTATTTGAGTAGATTTGCTCAATAGTCATTTTTGAAACAATCTCTCTCAGTTTACCTTCTAAAACATCTTTAACTGTTTTTTCAATGACAGATATAGTTTTATCCATATCGGAAACATTGAATTGCTCTACAGCAATTAGTACAGATTTTTCATCTGACTTAACCTTGATGACAGCAACTCCATCAGTATTAATAGGTACACCATTGGAGTCTAAGGACTCATTTGTTTTAAGTGGAACTGCTATGTTTTCTAACGATATTTTGTCGGACTGTTCTAATAGTGGGATAACTATTCCTCCTCTACCGCTGATAACACGCTTCTTTAGCCCTGTTACAACCATAGCTTTATCTTGTGGAACCTTTCGCCACACCCCAAGTATAACGATAATTACTCCTGCAACAATGGCAACTGGAATTAATATTCCGCTTAATGATTCAAGCATTTAAATACCCCCTTTATGTAGTATAAGTTAATTATATCATACATAAAGTGGATAGTATGTAAAAAAATACGAGTGTGCTTGTGTTATATGTTTTTATTCATATATTAAATGAATAAGGTAATGATAAATAATAAATAGAGATTAATATTATACTATTATACGAGGCGAGAATATAATGAAGATTGAAAATAAAGCATTAAAAAAACTATTAAAAAGTTGTGTTATATTAGGAATTTCCATCTTAGCAATTTTAATTAATAGAAAAGCAATGGAATCTAAAGCTTTATTTAAAGTAGCAGAAAGTGAGTATTTGATATTAGCATACAATGACTTAGGAATGCATTGTATACAAGATGATTATTCTGCTTTTATGATATTACCACCAGCTAATACCGTTAGGGTTCAAGTCTTTGAGAAGGGAATAGATAAGGCTAAACTTATAGATAGTGGAATAATAGTAAAATACGAAATGAATAACAATACTACATCCGTTGATAAAAGCAATTTTTGGAAGTATGCTAAAGATTATGGCTATGATTTAAAACCTAATGAAGGAATTACTGGAAATTATTTGAGTGGAGTTTGTAAATTGTCAAAGGATAAAAATTATTATGAAGCTGAATATGTTCCAGTAATACCTTTTAATGATGGGAGTAAGGTAAGAAATCCATATCAAACTATGACTGTTACAGTAATTGATGAGGCTACAAAAAAAGTATTAGCACAAGAGGATAGTATTGTAGTTCCAGTATCAGATGAAATGAGTTGTAGTAATTGTCATGGAAAGGTAGATACTTATGCAAACATATTAAAGGCTCATGATAGGAAAGAGAAAACTAGTTTTTATTCTGATTTAAATAATAATATAAGACACAAATGTAATGAGTGCCATTCAGATAATGCTTTAGGTGCATTAGGGACTCAAGGTGTTCCAAGTCTTTCTCTTGCAGTACATGACTTTCATGCACCGATTATGGGTATGTCAGATTTGCAAAACACATGCTACAATTGCCATCCAGGGATTGAAACACAGTGTAATAGAGGAGCTATGTATAAAGCAGGTATTACTTGCAGTGATAGTAAATGCCATGGAAACATGGAAAATGTAGCTCAGTCTTTGAAAGATGGTAGAAGAGATTGGCTTGATGAACCAAAGTGTAGTAATTGTCATGGAGAACTTTATAGTATAAAAGATAATCAACTATACAGGGAGGCTTATCTCCAAAATGGACCAAGGGGTATGATTGGAAGAGTAAAATGTGCAACTTGTCATAATAGTCCACATGCTGAATGGATATCATCACTTTCTCAAGATAATGAGATACCAATAAAAATTTACGGTAAACCTGATTTTATTAAAAAATGCACGGCTTGCCATGAGAATAGAGGAAATAATAAAATACATAACTATAAGGGAGAGTAAAAAAATGAATTTAGGAAATTTACTTATTCTTATAGCTTTAATAGGTAGTATATTAATATTACCTATTAATATGCTAATACATAATAAAAAGATAAGAGATATAATTTTAATAATTACTGCCATAAGTTTAACAGCCTCATTAATTTTAATTCTATACTATCAGTATACCTGTAATTTTAGATATAGTTATGTAGTAGAACATATATCCACAGATTTAAAACCTCTTTATAAGATTTCAGCTTTATGGGCAGGGCAAAGTGGCTCCTTTTTATTATGGGCAGTTTGCTCTATTTGGCTAGGGTTTACTATAAAAGGAAATAAAAAATCTTTTAATATTTATATGATTATTACTACAGCACTTATTGCTTTTGTTTATATAAGTAACCCATTTGCAATTGAAAAAGTAATTCCTAGTGAGGGAGAAGGACTCAATATGGCATTACAAAATCCTTGGATGGTTATACATCCACCATTGGTGTTTATAGGATATTCAGCTTTGGCTATATTGTTTTGTGAAAGTTTTTCACATAGGGTAGAGATAAAATGGGCTTATATTTCATTATTTTTTTTAGGCGCTGGAATATTTACAGGAAGTATATGGGCTTATAAGGCATTAGGATGGGGAGGATATTGGGCATGGGATCCAATTGAGAATGCTGCATTAGTTCCATGGTTAATTTTAGTGGCTATTATTCATAGGGAAAAAGTAAAGCCTTATGTAACTATGTTGCCTTTTATTCTGGCCGTTTTTGGAACATTTTTAGCAAGAAGCGGAATATTAGAAGGGAAATCAGTGCATTCATATAATATTTCCACCATGTCAAAGCCAATATTGATTTTAATTAGTTTTTTATGTGTATTACTATTTATAATTGTTATAAAAAATAAACAAAACAAAGATATAGTAAATAATAACGGTACTTTAAAAAAAGTATTATCGGCATTTTGTAGTATTACATATTTATTTTCTGCCCTTATTTTAATAAGCACTACGTTACCTATTTTTTCATCTTATAATGTTGAAGTTGATTTTTATAATTTATTATCATTAGTTTTTGCAATAATTTCTTCAATTTTATTTTTAATTTATATGCAAGATTTATTTAAGGGCAATTTAGCTATTATATCAATAATAAATACAACTTTAATTATAACAATAAGCTGGATTACAAAGTTTGGAGACGTTCAATGGCTGATTATCCTTTGGATACTAATGTTTCCATTAATTTTAAAAATAATTTATTTTAATAAAATCAAAAATAAATCAGCCAATATAGCACATATTGGATTTATATTAATGATATTAGGTAGTATTACATCATCTATATTTGGTGAAGTGGGAATGTTTTTAGAAGCAAATATAACAAATCAAGAAACTGTAGAGGCTATAATAATTCATAATTTTTTAGAAGATGTAGTAATAACAGAAGGTGCAAAATATACAACAAAGCCATTAATATTTCTATTTTGGATAGGTGGAATTTTAATAATGATTTCTATGGTAGGGAAAATATTTTTCTTTAAGGATAGAACAACATAAGAATATCACAGTAATGTGGTATTTTTAACATTTTGGGTTAAAAAGTATGCCTAAGCTGAAAAAATATATAAAAAACAGTTTTTAGGTTAGATTTGAATTGCCCCTGGTTTGTTTGAGATTGCCAAAGGCAAGATCTTGCTTTCCACAATACTCCCAATAACAATTTAAAGATTTTTGTGAATTTACTTGAAATTTTAAGGTTATAAGTGTAATATTATGAATATAATTAAACACAGGGGAGCTTGTAAATGCAGGCTGAGAGGAAGTAATTAACTTCGACCCTTTTACCTGATGCGGATAATGCCGTCGTAGGAAGTCGTTAGAATCGAATTTTTTACAGGAGACCAAGTCAGGTACTCCTGTTTTTATTTGCACTTTTTTGAGAAAGGATGTGAAAATGGTATCCATGGTAAGGACATGGAAGGCTGAGGGGGAGCGCCCTGAGTCTTATATTACAGCGATGGGAAGCCGTGTTTCGGCGTGAGAGGAGACAATTGAGTCTCGACCGACCTTCCGAGCAGATTTCCAAGGGGGAACTGTATCTATTTCAGGGAAGGGTGGCGCTGTAGTTCACCGTTTTCTCTGTGCAAAAAAAGGAGTGTTAACATGAATATAACTGAAAAAAAAGTATCTAGAAAAAATTCCACAAGAATGCTGGTATTAACTGCAATGTTTGCTTGTTTGGCTTTTGTGTTAAATACCTTTGTGTATTTTCCATCTATGGCTCCCTTCCAGCATTTTGTTAATGTACTTTCTGCTGTGATTTTAGGACCATGGTATGGAGGTGTAAGTGCTCTTATCTGTGGGGTTATGCGTATGCTGTCTGGACGTACTATTCAGGCTGTAACGGGGGCTATTTTTGGTCCTATTATCGGAGGTTTAATTTATAAGAAAACAAAAAATATTTACTTAGTGTTTATAGGTGAAGTAATTGGTACAGGCCTCTTTGGGGCTATGGCTTCATATCCATTGATGAGATTGTTTTATGGACTTGATGTACAATCACCATTTTATTATATTCCCTTCTATACACCTTCCGCTGTAGTTGGTGCAGCAATGGGAGTTGCGGTGCTTTTAATTTTAAAGCGCAGCGGTGTATTAAATAGAATGGTTAATGAACTGAAATAGGAGGCTGCAATGGATAGATATATTAAAGCTTTAAGGGCTGTGAGAGATAATGAGCCCCTTGTTCAATGTATTACAAATTTTGTTACGGTAAATGATTGTGCAAATATTATTTTGGCTTCTGGTGCATCACCTTCAATGGCTAAGGATATTCGAGAAGTTAAAGAGGCGGTAAGAGGTATACAAGCTTTGGTGTGCAATCTGGGAGCTATTGAATTTATTGATTCTATGATTGTAGGGGGAAAGGAAGCTAACACCTTAGGAAAGCCAGTTATCCTTGATCCTGTAGCTGCTGGAGGAACGAGCCTACGTAGAGAGGCTGCTGAAAGACTTTTAAAGGAGGTTCATTTTACTACAATACGTGGTAATGCTTCTGAAATTCGCTTTCTTGCTGGGCAAGAAGTCTCAGGTAGTGGGGTGGATGTAAGTAAGGTGGATGCTATTACTGAGGATAATCTCACTGATATGGTGGAAGTAGCAAAGTCTTTGGCTTCTAAAATTGGAAGTGTAATTGCAGTTTCTGGAGTTATAGATATTATCACTGATGGAAGCAGGGCGGTGGTTCTTCGCAACGGCTGTGCTACCATGGCTAGAGTTACTGGAAGTGGATGTATGTTAACTTCACTTATAGGTGCCTTTTGTGGGGCAATGCCAGAGGATTCCTTTAGTGCCACAGTGGCTGCCATGGCTACCATGGGTGTATGTGGTGAACTTGCGGAGGAGCAACGTTTGAAAAAAGGAACGGGTAATGCTACCTTTCGCATTGATTTAATTGATGCTGTTTTTAATTTAACTGAAAAACAACTTATGGAGGGAATTAGATATGAAGTTTTCTAAAGAGGAAATAAAAAGTTCTATGCTGCTATATGCAGTAACAGACCGTATGTGGTTAAAGGAAGGAGAAAGTCTTACTAAGGTATGTAAAGAGGTATTGGAAAATGGGGCAACCTTCCTGCAAATTCGTGAGAAGGATTTAGATGAAGAAACCTTTGAAGAAGAAGCTAAGGCTTTAAAGGAGCTATGTGAGAAATATCATGTTCCTTTTGTGGTAAATGATAATGTGGACATTGCCATAGATATTGATGCTGATGGAGTTCATGTGGGACAATCTGATATTAAGGGTAGAGATATAAGAAGTATCCTTGGACCAGATAAGATTTTAGGTATTTCAGCAGGTACAGTGGAGGAAGCAGTGGCTGCGGAAAAAGCTGGTGCAGATTATATTGGTGTAGGTGCTGTTTTTGGAACTAGCACTAAAAAAGATGCCAGAAACCTATCTGTGGAGAAGCTTCGTGAAATCAGCAGGGCTGTAACTATTCCAGTGGTTGCTATTGGTGGAATTAATAAAAGTAATTTAATGGACCTTTCTGGAAGTGCAGTTGATGGAGTGGCTGTTGTTTCTGCAATATTCGCTGCTGAAGATGTTGGAAAGGCTACGGCAGAACTTTTAACTTTAGCTGGTGACATGGTGAACAATGGATAAGAAGTACGCGATTTTTGATATGGATGGAACCTTGGTAGATTCCATGAGCTATTGGAAGAACCTTGCAGGAGAGTTTCTTGAAAGTAAGGGAGTAGTTCATGTTAGAGGGGAGGTTATAGAAAAAATTAAAGTCATGACCATAACAGAATCCGCGGCTTTGTTTATTGAGGAGTTTAATCTAACGGGAACTCCGGAAACAGTGGCGGCAGAAATGAATGCTATGATGGATGAACATTATCGTAGGGATATTCCCTTGAAAAGTGGCGTGAAGGAATACTTAGATTCCCTCCATGAAAAGGGAGTTGAAATGTGTGTGGCATCAGCAACAGCAGAGCATCTTATGGAGGCTTGTTTAAACCGAGTTGGTGTAATGAAATATTTTAAGTTTTTATTATCCTGTGAAACCGTTGGAGCAGGAAAGCATAAGGCGGATGTTTACTTTGAAGCAGTAAAGAGGTTGCAGGCAAAGCCTTGTGACACTGCTGTTTATGAGGATGCCATCTATGCCGCAATTACTGCTAAGAAAGCTGGCTTTTATGTCATTGGGGTTTATGATGACAGTGCTAAGCTAAGATGGAAAGACATTGAGGACCTTGCGGATGAGGCAATTATGGAGTTTTAAGGAGGAAATATAATGAGTGCAAGTATTGCTATTCAGGTTTTACCAGAAGCTAAAAATAATGAGGAGCTATGTCATATTGTAGATCAGGTTATTGCATACATTGCAAGTACTGGACTTAGGTATGAGGTAGGACCTTTTGAGACAACTATTGAAGGTGACAGCTACGATGAACTTATGGACATTGTAAAACAGTGTCAGCATGTGGCTATTGCAGCAGGGGCACCGAAAGTTTCTGCGTACATAAAGGTCGTGTATCGACCTGAGGGTGAAATTTTAACCATTGACCAAAAGATAAGCAAATATAAGTAATGATTATAAATAAAAATGTAATTAATGATAATAAGTTGAAAAATAATATTAATAGATAAGAATATAAAAAGTATAAATTTAAATAGCGGCAGACTGGGGGCACCACTTTCTGTCGCTTAATAAAAATAATGCTAAAAGGAGAAATTTATTATGAAGGAAACAATGAAAACAGCATTATCAATCGCTGGCAGTGATTGCAGCGGAGGCGCCGGTATTCAAGCTGATTTGAAAGCCATGATCATGAATGGGGTTTATGGAATGAGTGCAATTACAGCACTTACAGCACAGAACACAACCGGCGTAACAGGAATATCAGAGGTTGAGCCTGATTTTCTTAAGGAGCAAATAGACGCAATTTTCACAGATATACGTCCAGATGCGGTGAAGATTGGAATGGTTTCTTCGGGGAAGCTTATTGAAGTCATTGCAGAAAGGTTAAGTCACTATGAAGCAAAGAATATTGTGGTTGATCCAGTGATGGTTGCAACTTCTGGCTCTAATCTAATGGAGTCTGAAGCAGTTGTAACATTGAAGGACAAGCTACTTCCTCTTGCTACCCTTGTTACACCGAATATTTATGAAGCGGAAGTTCTTTCAGCCATGACTATTAAAGATAAAGAGGATATGATAGCAGCAGCAAAGTATATCAGTGAAACCTACGGTTGTGCTGTTTTGATTAAAGGTGGACATAGCATCAATGATGCAAATGATTTACTCTATAAAAATGGAGAAATGAAGTGGTTCTACGGCAAGAGAATTAATAATCCTAATACCCATGGAACAGGCTGCACCTTATCTAGTGCAATTGCATCAAATCTAGCAAAAGGCTATGATATTGAAACCGCTGTTCAAAAAGCAAAGGACTATATCTCTGGAGCTCTTGAAGCCATGTTGGATTTAGGTAAGGGCAGTGGCCCAATGAACCATGGCTTTAACTTAAGTGGAGAATTTAAATTTTAAGTATCCATGGGTACGGAATAAATTGGAAGATTTAAAGAGTACATATAAGGTTTAATAAGGGAAAATGATTTAGGTAGAGCTGAAAAGTTTAAAGGCTGAACTTTTCAGCTCTATTTTTTATGAAAGTATTCCTGTTGACGGAAGCGATTGCCAAAAGCAAGCTATTGCTAATTTTTCATTTTTAGTTATTTTAATCATTTTGGAGTTTTGTTAGCTAAAATATAGTTATTTAAACAATAATTTAGTAATAAATAAAAAAACAAAATTAGAATTATATATATAATTTTTCAGTGTAACACTAATAATAATATAGTGTTGAATTATAAATATACATATTATATGAGGTGAGAAAAGATGAGTAATAAACTTAAAAATAGTAAAAAGAAAATGGCATCTTTAGGACTCAAAAAAGATGAAAATGGAGATTATAAATATATTGATCCTAATGATACAACTTCAGAGTTTGTTCCAGTAAGAAATAATGCATCAATTCCTCCAAAACATTAATGAAATCTTTGTTAGTAATACATCTACATCCCGAAATCCACGACAGAAATTCTGTCGTGGATTTTTTATTGGTGCGCCCAGTATGGGCGTAATCTTAAGGGTGAAAGTCTCTAATAGGACCTAGTAGTGGTAAGTGTATAGCTTAAGGCAAGCTTTAGTTAAGTTTTCAAGAACTTTTTTGTAGTAGAATAATACCTTGTAATAGAAACTACTTTTTTAGGAGATTTTATGGAAGAACGTACTATAACAGTCACTGGTCAAAGTAAACTGTCAATACCTCCAGATAGTATTGCTATTAATATGATACTTACCACACTAAAAGATGAATATAATGAAGCCATTGAAGCAGCTGGTGAAGACCTAAATGAACTTAGAAAATGCTTGAATAGTGTTGGTTTTACTAAGGAAGAAATAAAAACTACAGACTTTCAAGTGAATACTAGATATGAAAATGTTAAAGATAACAGTGAGAATTTTAAAAGGGTTTTTAAAGGCTATGAGGTTATCAACCGATTAAGAGTGGAATTTCCAGAGGACCCAATTAAGTTGGCAAAGGTTTTAAATAGTTTATCAGGTTGTAGTGCTAAGCCAGAATTCAGCATAAGCTATGAAATTAAGGATAAAAAGGAATTTGAAGAAAGACTTATACAAGCTGCAATAATTGATGCAACTTCAAAGGCAGAAAAAATGGTGGCAGCGGCAAGGGTAAAGCTTGGTAAATTGATAAAAATTGATGGTGGTAATAGTTTTATAGGCAGTGCTAATAACAGATTAATGGCACTTAAGGAAAGTGATGCTAGCCTAGATTTAGAGCCAGCAAACATTACAGGAGAAGCATCTGTTACAATGATGTGGAGAATAGAGTAATTGTAACAACTACCTTTGGATAAGATTCACCCATGGAAGTACCTTTGGACATAGCAACCTCAGTGTATATTATCTCTTGAGGTATTTTCCAAGGGCAAGGTGGAGATGGTCAGAGTTAAACTCTTGCTATGCACCTAGGGTTCTTATGATATAATTTACACATGAAATATTATAAATGAGGTGAAGTGAATTATGGAAGATAAAAAGGTAGTGATTGAATTAACAGGTGGAGAAATGAGATACTTATTAAAGAAAGTTTCTGTAATTATAGATAAGTTAGAAAAGAGTAATGAGACTAATACCAAAGAATACGAAATGTGTGATATTATTTTCGATAAATTGGCTGACGGATTAGAGCAATTATCTCATGACAATGATTAATTTAGCTCATACTTTGAAAATAACATGATGGTGTATTGCCCAGGAAAAATCTTAACCAGAAGTAAGAGTGCCCTTGTTGAGAAGCTTCACGCAACCGTGGTTGATACTGGAGAAACTGTGTACGAAGTTTAATTTATAAGTAAAAAGATTGAAGGAGTGAAGGCTTCTTCAATCTTTTTTTATGTACACTTGATGGATATTGATTTATTTGACTTGTGGGACAAAGATGAGGATGAAGATGGATTTGATGTGATGCAAAAGGGTGAATATTGAAGCTAAATGCATTGGAAATTATATGGTTGAAAAGATGTATACAGTTACATAAAAATGGATTGCTTTGAAATATTTACTTATGGGATTATATATTATATAATTAATTCAGAAATAAATAAACTTTTGATAGAGGTTGCGGTTTTTAAGAGTATATCTGATGAGTTAAGCACAGTGAAACAGATAGAAAGGAAAAACTGCCGAAGTTAGTGATTGATGCTTTAAGATCACTTGCTGGGGATATGCATAATATGTATATAACTGTCACAAAGCAATTTGTGGAGAGCTGTCATGAGAGATGTTTTGATGAATTTTTAGCGTGTTTTTTTGTTACGCTTTATTTTGTTATTAAGTCTTGAGTGATGCTCAAGGCTTTTTTTTGTTTGATTTTAATTAAAGAAGCCTGTCAAGTTTATTATTTGTTTAGAAATGAATTGCATATTTATCATTTTAAAAATTTATTAGGAGGGTGTTATTATGATAGGCAATCAAGTTGTAGATGGGCAATTATATTTTGACGGATGTAAATTGGAGGAGCTAGCTAAGAAATATGGAACACCTCTTTATGTAGTATCCGAGGATATTATTAGGGATAAGTGTGCTGAGGTAAAAACTTCATTTTTGAATAAATATCCTAATACTATGGCTTTTTATGCTAGTAAGGCTTTTTTAACTATTTCTATGTGCAAAATTATAAAAGAAGAGGGCTTAGGAATGGATGTGGTGTCTGGAGGTGAGCTTTATGTGGCTATTAAGGGTGGCATAAATCCAGATAATATCATGTTTCATGGCAATAATAAAACAATTGAGGAGCTGAAGATGGCTGTGACCTATAATGTTGGAAGGATTGTTGTAGATAGTGTGGATGAGCTTTTAGTTTTAAAGGAGATTACAGAGGAGATGAAAAAGGAGATAAATATTCTCTTTAGAATCACTCCAAATATTAAATGTAATACCCATACCTATATTTCAACAGGGCAAAAGGATTCAAAGTTTGGAATTCCTTTAATTGAGGAAATTATTAAGGAAGCTATCAATATTGCTATGAATTCCAAGTATATAAATTTTAAAGGAATTCATTTTCATGTGGGCTCACAGCTCTTTGATAACTCTTCCCATATTAATGCCGTTAAGAATACTGCTGACTTAATTAAGAATATTAAAGAGTCTATGGATATAGAAATTGAAGAATTAAATGTGGGTGGAGGCTTTGGAATAAAATATATTGAAGAAGATGAGCCAAAACCTTTAAGTTACTTTATAGATGCAATCATGGAAACAATTTATGAGAAATTTAATGAATATAATTTGAAAATTCCAAGAGTGTTTATTGAACCAGGCAGATGGATGGTAGGAGAAGCAGGGGTTACCCTTTATACCATTGGAACAATAAAGGAGATTCCAGAGGTAAGAACCTATGTATCCGTGGATGGAGGTCTTCCAGATAATCCAAGGACAGCTTTGTATACTGCTAAATATAGTGCTTATGTTCCAAGTAAAATGAATGAAGAAAGGGATAAAGTTGTTACTATAGCAGGGAAGTGCTGTGAATCAGGGGATATTATTATTTGGGATTTAAAGGTGCCATATTCCATTGAAAGAGGAGATATCCTTGCGGTGATGAGTACTGGAGCCTATAACTATTCCATGGCCAGCAATTATAATAAAATAGCTAAGCCAGCGGTGGTGATGCTTAGGAATGGAAAGGACAGAGTTGTGGTTAGAAGGGAAACCTATAAGGATTTAATTGCCTTAGATGTAGTATAGTATCCCCACGAACGTAAATAAATGTAAAAAGAAGTTAGTAAATATCTATAAAGGAAGCTAGGTACAACTTTTATAGTAGTTATAAGTTATATGAGTAATGAAATAAAAGGCCAAATGATAGATTAATATATGATTTATTATTTGGCTTTTTAACGTTTAATTATTTAGGAACGAAATATGATGATTTTTATATTTTGTAAAAGCTTTGCAAGAAGTCATTAAATATAAAGTAGCTTTAGTAATAATGGATTAAGATTTCATAAAGAAATATTAAAGTAAAAAAAGGATATTTATAATAAATGTAGAAAATTGTACTATTATGTTAAATTTGATATTATTATAATTAAAATATGTAATAAATATTAAGAAAAATGTAAAATTGTGAAGATACGGAGGATGAGATGGAAGGATATTTAATAAATAATTTGATTTTTTTAATTACTTCAACATTATTTTTTCATTTAATTACTTATGGAAAAAAGATGAAGCTTAAGGACTCTTTGTATTACTTTAGTTTTGTCTATATTTTTGTTGTACCACTAACATTAAAACTGGAAAGTTATGTGTTGTTTAACTATATAACAGATAGTGAAATGGCAGCAGCCTTTGCAGCACCCTTGGAAGAAATTACAAAGTTGATTCTCATTATTATTTTAATAATAGCTAAAAGACATAAATTTAAAAATGTATTAGATTATATATTTATTGGAGCAATTTCAGGAATTGGTTTTACTGTTATAGAAAATCTATTTTATAAAAGAGCTATGGAAGGTAGCGGATTTTTATTAGGCATATCTAGTAGAACTTATTTGAATTATGGCATAAGCTTTTCACATATTATAAGCACTGTGCTTGTAGCAATATTTATTGGTTTAATGGTATGTGAACACAAAAGTAAAATAAGAAAGTTAATTTATATTTTAGGTGGAGCGCTATCTTTGAGTTATACCATGTTTGAACATAGCTTTTATAATAGTACTTTAGTAAATTCTTTGTTTGGAATAATTGAGTATGACCCAGCTAATATGGCATCAAAGATACATAATATTACAGGGAAGAATTTTTTAACACCAATATTAGTTATCATAGGAATTTTATTTATTTGTTATAGAGAAAACTTTAAGGAAAAAGGTATCAAGGAATTTATAAGAGAGTATAAAAGCAATGAGGTTTCTAAGAGAAAGGTTAATAAGAAAATAGGATGTTTTTTAGCCAGTATTTTAGTAATAGCACTAGGTTATCTATTATTTAATGGAACAGCCAAAGAAGCATCTTTATTAGATTTATTAGAATCAGGTTTTTTAGAAGAACTTCTTGAGTGGTTAAAGATAGCTTTTATGATATGTGCAGTAATAATTGCCTTTAGTGTATCTCCAATTACAGGAATAACCATATTAACTACTATAGTGAATCCTTTTCTGGGAGTTTTCTTTAATACTAAACTAGGAAAGGCCATAGAAAATAAGTTAGGGAAGGAAACCACCAATGCAATAATTTGTTCATTATCTATCATTGCAACTATCGTTGGACTTGTGGTTTCAGGTTCAATGCTATTTGATGAAGAAGGAATTAAAATTATTATAGGTTTATTAGGCTTAGGTTCATCAGTCATGGATTTTGCTACACTAATTAAGGAATTTAAGATAAATGATATGCAAAAATATGTAGATGACAATATTAAGAAATATCAAGGTTTTTCAGATGAGTTCGTAGTTTCAATGCTTACTTTAGCAGTTTCAACAGGAATTATAAAGGGGCCTAATGGAAGTAGCCTAGAGGATATGATAAATAAAATTCCAATGATGGATAGTGCAATTCATTATAGCCAAGAGACTTTAGTGGCGGATGCAGGAAATAATATGGGCCTGTTAAGTGAAAGAAGTGATATGGACAATGGCTATGATGAGATAAGAATGGCAGTAAGTGAATATGTGTATGATAACCTAGAAGATTTTCAGTATTACAAATTAGGTGACACATGGAGTATGGACAAGGTATCTGATGAGTATAAATTTATTTCAAACATAAAAGAAAATATGGAAAGTTCAATGGAAATAGATATGGGGAATATAATTGATAAAGGATTTATACCAGGCTTACCAACAGATGAAAAAATTGTTTTAGCAAGTATGGTGTTGGGAGCAGACAAGTATGAAAGTTATGATTATGAAAAGGGCAGCCTTTTATATGATCATACTACGGGGGCAGTAATTATCACTGACAAAGCCGAGAATATTCTAGATATTCAAGTATTACCTAAGGCATTCATTTATAACATATTAGGAAAGCAAATTAATAAGGAAAAATTGAAGGAAGTTGTGTATTCTAATATTGAGGCTCTTGAGAGTAACTTAATAATTAAAGGAGAGCTATTTACTTTAATTTCATTGAAGAATTGTGATTTATTAAGTGGTAAGGAAAAGGAGCACATTGAAGCTGCAATAAACTCTTTAGATAAGGAAAGATATAATTATGAATTGGAAGATATCAGAAGGAGTTTAGCGGAGGGCTTATTAGATATTTTAGGATGTTTTAATGAGGAAAGCTATGAATATAGTGAAGCATATAGACTAAATAAAATAGCTAGCTTGACTAAAAGTGATAATGCTGAATTAGTCAGGGATTATATTGATTTTTCACTGGAGTATATTGCATATCTCGATGATATACTAGATAGTGAATTGGATATGGAGATTAAGACACAATTGAAGCAAGTAACGGAGGCTTATAGACAAAGAGCTTCATTGGGGTTCAAGAAGTTTGTTGATTTTGTTGTTCCCTATAGATTAATTAATAAATAGTATGAAAGTACCCATGGGACGGGGATTATTGCCAGAGTATAACAAAAAGTGTATTGAGTTTACATCATATATGTATTTAAACTATATTCTTGCTGTATAAGCTAAAAATAAATGAGATATGGTGGCAAATATGGGGAAGAAAATATTGAAGAACATTGTGAAATAGCAAAATGAAAGGGGTTATCACTATCTAAAGTGATAATCCCTTTTCAAATCCAAAATATCAGGATTTCGTTGCATAAACATTTATGATAGTAATTCTTATTATTAAACAACAGAAAATTGTTCGTTTACTTTATAAGTATTTGTTACAATCATTTTTAAAACACATTTATCCTTTCATATATCATATTTAAATAAATTTATAAGCCTAGGATAAACCTATACTGCTTTACCCATTTCATAGGCTTCTTTCATTGCTGGAGTGCTTTGTATTTCTCCAACCTGCCAAGCTCCAACTCCATAGATGATGCCCTTTTCAGTGGCATTTGTAAGACAATCAAGGGTGAAGCCACGGAAGCTTTCAATAGTCTTGTCCATACTGGAAATGCTGGTATCTGCAGCGGCTACAATGTAATAGAACTCTTTACTTTTTATTTCTTGATATCTTGGAACTGTGCGGTCAATGAGAGTTTTCATCTGTCCATCCATGGTATAGAAGTATACTGGTGTTGATAACACAATGACATCGGCTTTAACCATTTTATCTAGGATTTCTGCCATATCATCCTTTTGAACACATTTTGAAGTGGTGTTACAAACTCCACATCCAGTACAGAAGTTTATTTTTTCATCTCTAAGAAAGATTTTTTCTGTTTCATGGCCAGCTTCCTTAGCACCACGGATGAATTCATTGCAAAGGGTGTCTGAATTTCCGCCCTTTCTTGGACTCCCAGATAGAACTAATACTTTTTTACTCATTTTCGTTTCCTCCTTTTACATGCCAAGGGTATTCCCCAGTTTCAATGGCTATTTCATATCCTTCTATTTTTGTATCAAGTCTTTTAAGCGTAGCTTCAATTTGATTTTTCTGTTTAATCAGGGCTTCACGCTGCTCTTTTAAAAGCTGAAGTCTGGCTGGAATTGTGTCATCACCTTGTTGATATAGTCTCACGTAGTCAATGAGAATCTCTACAGGGAGACCAGCACTTCGAAGACATATGGCAAGCTCCACCCAGCGAAGGTCAATTTCCTGATAATCACGATTACCACTAGCACTTCTAGTTACAGGAGGTATCATCCCCACACGTTCATAGTACCTTAGGGTATCTGCAGATACATTAAATAGATCACTTACTTCTTTAATAGTCATGATAGTGTCCTCCTATAATGCACCAACAATTTTATGAGGTACATAAAGTTCTTCTAAATAGTTAATTTCTTCAGGGGTTAAGGTTAAGTTAAAGGCTCCCGCAGCATCATCTAGATACTTACTCTTTGTAGCTCCAATTAATGGGCTTGTTACGCCTTTGGCAAACTGCCAGGCAAGAGCAACTTGGGTCATGGTGCAGCCATAGTTCTCTGCAATGGCAGCAACACGCTCGACAATCTTTATGTCTGTATCTTGAGTGTTATCATATTTCCCCTTAGCTACTACATCGGTTTTACTACGAAGAGTGTCTGCACTCCAAGGACGTGCAAGCCTTCCAGCAGCAAGAGGGCTGTAAGGGGTTAAAGAAACTCCTTGCTCTTTGCAGATTGGAATAAGCTCTCGCTCATCTTCACGATATAATAAATTATAGTGGTTTTGCATAGAAATAAACTTGGTCCAGTCGTTTTTCTCTGCTACAGTCTGAAGCTTTGCAAATTGATAGCCATACATGGCAGAGGCACCAAGGCCACGAACTTTCCCAGCAGCAACCAGGTTATGAAGTGCCTCCATGGTGTCCTCCACAGGAGTACCTGAGTCGAAGCGGTGGATTATTAGTAAATCCACATAATCTGTTCCAAGACGTTTAAGGGAGCCTTCAAGTTCTCTTGTGATAGCCTCCTTAGATAGATGGCCAGGATTAAAATATACCTTTGTAGCCAGAACTACCTTATCTCTTTGAACATTGTTCTTAATAGCCTTTCCTAAATACTCCTCACTAGTCCCTGCAGAGTAGCAGTTAGCAGTATCAAAGAAGTTAATTCCTAAATCTAGAGCATGGGCGACAATTCTTTCACTTTCCTCTGGGTTTAAGGTCCAGTCATGCATTTTGCTGGCTGGGTCACCAAAGCTCATGCAACCAACACATAAGCGGGAGACTTCAATATCAGAGGATCCGAGTTTTCTATATTCCATATTTTCACTACCTTTCCTTATAAGGGCTTTATCTCATTGATATAATTGTAATCCTTGAAGTTAACTCTAAGTCAATACTATTAAAAAAATATCCATGATAAAGTGAAAAAAATGCTCCCCCGTAGATTCTACGGGGGAACATTTTGGGCTTATGGCAGCTACGGCAGTACAAAAGTCCATCCTTTGCTAGTTTAAATCATTCTTTTAAATTTTTTTTATTTTCATTTTTCTAATGGTTTTATCTTCAATTATGCTATTAACAGTAATAACATTTAAACTATTTTTCTGTTACCAAGGTATTAATAAAGATACTTTCCTTATTATCACCAGCCAGCTCTTCAGTAAAGAAGCTACTATTGTATTCTAGGCTATTTTGAACTTCTTTGACTCCATCTCTTTCAAGTAGTGTTCTTTCTTTAGAGAAGAGATTTGTACCAAGTCCTAATTTATCACCTTGGATGTTTACATTTAAACTAGCCAGAATTGTTGGGAAAAAGTCAAATGGTGCAAAAGTTCTATTTTTACTATTTGTAGTTTCCACTGGGGAGTTTAGTATTACATTAAATATAGAGCGTTTATAAGATTTATCAAAGTCTTGGAAGAAGGCCTTGTCCATGCTAAGATGGTCACCGGTTATCACGATGGTAGTATTTTCATAGAAATCCTGCTGCTGAATCCATTTTATAAAATTGGCTAATTCCTTTGAAGAGTAAGCTATAACATTAGCATACTGGGAATCATATTTTGTCTCAGCATTTTCAGATAAATATCCATCAGGGAAGTGGGTATCTGCAGTTTCCATGGTGAAGTTGAAGGGCTTGCCCGCATTATTAAGATGGAGTAGCTCATCCTTAGCGAATTCATAGAGTTTATCATCCTCAAATCCCCACCAAACATTGTAATCCTGAGGCAGTAAATTTTTGGCCTTGGCAGCCTTAGTATCAAAAATATTAAAATTACCATGGGATTTGAAGTAGGCACTTAAGCCACCAAAATCTGCATCAGAACCAAGCATTAAGGTTTGATTATAGCCTTGAGCTTCTAAGATATCACCAATAGCTATGGTACCTGGTAAGAATTTACCACCCATACCAAAGTGTTTGCTATTAAGGTCAACCTTTAAGGGAATACCAGCATCCATATTAATAAATCCGGCTACCGACCAGGAGGAACCATAGATTTGATCAGGTCCTCCAAAATTATCATTTTGTGAAAAGGAGACACCTTCCATTGCCAGAGTTGTTAGCTCAGGCATTAAATTTTCCTCCATATATCCGCCTAATGCCTTCGAAAGGTAAGAGTTTTCACCAGACTCCCAATAGATATGAATGAGATTTCTCTTTTCACTAGGAAATGTCATATTAACATCACGAGGGTCAAGGTAATTATCCTCAATGTAATTTGAAGGATTGAAGGAGGCCTTAAATATTTTATTTATATTGAGTTCTTTGAAAAAGTATGTACCACCACCAATAACACATAGGAAAGATAGTATGACGGAGATTCCACTTAAAGTTTTTTTAGAGAAGATTCTTCTCCCTGAACCATTCTCCTTTGTAAATACATCATAAGGAAAGCTAGTAATAAGTAAAAACATAGCAGTACTTACTACAATAGCAAAAACGGGTATATTCATAACATCGTTAAACATATCAGAACTAGCACTAAGGATGGGGGATTTTAAACTAAACAAAAGCTGTTCCGGTGTGATATCTTCCACAGAGTTAATGAACCAATGCCCAAAGAATATGAAGACAGTTCCAAGGATGAAAGCTAAAGTAGAAAGGATTCTTATAGTTCGAGTTTTCCACCTTGAATTAACTTCAGCTTTTAAGAATATAAACTTTGCTTTTAGGAGTTTCTTTACAATTAGATAGATTGTACCTAAAAGAAGAGTAAAGCAAATGTATTTAAAGTAATCCAAAGTTGTATAGAATCCACCAATAATCATTATATTCTTATTTAAAACATATCTAAGAAAACCTAGAGAAATCAGTTGGAATACTATAGTAAAGTTGAAAAGATTCTTTATAATAGTTAAAGGTTTCTTATCTTCCTTAAAAAGTAAATGGTTGGCAAAAGCCAATATTGTACCTGGTATTAAATAACTTATTGCTTGCATAAATCCTCCTTGGTATATGGAATTTAATTATAAATATTACACATGTATTTAAAAATGCTTCTAATTTTTTTTAATATCTATATGGGATATAATACTATAGTTCATAGGAATTAGGAAGTTGAAAAATTATAATATATAAGTGCTAGCTAAGTTTGAACATCTCAAATACAGCTGAATCTTATCAGCTCTAAGAAGCTTAGATGAAGCTTCAAAGATTATAATGGAAGAAGCTGAGAAGGACTTAGATTCTTTTGTGGATGAATTAAAAGGTAATAAATAAAAATAAAACAAAAAGTTGACAAAGTAGAATTTAAGGTGTTATTATATATATTAAATTATGAATGGAGGAAATATTATGAAAACTATGAAATATCAAGTTCAAATAAAATCACAACTTAATATAGTCCTCTTACTGTTAGCCGACTTAATATAGCAATTGTATATATGATTAGATAAATTTATATTTATTACTGTCATAGATGCAATTGCTCTCCGAAGTGATTGCATCTATGACGGCTAATTTATGTTTTAGAGATAGACAGCCTCATAGATTTATATGAGGCTATTTTGTATTATTTTTTAGATAAAATATGTCTCATAGATTTATATGGGGCTTTTTTTATATCCTAGGTTAAAAAGTCCCATAGATAACTATGGGACTTTTTATTTTATATATTAAAGTTTAGATCAGGAGGATTTAGAAATGGAAGAAAGTAGAGAACAGTGGGGGTCTAAGGTAGGTTTTATACTTGCAGCAATTGGATCGGCAGTAGGATTAGGTAATATATGGAGGTTTCCATATGTAGTTTATTCAAGTGGTGGAGGAGCATTTTTGATACCATATTTCTTTGCCATATTTACTGCAGGAATTCCCCTTTTAATATTAGAGTATGGAATGGGTCATAAATTTAGAGGATCTACACCACTTTCATTAGCAAGAGCTAATAAAAAGTTTGAATGGTTTGGATGGTGGTCAATAATTAGCTCAGCAATTATATTGTGTTATTATTCTATGATATTAAGTTCAGCAATGAAATATTTCACTCTTAGTTTTAATAAGGGATGGGGAGGAGACGCTAATTCATTTTTTTATAATGACTTTTTAAAATTGTCTGACTCACCTTTAAAGTTAGGTGGAATAGTTTTTGCCATGCTAATTGGAATTGCACTAATTTGGTTTATAAATTGGTTTATATGTTATAAAGGTATAAAATCAGGAATTGAAAAAATGAATAAAATATTATTACCTTGCTTACTGTTAATAATGGTAATCATAGTTGTAAGAGGAGTTACATTAGAAGGCGCAGAAGCGGGGTTAAATATATTATTTACACCAGATTGGGAGAAAGTAAAAGATCCTAAGATTTGGATTTTAGCATATGGACAAGTATTCTTTTCATTGAGTATTGCTACAGGGATTATGATGACATATGCTAGTTATCTACCTAGAAAAACAGATATAAATAACAGTGCTTTCATGACTGCATTTGCAAACTGTGGATTTGAATTTTTATGTGCTATAGGTGTATTTGCAATACTTGGAGTAATGGCAACCAGTGAAGGTATACCTGTTTCAGAGGTAGTAACCAGTGGAATTGGTCTAGCATTTATAGCATTTCCTAAGGTATTTACAATTATGGGAGTATGGGGAAATATATTAGGAGTTTTATTCTTTGTATGCTTAGTATTTGCAGGGATTACTTCATCAGTTTCATTAGTTGAAGCAATATCAGCTGCAATAACTGATAAGTTTGGATGGGAACGAAAAAAAGTTGTAACAAGTATGTGTATAATAGGATTTTTAATAAGTACAGCTTTTGCCACAAATGCAGGTTTATATTTACTAGATATTATGGATAATTTCATAAATAACTATGGTATAGTTGCAGTTGGATTATTAGAAGCTTTTGTTATTGGTTGGATAGTTAAGCCTAAAACAATAAGAGAACATGTAAATGCTATTTCATATTTTAGAGTTGGAAAATGGTGGGATTTTATTATAAAGTATGTTACACCGACACTATTATTAATAACCCTAGTTCAAAGTGTTATAACAGAGTTTAAATCTCCTTATGGAGGATATGATTTAATATCTTTACTATTATATGGTTGGGCCATTATTGCATTAGGAATTATAGGTGGGATATTAATAAGCAAGAAGCCTTGGAAGGTAAAAGATGAATCTCAAAATATAAAAAGTGAGGAATATAGTGAGGAGGTTGTATAAATGACAGGTTATGCAATGGCATTTTTAGTATTAGGAGCAACTATTCTTTGGGGAGGATTAATAGTAACATTAGTTATAAATTTTAAAAATGGAAGTTCAAGAAGTTAAGAAAGTGCATATGGAAACTTAATAAAAATATATAACAAAATAAAAAAGAGATTTGATTACTCGTATATTTATTTATATCCATAATCTCCCGCCTTATATTATAATATAAGGTGGGGGGATAAAATTATGAAATTTAAGATATTGCATACTAATGATGTTCACAGTAGGTTTGTAAATTTTGCTAAGATTACTACTAAAATAAAAGAGTTAAAAGATGAAAATACACTGATATTGGATGCTGGAGATTATCATGATTTTAAAGATGTGATGCTTCAAGGAACAGGGGGAACTGCTGGGGCTGATTTGCTTTTAGAAGCAGGTTATGAGGCTATTGCTATTGGTAACAATGAGGGCTTCGAAGGTTTAGATATGTTAAATTCCATGGTAAAGAGTGAAAGGTTGCCTTTTTTATCTTGTAACTTGGTTAACTTAAATGGAAGTAGCATTCAAGGGGTTAAAAGAAGCATAATAGCTATTAAATCTGGAGTAAGGTTCTTAATAATAGGAACATCGCCTAATTTCAAAACATTTTTTCAACTTTTAGGCATGAATACTCTTGATTATAAAGAACAGATTCAAAAAGAATTAACTTATAATAAAGGAAAGTATGATGTATGTATCTTGCTTTCACATTTGGGGCTTACTGAAGATACTGAGATAGCTAATACTATTGATGGAATAGACATTATAATTGATGGTCATAGTCATAAGTTGATGGAAGAGCCTCAATTAGTGAGAAATACTGTTATTCATATGTCTGGTTGTTATGGTGAGAATTTAGGTCTTTTGGAGTTTGAGTATGATGGAAATGTAACCAATGTTCATGGAGTAAATATCGATGTGAAGAATGTAGAGATGGATGAAAATATTCTAAAGCTCATTGATAAAAATAGAAAGATTGCAAATGCCAATCTAGGAGTATCACTTTATAGTATAGATAGGGAAATGTGGCATGATGTTGTAGAGGAAAACCCTATAACCAATTTATTGGCAGATGCTATTAGGGATGTGTTTAATTGTGATATTGGTTTAATTAATAGCGGTATCATGAATAGTGGTATAAGAAAAGGTAAAGTATCTTTTAAGAAATTGATTGAAATATGTCCATCACCACTAAATCCAACTTATATGGAGATACAGGGAAAACACATAAAGGATGCCTTGCAACAATCCTTAGATCCGGAGGTTTGCTATAAGGATGGTGCTGGGGCAGGTTTTAGGGGGAGATTTTTAGGAAGACTTCATATCTCTGGGGCTTCAATTGAACATGATGGAAATAATATTCATAGAATAATTGTAAATGGTGAAGAGCTGGATGAAGAAAAATATTATAGTGTTGCTACTTCAGATTATTTGCAAAGAGGTACTGGATATAAAGCTTTAGCTAACAATATAAACGAGAAATACAGGGTAGAATATCTTAGAATAGTACTTAGAGACTATCTGTGTAGAGATGAATTCTTGGAGAAGGCTTATGTTGATAGATGGGTTGAAATATAAAAAATCTATAAATAAGCTAGTGAGTTATGATATTGATAAAGTTATATGTTATCATGGTGGGATATATTAGTCTGATATAAAAAGTATTAAAAAGGATATAAATAACTAAATAAATTTTTTATTATTTAGATAAGAAAAAAGTAGCTACAATTAACAGAGTTAATCTGTTAATGCAGTAGCTACTTTTAAATTTATTATTTTGTATAATTGTCGAAATAACCTTGGATGAAGATTATAGGAGTTCCTTTATCTCCGCTTCCTGATGTTAAGTCAGATAATGATCCTATAAGGTCAGTAAGTCTTCTTGGAGTAGTACCTTGTGATTCCATAGATCCAACTAAATCTGACTCTTTGTTTTTAATGTATTCTGATATTGCATTCTTAAGTTCTTCACCTTTTAAATCAGCGAAGTTATTGTCAGCAAGATATTTTAATTTTATTTCATTTGGAGTACCGTTTAAGCCTGCTGTATAAGCTGGTGAAACAACTGGGTCAGCAAGTTCCCAAATCTTACCTACTGGATCTTTGAAAGCTCCATCTCCATAAATCATAACTTCAACATTTTTTCCTGTCTTTTCTTTAAGAATAGCTTGTATTTTATCAACTATTGGCTGACAGTCACGAGGGAAAAGTTTAACAGTTTCTTCTGTAGCTTTGTTTGAACCTAATAATCCATAAGCTTCATTACATCCGCTTCCGTCAATAGATTCACATAATATATTATCAAGGCTATAAACCTTTTCTCCGCCATTTGCTTTTAAAATTTTCTTAGTTCTAAATCTTGTGTGAATGTCACAAGTAAGAACGCTCTTTGTATAATTTAAGATAGTTTTAGGATTGTTTGAGAATATTACTTCACACTCAACACCATATTCTTCTATTAAAGATTTATAGTAATCAATGTAATCAACACCAGTGAAAGTATGTTTATTATATCCAAACAGATTACGGAAGTCTTGCTCTGTTAAAACATCTGTCCAAGGATTAACGCCTTTTTCATCTAACATATCTAAATCAACTAGGTGATTTCCAACTTCATCAGATGGATAGCTTAACATTAATACTATTTTCTTAGCTCCTTTTGCTATACCACGAAGGCAGATTGCAAAACGGTTACGGCTTAAGATAGGGAATATTACACCAATAGTATCATCACCAAATTTAGATTTAACATCTTTTGCTATATTATCTATAGAAGCATAATTTCCTTGAGCACGTGCAACTATTGATTCAGTTACAGTAACTATATCCTTATCATTTATAGTAAAGCCTTCAGCTTCTGAAGCTTTAAGTACACTTTCTACAACGATATCTTCGATTTTATCCCCTTCTTTAATGATCGGGCAACGAAGTCCTCTAACAACTGTACCAACAACTCTTTCCAAAATAATCTCTCCTAACAATTTAAAATTGATTTTAAATATTTCATACTCTTGTAATATACACCAATTAGTGATATAAGTAAAATAAATAGAACGAATGTATGATATAAGGAGTGCTTATATGGTTACTAAATTAGATTTATATAAGGTGTTTTGTCAGGTGGGGAAAAGTAAAAGCTTTTCAAAGGCATCGAAGGAACTTTACATGACACAGCCAGCAGTGAGTCAGGCTATAATGCAATTAGAAAGGGAGCTGGATATTAGACTTTTCAATAGAACACCAAAGGGGGTATCCTTAACCAACGAAGGAAGCCTTTTATTTGAATATGTAAGTTCAGCAATTAATTTAATCAGTGCTGGAGAAGAAAAAATATTAGAATTTAAAGATTTAACTGTGGGAGAGTTAAAAATTGGGGTGGGAGATACAATATCTAAATATTTTCTACTCCCATATTTAGAAGACTTTCATAATAGATATCCTAATCTTAAGTTTAAGATTATAAATGGTACTACCTTAGAACTTTGCGCCTTAATTAAGTCAGGAGAAATTGATATTGCAATATGTAACTTTCCAATTGATGATCCTTCATTAGAATTAAAACCTTGTGGAGAGATTAGAGATATTTTTGTTTGTGGAGAGAAGTATAAGGATTTATCAAAGGAAAAACTTTCATTAGAAGAAATGGTGAAATATCCCTTAATATTCCTGGAACCAAATTCAAACTCAAGAAAGTATGTAGAAAAGTTCATGTTATCGAAAGGAATAAAAATCTCTCCAGAGTTTGAACTTGGATCCTTTGATTTATTATTGGAGTTTGCGAGAATAAACTTAGGTATTGCTTGTGTAGTAAAGGAGTTTTCAAGGGATTATTTAGAAAAGGGATTATTGTATGAGGTTAATGTTTTAGAGGAAATACCTAGCAGAAGTATTGGTGTTTGTTATTTAAAGAGTGTTCCACTTTCATTAGCTTCCACAAAATTTGTTGAGATATTATGTGCTGCTAACTCTTCATTAAATATTTAAAATTAAGCCAATGATGTTAATAATGTCATTGGCTTAATTTATAAATCTATTTAACGACCTCTTCCCTATAGGTTGAAGGAGTCACCCCATAATGCTTTTTAAATACCTTAGAGAAATAGTTTAAATCAGAGTAACCAACCTCCGTAGCTATTTCACTTATGGATAGATCGCTTTCTTTTAAGAAGTATATTGCCTGCTCCATTCGATTCTTAGCTATAAACTCCGTTAGAGATTGTCCTACCTCCTGTTTAAAGAGGGTAGACAGGTATTGTGAGGACACTGCAATATTTGAGGATATAGCTTTAAGAGTAAGATTCTTATTAAGGTTTAGGTTAATGAAGTGAATTGCTTCCTTGATAATTGGTGAATAGTTTAGGGTTGAGTCCTTTTTTACCAGGTTACAGTAATCCACTAGCATTTCATATTTCATTATGTTTGCTTTATCAATGGTGGTGAGGTTACCAATTTTGTTCATGTAGCTGCTGCTAAGGTGATCTATATAGTTTGGATGAACACCACTTTTTTGAATAGCTCTACGAAATAGGGTGTTTTCTACAATGAGAAAGTTCTTTTTCGTGTTAAGGGTGTCAGGGTATTTCTTTATATTATAGGGTATATTGATGAGGTTAGCAGCCTTTTCTAAATCTCCTTGAGCTACATAGTTTAGAAGTAAATCTTCAGCTTCATATCTTTGCTTTATTACATCTGTAAGGAGTTCTTCCTTATTCCTCTTATGAAGCAGTGAATCCTTAAGTAGCCTATTATTAATATGAAGAGTGCTGATTGGAATTACCTTCATATCCTTAAGGTAGTAAGTATTAATTAAATAGCTGAAAACATGATAAAGTCGTTCAAAGGTTATAATATTTAACTCTTGGTAATAAGCGTTGAAGTTTTCCAGCTTCTCTTGGTCTATGTTATTTTTCTCAAGAATATTAGCAACTGTATCTGTAGTGACCTTAGAGGTCAAAAAAGGACCAATGGCAAAAAATCCTTCATTATTGTCCAGCTTTAAAACACAGTAATGTAGATTGAAGCTGTCACAGACACTATAAATGGTATTTTCCTCTATTGAATTTAAAATTCCTCCAAATAATATATGATTAATATTCTCCTCGATTTCAGTAGGACGAAGGACGGATACTAGGTGTCCCTCTGGTTCTAGCTTCGGTGATATGTAAAAGGCAGAAATATTAAGTAAGGTTCCTATCATTTTTGAATAGCTTTTAATAGAAGCTATATGATTATTATTTTCCATTGTTGTCTCCATTTTCATTTCTAAAGAAAACTCCTTCTTATTTTTCAAAGGAGTAAGTGAATGTCCAAATCAGAGCTTTGGATATTCACTTATTATATTTTTAATATATTATAAGCTTTTAAAAAAGTAAAAACAATAAGATGGCAGCTTCAAATCATAAGTAATTATTACGATATATCCTTTATTTTTTACTCACGAAGGTGGAGTTATTTTCTGTATACTTACTCATAGGTAGGGCTTATTGGTTATTAAAATGAACAAATGAGCTAATTTTATATGAAGGTTGTGATGAACATGAGAAGAGTAGAATCGTTAAATAAAAGTTGGGAATTTACGAAAACACCTATGGCGAAGGTGAAGGAAAACCTTGAGGGCTGCACTTGGGAAAACATAGACTTACCTCATACCTGGAATGCATTTGATGGACAAGATGGTGGTGCAGATTATCATAGAGGCTGCTGCACCTATGTTAAAACTATGGATTTCTCAAAGCTGGAGAAGGATAAAAAATACTTTGTTGAGTTCCAAGGCGCAAATCATGTTGCTAAGGTTTATTTTAATAATGAATATTTAGGAATTCACAAGGGTGGATTTTCAACTTTCCGTTTTGAGTTAACAGCATATATAAATTGGGATGGCGAAAACCTTCTAGAAGTTGAGGTTGACAACAGTGAAGGATTACAAGTATATCCACAACAAGCAGACTTCACTTTCTATGGTGGAATTTACAGAAGTGTTAATTTAATAATCGTTGAAGAAAGTCATTTTGATTTAGAAATGTCAGGTAGCAAGGGAGTTTTTGTTACTCCAGTGGTTGAGGATTTAAACAGCTGTGAGCTTCGCATCGATGCCTTTGTTAAGGGGGCAAAGAAGGGCCAACAGGTTAAGGTTACTATTTGTGATAAAGAGAATAAAGAAGTAAGCAGTTTTATGTTCCCAGTAGAGAAGGGGAATGGTACTACTTCTATAGTAAATCCACATTTATGGAATGGTAGAAAGGATCCTTATTTATACTTAGCAATAGTTGAATTAATTGAAGGTGAAGAAGTACTTGATAAGTTGAAGGTTCCTTTTGGAGCACGTAAATATTCTGTAGATCCAGAGCAGGGATTTATATTAAATGAAGTTCCCTATCACTTACATGGAGTTGCAAGACATCAGGATAGACTCAATATGGGATGGGCCATTGGAGAGAAAGAGCATAAAGAGGATATGGAGCTGATAAAAGAGGTTGGAGCAACTACTATTCGTTTAGCACATTATCAGCATGCGGATTATTTTTATGACCTATGCGATGAGGCAGGAATGGTTTTATGGGCAGAAATTCCTTTCATTTCTGTATTTATGAATACTGATGAAGCTAAAGAAAATACATTATCTCAAATGAAGGAGCTTGTGGTTCAAAACTATAACCATCCATCAATCTGTTTCTGGGGTATATCTAATGAAATTAGTGTAGGAGGAGAAACTCCAGAATTAGAAAACAACTTAGTGGAATTAAATAGTCTTTGTAAGAAATTAGATCCAAATAGAATAACTACAATTGCTAATATGAGTATGACACCAATAGATAGTAACCATAATCATATTACTGATATTGTATCTTACAATCATTACTTTGGATGGTATGGCGGAGATGTTAATCAAACAGCAACCTGGTATGACATGTATCATAATGCAAATCCAAGTATTCCAATAGCTATTAGTGAATACGGTGCAGAAGCAGTGCTTACCTGGCATAGTGATGAGCCAAAATGTAAGGACTACACAGAAGAATATCAAGCACTATACCATGAAAAAATGTTAGAGATATTAGAAGCAAGACCATTTATCTGGGCTTCTTATATGTGGAATATGTTTGACTTTGCAGCTGATGCAAGAAAAGAAGGCGGAGTAGAAGGACGTAACAATAAGGGGTTAGTAACCTATGGAAGAGATGTTAAAAAGGACTCTTTTTATGCTTACAAGGCTTATTGGAGCGAAGAAGCATTTGTTCATATCTGCAGCAAGAGATATGTAGACAGAGCTTCAGATAAAATAAATGTTAAGGTTTATTCAAATTGTGCAGAAGTAACCTTATTAGTAAATGGGGAGACATTAGGAACAAAATCAGCGCATAAGGTATTTGTATTTGAGAATGTACCACTAAAGGCTGGAGAAAATGTAATTAAAGCTATAAGCGGTTCTTGTGAGGATGAAGCTACTTTTGTTAAAGTAGATAAGCCAAATGAAAGCTATGTTTTAGTGGAAGAAGATAATGGTATGGAAGGGGTAAGAAACTGGTTCTTAGATTTATTACCTGAGGATACAAAACCTACGGAGTTAGAGTTCCCAGAAGGCTATTACTCAATAAAGGATACTTTCGATGACATTCTGAAAAACAAGGAAGCAACAGCTTTCGTTGCAAAAATCATGGATGTAATGATAGCAAGTAAAACAGATGCAAGTGAAGATATGTCAGACGAAGAGAAGCTAATGATGGTTAGAAGCTTAAGTGTTGAAACTATAGTTGATTTCCTTGCAAGCAAGCTTCCACCAGACTCAAAATTCATTGTTAACCATACATTAAATAAAATAAAGAAATAAGTATTGCAGATTATATTAAATGGGAAGTCCAAAGAAGGACTTCCCATTTATTTTTCATTTAATTTAATTAATTACAAATATATTTAATTTCCTTTAGTTTTAATATATATTATATTGTCATTATCAGGTTTTTCAATGGAAAGAGCTTTTAAAACATCTTCATTTACTATTATTTCAGTTTCATCTAACAAAGCTACAGGCATATCAGATATTTCCTCACCTTCTAGAACTTTAATGGCAAGTTCCCCAGTTTTATATCCTAATTTCTCATAGTCTATACCTTGACATGCAAGGGCTCCAGATTCTACGGAGCCAGATTCAGAAGCTATTACTGGTATCTTATTATCAGTAGCTATTTTTGAAACTATTGGCATTGAAGAAACGATTAAGTTATCTGTAGGAACATACAAAACATCTACATTATTAACTAGGCTAGACATGGCCTGGTTGATTTCGTTTGAAGTAGAAACCCCTTTTTCTACAACTTTATAATTATTTTTGGCTGCATATTCTTTTAACATTTCAACCTGTATTTCTGAATTTACTTCGCTGGTATTATATAAAACACCTATAGTTTTTGCGTCTGGTACAAAGGTTTTAATTAATTCTAGGTTTTTATCTATAGATATATAGTCGGATGTACCTGATATATTTCCCTGAGGTTTGTCCATAGATTTTACTAAACCAGCAGAAACAGGATCAGTAACAGCAGTTATTAAGATAGGTATATCTTTAGTAACATTATATGCTGCCTGTGCCGATGGAGTGGATATAGCAAAGATTAAATCTTTTTTATCAGATAAAAACTTGTTTGCAATAGTTTGAGTTGTAGGTAAATCATTTTGAGCATTTTGGTAATCAATTTTTATGTTTTCACCATCCTTATAGCCATTATCTTCTAAGGCTTTTATGAAGCCCACTCTAGAACTATCTAAGGATGGATGTTCTACTAATTGAGTAATACCAATTGTTTTAATACCATCTTTTGAGGCAGCTCCATTATCATTATTATCTTTGGAACAACCAGTAATTAAAGCTGTAGTTGCTAGTCCTACTAAAATTATTTTTATTAATTTACTTTTTATCATCATAATATAATCCTCCTAAATTCCATGAATACATGTTCATATATTCATATGTTTTTGTAAATTGGTGCGTTGATTTTTAGATACTTGTACAAATTAAGTTATATTTTATACTGCATATTCAAATTTCTCTAAGATATCTTCTATAGCAAGGCTTGATTTTTCTTCACCGCTAATATCTAAAATTACTTCTCCTTTATGAAGCATTATAAGTCTATCTCCATATTCAATAGCATGCTTTAAATTATGAGTTACCATCAGTGTGGTTATGTTTTTTTCTTTAACAATTTTGTTAGTCAAATCTATGATTTCATTTGAGGTTTTAGGATCTAAAGCAGCTGTATGTTCATCAAGAAGTAGAATCTTTGGATTTGTAATGGTGGACATAATAAGCGAAAGTGCTTGTCTTTGACCTCCTGATAGATATTTAACTTGAACATCTAAATATTTTTTTAAATCAAGTGATATATCCTCCAATAAGTTTTCTATATCCTCAGTTTTGTGACGAAGACATTTTTTTAGGTTTAGCAAACTTCCTTTATTTAAAGCTAAGGATAAATTTTCTCTAACTGTCATGGAAGGGCAGGTACCTAAGCTAGGATCCTGGAATACTCTGCTGATTAGTTGAGTTCTCTTATGCTCTGGCAGCTTTGTTATGCTATTCCCATCCAATAAAATATCTCCATGAACTTCATTTATAAATCCTGAAATAATATTTAGTAAAGTAGATTTACCTGTACCATTACTTCCGATAATGCTGACGAATTCACCTTTATTTATAGTTAGTGAAAGGTCTTTGAAAACAGTGTTAGAAGAGCCATATGGATTGTTGAAGGTTTTTGAAATATTTTTAATTTGTAACATGTGCTACGCCTCTTTTCTTTGAAGTTTTATAATTAGTACTTTTGTTAGCAAAGATATTTATATTACTAACACTCAAGAATAAAATTATTACTATGGAAGTCATTAGCTTTAGGTTATTTGGACTTACTATACCTAAATTTATTGCAAAGTAAATTGTAAATTGATATATGAAAGCTCCAACTAATATAGCTGTTGTTGACTTAATGAATACAAGTCCTTTGAATAAGGATAGACCAATTATAATTGATGCTATTCCAAGAACTAGGGTACCAATACCCATATTTACATCAGCAAAGCCTTGGAATTGGGCCAATAAGCTGCCGGATAAGGAAACAAGACCATTGGATAACATTAACCCTAAAATCTTTATAATATCAATATCAACTCCTAGGGATTTAACCATTTGAGGGTTATCACCAACAGCTTTCAAAGTATATCCAAGACCAGTATTTAAGAATAAATCTAAGATAATCTTGCAAGCAAGTACAACTAATATAGCTAGTACTACTGGAGAAATTTTAATATTAAATAGGTGATTGTAGCTAAATAATGGAACATTTGATTTTCCCATTATTCCTAGATTAATAGAGTAAAGCATACCCATAACTAAAATACCTGAAAGTAAGTTAGAAATTTTGAGCTTAATGTGTAAAACCCCAGTAATAAAGCCTGAAATCAAGCCACATATCAGGGCAAGTATAGTTCCAAGCACTGGAGAGATGTTATTAGTTAAAGCAAAAGCAATAACTGCTCCACCTAGTGCAAAGCTTCCATCAACAGATAAGTCGGGGAAGTCTAAGATCTTATAGCTGATATAAATCCCTAATGCCATGATTGATAAGATTAGACTTTGTGTTGCTACAGATATAATTCCTGTCATAAAAAACACTCCTTAAAAAATTTATTTTGTATAGAAACCAAACATTGTGAGCTATCAATTTTTATATTTGCAAACCAAAACCACAAAGGGAATGCTGGTGCAACTACATATGTATATAAAAAAGCCACATAGTATATTTTCTATGTGACTTTATATAGGTATGAAAAAAAGCCACATAGTTTAGTTTCTATGTGACTTTATCTTGGTATATAAAAAAGCCACATAGTTCAATTTCTATGTGGCTTTATACTTGGATATAAAGAAAAGCCACATAGTATAATCCATGCGACTTTAAAAATGGTAATAATGAATAACATTATAAACAATATAGCCAACACAGATACAATCCCATTTACTAGTAAGTCTTAAGGGGTTTGCATCCATGTTAAATTTAATCAAATTTATAACTTGGTACAAACCCTATATAAATTGGCTACAGAAACTAAATCGTGCTTGTTTGTTTATTAAAGTATTCATAATTACCCTCCAGTTTTATTTTATAATTTCAAATGTTTGGTTCTCTTGTAATTTAATAAGAGTATACTCCATTAATTTTTATACGTCAACATAAAAAAGAAAATTTTATAAAAATATATTTATTTTAGTTTTAAAGTAATATATGGTTAACTAAGTAATATAAAAGAAAATTGAGAATGTATTCAGCAATAAACATCAAATTAATTTTAAAGTTTTTTGTAACGAAAGGGAGCCTCGAGAGTCTTATTTATGAAGGGGGATGAGTATGGAGGATTTTAGTGAACTTTATGAGCTATATTTTAAAGATGTATATCGATATATACTGGCTATTTCAAAAGATAGTGCTATAGCTGAGGAAATTACTCAAGATGCATTTTTAAAGGCTTTAAAGCAGATAAGAAAATTTAAAGGCAGGTGTAGTATTAGGGTTTGGATTTGTCAGATTGCAAAAAATTCATATTATACATATGTAAAAAAAAGAAAAAACTTAAGTAGTCTTGAGGAAGTTGAAATCAGCACTGAAGTGAGCTTAGATGAAGAAATTATAAGACAGGAGAATTTATTAGAAATAAATAGAGAGTTTAATAATTTAAGTGAGCCCTATAAGGATGTGTTTTATCTTAGAATATATATGAATTTATCCTTTGCTGAAATAGGAGAAGCTTATGAAAAGAGTGAGAGCTGGGCAAGGGTAACCTATCATAGAGCAAAATTAAAAATAAGAAGTAAGGTTGTGGAGGGATAAGAGATGAATAAATCAAATTGTGAAATCATAAGAGATATATTACCTTTATACGTAGATAGTGCCTGCAGTGCTGAAAGCAGGGTTTTTATAGAAGACCATATAAAAGAATGTGAGGAGTGTAAAAAACTGCTTAAGTTAATGCAGCAAGAGGAGTATATACCTAAAACAGAGTCAGTAAGTGAAGATAAAGGTGTAGAAATCCTTAAAAAAGTAAATAAGAAGATTGTGAGAAAACAGATAATAATTGCAGCAATAACAGCTATTATATTTGGTGGTATATGGGCATATTTCTTTATTTTTGAGACTAATAATCCTTACAAAAACAATTTTGGTGCAGAAATAAGTAATGTAGAGGATATTATGTACTATTTTAAATATGCTTTCTTCCCATATATAGTATTATTTATTGTGGTAATAGCTAATTTCTTTAAATTTATGTCACTTAGAAAATCTGGTGAAAATTCAACTCCAAAGGCCTTTAGTGGAGTAGATTTAGTAATAGATGTTCTTTGCGGAGTAGCTATGGGAGCAGGTCTGGTGTTCCAAGGAGTCCTTGCTGATAATAATGCTACTGGATCTGCAGGCTGGTGCAGTGTGCTACTAATAATTTCACTAATAAGCTTTATAATCTTTATTATTAATTTTGGGATGTTTGTAAAGAGAAATTCAGCTGAAAAGTAAGATGTTAAATAAAAACTGTATTTAAGGCAGAAATATATATTATAATTTAATAGGAGGTGTTGCCATGTATACAGTAGGACAAGTTGCAAAGTTTTTAGGAATATCACGAGATACTTTAAAGTTCTATGAAGAAAAGAATTTAATTAATCCAAAACAGGATGAAGAGAATGGTTATAGAAAATACAATATCATTGATATCAATGAAATATTAACTGTGAATTTCTATAGAGATATAGATATAGAAATAAAAAAGATACAAGAAATTAAAAAAGAGGAAAGCTTAGATACAATAGAAGCTATATTAGAGGAAAAGGAAAGAAACCTTGAGGAAGAAATAGCATATAAGCAGCTGCTGCTAAATCGTGTTAAGAGGATTAAAGAGGATTGCAAATCCATTGAAGAGTGCTTAAATAAATTTACTATTAAGGAAATGAAGCCTATAGTAGTAACTAGTGAAATAACAATGAAAGAGGATTTTGGAGAAACATATAGTGAAGTATTAAATAAATATGATTATTCCACTAGGATAAAAAAGGCAGTGAATTTATCAGGGGTATCAAGAATAGTTTATTTTAACAAGGACACTGTGACAAAGGAAAGATATATTTTCTATGAAAAATTAGAAAAAGCTGTGGATGAAAAAAGAGAGATAATTTCTTATCCAAAGTGCATTTATATAGTAATAACAGTTCCTATTGTTTGTGATGGAGATAATATTGATGAGAATATGGCGACTTCTATTACAGATACAGCTAAGGAACTAGGATATGAAACCCAGGGAATTGCCTTTGTAAATTTATTATTTAATGGATATAAAGGTGGACAAAATGTTCAGTATTTAGAGATATATGCACCGGTAAAATAATTAGGAGTTAAAAGTTAGTCGATAAAGAAGAAAAGTGGTATTAGCCACTTTTTTTATTTTTTTGAAAAAAACTATTGACCTGGGAGTTACTCTCACCTTTAAAGTTATAGATGCAAAGAAAAAATATTCCAGATTATTTAAGGAGAGAGTTTAATGATGAATATATTAGAAGTTAAAGATTTAAAGAAAAAATATACTGATAGCTATGTAGTTAAGGGGATTTCCTTTGAAGTTAATAAAGGTGAGATTTTAGGACTTTTAGGTCCAAATGGAGCAGGAAAAAGTACAACAATAAATATTCTTTCAACAGCGCTAAAAGCTACTGATGGAAAGATAAAGTTTATGGATAAAGAAGTTTTAGATAATAAATTGCAGTATAAAGCTTCACTGGGGATAGTGCCTCAAAGTTTAGCAATATTTGAAAATATACCTGCCATTGAAAATGTAAAATATTTTGCCAGCTTTTATGGATTAAAGGGAGCTGAGTTAAAAAGAAAAGCAGAAGAAGCACTGGAGATGGTAGGACTATTAGATAGAGCTAAGGATTTACCAAAAACTTATTCTGGTGGGATGAAAAGAAGATTAAATATAGCTTGTGCCTTAGCCCATGAGCCAAAGCTTTTAATTTTAGATGAGCCTACAGTTGGCATTGATCCTCAATCAAGAAATCACATTTTAGAATCTATTAAGACACTAAGAGAAAGAGGAACAACTATTATTTATACAACTCACTATATGGAAGAGGTTGAAGCTCTATGTGACAGAGTTCTTATTATGGATCAAGGGCTTATTATTGCAGAAGGAACCTTGAAGGAATTAAAGAAAAGTGTTGAAGAAAGTGCAGTTTATAATATTTCTGGAGAAGGAATTAAAAATGTAGATAAAGCCATATTTGATTCGGTTGAAGGCATAAATAAGGTTGAAGTAAGTGATTCATTAATAGTAAGTACCAAAAAAGATTGTAGCAACTTAGATAAAATAATATTAAAGCTTATTAATGAAAAAGTGAAAATCAAAAATATAGTTACTGAAGAGCAAAATTTAGAGACTATATTCTTAAATATAACTGGAAGAAATTTAAGGGATTAGGTGAGGTAGATGAATATAGTTAATATGATAAAATTTCAGCTTAAATTAATATGTAAGACGCCAGTTATGTTTATGATGTATTTTGTTTATCCAATTCTATTAACAGCAATCATAGGATATTTAACTCAAAGTAATTTTGGAGGAGGGATCTCCTCCTATGAATATTATTCAATTGGCATGATGATTTTTATTTTTACGAGCTCAGGACTTATTAGTTCCTATAATTTTCTTGATGATAATATAAAGCAAGGAAATGTGAGAACCATGTTTGCACCAATTAAGAAGTTAGGAATATATTTATCTCAGATAATAAGCGGTACTATATATTCCTCTGTGGCCATTGTAGTAACGATGTTAATTTTTAATTTGCTATTTGGTGTGAATTATAATGGTAATGGAATATTGATTTGCATTTCTTTTATAATTTTATGTTTTATGTCCAATGCTTTAGGAATGTTTTTGTGCACAACAATAAACCATGTTGGCATGGTAAATGTAGTGTTTAATCTTGTACAGGTTGTTTTATGTGTATTAGGAGGAGCCTTTTTTTCTTTGGAGGTTTTAGGGGAAGTACCAGCCATGATATCAAAGATATCACCAGTAAAGTGGTTTATGGATGGTCTTTTAAACAGTATGTATGATAATAATAATTTCATTCTTTTTGTAGCAATAGGAATTAACATTATTGTTGCTATTATGCTTATTGGATTAACCTATAAAACCTTTAAAATTGAAAAGTATTTATAAAGGGGAGCGGACTATGAGAAATATATTATTAGTAATGAAAAATAATTTATATAGATTCACAAAGGAAAAAGGAATGATGGTCATGATAATTGTAGTAATGCCCATTATAATTTCCATGGGAATATATTTTAATGGCGCTGATAACATAAAAGGAAAGCTAGCTGTTGTAGGTGCGAGGTCAGAACAGCAGGAGATTATTAAAGATTCCCTGAAGGATAATGGAAAAATCAAGGTGGAATTTCTTGAAAAGTCCCCAAGTAAGACGGAGCTTATAAAGGGCGTTTACTTAGCTGAAATAAGCTTTAAGGAAAGTGAGCCAAAAGTAATTTCTTATGGAAAAGAAGATATACAAAAGGCTTTAGAAGCAAGCTTAAAGGGTGAAGTTTATGTTAGTGAAGAGGATAATGACACAGTACAAGGAAAAATAATTGGATTTTTAATAATGTTCTTGTTTATGGGAGCTGCCACCATGGTTATGGACTTTTTCTTAACCGATAGAGCAAATGGCACCTATACAAGGGTGTTAAGTGGAAAAATATCTTACTTTCAATATATTACAGGTCAAATGATCTACTCACTAATAATTTTAAGTATACCAAGTACAGTATGGGCAGTTTTAATATTAAAAGTGTTAAATATTAATTTGGATATCAGCTATTCATTATTGACTTTTCTGTTACTCCTAGTTGGAATATTGAGCAGCAGCTTTGGCATGTTTATATCAACAATTTTTAAAGATAGAACATCAGCATCAATGGGAGGCTCTATAATTGTTATGATAACTTGTCTTTTAGGAGGCTGCTTAATTAATTTTAAGGATACTAATAAGGTTATTGGGTTTATCAGAGATATTATTCCTCAAAAGAGATTAATAGATCTATCTAACAGCTTTAATACAGAAGATTTGTTATTTGTAATTTGCGCTATTTTAATTTTCATTTCAATAAGTGTAATTTTAGGGAAAAGACAATATGAAAATGGAGATTTTGTAGGGTAAGAATATTAATTTATCCATGTCAGTAAAACCCACTAGTTATTGAAATGTGAGAATAACTAGTGGGTTTTTTACTATTATTTTAAGTTATTAACTTCTTTTAGAAGCTTTTCAAGTTTTTCTGTGGATACAATTCGCTCATTACACTTCTCGGAATCTAAGCATATGTGAAAGCCTATGGATTTATAGCTATCTTCACTAGGATTGGAGGTTTTGCAGATAGAGGAAACTGTGGCTACTTCATTTTCTACACCTATGTGATTGCAAAGGGCACATATATTAGTGGTGTTGGAGTTTAAGTTTGATAATTTGCAGGTCATACCAATAAATTTGTTATTCATATTATAGACTACAAACAATTTTTTTGTAGCTTCATCAATCCAGCTTAAATACACTTTTCTTGATTTCAGAGCTTCTTCAGTTGGCAATTTTAATTTCTTTTCTTTTTTAAATAATTTAGTAATTTGTGAATTGGTGATACTTGGCATACCAGATACATATTCATTTAAGTCAGCTAAATACTTATCAATGTGCAAAGGGTCAGTTAGCTTGCTAATATCAAGAAGTGCTTTTTCTTCTTCATCTAGACTTTGGAAAAGGCTTAATATTTTACCTTGAATATATAATTTATTAGTTTCAACAATATTAGCATCCACACAATTTCTTAAGGTATTATTTAAATCGCTTAAACATTTTAATATATAGTTATACTCATGTTTTTTTATAAAAGATTTCATAGAAATTTACACCTCTTCTTCAATAAATGAGAGTCCAAATTCTTGATTTGGATCCTCTAGTTTACTCCACCAAAGAATATGAGTAGGAGTTTTATGTATGTATAATTTTATTAGGTATATTAGAAGTATAGGTAAGTTATATTTAGAAATTATACGCAATAAAAACTATATTTAACAAAAATTATTATAAGTTTATTATTAACTAGCTAAATAAAAAAGATGATTATTATCACTCCAATTGAAAGTAATAATAATCATCATGATAAAGTAATAATAATCATAGCTAAAATATATTACATGTTCATACTCACTTTATTTATAAAGCTTATTTTAAATAAAGCTGATAACTTTCCTTGGACTTCATTAGTGAAAGGATATCATATTTTAAAATAAGCATTCAATCTAATTAATGATTCTGTAATGATTATGAGCATATACGCTTTTCTTGACCTATTATTCTTCTTATACTTTTTTCAGATAGATAATACTCTTCGGATAAAGCATTAATGGTAGCTCCACTAAGGTATTTTTGGTAAATTTCATTATTTCTCACCTTAAGGCTAGTTCTTATACCACTATTCTCTCCCCAAGCTTTATGATTTTCATTTTTTCTTGGTATATAAAGATATTTTCCATCTACATATTTTTGTATCATTTTAACAAGTTCTTCTGGTAACACTTCTTGTGCTTTCTCATATTTCATGTCCTTGCTCCTTTACATTCATTATAAAATTAATGCAAAGAATACTAAAAAGCTATGTGTTACAGAACCTAAACATGTACGCATCTCAGCTAAATTAACAACTTAGGCTCCAGACAAGGCATAGCTGACTTTGTTGTAGTCTTTGCAAGGAGCAAGCTGATTTACAGCTGAATGTTTTATAAACTTTCATAAAAACACCCCCAATATACAAGGTTTATTATAGCATATTTTAAATTTGGAAATAAAGTTATAGTTAAATTATCTACTATGATAAAGTGAAAATGTGCGAAGGTATATTTGAAGATCTTAAGTTAGGTGATAATTAGAAGGAGCTAGTTAATATAAGTACTGAGGAGTAGATTAATGAACGGTGAGAAGAAACTTTTAGATTCAAAGAATGATGTAGTACTTCAAATGGAAGGATATGTTCACCCGTAGAATCTACGGGTGAACAATGCTTATATTTGCTTTTCTTGCTTGACTACATAAATCCTTAGTATTAAGAGTGTAACTTTTACCGTCTTTGATAAAATGAGTTCCACATTGCCTAAATTCAAAATTGACACCTTTTGCAATGCATTGCTCTCTAAGGGATAATACCCAATCATAATTTAGGGGTCTTGCATTTTTATCAGATTCACCACCAACTACAACTAATTCAATATTATCTAGATATTTTTCAATATTTATAGCTTCAATCAGTGGTTGACAGATTACATTTTTGTGCTTTATTGGCATATTTGAAAATAAAGCCAATCTAAAATTAGCTCTGTCTTGATTTTCAATGGTGCAGCCAATGGTGACATTATCATAGCCTGTGCCCCAGTCATCGGGAATACACTTAAGAAATCTTTCTATTCTTTTTGTGAGAAAAATAAAGTTTAAATCTGATCGTTCTTTTATCATTTCCAAGCATTCCGCTCTCCACTGATCTCCTTCTTCAATAAGAAAATCCGTGGAAAAGCATAAATATACAGTTTGACCAGCTTTTATTTTATACTCACCTTTTTTATTTTTAGCAATAGGGGAATAGAAGTTATCAGTTTTTACTATGTTATTTGTATCCACATTTCTTTTAATATCACCTTTATGAATATAACAGTATTTACAGCCTTCACTATGTTTATGACATCCACGCCAAGGGTTCCACATTGCCATAATAACACCACCTAAAAATTAAATTTCTTTTTTTGAAACTGGAATCCAAACTTCATACTTTGAGTTTTCAGGGTCTGCATTTATATATACTTCAATGTCTGGTGCATCTGCATATTCATAACCAGAGGTTGGAAGCCATTCAGTTACAATTCTTTGTTCTAGCGCTTGTATAGATTGAGCATGGCCTTCTCCATAAAATATTGCCCAGGTACCTGCTGGAACAATAAATTCTTCTAAAGTTGAATCTATTGACTTAGTACTTGCAACTCCAATGTAGTATCTCCAATTATTAGCTTCGTTACAGGAACTTATACCTAACATACCAATAAGAGGTGTATCCATCATGGTGGCAAGTTTTGGTATTGTTCCATTCATTGCAGCTGTAGCCCAAATTTTAGGAACAATTTCAAAGTTTTTTCAAGTTCAGTTTCCAATGGTTCAGAAATACCAATAATTCTAAAGGCTTCCTTCTTTTCAATTCGGTAATTCAATTCACTATCTCCTTTTATTGTTATTTTGAAGCTGATAGGTGGAAATGCCTTCAAGATAGTACCTTCTTTTTTGGCTTCTGATGGTGATATACCATGTACACTTTTAAAGGCTCTGTTAAATGCAGTTGGTGAATCATATCCGTATTTAAGAGAAATATCTATTACTTTTTCATTACCACTTTGTAAATCAACAGCTGCTAAGGACATTCTTCTACGTCGTATGTACTCTGACAAAGGAATATCTGCTATATATGCAAACATCCTTTGAAAATGATAAGTTGAGCAGCATGCAATTTTTGATACTTCTTCTAAATTAATATTTTCTATAATGTTTTCTTCAATATAATTGACTGCACTATTTAATCTTTCTATCCATTCCATAAATCAATCTCCTAACAATAAAATACTTTATATTATTTATTTAAACCTCTCTTTTTCTGAACCATAAAGAGAGATAATATAAAAATTTATTTTTCTATTTCATTGTATCATAGAAATAGTAGATAGGAATAAAATCACTTGTAAGTCTTGTTATGAAGAGTGCAAAGGAGGTTACCATTGATGATAACTTCTTTTTTTAGGGAGCACCGGTTGCAATAGTGGTGGTAACAAAGGATAAAATAAGTGGCTCTCTTGCAGCAAATATGGCGTTAATGGTAGAGGCTAATGGACTAGGTATATTGTATAGCGGCTTTTTTACAGTGGTGGCAGATAATTCACCAAAGTTATGCAAACTTTTAAATCTAAAGCAGAAGGGGAGCGTTGTAACAACCTTGGTGCTAGGATATCCAGCTGTGACATATAAACGTACTGTGCAGAAAGAGGCTGCGGTTGTTAGATATTTATAAGGGGAGGAGAGGTATATGGAAAAAGAATGTCAGGAGAGATTAAAGGAAATAACGTTAAAGTTTAAAACCTGCAGTAAAGCTATTGCTGCTATTGGTGAAGAGGATGAAAGAAAAGGTGAATAAAGCATATAAAAAATTACGATATAATGTGTTTAAAGTAGTAGCCTCAAAAAACTAAGCTGTTTAAAAAATTAATATTTTACAAAAGTGAGTATATTACAAATAATTTATGAGTCAATATAAAAATATTAAAAAGCTTATTTGATAATATATAATTTTTTATGTTGACTGATACCCAAGGGATTACCTTAACATATAAAGAGAGGTGATAACATGTTAATAAATGAAGTTTGTAATTTAACGGGATTAACTAAAAAGGCTATTTCTTATTATGAAGCACAAGGATTAATAGATATAGAAAAAAGCATTAATGGATACAGGGAATATTCAATGGAAGCTGTGGCTCTATTAAACCAAATTTCTTTATATAGGAAATTGGATATTGGAATTAAGGATATCAAAATACTGCTTAGAACTGAAGATAAAGCAAAAATACTTAAGAATATCATTGAAGAAAAACAGAAAAAAGAAATGCAGATAAAGATGCAAAAAATATATCTTGATAAAATCATAAATAATAATTTCAATGATGAGTATATTAAAGAACTCAATGAAGAAATTATAGAGACAGAGAAAAATAACGGAGAATTTATAAAAAGAGAATTGGTTAGAGCTTTTCCAAGTGGACTTGGAAAATATTTAGCTCATCATTTTGGGCCATATTTAAATGAACCTATGGATACCCTTGATAAATATAAAGCCTGGTTAAATATTGTTGAATTTTTAGATAATGTTCCAGAAATAAAAATCCCTAAGTTTTTTGAAGCTGCCTATGAGAATACAACGGATGAAATGCAAAAACAAATAGCTGAAGGGGTAAAGGAAGAAATAAATAATATGTTAAAGGCTGAAGGTGAAGAGTTAGAAGCCTATAAGAAAAAAATCCTTGAAAGTATTGAGAAGCAAAATGATAAATCCTTATTAAAGCTTATGAACCCATTTAATAAGTTTAAAAAGGAGTTAAATGAGTTTTTCACCAGTAGTGGCTATTACGATATTTTTATTCCAAGCATGAAGATATTAAGCAGTGAATATGCAGAGTATCACAACAACCTTATGGCATTGAATGAATTGATGTGCAAGGAACTTGGGATTAAGTATGATGAAAATATGAGGATAGTAAAAATTTAAAGATGCAGAGGGTGTAAATGTATTTGGTGAAGAAAGAATAAATTATTAGTGGAAGCTTGCGTAGTTGACGAATCAATAAATTATATGTTTAAATATTATTTATTTCATTAATTTGGAGGGACATATAATATGGAGTTATTAAAGTTTTTAGGAGCGCCACTTATAGGTGCATTAATTGGATACTGCACAAATTATATAGCAGTTAAAATGTTATTTCGCCCATTAAAGCCAGTGAAATTTGGAAAGGCAACACTGCCATTTACACCAGGAATTATTCCTAAGAGAAAGCCAGCGTTAGCAAAGGCTATTGGAAACATGGTCGGAAATTCTTTAATTGGGGAAGAGGAGATAAAAGGGATACTGACATCTGACAATATGAAGGAAGCAGTGGTATCAAGTATTTCTGGTGCCATTGAGAACAACATAAAGGAAAAATCTATAAAGGATATGGTGTCCTTTGTTGTGGATGAGCAAGGTTACACTGATAAAAAAGCAGCAGCAGTTGACTATATTTCAAACAAAATCATAGAAGGTGTTAAAGATATTGATATTGCAGGAATAATAGTGAAAGAGGGAACAACTGCAATAAAAGGTATGGGCGGTATGTTGGCAATGTTTGTAAATGAAGCCATGATTGCTTCCATTGCAGAGCCCATAGGAGCTAAGGTGGATGAGTACATATTAATCAATGGAAAAGATTTAATTCAGTCAAAGGTTCAAGGGGAAGTAACAAACTTGGAAGAGAAGCCTTTAAGTGAACTAGTTTCCTTAGAAAATACCAATGGAATTCCAACTGTTATCGGCGAAATCTATGAGAAAATGTTAGATAAAGAAATTGGAAATATTGTTAATGCCTTTGATATCTGTGCCGTGGTAGAAAAGAAAATAAATGATATGGATATTATGGATTTAGAGCAGTTAATAATGTCAGTTATGAAAAGTGAGTTAAGTGCCATTGTTAATTTAGGTGCTTTAATTGGATTTGTACTAGGATTACTTAACTTATTTATATAAAAATAGTTATAGGCTTAAAGAGGTATTTATTTAAGATGAATTCTTTTCAAGGTATTTGAGAGAAGATGACCTTAGAATAAATATCTCTTTGTTTTTAACATAAATGATGGAGAAGTGTAGATACACTATCATGAGGAGAAAATTTAAGGTAGAATTAAAGTTGATAGATATTGTAATGGAAGAAGGCGCTAAAAATGAATAAATATGATGATGAAAATTTCTTTAATAAATATAGTAAAATGACAAGGTCAGTTTATGGATTGCAGGGTGCAGGTGAATGGCATGAGCTTAAGAAACTTATACCAGATTTAAAGGATAAAAGGGTATTAGATTTAGGCTGTGGCTTTGGCTGGCATTGTAAATATGCAGTTGATCAGGGGGCTAAGGAAGTTATTGGAATTGACTCTTCTGAAAAAATGCTGGCACAGGCGAAAAAAATTAATGAAGATAAGAATATTGAATATAGAAAAGCATCTATAGAAGAGCTTCAAGTTGAGGCTGATACTATTGATGTTGTGATAAGTTCTCTTGCCCTTCATTATGTAGAAGATTTTAAGAAGGTCTGTGAAAAAGTATATAGTGGATTGTGTAAAAATGGGTATTTTGTATTTTCTGTGGAGCATCCCATATTTTCAGCCTATGGAAATCAGCAATGGTATACAGACGAAATAGGCAAAATACTTCATTGGCCAGTAGATAATTATTTTTATGAAGGACAGAGGAAAAGTAATTTTCTTGATGAAGAAGTTACTAAATATCATAGAACCTTAACTACTTACATAAATAATTTATTGAGTACAGGTTTTGAAATTTTGAGTGTAGTTGAGCCAATGCCTCCTGAAGATATGCTTGAAAAAATTGAAGGTATGAAGGATGAATTACGAAGACCAATGATGCTTTTGATTTCTGCCAGAAAAAAATAATAATATAGATATTAGAGGAACTCATGTATAAGAAGATATGTGAGTTCTTTTTTATTTATATTGATGAAAGGATATGTTAAGTTTTAGTGATGTTTTGCCTTTAAACCTAATACTAATAAGTAAAGAAGTTTAAGGATGGGGATATTTGTGGATTGGTTAATTCCTTCAAAGAATCAAGAGGTGGAACAGTTAGCCTTTGATTTAGATGCTAAGTTTAGTATTGATGTAAATCAAATAATGTATAACAAAAGAAATAGTGAGGATAAATTAAGTTATACCAGGTATTTTTGGTCAACAATTGAGGATATAGCGAAAGATATATTTTCAGATGGAAAGCATGAATTGTGCTGGGCAGAGGATATGTGGAATGTTTTAATGTTTAATGATGTTGTAAAATATGAAAACCTCTTTAAACCCTCCTATGGGAAAAGAGAAAGAGGAGATATAATTCTATGGCTGATTGCCATGTATAATTTGTATTATGAATTCAAGGTGGCATCAGGCTTATGTAAGTTAATTAATTATGATTATTTTGATGGAGTATACTTTATTGAGGATTCCATGAAAGCTATTGGGGAATATTTAAGTGAAGGCATTATGAAAGAGGTAAACAATAAAATTGCTAAGGGAAGAATCTTAAAATATGAAGTGTTCGATATGGAAAATCAATGCTTTAATTTTGAACCAGGAGCTATTGCATATAACCTTTGTATTAAGGAAGTTTCAGAAAGGCGAAAGATTATAACTGATGCTTTAAATAAATATTGTAATGGTCCCATGGAAATTTTAAGATTTATGGAAGGTGTCCATTGGTGTGAGAATTATTTTAATTATAAGGAAAGAGAAGAAGAAATCCTAAGCCGGTATGAGGATATTAAAGCTCATATTAAAAGGGGATTATCTGTAACTTACAGGAGAGGAGATAATCAGTTTGAGTATGTTGAAGAAGAAGACACCATTGATGATATGGAAGGAGAACTTAAAGCCTTAAGGTGTGAGATGAATGAATCCATTTTGGATGGAAATGAGATTAACAGGCTCATGTGGCTGGATAATGACATGAAGTTTTAAGTCAAAGCTGTTGATACTTAAACTTAGGGGATAACCAAGTTTTTGGTCAGGGAAATCAAAGTAATAATTCATATTTTCCATGAGGTCATTTGAATATGACAGCAAGTGTATTGAGAAGAACTAGTAATAGTTCATATTTTCATGAAGACCTTCGTTTATATGAAATATATTTTCCTAGATTGAAATTTCTTATTACTATAATTACAATACTATTGTAATAAATTTGAATTAATGTAAATATATTACAGATATGCTGAAATGATATGAGGTCTGGAGAGTGATAAAAATGAAAAAGATTGTTATTATAGTATTAACTCTTGTTACAATGTTAGTATTTACTTCCTGTGGTATTTCTGCAAAATCTAATTCAGATATTAATAATGAGGAGACTTTCAAAAGTTCAGAAGAAGAAAAGTCAGATGACACAAAGGAAGATAAAGATACAGAGAACAAAGAAGCTGAATCACCATTGTCTAAGGCAGAACAATTGCTTGAAAATATGACGTTGGAGGAGAAAGTCGGGCAACTTTTTATTGTACGCCCAGATGCTTTAAATCCTAATTTAACTGAAGAGCAGATTGGAGATATAAATAGTGGTGGAGCAATCAGCCTTGATGATCAAATGAAAGAAATGATGAATAGATATCATGTGGGGGGAGTTGCTATTTTCAGCAAAAATGTTGTGGAACCAACTCAGTTAACAACCTTTATTGAGGATATGCAGCAAGAAAGTAAAGTTCCACTATTTGTTGGAGTTGATGAGGAAGGCGGAATTGTTTCAAGAATTGCAAGTTCTCCAGGGTTTGATGTTCCACAAATTGGAACTATGGAGCAAATTGGTCTTACAGGTGACAGTGAAAATGCAAAAAATGTTGGACTTATCTTAGGAGCTTATTTAACTCAATATGGATTTAATCTAAACTTTGCTCCCGTTGCTGATGTTAATACAAATCCAGCGAACATTGTTATTGGGAATCGTTCCTTTGGAAGTGATCCAAACCTTGTGGCAGAGATGGTGATTGCAGAAATTCAGGGGCTTCATGAAGCGGGGATAATGAATAGTGTGAAGCATTTTCCAGGTCATGGAGATACAAAGGGTGACACTCATTATGGATATGTATCTGTTGAAAAGACATGGGAGGAACTTAAAGGCTGTGAATTAATTCCTTTTTCAGCAGCAGTTTCTGCAAATACTGATATGATAATGATAGCTCATATTACAACACCAAATATAACGTCTGATGGACTTCCAGCCTCTCTTTCTAAGGAAATCATTGAAGAAAGACTTAGAAAGGAGTTAAATTATGATGGCATTGTAATCACAGATTCAATGTCCATGGGTGCCATTACAGAGGAATTTACTTCCAGTGAAAGTGCTGTTAAAGCAGTTTTGGCAGGGGTTGATATAATATTAATGCCAGAAAATTTTGTTGAAGCTTATAATGGCATTTATGAGGCAGTGAATAGCGGAGTTATAAGTCAGCAGCGAATTGACGAAAGTGTATTGCGTATTTTATCCTTAAAGGAGCAATATGGATTATTAAAGTAATTGTGGTATTTAAATAGAAGAGTTTCAGTGAAGGTAGTGAGGAAAGTAAGTATACCAATAATTTATTGAGACATTATAAATATAAAGTGACTAGAAAGGGATAGATAAATTATGATAGTAAATATATTATCGATTATAGTTCAGCTTATAAATATTATAACAATATTTTATATGATATTTAAAGAAAAGCGTTCTGCTAACAGCGTTGTTGCTTGGACACTGCTCTTATACATCATGCCTTACATTGGATTTATAATCTATTTATTAGTTGGACGAAAGATAAATAACAAGAAGATATACATCCTAAAAGAAGATGAAATAAAGATGTTTAAGAAATATGAAAACCATATAAAGAAAAGAGATGAATTAAATCTTCAGGAAAAAAATATAAGGATGATAAGGGCAATTGAGAATATGGGATATTTCCCATATAGAAATAATAATAAAATAGAAATGTTCTTTGATGGCAAGGATTTTTTTGATCATCTTATTGAAAGTCTTAAAAAAGCTGAAAAAAGAATTAACATTCAGTTTTATATATTTAAAAGCGATGAAATTGGTAGGTCGATTCTTAATATATTAAAGGAAAAGGCAGAGGATGGTGTTGAGGTAAGACTTCTTTATGATTCAGTTGGGAGCAGATCTCTTAACAAGGAATTTTTAAAGGATTTGAGAGCTGTTGGTGTTAAAACAGGAGAATTCTTTCCTTCCTGGCTGCGCTTCATAAACATAAACATGAACTTCAGAAATCATAGGAAAATCGTTGTTATAGATAATAGAACAGCTTTTGTCGGTGGCTTTAACGTTGGAGATGAATATTTGGGGAAAGACCCTAAGTTTGGATATTGGAGAGATACTCATATTAAGTTTAAAGGGCCTGCTGTTAAGGATTTAAATCTCAGATTTTTAGCTGATTGGAGAAGTGCCACAAAAGAAGACATTGGTTTTGAGCATGTATTAGATGGCGTGGATGAATTGAAGGAAGTTAATGAAGAACTAGAAATAAATGATGGTATACAGATTATTGCAAGTGGTCCTAATCCAAATAATTTTTTTGAAATTAAATTATCTTATTTAAAGATGATACAAAATGCGAAGGAATATGTTTATATCCAATCACCTTACTTGGTCATTGATAATAGTGTGGCTGACAGCCTAAAGCTTGCAGCAGTATCAGGGGTGGATGTAAGAGTGATGATTCCAGGTAAGGGAGACCATCCCTTCATTTATTGGGCAAATTCCGTTTATGCTGGAGAGCTTTTGAACTTTGGGGTTAAGATATACAGATATGATAAAAATGCTTTTCTACATTCTAAAACTGTGGTTATCGATGATGAAATTTGCTCCGTCGGAACAGCTAATATGGATACAAGAAGCTTTGAGTTAAACTTTGAAGTCAATGCCTTGATATATTCAGAAAAAATTGCAAGAGAGCAGAGAAAACATTTTGAAGAGGATATGCTTAAATCTGTGGAATTAACAGCGCAGGAGTATAAAAAAAGAGGTACTACCGTTAAGATAAAGGAGGCAATATCAAAGTTGTTTTCTGGGGTTCTTTAATGGAGTTTGCTGTAGCACTTCAGAGCTAATATAAGAATGGAAGGTTAAGAACTGTACATATGGGATTCAGAAGTGGATTTTACCCTTGATTTTATATTCAAGGGTATTTTTTTATGTGTAAACATTAGGAAATTCCTTGAAAATAGTGTATAATAGAATAATTATGAAATTATTTTAACGACATTTTTTAGATTACAAAGGAGGAAGTTATGGAAAAACAGAAATCCATTAATTTAACAGAAGGCCCAATCGCCAGCAGTCTTATAAAGCTGTCTCTGCCAATAATGGGGACATCCTTTATACAAATGGCTTATAACCTTACGGATATGATCTTCATCGGAAAAAAGGGAAGTGATGCTGTTGCAGCGGTTGGAACTGCAGGGTTCTTTACTTGGTTTGCAGTTGCGGTAATATTACTATCAAAAGCAGGAGCGCAAATAAAGGTTGCCCAAAGCATTGGAATGAAGAATGAAGAGGAAACTAAAAACTATATAAAGACAAGCATTCAGCTGAATGTTATTCTTGCATTAGCATATATAGGAGCTATTTGGTTATTCCATAATCAGATGATTGGTTTCTTTAGACTTGGTAGCGAAGTTGTTATAGCTTATACTAAGCAATACCTTTTAATTGTATCTACGGGACTAGTATGCTTTTCTATTAATCCGCTACTTACAGCAATTCTTACAGCATCAGGTGACAGTCATACACCTTTCATTATTAATTCTATAGCACTTGGTGTTAATATTGTCCTTGACTATGTGCTTATTTCTGGTATTGGACCATTCCCAGAACTTAGTGTAGCTGGAGCGGCCATTGCCACAGTAACAGCTCAAGTTGTGGGAACTCTTTGCTTTATAGGCGTTATAATAAAGCGTAAAGATAAGAGATTTAAACAGAATTATTTATCAAAGCTGGATTTTGAACATGTTAAGACTATTACAAAATTGGGAGCTCCAGTTGCTCTTCAAGAAGGGTTATTTTCAATTTTCTCTATGACATTAGCAAGACTTATTGCACCTTTTGGATCAGTTGCCATTGCAGTACAGAAGGTTGGTTCTCAAATAGAATCTATTTCATGGATGACAGCAGAAGGATTTTCAGCATCTTTAAGTGCCTATGTAGGACAGAACTATGGAGCTAGAAAGTATGACAGAATCAAAAAGGGATATAAGATTACCATGATGCTTGCATGCTCTATTGGAATTTTTGCAACTCTATTCTTAATCTTAGGAAGAGACTTTTTAATAAGCATCTTCATCAATGAACCACAAGCCATTGCTATGGGTTCAGATTATCTCATAATCCTTGGATTGTCACAGATATTTATGTGCATGGAAATTACTACAGCAGGTGCCTTTAATGGAATGGGAAGAACTGAAATACCATCTTTTGTTGGAATTACTTTGACTTGTGCTAGAATTCCTATGGCCATGGCTTTAGCGAGTATTCCGTTACTAGGTATTAATGGTGTTTGGTGGAGTATTAGTATCAGCAGTATTTTAAAAGGAATAGTGTTGTGCAGCATTTTTTACATCTTCATCAAAAAGAAAAAATATGTTATAAATTAATGTAAAAATGGACTTTAAAGGAGACCACTGAAAAACATTTAGTTTTTGGTGGTCTATTTTTATATCCTTCTTTTGGATTTTCTTAAGTAAATAAAAAAAAGATGTTGCAAAATGATTGAAAAGTCATTTTGCAACACCATATTTTACACTAGTGGAACTTTTATATTAAGTTATTACTTGCTTTTAAAGCTGTAAATTATTTTTTAATTGAGTTTAACTTCATGTTAACTAATAGTAATAGGTTTTCTGGTAATTCTTTACCCATTTGACCTGCCATTCCCATTAGATCTTCTAAAGTTTTTTCACCCATCATTCTTAGCATTGATGCTTTCATTTTCATTCCAGTTGCTGCTGAGAATGTAGCTACTAGGAATGCAGATGCTTCTTCATTATCAAGGATATCATTTACAGTATCTTTAATTGAGAAGAAACCTTCAGGGAATTGCATTGTAGCATTTGCTGCCTCTGCTGCAGCTTGGTTAAACCAGTTTGCTGCTCCTGCAGTGTCTACATCATCTTCGTCATCTACTAGAGTGTATATTGCTGGCTTTTCAGCAACTTTTTCTAAAGTTATAGCATCTGAGAAGTTTCCAGACTTAGCAGTGATTCCAGAGAAGCCTTCTGCTAGTGGTACATTGTTGAATACAAATACCTTTTTGCTTCCTTCTTGAGTTTCAAGTAATTTTCCGTTTACGTATAAGCTTACAGAATCTAAGTTAGAGTAAACTTTAACTGTTGTAGTTTCTCCAGCTCTTTGAGCATATCTACGTCCACATACATATACGAATGGCTCGTTGCTCCAGTATGCTTTATATACATAGAAAGATTCTTTCTTAATGTTTCTGTCTATAGTCATAAGACCTTTGTTGTTACGTCCAGCAACTCCACCTTCATCTCTTGCAGCACAACCGAAGTCGAACATGTTCCAAACGTGAGTGCTCCATAGGTAGTCACGCTCAGAGATGATTTTAGCCATGTGCTCATGGTATTCAGCTTGGTATGCTTCAGAGTAGTCTCTGCATTTTGGCTCGTCTGGTTGGTAAGTTATGATACCTTCAGCACCGTACTCAGAAATTCCAAGACATCTGTTTGGATATTTAGCATGGTAAGCATCAAGCCATGTTTCGTTTTGAGTATAGTCTCCACCGTACCATCCGAAGTAGTGGTTGTAGCTCTCTACGTCTGTTACGCTGTGAAGGTCGCTGTCTGTTCCAAGCATACTTACGTGTGCAATTGTAGTAAGTCTAGTTGGGTCTAACTCTTTAACTAAAGCATTAAGATCTTTGTGGTTATCAACTAAACCTGGTTTTTCTCCAGAGATTGTTATTTCGTTAGAAATTCCCCAGAAGCAGATTGAAGGGTGGTTGTAGTTTTGGTAAACTAGAGCCTTCATTTGCTCACGGCAGTTTTCATGTGCAGCTGGGTTGTTGCTTTGGCTACTGATGTATGGTATTTCAGCCCATACTACGAATCCGTATAAGTCACATGCATCATAGAATTCTTGAGCGTGCTGATAGTGAGCAAGACGTACTGTGTTAGCTCCAACTTCAGCAATGTAAGCTGCATCTTCATAATGGTCTTCTATAGTTAAAGCGTTACCTTGGTATAATCTATCTTGGTGACGAGAAACTCCTCTTAGTGGCATTTTCTTTCCGTTTAAGAAGAAGCCTTCATTTGGATCAACGTGGAACTCACGGATACCGAATGAAGTTGAAACTTCATCTACAGTTTCGTTTCTACGTACTAAAGTAGCTACGCAAGTGTAAAGGTATGGATCCTCAACTCCTTGCCATAAGTGAGCGTTCTCTATGAATTGAACAATTTTTGTCTCAGTTGAAGGTCTCCAGCTTTCAGCTACTTGGTTACCCTCAGCATCAAATATTTGGTATCTAACTGTGAAATCTTCACCAGCGTTAGTTATCCATGAATTTAATTCTACGTTTGCTCCATTTTCAACTATTTTTGAAGTTACTGTTAATCCTAAGCTTCCGTAAAAGTCTAAATCAAAGTGAGTTTCTGGAACTACTATTAAGTTAACTCCACGATAAAGTCCACCATAGAAAGTGAAATCAGCCATTTGTGGGTAGATGTGATCTACTGAACTGTTGTCAACTTCTATAACTAATAGGTTTTCACCTTCAGCTTTAAGCTGTTCTGTTACGTCTGCTCTGAAAGTAGCGTATCCACACTCGCTATAAGCAACTTCTGTTCCGTTAACGAAAACTCTTCCAGAAAGAGCAGCAGCAAGTACTTCAACGTATACTCTGTCACCTTTTTTCTTAACTGGGTTTTCGAAAGACTTAGCGTACCAGCAAGTTCCACGGAAGTATTGTCCGTTTCCATCTTGTCCATCTATGGCATTCCAAGTGTGAGGAAGATTTATTTTTTCCCAAGTTGTTGGCATTTCTGTCGGCATGCCAACGTTTTCTTTATTAAAAAGCCAATTGTTGTTAATGTTAATTATGTTTCTCATTAATAGTTCCTCCTTGTAAATAAGGTATGTTAAATTTATATATATTATATATTTATAAATGAAAATATAACAGGCATAAATTTGTTAGTTTTTTGTACTATTTTTAGTTTTTCCTTGATTAAGGAGAAATATTATGCCAAAATATTGTAAGGAACTCTTTCTTGTATAGAATCAGTAGAGTAAATTCGAGGTGTAAATCAAAGCTTTGGACTTTAAATAGGAAACTCCGTCTCACGTTCGTTCGGTGGAGTAAATTCGAGTAACCAAATCGAAGATTTGAAATCAAAATAGGAAACTCCTTCTCATATACATTCGAAGGAGTAAGTTCGAGGAACCAAATCATAGATTTGGACTCTCACTTATGAGGTGGTAGTATGAATAATCAAATATTTGATTTTGTCATAAATTATTTAAAAGATCTGCATATAAATTGTGTAAGAGTCACTAATCCAACAAAGGATTTTTCTGATGTAGACTTGGGATTAAGAGAGATTATCTTGGGAATGAAGAGTAATGGCGACGTAATGAGCAAGGTTAAAGAAAAAATTGATTTGAAAACTATCTATCATTTTACTGATAGGTTTAATTGTAACTACACTATTTTTAATATTCCTGGAACTGAGGAGTTTGAAATAATAGGTCCAATTCTTTTAAAGGAGATGAAAAAAAGCGATATTTATGCTTTAATGAGTGATTTAAAGATACCTATTGAAGCTTATGGAGAACTAAAGGAGTATTATTATTCCTTACCGTATATATCTGATAAAATGTGGATTTATTCTTTAATTCATCGTTTAGGAAAAGAATTATATGGAGATGAAGATGTATCAATACAATATATAAAGCTTGATTCATCAGATATATGGCATAAAGGTGATGAGGATCACAACTTTAAAGTGCCATCAGATCCAATTTTAAGTATGAAGATCTTAGAAGAAAGATATTTTCAAGAAAATGAACTGCTAGCAGCTGTTCAGCATGGAAATTATAAGAGAATTCAAAGCTTTTTAGAGTCAGCTGGGATGATAAGATTTGCCAATAGAATTGATGATGAAATTCAAGAATGTAAACATAGATTAATTGTCTTAAATACTCTTATGAGAAGAGCTGTTTATCAAGGTGGAGTTCACCCTCTTCATATAGATAGACTCTCAAATTCCAATGCTGTTAAGATAAATCAAATTTCAAATACCAAAGAATCAGATGAAATGTCTTTGGCCATTGTAATGAATTATTGTAAATTGGTTAAAGAGCACAGCTTATCTTCTTACTCAAAGCCTGTACAAAAAATTATAACTACAATTGATGCATCTATAACCGCAGACTTGAGGCTTAATACCTTTGCCAAGGAGTTATTCATGAATCCAAGTTATTTATCTGCTCTTTTTAAAAATGAGGTAGGAATGACTTTAACAGAGTATGTTAATAAGAAAAGATTAAAATACAGCACAACCTTATTAAAGGATACAAATCTTCCTATTCAAGAAGTAGCAGCAAACTGCGGTGTGGCAGATATACATTATTACACAAGGCTCTTTAAGAGGGAATATGATATGACTCCAAGGGAGTATAGGAAAAAGTATATGAAGGGTTAGATAAGAAAATAAGCGTAATAAGATAACTTTGAACAAATTAAAAAGTTGAAGAAAAATGCTCATAAGGAATAATCGATAGATTATTCCTTATGAATTTTTTTTAGTATTAAAATATTAAGGGAATTTGATAGGGAGGTTACAATAAGCACACCTAAAGAGATAGCGCCACCCACCAATAGTACATCAGCACCTTTAGCAATTGCTTCATCAAAATAACCCTGAACAAGATAAAGCATAGTATTATACATCCCTAAACCAGGTACTAACGGAATTATTCCTGGAATAATAAAAATAATGGCTGGCTGTTTTAATTTTCTGGCTAGAATCTCGCTGATAAAAGCAACTAAAATAGTAGCGATAAAGTTTGCAGATGGATCATTAATTGAACGAGTAGATAGAAAGTAATATAAGGACCATCCAACTGCTCCTGAAAAACCACAGAAAAAAAGAACTTTTTTAGGGGCACATAAAAATATAGAAAAGCCTACAGAGGCTAAGAAAGCATATAAAAAGTGCATTAAAACCGGCATTTGTGTCATCATAAGTTACCACCTAAACTAATCCACATATTAAGTATAATTCCTACACCACAAGCAATGCTTACAGCAGTAACACAGGCATCAAAACTACGAGCTACACCAGAAATCAAATCACCCGATATTAAATCTCTAATACCTTTAATAAATGAAACTCCAGGAAGCAAAGGCATAATAGATCCGACTATTAAAGTGGTCGGAGAAGCTATTATATTCAGCTGGGTGAGAATTAAACCAATTGAAGCTATGACAGTGGATGCAGCTAAACTTGAAAAAGCTGAAATGGAGCTTAATTTCATAATTTTTTTATAGAGTATAACTGCAAGAATAGAAGTTATAATGGTTGAAATAAAGTTTGAAATATTATTTCCTCCTAGTAGACAGGCAAAAAAAGATGAACCCAAACCAGTAGACAAATAAGTTAGTTTAGGGGAATAACAGGTAACAGAGCTTATGTCCTTAAGCTCCCTCATAGCATCTACTAATGGAATATCAGTGTTCGCAACAAATTTCCTTGAAAAGTTGTTTAATAGTGAGATTTTGTTTAAATCGATGGACCTTGCTTTAATAGTTTTCATAAAGGAATACCCATCGAATCTATAATCAGCAATAATTATAACTGTTGGTGAGGCAAAAACATTTATATGATTAAAGCCTCTGGAAGTACATATTCTTAGAATTGTATCTTCAACACGAAAGGTTTCGGCCCCATTAATGAGCATAAGCTCTCCTAAAAACAAAGCTAGGCGTAGAATGCTTTTTTTATAGGCTTCACTAAATTCATTTTCCATAAATTTATCTCCATAATATAAGTAATTTTAGATTTATTCTTAACTATGTATAGAATGTGCTAAAAGTAGAAAATTTATTAGTTTTACTTTGCATTGATACCTAAATGAGTGATGAAATATATAAGAATTCACAAGAAATTATTGACTATGTAAGGATTTTTAGCCACAATTAAGCTAATGAATATCCGATAAAAGAATGCAGAAAATAATTAAGAATACATCTATTAGAAAGGAAGGGTTGATGATGAAAATTACTGAAGGTTATATGCCTTTTGAAGGTTTTAAAACTTATTACCGTATTGTCGGAGAGGGAACAGAAGGTAAGAAGCCCTTAGTGTTACTTCATGGAGGGCCTGGTTCTACTCACAATTACTTTGAGATGTTGGATAAAGTTGCTGAAAGCGGCAGACAAGTAATAATGTATGATCAGATTGGCTGTGGAAAATCTTTTGTGGAGGGACATCCAGAACTATTTAATGCGGATACCTGGATAAAGGAATTAATAGAACTTAGAAAATATTTAGGTCTTGAGGAGATTCACCTTTTAGGGCAATCTTGGGGAGGAATGCAGACTATTTGGTATGCTATTGAGTATAAGCCAAAGGGAATCAAGTCATATATTCTTTCTTCAACCCTTTCTTCTGCTAAGCTTTGGGAAGTAGAGCAGAAAAGAAGAATTTCTTATATGGACTCTGAGGATCAGGAAGCTTTACTGAATGCAGAAAAAACAGGGGATTATTCCAGTGAAGCTTATGAAAAAGCCTTAGATAAGTTTATGAAACTTTACTGTGCAGGAGAAGTTACACAGGATTCGCCAGAATGCTTAAGAAGGCCTAAAATATCAGGAAAAGAAGCTTATATAGTAGGGTGGGGACAAAATGAATTCTCACCAACAGGCACTTTAGCAGGCTATGAATTTACTGACAGGCTTCATGAAATCAAGGAGCCATGCCTCATAACAAGTGGAGCCATTGATTTAAGCTCACCATTTATTGCAAAGACCATGCATGATAGAATTCCCAACAGTAAATGGGAGTTATTCCAATATTCAAGACATATGCCTTTTGTTGAGGAAAATGAAAAATATATTGAAGTTTTAAATAAATGGCTTGAGGCTCATGATTAAAATAAAAAGCCTAAAGTATTGTTAAATGGAACAGCTCCTTGTCAATTTGACAAGGAGCTGTTCATTATAGTGAAGTATTTTAAAATTATTTTTCAGTTTCAATATATTTTAATTTAGCATATTTTAAATTTACTCCATTATATAGGAAGGCTAAACCAGCACCTAGTAATGCTAAACCTAAACCTATATAAAATGTACCTAAATATCTAGGATCAAAAATATGAGCATTTCTAACGGATATACCACCAACAATCATTACAACCATAATAATATAGCTTTTTACATCAAAGAATGAAAATAAGCAATGACGTTCAAGAAGGCTATTTAATATTCTTTTAGAATGTTTTTTAACCATTTTGCTGAAAACAAATTTAAAAAACATAAAAAATATTACTGATGAAACTAATAAGTATATTATTACATTGTTTGCATTTGAAGTTAAATCACCAAGCCCCAGAGTGAATACACGCCCCCCTGCGAAGCTCCACAAAGCACCTGCAATTAGAAGTAAAGTTCTTTTATCAGCTTTAATTTTATATTTTTCTAAGAAATCTTTCATAAATAAATTCGCCTCCAAATTCAAATTGAACTTTGTTCATATTCATATTATATTCCTATTATTATAAAATGTGAAGGGGTTAAATAAAAATTATTTATTAATAATAATTATCCGATTGTGACATATAAAAAATTCCTGTTCTAATTTACCAGAATAGTATAACTAATGTTTCATTTAAACCTTATCAGCATATCGTTTATTCAAGCTCTTCTAATAATTCTAAAACAATACCATCAGGGTCCTTAAAATATACAGCTTTGCTTTTCGAAAACCCGTCTGGCGTAAAATCAAAATATTGAGGTGGAGAAATAAATTCTACGCCCTTCTGTATCAAGGTTTCATAGGCTGCATCAATATCAGGTACTTGAAAGCATATTTCTGAAATTGATATGGAGTTAAGTGATGGTTTGACTTTGGCTGCTTTAGGGTTCACAAATTCAATTAGCTCAATGGATGGGCCTGAAATTTGTTCATTGCATTTTAAATAAGCTATTTTGGCAAAACAGTTATTAAGGTTAAAAAGTATTTCTGTATTTTCACCTGACATAGTCATTTTTCCAAGGTAATTTAACCCTAGTGTATCTCTATAAAATTTTATTGAATTGTTTAGATTTGAGATTGTTAAGCCTATGTGACAGACATTCTTTAACATGTTTAACCTCCAGTTTAATCAACTTAAGATAGTTGTTTTATTATGTGTTGGTAATAGTTTTATCAAAAGGCGCTGGATTTAATACTATGTTTCATAATTTACAGAAACATAGTATTAAAAATTTACATTTACATAAAAATACAATAATGGTAAGCTGAAGGTGGAAGCCGAGAAATGAAATTAGTTTTCTAATATTCTAAGAAGTTCTTAGAACATAGATGGATAAGCTTATTCATTGTTCAGCAAACATCAGGTATGGATGAATAATTAAATAGAGTTTAAGAGTATAAATAAATATAAATGAAAGGGAGGGAAGGTTTAGGGAGAAGTTATAGAATAATATTTCTCGCTAAAATATTATGAGTAAGGAGTTTAAGTTGCCACAAAACCTTCTATTAGGAGTTGCCACGGCTTCAAAGCAGATTGAAGGAGGAGACACGGATAGTAACTGGAATGACTGGTATGAAAGAGGCGGAATCAGAGATGGCAGTAATCCTGCCAGGGCAAATGACCATTATAATAGGTTTAAGGAAGATATTGATTTAATGGCAGAAATGAATATTGGAATTTACCGCATGAGTATTGAGTGGAGTCGCATTCAGCCCAAAGAGGGATGTTTCGATGAAGGTGTCATTGAACATTATCGAGAAGAAGTTAAATATCTGCAAAGCAAGGGGATAAGGGTCCTTTTAACGCTTCATCATTTTAGCAACCCCATGTGGTTTGAAAGAATTGGTGGTTTTTTAAATAAAGACAGCAGCGATATTTTTTTACAATTTGTAACTACAGTAGTATTAAAACTGGGGGATTTAGTTTCTGAATATATAACTATAAATGAACCCAATGTTTATGTTACCAGTGCTTACTATTTCGGAGAGTTTCCTCCAGGGCATAAATCTTTTAAAGAGTGTAGAGAGGCATTCACAAATTTAGCTTTGAGCCATATTAAGGCATATAAAGGTATCCATGATATTCGTAAAAAAATGGGCTTTAGTGATACAAAGGTTGGCTATGCAAGTCATGTAAGAGTTTTTGAGCCAAGCAGAAAGAATAATCCTTTAGATAAAATTTCAGCGAAGCTGATGGATCAGTTTTTTCAAGTTGGTATAGATGATGCCTGTATGATTGGAAGAGTATCCTTTCCAATCAAAAATCATAAGTATTTTGAAAAAGGAAAGTATTATGATTTCGTTGGAATAAATTATTACGCAAGAAGTATGGTTAAATTCTTTGAGGAGTTTCCTAAGGCAGAGGCGCCACATAATGATATGGGGTGGGAAATTTATCCTGAAGGGTTGGGCATTGTTGCAAAACGATATTATGAGAAATATAATGCTGAAATTTATATCACTGAAAATGGAACTGCTGACAGGAATGATAAATTTCGTTCAAAGTTTATATATGATCATTTAAAGGTTATTGCAAATTGTTCATTACCAATCACTAGGTATTATCATTGGACTTTTATTGATAATTTTGAGTGGATGGATGGTGAAGCAGAGTGTTTTGGCTTAGTTAACTTAAATTATGAAACACAGGTTAGAACGCCAAGGGAAAGCTGTATCTTTTATTCCGAAATAATTAGAAATAAAAAGATAACTGATGCAATGTATTCAAAGTATGTTAAATAATAAGATAAAAGAAGTAACTAGCTTTCTATGATTTAATATATTGTGGAAAGCTAGTTTAATGTATAATAAAATCCATGAAAGAAAAAAGTATATTAAAGAAATAATTATTTTGAACTTAAGGAGAAATAAATGGAAAGATTTAATGCTGAAATTAAACAAGTTGAAGGCAAGGATGCAAGTTATATTGAAATCCCCTTTGATGTGGAAGCAGTGTATGGAAGTAAAAGAGTTAAAGTTAAAGCAACCTTTGATGGTCATCCATATAGAGGTTCTATTGTTAGAATGGGATTACCTTGCTATATGATTGGAATTACAAAGGAAATTAGAAAAGCTATTGGCAAAACCTTCGGGGATATAATACAGGTTTCTATTGAAAAAGATGAAGAGGAAAGAACTATTGAAGTTCCAAAAGATTTTCAAGAAGCTGTGGATAAAAGTGAAGAAGCAAAGGTCTTTTGGGATACCTTATCTTTTTCTGGAAAGAGAAAATATATAACTTGGATTACTTCTGCAAAGAAGGAAGAAACACGAAAGCAACGTGTAGAAACTGCTATTGAGAAATTAAGAAATAAAGAAAAACTATAGTAAAATTGCAGAGAAAATGAAAAGGAAACTGTACTACTTTAAATTGACCATCATGGCATATGCATTAAAATTTTGATATATGCAATTTAAACTATAAAAATTAAATGCGTTATCTAACGTAATAATAAATAGATACAAAATCTTCTATAGATATTAAAATCTATGGGGGATTTTTATATAACTATATCTTCATAAAATTCAATATGTTATGTATGGAAATTATTTTTTAGAGTATTATGAAGTCTTATTTTGTAAAAGATAAAAAGTGATTCATAGGATAATTACTTAAAAGTGCCTAATTGATGAAGTAACTTTTTTGGATTAACCTATATTAAGCAGTAATTAAATAAAAAGAGGGAACACAAATGAAAAAATATAAAACGGTTATAGTAACAGTTGCAATGTTAATGCTTTTAGCATTAAATATTACAGTCTATGCAAGTCCACAAAATGTAAATAAAGGAACAATTAGAGTTGGCTCTTCAGGAACTTATTATCCTTTTACTTTTATAGAAGGAGATAGTGCTAAGGGGTTTGAGATAGATGTTTGGAACGAAATTGGGAAGCGTTTAGGATATAATATCGAGCATAAAACAGCTTCCTTCAGTGGATTATTTGGAATGCTAGATTCAGACAAAATAGATGTAATTTCTAATCAGATAACAATAACAGATGAAAGAGAGAAAAAGTATTATTTTTCTGATCCATATGTTGAAAGTGGAGCCCAGATAGTAGTTAAATCAGGTAATGATAATATAAAGTCAGTTGAGGATTTAAGTAGTAAGAATGTTGGTGTTGACTTAGGAAGTAATTATGAAGAGATTTTAAAGGGAAAAAATGAAGAAGCCAATATAATTACATACCAAAGTACTGATGCAGCCTTTAATGATTTAATCATAGGACGAATAGATGCTGTTGTAATAGATAAAATATCAGCGCTGATAAATATAAATGAAAAAAAACTACCATTAGAGTTATCTGGTGAACCTTTTGAAAAAGTAGTAAATGCTATGGTATTTACAAAAAATGATGCTAACGTTGAGTTAGTAAAAGAAGTTAATAAAGTTTTAGAGGATATGAAAAATGATGGTGCATTAGAAGAAATTTCAAACCAATGGTTGAATAGCAATGTAATTGCATCAAATGAAACCAGTTTCTTTAGCAAGTTAATAAAAGCTGTATTAGCAGGGGCTAAAGTCACTATAGCATTATCAATTATATCTATAGTTATAGGTTTATTAATAGGAATAATAGTTTCAGTAATAAGATATTTAAGGATACCGATATTAAGTCAGATTTTAGGGGTATATGTATCCTTCTTTAGAGGTACACCTGTATTAGTTCAATTATTCTTATTATATTTCGGATTGCCACAGATTTTCCCAATACTTAAGGGGATGAGCGGATTTACGGCAACTTACATTGCATTAGGATTAAATGCTTCTGCATATATTTCAGAAGTATTACGAGGCGCATTTGACACAATAGATAAAGGGCAGATGGAAGCTTGTTTATCAATAGGAATGAGTAATACTCAAGCAATAAAGAGGATAATACTGCCACAGATACTCAGAATGTCCATTCCTTCTATAGGAAATATTTATATAGATATAGTAAAAGGTTCATCATTAGCTTTTACTATAGGAGTTGCAGAAATGTTAGCTAAGGCTCAAATGGTTGCATCTACTAACTATAAATTTTTCCAAAGCTATATAGTAGTAGCAATAGTTTATTGGATATTAATTGAAATATTTAATTATATTCAAAGGCTTATAGAGAGAAAATTATCTATATATTAAGGGGGATAAGCTGATGATAAATGTTAAGGGAATTAAAAAGAATTACGGAGAACTTGAAGTATTAAAAGGAATAGATTTGAAGGTAGAAAAAGGTGAGGTAGTGGTAATAATAGGTCCGTCAGGTTCTGGTAAATCCACATTTTTGAGATGCTTGAATTATTTAGAAGTTCCAAGTGCAGGAAGTATAAAAATAGATGAATTTTCAATAGATGCTGAAAATTACTCAAAAGGTGATGTGAAAAATCTAAGATCTAAATCAGCCATGGTATTCCAAAACTTTAACCTTTTTAATAATAAAACAGTGTTAGAAAATGTTATGGAAGGATTAATAACAGTAAAAAATTTAGATAAAAAAATCAGTGAAGAAATAGCTTTAAAGAGGCTTAAACAGGTAAATATGGATATGAAAAAGGATAGTTATCCTAAGAGTTTGTCTGGAGGACAAAAGCAGAGGGTAGCTATTGCAAGAGCTGTGGCTCTAAATCCAGAGGTAATATTATTTGATGAGCCTACATCTGCATTAGATCCAGAAATGGTTTTAGAAGTTTTAAATGTAATAAAAGAGTTGGCAGATGATGATACTACAATGGTAATTGTGACTCACGAGATCTCCTTTGCTAGAGATATAGCGGATTTCGTTATATTTATGGATAAAGGAGTAATTATTGAACAAGGTACAGCAAAGGAAGTATTATTAAATCCTAAGCAGGTAAGAACTAAAGAGTTTTTATCAAATGTAAGTTTACATTAAATTAAAAGAGTAAATAGAATTAAAATTAATAATTTCTGTTTACTCTTGTTTATTATTGGTAAGAGCCTTATCATATTTATATAGCTATCCTTTTATATGGATTCACAGCTTCATCCATCGGTGTTTTAGGCCCTGTTTTAATCTATAAGTTTTTAGAAAAATATGAAAAATTCTTTACAAGGTTATGTAAGGAGCGCCTATAGCTTCTATTGTTTTAATCACGGCTTATGGATTTATTTATGACAAATTAGGAAATTATAAATTTGTCCTGATGTTTTTAATTTTTATGCGGTTGGTAGGATTAATTAGTATTTGGATAGCTGGAAAAATAGACGTAAGTTAGTTGAAAATAAGTGTGAATCTTGAAGGTAAATTAAAGTAGTCACTTAAAAGTACCTAATTGTACCTTTCAAATAAGAATAGTATCTTAAAGAAGTAGAGAGTATATAAATTAAAATTAACAAAGGTTGGAGTTCATATAGAGAAAGCAACATAGGGAAGGAGAAATTCATATGAGTAAACAGATTAAAGAAAAAGACTTAATCGTTATTGGAGCAGGACCAGCGGGACTGACTGCTGGAATATATGCAGCAAGAGCAGGCCTTGATACACTTATATTAGAAAAGGATGTTATTGGTGGTCAGGTAAGATTAAGCTATACAATAGAAAATTATCCTGGATTTGAAAAAATCATGGGCAGTGAACTTGCTGAAAAAATGGAACAGCAGGCAGTTGCATTGGGAACTGAAATTGATGAGTTTGATATGATTGAGAAAGTATCATTAACTAATGAGGAGAAAATTATAGAGACCGGAGATTATATCTATAAGCCTAAAGCAGTAATTATTGCAACTGGAGCAAATCCAATAAAATTACCAATACCTAATGAGGCTGCTTATTTGGGTAAAGGAGTTCATTACTGTGGAGTATGTGATGGAGCAAGTTATAAGGATGAAGTCATTGCCGTTATCGGTGGTGGTAATGCTGCATTAGAAGAATCAATTTTTTTAGCAAAACTAGCTAAAAAAGTTATCATTATAAGAAGGTACGATTATTTTAAAGGCGAAGCAAAAATCTTAGAGGCTGTGGAAAATACACCTAACATAGAAATTCTGTATAACTGGGATCTTGTGGATGTGGCAGGAGAAGGTTTTGTAGACAGAGCTATTATTAGAAATACAAAAACAGATGAAGTGAAAGAAATTGAAGTAAAAGCAGTATTTGGATATATAGGAACTGCACCAAAGACTGATTTATTTAAAGAAAGTATAAACCTTAACGATAGAGGTTATATTTTAACAAATGAAAGCATGGAGACTAATATTAAAGGTGTTTATGCAGTAGGGGATGTAAGAGAAAAAGAGTTTAGACAGGTTACTACAGCTGTGGCTGATGGAACAATAGCTGCCCTTAAGGCAGAATATTACATTTCAAAATAAAGGAGTGATAATTATGATAAAAGTATATTCAGTAGAATGGTGTGGGCCATGCCAAAAGGTAAAAAAATATTTAACTACAAAAAATGTGCCATTTGAGTCTGTAATAGTAGCAGATGAAAAAGAGGCTAGAGACATTGTTCAAGAAATATCAGGACAAAGGTCAGTGCCTGTAACAGTAATTAATGATAAAGTTATACTTGGATTTGACAAACAACAAATCGACGCAGCTTTAGCAGAGCTTAATAAATAATAAATAATAAATAATAAATAATAGACAAAGCTAATAAAGTAAATATAGCAATTAAAAAAGCAAGGTAAATAAAGAAGAAAAGCCAAGAAATAACCTTCAGGAGTTCCAGCTCTTGAAGGTTATTTTTTATTCCAAAATTAAAATTAAAAAATAATTTTATTTAAACTTCAATGAAGGAATTTTACAGCTCATATTAGTTTATAAATTTGTTATGTATAGATATTTAAAATATCATTATTTTCAATATAATGTTACAATTGAATAAATAAACTATTTGTGTAAAGGGGGATGTAATGAAAACATCAGAGAGACAAGAGGTGTTTGAGACTTTAAAAGCAAAATATGAAGGTGAGGGATATGTTACAAAGGAACATACCATTTCTGTTCTAACAGCAAATTTAATGGCATTTGTAATAGCATTACCCATAGTTATAATTTGCGGTGTAATTTATTTTAATGTATATCATCCATTTGACAAAAATAATACAGCAGTAATATATATTAGTTCAGTTGAACTGATATTAGGGCTTATTTTAATGATTGCATTTATATTTATCCATGAATTACTTCATGGAATTACTTGGAAGAGGTTCTGCAAAGATAAGAAGAGTATTTCATATGGGGTAATGTGGAAGCAGGCAACCCCTTACTGTTGCTGTGTGGAGCCATTAACTTTCAAGGGATATATATTAGGTGGTTTGATGCCTTTTATTGTTATAGGTATTGGCCTGTTTATAGTTGCATTGGTATTAGAAAATACAATGATATTTATACTTAGCATGTTTAATATTATTGGAGCATCAGGGGATCTGACTATTGCTTTAATGCTTTTAAAATGCAGAAAATCCGTTATAATTGATCACCCAACTAAGTGTGGCTTTGTAACGTTTAATAAATAATAAATCTTCTAAGGAGGAAAAAATGATGAACAAAAATATTCAATGGTTTAAAGAAGCAAAGTTTGGAATGATGATTCACTGGGGGTTGTATTCATTATTAGCTGGAGAATATAAAGGAGAAAAATCCAGTGTATATGCAGAGTGGATTCAATCAAGATTCCAAATTCCAAATGAGGAGTATGGGAAGCTAGCAGATGCCTTTAATCCTGTATACTTTGATGCTGATGAAATTGTAAGCTTTGCAAAGGCATGTGGCATGAATTATTTAGTAGTTACTACAAAGCACCATGATGGCTTTGCAATGTATCATTCAAAGGTGGACAAGTATAATGTATATGATGCAACACCTTTCCATAGAGATGTTCTTGGAGAGCTTGCAACTGCTTGTAAAAAAGAAGGTCTAAAGCTTGGAATATATTATTCACAAGATCTTGACTGGCATGAGCATCATGGTGGAGGATATTTGTCTAATCATATTGAAACTGCTGGAACAACATGGGATAACAGCTGGGATTTTAAGGGGGAAAAGGATTTTAATATTTGTTTTGAAAATAAAATCATTCCTCAAATCAAAGAAATCATGACAAATTATGGTGAAATCTGTACAGCTTGGTTTGATATGCCAATGACGCTTACACAGGAGCAAAGCCAGAGAATTTATGAGGTGGTAAAGGAGCTTCAGCCGGATTGTCTTATCAATTCACGTCTTGGAAATGGAAAGTATGATTATGTGTCTTTAGGGGATAACGAAATCCCAGAAACTATGGAAGTTATGGACAAGGATAACGTGGATTATAACGATGTTAATGGAGTTAAACCATCACCTTATGGTCTGTATGAAACTGCTGCAACTATGAACAAAACATGGGGTTTCTCTTATCATGACCACAACTGGAAATCACCAGAAAAGATATATGAATTAAAGAAGCATTTAAACTCCATGGGGGTTAACTATTTATTAAATATAGGCTTAGACGGTTTAGGAAGAATTCCAATGGCTTCAGTAAAGGCATTAAAGGCTGTTGCTGAAATGGAGAAAGAAAAAAAGTAATGGATAAGGCTGTTATTAAGAGATCAGAAGAAGTAATAAAATAATTAAATATAAAATAAACTCTTTAGCTTAAACAAGCTTAAGAGTTTATTTTTATTATAAAGCTGTTTGTATATAAAGGAGGATGTGGACAAGGTATTGAATCAGTCATAAATATCATAATAGGGTAGCAAAATTATAAGTATGAAATATATTATAGTGAGGGAAATCTTAAGGAGGTGGTACCTCATCATGTCAAATTTTTGTGATAGAGATAGAGATAGAGATAGAGAATCACTAGAATTTAAATCATTAGTATTCAATGCAGGAAACATCAATGATGGTGCTGAGACTGAACCTGATACTGTACAACTTGGAGCGGCTGATTCTGGCTTTAGTATAATGGGATGGCTTTTACCTCAAGGAGATACAGATGAATATTCATTATATTTTAATGTGCCAAGAGATGCCTTTAATAAATCTAGAAACACTAAAGTGTTTGTTCATTTACTAACTGATAATTTTGATATACCTGGAAATAGGTTTGCAATTAGACTTTCATCATTATTTACTAGAGCTAATGGTGTAGTAAATGCAGATAATATACAAGTTAATAATAGTGGTAATATTAGAGTTCAAAACTCAGGAGCAAGTTTTCGATATAGTCATTATGTAATAGAGTTTTGCTTAGACGATATTGTTAGAGCAGAAGATTTTGCATTGTTGAGTGTTGCTCGTGTTACAATTCCTGGTGACTTTACTGGTCCACTACTTTTAACTAGTATAGAGTTTAGATATTTAAGCTGCGAAGCATAAAAGCTAATTAAAAATAATATGAGCTGATATCATGGATATTTACAGGTTAAGAGCTAGCAGCCTAGATTAAAACCTAAAATTATATAAGGTTGATGTTATATATAATCTGTTAATAATCCAAAATAATTGTATATCTAATTGACTAAAATATGATATCTATTACATTGTTTGATAGAATTATTAATAGAAGTGAATAGATGTCATGTATTCTATAAATGAAAGTCTCTATGCCATTTTAAATGGGATAGAGACTTTTTTCTTATTAGGGGTATATATCAAGGAATAAACTCCTCTCAACCTTGAACATGCACTATTTATTTGATAGTTCATGGTCATCTATGGTTGGAGGAGTTTTTATTGAAATTCTTTATTAATCCTTATACCTGATTTCAGTAAAATTAAAAATTTATCAATTACGTGGTCGTAATCATAGTCTTCTTCATTTAAAAGTTCATAAAGGGCAAAGGAAAACAACATTCCCATGAAGGTATGGCTGGAAAAGGCAGCATCATCATTTTCGATAAAGCCCTTATCCATGGCTTCTTGAATATGACCAGTTGCTTTATCAAGGAGGAGAGTAACTTTGCTGCGAATGAATTTATTTCTGTCTTCTGTACCCCACAGTTGGCTTATGATAAGTTTAATTAAATCTTTGTTATCATAAACGTATTTAAGCTGTACCCGTGCTGATATTTCTATTTTTTCCAATGGATTTTCTATATCCTCTGTGGCCTCGTCCACTTTTTCAAGGATTAAGTTAACTCCTTCATCTACAATAAAGTTAAATAATTCTTCTTTATTTTTAAAATGATAATATAATGATCCCTTTGCAACGCCTGCATTACTAACTATTTCGTCCATGGTAGCCCCGGTATATCCATAGCTGGAGAACACCTTAATGGCTGCTTCAAAAATAGCGGTTTTGGTTTTATTCATATTTCTCACCTAACCCATAATTTAGTAAATATAATTATATATTATAACACTTTTAATGAGAAAAAATCTATTTTGTGCATATTTTACTTTTAATACACAAATGAAGTATTGATCTTTTATTAAATTTTGAATTATTGTATGGGTTTTTGAAGGGAGTTCAGCAAGAAATCTGTTAAATTTTGATAACTATGTAACAAAAAAGATTCATTTGAAAGAGTTAAATTTTTCAATAACTAGTAATATAATATAATTGTACTGACTACCCAGTACAAAAAACTTTAGAAGGTGATAGTGTGGACATTTTTAAAATCGCAGGAAAGGATTTAAAAAGTATTGTAAAAAACAAATTCTTAATCATCAGTATAGTAGCAATCATTGTAGTACCAATGCTTTATTCTTTACTATATTTAGATGCTTTTTGGGATCCCTATGCAAAGCTAGAAGATGTGCCAGTCGCTGTAGTTAATGAAGATAATGGTGCTGTCCTTGATGGCAAAAAGGTTAACTATGGCAATGACATTCTTGATGAACTAAAGAATAATGAGGAAGTTGGATGGAAAATAACTGATGAGAAAACTGCTGAGGATGGTTTAGAAGGCAGTAAATATTACGCTGTAGTTAAGATTCCAGAAGGTTTTTCAAAAGATGTTATTGCTGCAAAGGAAGGTAGACCTAAAACAGCAACAATCTCTTTTACTTGTAATGATAAGAAGAATTTTTTAGCTGCGCAGATAAACTCTAAGGTTCAATCTGAATTCAAGGCTAACGTTACTGCATCCATAACAAGTAACTATGTAGATGTGGCCTTTGATAATTTGTACAAAGCAAAGGATGGAATGAAGGATGCTGCAGATGGAAGCACTAAGCTTAAGGATGGAATTGGTACATTAAGTGACAAAATGCCAGCCATGACAACAGGAATTGGGGCTCTTTATAAGGGTTCTAATGAACTTACAAGTGTACAAAGTCAGTTAAATGGTGGTATTAATACTTTAAAAAGTGGAGTAGCAGCATTAAATGATGGTGCCTCAGCTTTAAATTCAGGAGCCTCACAGGTTAAGGATGGTGTTGCGGTGTTGGAAAGCAAAGTACCTGAACTTACACAGGGGGTGGGAACTTTAGCATCTGGAAGCAAAACCTTACTTGATAGTTATACTAATAAAGTTTTACCAGGTATTAGCAACATCAATGGAGGATTAAATGCTTTAAATACTCAGTTAAATAATGGAGAAAAGGATATAACAGCTTTAAGTGAAGGTTCAAAACAGCTTCAAGGTAACATTCCAGCACTTCAGAAGGGGGCCAGTGATATTAAAGCTGTAGATGAAAGCGTAATTGAAGGTTATAATCAGCTTATTGAAGGAGCTCAGAATTTAAATTCTGGAATAAAGGCAGTAGCAGCTGGCGTAGCAGAAACAACTAAGAAAGTTGAAAACATAGGAACAAATGTGGCAGCGTTACTTCAAAGTAATCCACAGCTTATGAATGACCCTAATATGCAGGCTGTTCTTTCAAGCTTAAATAACTTAAGCGCTGGAAAAGAGCAAGGACAGGCTGGACTTCAACAGCTTGTACAGGGCGGCGATAATTTAGTAGCTGGAGTAAATAACTTTAATCAGCAAGGGTTACAAACTTATATGGCTGGTGTAAGTGAATTTGCAGACAAAACTAGCGAATTTGCTACAGGTACGGCTGCAATGGCTAAGGGAACAGATAGTTTAATTGGAAGTGTGGCACAGATTAAAGGTGCTGTGGGACAGTTAAGTTCAGGAACCAATGAACTTTATAACAACATGATATTAACTAATAAAGATGGCTTTGGATATGGGCTTGCTTCAGTGTCACAAGGAAATTCAAGCCTAAACAGTAAGTTACCAGAGCTTCAAGGAGGAATAAATCAGCTTTCAACTGGAACAAGTCAGTTAAAGGATGGATCTCAAAGTTTACTTTCTGGAACTACTAGTTTATTAACTGGAGCTAAAGATTTACAAAGTGGTTCATCAGCAATACTTGAAGGTCAAGTTAAATTAAATAATGGAATTGCTGATTTGAATAGTTCAATTCCAGAACTTACAAAGGGAGTAACTCAGCTTAAGGATGGTTCTACTGAACTTAGTACAAAGTTAAGTGATGGGGCTAAGGAAATGAAGGATGGGCTTGTTAACTCATCAACAGTAATGGGTGACTATGTTGCAAATCCTGTTAAGTTAGACAATTCTTCAGTAAACCCAGTACCAAACTACGGTACAGGCTTTGCTCCATATTTTATTCCACTATCTTTATGGATAGGAGCAATAATGATGTTCTTCGTTGTTCCTATGAAGGTTAGTAAGGAAGAAGAAGAGGCAAGCAGAGTAAGTAAGGTTGTAGGTAAATTTATTACCTTCAGCATTGTTGGTATTTTACAAGCACTACTTGTAAGCTTTATAGTTCTTGGTTTCTTAGGACTTAAACCAGTGAGTACCATAGGATTTATTGGAACTAATATCTTCCTATCTTTAGTGTTTATTGCAATAGTTCAATGTTTGATTTTATTACTTGGAGATGCAGGACGATTGATTTCCATCGTATTTTTAATTCTTCAATTAACAGGCTGTGGAGGGACCTTCCCACTAGAAGTAGTTCCAAAATTCTTCAGAGTAATCAATCCATTTATGCCATTCACCTATGCAGTTGAAGCTTTAAGAGAAGTAATTTCTGCAACATCAATTAATTCAATGGTGATGTTAAAAGATTTTGGTATCTTAGCTTTAATAATGGTAGTATTTTTAATTATATGTGTTATCTTCAGAGATAAGGGTGAAAAGCTATCTGAAAGAATTACTGCAGCAAGATAGAAGCAGGAAAATAATCAAGTAAAAGGTAAAGAAAAGCTCATTAGTTAACTTTTCTTTACCTTTTATTAGTCTACATATGTATAATTTATTAATAATCCTAAATAAGTGTAAATTCAATTGACTAAAACTTTGATATCTATTACATTGTTTAATAGAATTAATCCTAGAAGTGAATAGACGTTATTTAATAAAAGCCTCTAATCCCTTTTTAAGGAATTAGAGGCTTTATATTTTATTGAGTTAATTTATAACATAGTAGTATTAATCTATAAGTAAGAAGCTTTTATTTTTATAAAAGGTATCATAGTTAACTAAAGAAACAACATATTTAGCGAAATCTAATTTCACAATTCTTTTTTTTAAATGAAATTAATATAATACAATAAATAGATTTGGACGAGCTTTATTTATTATATTTCAGAATAAGATAGAAAATGAAGAGGTATAAGATTTTCTTCAAAAGTATCATATAAGGAAGAGTTCGCTTAAATGAACAGTGCAAAGGAGAATATGCTGATGATTTTTTTTCAACAATTTTGGGCACCACGAAATGCTTATGATCCTGTAGGTATGTTTACACAGGGCCATATGTTTTTATTATTAATTTGTTTGGGGATTCTCGGGATTTTGTTATACGCTTCAAGAAAAATAACTAAAAGCAACATTGAAAAAGCAACTAAAATACTTGCTATCGTAATGGTTACTTTAGAGGGAATTAAAATTTGTTATAGTTTTTATTGGGGCTATACTTGGCTTAGTGCATGGTTTCCAATTGCTTATTGCTCCATATTTATGTATGCTCTTTTGCTTAGGGGATATGGAAAAGGGAAGTTTAGAGCCATTGGAGATGCTTTTCTTGCAGGAGGGTGCATTATAGGTGGAACAGCATTTTTACTATTTCCATCCACATCACTTATGATGTATCCAGTGTTCCATTACCAGTGTTTATACAGTATGTTCTTTCATACTCTAATGATATACATGGGAATTATGTATATTTGGAAGATGGATATTAAATTTAATAAAGAAGGGTACAAGGAGTATTGTAAAATATATTTATTCTTTGGAGTTATAGCTGTTGTTCTTAATACAATATTTGATAGTAATTTAATGCTTTTAAAAAAGCCCTTTAAGATTCCCGTGCTTTTTGTCCATAAGTTATTTATGGATGCACCATGGGTATATACGATTTTTGTATTTTTAGTGTACTTATTTGCGCCATATTGGATTACAGCATATTTTGCTAAAATCATAAAGAAGAGAAGAAATAAAAAGGTCCTGAATACTTTGGATGAGATAACAGCATAGAAAGTTTAATTAAAAAATCAATTAATTCTAGTAAAAAGAAATGAAAGTTTGTATATTTAAGTGATAAATTATATTTATGTAAATAGGAAGACTGATGACATAGCATTTATGTCATCAGTCTTTTATTATTTTTTATCTTTGTGAGTTAACTAAATGTATGCTTCATCTAAAGATAAGCAGATATATTTTTATTTATCACGGGTATCTCTTTCAATCTTGACAGAAGTTAAGAAGTCCTTAAAGTAATCTCCAACAGAGCAGATGGTACCTAAGGCTTTTAAGCATGGAGGAAAGTTACAATAGCTATTTAAAATATATTTTAAATAGCTATTGTTTTACATTATAGTAAGGTGTATAATCTATTTAAAGAAAATTTTAAATAGGTGATACAATTGGAGGTTTAGCATAGTGGGACTTCATGATACTTTTAAAGCTTTATCAGATCCGCTTCGCAGGCAGATTTTAATGATCTTAAGGGAAGGGGAAAGAAGTGCAGGAGATATTGCCAGTGAGCTGAATATTACACCAGCAGCTCTTTCTTATCATTTGAATTTACTGAAGAAAGCCGATTTGTTAATGGAGTATAAGCAGAAAAATTATATATATTATCAGATGAATACCACCTTATTTGATGAGCTGGTAATGTGGCTAAAGCAATTTGGAGGTGAAGAAAGTGAAAAATAAAATTTTAGGGATTACAACCTTTTTACCATTAGTAGTAACTTTCATTGTCATTAATTTTTTACCAGAACGTATACCAAGGCACTATGATTTACAAGGGAATATAGATGCCTGGGGTTCAAGAAACACATTGTTTATATTTCCAGTAGTAATTATTTTAATTACTTTGATTTGGTTATTAGTTATAAAATACTTTGAGAAGAAATCGATAAGTGCTGAGGAAGATAAGGAAAGAAAAGAAGCAGGTGGAAATGCAAAAGTACTTTATGTAGTGGCTATAGTAGAAAATCTAGTTTTTAATGTTATGTGCTATTCTTTTATATTTTCAGCATACCTTGAAGTTAAAAGCAATGCGCAGGTTATGGCAATTGATATTAATACAGTTATGGGTGTGGTCTACGGATTAATGTTTATAGTTTTAGGTAATGTGATGTCTAAATGTAAAAGAAACAGCGTTTTAGGATTGCGCACTCCTTGGAGTATGAAAAATGATATAGCTTGGGCGAAGAGTCAGCGATGGGGAGGTATTTCTTTTATAGTTTCAGGTATCATTATAATAGTATCTGCATTCATTTATGGGGGATTGACAGTAATAGGTATTATGCTTGGGGTATTAACATTAGACGCTGTATTATGCTTTCCATTGTCGTATATTGCGTGGAAAAAATCAGAAGAAAGAGGAGAGGCATAATAGGATTAAGGTTTATCTTATTTGAAGGATTTATGCTAGAATTCCTGTGGAACCCTTTTAGTAAAATTAAAATATTTAATTATTGATAAAATTACCTCCGTTTAAGATTAAATTTTAAATAGAGGTAATTTTTATAGTATAATTATTTTAGCAAAAAAATGTGAGGTGCTGAATGAAAGAAATAATAATTAAAGGTGCAAGTCAAGGAAATTTAAAGAATATATCTTTAAGAATACCAAGGAATAAGCTGGTAGTTTTCACTGGACTTTCAGGTTCAGGTAAATCAACCTTAGCTGTAGATACAATTTTCAATGAGTGCCAAAGACAATATTTAGAGGCAATGGGAATGCAGGGAATTCAAAAGCCAGAAGTGGAAGCTATAGAGAATCTGTCACCGGCAATTTTAATTTCACAGAATCAATATAATAAAAATCCTCGTTCTTCTGTAGGGACAGTTACTGACATATATACGGACTTAAGGATGATTTATGAAAAGTTGGCTCTACGTAAATGTCCTTATTGTGGGGAAGAGATTCTTTCCTATAAATGCAGGGAAGAGGTTGAAAAATCAAAGGACGGTTTTGAAGTGTTTATGTATTGCAGCAGCTGTAATGAAAGAATGCTAAAACTTACCAGAAGTCATTTTTCATTTAATACACGGGAAGGTGCCTGTGAAAACTGCCATGGCCTAGGTGAGGTTTTAAGCTTAAATAAGGAAGCGGTAATAAATGAAGAATTATCCTTGGAAGATGGAGCAGTGGATTTTTGGACTCAAAACTATAAAGAATATGAAATCGGAATTTTACATACTGCCTTTAATCATTATGGTGTACCTTTAAAAGCAACAACTAAGGTTAAGGATTTTAATGATGGGCAGAAAGCTATACTTTTTTATGGAGTAGAAAGTGAGGAAGTTAGAAATATATTTCCTAATATAGATGTGCCTAAGACAGTATCAAAGGGAAGGTTTGAAGGAGTTTTTACAGTTCTTTGGAGAAGACTTTCAGAAAGTGGAGGAGATACTAGTAAGGTTGCCAACTACTTTATAAATGATATTTGTCCAAAATGTAATGGAGAAAAGTTAAATACCTTAAGCCGAAGTGTTACAGTAATGGGGAAACGTCTCCCAAAGGTATCGGCTTTAGCTTTAGGAGAACTATATTTATGGATTGATGAATTGGAAAGAAACTTTAATGAAGTTGGAAGAGCTTATGTGAAGTCTTACATATTAGATTTAAAAACAAAACTTAAAAGAATTATAAATGTTGGCCTTGGATATCTGACTTTAGATAGACAGACAAACACTTTGTCAGGAGGAGAGGCTCAAAGAATAAAGCTGGCAGCAACCTTGGATTCTACCATGACAGGAATAATTTATATCATGGATGAGCCAACTATCGGACTTCATCCCAAGGATACCTCAGGAATTATAAAGGTTATGAAGGAGCTAAGAGATAAAGGAAATACTGTAATAGTTATTGAGCATGATACAGATGTGATGAAGGAAGCAGATTATATTGTGGATATTGGTCCAGGTTCAGGAAAGCATGGTGGAGAAATCATTGCACAGGGAACTCTTGAGGAGCTTTTGAAGGATGAGAATTCAGTAACAGGAACTTATCTAAAAAGTGAAGGAGCATTAACAAGAAAGCCTAGAAAGGGCAGTGGTACCTTTATTGAAGTAAGAAATGCTACAATGCACAACTTGAAGGGAATAAATGTAGACTTTCCAATAGGATGTTTAACTAGTGTTACAGGGGTCTCAGGGTCAGGAAAATCAACCTTAGTTTTTGATATTTTATCAAAGGGAGAATGTAGAAAGAAAGCAGGATATAATCAGGTTTCAGGAACGGATTGCTTTAAGGAGATTATATTGGTGGAGCAGTCTCCTTTAACAAGGATGAAGCGTTCTAATGTGGCAACTTACTCTGGAGTATATTCAGAGATTAGAAAAATTTTTGGAGCTTTAGAAGACGCAAAGAATAAAGGATTAACAAGTAAGGAGTTCTCATTTAATTCTAAGGGGGGACGCTGTGAAAACTGTGAAGGCCTTGGATATGTAGTTAGTAACATGTTGTTTTTCAAAGATGTGGAAGTAGTATGTCCTATTTGTGAAGGAAATCAATTTAATGATGAGGTTTTAGCTGTTAAGTTCAAGGGCTACTCTATTAAGGATATTCTTAGATTGTCTATAGAGGAGGCAATACCAGTTTTTGAAGATAACTCTAAAATCCTCAAAATTCTTAAAATGTTGCAGGATGTAGGACTAGATTACTTAGAGCTTGGTCAAACGTTGACTACCTTATCAGGGGGAGAAGGTCAGAGATTAAAGCTTGCTAGAGAGCTTATTGAGAAGAAAGGAAAGAATAATTTATATCTTATTGATGAACCTACCACGGGTCTTCATCCAGTAGATGTGGAAAACTTCCTTAAGCTTTTAAATAAAATGGTTGATTTAGGAAATACCTTAATTGTTGTGGAACATAATCAGCAGATAATAAGAGCTTCAGACTGGATAATAGATTTAGGACCAGAAGGTGGAGTAAACGGTGGAGAAGTCATGGCAGTCGGAACTCCAGAGAAAATTGCAGCTAATGAAAAATCTATAACAGGTAAGTATTTATAGATTATTGTATAAAGCAAAATGAGCGGAGATTTTCTCCGCTCATTTTAACTATCTAAAGATACTTCAGATACTTCGGTTTTATCATTAAAGCCATAAAGCCATTTCGATTTTAAATAGTAGATCAAGAAAATAATTGAACTTAAGGTCCAGGTTAATGGATATGCCCAGAAAATAACTTGAATATCTGGAATAATCCTTGTGGCAACAGTTATATAAGATACTCTTATAACACACCAGCACACAAGCATTACTATCATTGGGACCTTAGACTTACCTGCTCCTCTCATAATACCTGCAATGCAGTGGGAGAAGGCTAGAAGAAAGTAAAAGGGAGCAATAGTTCTTGCTTGTCGTACACCGTAGCTTACAACACTTGAATCATGAGTGAATAAAGCAATTAAAACTGGTGCACCGATGAAAAATAATATTCCAATGGATTCAGCAAGGATCATTGAAGTTGCAATGCCAAAATATGTTCCTTTTTTAGCTCTGTCGTATTTTTTAGCCCCAAGATTTTGTCCAATGAAGGTTGTCATGGACATGGCAAAGCTGGTTACAGGGATAAATACAAAGCCTTCGATTTTGGAATAGGAGCCACACCCAGCTACAGCAGTTGCGCCAAAGGCATTTATACTAGATTGAACAACTATATTTGCAAGGGCGATAACGGAATTTTGAACTCCTGATGGTACCCCCATGGATAATATCTCTTTAAGTAAATCCTTGTGAATTTTAATCTTTTTAAAGCTTACTCTGTGAATATCATTAGTGTGGGTAAGGTTATAAAAAGCAAGGCATACGCTTGTACCTTGAGCAATGACTGTTGCAATAGCAGCACCTGCAATTCCCATCTTAAATACCACAACAAATAAAAGATCTAAAATAACGTTAATGATTGAAGAGGTAATAAGATAATAAAGTGGAGACTTACTATTTCCCATGGCTTGGAATATTCCGTTTGCTGTGTTATACATAACAACTGTAAGGATACCTGAAAAATAGATTCTTACATAGGTAACAGCTTTATCGAAAACCTCTGGTGGTGTTCCCATAAGTTTCAAAATTTGAGGTGCAAGCCAAGTACCAAGTACTGTCATAACTATTCCAGATATGATACCAAATGCCACAGCAGTATGTATAGAGTCTTGAACTTTTTTTGTTTCTCCAGCTCCAAAATATCTAGAGATAACTACTCCAGCCCCAGAAAAAATACCTGTGAACAGTCCTACTAATAAGAAAATTAAAGAACCAGTAGAGCTGATAGCAGCAAGAGAATCAGGACCAACAAAATTGCCTACAACTAAGGAGTCAACCATGTTGTAAAGCTGCTGAAATAGATTGCCAAAGAAAATTGGAACTGCAAATCTTACAATTTGTTTATAAATAGAACCTTCTGTCATTAAATTCGCTTTTGAACTCATAATTATTACCACCTAAAAATATAATACATATTGATGGTAACATATTTTAAATTATTTGGGAACCCTAACTATTATTTACATAAAATCCGTAGTAAAATAAATATATACATAAACCAAAGGTGCAGGCTGTGAATGTTTCACTTTTGGATTGTCATTTATGGAGTGTCACTTTTAGTGATTTATTTAAGGAGGGGAATTAAATGTGGGTAGTTTTTGCCTTTGGATCAGCTTTATTTGCAGGGCTAACAGCTATTTTGGCTAAGATTGGAATCAGAAATACAGATTCCAATCTAGCTACAGCTATTCGTACTGTGGTAATTTTACTTTTTTCATGGCTTATGGTTTTTATTGTAGGGTCCTTTGATACCATAAGTTCTATCAGCAGTCATACTTTGATTTTTTTAATTCTTTCAGGAATTGCTACAGGGGCTTCATGGATATGTTACTTTAAGGCACTGCAGCTGGGGGATGTAAATAAAGTTGCGCCTATAGATAAGTCAAGCATAATTTTGACAATGGTTCTGGCATTTATTATTTTAGGTGAAACTATAACAATGTTAAAGTTTATTGCAATGATAGCTATAGGAACAGGAACATTTTTAATGATAACTAAAAAGTCTGTTGAGAATAAACATTTGGATAGAAGATGGATTATTTATGCAATTCTTTCTGCTGTCTTTGCAAGTTTAACTTCCATCCTTGGGAAAATAGGAATTGTTGGAGTTGAGTCAAATCTTGGGACTGCCATAAGAACCATTGTTGTTCTTATCATGGCATGGGTTGTAGTTTTTATGTCTAAGAAACAAGGTGAAATAAAAAATATTGATAAAAAAAGCTGGATATTTATATGTTTATCAGGGATAACTACTGGGTTATCTTGGTTATGCTATTATAAGGCTTTGCAGATGGGGGACGCCTCCATTGTAGTTCCAATAGACAAGCTGAGTATAGTTATAACGGTAGCTTTTTCATATATTGTATTACACGAAAAATTATCAAAAAAGGCAGCAGTGGGACTTGGATTTATTGTCATAGGTACGTTGATGCTGCTGGTGTAGCTTTAGTGTTAGATTACAATAATATTTAGAAGATTTAAGAGTAAAGTTTATAAGCATCTCATTTTGAGATGCTTATTTTTTAAATATTAACTAAGTGAATTTTGGTAATATTTTTTTCTATTGCCAATTCCTCAGCAATGTCTATATAGGCTATACCTTTTGGCAGTTCTATTGTATAGATGTCTGAATATATACGTGAATCCCTATCAAAATGTATGCTGAAGTTTGTACTTCTGATTTTGACTTTGTGGTCAATGAAATAATTTTGAATAAATTCTTTTGTTTCACGGTGATAGTATTCTATTTCAACTTGTTTTATAGTTGGGAAAATTGATAGTGAAAAGCTTTGAAACTTTTTTAACGCTGTTAAAGAAAAGAAGATTAACACCATGCCTGCTACTGCAAGAGAATAGTAGCCCATGCCCACTGCAAGTCCCAAAACAGCTGTTGCCCATAGTGAGGCTGCTGTAGTTAAACCATGGATAGAGCTTTTAGTAATTACAATAGTACCTGCACCGAGAAACCCAATACCACTGACAACTTGACATATAAGTCTTGCGGGGTCAGACCTGATTATACCTGAGAGTTCAGGGTAAGCTACACCAATTCGTAAAGACTCAAACATGATTTCTTTCTGAATCATTGCAATGATAGTTGCACCTATACATACAAGAATATGGGTACGAAGTCCAGCAGGCCTAGTTCTGAATTCGCGCTCCCATCCAATTAAACCTGCGAATAAGACAGCTAAAGATAAGCGTATACAAATGTCAGAGAAATTCAAACTCATAATAACCTCCTGGGTATAAATTAATTTTATTTATATTAATTTAAATTATATGAAATAGATAATATTAAATATATAGTAATAATATTTATACTATTGTTAAGGATTTATATGAGTATACTATAGTTAATAATTTTTGAAGAATCTTATAGGTTTGTAACTAACGTTACATATTTAAATGTATAGATGTGATAACATAATATTACAAAAGGGAAGAATAAAGATTAAAAAGTAAAGGATGATGAGCTTATGGGATTTTATGAAGAGATATCAAAATATTATGATTTAATATTTCCAACCTCACAGGTGACAGTTAACTTTCTCAAAGAAAGAGCTGGAGAAGGGGACAAAAAGATTTTAGATGTGGCTTGTGGTACAGGAGGATATTCCTTTGCTTTAGAGAAGGAAGGCTATGATTTAACAGCCTTTGATTTAGATAAAAAAATGGTTGAGGAGTTAAGGAAAAAAGCAAAAGTTTTTGGAAGTAGCGTAAAGGGTATGGAGGGAAATATTCTAAATATAAAAGAAAAGTTTCCCAAAAACACTATGGATTTAGTCTTTTGTATAGGAAATTCTATTGTACACCTAGATAACTCAAAGGACATTGAGAAGTTTTTCAAAGATGCAAAGGATATTTTAAAGGATGAAGGAACTTTATTATTTCAGGTTATAAATTATGATAGAATTGTCTGCAAGGGAATTAAATCTCTGCCAACTATTTATAATGAAGCTGCTGATTTGAGCTTTGAAAGATTATATAGATACGAAGAAGCTGAGCATAAGGTTTATTTTAAAACCATTTTAAAGGTTGGAGAAGAAAGGTATGAAAATGAAGTACCTCTCTATGCTTTACAGTATGATGAAGCAGTTAGGCTTATAAAAAATGCTGGATTTAATCATATTGAGGCATATGGTGATTTTAAGGGAAATCCTTTTGATAAGGAGAATTCCTATGCAATGATTATTTCATGTAGTTTTAAATAAAAATAAAATGATGCCTCCAAGGGTATAGTGTTTCTTTATAAGAACTTTATATAAATAAAGTTGCTAAATATCTAAATATAAAGAATACAGTATATTTTGGAGGCTTAATTTTTATTTAATATTTATCATAAATGGTCTTGTTGATACTAAATTGAGTTATACTCTCAGTATGTTTATTATAAATAACCTTTGACATAGAGGCTATGGTTTCCTCAGCATTATAAACTCCTTCAGTGTAGATTGAAATGATATATGGTTCATCAGTGAAAACAAACCCTATATCATGAACATAGGAATCTATAGATCCTATTTTATGGGCAACCAAGTTATTTGGAATATATTTATCTAGTCTTTCATGGAAAGTTGTTATTTTCATGGTATCAATCAAGTGATTGAATCCAGATATTTCTCTATTATCATATACATACTTTAAAATTTGTGCTGAAATAGCAGGAGTTAAAAGATTTTCATAAAGAACATAGTCAATATTTAAAAGGCTGTAGAGCTGTTCTCTTACGGAATTATAACTACCTAAATAATCAGAAAGCATGGCAGTGGCAATGTTATCGGAGTAAATAATAGATAAATCAAGGAGTTCCTGTATGGAAATTTTCATACCAGAATAACAGTACCCGTACAAAATTCCTGTACCATCTTGGTAAAAGTAATCATAATAAGTTAGAAGAGAACTTAAATCAACCTCTCCTTTGTCAGCATAATAGTAGTATAAAAGATTAAGGCCAACCTTATAGGTGCTGGCAGCATCAAAGTCCATATTTTCATTTATTGTTACATATTCTTTTGTTGTAAGGTTATAGTAGACAAGACCAATCTTATTTATATTGTCCCCCAAAAGGTTAGCTAGCTCTGAGTATAATTCCTCATCAAATTTTTCAGTTGCTTCCGTAGTTAATGAAGCTTTCATTGTTTCAGAAGAAGATAAGTTAAATGACGGCATATCTTCATAGATTTCTTTGCTAGGTATCTTATCTAAAGCAGTTTGATTTTTTACTGAGTCTATTTCTTCTGAAGCAGTCACCAAAGTAGAAGAAGTAATTGGTGAAGATGGTGAAAATAAAATATTTAGTGCAACAAAAACAATAATTATTATTGCTCCTGTAAATACATTTTTTTTCATAGGGCAGGACCTCCATGATTATATGTCACTAGAAATTATACTTTCTAAATATATATGACTGGTTAAATGATGATATGATTATTTAAATTTAAGGGTAGAATGAATAGTTTGTGATAAACAAGATGTTCATCACAAATATTTTTCATAAACAAATTCTTTCAGAAATAAAGGTATTTTACTAAAAGTATAGAATATAATCTTAAGGTACTAAAAAAATATACAAAGAAACACTTAAACTGTAGATTTTTAGTGTTCTTAAGACATAATACAATTACTTTTGGGGAGAAGTGTAGCAATGGGTAAAAAGAATGAGACGGAAAGAGTTTATGATATTTTAAAACAAAGAATAATTTATTTAGAATATGAACCTGGGATGGTTTTGAATGAGGTTGATATTTCAACAGAGTTTGATATAAGCAGAACTCCAATTAGAGAAGCCTTTCAAAAGCTTAGTAATGATAATCTTTTAAATATTATTCCAAGGTTTGGAGCACAGGTTTCGCATATAGATTTTAGATATATGAAATCAGTTTTTGAGGTTACAAGGGAGTTTGAGCCTTTTGCTGTGAAATTAGCTATTGAAAGAATTAGTGATGAACAGATAAAAGAGCTAGAAGAAATAATAGATAGATTAAAAGCTTTTGATATAAAAGAAGATTATAAAAAAGCAATTATGGAAGATGAAAAATTTCATAAGATTACTATTGAGAATTGTAAAAATCCATGTCTTCAAAAAATATTATATGATTTACATAATCATACGGAAAGGTTATGGCATTATTCTAAGCATTACTTTGATTCTATGGACATATTTACTGTTACTTTAGGGAATGTTTTAGAGGCAATTAAAGAGAGAAATCCAGAAAAAGCAGAAATTTATACAAGAGACCATATAGATGCTTTTGTTAGAAAAATAAAAGAAGAAATGCTTTAATAAAGGCAGCAGGAAGTTTCACCGAAAGTTTCAGCATATATTTGAAAAGTTGTAAATAAATTTTTATAGAAGTATAAGTTTTTAGTAAGGAAGGGGAAATAAACATGTTTTACAGAAATGAAGCAGAAATAGAAAAAAACGAAAAAGATAATAATTTAATTATGGAGAAGATGTTAAAGTCTAGGACTATTTTTATATGTGGAGAAATTAATCAAAAGCTGGCTGAAACAGTATGTTCACAATTATTATTACTTGAACAAATGGGAGATGAACCAATTAAAATATTCCTTAATAGTCAAGGTGGACACGTAGAATCTGGTGATACAATCCATGACATGATTAAGTTTATTAAACCAGAAGTTATTATTATAGGAACAGGTTGGGTTGCAAGTGCTGGTATTACAATATATCTTGCAGCTGAAAAAGAAAATAGATATTCACTACCAAACACTAGATATATGATCCATCAGCCATTAGGCGGGTTCCAAGGTCAAGCTACAGATATAGGAATTGAAGCGGAAGAAATATTAAGAGTTCGCAAAAGAATAAATACAATTATTAGTAATGCTTCAGGTCAGTCAATAGAAAAGGTTCAAAGAGATACTGATAGAAATTATTGGATGAATGCTGAAGAAGCTGTGAATTATGGTATAGTAAATAAAATAGTAACTAATCGAAGTGAAATATCTTGTAAATAATAAACTTTTAACTAATTAATTTAGTTGCGAAAGTCCTTAGAAAGAAACTATTATAGTTTTTTCTAAGGGCTTTTTATTTATCTATAGAAAAAACCAATACATACCATTTAAAAACACAATTGTAAATATTTTTAAAAAGAAGGAGTTTTATGAAATAAACAGAATATAATGTATTAAAGAGTTACTGATATACATTATGTATATTAATAATGTTGATGAAGAGAAAAATAATTATCATTAAATTTTATCAGTGATTCAAGGATGAAAATTAAGACATAATCATACAAAGAAAAGTTAAGAATTTAACGAGGTGATTGATGATGAAGTACATTATTGTAAGTAATAATCCACAAGTAAAGGACAAGGTTAAGAATCTAAAATTTGTTGATGGAACCATGAGAGATGTTTTGGTTGAGGCAAGAGATTTAGTACAAGGTGGTTCAGAGCTAATTACACATCCTCTAGGAGCAAGCCTAAGAATGCTTCTTTCTCCATACCGCTCCATTATTATGGCAGAGAAGGAAGCTAATATAAATTTTAACCATTTAGAAACTATAGAAAACAGCATAATTAAATACGACCAGCATATGGGGGTAAGAAGGGAGGATACAGATCACTCTAAAGATTATGCGATTATAGATTTTAAATTGTTAGAGTCAGCCTTTAATGAATTGAGCAAAGATTTAAAAAGTGAGTTTTTTTAAAAGATTAGGAGGGATTTTCTTTGAAACTTGAATTAAGAAGAATCAATATTAAAGACATTCAGTTTGGAAACAATACTGAGGTTGTAGGTGGAGTTCTTTATGTGAATAAAGAAGAACTTATAGCTAAACTTAAGGAAGACCACAGAGTTAAGGACATAAAGGTTGATATAGCTCGACCAGGTGAAAATGTTAGAATCATTCCTGTAAAGGATGTCATCGAGCCAAGAGTTAAAATTGAAGGCGAAGGCAATGGTTTCCCAGGAGTTACATCAAAGATGGCTCAGCTTGGAGAAGGAAAAGTAAATGTACTTCATGGAGCTGCTGTAGTTACTATTGGGGATATAGTTGGATTCCAAGAAGGTGTTATTGACATGTGGGGAGAAGGCGCAAAATGGACACCATTCTCTAAAACATATAATTTAGTTGTTGATATAGTTCCAGTGGAAGGTTTAGAGCCACACGTTCACGAGACAACTGTTAGGCTTGCAGGACTTAAGGCTGCTGAATTTGTTGGACTTGCAGGTAAGGAAGTTGAGCCAGATGAAGTTTTGACCTACGAAATGGGAAGTATACCTGAAGAAACTGCTAAATATCCAGAACTTCCAAAGGTACTATATGTTGAAATGTTAATATCTCAAGGGTTACTTCATGATGGATATATCTATGGAGTTAACAGCCAGCAGATATTACCTACTTTAATGCATGCTAACGAGGAGTTAGATGGAGCAGTAATCAGCGGTAACTGCGTTGCAGCTTGCGATAAGATTACAACATACCAGCACCAAAATAACTCTGCAATCCTTGATTTATATGCAAGACATGGTAAAGATCTTAACTTCATGGGAATTATCCTAGATCCAGAGCTTACAACTCTCGAAGGTAAGTTTAGAACTTGTGATTACACAGCTAAACTTTGTAAGATGCTTGGAGCAGACGGAGTTATAGTTTCAGAAGAAGGCTATGGAAACCCAGATTCAGATCTTCTAATGATTTGTAAGAGACTTGAAAAGTCAGGAATTAAAACAGTTCTTATCACAGATGAATGTTCAGGATGGGACGGAGATTCACAACCTCTTGCAGATACAACTCCTGAAGCTGTTGCTGTAGTATCAGGTGGAAACGTAAGCCACGTAGTTGTTTTACCACCAGCAGAAAGAGTTATAGGAAACCCAGCTGCTATTGCAACTTTAGCAGGTGGATGGGAAGGAGCACTAGCTGAGGATGGAACAATAACTTGTGAATTAAATGCTGTTATCGGTGCAACATCAGAAATTGGATATCATTACTGCACTGCAAAATTATATTAAACCAAGGTGGAGGAGGATATATAGTATGTCAGATAAAGTAAAAATTTTATATTATGTAAATCAGTTCTTCGGACAAGTAGGTGGAGAAGATAAAGCTGATATGAAACCAGAACTTAAAATGGGTGTTGTTGGACCATCCATGGGATTTAATGCAAATTTGGGTGATGCAGGTGAGGTTGTTGCTACAGTAATCTGTGGAGATAACTATTTCAATGAAAATGAAGAAGAATCAATAGAAGCTATACTTAATATGGTTAAAGAAGTTAATCCAGCTATGGTAGTTGCTGGACCAGCCTTTAACGCAGGAAGATATGGAATGGCTTGTGGAACTATTGCAAAGGCTGTAGTGGAAAAGCTTAATATACCAGCAGTTACTGGAATGTATGTTGAGAATCCAGGTTTAGGAACTTGTAAGGATAAGGTTATAGTTGCTAGTGTTGGAGAGTCAGCAGCAGGGATGAGAAAATCTTTAGATACTATGGCAAAGATTGCAGCTAAAATTTTAAAGGGTGAAGAATTAGGACTTCCAGAAGAAGAAGGCTACATTCCTCAAGGAAAGAGAAAAACTGTATTTGCTGAGAAAAGAGGTTCTGAAAGAGCTGTAGATATGCTTTTAGCAAGACTTAATGGTAAAGAGTTTAAAACAGAACTTCCAATGCCTGTATTTGATCAGGTTGCTATAGCACCTGCAATTAAAGATTTAAGCAAGGCTACAATTGCTCTTGTAACTAGTGGTGGTATTGTACCGGTAGGAAACCCTGATAGGATTCAATCTGCCAGTGCACAAAAATGGGGTAAATATGATATAAGTACTTTAGATAGATTAGGAGCAGATTATTGTACAATTCATGGTGGATATGACCCTGTTTATGCTAATGCAATGCCAGACAGAGTAGTTCCTCTAGATATTTTAAAGGAATATGAAAAGGAAGGCAGAATAGGAAAGGTACATGAACTTTTCTATACTACAACAGGAACAGGAACATCAGTAGGTAACTCCATCAAGTTTGGTAAAGAGATAGGAGCAGAACTTTTGGCAGCAGGTGTTGACGGAGTTATACTAACTTCTACGTGAGGAACTTGTACACGTTGCGGTGCAACAATGGTTAAAGAAATCGAAAGATATGGAATTCCTGTAGTTCACATGTCTACAATTATTACAATTTCTGAATCAGTAGGAGCTAACAGAATAGTTCCAACAATAGCAATACCTCACCCAGTAGGAAATCCTAAGATTTCACCTAAGGATGAAGATGCTTTAAGACATGATCTTGTGGACAGAGCTGTAAGAGCGTTAGGTACAGAGGTTGACGAGCAAAGCTTTTTCTAGAATTAATGCAGCCTATGAAGTTAAATTAATACATTGCCAATTCATAAGTGAACATCCAAATCTTTGACTTGGTAAAGGGAACTTAAGTGACAGTCTAAATGTTTGATTTAGATACTGGAACTTACTCTGTAGGAGTACTCCTTTGAAAAATATACGAAGTTTTAATTTTCAAGATATCAGTTTGAAATTAAGGTTTTGAAAGCTCGTAAAATATGAATTGGCAATTAAGGATTGGGGAGAAATTATGAATAAAAATGTAAGTATGAAAACTGTCATAACCTTTGCTGGCGCAGTTGTAGCATTTTTAATAGGTTCTGGTTTCGCAACAGGTCAAGAGGTCCTTCAGTACTTTGCTTCCTATGGATACTGGGGAATTGCAGGAGCTCTGCTAACTTTAGTTTTATTAATTTATGTTTGTTCTAGCTTCTTAGTGGTAGGACGTAGAGAGAATTTTGAAAGAGGCAGTGATATTTATAAGTATTATTGTGGTAATAAATTAGGTATTTTCTTTGATTACTTTTCTACCTTCTTTTGTTTTTTATCTTTTACAGTAATGATTTCTGGAGCAGGAGCAACCTTAAATCAGCACTATGAGCTACCAGTTTATGTAGGTGGAATACTTATTGCAGTACTTGCTCTTATTACTGTACTTATGGGACTTTCAAGAATTGTTGATGTTATAGGCAAAATTGGACCTGCCATAGTAATTATTTCTATATTGCTTGGTGTAGTTTCTATATTTCAAAATTTTGGGAACTTAAGTCCAAATGTAGTTTTACCTGCATTAGAAGAACTTGAAGCAAGTGGAAGCTTAATGAAGGCATCTACTAACTGGGGCTTTGCGGCATTCTCTTATGTTGGATTTTGTATGCTTTGGCTTGCGGGCTTCTTAGCATCAATGGGTGCAAAGGCTCAAAGTGAAAAGGAAGCGTCTTTAGGTGGAGTTTGGGGAGCTAGTGCTTTTGCTATAGCTGTAATAATAGTAGCACTAGGACTTCTAGGCTGTATAAAGGTTGTTGCAGGAAGTCAGATACCAAATCTTCATTTAGCAAAAAATATTCACCCAGCTTTAGCTTCAGTTTTTGCTGTTATAATTATTGCTGGTATTTATACAACCGCAGTACCTCTTCTTTGGAATGTATCTTCTAGATTTACTAAGGACGGAAGCAAGAACTTTAGAATACTAACCGTGGTATTAGCTTTAGTGGGGGCTTTTATTGGATTAGCATTACCTTTTGCAAAGCTTGTTAATATTGTTTACGTAATAAATGGATATGTTGGAGCTGTTTTATTATTTATAATGTTTGGAAGAAGTTTAATTAAGATTTTTGGCAAAAAGGAATCAAAAGTAAAATCAGAGGATATGAAGGCTTAGTGTAATATACAAATTGTATAATAAGTATAAATAATGGAAAGCTGATAAGTGCAGATTAATGTGTTTATCAGCTTTTTTAATTTTTTCTTTATAATTTCAAGAGCAGTATAGTATGATAGGATAATAAAGAAGATAGAAATTTTTATAATTAAGACTATAGCTGATAAATTTAGTAATATATTATAGTAGTAAAGATAAACAAAACAAGGGAGGAAATCATCATGTTTGATATAAATGAAAATGAATTGAGTGAAATAGAGTTAAAAGAATTGTTGGAACATATTCATCATGGAGATAAAGAAAAGTTAAATGAAGTCATTGACAATATGTATCCAATTGATATTGCTATTGCATTAGAAAATTATGAGGATGAGGAAATTTTAAAGTTTTATGAGTTAGTTAATAATGAGCTTATGGCAGCCATAATTGAGCAAGCAGATGAGGATCTTCAAATTAGGATAATTAATTTGTTTTCCTATAAGAATATAGTTAACATTTTTTCATTTATGTCAAAGGATGATATTGCCGATATTTTAGGGAATCTACCCATTAATTTAAGAAAAGAACTTCTAAAATTGATGAAGACTGGGGATACAAAGGAGATTCAAGTTCTTCTTGGGTATGAAGAGGATAGTGCTGGTGGTATAATGACAACTGAGTATATTGCACTTAAGGGAGATTTAACCACTGGAGATGCTCTTAAAAAGATTAAAACCATAGGTCCTAAAACAGAGGTAATTGAAACAATCTTTGTGATTAACCAAAGCAAAGAATTAGTTGGCTCTGCAGATTTAAGAGATATCTTGATTGCCAGTGAAGAAACAAAACTTATGGATATTATTAAGGATAATATTATTACTGTAAATCCAGAGGTTGACCAGGAAGAGGTATCGAAATTGGTTTCAAAGTATGACCTTAAAGTAATTCCAGTAGTAAATAGAAGAAATAATATTTTAGGAATAATAACTGTAGATGATATTATTGATGTTATCGTTGAAGAGCATACAGAAGATATCCTTCACTTGGCAGGGGTAAGTAAAGAGGAGTCCGTTGAAAGTTCTTTAGGAACTTCCATTAAAAAGAGATTACCATGGTTATTTGTAAATCTAGCAACAGCGTTTTTAGCTTCCTTTACTGTTGGATTATTTGAAGATGTAATTGCACAGGTGGTAGCCTTAGCTGCGGCTATGCCAATTGTGGCAGGAATGGGAGGAAATTCTGGTACACAGGCATTATCAGTAGTAATACGTGGTATAGCTCTTGGAGATATCGAACTTAAGAAAGGCTGGAAAAGGGTATTTAAGGAAATTGCCTTAGGTATAATAAATGGAGCTGCAACTGGATTAATTACAGGTTTAATTCTTTATATGAAATACGGTAATCCTTATCTTGGAGTAATTATTTTTGTAGCTATGATTGGAAACTTAGTCATTGCAGGCTTCTTTGGTTTCTTAATTCCACTTGTCTTGGATAAACTTGGCGTTGATCCAGCCTTAGCATCAGCAATCTTTTTAACTACAGCAACGGATGTATTTGGATTCTTCTTGTTTTTAGGATTAGCAAAGGCATTTTTACCACTATTATTATAGACTATATATCTTTAGTTGAATTTATTAAGTGAATATAGAATACTTGAAAGTTGACACAAACTTAAAGTAGATTATGAAAAGATATAGCATATCCTATTTGTTATATCTTTTTTTGTGTTGATGTAGGAAGGTATTTGAGATAAATGAGATGTAGTTTTTAATATAAAGCAAAAATATTTTACTTGTGGATAATTATGGAATAGTCATTAGTATAACTAAAGAGTTCTATAAATTCATAAGCACATAGTGTATAATTATGGTATAATTCGAAATTTCAAATTAGATGGGGATAAAAGGAGAATTAACTATGTCAGAGTTTGATAAAATGCACAGCGGTGAAATTTATGACTGCAATGATGCAGACGTAATGGAAATCCAAATGAAATGTCTAGATAAATTATATGACTTTAATGCTACAAGGCCTTCAGAGCTTGAAAAAAGAAGTGATATGCTAAAAGAAATGTTTGCAGAAATAGGGGAAGGGTGCTATGTTGAACCTCCGTTACGAACAAATTGGGGGGGAAGACATGTTCACTTTGGAAATAATGTTTATGCAAATTTTAATTTAACCTTAGTAGATGACACTCATATTTATGTAGGAGACTATACCTTGTTTGGACCCAATGTAGTTGTTGCAACGGCTGCACATCCAATAATACCTGAACTTAGAATGCCTGTTACTCAATTTAATCTTCCAGTACATATAGGAAAGAATTGTTGGATAGGTGCTGGGGCAATTATTGTGCCAGGTGTTACAATAGGAGATAATACTGTGATTGGGGCCGGAAGTGTGGTAACTAAGGATATTCCAGCAAATGTTGTTGCAGTAGGAAATCCATGTAAGGTATTAAGGGAAATTACTGAAGAAGATAAAAAGCGTTATAAATATAGTAAATAGGTGAAGGTAGTATAGTATCAATTTAAATTTGATATCATACTACCTTAAATTATTACTAATTTATAAAGTTTTAAGAAAATAATCAACCTGTTTTGGTGATTTTAACACAATTATTTTATTTTTAAACTCTTTTCCAATTTCCTTATAGTGGTTTCTTATAGCCTTAGTACGTCCTTCGTGAAGAATCCACCAGAGAAATTCTAAATCTATTTTTTCATTGCAGCCAGCTGCCATGCTTTCTCTTGTTTTATTTCTGTAAGAAAAGTATCTTTTGATTGCTCTAGGAAGGCAGATTCTACGGGGAAAGTTCATAAATATTATTTTATCAGCTTGTTCTAAACGTTCTCTTTGATAAAACTTCGAATAGTTGCCATCAATTACCCAGGAATCATTTTTCATAAATTCCAACACTAGTTGCATTCCTTCATCTTTATCACGTTCAATCCAATTAGGAAGAAATTGTACAGTATCAAGATATAATACTGGAACTTTGTAATGATTCGATAAGGTCCTAGCTAAGGTCGATTTGCCACTGCCGCTATATCCAAGGATTGCAATTTTCATTTTACATTCTCACATCCTTTGTCTAATTTCATATTTTTAGGTAAAATTCTCTTTTATCAGAGGTTAATAAACCTTCTTCTTTCAGAACTTTAATTTCCCTCATCATAGCACTTCTATCTACACAGAGATATTCTGCAAGAGAGCTTAAAGTCATTGGAAGTGTAAATGGATTTTTCCCAGTACTCTTTTTTATATAGTTTAAATATGTAAGCAGCTTTTTTCTAATTGAATGCTGATTCAAAATACTAAGATGCAGAGACATTGCCTGAGATTTTTGAGCAGCCATTATAAAAAGGTTATTAATAAGCTGTGAGTGATGTATACAGGAATTTTCACAGGGTGTAATAATATGTTTATAGTCTATGAAAAATACCTTTGTATCTTTTGTTGCTTCAATAATATATTCATAGTTTTCCAGAGGAAGATAAAAAAGTTCACCAAAGACATCATGTTCTTCATAGGTTTCAAGGATGCTGCAATCTCCGTCATAAGCTATGACAGATAACTGAGCCTTACCCGAAACCATTACACCAATCTTTTCTATTTTATCTGAGTATCTCATGATAGTTTCGCCAGTAGTATAAGATTTAAAATCAGGTTTAAAGCAGACTATCATTTTATCAATAGATTCCTTTGAAATTCCATCATTAATAAAACATCTTTTCATATTTATCACCTTCTTTTAAATTATAACATTATTTGTTGCAAATGTCACAGATTACAAATAGTAAATTGTATAAAATTAAATTATAAGAGGGAGGGATTCAACATGTTATTTAAAACCACTGATAAACATGAAGAACTTAGAGGTAAAATAAGGGCTTTTGCTGAAGAAGAGGTAAAACCTATAGCATTTATGCTAGATCAGAAAAATGAATTTCCAACTGAGGCAATAAAGAAGTTTGGAGAAATGGGACTACTAGGAATACCATTTCCTAAGAAATATGGAGGAGCAGGTCTTGATACTTTAAGTTATGCTATCGCTGTAGAGGAGCTTTCAAGAGTTGATGGTGGAACAGGGGTTATATTATCAGCCCACGTTTCTTTAGGCGCATATCCTATCTATGCTTTTGGAACAGAGAAACAGAAGGAAAAATATTTAGTTCCACTTGCTAAGGGAGAAAAATTAGGAGCCTTTGGGCTTACAGAACCTAACGCTGGAAGTGATGCTGGTGGTACAGAAACCACGGCAGTACTACAAGGCGATTACTATATATTAAATGGAGGAAAAATCTTTATTACTAATGCACCTAAGGCTGAAACTTATATAGTTTTTGCTGTTACAACTCCAGGCATAGGTACAAGGGGAATTAGTGCATTTATAGTTGAAAAAGGCTGGGAAGGCTTTGAGTTTGGTGACCACTATGACAAGATGGGAATCAGATCTTCTTCAACTGCGGAATTAATTTTCAATGATGTTAAGGTGCCAAAAGAAAACCTTTTAGGTAAAGAAGGGGAAGGCTTTAAGATTGCCATGTCTACCCTTGATGGTGGAAGAATTGGAATTGCATCTCAAGCCTTAGGTATTGCACAGGGAGCTTATGAACATGCCGTTGAGTATGCTAAGGAAAGGGTACAATTTGGTATTCCAATTGCATTCCAGCAGGTTAATTCATTTAAGCTTGCAGATATGGCAACAAAATTAAGGGCTGCAAGATTTTTAGTATATAGCTCAGCAGAGTTAAAGGAAAACCATGAGCCTTATGGAATGGAATCAGCCATGGCTAAACAATATACATCAGATATTTGTTTAGAAGTAGTTAATGACGCCCTTCAAATGTTTGGTGGCTCTGGATATCTAAAGGGAATGGAAGTTGAAAGAGCTTACAGGGATGCTAAGATTTGTACTATATATGAGGGTACTAATGAAATTCAAAGAATTGTTATTGCATCTCATATCATCGGAAGACCGCCTAAAACTAGCAGTCCTGAGCCAAAAGGAAAAGGTCCAATCACAGGAAATAGAAAAAAGAAGATTTTTAATGAAGGTTCAGCAGAAGCTAATGTTAAAGCACTAGTTGAAGCTTTAAAGGCTGATGGCTATGACTTTACTGTTGGAATTCCTTTAGATACACCAATTCCTTTAGCAGATCGTGTGGTAAGTGCTGGTAAGGGAATAGGAGATAAGGAAAATATGAAGCTTATTGAAGCTTTGGCACTTCAGGCAGGTGCAGCAGTTGGGTCCTCAAGACCTGTGGCAGAAACCTTAAAATATGTACCACTTAACAGATATGTTGGTATGTCAGGTCAGAAGTTTAATGGAAACCTTTATATTGCTTGTGGAATTTCGGGAGCTGGACAACATCTAAAGGGAATAAAGGATGCAACCACCATTGTCGCTATAAATAAAAATAAAAATGCTGCAATCTTCAAAAATGCTGACTATGGAATCGTTGGAGATTTAATGGAAATATTACCTTTGTTAATTAAGGAATTAGATAATGGACAGCCAAAGAATCCAGCACCACCTATGGAGAAGATGCGTAAACCTACACCTAAAAAGGAACCATCACCATGGACAACTTATGTATGTAATGGCTGTGGCTATGAATACAATCCAGCAGAAGGTGATCCAGAAAATGAAGTGCGTCCTGGAACTGTTTTTGAAGCTCTTCCAGAGGAGTGGATTTGTCCATATTGTGGCGAGGATAAAACAAGCTTTATTGAAGTTGAGAAGGAGGCATAGGGAGTATGCAATGCGTAAGAAAGGTTACTGAAGATTTATATTGGGTAGGAGGTAATGATAGGAGGCTTGAGCTCTTTGAAAATATACATCCTATTTCAAGGGGAGTTTCTTATAACTCATATCTACTTTTAGATGAAAAAACAGTTCTTTTTGATACTGTAGATTGGTCTGTGGGCCGTCAGTTCTTTGAGAATATAGAGTATGTTTTAAATGGAAGAAGTTTAGATTACCTTGTGATTAATCACATGGAACCAGACCATGGTGCAGCTATTGAAGAAATTCTTCTCCGTTATCCAGAGGTTGTGGTAATAAGCACAGAAAAAGCCTATATGATAATGAATCAATTTAATTTCCCGGTAAATGATAATGCCATTACAGTTAAGGAAGGCGACACTATGTGTTTTGGAAAACATACAGTTACCTTTGTTGCAGCTCCTATGGTTCACTGGCCAGAAGCTATGGTTACTTTTGATATAACTAATGGAGTTTTATTTGCAGCTGATGCCTTTGGTTCCTTTGGTTCTTTGGACGGAAAACTGTTTAATGATGAGGTTAACTTTGATAGAGATTGGATCGATGATGCTAGAAGATATTATACAAATATAGTTGGAAAATACGGTCCTCAGGTTCAAAAGCTTTTGAAAAAAGCTTCTACCATTGATATAAAAATTATCTGCCCTCTTCATGGTCCAGTATGGCGAAATGATCTAGGCTACTTCCTTGATAAGTATGACAAATGGAGTCGTTATGAACCAGAGGAAAAAGGTGTAATGATCGCTTATGCTTCAATGTATGGGAATACTGAAAATGCTGCAAATGTTCTAGCTACAAGGTTAGTTGAAAAAGGTATTAAAAATGTGGTAGTTTATGATGTATCTAAAACCCACGTATCACAGCTAATATCTGAAACCTTTAGGTTAAGCCACCTTGTTCTTGCATCAGTAACTTACAACCTAGGAATATTTCCAGTGATGCATAATTTCCTTATGGATATGAAGGCATTAAATTTACAAAAGAGAACTGTGGCAGTAATTGAGAATGGCTCATGGGCTCCACAAGCAGGTTCAAAAATTACTGACTTATTAGATGAAATGAAGGAAATGACAGTGCTTAATGAACATGTCTCAGTATTATCATCTTTAAATGAAACAACTTCAGATGAAATGGATGTTTTAGTAGATAGTATTATTGAATCAATGAGAGATTAAGTTGGAAAATTCTTCTTAATGTATTTGAATAAAGAGTCTTTAGAATAAAATGCTATAAGCTAATTAAGCTTTGCAGCATAACTTTTGGATCATTATTTAAAGAAGATTGGAATCAATTGAGATTCCAACCTTCTTTTTTTGAGAAGAATAATATGATTCTATTTATACATCTACTTATAAATTTACAAATTATTATCTTATAAAGGAAGCTCCTTTTCATATTCATTCAAAGGAGTGATCAAAGAGTAAGTTAATGTATCCAAATCATAGATTTGGACATTCACTTAACTTCGTCTTAGTCAAATTAAAGATTTGGAACCTCACTTATGGTAAAAATATCTTTTGTTTAGTATATATTATTTGCTATATATGCAGTTGGTTACATAAGTAGTTAGTTAATTAATGAAATTATTTATGATACTAATCTAATAAGAATCTATAGTTATTACTAATGTGGAATATAAATTAGAATATGCAATGGAATGGGTGTATAATAAAAGGGGTTTAAGTTATATTTTTACAATAAAGTAAAATGCTTAAAAGTTTCAATTAGTTAGGCAAAATGAAAAAATATCGATTAAAAGTTGGGAGGATTAATTATGCGAGATAGTAATAGGCCTGCAACAATGTTATTACATTATGGGGAAGATAAGTCTGAGTACCAAGGGGCTGTTGTGCCTCCTATATATCAGAATAGTTTGTTTACATTTAAGGATTGGGACAGTATTGATAAGGCATTTGATGATCCAGTTAATAATTGTATTTACACAAGAGGAAAAAATCCTACAGTTGCTATTGCAGAAGAAAAGCTAGCAAAGTTGGCTGGAGGAGAAAAAGCAAAGCTCTTTACATCAGGAATGGCTGCAATTTCATCAGCTATAATGCATTGTGTTAAACATAATGGTCATGTAATTACATTAAAGAATATATATGGTCCTGCTAATAATTTTTTAGGTACTTATTTAAAGGAAAAAATGAATTTAGAGGTAACCTATATTTCTGGAACAGATATAAAGGAGTTCGAAAGCAACATAAAAGAAAATACTTGTTTAATATATTTAGAATCCCCATCAAGTGTGGTTTTCAGTCTTCAGGATTTAGAAGCTGTAGCGAAACTTGCTAAGTCTCACAACATAAAAACTATTATAGATAATACGTGGGCAACACCTATTTATCAAAAGCCATTATCCTTTGGGATAGATTTAGAGGTTCACTCCTGTTCAAAATATATAGGCGGACATAGTGATATAGTTGCTGGTGTAGTAATTGGAAGTGAGAAGGATTTAAGAGGGATTTTTGAAAGTGAACATGCTTTATATGGTGGTAAAATAGCACCCTTTGAGGCATGGTTAATTATGAGAAGTTTAAGAACACTTCCAATTAGATTAAAGCAGCATGAAGAAAATGGGATGAAGGTTGCAAAATATCTGGAGCAGCATCCAAAGGTTAAAAAAGTTTATTATCCAGGGCTTGAGAACTTTGAGCAATATGAGCTGGGAAGAAAGCAGATGACAGGATACACAGGTATGATGGCTATCGAAGTAGACTGCCAGGAAGTAGAGAAAATTAAAGCCTTCATGAATTCTCTAGAATACTTCTATATTGGAGTTAGCTGGGGTGGTTTTGAAAGTCTTGTTTATGTGCCAGCTATTAGTTATTTAAAGGAGATGACTCCAGAGAAATTTTCTGCCATGGGGATAAGTTTAGGCAGTGTTAGGTTATCTATAGGACTAGAGGATGCAGATGATTTAATTGCAGACCTTGATAAAGCATTAAAGTGTTTAAATTAAAGGGGGAAGAGTTAAGTGAAGAGATCAGAAATAAATGAGGCTATCAAAGATATGGAAGCTTTAGCTTTAAAGAATGGCTTTCAACTTCCACCTTTTTGTAATTGGACACCAGAGGAATGGTTAGATAAAAATCATGAGTTCGATGAAATAAGAGATAATATGCTTGGGTGGGATATTACTGATTATGGTTTAGGTGACTTTAAAAGGGTTGGATTTGCATTAATAACAATTCGCAATGGAAATCAAAATAACCCTAAATATAAAAAAACTTATGCAGAAAAACTTATAATGCTAAAAGAAGGACAAACGTCTCCCATGCATTTTCACTGGAAAAAGAGCGAAGACATTATAAATCGAGGTGGAGGAACTCTAATAATACATCTTTACAATGATAAAGGTGATGGGTCCTTTGATGATACAGAGGTCTTAGTAAATTCAGATGGCAGGTCCTATTTTGTTGCACCTGGCACAGGGGTTGAACTAAAACCTGGTGAAAGTATTACTTTGTGGCCACATCAATATCATGATTTCGAAGTGAAAAAGGGTACAGGTGATGTGCTTATTGGAGAAGTCTCCATGTGTAATGATGATAATACTGATAATCGTTTTTATGAGCCAATAGGAAGATTCCCAGAAATTCAGGAGGATGAAGCTCCATATAGACTTTTATGTAATGAGTATCCATTAGCATAAGCTAGGGGACATTAATGAAGTAAAATGGAAGCTGCTTCTCAGTTATTTAAATTACTTAATTTAAATTATAAATTATGAGGTTTGCTTCACAATTAAGGTGCTGTTTATTTTAAAGTAATAAGAAAATAAATTGCATAAATAAATAGCTTTAAAGCACCTTTTTATAATTTGAACTCAATGCTGTCTATATGAAAGATTGAGACACAAATTATTGAGAGGTGCTTTAAATAGTATTGAAAAGTATATTATTTTTTTACCTTTACAAAGTATTTAGTGTGAAGGAGTTCATGAGCCTTATTACTTAAAGGATGATCTAAATACTTATCATATATTGCTATAACAGCTGGGTTTTCATAAGATCGTCTAATGGATTTTTCTCTATCGATAGTATTTAATCCTTCCATTCTTTTCTTTAAGACTTCTTCACGTTTTCTTACCTTTGGCTGTCCACCACCACCGATACATCCACCTGTGCAAGCCATGATTTCTATGGCATGGAAGAATTCTTCACCAGAGCGTATTTTATCAAGCATTTTTTTTGCTTCTCTAAGCCCATAGGTTACACCTATCTTAAGATGCAAATCACCAGCATCAATTTCACAGGATCTGAAGCCATCCCAGCCACGGACTGCTTCAAACTTCATTAAATCTATTCTTTGACCTGTCATCTTTTCAACGGCAGTTCTTGTTGCTGCTTCAATTACTCCACCGGTTCTTCCAAAGATAACACCAGCTCCAGTATATTCTCCCATTACTTGATCAATAGGTTCTCCTTTGATAGTGCTTAAATCTATGCCAGAGTCTTTAAATATTTTTATAAGTTCTCTGGTGGTAATTACATAATCAACATCATAATTTAATCCTCTTGAAAATTCAGGTCTAGAGGCTTCGTATTTTTTAGCTATACATGGCATGATAGCCACAGAAGTAATTTCTTCTCTAGACAAATTGTGGTCTTTACCCCATAAATCTTTAGCTACTGTGGCAAACATTTGCATTGGAGATTTTGCAGAGGATGGAACATCAAGCATATCTGCATAGTTTTGTTCAATAAATTTCACCCATGCAGGACAGCAAGAAGTAAGAATTGGAAGTCTTACGCTGGTATCACCAGCGATATGTCTTTCAAGTCTGTCTTGAAGTTCTGCGGCTTCTTCCATGATTGTTAAATCTGCTGCCCAAGTGGTATCAAAGACGTAATCAACACCAAGCTGTCTTAAGCCAGCAGCAATTTGGTTTTCAACATTTACACCAGGATCAAAGCCAAAAGCTTCCCCGATTGCAACTCTAACAGAAGGGGCCATTTGAGTAATGACTACTTTATTTGGAGTTGCTAAATCCCTTAAGAATCTAAAGGTATTATCACCAGAGGTGATGGCATCTACTGGACATACTGATACACAGGCACCGCAGTGGGTACAACGGTTGTAATCTATATAATGCTGCTGCTTAGGTTCTCCATGAATACAATCTACAGGACAAGCTCTTTTGCAGGCACCGCAGCCAATACACTTTTCTGTAATAGTTAATTTGGTTAAGTGGCTGCACTGGGAAGTAGGACATAAATTGTCCTCAACATGTTCCTCAAGTTCATGATAAAAATTATTGAGTATTTCTTCAATAATATTATATCGTTGATGCATTTTTTCCTTAACAGTACTTGAAAGTTCTCTTAGAAAGAAAATATCACGCATATTAGAGCGTCCTTTGCTCATTCGATCAAAAACATTTCGCATTTTTGTAATTTCAGGTTGAACCTTAATATAGTTTTCATAAGTACCAGCTTTAAGCTTTCCAAATAGAAAATCGATATAGAAGATAGCATACTGAATTATACAATCTTCTTCAGATAAAATTATTATGGAGCGGCTTAAAGAGATTTCAAATAAGTCAAAATCTAGAGGTTCATTAAGACTATCACCTGTAAGAAAGCAGCCAAAAGGAATTCCTAATTGTGCAGCTTTAAAATTCTTATTATTTAAAATTCCACCTGCTAGATTTATTATATCAAGAAGGGTTGCCCCCTCAGGAACTTCAATTATCCCTGGATTATTAATTTTTCCTGAAATAGCTACAAGTCGTTTAGAGTTATTTGTGATTTCTTTAAGGTTCTCTTCACTAAGTACTGAAAACACAGAACCAAGAGAACTTTGTATCAAGGTTGTTTTTAGATTTTCCATTTTTACCTCCTTAAGTGAGTATCTAAATTTATGATCTGGATACATGAATTTTAATCTTTGAGCACTTTTCGAATGAATAGGAGAAAGAGTTTCCTTTTTATTAATCAAAGATTTAGTTAATATGTATTTGCTCCTTCAAATTTATTTTTAGAAGGAGCATCCTTATTTTGAAATTATGATTCGATTTTTATTAATATATTATGTAGAGTGTCTCTATCATTGACGAGAATAGCAGTTTCAATATTAATCTAACCTGACTATTCAAAATGTATACTGAAAAGAAAAGAAAATTAAAGAAATGTGTTTACATATAAAGGTAATAATGTAAAAATATACTTATAGTGATATTTCAAGTTAATATCTTTTATAAATAGAAATCATGTTTTGTACTATATATAAGTTGATTTCAGTTAAAGGGGCGGTAATATGAAAAATAAATTAAAGAAGATTAATTATCCATTACTTTTAGGTGTTATAATTTTAATTTATCTATTTATGATGAGTTTATATCCACAGAAATTTACTAAAAGGGACCCTGTATATGAAGAGAATCCCAGGTACATGGAAGTAGAAATAGATGGAGTCAAAACAGATAAGTTCATGACACCCCCATTATCTCCTAATGAGGTTAATATTTTTGGAACAGATGATGCAGGTAGAGATGTATATGCACGTTTAGTATACGGAACAAAGAATACAATGAAGCTTGCGCTGCTTATAGCTTTATTAAGAATGGCTATAGCTCTTCCATTAGGTGTTTCAGCTGGAATGGGAAGTAAGGTATTATCAAATTTTATTAAAGGATTTAATACATTTTTCACTGCTATACCAATGCTTATCTTTAGTTATGTCATTTTAAATATTGGATATTTTAAGAGTATGCAGATAGATGAATCAATAATTGCATTTGCTATAATACTAACCATAGTTGGATGGGCAAAATTGGCAGGTATCATTGAGGATTCTACGAAATTAGTAATGGAAGAGGACTTTATTGAAGGCGAAGTTGCTATTGGAAAAACTAAAGCTCAAATTGCCTTTCAAAATGTAATTCCACATATAATTCCAGGAACTATAAGTTTAATCTTTAAAGAAATGGGACTAGCTTTATTTTTAGTAGCTCAGCTTGCAGTATTTAATGTGTTTGTTGGAGTTACCAGACAAATTTCTACGTTAGCTTTTAGGTCAAATTACTTTATGAATCTTGAACCTGAATGGGGGGGAAGTCTTTCAAGAATATCACAAAATGTTAAGGGATTTGAAAGTACTTATTGGATGGTAGTATTCCCAGTAATAGCATTTACCGTAGCAATAATTGGATTTAATTTAACAGGAGAGGGTCTTCGTATAGAGTTTCAAAAAAAGGATTCTAGAATTATTAGTTCAATCAAAAAAATTACTTATGCTTTATCGCCAAAGGTTTTTATATCACAAGTTAAGAACTTTAAAAACTATTATAAACCAGTAATAATTAAAATTTCTGCTGCTTTATTATTGGTTGCATATATGGTAATACCATGGCATCCTAGCAAATATGATTTTAATATTGATGAAGCAAGAGGACATTTGGAAGAACTTACTTCCTCAAAATACGAAGGCAGAGCTGCGGGAACAGAGGGGGGAAAGCTGGCTGGAGACTATATAATAGAACAACTTAAAGCTTATGGGTATGAAGTTGCAATTGATGAAATTCCTTTACAAGGAGACCCAAATGTAAATCCGGTGACAGGAAGTATTAGTATAAGCGATAATAATTTATTGGTGCCAATGGTTATTGAAAAAGGATGGATTAGACTAGTAGATAAGAATGGTGAAGAAAAAACATACAATCTTCATGAGGATTTTACAATTGTAACGGTAAGTGAAAGTTTATATCAAACACCAGAAGCAGCAGAGCTTAATTATAAGGGAATTGCTGCAGATAGTGAAAGAGCTAGAGAAGTCGATGAGAACACAGATTTCTTTTATATATCTAGGCATTTAGAAGGTTATTGGTGGGGAGCAGGCAGTACTTCAAATGTTGCAGATGTTGTCGGTGAAAAAGGAAGAAATTATGATATTAAATTTATGTTGAGTGAAGGAGAAAAAGCTAAATATAACCCAAGCTTATTTAAATATACAACTATTATTCCTTATGGTGAGTTGTATGAGGAGCTTCATGGTGGATATAAGGAACTGGAAATTAATTTTGATTATCCAAAACCTGTAGAACATCCGGGAAGAAATATAACTGCTTTTTTACCTACAGAAGGCAAAAGTGCTGAAGATCCAGGTACCATGGTTATTATTGGAGCTGCTTATGACGGGGTTAATACTTATGGTAGAGATTCAGACAAATATGTAATGACAGCAACTCCAGCAGCAATAGCTCTTCAATTGGCGAAGGAGATAAGTGAGGTAAAAGAGCCTTTTAATAAATCAATACAGTTTATATTCTGGGATAATGAATATGAAAGTTTGAAGAGTGGAAAACAGGATGGATCATATTACTTTAGTGTACAAGAAGGCAAAGCTGTAGACATGGCCTTTAGGCATGGTTACTACTATTTTGATATAAGTTATCCTGGATATAAGGAAGATAAAGATTTAAATCTTAAAACCATTCCTGCTCAGCTTGTTGACAGTAATAATTATCTTATGGGATTGGAAATTCAGGAGCGATTAAGGCAATTGAACGTTAAGTTTAAGAGACACTTTTATGATTATAATAATTCAAAATCTGTAAGTAATATGTGTTGGAATTCATTAACAACAGTTGCCTTAGGAAATTCTTCAACTTGGGGGATAAATACTGATCAAGATAATATGAAAAATGTTAATATTAATAGAATGGATGAAGTGGGACAAATTATTTTAGATACTTTAACAATGAATAAGTATATGATGAAATTAAAATAAAAGAATAGTGTCAGAGTACTATAGACACCATGACAATTAATTTATATATAATGGATTCAAATAAAGAATGATGAAGGAGGCACCTATGATAGAAGTTAAGAATCTAAGAAAACAGTTTGTAATTAAGGATAAAGTATTTGGCATAGAAAAGGGTGTTGTAAATGCTGTAAATGGCATAGACTTTGAAATTAGCAAGGGAGAAACTCTTGGTCTTGTGGGGGAGTCAGGTAGTGGAAAATCTACCATAGGAAGGCTCATATTGAGACTTTTAGAACCTACAGACGGAAAGGTATTTCTGGATGGGAGAGATATTAGTACTATTGGAAATAGAGAGTTCAGAAAATTGAGAAAAGAGCTTCAGGTAATTTTTCAAAATCCATATGCAGCCTTAGATACAAAGATGATTGTGCAGGATATTTTAACCCAGCCACTTCAGATTCACAAAATAGTTAATCCTTTAGACTATAAAAAGGAAGTTGAAAGACTTTTGGAAATGGTAGGACTTCCAAAGGAGGATGGAAAGAAACTTCCTCATGAATTCAGTGGTGGTCAAAGACAAAGAATAGCCATTGCTAAGGCTTTAGCTACAAGACCAAAGTTTATAGTTTGTGATGAAGCAGTTTCTGCACTGGATGTTTCAGTTCAATCACAAATATTAAACCTGCTAATGGATTTACAGGAAGAGTTTGGCTTATCCTATTTATTTATTTCCCATGATTTAAGTGTAATACGCCACGTAAGTCATAAGGTGGCAGTTATGTATCTTGGAAAGATAGTTGAAAAAGGGATGGTGGATGAGATTTTTGAGAATCCCAAACATCCATATACAAAGGCACTTATGTCAGCTTCACCAATTCCAGAGCCAGGAAAACAGTTAAATAGAATAAAGCTTGAAGGTGAAATACCAAGTGCTATGGAAATACCAAAGGGGTGTGCTTTTCATGATAGATGTATCCAGAAGTTGGAAAAATGCTGTGCTATTGAGCCACCAATGATAAAGCTGGAATCAGGAAGGGTTGTGGCCTGTCATTTATATATGAAGGGAGATGAGCAGGGTGAGAAGTGAAGTTGTAAAAGCTATAAGTAAGAAGATTTTTGTAAATTTACTCATACTTATTGTAATATTGTTTATGATTATAGCAATAACTGGAATACCTCTGGATTTTAATATTATTACTTATAACGGAATATCAACTCCGAATATGACTATGAGCCAAATTGGAGATAGTATAAAAACAAATTTTAGAATTTTCCTTAGCGGACAGGCGTTGAGTATAAAAGTTCAAGGGGATACAGTAGGGCAGCTTCTCTTGAAGACTGCAGGTAAAAGTGCTGTTATTTTAGTCGGAGGAGCAATTTTAGCACTTATTATCGGCATTCCAAAGGGAATAATTGATAGTCGTAAAAGAGATAGAAGTGGAACTTTAAAGCTTATGCAGTCTTTAATTCCTCTTTCAATTCCAGATATTTTAACAGTGGTTTTAGTGCAGTTAGGTGCTTTATATTTATATAAAAATCAAATTTCATTTTTGGGCTTAGGAGTAATTCCATCCGTAGGAGACGCTAATTTGTTAAATGCAATTTATCCAATAATATCAATGGCGGTTTTGCCTGCAGCATATATTTCAAGGGTTACAGCAACAACCATAGAAGAGAATTTTGAGAAGCCATTTGTTTTAGCGGCAAGGGGGAAAGGCTGTTCCAGGTTTCAAATTATAAAAAATCACATGATGAAGAGCATTGGATATGAAATATTATCTAGCTTCCCAACAATAATAGGAATAATGTTTTCAACCTTAATTGTAGTAGAAAGATTGTTTTTTTATCGCGGAATGGGATTTTACTTAATTTTCTTATACACAACAGATATAATTAAGCCCTTTGAAGCTGGTATTGCCTTTACCACATTTATTGTGGCGCTTGCAATATTCTACTATATAATCTTTATGATATTTAATATGGTTAAAGATATCATTTTACCAAAGGTTAAAGCACATTAAGGAGGGATAAGTATGGCACTGCTAGAAGTTGAAAATTTAAAAACATATTTCGATATAGAAGGCAAAAAATGTACAGCGGTAGATGGCATATCTTTTGTGCTTAATAAAGGTGAAACTATGGCTGTTATTGGGGAATCAGGTAGCGGAAAAAGTGTAACAGCTTTGTCCATAATGGGACTGATTGATTATCCAGGCAAAATTGCTGAAGGAAAAATTATATTTAATGGAGAAGATTTGTTAAAGAAAAAAGAAAATGAGATAAGAAAAATTAGGGGAAATGAAATTGCAATGATTTATCAAGATCCCATGACCACCTTAAATCCAATGAATAAGGTTGGAGAACAAATAGGGGAAGCCTTGATAATTCACAAAAAAAATAAAAAAAATGAAATTAAACCAATTGTAATTGACTTGATGAAAGCTGTTGGTATTATGGATGCAGAGGAAAGGTATAATCAGCTTCCAGATCAGTTCAGTGGTGGTATGAGGCAGAGATTAATGATTGCAATGGCAATAGCGTGTAAGCCCAAGCTTTTAATTGCCGATGAACCTACTACAGCTTTAGATGTGACAATTCAGGCTGAAATTTTAGATTTGCTGCGTAATCTTAAGAGTAGCAATGATATGTCCATAATATTAAACACTCATGATTTAGGTGTTGTTGCAGAGATGGCAGATAAAGTAATTGTAATGTATTGTGGAAAAATTATGGAGATGACATCTAATGAGGAATTATTTAATAATCCTCTGAATCCATATACAAAAAAGCTGATGGAATGTATTCCAAGAGTTGACGATAAAAAAAGAAGGCTACAAACCATAGATGGTTATGTACCATATTTAACTCAATTGCCTAAAGGATGTAGATTTTCTAACAGGTGTGAGTATGCCACAGATAAATGTAAAGCAGAAGTACCAGAGCTCATAGAAGTTGAAGAAGGACATTGGTCAAGATGTTGGTATATTAAAATTTAAAATTATATTATAGAAAAATTCTCAAGCATTTGCTTGAGAATTTTTTATGCTGCACGCTTTTTATAGGCATAAATTGGAAGACCTATAAGTGTTATTATTATTCCACCTGAAGAAATTAAAGGGGCCGTTATTAATTGATTAATTACAACAAATAGACCACCTAAAATTGCTAGGAATGGGATAATGGGATATAAAGGTACTTTATATGGCCTATTCATATCAGGTTTTTCTTTTCTGAGTTTTATTACACCAATAAAGGTAAGAGTATAGAAAACCCATACAGCAAATATGGTTAAGTCACTTAAAAGATTAAATTGGCCAGAAAGGGCATATATGCAGGCCAAAATTGAGGTAAGCCATATTGCATTAACAGGGGAGCCACCTTTATTTACCTTTGATAAGTATTTACTTCCTGGAATGTAGCCTTGTATGCTAAGTGCATAAGGGATTCTCGAACCAGTTAGAATATATCCGTTTAAGGTTCCAAAAACAGAGATAAGGATACCTACAGTGATAATTTTACCTCCTATCGGTCCGAATATTTTATTTGCAACTAAGGTTGCAGGAGATGTTACTTTAGCAAGTTCACTGGCTGGAGCAATCCATAGATAAGCGATATTTATTAATAAGTATACGGCCATTACTACAGATAATCCACCAATGATAGCTTTAGGAAGATCTTTTCCTGGGGTTTTCATTTCACCGGCTAATGCACCAACGTTTATCCAGCCGTCATAAGCAAAGAGGGTTGCGATAAGTACTTGGCCTAATGCGCTGAAGGCATTTACGTCAGGCCCAGTTAAAGGAGAGATTATAGATGTTGAGTTTCCTTTTATGAATCCAAAAATAATAATTAATATTAAAGGGATTAATTTGCAGATAGTTGCTACTGTTTGAATACCTCCTCCTATGGAAGAACCAATAATGTTTAATAATGCTAATAATAAAATTATTCCAAGTGCAATTGGTAATACGACTCTCATATTATCTGAGGTAAATCCAAGTAATTCTGATGCCTGCTGAGCAAAAATTACTCCTATGGCAGCTATGGTGCCAGGAAAAAATAGAACTGTCTGCATCCATCCAGTTAAAAATCCTAATCTTTCTCCGTAAATATCTTCAATATAAACCATCATACCACCAGTTTTGGGTATTGCAGCAGAGATTTCAGCAGCGGTTAATCCACCCATGATGGTGATAAAACCACCTAGGATCCAAGCTATAATACCAAGGCCTGGTCCACCATTTGTAGCAGTGTAAATAGCTTGGGGCTTAAAAAAAACGCCAGAGCCTATAACTAAACCTACAACAGTGGATATTGCTGCAGCGAATCCAATATTTTTCTTCAGTTTCTTTGACATACTTATTCTCCTTTACAATGTATTTTAATAAATAATAAATCAATAAAATTAGTGTTCCACTTTTGTATTGATTTATTAATGCTTAGCTTATAAAAGTAGTAATGTGGTATACTAAGGTGAGAATTAAGAGGTTAAAGCACATAAAATCTATTTTCTTAGCAAAAGCTAAAGTAATTTTTATATAAATAATTAGTAACGTAAGATGAGGTAAAGAGTAATGAGGTTAGATAGGTTTTTAGTAGAGTCATCAATTGGCACAAGGCAAAAAGTTAGAGATTATGTGAAGGCTGGTTTGATTAAAGTAAATGGAAAAATTACAATTGAACCGTCCATTGATGTAAGTGAAGAAACGGATGTTATTAAATATAAAGATGTAGTAGTTGAACTTGGTAAAAAGAGATACTATATGTTCCATAAACCAGGTGGATGCGTTACAGCCAGAACAGATTCTAACTGTAAAACTGTAATGGATTATTTTTCAAAAGAAAATATGGAAGGAATTTTTCATGTGGGAAGATTGGACAAGGATACTGAGGGGTTGCTGCTTTTTACTAATGATGGAGAGTTTAATAAAAGGCTTATGAGTCCAGAAGAGGATGTGAAAAAGACCTATTTCTTTTGGGCACTGGGAAGTTTAAATGATAAGGAGAAAGAACTTCTTGAAAAAGGCATTTATATAAGCAAGGATGAAGCAATTACAAAGCCGGCTAAAATAGAAGTTGTGCATGAAGGAATATGGAAAGAGTTTAAATCACAGCTTCAGGTCGTTAAGTTTTATAAGGCTAAAGGAAACAATGAAAAACAGTCTGTAGTAGCAGGATATCTTACAATTTCAGAAGGGCGAAAGCACCAAGTAAAAAGAATGTTAAAAGCTGTTGGCTGTTACGTGATCTATTTAAAAAGAGTATCCATTGGAGAACTAAAATTAGATGAAGATTTAATGCAGGGAGAGTATAGAGAATTAAAAGAAGATGAAATTAAATTATTGATGAAAGACCATTATAATGAATAATTAGCTTGGAGGTGCAGAGAAATCTGCACCTTTAATTTTTGCAGTAATAATAAATTTATAGTATAGAGAAATACTAAAAAAAGGAGTTTGTAATTAAAGATTAAGATAAAATCTGTGTGAAGAGGTGATTACTATTTTCTCAAAAGTATTTAAGAATAAGCTTCTTATAATTTGTACCTTTCTTTCTTCAATTATCTACATAGCATGGAGAATATTTTTCACGTTGCCCTTTGGCTATGGTTTTATATCAATGATAGCAGGAATTATTTTATTATCAGTAGAGCTTATAGGACTTTTTGAGTCTGTGATTCATTACAGAACTATGTTTAGCATGGAGTACCCTGAAAGGCCACAAATAGATAGAGACCTTTATCCAGAGATTGATGTATTTGTTACAACATATAATGAACCAGTTGAATTAATATATAAGACTATTAATGGCTGTGTTAATATGGATTATCCAGACAAGAAAAAGGTGCATATTTTTATTTGTGATGACTCTAATAGAGATGAAATGAAAGAACTTGCAGATAAATTAAAGGTAAATTATGTGACACGTACAGAACGAAAGGGAGCAAAGGCTGGAAACCTGAATAATGCTATGCAAAATTCTAGTTCACCCCTAATTGTAACCTTTGATGCCGATATGATACCGATGCATGACTTTTTAATGGCATGTGTACCTTATTTTTTAGAGAAAGAACAGTTTATTAAGGATAATCCTCAGGCTGAAGTTGATGAAGAAAAATTTGAACAAATAGGTTTTGTGCAAACTCCACAAAGCTTTTATAATCCAGATTTATTTCAATATAATTTGTTCTCAGAAAACAGAATTCCTAATGAGCAGGATTATTTCTACAGGGATATACAGGTTTCAAGAAATAAGACTAATTCAGTAATTTATGGTGGGTCAAATACTATTCTTTCTAGAAAAGCTCTCGAAGAAGTTGGAGGTTTTTATACAAAAGTTATAACAGAAGATTTTGCAACAGGAATGCTAATACAGAGTAAAGGTTATAGATGTTATGCTATTGATGAAATTCATGCTTCAGGATTATCTCCATCAGATTTACAAAGTTTAATAAAACAAAGAGAACGCTGGGCCAGAGGTTGTATTCAGACAGGGAGAAAGTTAAATATTCTATTTAGAAAGGGGCTAAATTTTGGTCAAAAGTTAAGTTATCTGTCTGCAATTTCTTATTGGTATTCAGGGTTTAAAAGACTTGTTTATATAATTTCACCTATTTTATTACCCCTATTTGGAATTATGGTTTTAAATGCCAGCTTACTCGAGATTTTAATATTTTGGCTTCCAATGCATTTGTTAAACAGTGCTTCCCTGAAGCTACTTTCAAAAAATATTCGAAATACTAAGTGGACTAATGTTTATGAAACAATTTTATTTCCTTCTTTGCTGCCAGTTGTATTTTTAGAAACTTTGGGAATATCAAAGAAGAAATTTTCAGTAACCAGAAAAGAGGGACCTGTTTTTGATAAGAGGTATCAGATTAAAAAAGCAATACCCCATACAATATTTGCAGCCTTTTCAATTGCTGCAATAGTTAAGTGTATAGTTATGACCTTTGAGGTTGGTTCGCCGGTGTATAGTGTTTTATTATTTTGGTTAATTATGAATTTGTACACTATACTAATGTCAATTTTCTTTATGCTAGGAAGAGAATATTATCGAAGTGTGGAGCGATTCCCGATAAAAACTCAGTGCTTAATTTCATTTGAAGAGATATTAATTCACTGCTCAACAGTGGATATATCTGAAGGTGGTATTGCTGTGATTATTAAGGAACCACGGTTTATTCCCTATGACGAAGCTGTTAAATGTGAAGTTTCAACCGTAAGATATAAAGCAGAGTTTAGGGCAGTAATTGTGCAAGTAACAGAGCTTAGTAATGGATGGAGATATGCTTTTAAAATTAACAGTATAGAAGAGTTAGATTATAGACAGCTTTTAAATATCATTCATGACAGAGAGCCAGCTTTACCAAAGTATCTAGAAAAAAACAGTAGTATTTTTGAAGATTTAAGGATTAATTTGTTAAAGAGAAAAAATAAACAAACAAGACTTAGCAGAAAGCTTCCAAGGATTAATCTAAACAAGCGAGTTCAGGTTGAGGAAGCAGGAACAATTACAATGATTAATTTCAATTATGAGTATATTTTAATTAAGAACAAAAAAAGTATGTTGGATAGGAAGAAGATTAAAATTCATCTAAATGAGGAAGTTACTATAGATGCTACATTAATAAAGCATAATGTTAGGGGAAAAAAGGAGTTAAATGAAGGGAAAGCTGAAAGGGAGATCCTTTTATATCGTGTAGATAATTATAAACAAGTAGCACAGAATCCCAAGCTTTTGGAACTTTTAAAGCTATGGATTAAGCAATATGAGTCAGCAGAGATTGCTGCAATTGAAAGGAGCAAACGTTCAAAGGGGCGAGGAATTGCTGAAGATGAATTTGATGAAATGAAGTATTTATAGATGAGGTGAACAAATGAGTTTTTACATTGAAGGAGATTTAATTGTTCAAATACCAGTTGCAGGAGAGTCCATTGCAATTTTCAAAACATCAGGATCAGCAGAATTTTATATGGACTATATAGAAGGGGTATCAATAACAAAGGATGGAAGGCTTATTATTAATACTGATGTGCAGCAACAGAGTATTAAAATTTATGCTAGAAATAATGATGGTGAAGTTGCAGAGATAGAGGTTCAGCTTATAAAGTCGTGGACAGAAAACTTCATTGAAAAAGATGGAACAGTTATGAAAATTCCAAGGACCGGAGAAATGCCTACAATTGGTGGAACCTTATATGAGTTTTCCACTAAGGAAACCACAATATGGTGTATAAGAGGAATTGTATTAGTCGTTTGTATTGTTTTTATAATTTTATATTATTCGTGGAGAAAAAAACAAGGAAGGAAGTGAAGGTATGTTATTTTCAAGTATAATATTTTTATTTTATTTTTTACCTTTAGTTTTAGTAGTTTATTACCTTTGTTCTTTCTCTGTAATTTTAAAAAATGGTATTCTTCTGATTTTTAGCTTGTTTTTCTATGCATGGGGTGAGCCTAAATATGTATTTCTTATGATAGGTTCAATAATATCAAATTATTTATTAGGACTTTTAGTTCACAGATGTAGAAATAATAAGCTTTTGGGGAGGTTAACTATAGTTTTAACCTGTATCATAAATTTAGGTGGTTTATTTATCTTTAAATATTTAGTCTTTGTAATAAGAAACCTTAATGAAATAATGAGTTTTACCCTAAAGGTGCCAAGTATTCCACTTCCAATAGGAATTTCCTTTTTTACTTTTCAAGCCATGTCCTATGTTATAGACGTATATAGAGGAGATGGAAAGGTTCAGAGAAATCCTTTTTATGTGGGGTTATATATATCACTATTTCCACAGTTAATAGCTGGGCCAATTGTAAGATATAGGACCGTAGCAGAGCAGATAAAATTTAGAAGAGAAACCTTAGATAAATTTGTAGTTGGATGCTGCAGGTTTATAACAGGATTAAGTAAAAAAGTATTAATATCAAATAATATGGCCATCATCGTTGATAGGATTTTTACAATGAATAGCAATGGAAGTGTACCAATGACTCTTGCATGGCTTGGATCAATAGCTTATACCTTCCAGATTTTCTTTGATTTTTCAGGTTATTCCGATATGGCTATTGGATTAGGACTAATGTTTGGATTTAAATTCGAAGAAAACTTTAATTACCCTTATATTTCTAAGTCGATTTCGGAGTTTTGGAGAAGATGGCATATGTCCCTTGGAACTTGGTTTAAGGATTATGTATATTTCCCATTAGGAGGGTCAAGGGTAGCAAATAAGGATAAAGTTATAAGAAATTTATTTGTGGTATGGCTTTTAACGGGTGTATGGCATGGGGCAGAATGGAATTTTATTTTATGGGGCTTATTAAATTTTGTTTTCATTGCCATGGAAAAATTAATTTCTTTTGAAGATATTGAAGTAAAGAGTATATATAAGCATCTATATGCTATGTTCATAGTGAATTTAGGTTGGGTTCTATTTAGAGCACCAAACTTAATAGAAGCTGGGAAATATATAAAATCCATGTTTACATTTGTAAGTAATGGATTTTGGAGTAATTATACATACATGTTTCTTAAGGAGTACTTTATATTTTTTATAGCGGCAGCAATTTTATCAACACCTTTTGCTCGTAGAGTTAATAAGTTCATTATTAATAAAGCAAAAGGCTATAAGATTTTAGAGTATATTTATCCAGTCACTATAATGCTGTTATTTTTGATTTGTGTTTCTTATTTAGTAAAGGGTGCATACAATCCGTTTATTTATTTTAACTTTTGATAGGAGCTTGAAATATGGTTAATCGATTTTTTAAGAAAAACTTTATGGCAGCAATTTTATTTATTATTTTTATATTCATATTTTCAGGATTAAATTTATTTGTATCATATAAGCCTATTGTAGAGTGCTTGAATAATGCGAAAACTTCAAATTCTTCTATGAGAGATACAATAAAGGATTTAGAAACAACTATAAATGAAAATGTATTTGAGAGATATAAATTTATTGATGGTTATGGATATATTCAAAGGCTTATGGGGAAAAATGAGGAATCAAATTTTGAAGTAATAAAAGATGAACAAGGTTTAAGTCACTATACATTTTTTGCTGATAAACCAAACCCAGTTAAAGAGATTGCAAGAAGAACAATAGCTTTTAGCAAGAATGTTGAAACTTCTCAAAAAAAGTTTATATATCTAATGCCACCAGATAAATATATTGAGGGGATTACAAAGTTTCCAACAGGGATTCCTTATAATTATGCAAATGAAACAGCAGATAATTTCTTGGAAGAGCTGAAGAAAAGTAATATTAGCACTATAGATTTGCGGGATGGGCTTAATAATTCAGGGATACCTGATGATGAAATATTTTTTAAGACAGATCACCACTGGAGGATTCCAACGGTTTTTTGGGAGTATGGCAAGCTTGTTGAAAAATTAAATAATGATTATGGATTAAAATTAGATGAAAGCGGTTTTTATAGAAATAAAGAAAATTACAACATTATAAAGTATAATAATGTGTATATTGGCTCCATGGGAAGAAAAGCAGGTGTTTATTATTCAGGTATTGATGATTTTACTCTTATTTATCCAAAGTTTAAAACTGATTATGAGTTTTATGCTAAAACTGGAGAGCAGGAGAGTAAGCTGCAAGGAAGATTTGAAGATGCATTGTTAGCTGTTTATCCTTTAAGGGTTAGAAAGGATACCTATGCCTTAGAGGCAGATAAGTATTTTTCTTACTTATATGGTAATCAAGGTGTTGTGCATGTAAAAAATAAAGAGGTCTTAGATGGGCCTAAGTTTCTATTCATTAAAGATTCATTAACAGTACCTTTAGCTGCATTTTTATCTACTGTGAGTTCAGATATATATTTAATTGACCCTAGATATTATAAAGAAGACATTGTGGATTTTGCAAAACAAGTTGATGTAGATTTTGTTTTTATGGCATTTTATCCACAAAATCTAGTAAAAGAATTTTTCCCATTTTATGAATGACATAATACGAGATTAAAGAAAGTACAGAAAGGTTAGTAGTTGCCATTTTCATGGTTCTGATAACCTTTCTGTATTTTTTCATTTTGTCTCCATATTTTTAGATTTTATTTCTTTGCAATATTCCATTGGTGTAAGTCCAAATTCGTTTTTGAAGGCACGGAACATATGGTTATAGCCGCCAAGACCACAGTGCTTATAAACATCTACTACAGAATTTCCTTGTTCCAGAAGTTTCTTGCAGAGTTCGAGCTTGTTTTTTACAATGTAACGATGGATTGTCATGCCAGTTTGCTTTTTAAATTCCCTTGAAATATGATACTTACTCACAAAAAAGACCTTTTCAAGACGTTCCAGAGGAATTTCTTCTGTAATATGAAGTTTTATGTAAATTATTAAATCATCAACTAAGGAACGGCTTCTTTTTTTAGCTTTTTCTTTTGCCTCTGCTCGGATAGCTGATCTTATAAGGAGAATTATAAAAATACTTAATAAATTTTTTTCATATAAGTCTTGTGCAAATTCATTTTCTTTAAACTCAGAGTTTAATAGGGTTGTAGAAATATTTTTTAGAAGAAGCAATGTTTCAGCTGAGGCATAGATAAATTCACATTTAGAGGGCATTACATTTAAGCAGTTAACGAAGTTAATATCTTCGGTAGAGAGTTTATTTAGATATTCTAAAGAGATGGAAACTTCAAAAATCTCTAAAGGACGGTTGCTAGAGACTTCAAGATAAATCTTATTTCCAGGACTCATGATTAAAATATCTTCTGATTGTCCCTTGAAAGTCTTTTCTTCAAAGGTAATATTACAATTACCGCCTATAATTAAAACAAATTTATAGCTTAAATTGCTTGAAAGTATTTCTACTTTTTTTTTCTCATTGCCATGGATTGATTTTTTTATTGCATATAATTTTTTATTTGACATAGAAATTTCACTCCAGTATTAATACCATTTATTTATAAATATTACATCAATTTTTGGTAGTATACAAGCAATAAATGTATATGTTATAGAGATTAATTGTGGGAAAATAGGATTAAGGAAACATATAAATCTTTGATTTGGATTATGTAAACCTATTCCTTTTAATGTTTTGGAAGGAAGCTTTTAAGATATTGCGCGCATTATTTAAGTTTTAAAATTTCTTGGGGGGAGAATAGAATAATGAGAGAATTTTCTATGAAAGACAAATTAGGTTATACCTTGGGAGACCTTGGATGTTGTTGTACAGAACAATTTAGAGCAATGTTTTTAACCGTATTTTATACCTTGGTTTTAAAGGTAAATCCTATTCATGTTGGAACAATTATGCTTATTACAAAATTATGGGATGCTGTAAATGACCCAATAATTGGAGCGATAATAGATTCAAAAAAAGCAAAAAAAGGTGCAAAGTTTGTACCTTGGATTAAAGCCTTTTCAATTCCTTGTGGAATATTAATGTGTATTGGATTTTTAAATGTTTCTAACTTAAGCTATGGGTTAAAACTGGCTTATATTTTAATTACTTATGTTGCCTATGAAGCAATGTATACTTGTGTAAACGTGCCTTTTGGTTCATTATCAAGTGTTATGACTGATGATGTAAATCATCGTACAGATTTATCAAGATATAGAAGCTTGGGTGGAACAATTTTCATGACAGTTATAGTTATTGCAGGGCCACTATTCTTATATAAAGACAATATGCCAGTACCTTCAAACTTCTTGTTACTTGCAATAATTTGTGCTTGTATAAGTATTTTGTGTCTTCAGATTACATCTGTATGGTGTAAAGAGCGTGTTGAGCTTCCTGAAGTTGAAAAAGAAAAGTTTAATTACTTCGAGATTTTAAAGAATATAGGGAAGAACAAAGCTTTAGTTGGAGTTATAGTTGCAAGTTTAGTTGGAATGATTGCTGCAAGTATTGTTAACAGTTTAAATACTTATTTGTATAAAGATTATTTTGGAAACGTTAAGATTATGGCTGTTTCTGGTATGTTAAGCACAGTATATTCATTAATTACATTTGTAGGTACAAAGTATGTGGCTAAGAAGTTTGGTAAAAAAGAGTGGTGTATGTATGGATGTACCTTTGCAGCGCTTGTATTTATAGGATTATTTATATTCCCTATAACAAATCCAATAGCATTTATAGTTATTAATGGAATTTGTTATATTGGAGCTTCAGGCTTACAAGTTCTCATATGGGCATTAGTAAATGATGCTATTGATTATCAGGAACTTCAAACAGGTTCAAGGAATGAAGCAATAGTATACTCAACTTATTCTTTCTTTAGAAAGTTAGCTGGAGCAATTAGTGCAAGTTTAGGAAGCTTTACTTTAGCTTTCATTGGGTATAATGTTGAAGCTGCGGTACAAACTGCAGAAGTAACTAATAGACTTTGGAAAGCATACACAGGAATATATGCTGGAGGATATTTATTAGCGGTATTAGCATTACTATTAATATATCCTTTAACTAAGAGAAAAACTGAAGAAATGCTTAAGGCATTAGCAGAAAAGCGTAAAAACGCTGCGTAATTCAAGGAGGAGAAAGATGATTCAATTAGTAGAGGTGAAAAATAGAAAAGGTAAAATGTTAAGGGGAGTATTAACATTACCAGACGGGGTTGAAAATCCTTGGATAGTATTAAACCTTCATGGCTTTGGGGGAAGCAAATCTGGACATAAGAATTCACATACTCACTTATCGAGAGTTTTGTTGGAGGAAGGAATTGGCTGTGCTCGATTCGACTTTTATGGCTGTGGAGAAAGTGATGGAGAATTTGAAGAATTGACATTTACAGGTCAACTTCAAGATACTGAGGATTTATATAATTGGATCATTGATAGTAAGATAACGGATAAGGAACATATAATTTTATCTGGTCAAAGCTTAGGTGGATATGTAGCATCATGTGCAGCTCCGAAGCTTCAGCCAATAGGATTAATATTAATGTGTCCAGGTGGCGGAATGTGGTTTGGATGTAAAGAGCGTTCAGATCAATTAAAGGCTAAGGGTGTTCAGTTTGCAGATTTAGAAGGTTTAAAATTTAATGTTGATTTTAATTATGACCTGTATAATTATGAACCTTTCTCAAGTGCAAAGGGATACGATAAAAAGGTGTTATTGGTGAGAGGTACAGAGGACAAACTTGTTAATGAAGAAGCATGTCAAATGTATTTGAAATGCTATAATAGAGACAATACAACTTATGTACAGGTTGATGGTGGAGATCATAATTTTGCCAGTATTACTGCTAGGGCTGCTTGCGAAAAAGCAATAATAGATTTTGTTAAAACCTTTTAATAAAGAGAGCTGCTTCGAAGAAGATTTTCTTTGAAGCAGCTCTTGTTTTATAAACATATTAACTTAAAATATCTATCTATAGAATTTCGAGAACTTCTACAGAATACTTTTCACCTGGGGCTTCAACCTCTACCACATCACCTGTAGTTTTGCCAGAAAGGGCTTTTCCTAAATCAGATTCAATACTGATAAACATTTTTTCAGGATCAGCATCCAGGGTAGTTACTAAGGTTATTTCTGTATCAAATTCATCATCTATGAACATTATTCTTGCCTTGCTATTTATTCCTAAGGTAGATTTATCTAATGAAGATTCATCAATAATTGTTGCAGTAGATATCATTGTCATCAAATATTGAATTCTATTGTCATTCTCTCTATAATTTGCACAGGCTTCTTTGTATTCGGCATTTTCTGATCTATCACCATGAGCTGCAGCAATCAATTTTTCCTTTGCAATTTCAGCTCTTTTAACTGTTAGTCTATATTCTAATTCTTCTTCTAGTTTCTTCATATTTTCTGCGGTTAATGTATTATTCATCAGTATATGAACCTCCCCTATTAAACATTATAATAGTATTATATAACATATGAAGAAAAAGAAAAGGTATAATGCAGATATAAAAGTATAGATATGAAATTGTGAATAGAATAAAATAGATGATATTTAGTTAAACTAATTAAAACTTAATTTAGTGAGAGTATGTTTGTTATTGGACATTTATAAAAAATATATGTTTATGTCTAATATTAACTTAGATTTAAAAACTAATATCATATAATAATGAATTTTATTAATTAGCTATTTTATTAAATTAAATCATAAGGAGCAATATCTATGAGAAGTATTAAAAAATTAATATCCATAGCATTAGTCGGTGTTCTAGGCTTTTCAACATTAGTTGGCTGTGGAAATAAGAGTGAAAATGCAGTAAAGAATGGACAGGAGGAACTGGTATTATGGATGCCTCCAATAGGAGATAATGATGGACCTTTATGGGAATCTATTCTTGGAAAGTTTGAAGAAGAGAATAATGTTCAGGTAAAGGTGGACATTATTCCATGGGAAAACTATCCTGAAAAATATGCTACTGCTATTTCAGCAGGAAAGGGTCCGGATGTGGGATACATGTATGCTGAAATGTTTCCTCAATTTATAGAAATAGGTGCTATTGAGAATTTAGAGAGCTATTATACTGCAGAAGATTATGAAAATCATATATATCTTAATAATGCAAAAATGATGGGTGGTGTTTATGGTCTTCCTATAGAAGCTGCAAATCCAATTATATTATATTATAATAAGGATATTTTAGATTCACTCGGTGAACAGCCACCTGTAACTTGGGAAGATTTTCAACGAATCTGTAAAAAAGCAACTAAAGATTTAGATGGGAATGGGACTATAGATCAATGGGGATTCTCTCAAGGATGGGGAGAAAAATTCTTTGGTGATTTAAATAGAAACTGGTATGGATTTTTATGGCAAGCTGGTGGGGAAATGTTTAATGAAGATTTAAAATCTGTTAGATTTAATGATGAAGCAGGTTTAAAAGCAGCTCAATTCTTATATGATTTAAATTTAGTTGATAAGGTTGTTCCAGAGGATTCATTAGCCTTTAATAACAAGGAAATGTTTGAAAATGTGTTTGCAAAAGGAAAAGCGGCCTTCGCGATGCATTTATCCTCACTTTCAACAACAATGCTTGATACAGATTATCCAGATTTAAATTATGGATTCATAACATCTTTAAAGGATGAAACACAAGCAACATTTGCATCAGTTGATCAATTAACATTAATGTCAGCTGCAAAGAATAAGGAGGTAGCATTTAAACTTATGGAATATATGTTAAGTGTTGAAGCCATGACTCAGTTCCACAAAGTAAATCCTAGAGCTCCAATGACAAAGGATGAGCCTTATCAAGGAGACCCTAAGTTTGAACAGATGGTTAAAGAGGATAAGGATATTTACAGACCTTTAATGGTTGCGCCTCATGGAGTTGAGATTTATGAATATTTATGGAAAGAGCTTCAAAGTATGATAGCTGGTCAAAGAACTCCTAAAGAAGCTTTAGACAACGCAGCTAAATATGCTAATGATTTATTAAAGAAATAAAGGCTTTTAGCCATATAAAATATCTATGAAAAGGCATTGATTAAGTTCAATGCCTTTTTTATTCAAAAGAAAATATAAGGGCAAATACCTAATAAATTATATTTTGCATAACATAATAAATTGATGAAAAGAGAAAATATAAAGGAAAGGACGGGGATTTTATGAATAGAGTTATGAAAGAAAGTAAAAGGAATAATAAACTTTCAAATTTAAGAAAACATAAAGCTTATCTATACATATTACCACTAGGTATACTACTTTTTAGTTTTTATGTACTTCCTATATTTATGTCAATATATTTTAGTTTTACAAAATACAACATAATGACGCCATCAGAATTCATTGGACTAGAGAATTATAGAAAACTACTGACTGACAGAACATTTATAACATCAATTTGGAATACCTTAAAATTTGCTTTAATTGTAGTTCCAATTCAAACCTTTTTAGCTATAGTGTTGGCTGTTTGGATTAATAGCAGAAAGAAAACCTTAATAGGTAAGTTTGCAAAGGCAGTAATTTTTATACCGGTAATAGCTTCAATGATTTCTGTTGGGGTAATATGGAAAGCTATATTGAGTGGATCAGATTCGCCAGTAAACCAACTTTTGAACATGTTGAATTTAGGACCATTTAACTTTTTAGGGGATGTTAGTCTTAGTTTATACACATTAATGGCTATAAATATTTGGAAAAACGTTGGATATTTTATGGTGATTTATATGGCAGCGCTTATGGATATACCAGAAACCTATTATGAAGCTGCTAGGGTTGATGGAGCTAACAAAGTTCAGCAATTTTGGGGAATTACACTTCCACTTCTAAAGCCAGCTACTGTAATGGTGGTATTTCTTGGATCAATTTGGTCATTACAAGTATTTGATTTAGTATACTCATTAACAGGAGGAGGACCGGGTTTATCAACAATGACTATGGTTATGTATGCATATAATTTGAATTTTAAAAACTTCAACTCTGGTTATGCGATGGCTGTAGCAAATGTTCTATTATTAATAATTGTTCTTATTACAATTGTGCAGAAAAAATTACTTAAAAAAGATAATTCAATTTATTAGGGGTAAGAAGTTCATTTTTGATATGTATTTTTATGTTGTAATTTAAAGAACAGATCAAGTAGAGGTGAAGAATATGAAAAGAGTTGTAAGAACATTACTAGATTTACTTTTATTAATTATTGCATGCTTTGCTTTAGTACCTTTTGTATATATGGTTATAACATCGTTAAAGGTAACTTATTCTGCTTTTGATTTTGGAATTAAAATAAATGAAATTACATTGCAGAATTACAAAAATATTTTTACTCAGACAGCATTTGCACGATATTTTATAAATACATGTATAATAGCTTTTTCGGGAGTTATTTTAAATGTGGTTTTTAGCAGTTTAGCAGGCTATGCCTTTGCAAAGCTTAAATTTAAGGGGAATGATCAATTATTTTTATTTATGATTATGACTTTAATAATTCCGTCTCAAGTTACAATGATACCCCTTTATATAATTATGAGAAAGCTGAATCTTATAAATACTTTTTGGGCTCTTATATTGCCAATAACAACAGCTTTTGGGGTATTTCTCATGAGGCAGAGCATTTTAGGAATCCCTAAGGAACTTATAGAAGCAGCTAAATTAGATGGATGCACTGATTTTATGATATTTTGGAAAATAGTACTTCCTTTAATAAAACCAGCTATTTTAACATTATCTATTTTCACTTTTATAGGAGCGTGGAATGAATTTTTATGGCCATTGATAATTTCCACTGATGATAGCGTGCGAACTTTAACCGTTGGAATGTCAACATTAAAGGCTCAATATACACCAAGTTATGGACTTAATATGGCTGCAGCTACATTAACATTCTTACCGCCATTCTTGTTTTATTTAGTTCTTCAAAATAAGTTTATTGAAGGTGTAACTGCAACTGGAATAAAAGGATAAAAATATTTTAGTAGTGAAATAATCATTTTATTTAAAGGTAGATACAAAATATAAATATTTAATTACAAAAAGAAGGTGAAAATCCGGTGGAGAAGCCAAGAGGTACAAAAGAGTCGGAATTTGAAAGTGTATTAAAGCTTATAAATCAGATATTTAGAATAAATAGAGGATATGAGTCTACAATGGAGCAGGAATTTCCTTTGCTTTTAACAAGATCTAATGCTGATAATATGAGAATTATTAAAGATGATGGAAAGCCAGTATCTTGTGTGAATTTTGTTGAAAGAAATATATTAATTGATGGAAATGACATTTTAACAGCTTCTATTGGTGCTGTATGCACAAATGAAAAATATCGTGGGAAAGGGTATTCTAGTCTTCTTCTTGAAGATGTGGAGAAAAAGATGTATGAGGATGGAGTGGATTTAGCGCTTGTGTCAGGAACTAGAGCTTTATATCAAAGGAGAGGTTATACCCTTACAAAAAATTTTATAAAATATGAAATATACCCTGAAAAAGTTGATTTGAATTTTCAGATTGAAGAATTCAAAGAGGATAATCTTTTAGACATTGCTAGACTTTATAATACTGCATCAACAAGATTTGTCAGACCTATGGAGGATTTTAAAAAGCTTATTAAATCAGCGCTTTTTCCATGGGGCAATGTGTCATATAAATCTTATGTAATTAAAGAAAATACTGTGATAACAGGATATGTTTTTATAAGAATACTAAATGATACAGATAAAATTGGAATTGTGGTTGAAGCTATGGGCAGGAATGATTATATAGAAGAAGGTTTGAAGATAATAGCTTATTTAAATAATTTAAAATTTATTGAATACAAAATACATATAGCTGATAGAAGTAATTTTCAAAAAGATGTTTACCATAAGGGCTTAGGTTATCAGGCTGGTAGTGTTAAGATAATTAATTTTGAAAGTTTTATGGAAAAGTTAAGACCATATTTTCGTCAATATGTTGAAGCAGAGCTTATCAATAAAATTCAATTCAAATCAATTGAAAATAAGCCAAAATGTGAAAAGCAGAATATAAAGGTATATGAAGAAGTAAAAGATAATTATTTGGAAGAGGATAAAATCAATATATCAGAACAAGCTAACAAAGGATTAAATGGATTTAAATTTAATGTTACAGAGGAGATTTTAAATCATATAGAGGTCATAGAGTCAAAAGCAGTTTATAGAGTTGTTTTTGAAGAAGAAGTATTAGAAATCAAAGATATAAGAACATTAAATAAGTTGATTTTTGAAGGTGGCAGTGATTTAGAACTTAACTATAGTGGAAAGAAAAAATTAAAAGGTTTTATTGAGGCTGTATTTCCAGTTCCATTTGTTTATGCAGCTAACTTAAATTATCAGTAGAAGGAAGAGGTTGAGAATGGAAATTAGAGAGATAAGTAAAAGCCAGTTATTAAAAAATGTTACAATAGCAGAAAGAGACAGATGTTTACACATAAGTAATTTGAATGATAATGATAAACCTATAGAAGTTGAAGTAATCAATGGTGAATATTATATAGTGGAAGGATTGGATAGACTTTTAAATGCTCATTTAAGCACTTCTGGAGATGATAAAATTAAGTGTCATATTTATAGTATGAATGAATAGGTACAAACTTCTTATGTCAATAATACAGACGTAAGAAAGGGGCGTTAATTTTGAGAATTCCAAAGCATATAGCAGTAATTCCGGACGGAAATAGAAGATGGGCACAGAATAAAGGCTTGGAAAAGAAGGATGGATATAATTATGGTTTAGATCCAGGTCTTCTGTTTTTGAGGTTATGCAAAAAGTATGGAGTAGAAGAGGTTACCTATTATGGCTTTACAACAGATAATTGTAAAAGACCAAAGCCACAGGTTGAGGCTTTTTCAAAAGCTTGTGTTGATGCTGTAAAGATGATTGAAAAGGAAAATGTTTCTTTGCTTGTAGTTGGAAATACAGAATCAGATAAGTTTCCTAAAGAGTTGTTACCCTATACAACCAGGACTAATTTAGGTAAGGGTGAAATTAAAGTTAATTTTCTTGTTAATTATGGATGGGAGTGGGATTTAGGTTCCATGGAACTTAATTCTCGGAATAGAAAAACAATAATGGAAAGCTTAAAATCTAAGGAAATTTCCAGAATAGACTTAGTAATTCGATTAGGGGGAAGACAGAGACTTTCAGGTTTACTGCCTGTACAATCAGTTTATGCTGATATTTTCTGCATAGATGATATGTGGCCAGAGTTTTCAGAGCTACATTTTATAAAAGCATTGAATTGGTTCAATAATCAAGATGTGACTTTAGGGGGTTAATTTGAGATAGGATAAAAGTAGTAGGTCTAGAGCACTAATTAAGGAAAAAAGTAAAGGCTTATATTATGCAGGGAGTATCTATCATGGAAATGGAGTGTCCATTGTAATGGATTGAGCTAAAATAGTAGCAAATACAATAAATAATGAAAAAAGGTAGTTTAGTTAATGGGTTAATATTAAGTTATTAACCCATATCTTTTAGTAATATATTGGTGAGTTAGGAAATTCATTACAAATGTAATTTGTAATAATATATGTAATTGAAGAAGTATAAGTAGTTTGAAGAAGTTAAAGTAAAATTGTAGAAATTTATACTTGGTTAAGCTATAATATTTTAGGATAGGAGGTGCTAGAGTTGACAAAGAAAAAGAAATCTTTAGTAGAAACAGTATCTGATACGATAACAAAGTATATTGTGGATAATGAATTACAAGTTGGAGATAAGATACCTAATGAGTTTGAATTAGCTGAGAAACTAAATGTTGGACGAAGTACAGTTAGAGAAGCAATAAAAGCTCTAGTGTCTAGAAATGTGTTAGAGGTTAAAAGAGGTTCAGGTACATTTATTTCATCTAAAGCGGGAGTAGCGGATGACCCACTAGGGCTTGAGTTAATTAAAGATAGAGCAAAGCTTGCACAGGATTTATTAGAAGTAAGATTTATGATAGAGCCAGAAATTGCATCAATTGCAGCAACGAAAGCCACAGAAGAAGAAATTGAGCGATTGCAACACTTATGTGATGAGGTTGAGCAGTTAATATTACATAAAAAGAATCATAGATTAAAGGATATTGAATTTCATACTGAAATTGCGAGGATAAGCAGGAATCAGGTTGTTGCAACACTAATTCCAATAATTGATAAATCTATTGAAATATTTATTGAACTAACTAAAAGTGCATTAGAACAGGAAACGATTGAAACACATAGAGAAATTTTTGAAGCTATAAAAAATAAAGATCCAAAGGGTGCACATGATGCAATGTATTTACACCTAGTATATAATAGAAGAAATCTAAAAAAAGCTGATGAAATAGATAGATAGTAAAAGTCATAAAACATAGTATGTTTTATGACTTTTTTATATAAATATAATAAAAAATAAAATCGAATAATAAAATTTTTTAAAGATGTCATACGTCTAAAGGATATCAAAATGGTTAAAGACGTTGAAAATAGCTGGTTTAGCTATACTATTTAGCAGTAATTGCAGTTTAAAATTAAATATTCTCAAAATATTGACGTGAAAACCTATTCATGTTATAGTATAAATACATCAGACGTCAGACAATTAATCGGGCGGATTATTTAAATAAAATATTATTTTTATACAGCTAAGGAGAAAAAATTATGCGTAGTCAAGAATTAAGAAAAATTGCACCAGAATTAGATCCTTTAAGAAGAGGGATGGGATGGTCAGTTAATGATTTAGAAAAACCACAAATAATTATAGAGAGCACATTTGGAGATAGTCACCCAGGAAGTGCACACCTTTTAAAATTCGTAAATAGTGCAGCAAATGGAGTTTGGGAGCAAGGTGGAAAAGCTTCACGTTTCTTTGCAACAGATATCTGTGACGGAATGGCTCAAGGACATGACGGGATTAACTATTCTCTTGCATCAAGAGATACAATAACTTCATTAATAGAGATTCATGCTAATGCAACACCATTTGATGCTGGAGTATTTATATCAAGCTGTGATAAAGCGGTACCTTCTCACTTAATGGCTATAGGAAGATTAAACATTCCTTCAATAGTTATAACAGGTGGAGTTATGGAAGCAGGTCCAAACCTACTTACATTAGAGCAAATAGGAATGTACAGCGCAATGTGCCAAAGAGGAGAAATAACTGAAGAAGAGTTAACTTACTACAAGCACAATGCATGTCCATCATGTGGAGCATGTTCATTCATGGGAACTGCATCAACAATGCAGATTATGGCTGAAGCTTTAGGATTAATGTTACCAGGAAGTGCTTTAATGCCTGCAACTTGTGAAGATTTAAATGATTTTGCCAAGAAGGCAGGAGAGCAAGCAGTAGCCCTTGCAAAAATGAACTTATTACCAAGAGATATGGTAACAATGAAATCTTTTGAAAATGCAATTATGGTTCACGCTGCTATATCAGGTTCAAGTAACTCACTACTGCACATACCAACAATAGCACATGAATTTGGAATAGAATTAGATGCTGAATACTTTGATAGATTACACAGAGGAGCACACTATCTTCTAGACATCAGACCTGCTGGTAAGTGGCCTGCAGAGTACTTCTACTATGCTGGTGGAGTTCCTGCAATCATGGAAGAAATTAAGGATAAGCTTCACTTAGATGTTATGACTGTAACAGGTAAAACTCTAGGAGAAAACCTTGAAGATCTTAAGAAAAATGGATATTACGAAAAGTGTTATGCTCATTTAGCTAAAACTGGCTTAAAGAGAGAAGATATTATAAGACCATACGACAATCCGATAGGAAAAGATGGTACAATTGCAATCCTTAAAGGAAACTTAGCACCAGGTGGAGCTGTAGTTAAGCACTCAGCAGTACCAAAAGAAATGCATAAAGCTGTTCTTAAAGCTAAGCCTTTCGATAGTGAAGAGGAAGCAATTGATGCAGTAATCAAGAAGGTTATCAGACCTGGAGATGCTGTAATAATCAGATATGAAGGGCCTAAGGGAAGTGGAATGCCAGAGATGTTCTACACAACAGAAGCAATAGCTTCAGATGAAGAATTATCAGCAAGCATAGCTTTACTTACAGATGGAAGATTCTCAGGAGCTTCAAGAGGACCAGCTATAGGTCATATATCCCCAGAAGCAGCAGAGGGGGGACCAATTGCTCTTGTTGAAGAGAATGATTTAATTGAAATCAACATTGAGAAAAGAGTTCTTGAGATTGTTGGAATCAATGGTGAAAGATGTAGTGCAGAAGAAGTAGCTAAAGTTCTAGAAGAGCGTAAGGCTAAATGGGTACCAAAAGAGGAAAAATATAAATCAGGTATCTTAAGTATCTTCTCAAGAAATGCTGTATCCCCAATGTTGGGTGGATATATGAAATAATAATATTTTCTAAAGGATGGGAGCGATTTTAAAATGGAAGGTTTTGTAGCATCTCCAGAGAGATTAATACTTGCAGCAGTATTAGGAATGGCAATACTTTTATTCCTAATAATTAAAGTTAAGTTACAACCAGTAATATCAATCGTAATCAGTGCAGTTATCATCGGAGTAGTAGCAGGAATGCCATTACCAGGTATCGTAAGCACAATTGAAAAGGGAGTAGGTAATACTCTATCAGGAATAGCATTACTTGTAGGTTTAGGATCCATGTTTGGAGCTATACTTGAGGTAACAGGTGGAGCAGAAACAATTGCTCAGACAATGGTTAGTAAATTCGGTGATAATAAAGCTGCTTGGGCTTTAGGTATCACAGGTTTAGTTATCGGTATGCCAGTATTCTTTGATGCAGGTCTTATCATACTTATACCACTAGCATTTGGACTTGCTAGAAAAACTAATAAATCAACTCTTACTTATGCAATACCATTACTTGCTGGTCTTGCAGTAGGGCATGCGTTTATACCACCAACTCCAGGTCCAGTTCTTGTTGCGGGAATGTTAAACGTTGAGCTTGGATACGTTATAGGAGTAGGTGCTGTGGTAGGTACTGTTGCTATGATCGTAGCAGGACCATTATTCGGTAAGTATATTGGTGGAAAAATCCACGTACCAGTTCCAAAAGCTTTCTTAGAGCAAGGAGCTGAAATAAAGAAGAATGAAAAGTTACCTTCATTCGGAACAGTTGTAGCTATAATATTAATACCATTAGTATTAATATTACTTAACACAGCTTCTAAGCAAATACCAGCTTTAGAATCAATGCAGCCAGTATTTGCATTCTTAGGAACTCCATTCATAGCTTTAACAATATCAACTGTAGTAGCTATGATATTACTAGGACTTAGACATGGATTTACTCGTGAAGAATTAGAGAAAGTTATGACTAAATCTCTTGAGCCAGCAGGTATGGTATTACTTGTTACAGCTGGTGGTGGAGTGTTAAGATATATGCTTCAAGATTCAGGATTAGGTGATGTTATCGGAAATGCAGTAGCAAGCAGCAGCTTACCACTAGTATTAGTAGCATTCGTAATCGCTGGAGCAGTAAGAATATCTATAGGTTCAGCAACAGTTTCTATGACAATGGCAGCTGGTATCGTAGCAGCAATGCCAGAAGTAGCAGCTTTATCTCAATTACACTTAGCAGCAATAGTTATGGCTATAGCTGGTGGAGCAACAATAATGTCTCACGTTAACGATTCAGGTTTCTGGTTAGTTAAATCTCTATTCGATATAGATGAGAAGACAACTTTAAAAACTTGGACAGTTATGGAAACTATCGTTGGTGTAACAGGTTTAGTTGGAGCGTTAGTAATATCAATATTTGCTTAATATTGATAAGTAAACTAAAAGGTATAATAAGTCATTTATAGTACAATAAAGAAGTCCCCTATCGCAAAAAAATAGGGGATTATTTTTATTTATACAATATTTTCAGTCATACTTTGATTACGATATTCGCTGGGAGTTATTCCAGTTTTAGCTTTGAAAACTCTGGCAAAATAGTTTATTTCACTAAAGCCTACAGCAGTAGCAATCTTACTAATTGAAAGGCTGCTGTGGCCACGTAAAAGGTATTTTGCCTCTTGAATTCTTTTTTCAGTCACATATTCAGGAAGACTTTTGCCAACTTCTTTATTGAACTGCTGTGATAAGTAAGAAGCATTAACATTTAGTTTTCTTGAAATATCCTCTAAAGTAATAGGCATTGATATATTGAGCTGAACATAAGTTATCATCTTTCTTACGTTAGAAGAATAGTTAGTTAAGGGATTTGTCCTTACTAAATGACAGTAGTCATATATCATATCCCTTTTACAAGGGTCAATATCTTTTAGTTCAGATATCTGTTCTATTTTTACAGACCATTTAGCACTTATATGGTCAATATAAAATGGATGAATTTTAGCTGACTCAATAGCTTTGCGCATTAATGTATTTAATACAATTAGAAGATTTTTCTCGTTTCTTAATTTATTTGGAATTCTGTTAAGGAAAATAGGTGATTTAATAAGGTCATGAGCAAGTTCATATTCACCTTTTGCAACCTTAGATAGAAATTCATGTTCAAATAAGTATCTTTGCTCTATAGCATCAGCCCTTTTTTGAAGTGAATGAGTTTCCAAAACAGGTGATGGATAAATTATATTAGTTGGAAGTTCTATATTACAAACCTCGGAATACTCAATTTGTTCATTATAAATACTTTGTGAGAGTGTATCAAATATAACCTTTATTTTATCGTAATTCAAAATAGACAGGGAATTGAAGTAATTTATATATTTTTCTTTTAATGTTGCTGAAATTTTATTAGTTTTTAGTATAGCTTCTATATCACTAGATTTCGGTGGGTTTAAAAGATAAGGGCCTATAATTGCAAATCCGTCATTATTCCATAGGTGTAAAGTTGAAAAGTGTATGTTAAAAAGTGTTTTAACCTCACAAACTTGCCCTACGTTGCAATGATTTAAAAGATTACCTAGTAATACTAAATCGAAACTTTTACTTATTGCTGCTGGTATATTTGTTCTATCTATATAGTCACATCCATCCAGTTCTTCATTAAGATATAAAAAGTTAGTACCTAATAAACTTAGTGTCAAATTGGAATATGTTTTATATTGGTTTAAAGAAATCATAACATTCACCTCTTTAACTTTAATTTTAATTTATAACAAATATAGTACATAATTTATAAAAAATACATTTCAAAAGTTGCGATAATTTTTATTAGCAGGTTGTTAAGAATATATAAATAATTTACACAAAAAGTAAATTATTTGCTAACGTTTTATAAATACATTTGATAATATAAAGCTATAATCATAATAAATTAAAAATTCAAAATTTTATGAGAGAGGGGAATTTGTTATGAAAAAAGCCAATCAAAGTACTGCGGTTAAACCATTTGGTATTCAAGACAGATTTGGATATTTAATGGGGGATTTCGGATGTAATATGAGTTTCTCATTAATTTCAGCTTACATGATGTTATTCTATACTCAGTATATTGGAGTTAGTCTTGTACACTATGGATTTATCATTTTATTTACAAAGATTTGGGATGCAATTAATGATCCACTAATAGGAGCATTAGCAGATAAGTTTACACCTAAGAGTGGTTCTAAATTTAAGCCGTGGATTTTCTGGGGTAGCTTCCCACTAGCATTTGGATCTTGCCTACTATTTTTAAACACTCAAAGCTGGCCATATTTTGCTAAGATTCTTATCTGTGTAATAGGATACTTAGTATGGGATGTAGCTTACACTGTTGTAAACGTTCCTTATGGTTCAATGAATGCTACTATAACTTCAGATCCTGTAGAACGTAGTCAATTATCTACTTGGAGAAGCTTTGGAGCAATGGCTGCTGGAATACCAATAAGCATTATTATCCCACAATTAGTTTATAAAAAAGAAATAGTAAATGGAGTAGAACAAAGTATATTACAAGGACATAACTTGTTTTTAATAGCACTTGTAATGGGATTGATAGCACTTGTATCTTTCCAATTAGTATACCGATTATGTACAGAACGTATTACTGTTGAAGATCGTAAAGATGCACCAAAATTTAGCTATATTGAGGCTATAAAAGGATTCTTTACTAACCGTGCGATGTTAGCACTTTCAGCAGCTACATTAGCTCAAGTTGTATTTATGATGGGTGCTCAATCAACAGGTGCATTAGTTTACCAAATGTACTTTGGAGATGGCAGTCTATCTAGCTTTGCAGTACTTGGAATGTTAGTACCAATGTTAGTTTGTGCACCACTTGTAAAACCTTTAGTTAAGAGATTTGGTAAAAAGAATCTTTGTAGCTGGCCAATTCTTATAACAATAGTTGCTTATGGAATAATATTAATATTACCAAAAATGTCACCAGTTGTTTATATCGGTTTAACATTAGTAGCTAGTTTAGGAACAGGTTTATACAGCATGGTTGGTTGGTCATTAGTAGCTGACTGTATCGATTCTATCGAGTATAAAACAGGCAGAAGAGAAGAAGGGACAATATATGCAACTTACTCAATGGTTCGTAAATTAGGACAAGGTATTGGACAAAGCTTAATACCATTTATAATTGTAGCAGTTATTCCTGGACTTGTTATGAATGATCCTACAACATGGAATCCGGCATATGGATTAACAATGAAAAATCTTGCTGCTGCATTACCTTTAGCTGGCGCAATCATTATATTCTTCTGCTTTAAGTTTATATATGACTTAGACAATAAGAAGTTAGATGAGATAGAAAAGGCTTTAGGACGTCAAAGGAAAGATGTAACAGTTACTGTTAGCAGTGTTTTATCTGCTACAACAAATTCAGAAGAATAAAATTAAGTTTGAAGCATGAACAAAGATTACCACATTTGTTCATGCTTTTTTAGTTTAAATGCTATAATATAAAAATAGAGAATTTTATATAGAGGGGAAGATGATGGTCTTGAACAGGAATCCAATAGCAACAATGACTATGAAAAGTGGAAATAAAATAGTAATAGAACTTATACCTAAGGAAGCGCCTAATGCAGTAAGTTGTTTTATAGATTTAGCACAAAGAGGTCTCTTTGATAATAGAGTAATAAAAAGAATTGCTCCAGACTTTGTTTTGCAGCCAACCTATGATTCTTTTGAAAGAGATCCAGAATGTAATGTAGCTTTGAATGGCGAGTTCAGAAAGAATGGTTTTGAAAATAACTTAAAAATCGAAAAAGGTGTGGTAGCATTAGGTGGCGATGGCTTAAAAATGTCAGGGGGAAGCTGTTTCTTTATAACCTTGAGTGATGAGGCAGGAAAAAGACTAGATGGTAAATACACTGGATTTGGAAGAGTAATAAAGGGATATGAAGAAGTTGAACGTATTGTTTCAATAGAGACAAAATCTATTGATGTTGGAATAAAAAGTGTAGTGATAAATGAGCCTGTTGTACCAGAGATAATAGAAAAAATTGAAGTTGAAACTTTTGGTATAACATATGATAAGCCAGTCATAATAGGAGTAGCAGATTAAAATGATTTCTATGCATTAGAACGATGAAAAGTGAATGGAACAATAAAGGAGCTCATATCTATTTGATATGAACTCCTTTTAAGATAAAAGTAAATTAGATTAAGAGCATAAAAGGGTACTTAGTTCTTCAACATCTTTTACAATGTAGTCTGCTCCAGAAGTTTCAAGCTCTTGGTAGTTTCCATAGCCATAAAGAACACCTACAGACTGAAGACCGGCTTTTTTAGCTCCGATTATATCGTGCTTTCTATCACCAACCATTATAGCTGTTGAAAGGTCAGAAATAGAATTTTCCTTTAAAACATGGAAGATAACTTCAGCTTTATTAGCTCTTGTTCCATCAAGGTTACTTCCACCAACGAAATCGAAATATTGTCTTAAATTAAAGTGTTCAAGGATTCTTTCTGCAAACACTGCTGGCTTTGAAGTCGCAATAAGTAGAGTTTTTCCTTGCTTTTTTAAGCTGATAAGCATGTCTTCAAAGTTTTCATAAAGAAAGTTTTCGTAGATTCCTTTCTCTTGAAATCTTTCTCTATAATATAAGATAGCCTTCTCAGCAGCTTCATCAGAGAAGTTGTAGTATTCAATAAATGAGTCCTTAAGAGGTGGTCCTATAAATTTGCATAGGTTGTCCAGATTTTCTACATGAATATCAAATTTATTTAATGCATATGCAACTGAAGAGGTAATTCCTATTTTAGGATCAATTATTGTTCCATCCAGGTCAAATAATATGTATTGTTTCATTTGTTTCATCTCCTTGGTTTAAATGCTTTATGTAAATAGTCTTAATTAATTATAGCATAAGTTTATAATTGTAATTTAATAGAGTTTTAATTTCAATAATATGGTAGTATACTATTATAAAATATAAACTTTTATAAAATTCTGGATAGGAATTAAAGAGATTAAGGATGAGGAGAAGAAACATGGAGAAAAACGCAAATGAAATCATTAAGATCAAGAGAAGTATAGAGATACCACATGTAACAAATTTTAGAGATATTGGTGGGTATAGTGTTAAAGGTGGAAAAACCATAAAGTATGGCCAATTTTATCGATGCGCAAGCTTTTCAAGGATTGATGAAAGTGATATTAAAATATTAAAGGAATTAAATTTAAAGATTATTGTAGACCTTCGTTCAAAGGGTGAAAGAGAAAGTGAGCCAGACATTATTCCAAGTGATTGCGAATATTATAATTACTCAGGAATTGTTACTATGGACAATCCTAATGATATGGCTAATCAATTTGGTGGGAATATGGATATGAAGGATATATTGATGAATATTCTTCAAAAAAATATAGAGATGCCAAATCCAATGGATTATTTAAAAGAATGTTATACAACAATGGCTGAACATAGTCAGTCTTTCAAAGCTTTGTTTGACCTGATAAAACAAAATCCAGATAAACCTATAGCTTTTCACTGTACAGCAGGGAAAGATAGGACAGGGGTAGCTGCAGCATTGATAATGTTATGCTTAGGAGCAAGTGAAGAAACTGTCATGGAGGATTATTTGCTATCAAATATGTATAGAAAAGTAGAAAACGACAGTGTAATAGAATCACTTAAAAAATACACATCAGCAGAAGAGTTTTTAGCCATAGTTAGATCTATGCTTGAGGTGAATGCTGAACTTTTAAATGCATATTTTGATAAAGTAAAAGAGCTTTATGAAACTTGGGATAATTATTTTGAAAAAGCTTTAGGAATCTCAAGCGAGGATAGAAAAAATTTGAAAGAGTTATATTTAGAATAGCAGAGTTTATTATTGATGATAAAGCATATGTTTATGGGAGTGTGATATGGAAACATTAGATATCGAAATGTCTTTATTTTATGAAGAACATCTGAACACAGCAATATTGTTGCGGTTATAAGTGAAACTAAAAGCTTAAGGTTTAGTGGAGAAATAGGTGAAAAAATAAAGGTGGAATTATTCCACTTTTATTTTTTATACATTCTTAAGTTGTAATACCAATTATTTTTTGAATGTATTAAAGCAGTTCATAAATTTGTCTCTGTTTTCTGTATCACCAATACCCTCATAACAAGCAGCAAGAGCTTTATATACATTGGAATTAGTGGCATCAATAGAAAGAGCTTTATTTAAAAGCAGAATTGAATCTTCATACTTTTTAAGCTTCATTAATTTTTCCACACCTTTTAATATGTTTTGTAAGGCAGAACTATTTTCGGAGTTCGAATTATTAAGCCTATTTAGAAGAAGTGTGATTTTATCAGTTGTAAATGGCTTTAGTAAGTATTCAACAGCACCTAACTTAGTACAATCAACTGCGTTTTTTACTGTTGGGAAAGCAGTTATAATGACAACAGTTGAGAAGATACCATCTTCTCTTATTCTTTTTAATACTTCAGTACCACTTAATCCAGGCATTTTTATATCTAAAAATATTAAATCAAAACTGTCATTTGAAAGTATTTCTAAGGCCTCAACGCCACTAGATGCTTCTGAAACTAAATAGTCATTTAACTCTAAAGTAGTTTTTAATAATTTTCTTATATTTTTTGTATCATCTGCAACAAATGCTTTTTTCATTGTTGTCCTCCTTTAACAGTTGGGAATAGTAATTGTAAAGGTTGCTCCTTCACCTAAATCACTTTCACACTCTATAGTACCATTGTGGGCTTCAATAATATCTTTACAAATCCAAAGACCTAAACCAGAGCTGTTTTTAACATCTTTATTTATTTGCATAAATTTATCAAAGATAAGGCTTGTATATTCTTTTAATATGCCTGCACCCGTATCCGTGACTGTTATATTTAGAGAGCTATTTTTATTAAAACTTCTTATTGATATTAAGTCACCATCTTTACAGTGTCTAATGGCATTTGTTATCAAGTTGTTCAAAACCCATATAATTTTTTCTCCATCACAGAAAAGAGGCTGTATATTTTTATCCACATTATACTCGAGAATTATTCCATTATAATTTGCAACTTCTTTATTTGTTGAAACAGCTGTTTTAATTAAATCCTCAACAAAGCAATAGTCTTGTTTATATAAGTCTGTTGAAGATTCAATTTTAGATAGCAGAAGCATATTTGACACAAGAATATTTAATCTTTCACCATCTTCCTTTATAGTTTCAATAATCTTTCTTTGATCTTCACTGAGTTCACCAATTTTATTACTTTCTAATAAGCCAGTACCAATCATTATAGAGGTAAGAGGCGTTTTAAATTCATGAGAAATTGTTGTGAAGAAATCCTTACTAATTTGTTCAGTTTTCTTTAGATAGGTAACATCCTTTAAAAGAATAACCTTACCAATTGGAACATTATCTTCTAATATTTCATTAATAGAAATATTATAATAATGCAATTCATTATTTTCAGTTTGCATTTCGATAACATTACTCATATTTCTATCAATTCCATGTGTAGCAATTTCGTAAATTATAGAAAAAAAGTTTTTATCTTTTACGATGTGTGTTAAATACTTTCCTTCTATTTTTTCTTCATGGATTACAAAGGATTTAATGAAATCATTATTTGCCATGGTAACTTTATAGTCATTATCTATAACAACCATTGGTGAATCAATGCTTTTTAAGATTGCATTGGAGTTGTTTCGCTCCTTAAAAAGTTCTCCAAGGGTGCTTTGTTCAAAGCTTTGTATTCTTTTTGACATAAGATTAAATTGAGTTGTTAATTCTCCAAGTTCGTCTTCAGAAGTAACTTCCAGTTCATGATAAGAACCGTTAGCTTTAACAGCTTTAATGGCATTTATAATATTATTAAGTGGCAAAAGTAATTTTTTTAGTGTATTTCTTGACCATCGGAATGCTATTAATATAGCAGTAAATGTAAAAAATATAGTAACAAAAATCATGTTTTCTGCTCTAGTTGCAACTCTATCCGTAGATAAAAGCATATTTTTTTCATTTAAAGATAAAATTCCATTTAAAGTGTTTAGTATTTTGCCTTGATTTACCTTTATGACATCATAAAAATAATTATAAGCATCATCAGAATTTTTTTCATTTAGAATAGTAGATAAAGTGAAAAAATTAGAGTTATATTCTTCATAATACTTACAAAGCTTATCTACATATTCTTCCTCTCCAGTTTCTGTAATATTATTCTTTTGTTGATGAAGGTTTTCGAAAAAAAGACTATTGTTTTTAGTGTACATATCTACGCCTTCTTCAGTGCTTCCAGTCAAATAAAGGGATAAGGCATATTGTTGATTAAATATTGCATCCTTCATATTATTAACGGCTTGTATACTTTTATAATTGCTTTTTAAAAGGCCGCTTATATCCTTTGAAATTACAAAAAGATTTCGTGCAGATAAAATCCCAATAAGAGCCATTGAGACTATTAAGATTAAGTAAATTAATGTTAATTTACTTTTTAAAGTTTTAAACATTTATAGTTCCTCCAATATTAACATTTAGGGCAGCTCCACCTTGAATTTCTCTGCAGAGTAATTACGACTATAGAAACCAAAAATAAAACAATACTTATAGTAAATAGAAGAAAAAAAAAGAAACAATGAGAATCCAATGAGCGGTTTGTTTAAATCGAATTCTGAAATATGGATAATTCTCAACCTAGTTTTTTACCTGCTTTGATAATATCCATTAAGGAGACTACAATTAAGGTATAGAAAATCTTAGGTGAGAAGGTAATATTTATGTATAACTTAATTATAGGTTACAACAAATCAAGTATCAACTTAATTAATTATCTTATAGCTAGAGGAAAGGTAATATTTTTAATCGATTGTAAGGATTCAGAGGAGATTCAAATTAAAAGTAATTCTTTTTATTATTATAAGGTAGATATAACTGATATGAAACAGGTTTTGGACAAGGCATCAAAGAGCATGTTATCAAAGGTATTCATTGTTACAGAAGATGATTATTTAAATTTGATGATTGAGGAAGCTTTGAAGGAACTGAAAAATGTACATGCTGTTTATGACGCTAGAGCTTTAGAAAGGTTATCAGCTAATGGAAGTAAGAATTTCTTTATTCAAGATTTCTTCCAAGACTTAGATAAGGGGGAGGATTAAGGTGTATGCAGTAATAATAGGTGAAGAGAAGGATATTAAAATATATAGGGAGTATTTAGAAAGATTAAAAATGGATATATCTAACATCATATCACCAAAGGAGTTTTTACCGTTAGTTGAGGATATTTATAATCACTATCTTTTGAAGAGAGCAGATGTAGTTATTGTTCTAACTGAAAGTGATCAATTTAATTTTTATATTTCAAAACTATGCAGGGAGTGGTATAAGATTGAAAAGGTCATTACTTCAATAAACAACTCTAATAATCAAGAAGTATTTTCATCCATTGGAATAGATGATTTCATAGATATTAGTTTATATACAAAACAAAGCTTAAATAAATTTCTAGAAAAAAGGAGTAATTAAAAATGTATGTAATTATTATTGGCGCTGGAAAGATGGGTTGTATGCTGGCAAATGAGTTGGCTGAGACAGCTAATGACGTATGTGTTGTTGATAGAAAGGTTGAAAACACTGATAATTTAGGATCAGGCTTTAATGGAAAGATAATTAATGGAATTGAAATTGATATTAACCTTCTTGAAGAAGCAGGAATAAAAGATGCTGATGTGCTTTTAGCTTTAACCCAAAATGATAATATAAATATTGTAAGCTGTGAAATTGCTCAAAATATCTATAAGGTACCAACAGTAATTGGTAGAGTATATAATGAGGACAAGTCTCATATTTATGAATCTTTAGATATAAAAACAATACATCCAATAAGGTTAGCAGTAGGAAATCTAAAGGGGGAAATAAAATGCGAGCAGTAGTTGTTGGTGGAGGAAAAGTAGGATATTTTTTAATAAAAAGCCTTTTAGATATAGGATGTTCAATAACATTAATCGAAAAGGATTATGAAATCTGTGAGAAAATTTCTGAGGAGTTAGATATAGAGGTAATTAATGGGGATGGAACAAACCTTGAAGATTTATCTGAGGCTATTTTAGGACCTAATACTGTTGTAGCTGCTGTTACAGGTAAGGATGAAGAAAATTTAATAATTTGTCAGATGAGTAAATTAAATTTTAAAATTAAAAGTGCAATTGCAAGAATTAATAATCCAAAGAACAGACAATTGTTTAATAAACTAGGCATAACTTCAACAGTGTGCAGCACAGAAGTAATCTCAACTTTAATTGAAAATAGACTTATGGATGACAAATTTAAAATAGTGAAAAATTTAGATCGTGGTGAGATGGTTCTGGCAGAAGCGTATATAGACAAACATTCAGAGTGGAGAAATATGGAGATAAGAGAGCTCATAATGCCAGATGATTGTATAATTGCTTCTATACTTCGGGATAATGACATTATTTATCCAAAGGGAAATACGAAAATCTTAGTTGATGATACAGTATTATTGATAACAAATAGCAGTGAAACTCATGAATTAAAGAAATCAATTTATGGAGATGTTAAGGATGGTAAGAAATTCGGATTATTTTAAGGGGATTTTATTTGAGATACTTGTGATATGTGGATATATCGCACTGTTCTTTTTAATATGTATTTTAGCGTAATGTGGTGATGATATGAGGGAAAAATATTTAAAGGATTTTAGAGTAATCAATTATTATTCAGGGATAATTGTTATAGGGACAGTTTTATTAATGATAATACCTATAATTTTCTCTATAATTTATAAAGAGTGGAGTTCAGTTATAGATTTTGCTTTATCATTATTTATTGGAGTAGCAGTAGCTAGTATTATGATTATTTCTGCAAGAAGAGAAAGAGAAAATTCAAAATTTGAATGGAAGCATGGCTTAATTATAGCCTCCTATTCATGGATATTGTTAATGATGCTATGTGCACTTCCATTTCTATTTAGTGGACATTCCAAATCTTATCTTGATGCTTGCTTTGATGTTATGAGTGGTTTTACTACTACTGGAGTGTTTTTAATGCAGGATTTAGATCATGTGTCTGTGGGTATTAATATGTGGAGACATATCCTAACTTTCGTTGGTGGACAAGGAATGGTTGTACTTGCTTTATCAATGCTTATTAAAAAGTTTTCAGGTGGGTATATGATGTATGTTGGAGAAGGAAAAGATATAGGGATTATGCCTAATGTTCAAGGTACAACAAAGGCTATCTGGAAAATAAGTATGATTTATTTAGTAATTGGAACAGTAATTCTTGGTATATGTGGTATGTTCATTGGATTATCACCAGCTAATGCTTTCATCCATGGACTATATATTTTTGAATCAAGCTGGAGCACAGGTGGATTTGCACCAATGTCACAGAATATGTTATATTATCATAGTTTTTCTTATGAAATATTAACAATGGTATTTATGATAATTGGATCCTTTAATTTTGGATTACACTTTGCAATTATCCAAGGAAAGAAAAAAGAGATGTTCAAAAATATTGAAACCCAAAGTTACTTTATAACCTCCTTTGTTCTTACAGCTTTATTAGTAGTTTTTTTATCTAAAACTGGAGTATATAATGATGCAGTATCACTTTTTAGAAGAGGAGTATACCAGCTTATATCAGCTCATACTACTACAGGATTTGGTAACCTTTATGCAAGACAATTACTCTTTGAGTGGGGAGATTTTGCAATATTAGTTATGACGATAGCTATGCTTATAGGAGGTAGTGCTTGCTCTACAGCAGGTGGTTTTAAGGGATTAAGAGTTGGGATTGTGTTTAAAGGCATAATTGCAGACATAAGAAAAACAATTAATTCAGATAAGAAGTTATTAACAACAAAGGTTCATCATATTAAAGATATAGTTTTAGATGATACATTAGTTAAAGCATCTATGCTAATAATTATCTGTTATATTGTAATGTTCACAATAGCAACAATGCTAGGAACTTTCTATGGATATTCTCTTATTGAATCAGCATTTGAAGCAGCCTCAGTGACCGGAAATGTTGGATTATCTATAGGAGTAACATCTGTAGCAATGCCAGCACCATTAAAAGTATGCTATATTATTGTAATGTATCTTGGTAGACTAGAATTCGTTTCTGTATTTGCACTAGTAGGGTACTTTTTAGGGGGAATCAAAAAATTATGGAAAAGGTAGGGCGAGTAGTAATATTAACAATCCTTACAGTATTAATTTCAACCTTTACTGCTTATGCTAGTGAGGGTGGACTTAAAATTAGTGAATTAATTGATAAGGGAAAAGAATATGATAATAAGGTTATAATAATTGAAGGCGAAGCTATTGGTGAACTTTTAGAAAGAGGAGAAAACTCATTTGTAAATATAAATGATGGAACTTCAGCCATGGGAGTCTACTTAAAAACTAGTGTAGGTGAAACTATAGAATATTACGGAGATTACCATCATATAGGGGATACTGTCAGAGTTAGGGGAACTTTTCATAGAGCATGTAAAGAACATGGTGGAGATATGGATTTACACAGTGAAGAGTTTGAGAGTGTATCAAAAGGACATGACGTAACCCATGAAATTGCTACTTGGAAATGGATTGCTACAGGTTTATTATCACCATTTGTAATTTTTGCAGGAGTTCAAGTTTATAGAATTGTAAGAAAGAATCCGAAAACAAAATAAAATTTAGGAGTATTACAATAATTCCTTTAAAATAAGCTGTAGCTTCATAATTTTATGAAGCTGCAGCTTATTTTTATTTTAAGATTGAATCAATCCATATGCTTAAGTTCTCCAAATCATTAGTATCTGGATGAGTTAAAGCCCGATCAAAATTTTCAATCATAGACTTCATTTGTGAATTATCTGGATCATTTTCAAGTGCTTTAGTATAATGCTCTCGAACAGTGAAAGGCATTTTTCCTTGACACATGAAAGAAGCTTTTAAAGTACATGAATTTGGAATAAAGGCTGCAATGCGACTAATTATTTGATTGAAATAAGTTTCACTTCCACCAAACCCTGCAGTACCAAAAAGTACTATGTGTTTATTCTCAAGTGATTCAATGAAAGTCTTTAAGTTATCATCACATCTTCCTTTATCAGTCCAAAATCCAATGAAGATAGTATCGGCAGCTAAGGCTTTTTGTGAAGGAACACCAAAATATACACAACTCTCAGCAGTGATTTTCTCTTTGACTTTTTCTGCGAGAAGGGCTGTATTTCCAGTTTTACTGTTATAAACGATTGAATATTTCATGATATCTCTCCTTATAAAATAAATAAAAAATTTAAGATTGAATTAAAAATTTGAGTTTTCGAATTTCTGTAAGAAGAAGTTTTATAAAAACATAGAAATAAATTATTTAATAGCTTGATAATTTACATATGATTTTTTGTTCAGGGTACGATGATTTTTTTAGTTTTGATAATGCTTTAAGCAGCAGTTCTTTTTCTTCTTTTGATATATCAGCCAATGCGATTTCATCCCACTGAGTAAAAAGATTTTTTATTTCAGTAAAAGCATTTGAACCTTTTTCAGTTAAGCTTAACTGAAATGCACGCTTATCTGTTTCTTTTGTTTTTCGAGTCACAAAACCAGCTGTAACTAGTTTCTCAACAGATCGGGTAGTATGTCCTGTATCTGCTTTAATAGCTGTTGATAAATCCTTTGGAGAACATTCAGGATGATTGCCAATATAAATTACAAAGAACATCAATCCGTGAGAAAGCCCCATTTCTTGAAGCCTTTTATTACAGAAACTATCGAAATCTTTTTTTAGTGAAGTTATGTATAGAGATAATGGTTGATACAAATTAATTCCTCCAATATTATTCATTAAAGTATTTTACCTGACAAAGTCAGATTATCATATTTAATTGATAAAGTCAACTAAAATGGAGTTGTATTTTAAGATATCTAAATGCAGAATAAAGATGTAATTGATAAATCTGATTGAAAAGTTTATTTTGAATGTATCTATTGAAGTTATAAATTTATTATTATGAAGTGAGTATAAAAGGGAGTAGAATGTGGAGATAAATTTTGAGATATTATGATAGAAAATAAATGTATATTAATCTTTCTTATGAAGATAATAAGATTGAAAGGTGGTGCATACTAATGACAAAAAATAGTGGTGTTAAATGTTCAGTTCAACAATGTAAACACAATGAAAATGAACAATATTGTAATTTGCAAACAATACAAATAGGAACTCATGAACAAAATCCTAAAATGGATCAATGTACAGACTGTCAATCATTTGAATTAAAATAATTAACAGTTTAGTGAAAGTATATGTTTAAAAGATAGATCATTTTAACAGACCCCTGTCAAGTAGATAGGGGGACTGTTAATTTAAGATCTATCTTTTTATTTATTGGATGTTGGAGGAGTAGGATTCCCATTACCATTATTTCCGCCAGGCATTTTTCCACCTTGACCTCCCATACCGCCATTCATACCTTGACCATTTCCATAGATTAAACTTGTCATTTTAATGGATTGTGTTTCTGATCCCAGGGTCAATGTATAGGTCTCTCCAGTTTTTATTTCTGGTGTACTTATGACAACAGAATTATATTGTTTTCCAGGTTCAAAGGAAGCAAGAAGGGTTCCTTTGTTGTCACTTATGGATACAAGACCATTTTGATTAGTTGAAGAAGTGTATAGAATTGAACCTTGAGTAGAAGTGCTTCCAAAGTTCATTGCCATACCACTAGAACCAGTTGCAATAAAAATACCTCCAGTGATTTCTCCAGTACCGTCATAGTCTAAAGCTCCATTGCCATTATCAGATGGTCCAGATACATAGGTTTCACCACCGGATATATACACGCCACCATTAGCATCTATGCCGTCTCCACTTGCATTAATTATTGTTTTACCACCAGAAATTTTAATGAAAACGTTGCTGTCAGAATTAAAGGAATTCTCTCCAGGTCTGCCATTTAAAGAAGAGTTGTCATTTCCACCAGCTGCATTAAGTCCATCATCCATTGAAGTAAGATTAATGGAGCCACCAGAAATTTCAATGTTTTGCCCTTCAATGCCCTCATAGCTTTTTGAAATTGTAATGGTGCCATTTGTAATTTTAACGTCACTATTACCATGGATTCCGTCATCACCAGAGCTTATGTTGAAGGTTCCATTATTAATGTATATATTAGTGTTGCTATGAATGGAGTCGTCTGAGGAATCAATTGTGAAGGCTCCGTCGTTAATTAAGATACTTCCATCTGATTTAACTCCCTTTGCACTAACTGTTGTATCTTCGGTAGTTTCTTGTGAAGATGTTGTATAATCATTAGGTTGAGCAGCATAATACGGTGGTGTTTGTGCTTCATTATTTTGAGTATCAGTTGGTAATTTTTGAGAAGCACTGGTAGACATGTCAGGAGCTGCATTTGGATCTGCTAAACTATTTGGAGGTTGTGAATTGTTAGAATTAAAGCTGTTATCTGAAGAGGGTGGGGTACCAGGTCTAGTACCTTTATCCCATTTTCCCCAGTTCTCATTTGCATTACCATTTGAGTCTGTGCTGGCATTAGCACTACCACCACCAGTAGTTAAGTTAAAGGTTCCGCTATCAATCTGAACCAAGGAGGCTCCATCAATACCATCATAAGTTGCATTTATATCAAATGAACCACCAGCAATATAAACAAAACCAAGGTTGGTTTCATCAGAATTTTCGCTATGAATTCCATCTTTACCTGAATTAATATTAAAGGTTCCTTCTGCAATTCTTACGCTATCTTTACCTTGAATACCATGGCTGGTAGCGGTTATATTATAGTTTCCGCTGGTAAAAACTAAATCATCCTTAGAAACAATTCCATGTCCATAGGCAGCATTAACTGTAAGAGTTCCAAGTCCATTTAAGGTTAAATCATCCTTTGAGTAAATCACAGAATCAATATTATTATCATCTATAGCTACAAATTCGTCTTTGTTTGAAAGGACGTTCTCACTATCCTTTTCTAGAGTTACAAAGACTTTATCTGCTTGTTTTATATAAAGTGGAGCACTAGTATTACAATTTATGGTGACACCATTTAAAACAAGCTGAATTTTATCAGTTTTTTCTGCATCAACAATGATTTGCCCGTTTGAGAGAGAACCTGAAATAACATAGGTTCCTTCATCGGTAATAGTAATAATGTTATTATCAATGGATACAGCATTGGAATCACAGTCAATATTGTTGTCTGAAAGCTTTATTTCAATGTAATCAGTATTACTATATCCAATTTCTTTATCACGATTTGAAAACATATCTTCTAATGAAACTCCAACGGTATCGGATAGCAGAGATGTCGTTTTTGCAGAGTCATTGGTACCTAAGGCTGAATTATCCGTAGAAGTTTTATTTCGATCACAGCCGGTAGAAAGACTTGTAGTTATAGAAAGAGCTAGAATAATAGACATTAGTTTTTTTCTATTCATAAATGACACTCCTTTAAAGTTCATAACTGCTGTTTTCTTGTATGGATGAGCTGATTTCCAGATTTCCATTGCGGCAACGTAGCTCATCAATGAATTTCTTTTCATCAGTGGACTTATTCAAGGTTAAATGATAAGTAAGTTTAAAAAGACTTCCCATATTTGTGGTTTTTACACGTATAAGCTCATAGTTAGATGTATATTTTTCAAGCAAATCAGTGAAAACTTCAGTGTAATTTAAATTTTCTGGAATGGTTATATCCATAGTTCTATCCAAGTGACCATGTTTTTTTTCACCTAATCCGATTTTTACATAAAGAATATTGATAAGTCCAAGAATTACCGCAAATAAGAGTCCATAAGAAAGGTATCCCATTCCTGTTATTAGACCTGCACCCATTGCAAGAAAGATTGCACCTATTTCCTTGGCTGTACCAGGGACAGAACGGAAACGAACAAGGCTGAAGGAACCCGCAACGGCTACACCGGCGCCGATGTTCCCATTAACCATCATAATAATTACGCATACAATGGCTGGAAGCATAGCAAGAGTAACTACGAAGCTTTTAGTATATTTGCTTTTATAGGTATATACAAAGGACAGAAGCAACCCAATGAAAAGGGCTGTCCCTATACATAAAAGAAAATTTGATGGCGAAATAACTGTTTGAGTAGATGTATCAAAAACACCTCTAAATAAATTGTTAAGCAACTTTAATCCCTCCTAAAAGTTTTGGTAAAATTAATGTTTTATAAGCATTACCGTATTTAGAAAATGAAGTTTTATATAACTTATTTTCACTTAAAAAATTTGTCAGCCATAGTGGTATTCCCATAGAGGTTTTAATCTCTAAAAGTACCATGTCATCAGCTAGCAGAGAAGAGCCATAAGTTCCAGCTTTTAAATTCAAATCATAATCCCTGCATAAAATATTTTCATCAAAGGTCATTCTAAAGTTTGAATCATTTTTACTAAAAAAGGCCTTCCTCTCATAGGACATAAATAATGATGGTTCCAAGCTTTGATAAAATTTAAAAAAATAATCTATTTCTTTAGTTATCTGACCTTCGATGGGTGGGTGTATTCCATTTATAAGATAATTCATTGCTTCCGCTTCAACTAGAGATATGCGGCGTTTATAAACTACACTGTTATATTTCTTTTTTAATTCTACAAACACTGTGGTCTCTGAAGTAGCAATCCCATAGCTGCGGATACGGAGTTTTTCTTTATATAAGGGCTTCTCATTAGAGCGCCGAATCAATATTTTATTCGGTGTATCAAAGTAAATATTGCATATGGTGCTTCTTCCAAATTGGTCGGGTTCCATATAGTCGTTCATTACTCCGAGTAAAAGTTTTTGTTGATCTCTGGTGATAAGATATTTAAGCTCATATCTTTTAAAAACATTTTGATACTTCATAATTTAATACCTCCTTTAAGTTATAAATTAATTATAGAAAGGAAAACTTAAGTGAACTTAAAAAAGTTATTAAAGTTTTAAGTTGAAAATTTTTAGGTATTTAGTTTTTTAAACAAGAAAAGAACAAGTAATTAAAAATACTTCTACTTAATAGAGTAGCTTTTTAATTACTTGTTCTAAAATGGGGAAATTTTAATCTGAAATTAAAATTTAACTGTTATTACTATGGATTTTCCATCTGAACTTGCTGCTGAAATTGTACCTTTATGAGAAGTTACAATTGCTTTTGCAATGGAAAGTCCGATACCATAGCCGCCATTAGCGCTATTTCTTGAAGCATCACCTCGATAGAATCTTTCAAAGAGTATATCTAGGTTACCTTTTTCAATAGAGTTTGTAGAATTATATAAGGATAGAAGTGTTTTACGACCTTGTCTTTTTAAAGTTAGATTAATCTTGCCTGCTTCATCTGAATATTTCATTGCATTTTCTAAAAGTATAGATACAAGCTGTCGTAAAGATTGTTCATTTCCCTTAAAGGATAGATTTTTTTCTATATCAATATCAAATGTTTTATGTTGATTTTCAGCCATTACATAGAAAGGCTCACAAGCTTCACTTATTGCATCGGATAAAGAAAAGTCTGTTATTAATTGTTTATTGTTTTCTTCATCCATTCTAGAGAGAGTTACTAAGTCAGAGGTTAGGGTGGAAAGCCTTTGTACTTGATTTCTAATACTTTTTGTCCATTGGTTTTCACCTTTTTCTAATTCTAAAATTTCAATATTAGCATTAATGATTGTAAGGGGAGTTTTAAGTTCATGCCCCGCATCAGTAATAAATCTTTTTTGCTTTTCATAGCTTTCAGCTACTGGTTTTACTATTCGTTTGGAAAGGATTAGAACTAGAATAAATACTAAAAACATTCCTGTCAACCCAACTAAAATACTGTTAAAAAGAAAACTATAAAAGGTGTCAAGGTCACGTTTGCAATCAATGAAAATAAGAAGTGAACCATTAGCAGTGTCAAGTCTTCCATATTTATATATGTCAATAAATCCAGAGGCTTTATCCTTGGAATAGGCATGTGAAGCAAGTTCTTCTGCCATAGTAGTAGAAACAGCAGCTATATTTTCAGTATTTAAAGCAATAACTTCTCCATCTTTATTAGTTATGGCGGAAAAATATCGAGTGGAAAAGGGGACCTCAGGTGACATTTCTGGAGGCATTGGCTTAAATCCGTCATGATTTTTTTTCTTCATTGGAAAGGTTCCGCCATTTTCTATTAGAATATTTAAAATCACATCCGAATTTTCGTTTATGTTTTGAAAGTTGGAAATATTAATGGTTGCGATGAGAAGTGTTAATACTATAAATAAGGAAGCCATAGCAATAGCAATAAATTTACGTCTAAGAGTATAAATCATAATACTGCCTCTAATGAATAGCCAATATTTCTTGAAGCTTTAATTTGAACCTTAGCATCTAAGGCTGTTAGTTTCTTTCTTAGATATGAAATATATACCCACACCACACTGATTTCTGCATCAGAATCATAACCCCAGATTTTTTCCAAAAATCTATCTGTGGATATTAAATGGTTTGGATTAATCATCAGCATTTCAAGGATTTGAAATTCCTTGTTGGCTAAACGAAAAGAACCTTTAGGTGAAGAAAGTTCAAAGGTGAGTCTATTTAAAGTAATATTCTCAAAGTTTATAATCATATCTGAAACATCACCTTGGCGTCTTGTCATTGCTCGTATACGTGCAAGAAGTTCTTTCATTGCAAAGGGTTTAGTTAAATAGTCATCAGCACCACTGTCAAGACCTAAAACTCTATCATCAATTTCACTTTTGGCAGTGAGCATAAGCACTGGTATATTGTTTCCTTGGGTGCGTAATTGCTTAAGGACAGTAAGTCCGTCTACTTTAGGCATCATGATATCAAGAATAACACCGTCATAATTTTCAGCTTCTAAATAATCTAAGGCATCCTGACCATTATAAACGGCATCTACAGAATAATTATTATGTTTAAGAATTGCCACTAAGGCATTTGAAAGTTCAATTTCATCTTCAGCTAACAATAGTCTCATAAAATCCCTCCTGAAAGTGATATTCCAAATCTAAAATTTAGTTTCACTAATTTAATTGAAGCATATTATCCTTAAATGTAGTTTAAATTTAAAAGTAGTATAAATCAAGGCATATAAAACCTATGTAATAAAAATTAATTAGTAAATCTTCAAAAACTATTAATAAAGAATTTGTAAATGATAATGAGAATTAATGTTAGAATAAGGGTAAGACTAGCTTTCTTAACTTATAAAGTGTAGGTCTACGATTTAGTTATTGCTGATTTTTTTGAATAAAAGGGAAAGCTATAGAGAATGAAAGAAACATTTATGAAAGGAGTACAAAATATGAGAAATTTTGGATTTGAATTTAATAATAGTTATACTGAATTACCAAAGATATTTTACACTAAGCAAAATCCAACACCGGTAAATTTACCTAAGCTGGTTGTAATGAACTATACACTTGCAAGGGAGTTAGGGTTGAATGCAGATGCACTAGCGGATGAGGCAGGGATAGATATACTTGCAGGAAATGCAATTCCCAGTGGTGCAAAGCCAATAGCTAAGGCTTATGGAGGGCATCAGTTTGGTCATTTTACTATGCTTGGTGATGGTAGAAATATATTATTAGGTGAACAGATTACACCTAAGGGGGAAAGAATAGATATTGAGTTAAAGGGCTCGGGAAGAACACCTTATTCAAGGGGTGGTGATGGAAGGGCAGCTTTAGGGCCAATGCTTAGAGAATATATAATAAGCGAAGCTATGGCAGGGTTAGGAATACCTACCACTAGAAGTCTTGCTGTAGTTACAACAGGGGAGAAAGTCGTAAGGGATGAATATCTTCAGGGCGCAATTCTAACTAGAACAGCTTTAAGCCATATTCGCGTTGGAACCTTTCAATTTGCAGCAGCTTGGGGGACCATTGATGATGTTAAAGCTTTGGCAGATTATACAATAGATAGACTTTTTAAGAATGTAAACAAGTGTGAGAATAAGTATGTTCATTTATTAAATGAAGTAATAAAAGGTCAAGCAAATCTTATAGCAAGGTGGCAGTTAGTTGGGTTTGTTCATGGAGTTATGAATACGGATAACATGACTATAAGTGGAGAAACCATTGATTATGGACCTTGTGCATTTATGGATAATTATGATCCTGCAACAGTGTTTAGCTCAATTGACAATCATGGCAGATATGCTTACGGTAATCAGCCTAATATTGGAGGATGGAATCTAGCAAGATTTGCTGAAACTTTGTTACCACTTTTGGATGATAATCAAGAAAAAGCTATAGAAATAGCTAAAGGATCCATCTCAAATTATTATAAAGTTTTTGAAGATGCTTGGTATTCTGGCATGAGAAAAAAACTTGGATTATTTAATTCGGAAGAAAAAGATAAGTATTTAATTGAAGGTTTGCTTAGCATTATGAAAAAATATAAAGCTGATTACACAAATACTTTTAGGGCATTAACTAAAGAAAAAATTGAAGACACTGGACTTATTGGCATAGAAGACTTTGATTTGTGGTTGAATTTATGGAGTGAACGACTTGAAAGGCAAGGAAAGTCAAAGGAAGAGGTAATTTCCTTGATGAGAGAGAATAATCCAGCAGTGATACCTAGAAATCATAGGGTCGAAGAAGCTTTAACAGCTGCAGTAACTGAAGGTGATTTTGGTGTAATGGATAGATTGTTAGAGGTTTTAAAGAGGCCTTATACATATACAAAGAAGCAGGAGGAGTATGCATTAGTTCCAGAGTTACAAGGCAGATACAGAACCTTCTGTGGGACTTGATTTATTAAAGTTAACACAAGAAATTTAAATTTAATGTTCTAAATAAAAAACGGCTAAACTTGAAATTAGCTGTTTTTTTATAAAATAAATCCATTTTAAACATTTCTTTAGTTATTAAGTTGTTATTTAGAAATAAGCTACACTATTTCGACTAAATAGGCTGGGAGAAGGGGGAAAAATTAATTTTATAAAATCATATTAAAATTTAGAATAGTTTTATTGACTGATAATACTGAAAATGATATACTTTTTAAGAATTCTGTTACAAGAAATAAGATTCCGTATAACGGAATGAAGGGAGTGTTTTAGTTGTTAGAGAGAGCACTTAATACTTTAACTGTTTTAAGTGAAAATAAGAATGGGCTTTCAATATCAGAGCTTTCTGCGAAGCTTAACATTCCGCCTAGTTCAATCCACAGGATTGTATCTGTGTTAAAGAAAAATAATTTTGTAATTCAAGATCCAGTTACAAAGAAGTATAAGATAGCGTATAAGGTTCTTAGTTTAGCACAAAATTTAACTTTTGAAGATAGTTTGATAGACAGTGCAAGACCTCATATGGATAAATTAGCTTCAGATATAGATAAGACCATATGCTTATGCATTATGGAGGAGGATAAGAATATCTGTATTGATTATGTGGAGAATAAGGATACGGCTTTGTTTAAAGTGAACAAGGGAATAGCAATGCCATTACACGCCACATCAGCTGGAAAAGTATTTCATGCATATATGGATAAGTATATTGTTATGGAACAAATGAATAGCATAGCAATGAATCCAATTACACCTTACACAAAGACTGATTTAAATACCTACTTAAAAGAACTTGAAGAAATTAAGGTTAATGGATATTCAATTTGTGATGAGGAGCTTCAGTTAGGAATACAGGGATTAGCATGCCCTATATTTGATATGAATAATAAGGTTGTTGCAGCTATATCTTTTACTGCCATAAAATCAGAAAATTTTATATGTGATAAATCAATAAATTTAGTTAAGGAAACAGCAAAGGCTATTTCGAAGGATTTAGGAAGCAGATAAAAGATAAAGGTAGGAAAGCTGGCTGTAAGCAATTTATAAACTTAAGGAGGGAATACAATTGGAGGATATTTATTTAAAGATTAAGGATGTCAATAAGGTTTACCATAATCTTTTGAAAGAAGACACTATTGCATTAAAGGATATAAATCTTGATGTAAAGCAAGGTGAATTTATTTCCATTCTTGGGCCTTCAGGTTGTGGTAAGTCTACACTGCTGAAAATTCTAGGGGGGTTGGAAAAACTTTCTAGTGGAACTATGGAATATAAGGGTGGTAATGACCATGAGTTAGGATTTGTTTTCCAAGATTCAGTGCTGCTGCCATGGAAAAATGTTCAGGAAAATGCAGAGTTTCCACTTGTAATTAAAAAGAAACTTAATGATGAAAACAAAAAGAAACTTGATGAGCTTTTAGAATTAGCGGGATTATCTGAATTTAAAACTGCTTTACCAAGAGAATTATCTGGAGGTATGAGACAAAGAGTTTCAATAGTAAGAGCTTTATCATATGATGCACCATTACTTTTAATGGACGAGCCTTTTGGAGCTTTAGATGCCATGACCAGAGATCATCTAAATGAAGAATTACTTAAAATATGGCAAAGAACAAATAAAACAATAATATTTGTTACTCATAGTATTGAGGAAGCAACCTTTTTATCAGACAGGGTTATAGTAATGTCTCCTAGACCAGGCAGAATAAAAGAAATAGTTAACATTGACCTTCCAAGACCAAGAGGTGAACAAACAAGAAATGATGAAAGGTTTGCAGAGTACAATAAATATCTAAGGGGGATTATTGGATGATGAAACCTTCTAAAAAGTCCAGTGTTTTAAAATCCACCATGGAATATGCAGCTTCTATTGGCCTTTTTATGATAATATGGCAGATATATGTGATGATTGCAGATGTACCCAAATTTGTTTTACCATCACCAATAGAAGTAATGAAATCTTTCATCAATATGTTTACATCAGGAATGATTTTTCCTCATTTAGGGATAACAACAGTTGAAGTAGTTATTGGTTTTGTCCTTGGGGGACTTTTAGGAATGATATTAGGGTATATCTTCGTAAAGGTTGATTTTATTAAGAGTGCATTTATGCCATACCTTATCTTTGCTCAAACAGCGCCAAAGATAGCTTTAGTACCTTTATTTGTTGTATGGTTTGGTATAGGAATGGTTTCGAAATTAGTTCTGATAATTTCAATGGTGGTTTTCCCGGTTATGGCAGGAATGATTTTAGGTATTGAATCCATGCCTAAGGATGCTAAAAATCTTATGACTGTATTAGGAGCTTCAAGATGGCAGTTGTTTTCCAAAATGGAGATGCCTTATGCATTACCAGCTTTATTTTCTAGTTTTAAAATAGGAATTGTACAAGCAGTTATAGGAGCCATAGTTGCAGAATGGATGTCAGCTAAACAAGGGTTAGGTTATATATTGACCTATGCATCGTCTACTTATGATACACCGATGCTTATGGCAGGTATCATTGCAACTATATTATTAGGAATTATTACATATGAAATAGTAAATGTTTTAGATTCAAAGTTATTATATTGGCACGAGTCTAAAAATCAATAAAAAGATTTACGGGGAGGAATAACTTTGAAATACACTTCTGCGTCAGCTCCAAAGTATGGAGATAAGATGCCACACTTAAGATGTTCAAAAGAAGATATTAGCGATATAGTTCTTTTACCAGGGGACCCTGGAAGAGTACATATGTTTAAAGATTTATGTGAGGACTTTAAGATAATTAGTACTAACAGAGAATATGTTGTTGGAACTGGTACATATAAAGGGGTAAAGATAACAGTATGTTCTACTGGAATTGGAGCGCCGTCAACAGAAATAGCAGTAATGGAACTTATTGGGCTTGGAGCAAAAGCGCTTTTAAGAATAGGCGGCACTGCAGCAATAAGAGAAGATGTGAATTGTAGTGAAATTATAATTAATACTGGGGCTATGAGATTAGGTGGTTCATCGGTGTTTTATGCAAGACCAGAGTATCCAGCAATAGCATCCTTTGAGGTTGTAGAGTCATTTAAGGAAGCCTGTGAGGAAAGAGATAAAGTTTATCATATGGGTATATGTGCATCTATTGGTTCATTCTATCATGGACAAGGAAGAGCTACGCCATTTGAAAAGAATTATGATGAAAATGCAGTTTTAAAACAATATACAGACTTAAATATATTAAATTTGGAGATGGAAGCTGAAACTATATTTACAATTTCATCTTTATATGGAATATATACTGGAAGTATTTGTAGTGTTCATTGTAATAGAATTACAGATAAATGGCTTATAGATTATGAAGAGTCACAGATTAATATGTGTAGAACTGCTTTAGAAGGAGCGGTAAAGCTTAAAAATAAGTATATCAATAGCTAAAGCTTATCAAATAAAAAATATTAATTTATTAGGGGGAAAATCAAGTGAAGAAATTTATGAAAAAAACATTAATTCTTGCAACTACATGCTTATTAGCAGTTACTTTAGGTGGATGTTCTAAGGGCGATGATAAAGGATCAGCTGGAAAGGATGGGGAATTAAAGAAGGTTTCAATACAAATCGATGGTGCAGCAGTACCATATTATGCTCCACTTTACTTAGCAGAGGAGAAGGGGTTCTTTGCTGAAGAAGGTTTAGAAGTAGAGTTTTTCTATGCAGCAGCAGCAGATATAGTTAAAAATGTTGCAGCTGGAAATATAGAGTTTGGATTCCCAAATGCAGACTCAGTAATATTAGCAAAATCACAAGGAATACCAGTGAAGGTTGCTCACACTACATATCAAAATGGGCTTGGATCAGTAATCTTTAATACTGATTCAGGAATAAAAACACCAGCAGATTTAAAGGGTAAAAAAGTTGCGGTAACAAGCTTAGGAAGTCCTAACTATATCCAGCTTCAGGTTATGTTAAAAGATGCAGGTCTAACTATTGATGATGTTCAGGTTGAAGTTATAGGAACAGGAGCAATACTAAATGCTTTAACTACAGGAGAAGTAGATGCTATAGTGTTCTCAAAGCTAAGAACTGTAGAATTAAATAATTCAGGATTCAATGTAAGTGAAATTGCATCAGATGATTACCTTCCTTCTTTCGGAAATGTTTTAATAGTTGGGGATAAACTAGCTAAAGAGGAACCAGAAGTTGTTGATGGCTTTAAAGCTGCATTAACTAAATCAATAGAGTATATCATTGATGGTAATGTTGAGGAAGCTGTAGATTTAGCTATAAAAGACCATGCTCCAACTTTTGCAGAAAAAAGAGATATAACAGTTAAAATTATTAATGAAATATTCGTTCCAACTTTATGGCAGAGTGAATATACAAAGGAAAATGGAATTGGAGCTTCTAACATTGAAAGATGGGAAAGCTTAATTAATACGTCTAAAGAATATGAAATAATAAATGAAACATTTGATGTTAAAGAGTTAATATACGAATAAGAGTATACTCTTTATCATTAGTTGGAGGTAAAAAATATGTTTTTTAAGAAGCATAAAAACATTATCCTTCCAATTGCTGTTTTTCCTATATTAATTCTTTTGTGGGATTTGTCTATACAGATTTTTGATGTGCCATCTTATTTGCTTCCAAGACCAGGAGTATTATTTGAAAGCTTTATAAACCTGTTTCAATCAGGTAACATTTGGGAACATATAAGTATAACACTGCAAGAAATCTTTATAGGTACTGGAATTGGAATTGTTGTAGGGGTAGTTTTAGGATATATAATGGCAAAGATAAGGATATTCGAAAAATTGATGATGCCTTTCATAATTATTATACAAACTGCACCAAAGATATCATTAGCTCCTTTATTTATTCTTTGGATGGGACTTGGTATGGAATCAAAGGTTGCCTTAGTAGTAATGGTTGTTTCATTCCCGATAATGATAAATCAAGTTTTAGCTATAAGATCAATAGATGGTAATGTATATAATTTAATGAAGATATTAAATGCATCAAAGCTGCAGAAGTTTATTTATGTTGAACTTCCATATTCAATTGAAATGATGCTTTCAGGAATAAAGGTTGCAGTTACTCAAGCAATGATTGGGGCAGTAATCGGAGAAATGATAGGTTCTAAGGCTGGACTTGGGTATCTTTTAGTCTTAGGAAGTGAAACCTATGATATTAATATGATTCTTAATTCTGTATTAATCTTGAGTTTTATAGGGTTAGCATTATATTTAATATCAGAGTTCATGGAAAAGAAAATACTTTTCTGGAAAGAGATTGAGAAAAGTGCTATAGGTTAATGAAGAAGAGCTGAAACAAAGCAAAACACTGCTTTGTTTCAGCTTTTTTTATTTAAAAAAATTAAAATTCAATAAATCTACAATTTCGTAACGTATGATACGGAATTGCAGTGAAATTACAAATATAATGTGTATATAAGATAAACATTTAACTGATGGAGGGATTATATTATGGAAAATACAATGTTTTGTTTTCAATGTCAAGAAACAGCAGGTTGCACAGGATGTACGAAGTTTGGAGTTTGTGGTAAGTCACCTGACTTAGCAAGAATGCAGGATTTATTAGTTTACGTTACTAAAGGCTTATCAGAAATTACAACAAGATTAAGAGAAGAAGGACAAAAAGTAGATGATACAGTAAATAACTTAATTACTATAAATTTATTTACAACTATTACTAATGCAAACTTTGATGATGCGATTTTTTATGAAAGAGTAAAAGAAACATTAAAAATAAAAGAAGAGTTAACTTTAAAATTAAAAGATAAATCAGGTTTATCAGAAGCAGCATTGTGGAATGCTGACTCTAATGACAAAATTGATGATAAGGTTGGCGCTCTTGCTAAGCTTAAAAATGCAATTCTAGGAAGTGGTAAAGAAGATGTTGATATAGATAAGATTTTAGATGAAAAATCAACAAAGGTAGGAGTACTAGCAACTAAGGATGAAGATATCAGAAGCTTAAGAGAACTAATTATTTATGGTTTAAAAGGGCTGTCAGCATACATGAAACATGCTAATGCTTTAGGATATGATAATGAAGAGGTGAATGCATTTATGCAGTCAACTTTAGCTAAGACATTAGATGATAACTTAAGTGTGGATGAATTAATTGCCTTAACACTAGAAACAGGTAAGGTAGGAGTAGATGGTATGGCACTTCTTGATGCTGCTAATACTGGAACTTATGGACATCCAGAGATTACAAAAGTAAATATTGGTGTTAGAAAAAATCCAGGAATCCTTGTATCTGGACATGATTTAAAGGATTTAGAACTATTATTAAAGCAGACAGAAGGAACAGGGGTAGACGTATATACTCACTCAGAAATGCTTCCAGCTCATTATTATCCAGCATTTAAAAAGTATTCTCACTTTGCAGGAAACTATGGAAATGCTTGGTGGAAACAAAAGGAAGAGTTCGAAAGCTTTAATGGACCAATCCTAATGACAACTAACTGCATTGTGCCACCTAAGGCAAGTTATAAGGATAGACTTTACACAACTGGGGCAGCTGGTTTTGCGGGATGCACACATATAAAGGGAATTAATGAAGCAGACAAAGATTTCTCAGTGATTATTGAACATGCTAAAAAGTGTAGTGCTCCAATAGAAATAGAAACAGGAGAAATTATTGGAGGCTTTGCACATAACCAGGTATTTGCATTAGCAGATAAAGTTGTTGAAGCTGTTAAAACTGGAGCTATAAAGAAATTCTTTGTTATGGCAGGCTGTGACGGAAGAGTAAAATCAAGAGATTATTACACTGACTTTGCAAAAGCTCTTCCAAGGGATACTGTAATTCTTACAGCAGGATGTGCAAAATATAAATATAACAAGTTAAATCTTGGTGATATAAATGGAATTCCAAGAGTTTTAGATGCTGGACAATGCAATGATTCATATTCACTAGCTTTAATAGCATTGAAGTTAAAAGAGGTGTTTGAGCTTCAAGATATCAATGAGCTTCCAATAGCCTTCAATATAGCTTGGTATGAGCAAAAAGCTGTAATAGTTTTATTATCATTATTATATTTAGGTGTTAAGAACATTCATCTTGGACCAACACTCCCAGCATTCTTATCTCCAAATGTAGCTAAGGTATTAGTTGAAAACTTTGGAATTGGTGGAATAACAAATGTAGAAGATGATCTTAAAATGTTTTTAGGTGAATAGGAAAATAAAAACAGAAAATTAAAATACAAAATCCAGAGATGTATTGTAAGTATATCTCTGGATTAATTTTTATTGGATATTTGAAATTAAGATTAATGAAGTTATTATAAAACTAAAAAATGTAACATAGGTTACAGAGTTTTCAGGAGAAATAAAATATAATCTAATCATAAGAGAAAGAGATTATTAAACAATAATAACTAAACAAAATTTTATAGGAGGGTAAGTTATGAAGAGAATAGATATAAATAATGAAAAGAATAAGGTAACTAATATTGGGGAAATAGAAACTAATAAAGCATTACTATCATTAAATGAAAAATTCAAAACTGTATTTTTCAAATTTGAAGAGGGAAAAGGACTCCCAAATCACTCACATAATGGATATGCTTCAATTCAAGTGTTCAGTGGCAGGGTTGATATAGAGTTTGTATCAGGTGAAAAATTTGAATTAAAGACAGGCGACTTTTTACCTTTTGATGCGAGAGTAGAACACAATGTAATTGCGTTAGAAGAAAGTAAGGTAATAGTTACAATAGGACAGGCTTTAAGCTAGTAAGTAAAATTAATATAAAAATAAGTAGTTAAATAAAGAAAAAATAATAAAAAGAATAGGAGTAGTATATTATGATAAAAAAAGAGAATACAATAGGTGAAATATTAAGGATGAGTCCAAAGGCAGCTAACGTTTTAATGAAATTTGGAATGGGATGTTTAGGTTGTCCTTCAGCGACAATGGAGAGTTTAGAAGAAGCATGCTTAGTGCATGACTTGGATATAAATGAAGTTCTAAATAAGTTGAATGGTGAAATATAAAAGGTTATAAATATATTAATATAAAGCATAGAAACTGCTAAGCATAAGCCTAGCAGTTTTATTTTGTGGAATTTAATTTGTCAGAGTGAAATATGTAGGGGAGTTATTTAAATTAAAGTATAGAGTAATATTTATATAGCTATTTATTTTTTACAAAGGGATAGAACTTCATAGCTATAGCAAGTGATAGTAAATGATTTTTATCAGAAAGGTTATATCCTGTAAGTTGTTCAATTTTCTTAATTCTGTACATTAAGGTATTTCTATGGAGAAATAAATTTTGAGCAGCTTGAGTTTTTACTCCCATACATAGAATTAATTGATTTAAGGTTTCTAAAAGTTCACTATCATTTTCTTTATCATGTTTTTCAAGTACTCCGATGGTATTTTGTATGTAATTTTGTATGTATTCATTATCAGCAACTTGAAGTAGTGCTTGCTCTAAACGATTATTTTCAATGAAAACAGTCTTTGAATTTCCACCAGTTAACCTAGATATTTTGATTGCTTCACGTGCTTCTTTATTTGCTTCTATTAAAGCGGTATAAGAGTAGAATATGCTGCTTATTCCAACGGTAAAGTTAATGGATAATTTTAAGTTTAACTTATCTTGAATTTCTTCTATACAGTATAGCAGAGTATTTTCAATACATGTACTTGGGATAAGACAGGTGAAACTATCACTTTTAGGGATAACGGTAAAGTTTTCGGTAACTTTTTTTAATTTCAGTTCTATAGTATTGAGAATGAATTCTTTTATGTTTTGAATATAATACTCATCCTTATTTTTTATTATTTTATCGAATTGATCTACGTCAAAAATTACTAGCCTTAAAGGTGGTGAGGGCCACTTTAGATTAAAGGCTCGAAGCTTTGCTTCTTCCTCTGATTTTATGTTACCGGTAATTATATCTAAGAAAAAGTGGTTACCTATAAGTTTCATCTGCTCATTCAAAGCATGTTGCTTGGAAAATTCAAGCGCAATAGCTGTCGATGCTTGGTCAATAATTATATCAGACATTTCATTTTTTGAATCAGGGTCTTCTTGCAAGATTAAGTAGCCATAAGTTTCATTTTTGTTACTCATTTTTCTTACTCTATACATAGTATTTGTTTCGATATCCTCATAAAAAATAATAGGCTTTTCTTTGAAATTTAGTAGTGTAGATGAATTTGAAAGATTAGTACAGAACGATTCTAATTTATTAGTGTAGTTTGTTTTAGGATATTCTATAGCTTCAATTTCAAAATTTGCATTAAGAATTGCATTAGGTGCTTTTAAAAGTGTGCACATTACACTAGAGATGGCATTAAATCCGCCTCCGCTTAATTCTAAGTCTATGAATTTATTATGGATGGTTTGAGAAAATTCAAGGCGTGAATGATGTTCATCAATAATTGCTTTAACCAAAGGAGTGAGTACTTCTACAAAAGGAAGATCATCGGGCATTTCAATTAGAGGTACTCCTAACTTATCAGCAAGTTCTATAGCTTCTACGGAGAAGGGACCAATAAAGCGGGTTTTAATAGCTATGCCTGATGCTTCAGTCCTGTGAATTATGTTTATGAGATCTATTAAGTTTAGGGAGGCACTATTAAGCGCGTAACCTGTGGTTATGAGCAGCTCGCCTTTAGTAAGCCAAGGTTCTATATCTGGAATTTCCATGGAGTTTGCATGCAGAATAATATTCGACAATCCTTTTTTACCTGCTATTAATCTACATTTTTTTAATCCGCCAAAGTTAAGTGCGTCTTTAATAGTTAAAGCCATCATTTATCCCCCCTATGTATAATATGACTAAAATTCCTAATGATGTTATTTAAATTATATGAAAAGGAATCCTTTATTGTCAATGGATAGAAGTGATTTGTAATCTTTTTAATTATGTTCTATTGTGCAACATGCACTAAAAGTAAAAGAAAATGTTGGATATAATGAACCTAGACATGGAGAAGATTTACATATATAATTATGATTAAATTCAAAAGTTATCTGAATATTTCAGAAAATGAAGGTTTAAAAGGGGGAATTATGTATGAAAAAGAACTCAGGAGCTGTTAATTGTTTTATTGCTACGGCACTGATATGTGTAGTTGCAGAAGCATTAGGACCACTTCAATTTACGGTATTTGGCATACCAGTTAAAATAATGACTATGATTTGGGCAATTGTGCTTGGAATGGCTCTTTCACCTCAGCTATTAGGAAAGGTAATTCCAGCAGTTAAAAATTTTATATCAGAAAAAGAAATAAAGATAGCACCTATGCTACTGTCACTAACACTTTATCCTTTAGGAATTATGTTTGGTATTAGTGCGGGACCTCAAGTTGGAATTGTTTTAGAAGCAGGACCTGCTTTACTACTTCAAGAGGGTGGAAATGTAATGACAATGCTTATTGCTCTTCCACTAGGTGTTTTACTTGGACTTGGAAGAAGTGCAGTTGGAGGAACCTTCTCACTTTGCAGAGATACAGCACTAGGAATTATAGGAGATAAATACGGATTAGATTCTAGAGAAGGAATGGGAACTTTAGGTACTTATATCAGTGGAAGTGTGTTTGGAGCTATAGTATTCTCCCTTTTAGCACCAATAGGATTAGGAATTGGTTTCCATCCATATGCCTTAGCAATGGCTTCCGGAATGGGAAGTGGATCAATGATGAGTGCTGCTACTGCAGCTTTAACTGAAGCAGCTAACCCAATGTTTACAGAGCAGATTTTGGCATACTCAGCAACAAGTGGAATGATAACAGCTGTTACAGGAATATATGTTGAGATGTTTGTTGCATTACCGTTAGCTAATTTTTACTATAGCAAGGTTGCACCTCCTATAGAGAGGTTTAGAGCAAAGTTCTCAAAGAAGAAAGAGAATGATGTAAATGTAGCTTAACTAACAGTTGAAAGGGGAAATAACGATGAAAAAAACAGTTCAAGATATAGTGGAACAACTAAAATTTGTAGTAATAATATATGGTATTGTTGTTTTAATTCACTTAATGTCACCAGCATCAGATTCAAAACTGCCAGGGCTATTACTTTCTACGGTTATAAGTTTTGCTATGGTATTTATATCTTTAGTTTTAAAAAATCTTGTTAAAAAGCCTAATCTCCCAGGGTTTGCATGGGCAACATTAGTTTCGTTCTTTTTAACACTGCCAATATCACCAGTGCAGGAATTTATAATTTCATCTATGAGTTCTTACAGTTTTAGTTTAGTTGGGATACCACTAGTGGCCTTTGCAGGAATTGCAGTTGGAGATCAGCTTGATGTATTTAAGAAGCTAAGCTGGAAAATAGTTATTGTATCTTTTGTAGTAATGGGATCAACATACTTCTTCTCAGCAGCTATTGCAAATGCTGTATTAGCTTCAAAAGGAATGCTTTAATATAAATGATTAGATATGATGAAATAGAAACAGAATAAAATAATGAGTTGAGCTTAGCTTGACGGATAGGGGTGTAATTATGGAAGAGAAAATTCGTGGATATAAAGAAGAGATATGTACTATTTCGGAAAAGAAAGAAAATAAAGTAGGTAGTATTTGTAAATATATTTTTGATAATCCAGAGTTGGGTTTAGAAGAATATAAAGCACAGAAGATTCTTTGTGACTATCTTGAAGAAAATGGGTTTAAGGTAGAAAGAGGAGTTGGAAGCCTGGAAACAGCATTCATTGCAACCTTTGATAGCGGTAAACCTGGTAAGACGGTAGCATTAATGGCAGAGTATGATTGTCTTCCACAAATAGGACATGGCTGTGGGCATAATATTATTGGTACAAGCTCTACGGGAGCAGCGGTGGTTCTTAAAGAAGTGATGGAGAAACATGGCCTTGGTGGAGTTATAAAGGTAATGGGAACTCCTGCAGAAGAATCAGTAGGTGGAAAAGTTACAATGTTAGAAGAAGAGGCTTTTAAGGGAATTGATGCAGCATTAATAATGCACCCAGCAGATGCTTCTATGCCAGATGATATTTCCTTCGCTAGTGTAAATATGGAATATACTTTCCATGGAAGGCCAGCTCATTCAGCAGCATTTCCATGGAAGGGAATAAATGCTTTAAGTGGAGTTATTCAAATGTTTAATGCTGTGGATGCCATGAGACTACACTTTAAAGATTTTACACGTGTACATGGAATCATTACTGAGGGAGGAACAGCTCATAATACCATAACAGATAAAGCAACTGCTGTATTTAACATTCGTGCTCTTCAGTATGAATATTTAATGGAAGTGGTTGAAGCTATAAACAACTGTGCAAAAGGTTCAGCTATGTGCTTTGGTGGTACTGTTGATATTAAACAAAAGAGTGTTGTTTTAAAGGATATCAGAAATGACAAGAAAATAGTAAACTTTGTTAGAAATAACATGGAGTTTATAAATGAGGAGTATATAGAGCGTGATTTAACACAAGGAATTGGTTCAACGGATGCAGGAAATGTAACTCATGAGATTCCAGCAATTCAATTCTATATTAGGTTAAAAGCTGGGATAGGAACCCATACTTTAGATTTTGCAGAAGCTTCAGGTGGAGCAGAAGGACTTCGTACACTTAGTGCTGCAATGAAGGTATTAGCACTAAGTGCCCTTGATGTATTACTAGATAATTAGGAGGTTGACGAGAAATGTTACTAAAGCACTTAATAGAGTTATACGATATACTAGATTCAAAATATGTAGATGGAGAAGCCGCTTTACAATATTTAAGAAATATAAATCCAGATGTAGATGCAGAAACTTACCCATTGACAGGGGATAAGGGACTTACCCATATGGTTAAAGTAAGAATACCTGGAACTAATGGGAAAAAGGCAGGAAAAGATGCTCCAACAATTGGACTTCTAGGAAGACTTGGAGGACTTGGAGCTCGTCCGGAAATGATAGGCTTTGTATCAGATGGAGATGGAGCACTAGTTGCTCTTGCTATAGCAGCTGAGCTTTTACAGATGCAAAAAAAAGGAGATTACTTAGAGGGAGATGTATTCATCTCAACTCACGTGTGTCCAGATGCACCAACAAGTCCACATAAACCAGTACCATTTATGGGCTCGCCAGTTAATATGGCACAGGTTAACCGTGAAGAAGTAAGTGATGCCCTTGATGCTATCCTTTCCGTTGATACAACTAAGGGAAACAGAATCTTTAATAAGCGTGGCTTCGCTATATCCCCTACAGTCAAAGAGGGATATATCTTAAAGGTAAGTGATGATCTTTTAGACATAATGGAGATTACAACAGGACAGCTTCCAAATGTATTTGCTCTTTCAACTCAAGACATTACTCCATACGGGAATGATGTGTATCATTTAAATAGTATATTGCAGCCATGTACAGCAACCAGTGTTCCGGTGGTAGGTGTTGCAATTACAGCTGAAACCATGGTGCCAGGTTGTGCAACAGGTGCAACTCATATAAACGATTTAGAAGAAGCTGGAAGATTTATGATAGAGGTGGCTAAAGCTTTTGGAAGAAAGCAATGTAAGTTTTATGATGAAGAAGAATATGATAGAATAACAAAGCTTTACGGGTCAATGAAGCATATACAGACCTTAGGCATGGAATAAAATACTGCTAGCAATAAATATCTTATAAGTAATTACTTTATTTAGATATTTATTGCTAGCAATTTTTTTTGAAGATTTAAAAGAAAATATTCGTGTAATAAACTTAAAAATTTAAAGCAAGACGAAACTGATTAAATAGAGTTGATGATTTCAGTATTTGAAAATATCATTGATGACATTATATCTATTTTAAAACAAAATAAGTAAAATGTAGAATAATATTGTATTTCATAGGTGTATAAAGCTATAATTTAAAATGTATTTAAGTTTAATTAATAAACTTTGAAGAATATAGCGCTATATGAACTTTAATACAGGAACATTTAGGGGGAGAATTATGAAAAAAAGATTTTTATCATTAACCATTGCTGCAATAATGACAGCAACTTTGTTTTCAGGATGTCAAAAGAATGATAAAGATGCTAGTAATGGAGCATCAGATAATATTCAGGTAGCTGGGCAAAAGGTAGATGGAGGAACATTCATTTATCCAATTGAAAGTGATGTATCAAGTTTAAATATATGGTATGAAACTGGGGATGAAGGCTTTACAATGCTGAAGCCAATTTATGATCCTCTATTTATTACTAGTGCAACAGGAACTCGTTATTATTTAGCTGAATCTTATGAAGTATCTGATGATGGTCTTTCTATATTAGTAAGATTGAGACAAAACGCTAAGTGGCATGATGGTGAGGCTATAACTGCAGATGACTTAATCTTTACTTTTGATATAAAAAATAATCCAGATAATAAAGTAACAAGTGGTACATCAATAAATAGAAAGCCTGTTACGTATGAAAAGGTGGATGATTATTCAGTTAAATTTACTTTACCTGAAGTATCAGCATCATACATATCAACTTTAGGAAATCTGAAGATAATGCCAAAGCATATTTACGAAGGAGAAGCATCAATTGCAACTTCAGAAAAAAACATGCTTGGAATAGGATCAGGACCATATAAAGTTGAAAAATGGCAAGAAGGAACAAGCTTATCTTTAACTAGGTTTGAAGATTATTATAGAGGTGTTCCAAATCTAGAAAATGTAGTGTTTAAAATTATACCAGAGTTTAGTGCTCAAGAGGTTGCTTTACAAAGTGGTGAAATTTCTGTAATGCGTATCCCTACGAGTGAAAAGCTTGATAAGTACAGTAAGGATGAACGTTATAATATATGGAATATACCTGAAGGACGTAACAATTATCTAGGATTTAACTCAAATAGCGAAAAGATGAAGGATATAAAAGCTAGACAAGCTATTACTATGGCATTAAATTGTGATGAAATAATTGCAGGAGTATATGGCGAAGAGCTTGCTGTTCGTGGAGAAAACATATTAAATCCAGAAAACATTATATATGATGAAAATGTTAAGGGTTATGAACAAGATGTAGAAGGAGCTAAAAAGTTAATTGCAGAGCTTGGATTAGATAAGGAACCGTTAAAACTAGTTTATAATTCAAGCAGAGTAAATATGGAGGATTGTGCCTTAATCATTCAACAGCAATTAAAAGAAGTTGGAATTACTGTTGAAATTACTGGGTATGAAACTCAAGGATTCTTCGATAAGTTTTTCTATACAGATGATGGAACATGGGATTTGGGGTTAAATGGATATGCGTCTAATGCGGATCCTAATGGTAACAATGGGATGTTCCAATATGGGAAATTCTTAACTAAGAATGTTTGCACAAGTGAAGCTACTGGAGAGCTTTGGGCTAAGGGAGATCAAACTATAGATGAAGCTGAAAGAAAAGCTATTTATAGTGATATTGAAAAGGCTGTTAAAGAAGAGTATACAATCTACCCAATATCAATGCCAAACTTTGTTCTTGTTGCAGATAAGAAATTTCAAGGTTTAGATGCTATTAAAATTGTTCCTGTGTTTGAAGATTATTTACAGCTTTATATGACTGAATAAATTATATTTAGAAAAAGTAAGTAAAAGATATGAGGCTGGATTTAACCTCATATCTTTTTTCAAAGCTAATGCATAATTTAGGAGGTTACCATGAAAAAATATATTTTCAAACGAGTAATACAAATTATACCGGTTATATTATTAGTTTCAATTTTATCCTTTTTAATAATTCATAGTGCACCAGGGGATCCAATTAACATGTACATAAAACCAGATATGACACAATATGAGATTGAAGAATTGAGAGAACAGATGGGGTTAAATGGAAGTGTCATATCTCAATATGCTTCATGGCTTGGAAATATAGTAAAGGGAGATTGGGGATATTCCTTAATAAATAACAGGCCAGTTTTAGATTTGATTCTTGCAAAGTTGCCGTCAACTATTTTATTAATGGCATCATCTTTAATGATATCATTTTTAATTTCCATACCTTTGGGGTTAATATCGGGATTTCATGAAAATAAATCAATTGATAGAGTTATTAGTTTTTGTTCTTATATAGGAGTGTCAATTCCAACTTTTTGGTTTGCTATTTTACTAATAGTTATTTTTACTTTGCAGCTGGGATGGCTACCGAGTGTTGGAATGCGAACAACAGGAGTAAGTACTTTTACAGATTTAATTAAGCATTTAATTATGCCATCTGTAGCTTTAAGTGTTGGAAATACAGCTGTGTTCACAAGGTATATTAGGGCAAACACAATTAAACAGCTTCATGAGGAGTATGTAATTACAGCACAATCAAAGGGAGCAAGTAATTCCTATATTCTGAAAAAACATGTGCTGAAAAACTGTTTGTTACCTATTATAACTTTGATGGGGATGAATTTAGCAAGCTTGGTTACAGGATCATTTATTATTGAATCTATATTTGGCTGGCCAGGGATGGGAACTCTTGGAATGAGTGCTATAAATAGCAGAGATTATCCGATGATTATGGGCTTTACCATGCTGTCGTGCATAATTCTCATTTTAGGTAACTTAATTGCTGATATATTATATGGATTTGTGGATCCAAGAATTAAGATAGGAGAAAAGAGGTAGCATGAGAGATAATTTTATATCAAGATTTAGAGTGTTATTAAAGCAGAATTATTTGGCTCAAGTTTGCCTAGGGCTTTTGGTTGTAATTGTTATAGGTTCAATAGCGGCACCATTATCTCCTTATGATCCAGATAAAATTAATTTAATGAGTAAATTTCAAAATCCTAGTTTCCAACATTGGTTTGGTACAGATAATTTAGGAAGAGATTATTTTACAAGGGCGTTATATGGTGGAAGAGTATCCTTAATAGTAGGTGCATGTTCAATGGCTGTATCAGTATTCTTTGGCTCAATAATTGGAACAATAAGCGGTTACGTTGGTGGAGTACTTGATAATCTTATAATGAGATGTATAGATATTTTTATGTCAGTGCCAAGCTTTTTACTTATTATTATCATAAATTCATTTATATCTCCAAGTATTGCTACCATGGTGTTTATCATTAGTTTATTTGCTTGGATGGGGGTTGCTAGAATTGTTAGAGCTGAAACCTTATCTTTAAAGGAGCGGGACTTTGTCATTGCTGCAAAGAACTTTGGAGCCAGTGACTTTTTTATAATATGTAGACATATATTCCCTAATTTAGCTTCTTCAATAATAGTTGCAGCAAGTGTGAGTATTGCTAAGGCAATACTTACAGAATCCAGCCTTAGTTTCTTAGGCTTTGGAGTGCAGCTTCCTAAATCATCATGGGGAAGCATGCTTCAAAATGCTCAAAGCCAAGTATTGGATCTTCCATTTTTATCACTAATTCCAGGTGTTCTAATTTTGATTACAGTATTGAGCTTTAATATCCTTGGTGATGTATTGGCACAGGCTTTAGAGCCAAGAACAATGAAATAGGAGGCTTAGGATGGAAGAGTTATTAAAAGTAGATAATTTAAGTGTAGTCTATCACTCCAACAACGGAGATGTCCAGGCTGTAAGGCAAATATCATTTAATGTGAAGCCAGGAAGAACCATTGCCATAGTTGGGGAATCAGGATGTGGTAAATCAGCTACAGCAAAGGCATTGATGAAGCTAAATGATAATGGTCATGGAGAAATAAAGGAACATAGTAAAATAATCTATAAAGGTAAGGATATATTGAAATATTCAGATGAAGAAATGGCTACTTACCGTGGTGGTGAAGTTGCAATAATATTTCAGGATGCTCTTACAGCTTTAAATCCAACAATGAGGATTGGAAAACAGATTGCTGAAAATATTATTCTTCACAAAAAAGATATATCTAAAAAGCAGGCCATGCAGGAAGCAGTAAAACTTCTTGAGTATGTTGGTATTCCAGATCCAGTGAAAAGAGCTAGGCAATATCCACATGAGTTTTCAGGTGGTATGCGCCAAAGGGTTATGATTGCTATAGCCATAGCCTGCAGGCCAAATATACTTATTGCGGATGAACCAACAACGGCTTTAGATGTAACAATACAGGCACAGATAATAAAGTTATTAAAGGAACTACAAAATAGTTTAAATATGTCTATTATTTTAATCACCCATGACTTAGGGGTAGTAGCTGATATTGCTCATGATATAGCAGTGATGTATGGCGGAGAAATAGTTGAAATGGGGACCTGTGACGAAATTTTTTATGAGCCAAGACATCCTTATACAAAAGCACTGCTTAATTCAGTTACAAGGATTGATGAGAAAAAGAAAAGATTAGTTACCATTGAAGGGATGCCACCAAATTTAATAGATGATATTAAGGGATGTGCTTTCTATGATAGATGCACTTACTCCATGGAAAGATGCAGAAACTTTAAACCACAAAAGACTATTGTTTCAGACACTCATAACTTCGCTTGCTTTAGAGATATGAACACTGATAAAGAAGAGGAGGGGTTAGATGGAAGATAAAGTTTTATTGGAGGTAAAAGGACTGAAGAAATATTTTTCTATGGGACATAAACAGGACTTAAAGGCTGTTGATGATATTTCTTTTTATGTGAAAAAGGGAGAAACCTTAGGAGTAGTAGGAGAATCGGGAAGTGGTAAGACAACCTGTGGAAGATGTATAGCAGGGTTAAATCATATTACAGCAGGTGAAGTCATTTATGATGGAAAAAATGTAAAGAAGCTAAGGGGAAAAGAGAAAAAAAGATTTCATAAAGAGGTTCAAACAATTTTTCAAGATCCTTATTCCTCTTTAGATCCTAAAATGAAGGTTCAGGATATCATAAGTGAGGGAATGGTAATACATAAGCTATATGAAAATAATGAAGAGAGATTAAAGGCTGTGTATGAACTTATGGAGCTGGTAGGATTAAGTGCTAAACAAGGTGTTAGATATGCTCATGAATTTTCAGGAGGTCAAAGGCAAAGGATTGGTATTGCTAGAGCTTTGGCAGTGGAACCTAAACTTATAATTTGTGATGAACCAATTTCAGCCTTAGATGTTTCTATTCAAGCTCAAATCATTAACCTATTGATGGATTTACAAGAAAAAATGGGACTTACCTATCTATTTATTGCTCATGACTTATCTGTTGTAAGGCATATATCAAACAGGATAATTGTTATGTATTTAGGAAAAATCATGGAAATAAGCACTGCTGATGAGCTCTATGAAAAGCCACTACATCCTTATACTCAAGTTTTAATATCTTCAATTCCAATTCCAGATCCAAAGGTTGAACGTGAAAGGGAGAAGCTTGAGTTAGAGGGGGAAGTATCAAAGGTAGTTGGAAATGACCAGGGGTGTCGATTTAAGGATAGATGCAGATATGCCAGAGAAGTATGCAGCAAGGAAGCTCCAGAGCTTAGGGAAGTGGCTGATAACCACTTTGTTGCCTGTCATCTTTGTTAAGATTACTAATAAGGAGTGATATAAATGTATAATTTTGATGAAAAAGTAAATAGAAGAAATACAAATAGTTTAAAATGGGATTTAAATGGTAGAAGTTTTGGAAATGAAGATGCTGTATCCATGTGGGTTGCAGATATGGATTTTAAAGTATCACCACATATTATTGACGAAATGCAGAAGGTTATGGATGAAGGGATTTTTGGATACAGAATAACTCCAAAAGCTTATTATGACTCCATTATTAATTGGATGGGAAGAAGACATAATTACAAAGTAGAAAGAGAATGGATATGTTATGTACCTAATGTTGTGGCTGGACTAGCATTTGCGGTACAAGCTGTATCAGATATAGGAGACGAAGTTATAGTTCAAACCCCTGTATATGGTCCATTCTTTGAAGTGGTTAAAAATAATGGCCGTAAGCTTATTGAATGCCCTATGAAAAATGAAGATGGATATTACACCATGGATTTGAAGGCTTTTGAAGAAAGTATAACACCAAGAACCAAGGCAACAATTCTATGTAATCCTCACAATCCTACAGGAAGAGTGTGGAGTAAAAAGGAGCTTCAAGATTTTGCTGAAATTTGTTTAAAGTATAATATTTTTATTATTTCTGATGACATTCATTCAGAGTTAATAATGAAAGAACATGAGCATACATTTATTTCAACACTTTCCGAAGAAATAGCTAATAAGTGTATTGTTTGTACATCACCAGCAAAGGCTTTTAACTTAGCAAGTATTCATGTTGCAAACTGTATTATTAAAGATGAAGAGGTTAGAAAAAGATTTAAGAAGCCGATGCTTAATGCTCACTTATTTGGGGGGAATGCCTTTGTTGCAGCAGCATTAATAGGAGCTTATGATAAATCAGAACTCTGGCTTGATGAATTAATGGAGTACATTGAAGGGAATGTTGATTACTTTGTAAATTATATTAATAATGAAATTCCAAGATTAAAGGTACATAAACCAGAGGGTACTTATTTAATGTGGGTGGATTGTACAGATTTAAATATGTCACCGGAAGAGTTAAATGAGTTTATGATTAATAAATGCAATGTAATTCTTAATAAGGGTATTACCTTTGGAGAGCCAGGGAAATATTTTGTTAGATTTAATTTAGGGTGTAATAGACAGCAGATAAAAGATGTTTTAAAGGTTATTAAGGAACAAATTGAATTATTATAAATTATTTTTGAGAGGATGAGGGATATGGATTTAGTAAAAGATTTACCAGTAGTTTTTGAGGAGTTTGCAGAACAACGAAGAAATTCATTTTTAGCAATTAAGGAGATTAAGGATAAAGGTATTCCTGTAATAGGAGTATTTTGTACTTACTTCCCACAGGAACTAGCATTAGCTATGGGAGCAGCTGTAGTTGGGCTTTGTTCCATGTCAGATGAAACTATTCCAGAGGCAGAGAAAGATTTACCAAGTAATCTTTGTCCATTAATTAAGTCAAGCTATGGTTTTGCAAAAACAGATAAATGTCCATTTTTCTATTTTTCTGATTTAATTGTAGGAGAAACAACTTGTGATGGTAAAAAGAAAATGTATGAGTATTTAGGTGAATTTAAACCAGTACATGTTATGGAATTGCCTAACAGACAAAGTGAACAAGGGCTTCAGTTATGGAAGAGTGAAATAATAAGAATGAAGGAGTACCTTGAAGAAAAATTTAATGTTACTATCACGGAAGAAAACATTAGAGAAGCAATTAAAGTAAAGAATGAAGAAAGAAGAGCTTTAAAAGAATTATACGAAGTGATGAAGGCTGATCCTGTACCAATTGAGGGACAAAACTTGTTTAAGGTTCTTTATGGAAGTACATATAAATTTGACAAGGCTAGGATTCCAGGAGAAATTAGATCATTAGTATCAAAGATTAAAAGTGAATATGAGATAGAGCATAAGATTGCAAAGAAACCTAGAATATTAGTTACAGGATGTCCAATTGGTGGGGCTACAGAGAAGGTTATTAGAAGCATTGAAGAAAATGGAGGAGTAGTTGTAACTTATGAAAATTGTAGTGGAGCAAAGGCAATTGATGAATTAGTTGATGAAACAAATCCAGATGTTTATCAAGCACTAGCTGAAAGATATTTAAATATTGGGTGCTCTGTAATGACTCCGAACCCAAAGAGATTAGAACTGTTAGATAGATTAATTGACGAATATAAAGTTGACGGTGTTGTAGAAGTAGTTTTACAAGCATGTCACACCTATAATGTAGAAAGAATAGGAATTAAACGCTTCGTAAATGAGAAAAAAGGAAAGCCATATATAGGAATTGAAACTGACTATTCTATGTCAGATATAGGTCAATTAAATACTAGAATAGCTGCTTTTATTGAGATGCTTTAATAATCTAATCTTTATAGATATAAATATTACATTAAAAAGTGAAAGGTTATCAAGAAATGGTTATTTTGCCTTAATGGAAGGTGGGAGATAAATGAATTATATCGGGATAGATATTGGTTCTACATCAGCCAAAACTGTAGTTATGAATGATGAAAAAGAGATAATTTTCAAATCAGTAATTCCTACGGGGTGGAGCAGTGTAGATACTGCAGAATATATTAAAAGTCAGTTGATGGAAAAAGGTATAACAAAGGAAAATTCAAAGATTGTTGCAACAGGTTATGGAAGAGTTTCAGTACCCTATGCAGATAAAACATATACAGAAATTACGTGCCACGGTAAGGGGGCAGCATATATTTATGAAGACAGGTGTACTGTTATAGATATAGGTGGACAAGACACTAAGGTTATAAACTTAGAAGGTGGAGTTGTTACTGATTTTATTATGAATGATAAATGTTCAGCAGGAACAGGAAGATTTCTTGAGATAATGGCAAATACCTTAGGGGTAAGCCTTAATGAACTTAGTAGCCTTGCAAGGAACGGTAAGGGAATATCAATTAGTTCAATGTGTACTGTATTTGCTGAATCAGAAGTGATAAGTTTAATTGGAGCGGGCACTAAAAGAGAAGATATTGCCTTTGGAATAACAGATTCAATTGTTAATAAAGTGAAGGCTATCTGCTTCAAACAGAGAAACACAGGGAATTATTATCTCACAGGAGGCCTATGTGAAAATCAGTTTATCTTAGAAAGCTTATCAAAGAAGCTTGATGCAGAGGTTAAAGCAAAGCCATTAGGAAGATATGCTGGAGCAATTGGAGCTGCATTAATGTGTGAAAAACTTAAATAGTCTATTTAGTCAAGTGCAAACTTGAACAATGAATGGAGAATAATACAAAATGAACATGCTGGCAGTATACAGCTGACAGCATGTTCATTTTATAAGGTTGAATTTGTTTGAAAATTATGATACTATAGCTATGTCAATAAAATAAGGTATTAAGTGAACAAAATTTATTTTGTGAGAGGGAATCAGGTGAAAGTCCTGAACGAACCGGTCACTGTTAGCATGGAGACATCCTTTGTAATCCATTGCACTAAGGTGTGAGAAGGAAAGGGAATGTTTATGATATGTAAGTCAGGAAACCTGCTTAATATGAGAGTCGAGGAGCTTCCGTGTAAAAAGCATCCATCACAATAGCAGCTAGTGCAATAATATGCATAGATGCTTTTTGAGATTGCTTTCATAGCAATTTTTTTTTGCTTTTCTTTCCTTTTGCTTATTTTATTGAAAATAATATAAAAGGAGAAATGAAGTATGAAGGGAAAAACAACAAAGAAAATTTTAGCTGCAGTCCTTGCAGCAGCAATGTCTGTGTCAATAACAGCTTGTGGGTCTAAAGAATCAGATGATTCAGGAAGAAAAAATCCAGATAGTATAAGACAGGAGAATCAAGGCGAAAACAACTCAGTATCAAAGGAGCAAAATTTTGGGGAAACCAAAACGGAGTATCCTCTGACAGTAGATTCTTATGATAATAATGGAGAAGAGATAACTACTGTTTATGAAAAGGCTCCTGAAAAAGTATTAGCTGTATATCAAGGTTCTATTGAGACTTTACTTGCTTTAGGTTTGGAGGACAAACTTGTTGGTACTGCAGGACTTGACAATGAGGTTCCAGATGATATGAAGGCAGCTTTTTCAAAAGTAAATTATTTAGATGAATTTACACCATCAAAGGAAACGGTTACTATGTTGGAGCCAGACATGATATTTTCATGGGGGTCAATTTTTTCAGATAAGAAGCTGGGAAGTGCACAAACTTGGATAGAAAAAGGTGTAAATACCTACATAAATACAAATACAAGACCAAAGCAAGGCGAAATTAAGCACAATAAAACCCTTGAAAATGAGTATAAAGACTTACTAACTATAGGTGAAATTTTTGATGTTCAAGATAAAGCGCAAGCTATTGTTAATAAAATGAAAAATACTGTAACTCAAGTTCTTGAAGCTACAAAGGATATGAAGGAAAAACCTACAGCTTTAATTCTTGAATCAGGTAAGGATACATTTACTAATTATGGAGCTTCAAGTCTTGGTGGTGATATGCTTACCCAATTAGGCGGTAAATTAGCAAATCCTGATGGAGCTGATATGGGAAAAGAAGACATTATAGCTGCAGATCCAGAGATAATCTTTGTGGTATATATGCCATACGAAGGTGATGATCCAGAAGTAGTTAAGGCAGAAAAGTTAAAAAAAATTATGGAAGATCCGTCGTTAGCAAGCTTACAGGCTGTTAAAAATGGAAGAGTAGTTCCAATAATGTTAAGTGAAATGTATGCTAGTGCAACTCGTACTCAAGATGGAATAATTAAAATGGCGAAGGGATTATATCCAGAAATAAATATTAAAGAATAGAAGGTATGGCTGTGAAAAAAAGAAAAGATATTAATAATAAAATAGTAGGTAAATCGTTGTTTTTCGCAGCTTTTATAGGTTTGTTATTGACATTGATAGCCTCAGTATTAGTTGCAGTAACTTTTGGTAATGCAGATATATCTATAAAGGATGCGTATAGTGTAATTACTTATAAACTGTTTAATATAGAAAATTTGTCATCCTTTGGAATGGGAGCAATACATGATGTAATATGGCTTATAAGATTACCAAGAGTAATGCTTGCAGTTGCAATTGGTATGGGGCTTTCTGTATGCGGGGTTGTAATGCAGGCAGTGGTAAAAAATTCGTTAGCTGATCCTTATGTACTAGGTATTTCTTCTGGAGCAAGTCTAGGAGCTACATTAGCTATTATGCTTGGTATAGGAAGCCAATTTGGTGAGGGATTCGTTGGAATTATGGCATTTTTAGGAGCCATGGCTGCAACTTTTGCTGTGCTTTTTATATCTAATATTGGAGGACAAGCAACAACAGGAAAATTGATTTTATCAGGTATGGCTATTAGTTCAGTGAGTTCAGCTTTTTCAAGTTTTGCACTGTATATGGCAAACAATCGGAATGCTACAACAGAGGTAACATATTGGACTATGGGAAGTTTAGCTGGAGCTAATTGGAAGAATGTTATTATAATACTTCCTGTTATGATACTTGGCACATTAATTTTCTGGAGTCAATTTAGAAAACTAAATTTAATGCTTCTTGGGGATGATACGGCAATCACATTAGGGACAGACCTATATAAGGTGAGAATGGCATATATGGTTTTAGCTTCATTGATGGTTGGATTTGCAGTATACTCTGCTGGTACTATAGGCTTTATTGGATTAATTATACCTCATGCTGTAAGGATGATTTTTGGCACGGATCATAGAAGGCTTATTCCCCTTTGTGCCTTAGCTGGTTCGGTATTTTTAGTATGGGCTGATGTTGGAAGCAGAATTATACTGGAGCATTCTGAAATTCCTATTGGAATTTTAGTTTCAATGATTGGAGCACCAACATTTATTTATTTAATGGTACGTAAATCCTATAGCTTTGGAGGTGGCAGATAAATGAAGATTTATACGGATAACATAAAAGTATCCTATGGAGCTGCAGATATTTTAAAAGGCATATCTGTCAACACTGAAGCAAAAGAGTTTATTGGAATCATAGGTCCTAATGGAAGTGGAAAGTCTACTCTTTTGAAGTGCATGTATAGAACTTTAAAACCAGATGATGGAGCTGTTTACCTCAATGGAGATCCTTTGCTGTCAATGAAGGTTAAGGAGTCATCTAAAAAAATTGCGGTTGTTGCACAACATAATTATTATAACTTTGATTTTTCGGTTAAGGAAGTTGTACTTATGGGTAGATCACCACATAAGAAGACCCTTGATAGAGATAATGAAGAGGATTATAAAATAGTGGAGCAAGCGTTGGAAACTGTTGGCATGAAAAGTTTTGAGGATAGAAGTTTCTCAACTCTATCTGGTGGTGAACAGCAAAAAGTGATTTTGGCAAGAGCGCTGGCGCAGCAGACACAATGTTTAATATTAGATGAACCTACAAATCATTTAGATATAACACATCAGCTTGAGATTTTGCGAATAGTAAAGGACTTGGGAATTACTATAGTAGCAGCAATACATGACTTAAATCTTGCTGCAGCATATTGTGACAAGCTATATGTTATGAGAGATGGTCAGATTGTTTGTGAAGGAAGCCCAGAAGAGGTTCTTACAAGGGAGCTTATCAAAGAGGTTTATTCAATAGATATAGAAATAGTAAGAGATTGCAGAGGAAGAATGCATATTCTATTTGTTTAGTAAGTATATACTTGGAGGTTAAAATGAAAAAAATAGGAATTTTACACTGTATAAATGCCAATGATGTATGTGCTGGGGTTGGATGTTTAAAATCATTTATGAATAAAAAAGATTTCTTTAAGAAATATGAGGCTGAATTTATAGAATTAGGAGCATTTTTTACATGTAATGGTTGTAAAGAATATAGAGAAGTAGAGCCTGAAGAGGATGAAGGCATTATAGAAAAACTTGATCGCTTGGTTGAAGAAAATATATCCATAGTTCATGTAGGAGTGTGTAGAAAACTAAAAGATGGGTCTGAATGTCCAAGAATAACAACCATGACTTTAATGCTTGAAGATAGAGGCATTGAAGTTATAAGAGGAACTCATAAGGAAAGCTAATAAAGAAGATGGCTTTTACTTAGAATTTGATTATCATATTTTATTATTGAAGTGTAATCTTAATTTAAAGATTAGCTAGTAAATTTATTGAAAAATACTTTTGCTAAAAATACAAATAAGTTATCCCCTTAAAATTTATATATAGCTTACTAAGGAGCTTATAGTAAGCAAAAAATAAGTAGCACTGAAAAATTTCAGTGCTATTTATAATATAAATAACTCCCCTCATTAAAAGGAGAGTTTTATTTAAAAGCAAATAATGAATGAGAGAAGGGGTTACTCTAGATTCATTATGGGTGCTGTATTTTTATTTAATTTAAGCTGCAGATACATTACACCAAGACCACTGATTAAAATCATTAAATAGAAACTGATTCCTCTGCTTAAAATCATAGCTGAGCTTAGTAGCTGAACAGGGAAAAGGGTTTTAAAAAATATGAGAAAACCACCTTCGCCAATACCAACAGCTCCAGGGAAAGGAAGGGCTGCTCCAGCTATATATAAGGCTGCTTGAATTCCTATAAATTGGAGTAAGGTTCCTGAAGATAATCCAAAGGCCTTATAAACCCAATAAGGTACACTGTGAAAGGCTGCTATTTGAATAACAACAATTATAATTGTTTCTATGATGAACTTTTTATCATTCTTAATACACTCAGCACCTTGTTTATATCTTTCAATTTCGGTTAAGGCATTTTTCTTAAAGATTTCTGCTTTTTCTGCATTAAATTTTTTAAAAATAGATACACATAGATTAACACCTTGATATATAAGCTTTTTAGAAAAAATCGCAATGAGTAATAAGAAAAGAAATATCATATTTAAAAAAATACCTAAATATAAAAGAATACTGAATTCACCAAGTGTGGTATTGAAAAATTTAAAGTTAAATATTAAACTGATTATCGCCATGGAGGAAGTAACCAATTGATATGCTGCAATTGAAATCATAATAGCAAGCATGGCATTAGAAATTTTTATCTTTCTTTTATGCATAAAGTAAATCTGCATTGGCTGACCACCTGTAGCAGCTGGGGTTATGGAGCTGAAGAAAACACCAGCAAAGGAGTATTGAATACATTGAAATAAGGTTGAGTATTCTTTAACTTGTTTTAAACAACGCTTAATATTTAAAGCTTCACAGAAAACCATTAAAAGCATAGCTACAATTCCCATGGCAATATATCCTAGGTTTACATGGGAAATGGCACTTGTAATTTCTTTAACATTACCGTTTATAATAAAAATTTTAAAGGTGATAGCCGCAAAAATTATAAATAATCCACCATTTTTAAGAAGATTCCATAGTTTTGTTTTAGTACTCATATAATTCCTCCAGGGTTCCAAAGGTAAAGCCACGAGATCTCCAGATAGGAATAACTATTTCTAAGGCTTCAACAGTTCTCTTTGGAGCTTCATTTTTACCTCTTCCATCATGTAAGCAGATGATATCTCCCATCTCTGTTTTTTCAAGTAATCTATTAGCAATTTCCTCTGAAGTAATATTTGCTTTCCAATCTCCAACAATTACATTCCAAAGAACAGGAGTTAAATCAAGAGATTTAAATTCTTTAATTCCGGATAAACTGAAATGGCCCCAAGGTGGTCTGAAAAACTTAGGCTTTACTCCAAGTTTTTTTAAAATATCCATACTTTTAGAGAAATCTTTTTTAATATTCCATGGTGTTTGAAGAATTTCATTTTTATGACTTAAAGAATGAAGTCCTATAATATGACCATCTGATTTAATATTAGAAATAAGTGCAGGGTGCTTTTCAGCAAAATTTGCAACTACAAAAAAAGTTGCAGGAATATTATTTTCTTTAAGGACTCTTAGAACTTCTTTAGTATATTTTTCATCAACGCCATCATCAAAGGTCAAATATATATTCTGGTTAGTGCGAGTATTTCTAAAATTTCTATTTAACACTCTGTATAGCAAAGTAGGAACTAGCCCATAAATCGTTAGAGAAAGCAGGATAATAATCGTCACTAAAATCAGCCACATTAATCTTCACATTCCTTTCAAATATATTTTTAAGCTTAGAATCAGTTATTTCATTTCGGATTAATTCCATATTTGACTTATATTCATTTAGAAGTTCATTATTATTTACCAAATTGATTATATCTTTAGATAGATTTATATTATTTTTCCAAACAATCTTACCAAGATGCATTTTTTCTATAAACATTGCATTACCAATTTCTTGAGATAAAATTGGGTTCATTACATATAAAGGAGTTGAGCAGTAAATTGCTTCAAAAGTAGAAATTCCACCAGGCTTTGTAATGAGTAAATCAGAACGCTGCATATACTTATAAACTTCTTTCGTATAACCAATGACTTCTATTTCAGGATATTCTTCTTTAAGAAGTTTATATAATTTCTTATTTTTGCCAGTTATGACAGTAATATGAATACTATCAGTTTTACATAGGTTTTCTAAAATATCATTTAAATCTGGAATTATACCAAGTCCTCCACCCATAATTAGAATTTCTTTTTTAGTGTTATGGGTAGTTAAAGCAATTTCATCTTTAAAAAGACTTGCCTTTTTAAAGCATTGTCGTACAGGTATACCGTTAATAATAATTTTATTTGAAGAAATTCCTTTTGAAATTAGTAGTTCCTTTGTAGGCTCACCTGCAACAAAATATAAATCAGTTCCATTAGTAATCCATCCGTCATGAGCTTGTACGTCTGTAATGTATGTGTATAGAGGGATGGAATCTTCATATATATTCTTATAGTCCGAAACATATCTGCTTGCGGCTGACCAGGTAGCGATTATCAAATCAGGCTTCTGGTTATTTATTAAAGAATTTATCTTTTTTGTGGCTCTTTTTATAAATAAGGAATTTTCATTGTTAGATACATGACTGTTTATTCCGTTGAACATTCCAGGAAAATTACAAATAAAAAAATTAAAAAGTCCGTATATTAAATTACTTATTAAAGGAAATAAAACTGTCATTATATCTACAATTTCAATGGTAGCCTTGGAGCCAGATGCTAAAAGCTCATCCTTTACAGCCTCAGCAGCACTTTGGTGTCCCATACCAAATCGACTTGTTAAAATAAGAATTTTCATGTAGAGTCTCCTTTCTTTTAAGTATGAGGAAAGTTTTAATATAGTATAGCTTTTCCCTGCACACTTTTATCTACAATTTTATTTTACGCCATAAATCTTAAGGTTAAATTTAGTAAATCTTAAGATTTCTTAACAATTGAAGATTTATAAAAAGTTAATAAGGTTATGAACTGTTATGACTAAAGGGATAAAGAAGGCGAATTAAAAGGAATAAGAAAGTGTTTGTTGAATAACTTTTATATAGAGTTAATGGAGATAGAATATTATATTTCAGAACTAGTATTTAAGGTTTGGAGGGATAAATATGGATTGCAGATCTGATGATTCTATTAAAAATTATGTTAATGACAATATGGAGGAAGCTATAATTTTATTAGAAACCCTAGGAAAGATTCCAGCACCAAGTAATCATGAAGAGAAGAGGGCAGAATTTTGTAAGGAATGGTTCGTAAATCAAGGAGCAGAGAAGGTTTATATTGATGATGCTTTAAATGTTATATGTGAAATAGGTTGTGAAGAACACGAAGATATAGTTGTTTTTATGGCTCATACAGATGTGGTATTCCCGGATAAGCAGGAACTTCAAATGAAAAGAGAGGGGAATATTTTATATGCTCCAGGCATTGGTGATGATACAGCTAATCTTATTAATTTAATGATGGGAACAAAGTACTTTCTTAAAAATAAAGTTGCAACAAAGAAGGGGATTCTTATTGTGGCTAACTCAGGAGAAGAAGGTATGGGGAATTTAAAGGGGTGTAAGGAGATATTTAAAAATTATGGTTCAAGAATAAAGGAATTTTATTCATTTGACTGTTATCTAGGGCAATGTATCACGGAGCCAGTAGGGTCATGTAGATATAAGGTTACGGTAAAGGCCCAAGGGGGACATTCTTACGCAGATTTTGGAAATGAAAATGCTATTTTTACTATGTCATCTTTAATACAAGAATTATATAAAATTCAAGTACCAAAAGAAGCAAAAACTACTTATAATGTAGGCTGCATTGAAGGTGGAACTACCATAAATTCCATTGCACAGGAATGTTCAATTTTATATGAATATCGTTCTTCTAGTGATAAATGTTTGAAAACCATGGAAAATAATTTTTATAAGATTATTAATGATTTCAAGGAAAAGGGAAAAATGATTGAAATTGAAGTTTTAGGAGTCAGACCTGGTATGGGACAGATCGATGAAGAAGCTTTTGAAAGGTGGACTAACAATAATGTTTCTATAATAAAGAAATATTTTAATGGTGATGTAAAGCTTGGAACGGCTTCAACAGATGCAAATATACCTTTATCCATGGGTGTTATGGCAAATACTATCGGAACAATTGATGGTGATGATGCACATAAAAGGGAAGAATGGGTTGATTTAAACAGTATTCCTATGGGGTTAAGTATTGTACTTGAACTGATGCTGCAATATGCCGGTAGGGTATAGAAAAATGATATAAGCATACATTAGTATATTTTTTTACGTATATTGAATAATTAAAATCAAATTACAGAATATATGGTTAGAGTGTGGCGGTAAAATGTCACTACCTACATTGAATAAGTCTTGGGGAGGATACTCAGGGCTTATTTTAATTTTACAAAGGATAAATTAAAGGAGAAAATTATGGGAGATAATAAAAAAATAGGGATTTGGTCATTAGTAATGATGATATTTGTGCCTACATTTAATTTTATAAATATTGCAAGTAACGCCGTATATTTGGGACCAGCAGCAATTCCATCATGGATCATTGTATCGTTGTTGTTTTTTTTACCCCTTTGTGGAATAATTGCAGAAATGGCTTCAGCTAATAGGGATAAGGATGGTGGAATTTATACCTGGGTTAATGAAGCTATTGGTGAACAATGGGCATTTGTTGGAACCTGGTCATACTTTATAGGAATTTTATTTTTTCTTCAGATGGCATTCTCTAGAATACCAGTGGCAGCTTCGTGGGCACTTTTTGGTAGAAATATTTTCAATAATTCTAATGCATATTTACTTCCTATACTATCCATATTCATTTGTGTTTCCATGACTTATATAGCCACTATAGGAGTAAATAAGTTTTCAAAGATTGCAGACTTTGGAGGAAAGTTTACCCTTGCTGCAACTTTTATTTTTGTGCTTATGTCAATTGTGGGCTTTTTAATTGGAAAGCCATCAGCAACAGTTTTTACAGCTGAGACTTTAATACCAAAATTTGATGTTAGTTACTTTTCTACTTTTTCTTGGCTGCTTTTTGCGGTATCAGGTGCTGAGGTTGCGGGGACATATATAAAGGAAACAGAAAATCCTAAAATAACATTTCCTAAAGCTATGGTAAGAGGAACAGTCCTTATTGCATTATCTTATATTTTGGGCTCTGTTGCCATTCAGCTTATTGCTTCACCAGAAGTTTTGGAGAATGCTGGATTAAAGGATGCAGCATTTGTGGTATATCATGTATTAGCTGAGAACTTTGGGTTAAGTGGTAAGATTATTGTTCAGATATATGCTGCCATCAATTTAATTACTTCAATTGCAGCATATATTATATGGATGGAATCACCTATAAGAGCTATGTTTAGCGAAGTTCCAGAAGGAACCTTTCCAAAATTTTTAACGGTAAAGAGAGAAGATGGAACATTGGTAAATGCTCTTTGGACTCAATGCTTAATATTAGTGGTTTTAATAGCAATACCATTATTTGGACTTAACTCTATAGACAATTTCTTTAAGCTTCTTACTGATTTGTCTGCTTTAACTGTTGTTATTCCATATATAGTTTTAAGTGTTGCATACATATCTTTTCGAAGAACTAATAAGGATGTAGATTTCAAATTTTTTAAAAGCAACTGGATGGCCTATACTGTAGCATTGATTGTTTTTGTTTTATCATGTGCAGGTTTCTTTGGTGCAGGACTTGATTATGTTGTGGGAAGCACAGGTAAGGAAGCTATGGCACTTATTATTAAAACTTATGGAGGACCTATAATTTTAATTACAGTAGGACTTCTAATAAAATATTTTAGTAAAAGAGTTTATGAAAATAATTAAATATTATCTATCATTATATAAAAAAGATATAGGATTTATTAGTTATTATACTAATTATCCTATATCTTTTTTTCTATTTTTAAGAAGCTTTCTAATGTTTTATGTATTTTTTTAGATTAATTTGATTGAAACTCGTAGACAATAGTGAGATTATATAATAGGACTTACGTTTAGAATTTCATTCATTGAAGAGAAAGAAGGTAATAACACATGAGATATATGCGTCAGTTTGGAACTATATTAGGAGTAACCTGTGCAGGAGAAATTTTAAAGTATTATATTAATCTGCCAATACCGGCAAGTATTTATGGATTAATTATAATGCTAATCCTCTTAATAACAGGCATTATAAAGGTGGAAAATGTAAAAAGTGTAGCTACTTTTCTTATTGAAATTATGCCTTTAATGTTTATACCTGCAGCAGTAGGATTACTTACATCTTGGGAGCAGCTTGAAGGCATTCTTCTTCCTGTTTGCATAATAACTGTTGCAACGACAATTATTGTTATGATTGTGTCAGGAAAAGTAACAGATTTTGCTTTGAAAATGGGAGGAAATAAAGATGAATAATTTAATATCTGATTCAGCAGTTATAGGTGTAATACTTAGTATTATGGGGTATGAGCTTGGACTTTATTTAAAGAAAAAATTTAATTATGCCATCTTAAATCCGTTATTAATTTCAATTATATTTGTAATGATATTTTTAGTAGTATTTAAGGTTGATTATGAAAGCTATAACCTTAGTGCAAAGTATTTAAGTTATTTATTAACACCAGCTACAGTATGTCTTGCAGTACCACTATATGAACAACTTCAGCTATTAAAGGAAAATTTTGCAGCTATTATGGTTGGTATTTTTTCAGGAGTTTTAACAAGTATGGTAAGTGTTTGGGGATTAGCCATGGTGTTTAATCTTTCACATGAGCAGTATGTAACGCTTCTTCCCAAATCTATAACTACAGCAATTGGAATAGGGCTTTCAGAGGAATTAGGAGGAATGGTTACTATTACAGTAGCGGTAATAATTATAACTGGTATCTTAGGAAATATCATTGCTGAATTCATATGCAGAATATTTAAGATAAGAAGCTCAATAGCAAAAGGAATTGCAATTGGAACATCAGCCCATGCTATTGGAACAGCTCGTGCTATGGAAATGGGAGAAGTTGAAGGGGCTATGAGCAGTCTTTCAATTGCAGTGTCAGGATTGTGTACAACCATTGCTGTATCAATTTTTGCTAATTTAATTTAAGGTCAGATCATATATTTTAATCTGGAGAAAAATATAACTTGAAAATAATTAGCTTTGTCGAAACTATTTATAAAGTAATTTCTATCAAAGATTAAACAAAAACTGTAGTAAAGAGTTCTTTGCTACAGTTTTTATTTATATCATAACTATTCCTTGAGGGGAGGTAGAGGGGTTATTTAAAATAAGATAGTAATATATATAAGTTAATATTGATACTATATTTTATTTGAAAAATATTATCAATTACCATTGACAATTGGTAAAAATTAAAATAATATAATATTAAGATGATATTGAGAGTTAATTTCAATTAATAAAAATATGGAGGTTAATTACATGGAAGGGGTATTAAAAAGATCATTTTTTTCAAGAATAATGGGAATGGCAGATAGAGGTTCAGTAGTTAAAAATCTTAGCCAAGGAAAAATTAATAGGAATTATAGAATTGAAGCAATTAAGAGCTCGGATGAGGAGCTTACAAACTTTTTATTTTCATTAGGATGCTATGAGGGAGAAGTGATTACTTTAATATCTGTTATTTGTGATAACTATGTAATTAACATTAAGGATGCAAGATACAGCATAGATAAAGAATTAGCCAGTGCGGTAATGGTTGAAGAAATATAAATTAGTAGGAGGAAGTTCATGAAGATAGCGTTAACAGGAAATCCTAACAGCGGAAAAACAACATTATTTAATCTTCTAACAGGTGGAAGTGAGAAGGTTGGTAACTGGGCAGGAGTTACCGTTGATAAAAAGGAAGGCGAATTAAAAAAAGCTTTAAACAAAAGTGGCAAATCAATAAAAATTATTGATTTACCAGGAGCTTATTCAATGTCTCCATTTACAAGTGAAGAAAGTGTAACAAGAGATTTTATAAAAAATGAAAATCCAGATGTTATTGTTAATATAGTCGATGCTACAAATTTAAGCAGAAGTTTATTTTTTACTACACAATTATTAGAGCTTAATATACCTGTAGTAATAGCATTAAATAAAAGTGATATAAACAGAAAACAAGGTACAATAATTGATATCAAAACACTTGAGAATGTTTTAGGATGTAATGTTGTAGAAACAGTTTCAATAGCAGGTAATGATAATGGAATAGAACAGCTTATAAAAGAAGCAGAGAAGACAATTGGTAAAACTCAAAAGTCACCTTTTAATGGACATGATGTTGATATGTCAAATAAGAAGGCGGTAGAGGAAAATGATAGAAAAAGATATGATTTTGTTAAGGGAATTGTTGAAAAGGCTGAGAATAGAAAGGTTCAAAGCAAGGAGATTACAAAACAAGATAAGGCTGATAGAATATTAGCACATAAATGGCTGGGGTTACCAATATTTGCTGTGGTTATGTGGGCAGTATTTGCATTATCTCAAACCTATGTAGGACCATTCATAGCAGATATACTTGTTGGATGGATAGATAAGCTTTATGTATTTGTAGAAGGGCTTCTTGGTTCTGGAGTATCACCAGTACTAAGTTCAATATTACTTGATGGTATGATTGGTGGAGTTGGAGCGGTTATAGGATTCTTACCATTAATTATGGTTCTATTCTTTTTAATTGCTTTACTTGAGGACTGTGGTTATATGGCTAGAATTGCTATCGTAATGGACAGATTCTTTAAGGGGATTGGTCTTAGTGGAAAGAGTATAATCCCAATGATAATTGGAACAGGATGTGCAATCCCTGGAATTATGTCTACAAGAACAATAAAAAATGAAAGACAAAGAAGAACAACAGCTATGCTTACACCATTTATGCCATGTGGGGCAAAGCTGCCTGTAATTGCTTTATTTGCAGGAGTATTCTTTAATGATGCATCATGGGTTGGTACAGCAATGTACTTTATGGGAATCTTCCTTATAATAATTGGAGCTTTAATAGTAAGAAAAATTACTGGAGAAACAGATGAGAAATCTTTCTTCATTATGGAGTTACCTCCATATAAATTTCCAAGCATTAAGAGAGCTGCGATATCAATGTTTTCAAGAGGTAAGGCCTTCATAGTTAAAGCAGGTACAATTATACTACTTTGCAACACTGTAATTCAAATTATGCAGACCTTTAACTGGAGATTTGAGTTAGTTGCAGAAGGTGCACAAAACACAAGCATTTTGGCAACGATCGCTTCACCATTTGCATTTTTACTAATTCCTCTTGGATTTGGGGTATGGCAATTAGCTGCAGCAGCAATTACTGGTTTTATAGCAAAGGAAAATGTTGTTGGAACTTTAGCAGTTGTATATTCAATTACAAACTTTATAGATGTGGAAGAGTTAGCTTTAGTATCAGGAGTAACAGAAGTATCACAAATCATGGGATTAACTTCTGTGGCAGCACTTTCATACTTGATGTTTAACTTGTTTACACCACCTTGCTTTGCTGCTATAGGTGCAATGAACTCAGAGATGGAAGATAAAAAATGGTTGTGGGGCGGAATTGCCTTCCAATTTGCAACAGGATACACAATATCCTTCCTAACATATCAAATTGGAACCTTTATAACTACAGGAGCTGTAGGCGTTGGATTTATACCAGGAGCAGTAGCGGTAGCTGCAATAGCTGGGGTTATAATCTATTTGATGAAAAAAGGCAGTGAAAAGAAAGTAAATGAAATAAGTGTGGGTGTATAGTATGGAAAATATAATTGTTTTATTGGTAATAGCAGTTATTGTTGGTCTTTCAGTTTGGAAAGTTATATCTGAAAAAAGAAAAGGTGTAAAATGTATAGGTTGTCCACACGGTAAGAGCTGTAGCAGTGGCTGCAATAGTTATGATTTACATTTAAAGAAAGAATAAATATATTTTAGTTGAAAAGATTGATTCTATTAATATAAGAGTCAATCTTTTTTTGTGAAGATATAATTTAGTGCCTTGACTAATATTGGTCAAGGTGTTTTCATTTTCTCTGAAATAAGATAAAATAAAAGTACATTAAAGGAAAAATAAGGGTAGGGGATAAAGATGAATTTTAAAAATAATTGCATCATATGTAATAAAGACCTTATGTATTTAAAGGAGCCAAAAGAACACAAGTGTATGATCTGTGGAAAAGAGTTCCTTGTTGATTCTATATGTGAAGATGGCCATTATGTTTGTGATAGCTGTCATTCAAAGGATGGAGCTGCTATGATAAAGGAAATTTGTATTCATAGCAGTGATAAAAATCCTATTAAACTAATGGAGAAAATTATGAAGGAACCGTCCATACATATGCATGGACCAGAGCATCATGTTTTGGTTGGAGCAGCTATTTTAACTGCATACAAAAATTGCGGTGGAAATATTGAGTTAAAATCAGCACTATTTGAAATGGTAAGAAGGGGACAACAAGTTCCAGGTGGGGTTTGTGGTTTCTGGGGATGCTGTGGGGCAGCAGTAAGCTCTGGGATAGCAGTGAGTATTATTACAGGATCCACTCCTTTAAAAAATGAGGAATGGAAGCTGTCTAACTTAATGACCTCTAAGGCATTGAAGGCCATTGGAGAATTTGGGGGGCCGCGCTGCTGTAAGAGAGATTCCTTTACTGCTGTGAATGAAGCTTGTGATTTTATTGAAGACAATTTAAAGGTGACAATAGAAACTCAGGAAGAAATAAATTGTAAGTTCTCGATGTATAACCAACAATGTATAAAAGGTAGGTGTCCATATTTTAATAGATAAAAAGGAGTCATAGTGTAAAGCTATGACTCCTTTATTGTTCTATATTCTAGTGGTGATACTCCAACATGTTTTTTAAAACTTCTGCAGAAATAGCTTTGGCTTTGGTAGCCCATTGAAAGGGCGATATCTAAAATTGAAGAAGTTGAATTTCGTAATAGTTTTTTACTATTTTCAATTCTGTATAGATTTAAATAGGTTATGAAGGAATGACCAGTTTCTTTTTTAAAAATATTACAGAAGTAACTTTTACTAATATTAATTTCATCACATATTTGCTGTACATTTAAGTTTTTAGTAAAGTCTTTATGCACTATTTCTAGTGCTTGCTTTACACAAGGGGAGTAGTTTTTATTGAAGTTTTCCATAATATTTGCATAAATTAAAGATAAAAACTGGGTTAAATAGTTAATACATTTTTTAGTTCTGCAGGGAGCTTCATTTAAGGTTAGAGTTGCAGCTATTTTTATTGGTCCAATAATAAAGTAATAATCTTCAGTTTCTCTAGGCTGTTTCCTTATATAAGCTGCAATCATTGAATTATCTTCATTTAGACTTATACAGTTGCATGTAGGGTTTATTAAAGATAGTTTATTTTTGTTATAAATTGGGAATAATAGTTTTTTTGTGTTATCAGTATGTCCTAATTCATAAATAGAATTAAATACATTATCTGTTACCATTATAGGGATGTGAGTGGAATCATAAAAAATATTGCAAATTTCTTTAATTAAGCACATAAGTAGCTCCTTATATAGTAATTATTGATAGAATATCTTATTTGTTTCAATGCTAATGAAAATCCTTTCTATAAAAAGTAATATTGTTAAAATATATAAAAAAATAGTTCAAGAAATTATATTTAATTATGATAAAATTTAATTGTTGAAAGTGATTATCAATTATAAAATATTATCAATTAAAATTTAAATATTGTCAAGTATAGGAGGAGAAATATGATTAGTAAAAAAATAAAACAAACTATTGCTTGTGCTTTACTTTTAGGTGTAATTACTGGAGTTGCGCAAACAAAGGTGTTTGCAGATGTTTTAGAAGGTAATGAGGTGCAGGTGGTGTCAACTGCAACAACAAGTAGTTATAAGAATGGCATTTATGAAGCTACCAACGAAACAAGATATGCCACTGAAGGAAATACAACAGGTGAATCTATGGCAAGAAGTGCGGTGGGAGTTACTACAAAAATTCAGATTAAGGATGGAATGTATATTAATACTCTTTCCTTAAATAAGGATTTATTTCAATTTATGAGTGGGATAAAAATAAGTGTTGATGGAAAAGAGATTGAATCTACAATAAATGAAGCTGAAAAAACTATTACATATACATTAGATTCGTTAAGTACAGAAGTAAAAGTGGATATGTTTATAACTATGATGGGAAGAGAAGTATCTTTCTTTGTTAATAATAAAATAGATACACTTAACCTAATAAATGGAGCACCAGTGATTACAGGTGGTAATTCAGTAGTAAAGGTTGGAGATAAGGTAGATTTATTAACTTTAGTTTCTGTTTTGGATAATGAGGGGGAGGTTGTAGATTTAAAGGTTATATCGGATACTACCAGCTTTATAAAGGATGGAGTGGCTTCAAAGGCAGGAACCTATGAGGTTACTTTTGAAGCAGTAGATGCTAGTGGGTTGTCGACAAGCAAGACTCTAACTTTAGTGGTTGAAGAGAATAAGAATGAGGTTTTACAAGAAGGAAGCTATAAGATTAAAAATCAGACTCAATATATAGGTTCAGGAAACAGTGATATTGGAAATGATATGGCAAGAAAGACTTTAGAGGAGACAAGCTATCTTCAGGTTAAGGAGGGAAAAAATCTATTAACCTTAAAGTTTAACAAGGAACAGTTTGCTTTTATTGGAAAGGTTGACGTTGTAGTTGATGGAATAGCAACAGCTATAAATCTTGACAGAAATGCAGCAGAGGCTGTTTTAGAAATTCCTTCACTTAATTCTGACATACAGGTTACTGTTGAAGTAACGCTAATGGGAAGAACCTCAACTTTTAAAACAATTCTATTACAAGATACATTAGAAAAGGTTAATGGGGAGATTGATGGAGATAGTGGTTCAGGTTCTGGCTCAGGCACGGGTGAAGGAGCAGGTTCTGGATCTGGTGCGGGGGCAGAGGTTGGAGCAGGTACAAGCACTGGAACAGGTGAGGAAAATAAGGAGGAAATACAAATAGTTAAGGGAAAGCTTTATTCCATAGAAAATGAAGTTCATTATGCAGATAATAATCCAACGGGGCTAGCAATGGCAAGGCAATATCTTGATAGTATTTCAACAATTGAAGAAATTAATGGGGTTAGATATATTAATTTAACCTTTAAAGGTATTGAATATATGAGTAATCATAGATTTTATGTTAATGGAAATGAGGTTTCTTTTAGAAAAATTTCAGATGATGGAAAACAGGCAACCTTTAGATTTGCAATTCCCGACTTAGGTTCTACAATGAAAGTGAAAATGTATGTGGCACCAATGGGAAGAGATGTAGAGTTTGATATTACTTTAAAACAAGATACTTTAACCTTTATTAAGGAATATGATGTGGAAGTTTTACCACAAACAGGATCACTTATAGACAGTAATATGATGTTTATGCTAGGGTCTGCTCTAGCAGCATCAAGTGTTTTAGTTAAGAAAAGAAAAAATAAATCTGTTTAATTATTATTAGTTATTATATAGGTAAATGTGAGGTTAAAAAGGAGTGAAGCCTTCTTTTTAACCTATTACATAAGGAGAAATTCATGAAATTTAATTTAAATAAAATAGGAATGAAACAAGTAGTTTTAATTCTTGGATGCTTTTTTATGATACTAGCAGGAAGTTTAAAGGTAATTAATTATATTGAAGTGAAAAAAAGTGATGATAAATTTAAAGCTGCCCTTGAGCAAGAATCTAATCAAAAGGATTCAAGCAGTGAAGTTGCAGAAATGGATGAGGAAATAGGTAGGCTCATAATTCCTTCACTAAATATTGAAGGAGTTATAGTAGAAGGAATAGATGATGAGAGTATTAAACATAATATAGGTCATTTTCCCTATAGTGGGGAGCCGGGACAAGAGGGGAATTTTGCAGTGGCAGGACATAGAGGCACTCTCTACAATAATGTTTTTGATAATCTGCATAAGGTTAAAATAGATGATGAAGTGATTGTTGAAACTCTTAAGGGAACCTATGTGTATAAAGTTAAGGAGCAATTTATAGTGACTCCAGAAGAAACCGAGGTGTTAAATAATACACCAGGTGTGAAGGAAATTACGATTGTTACTTGTACCCTTGATGGTAAGGAAAGATTGATTGTAAAGGGTACTTTAGTTGAGGAGGAAAAAAATGAATAGAATAAAGAAAATTATAACAACAGTTTTTCTGGGCGTTGCACTTTTAGTAGTTACGGGGTGTGAAGTAAGGGAAAGTATCAATAAAGATATGAGTACAGAGGGGGTAAAGGAAGAAAAATCTGAAGAAAGCCAAAAGATGGATGAAAGTGAAGAGGAGGAGCAAAGTGATATTGTGGTTGCAACCTCAGTGGCAGTTGTAGAGATTTTGGATAAGTTAGGAGTTCAGGTACAAGGAGTGCCAACTAGCTCTTATGACTTGCCAGAAAGTACAGTAAGTGCAACAAAAGTAGGAAATCCAATGAGTCCTGACATGGAAATAATTAAATCTTTAGAGCCTACAATTGTAATAGCAACAGATACTTTAGGTTCTGATTATGAAAATTTATTTAAATCTAATAATATACCAAGTGTTTTTGTGGATTTGAATAGTATTGAAGGATTAAAAGCAACAGTAACTCAGCTGTCAAAAAGATTTAACAAGGTGGAAAAGGGAGAAGTAATTTTAAAAGAGATTCAGGAAAAGGAAGATTCTTTTAAAGATATTTCAGAAGAAAAAGAATTAGATGTAATGATTGTATTTGCTGCTCCAGGTGGAGTTAGCATGTTAGCAACAGAAGAAAGCTATATTGGAAATCTAGTAAAAGTAGCAGGTGGTAACAATCTTGCAGGAAAATCAGATGAACCTTTTATTTCATATAATAGAGAAGCGTTATCTCAGATGAACCCAGATAAGATTCTTGTAATGACTCATGCCCTTCCAGAGCAAACCATAGCGGAATTCAAGGAAGTTCTTGCAACGGATATTGCTTGGCAGAATATTAAAGCTGTTCAAGAAGGACAAGTTGAATTTTTAGATAGTAATTACTTTGGTATGAGTGCAAATCTAAAGGTCATTGAGTCTTTAGAAATTCTTAAAGAGATTTTATATCCTAAAGAATAAAAATGAGGAAATTAAATGATTAGTAAAAACAGAAGTGAAAAAGAAAAAAAAATAATAAAAATAGAAGGTATAAAGAAAGTATATATTATGGCAGCAATTGTATTTCTTTCTTTAGGGATGCTGTATTCTCTAAATGTAGGGTCAATTTCAATGAATTTTGGAGAAATGATTAAGGGATTATGTAGTGGTGCTACTGATGGAAATATAGGAGTAATAAGGGAAATACGTATGCCTAGAGTTTTCTCAGCAGTGCTTATTGGCGGAAATCTCGCTGTGGCGGGAGTGCTTCTTCAAGCTGTAATTAGAAATCCTTTAGCAGATCCATATATAACAGGAATTTCCTCTGGAGCTTCCTTGGTAACAGTAGTTATCATGATGTTTATACCATCTATTAATATGACTAGACCTTTATTTGGATTTATGGGAGGAGCTGTTTCCTGTACCATTGTATATGTTTTTGCCTTTAAAAAGGAATTGTCACCAATCAGGATTGTTTTGGTTGGAGCTGCAGTAAATGCTCTATTTGGAGGAATTATATCCATGTTAACAACTAGTTCAGGTATTGGAGGTAGTGCTGTATCCAGGTGGCTTACAGGAAGTCTTGCTACAGTAAAGATTTTGGATGTGAAAATTCTTTTTGTATACACAATAGTAGGAATGGCGGGGGCATTTTTACTAACAAGAAGCTGTAATATTTTAAGTCTAGGTAGAAAAAATGCAAGAAGTCTTGGAATTAATCCAGATATTCATATGATATTAATAACCATGGTGGCTGTGTTTTTATCTAGTGTCTCAACTTCGATAGGTGGCATTATATCTTTTATAGGTCTTGTGGTTCCACATATGTGTAGGATAATAATAGGATCAGAACATAAATACTTAATTCCATTTTCTGCGGTTATGGGAGGAACTTTGCTATTAACTGCGGATACCTTAGGCAGAGTTTTAATGAAACCAGTAGAAATACCAGTAGGAATAATAATGTCTGTCATTGGAGCGCCATTCTTTTTATATATTTTAAGAAGGAGTGATTTAAGATAGTTATTCAAGGTAAAAATATAAGTTATTCATATGACAATAAGCCGTTCATAGACAATCTAGACATTCATATTGAGAAAGGGAAGATTACTACAATTATTGGACCTAATGGTAGTGGTAAATCAACGGTACTTTCACTTTTATGTGGCATGAATAAAGTAAAAAAAGGACAAGTTTTTATAAATGGAAGAAGTTTAAGTGAAATAAAGTATAAAGAGATAGCTAAAAATATATCTATGGTTCATCAACAGAATGAAGTTCCAGGAGATTTAAGAGTTTATGATCTTGTTTCTTTTGGCAGGGTTCCATATAAAAAGGCTTTTGAAACATATAGTGAAGATGATGAGAGCTTGATTGAGTGGGCAATGGAGGCTACAGGAGTTAGTAAGTATAAAGAAACTAAAGTTATGGAATTATCGGGAGGGGAAAGACAAAGGGTATTTATTGCTATGGCATTAGCACAAGATACAGATATACTTTTTTTAGATGAACCAACCACATATTTAGATATTTTTCATCAAATTCAAATATTAGATATCATAAAGAAACTAAATGAAGAAAAGGGTATAACAGTTGTCATGGTTCTTCATGATATAAATCAAGCTTTACAATACAGCGATAATATCATTGTAATGAAAAAGGGAAAAAAGATAATTTCAGGTGAAAGTAAAAAAGTATTAGACGGAAAAGTAATAGAATTGGTATATGGAGTAAAGGGCGTAATGACGGGAATACCGAAAGGAAGTAATTACTTTATACCATTAAGAAATATGAAAATATAATAATAACAGCCTTAGTCATCAAAAAAGGTTTGACTAAGGCTGTTTATAATATGCATATATTTAAATAATTAAGGTTACTATTTACGTTATATAACAATTCATATGCCATGGCTTACACCACTTTTGTAATAAATTAAAATTTGTATTTAATATTATTTTATGGCATTAAACTATAGTGTGATTGTCTTAAGTCAATGCAAATAAAGTACTTAAATATTGTATCTAAGCTATTTTAAGCATAAATTTCTATAAAAAGTTTACGCTAGGCATAATGAACTTCATATTTCTTTATAAGATTGAATGTGAAATTAATATCCTTTTCTAGTCTGATTGTATCTTCACAATAATCTTGTAAAAGATTATTATCGGTTTCAGTGTTTTCCTTAATGCTTAAATTGAAATTATGCAAGGAATTTTTAAAGGATAAAAATTGAAAGAAAATAAATAAATTATTTTTAGCATTTTCATGACTGAAATAATTGCAGATAACCCTTATTTTATGGTCGAAGCCTTTATAACGATTATTGGCAATAAATAATTTAAATAATCTACTTTCAGTTATAGCCTTGATTTCCTTTTTAAAGTCTAGAAGCTCTTTATTAATAATGATATTTAAAAGTTTGCTTTCGGTATACTCCGTAAGTAAAGCGAAAATTAAGAAGTATCCGGTAAAGTGTAATATAGGAAATAAGGTTAAGAATAATAAGGCAAGGAATGACTTTAAGCCTTCCATAACCGAAAAAACATTGTAATGATTATAAAGTACACAAGTTAAATTATTTTTATTTAAAATGTGTTTTATCCTTTGATTGATTTTAATAAAAGAAAAAGTCATTAAAGAAAGATAGATGAAATAAGTTAAAATTAAAAATAATTTTATATAGAAACCCATACATACACTCCTTTTATAACTGATTGTAATTTAATAATACCACTTTAAGGTAAAAAAATCCATATAAGATGTGTATAAATTGTAAAGGACAATACAATATATTCTTGCTATATGACTTAAAAAATTAGAAGAAATTTTAAATTCAGATGATATTAATAAAGATACAGAATCAAAGCAAACTGTAGAATCTATATATTTAATGGTATGCGTAGCTTTAAACAGAAAAGAAAGCAGGGGTACTCATATGCGAATTGATTATCCAGATTCAAGGAAAGAATATGAGCAGGAGTTTACTATATAAAAGAACCTATAGCTTTAATATATTTAAATAATTAAGGAGTAAGCACATTAATTTTGGGGTACTTACTCCTTTAAATATAATAATAAATTGTAGTACTAATTAATGATACTTGCACTCTATGTAAATATAATACATTCGTCATAATAGCAAGTATAAGAGTAGCTATTAATAATATATTGGCAATAGATATTTCTTTAGTTTTAAAAATATCTATTAATACAAGCATAAAGATTAATATGCACATTGGTACAAAGAATACTAAGTTCTCAGTGAAATAATATAATGGCATTAAAGAGTTTAAAAATATTATTGATAGCATTAAATCAAAATCTAAAAAAACAAATAAGGAATCAATTAATGATATACCAACAAATGTAGACTATTATATAAAATTAGAGTTTTTACATGCTAAAGGTGGAAGTAGTGTAGCTTATGTATACAAAACAAAAGATAAATGTTATATTGAACAACCTTATAGTGGTATTTGGGAGATAACACAAGAATTATATGATAATATAGATATACTAATTAAGGATAAATAGTACAAATTCTAATTTTCAGAATGAATTTAGATTAAAAAATTTTAATGTATTATAAAAATAAAATTATATATTAAATTAGTAAATTACCGTAGTATTCAAAATGAACATGCGGTATTTTTTATTTCTCTTAGGCTGGCGCTTTGAAGAGTTTTTAGTCATGATTTATTGAAATGCTATATCTGTATAGATATTCACTTTCTTTTGCACGGCTTCATAAAGGGATTAATAATGTTTTCTCAATATCGGATAGATTTACATTTATTATATTATTTATAAAATCAACTTAAAATTTTAGAATTAAATCAATTCTTACTTTGTTATTTTCAACATCATTGTTAGTTTATTTATTAACAACAAGCAAAGTACATATTATTACAAATATAAATAAAAAAGGAATATGTGATTGTAGGAAGAATAATTTATTAAGAAGCAGGAGGAATTATAATTAAGTCTACTACTACAGAATTGATATTAATGGAAGCAGAAGGTTTCTAACAATTAATCCTTTAACATGTCAGGAGTGGGAACTTGAGGATAGTTTTTATAATTTTAATAATTAGATTTTTGTATTAGGGGTTGAGGATTAGGTTGGAAAAAATAAAAGGTATATACCAAAGCTTATTTTAATAATTCCATAAATAAATGTTAATACAATAAAAGAAAGTAATGTTAAAATACTAGGCTTAATTTATTTATTTAAGGGGGATTTAACAGATGAACATACTTTTTAAAAATGGTAACATAGTTACCATGGATAGAAATATGCCAAAAGCTGAGGCAATGATTATAGAAGGAAATAAATTTAAGTATGTTGGAACCTTAGTTGGAGCTTATGAAGCAATGGAAGGTGAAGATTATAAGGAAGTAGAATTAGAAGGAAAAATGGTTATACCAGGACTTAATGATTCTCATATGCATTTTCTTCACTATGCAAAGGGTTTGAGAAGTGTTAATCTTATTGGAACAAAGAGTATAAAAGAAATAAAAGAAAGAATGTATGAGAGCATAGTCAATAGAGAGTCTGGGGATTTATCATGGATTGAAGGAGAAGGTTGGAATCATGATTATTTTGAGGATGTAAAAAGATTTCCAACGAAATTCGATTTAGATGAAATATCTGAAACGGTTCCAATGCTTGTTATGCGTGCTTGTTTTCATGTTGGTGCATTGAATTCCACAGGACTTAAGCTTATGGGAATAAATAAGGAAACAGCTCCACAGTTTGGCGATCTAGTTGAAGTTCTTCCTGATGGTGAACCTAATGGGATAATTAAAGAAAGACTTCTGGATGATGTGAAAACAAAGATCTCTACTTTAAACCTTGAAATTATGAAGGAGATAATTATCGCAGCCCAGGAAAAAGCTTGGCAGCAGGGGTTAACCTCTGTTCAAAGTGATGATATTGGATATACGCCTAATTATGATTATGACCTTTTATTCACGTGTTTTAGAGAGCTTGAGGAATCAGGTAAATTAAAAATAAGAATTAGTGAGCAGTGTCTTTTAACGGATAAAATTAGTGTTGATAAGTTTTTTGAAAAGGGATATCACTATTGGTGGGGGACTGAAAAGGCAAGAGTTTCTTGTGTGAAAATTTTAAGCGATGGTTCATTAGGTGCAAGAACAGCAGCTTTAAGAAGTGAATATAAAGATGATAGTACAACTAAAGGTATTGAGATGTTTACACAGGAAGCGTTAAATGAACTAGTATTATCTTCACACAAAAATAGCTGTCCAGTTGCAATCCACGCTATCGGAGATAGAGCTGTGGAAATGGCATTAGATGCTATTGATAATGGTCAAAGAATGTACCCAGGAAAGAGTTTAAGAGATAGTATTGTTCATTGTCAGATTACTGATGAAGGACTATTAAATAGAATAAGAGACCTTAAGGTTTTAACTTTAGTTCAGCCTATCTTTATTGATTATGATATGAATATTATAGAAAGCAGAGTTGGTATTGAACTTACAGAGTCTTCTTATGCATGGAAAACCATGATGGAAAAAGGGATTCACACTTCTTTTGGAACTGACTGTCCTGTAGAGGCTTTTAATACAATGCCAAATCTTTATACAGCAGTAACAAGAAAAAATATTTCAGGTAAAGATAAAAAGGTATTTTTACCAAAAGAAAAAATGAAGATGGAAGAAGCTTTAAGAGCTTATACAATTGAGGGAGCTTATGCTTCAGGGGAAGAGAAAATCAAAGGCTCAATTTCGGCTGGGAAATTGGCAGACTTTGTAGTTTTAAATAAAGACTTATTTAACCTAAATGATGAGGAAGAAATTCTTGAAACAAAGGTCCTTGAAACCTATTTTGATGGTGAACTTGTTTACAAGTTATAGATTTAGATAAGATTCTTAGTTAAGACGTTTGAAAAATTTCAATTAAGATTAAAAATAATTGTAGTATAGGAGTAGATATACAATTGACTTGAATATAGATTGATTGTTATATCTACTTTTATATATTTCAGGAGGGGTAGATGATGCTTAATTATAAAATAACATTAAGTGATAGAAGGAAGGGACAGTATGCTGTCTTTGGACATGTTGGAGTTGGACATGTTCATTCCCATAGTTCTTACGTACAAGATGACTCCGTTGGCTTTGCTGTGGTAGCCATGATAATGCGAGAAGCCTTAGGGGTTGATACTAGAATAAAGCAAATAAGCGCAGAGGTTGAAAGTGGAAAGATTATTGTTATAACCAATGGTGGAGGCATAGGTGAAACTTATTCATATAGAGGAATAACACCTTGGGAGAAAAAAATACTTGAGAATGTAGCTGGCGATGATGGCATCTACACACAAAAAATTGCTATTAAGATATTTGGAAGGATGTATGGTCAAGGGGTTACAACTGTGCCTGTGGCTCTTCAAGGAGCTATAGCATTAGCAGTCCTGGATACCTTTGAAAAAAGTAGTGATAAGGTTGTCTCAACAACGGTTAAGTACCATGGGCTTATTGATAAAATGACAGCAATGGTAGTGGATATAAATGGTGCTCCAGTATCGGTAATGGCTGTTATTAATGGTAATGAAGGTGGGATAGGACCTAATGAAGATAATGAAGGAAACACAGATTCAGGACCTAAAGGTGAATTGATACGAAGGTTCAGAATGAATGAGGTTCCATCTATAATTGTGGAGAGCAAGGCATATATTCCAAAACTTTGTAGAAATCTTGAAAATACCAGTTTTCTTATAAGGGCTGAGAATGGTGTGGACAATACTAATCTGGCAAAGCAACTTAATGAAGCAGCAGAAGAATTAATGTTACCTTTTTGGTTTAAAGAAGATAGTATGCCACTTGAAGAAAATCAGTTAATGAAAAGTACTATGGAATTTGCAGATAAAATCATTGACTTAGGAGAAATTTTAAAAAAATCAGAATCATCTGAAGAGAAGGTTGAAGTTTTATATAATCTATCCAAACTAGTGAGTGAAGATGCAGGTGGAGTTACATTCATGTCCAATCATATTCATAATAAGGTGAGGTCAGCGGGCATTATTCCAGGGAAATCAGCAATATTATCAATGATAGTTCCAAAGGTGTATATAGAGTATTGGTCAATCCCAGTGTTAGAGGTTGATGAGGCTGAAAATTTTGTAAATATAATTGGAAGTACTGCTACTAAAGGGAGTAAGACTAATTAGATTTAAGTTTATATACGAAGTGAGGGAGTGAGTTTATGAAAACAAATCAGCAAAGATCAGAAGTCTTCAAGTTGTTTCAAACAAATATAAAAAGAAAAAAGGATTTTGAATTTGGTAAAGAGCAATTATTAACTCTTCGAGAGGAATTTATGTCAGTGTATAACTTTATTTTTGATACTTGTAATAATGATGACTTTGCAAAAATGCCTCTTTCTAAGGATAAGACTATAGCATATTATTTATTTCATTTAACTCGTATTGAGGATATTACATCGAACACTTTAATATTAGGCAAAAAGCAAATCTTCTTTAAAAGAAATTATGATGAGTTATTAAATTCGCCAATTATAACTACAGGAAATGAGATAGAACGCAACAATTTAGTGGAGTTTAGTTCTATGCTAGAAATAAATCAATTGAAGAATTACATATATGAAGTTTTTAGTAACACAAATAATATAATAAAAGATATGAGTTATGAAGATTCAAGGAAGAAAGTATCTGATGAGAGAAAAGCAGAATTAGTGAAACTTCATACTGTGTCAGAAAATGAAAATGCATTTTGGCTTATAGATTATTGGTGTAACAAAACATATACTGGGTTGTTGCTTATGCCATTTTCAAGACATCAAATGTTACACCTGGATGGATGTTTAAGAATTATTAGTAAAATAAAAAAAGTATTTTAGAACTCAATGAAATTTAAATGTTAAATATTAATTTAATCAAAATATCGTACTATAAGTGAGAATCTAAATCGATGATTTAGTTAATCGAACTTACTCATTCGAACGAATGTGAGAAGGAGTTTCATTTTACAAAGAGTGAGCACAGTATAATTTATACAAGTTCAATTTTCATTGCGATATCACATCTAGAACAAGTTTCAATGGAATCATCATTAATAAAACCATATTTTTTATAAAGCGGAAGGGCTTTTATTAGAATAGAGTTAGTTTGAAGAGTCATGTATTTATATCCTAATTGCTTAGCTTTTTCTAGGGCGGTTCTCATAAGAGTAGAGCCTATACCTTGTCCTTGGTATTCTGGGTAAAGATACATTTTTCTAAGCTCACATTCGTTGTTGTCTATTTTATAGATACCAACTGAGCCAATAATTTTTTCACCATTTTCAACAACCTGGAACCACCCATTATTGGTTAGATAATTGCTTTTAAGGTTTGTAACATCCTTATCAGCACCCTGCGGTTCTAAGTTTAAATTGTATTCAGATAAAACAACCTCAATAAGCTTTAATACTTGATTTTCATCACCAGGCTGAGCTTCTCTATAAATTAAATTATTCATTTTAAATCACCTCTATGTATTTAATATATGGTTATAAGTTTAACATATTTTGGAGGTTTACTCTACTTAAATTTGAAGCAGTTTAAAGATTGAAAGCGTAGTTATATGCGTATAATTTAAGTTTAAAGGAATCTGAATAATAGTGGAGTTAAGAAATTTATTTATTTTAAAGGTATGCAAAATTTAAATTTAATGAACTCAACAGGAGAAAGATAAATAGTATCATACTTTATGTTATAATTCATATATAATTGAAGACATTTATATTGACTAACAAGAAATTGATATGGGGGAATCAGATAATGCAGTATATTTTAATTCATGGTCTTGGACAAGATTCATCAAGTTGGAAGGAAACAGTTTTAAATATGAATGAACAAGATCATATTCTATGTCCAGAGCTATCTTTGCTTCTTAAGGATAAAGAGGTAACATACGAAAATTTATATAATGCTTTTTCGGAGTATTGTGATAAGTTTTTAGAACCTTTAAATTTATGCGGACTTTCCTTAGGCGGTGTTGTAGCATTAAATTATGCAATAAATAACCCTGGAAAAGTAAATTCCTTAGTGTTGATTGCAGCCCAATATCATATGCCTAAGGCGCTGCTTAAAGTGCAAAATGTTATTTTTAAATTTATACCAGAGAAATCTTTTAATAATATGGGAATGAAGAAAAAAGACTTTTTAGAACTAACAAGTTCCATGATGAATTTAGATTTTAGTAATGACTTAAAAAGTATTACTTGCCCTGTGATGGTTGTTTGCGGAGATAAAGATAATGCCAATAAAAAAGCTTCTAAAAATCTGGCTGAAATAATTGAAAATGCAGAATTAAAGTTTATAAAAAATGCTAAGCATGAAGTAAATATTGATGCACCAAAGGAGCTAGCTGAAATTATCAAGTCCTTTTATAATAATTTTTAGTTTTAAGACAAATATATCCTGATTTAGATCACTTAAGTATTCGTTATTCGTGCAGTTTGCATTCAATAATGAATAGTATAATATGTATGAAATATGGTAAAATATACATAAATAAATTGTGAGCTTGTAAATATATAATACATTAGGAGGCAAAGTAAGTATGTTTGGTGGTAAAGATAAAGAAAGATTTCACGTTACTTACAAAGAAGGTGGTATGTCTGGCTTCAAAATAATAGTTGATAAAGAAACTGGAGTAAACTATTTATACAGCTGGGATGGGTATTCAGGTGGTATTACACCTTTATTAAATAGTGATGGAAGTGTTGTTGTAAGTTCTGTTGTGAAAGAATAAGTTTTAGAAGATAAGTCCTTAGCCAGTTTAGTTACAGTGGCTAAGGCTATTTTTATGTATCCAATTGATAGAAGCTTTGAATAAATATAAAGTGTTAATCATTAGATACTTAAGATTTAATGTAGAATTAACTTAGATATAACATAAGTACATTGTAGAAATATGTTGAAATTGTAAAATATTATATAGGCTGTGACTAATTTTTATATGATTAAAAGGAAAGTTTTGGTATGTGAAAATATATGGTATCATTGTAATATGAATACTGGTTGGAATAATATTACAAATGAGGGGTTAAGGTGAAAAATTATTTATTATTTTAACAGGGAAAGGACGAGAATATGGTTTTATTAGTAATTGATACACAAAAATTAATAACAAATGATAAATTATATCAGTTTCACAGGTTTGTAAGCAACCTAAAAGAATTAATAATGAAGGCTAGAGAAAATAACCTTGAAGTAATATATGTACGTCATGATGATGGAGAAGGTCAGGAGCTGACAAAGGGAACTGAAGGCTTTGAAATTTATGAAGAATTTAAACCAAGAAATGATGAGAAAATTTTTGATAAAACAGTTAATAGTGCATTTAAGGGTACAGGGCTTTTGGAATACCTAAAGGATAAAAAGGTGAAGGACATAATTATTACAGGGCTTCAAACAGATTTTTGCATTGATGCAACTGTTAAATGTGGCTTTGAGCATGGTTTTAATACTATAGTTCCTGCATATGCCAATACAACGGTGGATAATAAATTTATGACTGGAGAAGAAAGTTACAGATATTATAATGAGTTTATGTGGCAGAGAAGATATACACAGTGTATGTCTGTAGAGGAAACTATAGGAAAAATGAAGTAGTAAATTTAATGATTTATGAATTTGAAATAAGTGAACATTGAGAGGGTGAGTTTTGTGACAAAACCAAAAGTAGTTGTATTTGATTTATATGACACCTTGCTACATGATATTAAATTTGATTTTAATTCAGTGTTGCTTTATTTGCATGAAGAGATTTTATCAAAGGATATTGATAAATTTGAGTTTTTAAATTATGCAGCAACATATTGGAAAGAACTTTATGATAGCAGAGATAAGGATAATATAGAAGTTGCATTTGATGAAGAACTTTTAGATTTTAAAAACAAATATGGGTTTAGAGAAGAGTTTCCTATGGAAGAAATTTTGCTTAACTGTGCTTTGAAAATGAATTCAATTGAATTATTTGAAGATACCATTTTCATATTAGAATATCTTAATAAGTTAGGTATTCCAGTATATTTGTTAAGTAACGCTATATTTAAAAAGGAAGTAATGAAAAAAATAATTAACAGATATGATTTGGAAAAGTACTTTGAGAATATACATTTTAGTGCTGATTATAAATTGAGAAAGCCACATCAAGATCTATTTAAAGTGATTTTTGAAGATATCAAAAAAGATAATGACAGTATTGAAAATAGTCAGATTTATTTTATTGGTGATAACTTTGAAGCAGATGTAAAGGGAGCAGCAAATTTTGGATTTACACCAATATTTATAAATAGAAGCAATAATAAATATATTAATGACAAAGGGTTTATTGAAATAGAAGCATTAAGTGATTTAATGCAGATAATTATTTAAGGTGAGGAGGGTTTGCATGTGTAGAATACTTAAGGCACCAGAGAACTGGAATCCAACGAAGTCAAAGCATTTCACCGCTCATGGTGAGTATGGTAAAAAATGGGTAGTTTTTATATATGATGAGAAAATAAACTAATACAGAAATATATATGAGGGAACCTTGGATTATGTGCCATGGGTTAACCTGGAAATGGAGAAATGTAATGAACAACGAGAATCAAGTAAAAATTGATAAAGTTCTTACTGAAATTGTAAGACAGTATGAGGATATTTTAGGAAATAACCTGGTTGGAATATATGTACATGGTTCTTTAGCTTTTGGGTGTTTTAATTCAAGAAAAAGTGATATAGATTTTATCGTTGTTGTAAATAGCGAACCTGCAGTTGAAGAAAAGGAAGCATTGATAAAGCTGTTACTTAAATTATCATCAGAAGTACCAGAAAAAGGTTTTGAAATGAGTGTAGTCTTAGCTGAGGTATGCGAGAGATTCATTTATCCAACTCCCTTTGAGCTTCACTATTCAGCAATGCATATGCAGCGATGCAAAGAGAATTTGAGAAAATATTGTACAACTATGAAGGGAACCGATAAAGATTTAGCAGCACATTTTACTGTAATAAAAACTGTAGGTTATACAATTGAAGGACAACCTATATCAAAAGTATTTGGAGAGGTTCCTAGAAGTGCTTATTTAGACAGCATTGAGTTGGATGTTAAAAATGCAGTAGAAGATATATGTGACAATCCCGTTTATATTATATTGAATTTATGCCGTGTGTTAGCCTTTAAAAAGGATGGATTAATATTATCGAAAGAGCAAGGTGGCCTATGGGGAATGAAGAATCTTGATGAAAGATATGAATCATTCATTGCTAAAGCATTGAAGGCCTATAGCAATGAAGAAAATGTGGATTTTAATGAACAGATTTCATTAAGTTTTTGCCATTATATGATTGAAAAAATATTTAAGGTTTAAGATAGAACTTAATAACATAATAAATAATTTAAGTGAGTCTCTTTTTCTAAAGAGGCTATTTTTATGTAGTAAATATAGAATTTAACTTAGAAATAACAAAAGATTTAGAAAAAATGGAAAAGAATATTGAATTTCTAGCTATCTTGCAATACAATATAGTTATAGTTCATTGTATTACAAGATAGTGAGGTGAAAATATGATTCCATCACAAATGCTAAAAGGAATGCTGGAAGGGTGTATTTTAGAAATTATAAATAAACAAGAAACTTATGCTTATGAAATATCAGAGAAACTTAGCAAGTTTGGTTTTGGTGAGATATCAGAAGGGACAGTTTATCCAATAATTTTGCGACTTCAAAAGAATGAACAAATAAGTGCAACCTTAAGAGATTCTAATAGTGGGCCCAAAAGAAAATATTATAATCTTACACCCAGCGGAATGAAAGCATTAAGCCAGTTTAAAAATCAATGGCAGGAGTTAAATTTTGCAGTTAATAATTTATTGAAGGGAGAAAATGAAAGTGAAAAAGAAGTGTAGAGAATTACTTAAAATAAATAATAAACTAGAGAAGGGAATATTAAAAGAGAATAATGAATTGTATACAGATATGATAGTTTATATTCGTGGTTCAGAAATGACTAATTATGATCAAGAATTGGTTCGTGGGGATTTAATTCAAATGATTATTGATGGTCAGAATCGTGGTGACAATATAGAAAATGTCATAGGAGAAAATTATAAAAATATCTGTGATGAAATTATTGAAACTATGCCTAAAAGAACAAAATTTCAAAAAATTCTTCTAGGTGTTGAACACTGTTTTTCCTGTATATGGATTCTGGGTATGATTTCCATTGGAAAAATAGTAATTTGGAATTGGGGAGAAAAGAAGGGGGATTGGAAATTTATCCTTTCCATTGGTGATATTATAAATATGCTTATAGTAATTCTTTTAGCTAATGTTGTGGTTAATTATATATGTAAAACAGCTTTAGTTAATAAAGAAAAAAATAGAATAGTATCATTTCTAAAGACTTGGATTGGATTCATGATTGTAACTGGAATTATGGTGGCAAGCGCATACTATTTAAATTACACTCTTATTAATATTTCATTAGTGTTTGCAATAGTTTTTGTAGTTGTAGCATTCATATGTGATATTGTTTTATCTAGATATACGATGTAATGTATCTTATTTTCTTTAATTAGTAAAAGTATGGGTATATAATAAAGTAAATTATAATTATTATATAAAAGCAAGTGAAATTAAGATCTAACAAGTTTTTTATGGAGGATTTAATATGAAGATTTTTATTGTTGAGGATGACAGCGTTATTGCAGGTGCAATTGAAGGTCATCTTACTTCTTGGGGGTATGAGTGTAGCTGTGCTAAGGATTTTCAAAATATATTAGGTGAGTTTGTGAAGGAGAACCCGCAGCTGGTTCTAATGGATATTTCACTGCCTTTTTTCAATGGGTATCATTGGTGTAGTGAGATTAGAAAGGTGTCAAAGGTGCCAATTATATTTGTTTCTTCAGCTTCAGATAATATGAATATTGTAATGGCAATTAATATGGGTGGTGATGATTTCATTCCAAAACCTTTTGATTTAACTGTGCTTGTGGCAAAGGTTCAAGCTCTTTTAAGACGCACTTATGATTTTACTTCCAGCAGTGATGTACTTGAGCACAAAGGGATACTGCTTAATTTATCTGATGCAACTGTCACATATAAGGGTGAAAAGGTTGAGCTCACAAAGAATGAATATAGAATACTTCAGGTACTATTTGAGAATAATGGTAAAGCTGTTACAAGGGATAGTTTAATGGAAAAGCTTTGGGAGACTGATTGCTTCGTGGATGATAACACCTTAACCGTAAATATTACAAGACTTAGAAAGAAGATTGCGGGAATTGGGTTAGATAATCTTATTATAACAAAGAAGGGTATCGGATATATGGTGGAGTAGAATGAAGTCATTTAAGTATTATTTAAAGGCAAAGCTAAAATTAATTCTTATACTGATGATGTGTATTACCATATTTGCAGGAGTTTTTTCCTTGTATGACCTCCCCATAGAAGCAATTTTATATGGAGCAGGTCTTAGCTTCTTTGTAATATTACTTTTTGGAATTTTTGATTATAGAAGCTTTAATTTTAGGGTTCAAGCGCTTAGAAAGGTTCAGAAAGATATTGAAGTTTCCATTGAGAATCTTCCGGAAGGAGTTAATGCTATTGAGGACTCCTATATAAATCTTGTTAAAGCTCTATTCCAGCAACAAAATAAACTGATTTCAAAGTCAAGAGAAGAAATGGCAGAGATGATTGATTATTATACGCTATGGGTTCATCAGATTAAAACGCCAATTGCGGCAATGGCATTATTGCTTCAAGGGCAGGCTTCTAAGGAAAATAAAGAACTAAAAATGCAGCTTTTTAAAATTGAGCAGTATGTGGAGATGGTGCTTGTGTATCTTCGAATGAATAGTGAAAGCTCTGATTATGTCTTTAAAAAGTGCGACCTTGATAGAATAGTTAAACAGTGTGTGAGAAAATATGCTTCAATGTTTATAAAAAAGAAAATAAGCATAGACTTAAAACCAATTGATAAAATGCCGATAACTGATGAGAAGTGGTTGGCCTTTGTTCTTGAGCAGATTTTATCTAATGCCATTAAATACACTAATGAAGGTTCTGTGTCAATTTACATGGAGGGTAACAATTCTTTAGTAATTGAAGATACAGGCATAGGAATAGCTGAGGAGGATTTATATAGAATTTTCGACCGTGGGTTTACTGGGTATAATGGACGAATGGATAAGAAAGCTTCGGGACTTGGTATGTACTTATCGAAAAAGATTTTAACAAACCTTGGTCATGATATAAAAATTGAATCAAAGATTGGAGAAGGCACAAAGGTGATTGTTAGTTTTGATGAAAGCAATGATTCATACCGTTTCAATGAATGGAGTCATATTTGTTTTACTTAAGAATTAAAGATTAAGAAAAGAATCCATAGAGGATTCTAAAAATTATAAGATCTAGAAACTCCGAAGGAATTTCAACCTAAATTATTCATCTTTTATCGTTCATTTTTCATTATAAAGCCTAACCTTACAAAGAAGTAAGGTTAGGTGTTATTTTGTAAGGACAATAAATGGAAGGCAACCTTAACCTTGGATAAAATTAAGATATGATAACAAAAGGAGTGAATTAATTATGGCATTACTTCAGGTAAACAATCTAAAAAAAGTATACACCACAAGATTTGGAGGTAATCATGTTCAGGCTTTGTCCAATGTTAACTTTTCAGTGGAAGCTGGTGAATATGTAGCAATAATGGGGGAGTCAGGCTCAGGTAAAACTACTCTTCTTAATATATTGGCAGCTCTTGATAAACCAACTAGTGGAGATGTTCTTCTTGGCGGAAGGTCAATGGCAGAAATAAAGGAAAGAGAGATATCAGCCTTTAGAAGGGAGAATCTTGGCTTTGTGTTTCAAGACTTTAACCTTTTAGATACCTTTTCCTTAAAGGATAATATTTTTTTACCTTTAGTGCTTTCAGGAAATCACCATGAGGAAATGGAGAAAAGATTAAAGCCCATTGCAAAAAATCTTGGTATTGAGGAGCTTTTAAATAAATTTCCTTATGAGGTTTCAGGTGGGCAGAAGCAGAGGGCAGCGGTGGCTCGTGCACTAATTACTAATCCTCAGATAATTCTAGCTGATGAACCAACGGGAGCATTAGATTCTAAGGCAACAGACAGTCTTTTAAGACTTTTTGGAGAAATTAATGAGGCTGGGCAGACAATTTTAATGGTAACCCACTCTGTTAAAGCTGCAAGCCACGCAAGTCGTGTACTTTTCATAAAGGATGGGGAGGTATTCCACCAAATTTATCGTGGGAATTCTTCTATTGAAGATATGTATGGAAAGATATCTGATACCTTAACCCTTCTAACTACTGGAGGTAAAAACCATGAGTAGCTTTATGTATCCAAGGCTGGCATGGCAGAATATCAAAAAGAATGGAAAATTTTACTTTCCTTACATTTTAACTATAGTTGGAGCCAGCGCAGCTTTTTATATATTACTAGCAATGAATGGAGCAAAGGACCTTCCAGAGAATATTAGATATTCTTATTTAGCAAATTTTATATTCTTTGGAACCATTGTTATTGGTATCTTTTCAGTAATTTTTTTGTTTTATACTAATAGCTTTTTAATGAAGCGTCGCAACAAGGAGCTTGGAATGTATAACATCCTTGGTATGGATAAAAGACATATTGGAAAAGTTCTTGTTTTTGAAAGTATATATACGGCTTTAATTGGAATTGGCGGTGGAATAATTATTGGAATTGTATTTCAAAAGCTGGTTACCCTTCTTTTATATAAGTTGATGAAATTTGATGTACCTTTTGGATTTTATATATTTTATGAAGGAATAGGAATAACTTTCATATTCTTTACAGTTATTTTAACTGTAGCTCTTTTATTTAACTTAAGAAGGATTCATGTGCAGAATCCTATAGAGCTTCTTCGCGGAGGACAGGTTGGAGAAAGAGAGCCAAAGACAAAGTGGATTATTGCAATCATTGGGGTTATATGTCTTGGAGGAGGTTACTATTTAGCAGTATCAACTTCCAATGCCATGGATGCTTTAGCAATGTACTTTGTAGCTGTAATTTTAGTAATCATTGGAACCTATTGTTTATTCACCGCGGTTAGTATTGTAATATTAAAGGTTTTAAGAAAGAATAAGAAGTTTTATTACAAAACCACAAATTTTATTGGCATTTCAGGGATGATTTATAGAATGAAGAGAAATGCAGTGGGTCTTGCGAATATATGTATTCTTTCCACTATGGTTCTTGTTATGGTGTCAGGAACCCTTGCACTTTATCTAGGAACGGAGGATTCAATAAATTTCCGCTATCCTGGGGATATAAATATCGAAACTAGATATAGAAAAGAAGAAAACTTATTAAATGTTGAACAGTTGCAATCAAGAATTACTTCTGGAATTGAAAAGCAAGGTTATAAAATGACTAAAGTAAATACATTAAATAGCCTAAGCTTTACCGTAGGCGATACTAACAATGGATTTATTACAGATAGAAATAAATTTAGCAATATGGGTAGCAGAATGCTAGTATTTATCACGGCTAGTGAATACGGAAGACTTTTAGATATAGATCCCCCAAAGCTAGAAGAGGATGAAATTCTTCTTTATTCGCAAGGAAGACCTGCTAAAGGAGATATATCAATAGATTTTAGCAATGCAGATAATCCAGAGGGAAAAGTTAGAACTTTTAAAGTAAAAGAAGAACTGGATTCGTTTCCTGCCGTGAGTGATTATGCAGCATTTTTATTAGATATAAGCTACTGTGTAGTTGCTGATGCAAGCGTTATGTTTAACCTTTCAAATGAACAAACACAGGCTTATGGAGACTATGCCAGTCCAATGATATGGGAGGCTCACATAGATTTAGATGGAACTACTGAAGAGAAAATAGCCTGTGCAGATTTTATAAGTAATCCAGAAAATATCAATGTGGATGGAGGTGCTGTAGGCAGCTGGGAATGGTATTCCGTAGAAAGTAAGGACAGTAATAGCATAGATTTCTACTCCCTTAATGGAGGCTTCTTTTTCCTTGGAATATTCTTAGGGCTTCTATTCATCATGGCAACGGTATTAATAATTTACTATAAACAGATATCAGAAGGTTATGAGGATAGAGAGCGTTTCCAAATAATGCAGAAGGTTGGTCTTGATAAGAAGGATATTAAGCGTTCAATAAATAGTCAGGTATTAATAGTGTTTTTCATGCCACTTATAGTAGCTTCTGTTCATATTGTCTTTAACTTTAGACTTATGAAGATGCTTCTTACCCTGTTTGGACTTACAAATACAACATTGACATTTTACTGTACAATTGGAACAGTGCTTGCTTTTATGGCAGCCTATAGCATTGTTTATATGTTAACTGCTAAGGTGTATTATAAAATTGTAAGTAAGTAGGAAAACTGTGGATATTCAAGGTCAAATATTTGGAATGTAAGGGTTCATAAATTACCAAAGATGAAGTCGAGGATAATATTAAATTATTCTCGGCTTTAATTTTTATTAGGAGCCTTGAGATAACAGTTTGTTACATAGAGGTAATAATTAAAAAATGTAGAATTATTTATATAAGAGTAAAGGAGCGGTGTTTTATGAAAAAGGGAATTTTAATTATATGTGTTTTGTTATTTGTAATATTTAGCTTAACAGGTTGCACAGACTCAAAGAAGGTTCCTTATGTTGGACCAGGTAGCAGTGATTATTACTATATGATTGGCGAACATTATCAAATTTGGCGTGCTAGTAATAACTCAATTACATTAGATAAAGTTGAGGAAGTTCAATCTGCATGGGCTATAATTCGTGAAAAGGTTACTAAAGTTGGTTGGGATGATTCTTTTATTTTAGCAGAGCAAACTCCTTTACTAAAAGAAACTATGACTTTAGATGAAGAAAATATTTGCTATTGGATAATAAGTATAGGCAACGGTGAATTATATGGACCATTAACTGAAGAAGAATTTGATTCAAAACGCATAGAATTAAATGTCGATACAGAAATAACACTTAAGAGTCTTGAAAGTTATAAATATTTAATGGAAGAACAAGGGAAAAGTAAATTGAACTAAGGAAGTAGAAAGATATATAAGGAGTACATATATGGAAATTTGGGACGGTTATAATATAGCAGGTGAAAAAGTCGGGATAGATTTAATTAGAGGAAAGAAAATACCAAAGGATATTTTTCATTGCGTTGTGGTTATTATAGTTGTGCATGAAGATGGTACGTATCTTTTAATGCGGCGAGATTATAATAAAACTGTATTCCCGGGAAAATGGGAGACTGGTGCCAGCGGATGTCTTCAAAAGGGAGAGAGTTTTGAGGAGGGAGCCAAAAGAGAGCTGCTTGAAGAAACGGGCATACTAGGAGAAAACTTAATATTTATGGAATCTTTCGTTAAGGAAGAGTATCAAACAATTTATAAGATTTATTTACATAGGTGCTCCAGTGATAAAAACTCCATTACATTACAGCAAGGAGAAACCATAGATTTTAAGTGGGTATCTAAGGTGGAGTTACTGGGAATAGTAGACACTGATGAATTTATATCACCATCCATAGAACTTATGAAAAGAATTATTATGACGCAGGAATAAAATATATAGCTATATTTATTACCATGAGTGTTTTTTATAGTTTCTTGACTCTCCAGTTAGGGGAGGCAATAAAATAAATTTATAAGGAAGGAGTGAAGTGCTTGTATCGTATAGGAGAATTTTCTAAGTTAACTAAAACAACTATTAAGACACTAAGATATTATGATGAAGTTGGTCTTTTAAAACCAGATACCATTGATAAGTTCACTGGCTACAGATTTTATGGAACAGATCAGCTAGTGAAATTGCATTATATTCAATCCTTACGCCAAATAGGATTGTCCATAGAAGAAATTAAGCTTACTTTATCAGGGGTAAACACTAAAAATATCTTGGAAAAACGAAGGGCTGAATTATTAGATGAAATTAGCAATGCACAAGAACAACTCTCCAGAATTGAATTTATTTTATCGAGTAAAGAGGAGGAACAGATTATGAATTATCAAGCAATAATAAAAGAATTACCAGAGTGTATTGTATACTCAAAGAGGTTGACTGCACCAAGCTATGACTCTTATTTTAATTTAATACCAGATATAGGTAAGCAGGTTACAACAAAATATCCAGATTTAAAATGTGTTGTGCCAGAGTATTGCTTCATTGTTTATCTTGATGGAGAATATAAGGAGAAGAATATTAATATCGAGTTTTGTGAAGCAGTTAATAAATTAAAGGAAGATTTTGAGGATATTAGGTTTAAGAAAATTGATGCCGTTACTGCAGTTTCAATTATGCATATGGGGCCATATTCAAAATTAAGAGAGGCATATATCTATGCATTCAATTGGATTGAAGAAAATGGATATGTATCATGTGATAATCCTAGAGAAAATTATATTGATGGTATTTGGAACAAGGAAAGTGAAGAAGAGTGGCTAACAGAGCTTCAAATACCAGTGGTGAAAAAATAGAATAAGTAAAGAAAAATAGTGCAATGATTGTTGCACTATTTTTTTGTTCATTTAAATACTCTAGTAAAAATTGTTATATTAAGCCCGGTTAAAAATGATTTCAGTTAATTTTTATATGTATTAATAGAGCAAATATATAGGTTGAAAATATTATTTACGAATCAAAGTTTATCTTATATACATTCTTAGGTCTTCCCCTAGAAGTTCCGAATTCTTCTCCAATTACCTCTGCAACACCTGTTTCCATTAGTTTATTTAAGAATCTGTTAGCACTTCGCACTGTTATAGAGAGTTGGTTCGCCAAGTCCTGAGCAGTTAGGTTGTCAGTTTTAAGAATTTTCATTGTGGCAATGATTTTTTGCACATTTATAGGAGAAAGTCCTACTTTTTTAGCTACTTTTTCATAGTACTCCATTTTATTGTTTTGAACTATAAGATTGTTTTCAGAGGTCAAAGGACCAACTAACTGGTCCATAGATGTTGCTAAATAACTGCAGGTATAAGGTTTATACTTTGCTTCTTTATTAGCAAGAGAGGCTAGGTGTTTTGCTTCCGAAACATCCTCTCCATAGCCGTATCCAATACTTACGGTGAATTTCAGTGTGCTCTTTAGATGGTTAGTTAAGGAGCATATAGTTTTATTATTAGTGATTCTATCCACGGTCTTTTGAGAGGTGAAAATTTCAAAGCTGCCGTGGTTTCTTTTTATTACAAAGTTTGTTAAATGATTTTTATTGTAATTAGTTATAGATTCATGAAGTAATATTGGAAGCAGTTCATTATCTTTATTAAATATCTCATCATTTGGATTAAATTTATCAATGGATATATCAATCACTGCTGGCTGGTTTTCACTTAATTTATGTAGTTGAATGTCTTTAATTATTCTGTGTACAGAGGACTCCACGTGATCCTTGCTAGGACAGGCAAGGTGATATTTAATTCCTTTTTTCTCAAGTTCTTCGGCTATGTTACTAAAGGTTATGATGGCAAGATCCAAGGAGCCTTGCTCCCATCTTAGGGTTATATTTTCAACTATGCTACGGCAGAAGTTGAAAATACCTCCTAAATCAAGTTCTTCTATGTTTTCTGCAATATCGGATAGTTCATATACAGGTTTATCATAGTCATAAAGTTTTTGAAGCTTATCTGGAAAAAGTGGTGAATTCATGAAGTCTAAATAGACCTTTGAAAAGTCTGTATTTCTATCTTGGATTACTAAGTTAAATAAAGTTTTATAAAGATTTAGCATATCCGTATTAAAGGATACAACAGGCTTTCGGCAGATGGGATATGTCTTTTTTATCCATTGGGATGATAGAAGACTGCTAATTAAAAAACCATCTACTAAGTCGTAATTTTTTGCGTATATCTCAACTAAATTGGAGAAGTTGGAGTATACAAAGTACTGAATTTCACAGTTCAAATTTAAATTATCAATTATTTCTTTAGTGTAATCATGTAATTGTTTGGTAGTAATTAACGCAATTTTCAAAAGATCACTTCCTTTTATAGGATTCTCTATAAAATATTGTATCAAGTGTATATTTTAAATTCAATATATTTTCAGACTACTATCGGAAAATTTTCTTTAAGTAGGAATCGAATTATTTGATTCGGTCACTGGAGATTATTAATTACAATAGATATGAGAAGAAATTTCATGAAATAATGGAGATTGTGTATTAAATATATAAGTTTTGCATTAATAGAAGTAAATTTGCCATGAAGAATTTAAGACAGTAGTCCTAAAATACGACTAAATTTTAGGACTATTGTGCATAAAAAATCATCATGCTAGACTCTTATTATAGACATGTCTTGAATAAGTCCATATATACCTATAAGTAAAAAGGAGGTTATTTCTATGACAAATGGTTCTTACTTAAACGTAGCAAACAGTGGTACCATGATGGCACTTTGTGCAGCAACTATTGGGGTAGTTGTAATGCAAGGGCTGCTGTTCTTAAGAAAAGGAATTAAAAGAAGTGAGGAATTGGGAATTCCGAAAAGCAAAATCAAGAAAGTAATTTCAAGTACAGCTATATTTTCCATTATACCTTCATTACCAATAATGGTATTTTTGATGCTTATGATGCCGACCTTGGGGAAATTCTTCCCATGGCTTCGTGTTTCTGTAATTGGTTCAGGATCCTACGAGTATATGGCGGCAGATATGGCAGCTACATCTATGGGCTTTACAGGTATGGCTGATCCAAATGTAAACGTTGCGGCATTTTGCTGTGCAATGTGGGTTATGACCATTGGTCTTATGAGTGGTCCAATTACCAATGTATTCTTACTTAAAAAATACGATGGAAAAATCAAAGAAATGAGCAGAAAGAAAAATAGTTTTGGTCCATTCTTTGTCAGCACTCTTTTCATAGCTTTAGTTTGTGTCCTAGCTATGCCTAAGTACATGGATTTTGCAAAACCATTGGGGGTTTTTGCAGCAATAGTATCTAGTGTTACCATTGTAGTTTGTAATAAAATGGCATCAAAATACAAAAATACAACTCTTAGAGACTTTGCATTTCCACTGAGCATGATTGTTGGGATGGTTTCAGTAATCCTAGTTTCAAATATCGTGTAGTTGTTGAAGGAGGAAGATTATATGGCTCAATTAAAAGTAAATAAAAAGGTTGATATAGATAGTTCATATGATTTAGCATCACAGGAGTTTGATAATCAAATTCACCGTTTGGGGAAAATTACCACTGTTATTGCATTGCTTATGATGCTTGCAGTGCCAACAGTAATAACTTTTATAACTGGAACAAAACTTACTTTTGGACAAGTTATGATTGCATCTTCCAGTGTTTTAATGACCTTTGGTCTTATTGGAGTTACTGAGGTATTCTCCTATGCACCGATTTTAGGACCAGGAGGAACTTACCTTGCATTTATCACTGGTAATATATCTAATATGAAGCTTCCAGCAGCCACTACAGCTCTTACCGTTGCGGAGGTTGAACCAGGTACAAAAGAGGGAGAAGTAGTATCAATGATAGCCGTTGCTGTTTCATCCTTAGTTACTGTATCAGTAGTTTTAATTGGAATGTTATTTGGAACAAAGATAATGCCGATATTAGAGCATCCTGTTCTAAAGCCTGGATTCGATTATCTGATTTATGCTTTATTTGGAGCTTTTGCGACTCCAGTAATTATGAAGTCACCTAAAATGTCTGTGGCTCCCGTAATTGTAATGGCTGTCTTAATATTAATACTTGGAGTTTCAAAGGTTGGTTCATTACAGGTTTATATCTTACCACTTTTAATAATTTTCTCAGTATTTGTATCTCATAGATTGTTTAAGGCTGGAAAACTTACTAAATAATGGAGTGGATTAAATGAACACAATACTTTTAAGAGCAAAAGAAATTAAAAATGAAATAATTAGTAATAGAAGACAATTACACAAAAATCCTGAACTTGGGAATGATTTATCTTTTACTTCACAGTATGTAATGGATAAGCTTTGTGAAATGGGATATGAACCAATTAAAATTGGAGAGAGTGGAGTTGTTGCAACAGTGGGGAAAGGTAATAAAACCATCCTTCTCCGTGCAGATATGGATGCCCTTCCAATGAAGGAAACTTCAGGTGAAGAATTTTCTGCAATGGGCGAATATGCCCATGCCTGTGGACACGATACCCATACAGCTATGCTTTTAGGGGCAGCAAGGCTTTTAAAAGAGAGGGAACAGGATTTAAAAGGTATAGTTAAACTTATGTTTCAACCAGATGAAGAGGGGTTAACTGGAGCTAAGCTGATGATTGATGGAGGAGTTCTAGAGAATCCAAAGGTTGATGCAGCTATGGCCATGCACATTTCAATAGGAAGAAAATGTGGTGTAGTTGCAACTAGTTATGGAACTGTAATGGCTTCTTGTGATAGATTTACAATCAATATTAATGGAAAAGGAACCCATGGAGCAGATCCACATCTTGGCGTTGACCCTATAAATATTGCAGTTCATGTTCATATGGCACTGCAAGAGCTAATGAGTAGAGAAACGGCGCCTGGTGACAATGCAGTTTTAACTATTGGAAGGATATCAGCTGGAACAGCTCCAAATATTATTCCTGAGGAGGCTGTTATGGAAGGCACTTTACGTTGCTTCAATGCTGATACAAGAAAGTTTCTATTAGAAAGACTAAAAGAAGTTTGCAGCTTTACAGCAAAATCCTTTAGAGGTGAGTGTACTGTGGAAATTTCAGGATCTGTACCGCCTGTGATGTGTAATGATAATATATCAAATGCTATGGAAGGCTACGTTAAGGAGTGTATAGGAGAAGAAAACACTATTGCAATGCCAAATCAGTGTGGGGGGTCTGAAGACTTTGCTTATGTACTTGAAAAGGTTCCAGGGACATACTTGGCACTAGGTGCAGGCACAGAGGAGGAAGGATATATTTATAACGTTCATAATCCAAGTGTTAGATTTGATGAAAACTCATTCCATGTTGGGGCCGCAGTTTATGCATTTTGTGCAATGAAGTGGCTTGAGGACAATAGTAAGTAACATTATAAATATATATTTAAGCTATGATTATTATAGTAAATACATACATAACTATAATTGTCATAATTGAAATATAATTAAATAAAATTATAAAATAGAAAATACAAAGACTCATTCTTATATATATTTGAAAGGAGTTTAAGTATTAACCAAATCAAGGATTTGGATGATTACTTAATGAAGGGAAATATCTCTCCACTGGGTTAAAATTTGGAGGAATGACAATGAAGAAAAAATCAATATTTTATGGTTGGTGGATAGTAGTTAGTTGTTTTGTACTTATGTTTGTAATGATGTCCATAGTTTCAATGGTCATGGGTATCTTCGTAATACCAGTAAGTGCTGAGCTCAATATATCACGAACACAATTTTCATTATATTTTACCATTCTTTCTGGGGTTGGGCTTTTAATAAGTCCAGCCATAGGAAGGTCAAAAATGGATTTAAGAGTAATGACAAGTCTTGGAGTAATTCTATGTGGAATTTGCTTCATGGCATTAGGTTACTGTAAAAACTTAATAATGTTTTATATTATATCAGTGGTCATGGGGATTGGATTTAAAATATGTACAAACATCCCAGCATCAATCCTTTTAGCCAATTGGTTTAAAGAAAAGAGCGGTACAGCTGTTGGTATTGCCTTTGCTGGAGCAGGAATTGGTAATATGATTTTTACACCAATTGCAAACTATTTAATATCTGTCTATGGATGGCGTAGTGCATATGTTATTTTAGGGGTATTAATGATGATTATAACCCTTCCATTTACAATGTTCATTATAAAAAATAAACCATCAGATTTAGGAATTGTTGCCTATGGAGAAAGGCAACATTCAAGGTCAGCTAAAGCTGGAGGAAAGGAAGAGGTACAAGGTTATACTCTTTCAGAACTTATGAAAACTCCTTTTTTTTGGATTATCATGTTCTGTATGATAGTTGTAAATATAGTTTCTTGTGGAATCAACAGCCATCTTCCATCTTATATGCAGGATATAGGGCATAGTGCTACTTTTGCAGCATTTATAGTTTCCTCAGGATCTTTGATGTTAACCTTCGGAAAGGTAATATTGGGATTCATGTCAGATAAATTAGGTGGAACGAGTATTGTTGCCATCTCATGTGCAGCTCTTACTTTATCATTAGTAGCTTTAATGGGTTCACCCGTTACTATTCTAGCTATTTTTGCAGGACTTTTGCATGGGTTTGGAACAAGTTTTGGATCAGTTGGCCCACCTATAATCACAAGACAATTATTTGGAGAAAAGGATTATAGTAGTGTTATGTCAGTGGTTTCAATGACCTCAGGTATAGGAATGGCTATTGGAGCCCCATTTTGTGGAGTCATTTATGATTTGACAGGAGAATATACCCTATCGTGGATAATCTTCTTAATTGCTATGATTGGATGTACTGCATGGTTCTTGATTTCATTAAAGAGCCATGAAAAAAGAGCAGCGATTATTTTTACTCGAGATGGATATAGCAAGATGGGATAAAGATGAATTTCTTAAAGTAAAATACTTAACTCGTCTTAAAATCAATATAAATTTACTTTTTAAAAAGATATTTTTATAACAATATTTAGAGGCGTTATAACACATATGTGGAAGGAGGTTTGCAATAGCAGCCTCCAAACCGCGATAAATAGGTATATAGGAATAAAATACATTCCTTTAATACATAAATTTTTTTAATCTTAAATGTATATTTTTTAACAAAGTTATGTGGAAAAATACAAAACTTTGGAGTATAATGAGGAGGAAGAGTTATGAAAAAAGTAGTCAGTTTTTTACTAGCGTCAGTGATGATGCTAACGTTGGTTGCCTGTGGCACCACTTCAGGAGGCTCAAAGGGGAGTGGATCAGGAAAGTCTAAAGAAAATTACGACATAGTAATTATTGGTGGCGGCGGTGCTGGACTTGCAGCTGCCGTTGAAGCAAAACAAAATGGTGCTGAGAACATCGTGGTTTTAGAAAAGTTATCTTTCCTCGGGGGAAGTACAACCATGGCCTTTGGTGGATTTAACTGTGCAAAGTCAAAATATATGACTGAACAAGGAAAAGAAGAAGAGAATATTGATCTGCTTAACAGAGTCGTAGGAAAAAATGGTAAAAATTTTAACGATTCTGATGTAGCAGCCGTTGTTATTGAGGAAACACCATCAGTACTTGAGTGGTTTGAAAGCTTTGGCTCTGAATGGGGACAAATTCGTTACTCAGATTTGCATTGCCCTACAGATGGAACGATTCCAGGAGTAGAAATCATTAAAGTTCTTAGTGAACAATGTGAAAAATTAGGTGTTGAAATTCGTCTTAACACGAAGGCTACAAAACTGGTAACAGATGAAGAAGGAAGAATCAATGGAGTTGCTACTCAAAATGAAAATGGGGAAGAAGCGACAATCAATTGTACTTCTGTTATTTTAGCAACTGGTGGTTATTCAAATAATCCAGAAATGATTGCAAAAGATCATCCAGATCTTAAAAACATTCACTTCCCATCATCTAAGGGAGCAGAAGGTGACGGTATTGTAATGGCAACTGAACTTGGTGCTAAAACAAGGAATATGGATTTAATACAGTTATCATGTGCAGTAGTTCCATCTTCAATCCAAATGCAATTACCTGGACCAATTAAAGAAAAGGGTGCAATCTTCGTAAATAAAGAAGGAAACCGTTTTGTTAAGGAAACAAGTGCAGCAAGCTCAGACAGAGGAATTTCTGCTGCGATCTTAGAACAGACAGATGCAATGTGTTATGGAGTTTACAATGAAACAATTTATCAAAACTTCATGTCTGTTGAAGACAAAGATTTCTTTGATGAATATAGAATTAATGGAATAGATAAATCAGGTCTAGTTATGAAAGCTGATACTATTGAAGAATTAGCAGGAATGATGGATGTTCCAGCTGATGCATTAGAAGCTACAATAAAAGGTATCAAAAATAGTGAAATAGATAATGAAGCTGCAAAAGAAGCTGCAGATACATATAATGAAGGACCTTATTATGCAGTTCCTTTAACTCCAGGAGTTATGGACACTTTAGGTGGAATTGAAATAGATACAATTGGACGTGTAATTAACACTGACGAAGAACCAATTCCAGGATTATATGCTGCTGGAGAAGTTATCGGAAACATCCAAGGAGCTTATTATTCAATCGGTCTTGGTGAAGCTGTTGTATACGGAAGGGTTTCAGCAAGAAATGCTATACAATATGTTAAAGACCGTGGTGGCTTAACTGAATATAAAAAGCCAGAAGGTGAATCAGAAAAGCCAGAATCAAAACCAGCTGCAAAAGGTAACTTTGTTGATGGTACTTTCACTGGAACTGCGAAAGGAAATAATGATGACTTAACAGTAGAAGTAACAGTTAAGGATGGAAGTATCACAGAAATTAAGGTGGTTGACGATAAAGAAACTCCAAACATTTTTGCAGGAGTAGTGGACAAGTATATTCCATCTATCATTGAAAGTCAAGATCTTGAGGTAGATACAATTACAGGTGCTACAAATTCTTGTAACGCCGTTAAAGAAGCATTAAAGTCTGTATTAAAAACAAATTAAAAAACAACCCAAGTTTAAATACTAATGAATACCTTAGTAAAGTGATTTTCATAGTATGTTAATTTAATATTAATGCAGACTTTATATAAAAAGGCAGATGGCTAGTCTATCTGTCTTTTATTTTAGAAAAATAGTTATGAAAATAGAATTACATTAAATAAATAAAGGCACACTAATATAAAATCTTAGAATTGAGGTGTGCTTATGCAGAAAAAATTACTATATATAAGTGTTAACTCAAAGCCAGAGGAATTATCCTCTTCAAAAACTGTGGCTAGAGCCTTTATCAATCAGTTTTTAGAAAAATTTAAGGATTATAAGGTTGAAGAAGTGGATTTATATAAGGACCATATTCCTAGATTGGAGTATCAATATTTTGAAGATAGGAACTGCATTATTAGTGAAGAGGCTGCAAAGAAGCTTTCACAGAAAGAACAGAAGGAAGTTCAGAGAATTCGTGATCTTTGTGATCAGTTTGTAAGTGCTCAGGTTTGTGTAATAGCATCACCTATGTGGAGCTTGCTTTTTCCAGCACCTTTAAAAGAGTATATTGATTGTATTGTTCAGGTTGGAAAAACTATTACATTTGAAGGAAGTAAGAAGCCGAAAGGATTACTAGGAGAAGAGCACAGAGCTGCTATATATATTCAATCTTCAGGTGGTAGTATTCCTTGGATAGTTGATCCAATTTTAGATAAGGGTGAAAATTATGTTGAAAGTATAATGAAATCCATGGGAATTAAGCAAGTTGAGGAGTTAAAGGTTGATAACACTGGAACTTCTGAGGAAGAAAGACAGCAGGCTATTAAAAAGGCAGAGAAGCAGATTAATCAGATTATATCAAGTTTAAATCTATAATAAAGGTGAAAAATGGACCCCCAGGTCCATTTTTTACTTTTATTTTACGCTTTTAACTTCAAACTCTTCAAATCTATATTTTTGCCCCGTTGGGTTTTCTTTGCCTTCGGGAACTTCTTCTAAGAACATTTCATATGGTCTTACAAATAATCCACAGTTTCCGTATAAGGCCCTATATAAAACCATTTTTTCCTGAGTTTCTGAATGAATAACGAAATCCTCAACTAGGTATAAATCACCTTTAAAGTGCCTAAAAATTTTCCCTTTAGAATTTTCTATAGTTCTCATAGAGATACTTCCTTTCATTTGTATATAAAAAAATAGTGTAGCAATAATAATCTCATAATAACACATATAACTATTAATTTCTATGGAACTAATAGTTAATATATGTTAATGAATATTACACAAATTGTTAATAAAAATATATCTTTTTATTATCCTATTATCATAAGATATGGAGTATATTTATAGTTGAAGAGAATTGTTTGGATTTTCGAATTTTTAAGGAGGGAAAGATATGGACTGGGAGGATATAAAAAAATCAGATTGTGAGGTCTTTAATCTTATTAATGAAGAGCTTGAGAGACAAAAAAATGGAATTGAGCTCATTGCCTCAGAGAATTTTACTTCTAAGGCAGTAATGGAGGCTGTAGGGTCTTGTTTAACAAACAAATATGCTGAAGGCTATCCAGGAAAAAGATATTATGGTGGCTGTGAAGTAGTAGACTTAATAGAAGATTTGGCTAGAAAAAGAGCTATCGAATTGTTTAAGGCTGATGGATATCATGCAAATGTTCAGCCACATAGCGGTTCCCAGGCTAACATGGCAGTTTATATGAGTATCTTAAAACCTGGAGATACTATAATGGGAATGAATCTTAGTGAGGGTGGACATTTAACTCATGGATCTCCAGTAAATTTTTCCGGAAAGTTATTCAATGTTATACCTTATGGTGTAAATAAGGAAACAGGTTATATAGATTACGAGGCTATGGAAGCCTTGGCTAAGGAACATAAACCTAAACTAATTGTTGCTGGAGCAAGTGCATATGCAAGGATAATAGATTTTAAGAGAATAAAGGAAATCAGTGATGAGGTTGGAGCTTATCTTATGGTGGACATGGCACATATTGCTGGTCTGATAGCTGCTGGAGTTCATCCATCTCCAATACCTTATGCTGACTTTGTAACTTCAACTACCCATAAGACATTAAGGGGTCCTAGAGGTGGAATGGTTTTATGTAAGGAAGAATATGCTAAGCTTTTAGATAAAGCATTATTTCCTGGAATGCAGGGGGGACCACTTTTACATGCCATAGCAGGGAAGGCTGTATGTTTTAAAGAAGCTATGAGTGATGAGTTTAAAACATATATTAGAAACGTGGTAGATAATTGTCAAACTTTAGCTGAAGCTTTAAAGAGTCATGGATTTAAAATTGTATCTGATGGTACAGATGGTCATTTAATGCTAGTAGATTTAACAAGCAAGAATATATCAGGTAAAGCTGCAGAAACTAAGCTTAATGGTATAGGAATAACTGTTAATAAAAATACTATTCCAAATGAGCAAAGAAGCCCCTTTGTAACTTCAGGAATAAGAATTGGAACTGCTGCCATTACTACTAGGGGCTTTAAGCAAGAGGATATGATTGCTATAGCAAGCATAATTAATGATGCATTATGTAATGAAAGTGCAACAGAAGCAGAACTAAAAGCAAGAGTTAAAGAACTAAGCAAAAAATATCCTCTATATTAATTAGAAGGATAGGTAATAATTATGAGTATTGTAATGAAGGGGTTAGAAGTTGCTGGTGCAATGAAGGAAAAGCTTCAGGAGGAAGTTCTGGCCTTAAAGGAAAGAGGTATTATACCACATCTTGCAATTGTCCGTGTTGGTGCAAGACCAGATGATCTTGCTTATGAGCGTGGGGCAAAGAAAAGAATGAACACCATAGGCATTAAATGTACTGTATTTGAGATTCCAGAGGACGTAGATCAAGAGTTATTTGAACTTCAGTTTGGAAAAATAAATAGTAATCCAGAAATTCATGGAATACTTCTATTTAGACCATTGCCAAAGCATCTTAATGAGGAGTCTTTAAAAGGATTAATCAATCCATTAAAAGATGTTGATTCTATGAGTCCAGTGAATGCTGCAAAGGTCTTTTCAGGAGATGAAACTGGTTTTGCTCCATGTACTCCTGAATCAGTAATAGAGATTCTGGATTATTATAATATTGATATAACTGGTAAAAAGGTAGTAGTTTTAGGAAGAAGTATGGTGGTGGGAAAACCATTATCAATGCTACTTCTCAAGAAAAATGCAACTGTTACAATATGTCATACTAAAACTAAGAATCTTGAAAAGGTGTGCCGCGAAGCTGAAATTCTTATTGCTGCAGCAGGCAAGGCTAAAATGGTTACACAGGAGATGGTAGGAGATAATGCAATTGTAATAGATGTAGGAATAAATTTAGATGAGGAAGGTAATCTATGTGGCGATGTAGATTATAAAAATGTTGAAGGAAAGTCTTCATATATAACACCAGTACCAGGTGGGGTTGGAAGTGTTACTTCATCAGTGCTGGCTAAGCATGTTATTACAGCAGCTAAGCGTTTAAATCGTATTTAGAATGTTAAGTATAAGTTAGAAATAAGAGGTCGGCAGTTCCGACCTCTTATTTTTTAGCGGTTTGCAAATAAATATGAGATGTTATGGATTTTTTATACATATGAATCGTATATTTATTACAGATGGAAATATACAAATTCTTTATAAATTTAAAGGTGGTAAATAAGATGAAAAATAAATTTTATAGCCTATTCTTTTTAGTTTTGTTTGCTATGCCATTTCCTTTCATATCAATGTATTTAGACTTTAAATATGGGTCAATGATTGGATATTTAATAATGATTACAGCATATATAGTTTTGATTTATGGCTGTAAATTAATTAAGAATAATAAAATATATTTATATGGAAATGGAATCTCTGTAATAGTTTCACTAATATTTATTCAAAGTGTAACCCATGAAAGCTGGTACTATTATTTTAAACCCCTAACCCCAGTACAATTATTAATTTTTTTAGCCCTTTTAGGTCTTATACTTCAGTTATCAGCAGGGTACTTTATAACTAAGAATCTAGAAAAGTAATCTTCATTTAACAATTAATTATGGATGGATTTTAAGTGAAAAATCCTTTTAAGGTTATTTCAGTATTAATTTTTTGTGTGGTACTGCTATTAGGATGTGGAAGAAGTAATTACATTAATACTAAGGATAAAATAGATAATAAAGATGAAAAAATTATAAAGGAATTTCGATCTCATCATGGTTATGCAGAAGAAGATTTAAAAATATTAGTAATAAATTATCTTGGGGATATTGAAGGATACAGAATATACTTCGTAGAATATAATGGCGAAGAAGAGATTAACGGAGAGTGGATTAAAGATGGCTATAAATTTCCAGTAAAATCTCATACAAGAATTATTGGAAGTAAAGCTGATAATTTATATACATTAGGTAATTTAATATATGAAACACAAATTGATGTTAAGGCTTTGTATGATATGGTGGTAGAAGAATAATAAAGGAGAAAAATATTGGAGAGCGAGTATTATTACTCCTCTTTTTTTATGAAAATAAGTTTGTTTGATTACTAATTATGGTAAAATTGTATTAATGAAGAGGAAGTTTTCTTAATATGATTTTAGGAGGTTCTATGAAAATAATCGTTATTTACAAATCAAAAACAGGATTTACAAAGAGGTATGCACAGTGGATTGCAGAGGAATTGAAGTGTGACATGGTAAGTTATGAAAAAGTTTCAGCAGCTTCTATAGCAGAATATGACTGCGTTATTTATGGCGGTGGTATTTATGCAGGAAAGATAGGTGGCCTTAAGAAGATAAAACCTTTATTTGCAAATAAGCCAAAGACTAAGTTTATTGTTTTTGCAACAGGGGCAACACCATCAGCTGCAGAAGAGGTTATTAACACAACTTGGAAGGTGAACTTCACAGAAGAAGAATTAGAAGAAGTACCACATTTTTATATGCAGAGCGGGCTAAGTTATGAAAAAATGGGCTTCTTTGATCGTCTGATGATGAAGGCTTTTTCTAAAATGTTAAGCAAAAAAGAAGATAAGAGCGCAGAAGAAGTAGGTACACAACTTGCCATTACAAGGTCCCATGATATTTCTTCAAAGGAATTTATTGAACCTATAGTTAAGTTTGTAAGGTTACAAAGATAAGTTTATTTGAAAATTTGAAGGAGTGGTCGCATGAAGTTAATAAAGAGTATATGTTTTCTTGTTGTTTTAGCACTTACTTCTTTGATTTTAATAGGGTGTGAACCAGAAGCTAAGACAGAAAAACCTGTTATTTACTTATATCCTACTGAAGAGCAGACCATAGAGGTTAAGTTGGATTATAAAGGTGAATTCACTTGTACTTACCCAGAGTATAAAGATGGGTGGAAGGTTATTGCGAAACCAGATGGAACATTAATAAACTATGGTGATAATAAAGAGTACTCTTATTTATACTGGGAAGGTAATTCTAAGATCAATTGGGATTTATCAAGTGGGTTCGTTGTTAAGGGTGAGGATACAAGAGAGTTTCTTCAAGAAAAACTTGAGTATTTGGGTTTAACTCCAAGAGAATACAATGAGTTTATTGTGTATTGGTTGCCTATTCTTGAAGAGAATAAGTATAATTTAATTCATTTTGCAGGAGGAGAATATGATGAGTATGCAAAACTGCAAATTAAACCTAAACCTGATTCAATTTTAAGAGTTATGATGGTATATAAACCACTTGAAAAGCCTATTGATATTGAGGAGCAGCAACTGCATTGCTTTGAAAGAAAGGGCTTTACTGTTATTGAATGGGGTGGAACAAAAGTAAATTAGTTGAATCAAGTAGACGTTAATAGGTATTTTATATGTATTATAAGGTGGTGTATTAAAGCAATGTTTAAAAAGGAGACTTCTTTAAATATTATAAATCTACTTAAAGGTGGTTTGGTATTAATTACACTGTTTGCAGTATTATCAATTACTTTTAATAAGTTAATGGCTGGGGAAAGGCCAGTGTATCCACCTTCAATTAAAGTTAATAATAATTTATATTTTGCAACTGGAGATAAAATATATGTTGAACCACCTAAAAGCTTTATGGAAGCTGGAAGAATAAATTCTATGGTAGATTCCACAAAAATGCTTTCTGAAGATTTACAGTGTAATTATGAGTTTGGAAATAATGCTTTAGTCTTTGTGAGTACGGAGGATTTTACTACAATATATGTAAAGTATGATAAAACAGAGCCGGAGTATGAAGTATGGAAAACAGAGGAAGAAATACAAAGGGAGATAGACGAGAAAAATCAAAATAGAAATAATTAAGAAACGGAGAGAAATATTACTTGAAGAATAATAAAAGAAGTATTTTTGTAATAGGAGATAGTATATCAATTCATTACGGACCTTATTTAAAAACCTTTATTCAAGAGAAATTTAATTATGATAGAAGAAGAGAAATAGGTGAAGCTTTAAAGAATTTGGATAAACCTATAGGAGCTAATGCAGGGGACAGTTCTATGGTATTAAAATATCTTCAGGAAGAAATGGACAAACAGGTTAAGTATGACATTTTACTTCTAAATTGTGGACTGCATGATATTAGAGTTGATAGAAATACTTTGGAGCTGCAGATAAAAGCAGAACAATACAAAAGGAACTTGGAAGAAATAATTGACTTAGCAAAGAGGCTGTCAAAAGAGGTGTTCTGGATTACCACAACACCAATTATTGATAAGATTCATAATTCAAGGAAAGAAGGCTTTTGGAGGTTTAGTAAAGATTTGGACACTTATAATGCAATTGCAGAAGAAGTAATGATTAAGGAAAATATAAAAACAATAGATTTATATAACTTTACCAAAGGTTTTGGAGAAAAGGTTTATTGTGATCATGTACATTTTAAAGAGGATATTAGAAAGTCACAGGCTGAATATATCGCTGGATATTTAAATAATTTTAAATGCAATTTATAGAGATTAGTAAAGGTGTGGTGAAATGGGAAAAAAGAATTTAACTTTGGAACAGAAGAAACTTGATATTGATATATGGATTATAGCATTAGTTACATTTGGAGTGTTTTTCTTATACATGGTGTTTGGAAATAAAATGATGGAGTATATTTTAAATTCAGATACATCTATTGTTCTTCGTTTATTGATTAATGCAGGAGTTCAATTTGGTATAGCAGGATTAGGGATTACTATTGTTTGTATTTTAAGAAAAGAAAAATTTGCTGAATTTGGATTGATAAAAAATAATATAATAAAAGCTATTTTATATACTATTGTATGCTTTATACCATATATTTTATATGTTTTTATGTCTGGACAATTTGAAGGTTATGAGCCATTCAGTATTCTTCTCACAAATGAGGTTATAAAAAGTGGGTTCCCAACAAACATTTTAGGTATGATGTTAATTATTTTAGTATGGGGATTTTTTGAAGGATTTAATTATGTGGTTATTAGTGAGAAATTGAATAGATATTATTCAAAGAAGAGTAAATGGGTTAATATAGGAGCAATTACTTGTGCTATTATCTGTATTTTGTTTCACCCATTTAGTACATCATTTTGGGGCATAGTTGAAACAATTACTACATTTATAGCTATTTATGGAATGATAATAGTAAAAGATGAAACAAATAATGCATGGGGATGCATATTTGCATTTTGTTTTATTTGGAATGCTTTTTAGTTTATAAATATGTTGATTTTAGGTAGAAAGTGATAATAATTCTTATAGTAGTCTTAATTCATTAAATTTATAAGAAATTAAAATTATATAAGGAGGGATTCACATAAAGGGTTTAAGAAGAACTATAATAGTAATTTGCCTAATTATTCTAGCGATAACTGGATGTTTAAGTATTCCAAGTGGAAAATATTATAATAAAGAAGTCAAGAAGCTGGTAAAAGAGAATAAGGCTGAAGTTATAGAAGTAGGGAAGTCTATGAAAATAGATAATGATAAAATATTCATTAATCGAATTATAAATACTGAGGATGAAACTTATATAAGGTATAGGGTTATAAAATTTGAGCAAGGCTGGTCTTTCCCAGAAAGTGCTATTAAGGTGTTTGATGATAAGGGACAAGAGTATATATACCATGGTGCTGGATCATCTGGCAAGGCCTGGGGAGAGGAAGGTATATTCAGAGTTGATAGGATACCAGATGATGTAAAGGAAATAACACTTAAGCTAGATCGGTATGATAGAAAATCAGAAGTTAAAATTCACCTTGCAGAGGATGGTGAAAAAAATGAGAATTAATAAAAAATATCAAGGCATTATGGAATGGTGTATAGCTATAGTTCTAGTAGTAATATGTACAAAGTATTCTATATTATCATATGGAAGTTTTTCACCTGTTAAGGCTCATGAAAGTTCTGAAAGGACCTATCATTATGGACCTTCAGAAATTGTTAAAACTATCGATTTAGATAAAAGTAAAATATACTTATGTAGATATAAAGATTGGTTTTCAGCCAACACTGTTAAAAAAGGATTCATTAAATGGTATCCAGGAGATCAAGTTGCAGGAACTCCGATAGATTACTCAAAACAAGTGTCATATAGTGGGAGTGGTTCAAGTATAAGCGGAAATGAAATGATTATGAAGGTTTATGGTTATGTAAATGACCCTGAAATAACAACAATGACCTTCAAGTTTAATAATAAAGAAGATACATTAATCTATGATTTAGATGAAAGCAGAATGTTTATTTTTTATTGGAAGGAAGGTAGTGAAAAATTCAATATAAAGTATCTGAAAGGCTTAGATGGTGAAGGAAATGTTATTTTGGAAGAGCGTGTAATGGGTTTATAATTGATAAAGATGTGGTAGAGTTATATATTTTGCGGCGCAATAAGTTTAATAAACATAGCATTGATATTAACATGATTAGCCTTAATCATATATGCATTAATTCTTGCAATAAAAGCTTTAAAGATATATATTAGAAAGAACTCGTAAAGTAACACTTAAGTGAAAGGATAATTTAACATGAATGATAAAATTAAAATCATTGGTGGAGCCTCTGGATATACAGAGATAGAAATTGATGATGATTTTAATCCTGTTAATACTTGGGAAGAAAAGTGGATACAGGATATTGACTATTTAAAGGAAAATCTTAAAAAGAACCATAAAAATTTATTTGCCTACACGGATGAGCAATCATTTAATAAAAAAATTGCGGATTTAAAGAAAATCATAAATCAATTAGATTATGAAGAGATGAAGGTAGAGATTTCAAGGGTGGTGGCGTCAATTAAAGATGCACATACTTCTTTGATATTTCCAGCGAAGAGGTTTATTCCACTAAAGTTTTACTACTTTGATGAGGGAATATATATTATTGATACTACTAAGGAGTATGAAAATTTAATATTTAAAAGAGTTATTGCCATTGAAGATATGAGTATAGAACTTGTTTTAAAAGAGCTGAAGAGTATTATTTCCTTTGAAAATCAGCATTTTTTTAAGGCTCAAAGCATGAAGTATCTTCAAATTGCAGAAGTTTTGTATGGTCTTTTAATAGTTGATTCCATTGATAAAGTTAAGATAACTACAGAGGATGGATGCTATGAAGTTGTAACCTGTTTTCTTCAAGAGTTAATATATACAAATGAAAAACTGCCTATATTTTGGAGGCGTCCCGCAGAAAATCTTTGGTTTACTGAGTTGAAGGATGGCGAACTTTACATAAAGTATAACAGCTGTAGAGAGCAAGATGGAGAACTGATTGCAGAGAAGTTAGCGAGAATAATCAGCTTCATGGATGAAAATAAGCCGAGTAAAGTAACAGTAGATTTAAGAAATAACCTTGGAGGAGATTCCACACTTATAAAGCCATTAATTGATTATTTAAAGAATCATGAAGAACTAAATAATAGCCAAAGGTTAAAGGTGGTGATTGGAAGAGAGACATTTTCTTCAGCACTTTTAAATGCTTATGAGTTTAAAAATTTAACAAATGCGAAAATTGTAGGAGAACCAAGCGGAGGAAAGCCTAATTGCTATGGCGAGATTTTAAAAATTAAGCTTCCTAATAGTGGCTTTGAAATTACATACTCCACTAGATATTATAAACTTATTGAAGATGATTCAGTAATGGCTCTTTATCCAGATGAAATTATTTTAGATTCAATAGATTGTTGCAGGTGCATATAGCTTCTTCAGTAATATAAAAATAAATAATAAAATAATTTGTAATGATAATCATTTACAAATATAAACATAAAGAGTATAATTTAACTTAGTGATAATTTACTTTATTACTAAATATATCATTGGTATGGAGGGAATTATGATGATTTTAAAAGGAACAAAAACATCAGAAAATTTAATGAAAGCATTTGCAGGGGAGAGCCAAGCTAGAACTAGATATACTTATTATTCTAGTATCGCTAAAAAGCAAGGCTATGTTCAAATTTCAAACATATTCATGGAAACTGCAGAGCAAGAGAAGGAGCATGCTAAAAAGTTTTATAAGTTCTTAAAAGAGGATTTTAAAGATGAAGCTATAGAAATAACAGCATCATATCCAGTATCTTTCCATGAAGATACATTATTAAATTTAAAAGCTGCTGCTGCTGGAGAAAATGAAGAGTGGACAGAATTATATCCAGAGTTTGCTAAAGTAGCAAGAGAAGAGGGGTTTCCTGCTATTGCACTAGCTTTTGAAAGAATTTCAGAGGTTGAAAAAAGACATGAAGCAAGATATGCAAAACTTGCTAAGAATATTGAAGAAAATACAGTATTCAAAAAAGATGAGACAGTATTATGGAAATGCTTAAACTGTGGATACATCTATGAAGGCGAAGAGGCTCCTGCTAGCTGCCCAGCTTGTGCACACCCTCAAGGATATTTTGAAGTATTTGTAGAAACTTATTAATAAATTATTGTAGTAAAAAAGCAAACCTAAATTAAAGGTTTGCTTTTTTATTAAATTAAATCATCTTGCCCATTAACTGTAGTTTGTTCATCATCACTAATAGGGATAATAATACATTTTTGACCATCAATTATTTGTGATTTTATTTGAGGTATTTTTTCAGGTTTAACCTGTAAAATAACATCATATTGAGTTTCGTTATTTAGAGTTTCCTCAGATGAATCAGTTAAGTCACCTTCATTTACTTCTGAATTTGTATTGTCCTCTTGATCATTATTATCTTCCGATACTTCAGATGTTTCACCTACGGATGGTTCTATGGAGTTTTCGGTGCTTTCAGATGAAATTTCAACTATATCTTCAGTTGAAGGTTCGTCATCTATATTTTCATTAGCTGCTTGAAGTTTTTTTTCTGATGCAGCCTCTTGTTTAACCTGCTCAAGTTTATTTTGCAATACTTCTACTTGCTTTTGCAGATGCTCTTCCTTTTTTCTTTGTGCATTTACTTTAAGGGTCTTTGAATCAAGAAGATTTTCAGCTAATGGCATATCATCTTCAAAGCATTCAACGTAAGCTTTTTCAATTTTAGCAGTTGCTTCCTCAGGTACACCACATTCAAGCATTAATGTTTGGATATCATCTTTGGATAATATTATTGGATCACAATCTACGTCTTCATAGGTGGCATTAAACTCTTCAATCATGGCATTAAGGTTTTCTTGTACTTCCATAAAAACTTTTTCAGCTTTTTGTTCATCGTCACTAAGGGAGCCTTTAATTATTGATTGGAATGTTTCTTTTTGGATGGTGGCTGTCTGTTTAGAATAACAGCCTAAAGCATTCTCCATTAATTCATAATGAGGATCTTTTGCATTTTTAGTGTAATACATTATTGAGTTTACATCAGTGCTGCGATCTATGAAGGCCGGGAATACGAAACCGTGGGTTGGAACTTCAACAACCCAGTCTCTGATACGAGCCGATATTTTATTGTCTTCTTCACAGTATCTAAGACCAGGCTCAGATAGGGAAACTGGACAGATGGCACATAACACATATTCATAAACTTCCTCAGATTCATCCAGCTTTGCATTATCTGTAGTTTTAGTGATAACGTCATAAGCATCATGGAAAAGAAGTATTAAAATATTACCAGTATAATCATAATTGTCAATAATGGTGTCATAAAATTCATCAAGAAGAGTATCATCCTTTAATTTACTATTTTTCAGCTTCATTAAAGCTATTTGGCTTTCGTTTATGTACTCATCATTTACAGGGAAATTTAGTTCGAGTATGTTGTTTCCAATGGTTCCCGATAAAACTTTTTTAGCTATTTCCATGTATTTATGAAATTCATCTTCATCTAAATTTAGAAAGGTTTCTCTAAATTTTAAAATTACATTTTTTTCCCCGTTAACATAACAGCCGCACATTTTTGTAAAAGTACAATAGTCTTTTTTTAAACGTTTCTTTAATTCAAGTATATCTTTCTTTCTCATATATAAACCCCTTAATATAGTTAATTTTATTTTCAAATCCAACATTTGGAGACTTGCTTATTTTAGTATATTATTTTTTGAAGAGTTTTTAAAGATTTTATTATGTGAAGTTTTAATTTTAAATATACAAAAGTAAAAAAGTTATCATAATAAATATTGTATTTAAGTTTTATATATCTTAATCGTAAAATAAAAGAGCCCTTTAAATGGCTCTTTTCATGTAATGTATTTTTTACAGAGTTATGAAAGCATATTATTGGTTAATTCCAATAAATATCACATTTGCATTAAGTGCATTTCCATTCAATTGAAAGTGTGCAGTGGTTTGAATATGAGGAACATACTGCAAAAATACATTTCCTTTAGTTCCTTCAGTTGGTAATAGGGCTTTAATTAGCAGTTTTGTTCCACTTTCAAGTGCAAGATCATTTAAATCCTTTTCCCAGATTTCATCAATTGAATATTTATCGCTTACAAGGATTCTTGTTCCATCTTCTTTTTCAAGAGCCCATTTTATGGAGGTCCAAGAAAGATTTTCACTACTAATCCTATCACAATTAATTATAGGTAATTCACCTATATATCGTAGCTCTTTATAAATGGAGTCTATCTCTCCAAATACATCGATGGATTTATCATATTTTCTTTCGAATAAGGTAGTTTTATCTATAAAGGTATTATTTACGTCTATTCTTCTATCACTCATTGTAATCCTCCTTCGTATTTATTAATTAGAGAAAATCTCTTTATTAGGCTTATTACAATATATGAAAAATTAAGTATAAGGATACTTTTGCAAGGTTGAATTTACAATATTTAAGAATGTTTTATGAAACAGTATAAATTGAATTGATGCTAAAAGATTATTATTACCAATTATGGTATTATAAGTATAAGAAAGGGGTTTTATGATGGAGGAAAAGATATATAAATTTTTCAAATTAAAAACTTTAAAAATTATTATAGCTTTAATAATTTTAATTTTATTAGGAATATTCTTTTATTGTATTTATAGTAAAAGTGATTTTAATCGAAAAGTTTCTAGTGATGAGTTTCTAAATGGGTCAAATATTGTCATTAATAATTTAGATAATAGTGAAGTTGAAAGCTTAAGTAAGCTTTGTAAAGTTTGGGGATTTATTAAATATTATCACCCTAAAGCAATTGAGGGTGATATAGACATGGATTTTGAGTTGTTTAAGGTAATTCCATTAGTTATGGAGGCTAAGAATGAGAAGGCTGTAAACAGAGTTATATATGATTGGGTTAATAGTTTCGGGGAATTTGATGAGGGAGTATATAGCGAAGAGTATGAAGTAAAAGTAACGGCTCCTATAAAGTGGATTGATGATGAAGAGTATTTGAGTGAAAGGCTTAGCAAAGCATTAGCTAAAATCTCAAAATCTTATGTGAAGGATAGAGATAAGGCTTATGTTAATTATAAAGGTGATTCAATCTACTCTAATTTTGATAATGAAAAGGAGTATCCTGTAATCAACTATGAGGATGATGGATATAAACTTCTTAGTGTATTTAGATATTGGAATATTATTGAGTATTACAATCCCTATAGAACGGTTATGGAAGAAAATTGGGATGAAGTATTAAAGAAATTTATTGTGAAAATCATCCAAAGTGATGATGATTTATCATATAAACTTACCTTATCGGAATTAGTTTCAAGAATACATGATACTCATGCAGTAATTAAGGATGATACATCAACATTATTTAATTATTGGGGACATAATATTGCACCTATAAAATTTTTAGTAGTTGATAATAAAATTGTTGTAACAGATATAATCAAAGAGTATGAAGAAGAGTGTGCTTTAAAGGTTGGTGATGTAATACTTAGAATTAATGATAAGGATATATTTGAAGTTATAAAGGAGCAATCTAAGTATCTTTCTTTTTCACGGGAAGATGCTATAGTAAATACTCTAGCCTATAATTTATTTAGGAGTAAAGAGGATAGTTTAACTTTAAAGGTAGAAAGAGCAGGTTCAGAATTAATAGAAGACGTTAAGTGTTATAATGTGAGTGACGTAAATATTGCTGAAGTAAAGGGAGAATCCCATGAGCTTTTAGAGGGCAATATCGGATATATAAACCCTGGGGCTTTAGCTAAGGGTGAAATAGAAAAGGTTATGAAAAATCTAAAGTATACAGATAGTATAATTGTTGATTTGAGATATTTTCCTTCAGATATGATAGCATATACCATGCCTAATTATCTTTTACCAGAGAAAACGGTATTTTCAAAGGGGACAATTGCTAATAAAACAGTACCAGGTGAATTCATATTTTGTGAAGACATAACCGTTGGAATGAAGAATCCAGATTATTATAAGGGGAAAGTAGTAATAATTATAAATGAATGTACTCAAAGTCAGGGAGAATTTACTGCAATGGCCTTAAGAAGGGCGCCTAATGCAGTTGTAATTGGTGAAAACTCAGTTGGAGCAGATGGAAATGTTTCATATATAAATTTACCAGGAGGGGTAACTACAGTTATCTCGGGAGTTGGAATATATACACCTGAAACTTTTGAAACACAGAGGGTTGGAGTTAAGCCAGATATATATGTTAAACCAACTATTGAAGGGATACGAAGTGGGAAGGATGAACTTTTAGATAAGGCAATTGAAATTGTGAAGGACAAAAAATAAATGTTAATGGTTAAAACACAAGGATATCATTAAAATATAAGGAAATAAATATGAATACAGCCTTATCCAGATTATTTAATGGATAAGGCTGTATTTAAATAAATTAAAGTATACTAATCTATTTTAGTAAATAAAAGTATGCAAGAACTATTATACCTAAAACTATTCTATACCAGCCAAATACTTTGAAGTCATTCTTTTTAATATATGACATTAAGAATTTTATTGCCCATACAGAAACTGCGAAAGCTACAACCATTCCAACGATTAATAGAATTAACTCACTACCAGTAAATGCAAAGCCAAATTTAACAAGCTTTAAAGCACTAGCACCAAACATTACAGGGATAGCTAGGAAGAAAGTAAATTCAGCAGCTACTGTTCTAGATACTCCGATTAATAGAGCTCCAACTATGGTTGCACCAGAACGAGAGGTTCCAGGGAACACAGCAGCGATTAATTGCCACATTCCGATTATTATAGCAGTGTTGTATGTAATCTGACTTAAGCTATTGATTTTTGGTAATTTGTTTTTGTGAGAGTTTTCAACCACAATGAACAGAATACCAAATAGGATAAGCATGATTGCAACGGTTGTTGGATTGTAGAATAAAGCGTTTAAGTAGTCATCAAATAAAAGTCCAACTACTGCTGCTGGTATGCAGGCTACAACGATCTTAAACCACATATCAAAGATATCTTTTTTGATTCTTAGTCCTTTTCCTTTTTTTATGTAGAAAGGAAATATCTTATTCCAGAAAATCAAGATTACTGCAAGGATTGCTCCAAGTTGAATAACAACTAAAAACATCTCCATGAATTCAGGGCTTACTTTAAGCTTTAAGAATTCATCAACTAATATCATGTGACCTGTACTACTAACAGGCAGCCATTCTGTTATGCCCTCAACAACACCAAGGATAATGGCTTTGAAAATTTCTATAAATTCCATTCTTATACCTCCAAAATAAATTCGCAAAATAATTATGCCCTTCTAATTATATATATAATTTCAGGATTTTTAAACAATATCATGTAAATTTAGTATGAATCATTTATATTTTTTAAAAAATAAGGTAAGAACCATTATAAAATGGGAATGATAATATTACTAATTGAGGTGTTTTTCTAATACCCTTAAATTATCATTCCCATATAAAATAAATTTTTGAAGTTATTCTATTGCACTTTTATAGCCAAGATATGTGGCGTAAAAATATCCTCCATATACCACAATAAAGATTAAAGCAGTAATCAAGGCTGAGAATAGTATGTCATAGTTACCAAAGGTTTTTAAATACTCTTCTACAACATTAATTCCTACAATTGAGTGCACAATTGCTAGAGATAAAGGAAGCAGAAAGAAGGTTAATACCTCTATTAAAATACTTTTGTTAATCAGGCTCTGTGATGCACCAATTTTCTTTAAAGCTTCATATCTATCTAAGGAATCATTACATTGAGATAGTTGCTGAAGGGCTAACACAGCTGCACTGGAAAGCAAAAATACAATTCCAATATATATTGCTATAAATAGTATTATTGTAGACATTCCTGTGCTTGCGTCATAGGCTATTTCCTTAGTCATTCCACTTAATTTAATTTCGCTTTCAAAGGAAGGGGTCCCCATAGTAACATATTTATCAAGCAGCTTATTGACCTCAGCTATCTTTTGCTCCTTGTTTTCTCCAACATAAATAATGTTTATAGTCTCATCTTGAGGAACTAAAGCTTCACAAAATTCATCTGGCATGATCAAAGAAAATAAATTATTGCTGGCTGGGGAGGTAGCTAAGGAATCCTCTATAACTTTCTTTTCTTTAATTTTATAAGTTTTGCCATTGATTTCAACCTTATTATTTTCCTCAAAGAATCTTTCAATGGTTGGTATTAAATTATCATAATTTGAAGAAATATAAATCTCATCTTCCTTTAAATCTAAAGGTTCTTCACCAAGCAACTCCCTGTTCTTGTTTAAATCTGAAACTGAAATAACTTGTGATTTTTCAAAGGCTGGATTGAAGTTTATAAGTTCAGAAGCTGAATCAGTATATTTTCCCATCATGTTCTTTACACTAAAATCTATTATATAGCTATTCATGGTTATATATTTAGTGCTGTCATCTAAAACAATTCCTGTTGTCTTTAATGCTTCCTCTATTGGAATATTGCTTGCCTCATTGTCCTTATCTAAGGAAAAGGATAAATCAAAGGTTGTATATTTCTTAATGCTTGTCTCAAAGGAGCTTTTAATACTAAAGCCTGAAGTTAAAATTCCTATGGTAACGAATAACATTAAACAGATAACAGTCATTGAAATAAAGTTTGTTGTAAATTTACTTGTGATTTGACGTATTGTAAAAGTATTTAAGCTTTTATAATAGGTGCTCTCATTTTTTCTTAAAATAACTAATATAACTGAAGATAAGCCATAGAAGAAACCTAATGTTCCGAGAATTCCTAGTATAATTGCTGCCATAAACCTTTTATCAAAGAAATTCAAATTAGTTATAACTGCAAAGTAATAAGCTACACATAAAATTATCATAGATAAAAGTAATATTATTGCTGATACTATGCCATTTCTTACACGAATTTTTTCGCTTTTTCTTGAAGAGTTTATTAAATCTATTAGCTTATATTTTGATATTACAAAGATATTAAATAGAATAACTACAAAATAAATTAAACTAAAATAAGAAATTGACTTTATAACTGCTGCCTTAGAAAATACAAATCTGAACTTAGATAATTCAACTAAAAACAATTTTACGGTTAGAATTGATAAGCCCTGTGAAAGTATTATTCCAAGTATTAATCCTGCTATTAATGAAATACATCCTACTATAAGGGTTTCGATAAATAGAATAAGTGAAATTTTTCCTTTTCCCATTCCAAGCATCATATAAATTCCAAATTCTTTTTTCCTTCTTCTAATAAGAAAATTAGTGGCATAAATTATTAATCCACTCAAAATAAAGGATACAAATACCGATACTACTGATATTAAAGTCTGCATTACCTCAACATAGGACACTTGTACTGCACTCATCTCTGTCATTGCCATCTGTGAGTCTATGGAATTAAAGCAGTAAAATATACATACAGCAAAGGTAAGTGTTAAAAAATAAATTGCATAATCCTTAAAGCTCTTTTTAATATTTTTTATGGCTATCTTAGAATACATCTGAAGTGTCACCTCCAAGTAGAGTAACTACTTCAATTATCTTATTGAAGAAATCTTTTCTGCTGTCATTTCCTCTAATTAATTCATTAAAGATCTTTCCATCCTTTATGAATAAAATTCTATGAGCATAGCTGGCTGTAAAGGCATCATGGGTAACCATTAAAATTGTTGCTTCTAATTCTTTATTCAGCTTTTCCATAGAGGTTAAAAGCATTCTTGCTGACTTAGAGTCAAGGGCACCTGTAGGTTCATCTGCAAGAATTAAAGATGGATTTGTTACTATTGCCCTTGCCGCTGCAACTCTCTGCTTTTGTCCACCTGACATTTCATAAGGATATTTACTTAAAACATCCTCAATGCCTAAGCTTTTAGCTGCATCTTCAATTAATGGTCTTATTTCTTTTCCAGACCTTCCACCAATAGTTAAAGCTAGTGAAATATTTTCATAAGCAGTTAAAGTATCTAAGAGATTAAAATCTTGAAATATAAATCCCAATTTGTTCATTCTAAACTTATCAAGTTTTTTACCTTTCAGTCTTGTGATATCACAATCTTCAATTTCAATTGCGCCTGTAGTAACCTTATCTATGGTTGAGATGCAATTTAATAGAGTTGTTTTACCACTTCCCGATGGACCCATAATGCCTATGAATTCACCTTTATCTATGGTAAAACTAATATCATCTAGGGCTTTTGTAATATTATTCTTGCTTCCATAATATTTTTCTACATTTTTAACTGTCAAAATACTTTTCATAAATTAAACCTCCATTTTTTCAGGGAAGTGTCAAACCAAACTTAATTTTATTCTGTTTTGTTCGAGCTTCCTCCGCTTTCATTAACTAAATTATAAATCTGCCCTAGAATTGAAACTATCGAAAAATCTTTCAACTTTCTTTCAATTTTGTAAGAAAACTATTCTATACATTTTAATGATGGACAAATAAAAATCCTCTTAAACCTGAAGTTAAGGTTTAAGAGGCAGCATTAGCTAATTCTATTTATGCAGATGGGTTAAATATCCCAAAGGAAACACAAGGTTAACCTTTGTTCCTTTATCATATTCAGAGGTCAAAGTGATATTTAACCCAAGTTTTAAGCAAAGCTTCTTACAAAGATATAAGCCTATTCCAGTTGATCTACCATATATCCTGCCATTATATCCAGTAAACCCTTTTTCAAATACTCTGTCCACATCCTTTGCTATTATTCCGATACCATTATCTTCGATAGTTAAAATTAGCTTATCTTTAGTAAGGATTGTATAAGCTTTGAGTTGAGCATTATGTTCTTTTTTATATTTAATTGCATTGATAATGATTTGATTAATAATAAATTCAAGCCACTTTTCATCAGTGATAACTTTTCCAGTTACATTCTCTAAATCAATTTGAAAATGCCCATTAATTAGCTCGAAGCGGTTATTTCTAATTACCTTATTAAGGATGCCTTTAATTTCAAATTCTTTAATAAGGTAATCCTTATTTACATCAGTACTTCTAGAGTAATATAGAACCTGCTCTACGTAGCCCTCTATCTTCTTAGTTTCATTTTGTATAATAGTCTTTGTTTTTCCTTCACTATTTTCTGCCACTAACTTTGTTAGGGCAATTGGAGTTTTAATTTCATGAACCCAAGTTTCAATATATTCTCTATACTCACTTTGCATTATTTTATATTCATTGACGTGTTCATGCATAGCTCTATTACATTCTTCTAAGACGTCATATATAAGCTGACCTTCATAGGAGCTAGGTCTGTTTATAACCTCAGGAAGTAGATATTTTTTATCTAATTTATTTGTAAGTGTAATAATTTCAGAATAAAATCTTTTTTTAGTGAAAAAATCAAACATCATAAATATAAAGATAGGCATAAACCAAACAAAGGCTAAAAGCACAATTAGGATAGGTGTAGAGTTTGATACTTTTAACATGATTGAACAGAATAAAAAAACAATTATATTTAAGACTAAAAAAGGTATTTTATCTATAATATATTTTTTTAAGCTCATATCAGAATATACCCCATGCCTCTCTTAGTTTCTATGGAATTCTTAAGACCTATGCCATCAAGTTTTTTTCTTATTCTAGTAATATTTACTGACAAAGTATTCTCATCAACAAATAAATCAGAACTCCATAAATAATCCATGAGCTCATCCCTTGTAACAATTGTTTCCTTATTCTTCATCAAGCAGCTTAATATTTTAATTTCATTTTTCGTTAAATCAACTGTTGCTGCCTTATAAGCTAATGTTCCAGTTGTTATATTTAATTTAAGACCTTTATGCTCTAAAATATCCTGAACTTTTCCACCTGAACTTCTTCTTAGTACCGAAGCTATTCTAGCTAAAAGAATTTGGGTATTGTAGGGTTTAGTAATAAAATCATCGGCTCCTAAATTCATACTCATAATTTCATCCATATCACTATTTCTGCTGGTTACAACTATAACAGGAGTATTTTTTTCTTTTCTAAGTTCACGACATATATAATAACCATCATAATAAGGTAAATTTACATCTAAAAGAATTAAATCTGCATCATCCTTTAATACAGTATCCATTATATTATCAAATCTATCTGGTCCATAAGCTTCATATCCATATCTAGAAAGAAACTCTATTAACTCATTTTTAAATTCTTTGTTATCCTCAATTATCATAATTTTTTCCAATATAAACACCTCAATGATATTATATTTTAAATTTTTCATTAAGTCTAATTCTTTTATAAATAAACTTATTGGGAATAGGTTTGCAAAGCATTATTGATAAACAAGTCAGAGTTTTTTTAGTAAAAATAAAGGTGAAAGAAAAACAGTTTAAATTTATAAATTTTATTAAAGAAAGCCCTGCCAAGTAGGAATCTATATAATTCTACTTGCAGGGCCATTATTTATCTAAAAATTTTTATATCTATTTAATGTTGTGCCTAAAAATACTAAAAGTAGAGTTGAGGAAGTCCTTTCCAAGCGGAAATTAGCAGTAACGTTGCTATCAGGATTATATTCCAAAATCACTTTAGAGGTAAGATTATTATTCACAACAAGAGCCTTTAAAATAAATTGTGTGCCATCATCTATATTTAAGGTACTTAAATCAAGAGTACAAGTTTCATTACCACCATAGCTAGGACTAATTGATAGTCTAGCTGTATTATTATCAAGAGCCCATTTTGCAATGGTGGCAGAGTTGTTGTAGCAAACAATCTTTGAACACTGAAGCACTAATGATGAATTGCTGTCATCAATGAGGCAATCATCATGTTTTTTTATATCAAGTGTACTGTTCTCTGCCTTTTTACTCATAAAAATTCTCCTAAAGATTGATACCACCTATTATTTAAGCTACATACAGCATGTCCAATAATAGGCTTATTACAGTATATGTTTTTGAATAATTTTAGGAACATAATATGTAGATAAATATTAGTAGTTTGTATAAAAAAAGTCTTAACTATGGTTAAATAGTTAAGACTTTAAGTAAAGGAGACATTATAAAAGTGTAAGTTCATGGGGGGATGGCATTGCTGGAATTGCGCCTCGTCGTTGAACGCAGATACCTGCAGCAGTGTTGGCAAATTTAGTGAAATCTATAACTTCACTCAAGGTAATCTCCTTTGGGGTCTTATTGGATTTTCTTAAGCAGTATAAAAAAGCTCCCCAAAAGGCATCTCCAGCACCAGTGGTATCTATTGCAGCAACCTTTTTGGAAGGTACCTTTGCACAGCCTTCCTTTGTGGCTACGAAAGCACCTTTTTCTCCAAGGGTAAAGGCTGCAATGGAGATACCTTTGTTTAGAAGGAATTCAGCTGCTTTTTCAAGATCTTCTTTACCAGTAATTAAATGCACTTCTTCATCAGATAATTTTATTACATCTACATAATCTAAAACATTAGTCATTTTTTCAATAGCATTTTCTTTGCTTTTCCAAAGAAGTGGACGATAGTTTGGGTCATAAGAGATTATGGCTCCAGATTTTTTGGCACGGTTCACTGCAAAATGAGTTGCTTCCCTAGCTGGGTTATCAGTGAGGGAAAGGGAACCAAAGTGAAAAATTGTACTATCCTCTATTAAAGCAAGGTTAATTTCTTCAATGGTAAGTTGAGTATCAGCTCCAGGCTTTCTTGCAAAAGTAAAGGCTCTATCACCTTGTTCATCAAGACTCACAAAGGCTAGGGTAGTAAAGAAATTATCATCCATAATAAGTCCGCTAGTTTCTATGTTAGCTTTGCTTAATATATTTTTTAAAAATACTCCCTGCATATCATTTCCTGCTTTTCCTATGAAGGCTGTTTTAAGACCAAGCTTTGCAGCGCAAGCAAGAACATTAGCAGGAGCACCTCCAGGGTTTTGCTCGAATACCATCATGCCTGCTTTTGAATTAGGCATTGGGGTATAGTCTATAAGGATTTCACCTAGTGCAGTTATATCATATTTTTTCATAGTAAGCTCCTTTAGTTGAATTTAAGATATTCATATCAGAGAAGATATTCTGCTTACGCATCTTCATCTATGGCAGTTAATGTAATAAACGTTTTTTATATAGATACTTAGTTTATTTTCAAATAAGGAATTAAAGGTGTAAGTAATGAGGTTAGAATGTTATTTTCATTTATTTTCCATTCATTATCTTCTTTACCAAGATGTAAATTCAGTTCTACAGGTGTTTCCTCCATTGAAATTTTATCTTTTAAAGTAAATGAAATTTTATAACTATGCAAATCTGGATTGGGGTTATCTTGTGGCTTTATGGAAAGATCGAGAACTTGTAACTCTACATCATCTATGAAGCGTCCTGAAAGATTTCCTCCGATAGCTCTTTTAATACAAAAATCTTCATAGGCTGTAGATGTCAAATATTCTTCATAAGGTTCAAAATCGTATTCATTGTATGTGTAAAATGTATTAATAAAGTTTGTAATTAGTGTTTTGTCTTCTTTTTTATTTTTAGTTAAGCATCCGGAAAGTAGAATTGACGTAGTAATTATTAGTAATAAAATAGTAATTTTTAAGAATTGTTCTTTTTTCATATTAATCAGCACCTCTCTTACTAAAACTATTCATAGGGAATTTAGTTTGAAATATTTTGAAGTTGTAAAAACGATTTCTTAATTATATAATTCGCTAACTTAACATTATATCATTCAATCTCTCCCTAAAAATAATATCATTACATTATTTTTACAAATTAAATACTAGTATAGTATTTATGAGTAGATTCATTATTTATTATATGAATATTATACCATAAATTTACACTTAAAATAAGGGGTTACATTTTAAAGCTTTTTATGAATGTTTTAGACATAATGAAATTAATTCAATAATAATTATTGATAAATAATAATTATTGAACTATAATTAGATATAAATGAAATCTAACAAAAACACTATATATAGTAGGGGATATAATGTGACTTACTATATATAGTGCTTTTCTTGTGAAAGGTTGATTTAATACAGAGAAATTATAAGGATGTGGAATTGTGAATTGGATTGAACTTAATAACCAGGTAATCATAAGAAATGAAGAGGGACAATATCAATTAGAAAAGGATAAGGAAGCTTTAGAATGCTACTTAAATGAAAGTATAGATAAAAAAATGATGAAGTTTAACTCTTTAATGGAGAAGTTAGATTATCTTATAAAACATGATTATTATGATGAAAATGTTATAAATAAATATAGCAATGATTTTATAGAGAAGATTTATAATCATATAGAAAAAGAAAAATTTACTTTTAAATCTTATATGAGTGCTAATAAATTCTATCAAAATTATGCACTTAAAAGTGATGATGGAAAATACATATTGGAGAACTATAATGATAAAGTTCTAATTGTTGCTCTCGCTCTTGGAAATGGTGATGAAAAGTTAGCTTTTAACATTGCAGATAAGCTGATAAATCAGGAGTTTCAACCTGCAACCCCAACCTTCTTAAATGCAGGAAGAAAAAGAGCCGGAGAGATGGTTTCCTGCTTCCTCCTAACTGTAGAGGATAGTTCTGATGGTATATCTTATGCAATTTCTTCAGCAAACCATTTATCTAAAATTGGTGGGGGAGTAGCTTTAAATCTATCTAGGCTTAGAGCTTCAGGTGAGGACATAAAAGGAATTCAAGGAGCAGCAGGTGGCGTAATTGGAGTAGCTAAAATGCTTGAACAATCCTTTAGTTACTTTAACCAGATGGGAGCTAGACAAGGTGCAGGGGCTGTGTATTTAACTGTTTTCCATCCAGACTTTGACATGTTAATGGATTCAAAGAAGATAAATGCAGATGAAAAGATTAGACTTACATCTTTATCCATAGGAGCAGTTATCCCAGACAAGTTCATGGAGCTGGCTGAGAAGAATGAAATAGGATATGCCTTTTATCCTCATACCATATTCAAAAAGTATGGAGTACGTCTTGATGAACTAAATATGGATGAATGGTATGATAAGCTTGTTAATGATGTTGATATTCGTAAAAAGGAAATTAATCCAAGACAGATGCTTACAAGGATTGCACAAATGCAACAGGAAAGCGGATACCCTTACGTGGTATTTATAGATACAGCCAATAAAGAGCATACCTTAAGAGATGTGGGCAAGGTTAGAATGTCTAATCTATGTTGTGAAATATTCCAATATCAAACTGAGTCAGATATCAATGGATATTCTTGTGATAATGTATGGGGACAAGATATTAGCTGTAATTTAGGGTCCTTAAACATTGCCAATGTAATGGATAATAAGGACATAGAAAATACTGTTGAAACGTCAGTAAGAGCTTTAACCTTTGTTTCTGATAAAACAAGTATTAATCAAGTTCCCACAATAAAAAATGGTAATAGTAAATCCCATGCAATTGGACTAGGAGCAATGAATCTTCATGGTTATCTCATGAGAGAAAATATCCTTTATGGTTCTGAAGAAGCTTTAGATTTTGCAAATGTATTCTTCGCAATGATGAGATACTATTCTATAAAAGCTTCCATGAATATTGCAATGGAAAGAAAAGAAGCTTTTTATGGCTTTGAGAAATCAGAGTATGCAAAGGGAATGCACAGTGAGGTTTTAGGAAAATATGCACAAAATTCGTATTCGCCTAAAACTGAAAAGGTTGAACAATTATTTAAAGGAATTTATATACCAACAAAGGAAGATTGGATAAACTTATTAAACCAGGTGAAGGAAAATGGAATATATAATGCATACCTATCTGCAATAGCGCCAACGCAGAGTATTAGTTATGTTCAAAACTCGACCTCAAGCATAATGCCAATTACAGAACCAATTGAGGTAAGAACTTATGGAGATTCAACAACAATCTATCCAATGCCATTTTTAACAAATGAAAATATGCTGTATTATAAGTCTGCCTATAGAATGGATATGAGAGAAGTAATTGATATGGTTGCAACAGTACAGGAGCATGTGGATCAAGGAATTTCAACAACTCTCTTTGTTACTGACGATAAGACCACTAGAGATATTGCAAGACACTATATATATGCATATAAAAAAGGATTAAAGAGTTTATATTATACAAGAACGAAAATGACCAGAGACAGTAATGAATGTCTTATGTGTTCAGTTTAGGAGGGTGACTTATGACATTTAGTTTAAATAGAATTCATAAAGCTGTTAACTGGAATAATGAAGATGACGGATTTACACAAGCCTTTTGGGAGCAAAATGTTAAACAGTTTTGGCTTCCAGAGGAAATTTCAGTTTCAAAGGATATAAAGGTTTGGGCGGAATTAAGTGATGAAGATAAGGAATTATATAAAAAGGTTTTAGCTGGCTTAACTCTTCTTGATACAAAGCAGGGAAATAACGGAGTTCCATCCATGATGAGCTTAACTGAAAACCTTCAAAGAAAAGCAGTTTTATCCTTCATGGGAACCATGGAAGAAATTCATGCAAAGAGTTATTCATCTATATTCATGACGTTACTATCAAAGGTTGAGATTGATGAGCTTTTCCAGTGGATAGAAACAGAGCCAACCTTGCAGAAAAAGGCTGATTTAATCCTTGCTCAATATGAGAATACCACAGATAATAAAAGCCTTTACTTATCTATGGTAACCAGCGTATTTTTAGAGAGTTTTCTATTCTATTCAGGTTTTTTCTTCCCACTATACTTAGCTGGTCAAGGTAAAATGGTGGCGAGCGGAGAGATAATTTCTCTTATACTAAGGGATGAATCTCTACATGGTAAATATATAGGACTGTTAGCACAAGAAATTTTTGATGGCTTTAATGAAGGTGATAAAAAGGAGCTTAAAGCAAGAGCTTATTCAATTTTTGAAAGTCTTATGGAGAATGAAATCAACTATACAAATGGGATATATGAGCATAGCGGTTTAGTTGATGAAGTTGTAGATTTCTTAAAATATAATGCAAATAGAGCTCTAAATAATCTTGGATTTGAAGATTATTATAAAGTAGGTAACATTAATCCAATAGTTTTAAATGGCTTAAGTGTTGAAACAAAGACCCATGATTTCTTTTCAACAAAAGGTAATGGATATCAAAAGGGGATTTATGAAGAGTTAGAAGATGAGGATTTTATAGTTTAATTTATGAATTAAAGGTTAAAAAAGAATTGAGTAGAATATTCTGCTCAATTCTTTTTAATTATATAAATATTTTAGTTATATAAATATACTTATCTTTTAAAAAATATCTTCACAACCACTGCAAAGCAAATAATAAATAAAAAAAGAATTATTAAGTTGAAAAATGTCAACATAAAGGTATCTAAATTAAAAGATAGCTTATACATAAATGAACCTCCTTAATTTGAGAGAAAAGGTAAGGTTTGATTGTGTTTAAACTCCAGCTTCTGAAAACTATAGATTAATTATATGAGATACTATACCATAATTTTGAAAATGTATATAATAGAAATCCGTTGCATAATAAAAAGTATATTTATGATTTTTCAAATGATTAGAATAAAAAGATAATGTTTACAGTGTAAAAAATAAAAAATATTCAAAAAAAGGTATTGTAATCAAAAAACTACTGTGGTATTATCAATATAAAGTTAAACATAAACGTGTTGAAGAGGAAAGTAAATTTAGGATGTCTCTTACAGAGAGCTTCGGTAGCTGAAAAGAAGCAGAGAATAGTAAATTGAAAATGGCCTTGGAGTGGTGCAGGCGAGATTCAAGAGAATTAAGGTTGCAACGGGTTCGCCTGTTATAGCGATAGAGTATAATCATGATTTCCATGACGTACTTGAAGAGGTTTATATTGTGAGATATGAATGAATTAGAGTGGTACCGCGAGTTTATACAGCCTCGCCTCTAGTTAGTTATAATTAAAACTAACTGGAGGCGGGGCTTTTTGTTTTTACATAAAGTCATTAAAAGGAGGGAGCAGTAGTGATAGAGATTAAAAACATCAATAAAACATTTGGGGAAGGACAAGGTAAGGTAGAAGCATTAAAGGAGGTAACACTATCCATTGAGGAAAGAGATATTTTTGGAATTATTGGTTACAGTGGTGCTGGTAAAAGTACATTAATCAGATGTATAAATGGTCTTGAAAAGCCATCAAGTGGTGAAATAAATGTATTAGGAAAAAATATTAATGAGCTAAAAGAAAAGGAGTTAAGAACTATAAGAAAAGACATAGGTATGATATTTCAGCATTTTAATTTAATGGGCAGTAGGGATATCTATGATAATATTGCATTTCCGTTAAAAGGAAGAGCTATGAGTAGCATTGAAAAAAAGGAAAAAGTTAAAAAACTTCTTCAGTTGGTAGGACTAGAAGATAAGGAAAAAGCATACCCATCACAGCTAAGTGGTGGACAAAAACAAAGGGTAGCAATAGCGAGGGCCTTAGCAACAGAACCAAAGATACTTTTATGTGATGAAGCAACATCAGCATTAGATCCGATGACTACTAAGTCAATTTTACAACTTTTGAAAAAGATTAATGAAGAATTAGGAATAACAATAGTTTTAATTACTCATCAAATGGAAGTGATTAAGGAAATTTGTACAAAGGTTGCAGTTATGGAGCAAGGAAAGGTCGTTGAGGAAGGATCTTTAGTTAAAGTATTTACAAGTCCAACTAGTACCATAGCTAAAGAATTTGTTACAAAGAATTTTCATTATGAGAAGTTTGGAAGCGAAGGGCCAAATAGAGTTAGCAGGCTTTTACAGCTTAAGTATGTGGGTGAACCTGCCAGTGAACCATTAATTTCAGTGATTTCACAGAAATTTGGAGTTACTGCTAACATTACTTTTGGAAACATTGAAAAGCTTCAAGAGGTTTACTTTGGAAACTTGGTTGTGGAGCTGGAAGGCAGTGAACAACAGGTAATTCAATCAATAGAGTATATGAAATCAAAGAAGGTTGAAGTGGAGGTTATAGAGGATGAACGAGTTACTTATAAGAATTATTCCCAATGTAGTTGAGTATTTTCCAGAAATGATGAAGGCTATAGTTGAGACCTTTCAAATGGTTGGGGTAGCAACTGCTATTTCTGCAGTATTAGGAGTTCCACTAGGGGTATTTTTACTAGTTACTTCACCAGGACATGTGTTGGAGAATAAAGCAGCAAATAGCATTTTGAGCAAGGTTACAAACACCTTAAGATCTATTCCTTTTGTTATACTAATTCTAGCGGTGAAGCCTATTACAAAAGCATTAGCAGGAACCACCATTGGAACAGCTGGAGCAGTAGTACCCTTAGTAATTGGGGTTACACCTTTTATTGCAAGACAAATAGAAGCAGCTCTTCAAAAGGTAGATAAGGGTGTTATAGAAGCTGCAAAGGCTATGGGGTCAAGCCCAGTGGAAATTATTACAAGAGTTATTTTAAGAGAAGGCTTGTCAGGTATTGTTCATGCAATAACAATTTCAGTAGTAAGTCTAATCGGATATTCAGCTATGGCGGGAACTGTAGGAGGCGGAGGTCTTGGAAATTTTGCAATTCTCTATGGATATCAAAACTATAAGATGGATATCATGGTTGTCACAGTAATTCTTATTATTGTTATGGTAAGTGGAGTGCAGAAGTTTGGTGACTGGGTTGCTGGAAAGTTTGTTCATTAAGTGACAGTTTAAATTTATGATTTAGTTACTGGAGTCTATTCAGTGAAGTTCTTTTGGAAAAAAGAGAGAAGGTATTTATTTAAGTGAATATCCAAATCTGAATTTAGAAAATATGACTATACTTATTCTAAGAAAGAGAAATGGTATTTTAAAATAAATAAAAAATAAATCATAAACAAAGTAAAAATAGAAGAAAATATTTACAGAATATTATGAATATTTAAAAAATAAAGGAGAGTATAGAAATGAAAAAAGTAAAAGGATTAATTTTAACAGTTTTATTAGGAGCTTTATTAACAGGTTGTGGTAGCAAAGGAGCAGGTGAGGATAATCATATTAAGTTAGGGGTAAATGGTACTGATTTTAGAGTTTGGGATTATGTTGAGGAAGAGCTTGCTAAGGAAGGGATAGACCTTGAGGTAGTAACCTTTGCAGACTATATTCAACCAAATCAAGCTTTAGCAGAAGGAGAGATAGATATTAACTCCTTCCAAACACAAGTATACTTTGATCAGTTTAAAGAAGAGCATAATCTAGATTTAATCAGCATTGGAGATACAGTGTTTGCACCAATGGGTATATATTCTGAAAAGCTTAAGGATGTAGCTGACATTGGAGAAAAGGGGAAGATTGGAATTCCTAATGACCAAACCAATGGAGGAAGAGCCTTACTACTTTTAGCTGATGCAGGAGTAATAAAGCTTAAAAAGGATGCTGGATTAACACCAACTATCAAGGATATTGAAAGCAATCCAAAGAATGTTGAAATAATACCTATGTCAGCACAACAGATTCCACTTTCTCTTGGTGATTTAGAAGTTGGGGTAATTAATAGTGGAGTTGCAGTAACGGCAGGATTAAAACCTCAAGAGGATTCAATTTATATTGAAGATCCAACAGCAGAAGGAAATGAAGCTTACTACAATATCTTTGCTGTAAGAAAAGAAGATGAAAATAATAAAACTTTAAAAAGATTAGTTGAAATTTATCAAACAGAGCCAGTTAAAGAAATTTTAGATGAGATGTACGATGGAGCACAAGTGCCACTATTCTAAGTTTCACTATGTTGATCTTCATGGTCACTAATTTAGACCCTGAAGGAATAGAGTCTTACAGAAACACTATTACTATTCCATAATTTAGACCAGAGAGATCCATAATTTTAAAGGAGGATATTATGAGTATTAAGGAAAGTATAATTGAAGTTATAGATAGCAATAAGGACAGGTTTATAGAAATTAGTCACTTGATTCATGAAAAACCAGAGGTAGGAAATAAGGAATTCTTTGCTTCAAACCTTTTAATAAAGGAACTTGAGAACCATGGTTTTTCTGTTGAGACTAATATAGCAGGCCATGAAACGGGCTTCATTGCAACCAAGAAAGCTTCAAAGGAAGGAGCTACTATTGGATACCTAGCAGAGTATGATGCGCTGCCAGGACTTGGTCATGGTTGTGGGCATAATATAATTGGAGCAAGCAGCATAGCAGCAGCTATAGCACTTGGGGAAGTTATTGAACAATGTGGAGGAACAGTAAAAGTATTTGGAACTCCGGCTGAAGAAGGGGGAGAGAATGGAAGTGCTAAAGGAAGCTTTGTCAAGGCTGGAGTTTTTGAAGGTGTAACAGCTGCAATGATGGTGCATCCAGGTTCCTATACTCAAAGAACAGGTAAGTCTTTAGCTGTTGCACCCATAGACTTTGAATTCTTTGGAAAGCCTGCTCATGCTTCTGGTTGTCCAGAAGAAGGAATAAATGCATTAGATGCTATGCTTTTATTCTATAATGGAATTAACGCATTAAGACAACAGGTTACTTCAGATGTGAGAATACATGGAGTGATTTTAAATGGAGGAGAAGCTCCTAATATTATTCCAGAGTATACAAGAGCACGATTTTACTTAAGGGCAGCCACGAGAGAAGCTCTTGAAGTTCTAACCCATAGAGTTATAAATATTGCACAAGGTTCAGCAATATCAACAGGGTGTACAACAAGTCATACGTACATTCAAAATATAGTTGAAAATTTGGTTCCGAATGTAGCTCTTGATAATATCTTTGAAGAATGTATTGAAGACTTAGGTGAAATGGTTGAAAAGAGCATAAAAAAAAGTGTTGGTTCAACGGATACAGGAAATGTAAGTCATGTGGTACCAACTATTCATCCAACAATTTCAATCTGCGATGAAGAAATACCAGCCCATACTGTGGAGTTCAGGGAAGCTGCTTGTTCCACAAAGGGGGATAAAGGCTTGATATTGGCAGCCAAGGCTTTGGCTTTAACAGGCTTAAAGGTAATAGAAGATCCAGACATAGTTAGATAACTGTATAAAGTTTTATGAAGCAAAAAGGAAGTCTCTCTTTAGACTTCCTTTTTATATTGAAAGTTACCTTACAATTACATATAATTTTATGTAAGGATTATTTATTTTAGCTTCAAATTTATTTTCTTGTATATTATAATCAAAGTTGTTAATTTTATTATTGCTACATATGCTAGTATAAGTGCTTGCCAAGAGTTTGGTTTGGTAATTGCTAGTTGCTTTAAATAATTTTTTTGTTGCAATTTTATATGTTTCCATAGTATACTCCTAACTATATTTCAAAAATATTTGTGTATGTAAAAGTCTGTAATTTACAGATGTGACAGCACAAAATAATGTTTAATTAAATTAATATAGTTAGAGTATGATAAAAATCGCATTTCAATTTGTTTGGAGTGAAGAGGAATTGCATAGTTTAAAATTAAAGAGGAAAATTAAAATTAATATATATAATAAATAATATTAGAAGTTGAAAAAATTGGGAGGGGAGTTAGTACGAATGAAAAAGTTTATATCAGAGTTTAAGTCTTTTGCTTTAAAGGGAAATATATTTGATTTAGCTATAGGTGTTGTAATTGGGGGAGCTTTTAATAAAATAGTATCATCTCTTGTTACAGATATAATAATGCCTATTGTAGGTTTCTTAACAGGTGGAATTAACTTTACTGAATATAAAATAACTTTAGTAGAAGCTATTGGTGATAAGGCAGCAGTAACTCTTAATATTGGATTATTTATTCAGAATGTTGTTGATTTCTTAATTATTGCGCTATCTATTTTTGTAACAATCAAAGTAATAGCAAAACTAGAAAAAAGAGTGAAGAAAGAACAGAAAGCTGAAGGGAAGAAGACTCCTGAAGAGGTTATACTTCTAAAGGAAATTAGAGATTTATTAAAGGAAAATAATCAGGGATTAACAAAAGAGGAAATGTTACAGAAAGAGAACGAAGAAGTTGTAGATATGCCGCAAGAAGGTAACTTGACATATGAATAGAAAACTTTATTAAGTTATCAGAAGATCGGGTTAATGTAGATATTTAGCTTCATAATATTGTAACACTTACTTAAGTGAGTTGTTATAATATCTTCAAGAATTAAAAAACTGTGCAGTTTACAATTGCTTTGGGAATGAATTTCAGTATCTGAGAGGAGAACCTTTTTTATAAATTGAAATCGTGATTTTGAGTGCTATATTAGGGTGAAATATATTAGTTTATTTAGAGATATTCATAGGAATATCTCTTTTATTTTTTAGGTCATAAAAAAGTCATGCTATAAGCATTTTTATTGCACAACCCCTGTTAAGAATTTTATTAGAGAAATTGAAGAGGAAGTGCAAATGTATTAGGAATGGAATTAGTAAAGAGTTAAGTATGATAATGTAATAGTCATAAAAAAGTCATAACTTAAGCTACTATAATTCACATTTAAAATGGATAATTGTAAAAAGAGATAAATAAGTGTGATTCCTTCAATTTAATTTTGAGGGAGTATGTAAGCCTAAACTCAATTAATAAGTTACAGGCTTACTCGAAGAAAGGACGTTTTTATGTTAGTATTAAAAAATATTTTTAAAGATTTTAACGGGGTAACGGTGTTAAAGGATTTAAATCTAGAATTAAATTCAGGACTTAATTTTATTGTAGGACCATCAGGAAGTGGTAAGTCAACACTTCTTAAAATATTAAGTGGCATGGATAAGGAGTATAAAGGAGAAGTAATATACAGAGGAAGGAATCTGAAAGACTTCAATGAAAATGATATGAATAGCTATTATTTTAATTCTATTGGTTTTGTATGGCAAAACTTTCAGCTTATAAATCATTTATCAGTGGAAGATAACGTTAAGATGTCACTAGAGCTTACTGATTTAAGTGAAGCTGCTAAAAATAGTAAGGTAAAAACTATGTTAAAGAAAATGGCTATTGATGGCTTGGCAAAGAAGAATGTTTCTCAGTTATCGGGAGGTCAAAAGCAAAGGGTGGCCATTGCTAGAACTTTGGTAAAAGAACCTGAAATTATCATTGCTGATGAGCCTACAGGAGCATTGGATAAAAAATCTTCTATGATCATAATGGATGTGCTTAAAAAGATATCAAAAACTAAGTTAGTTATTGTTGTAACACATGATAAATCTTTAGTGGACAAAGATAGTAATTGTTTTTTATTGAAGGATAAAGTGATTACTCAAGTGGGTGATGGAGCTAAAGGAAAAGCATTAGTTGAGAAGAAGGATAACATAAAACCGAGGTTATCCATTAAAAGAGCGGGAATTGTGGGAGTTAGAAACTTTAAAGGAATGGCTTTGAAATTTGCATTAACCTCAGTAATTTTAGTATTATCTTCATTTTTCTTGCTTTTAAACTTCAGCGGGTCTATTGCTAACGAGCAACAGTCAATAATTGAAGAGCTTGTAGCAAAGAAAGGGAATGGCTTAAGAGATATTGCAGTGTTTTCCAGTGTAACAGGAGGAGCAAGTACAGAGGAGGAAGACAGCAATAAGCCGAATATAGACATTGAACAGGATGTTTCAAAGGTGTTAGATAAGTATAAAAATGATGAAAGAATTGAACATATAATACCTGCACTAAATATTAACAATATGAAGGTATCTATTGATGGAGTAGTAAATAATTATCAAGTAGAGACTTCTAATACTGTTGCTTCAATTGATAAGGTTGAGGCAGGAAGATTACCAAACTTAGATGGCAGAGAAGTTACAGTTACAAAACTATTTCTTGAAAAAAACAAGTTAAAGCCAGAGGATGTTATAGGTAAGAAGATATCTATTGAAGGTGAAGGTTATGATTGGTCAAGTGGACAACCTCAATCAATAAAACAAACAGTAAAGGACTTAACTATTGTTGGAGTTGTGGATTCAACTATTCGATATGATTCACCAGATGGAAAGCCTTATGAATTTGAGCTTGAAGATGCATTTATTTATGGGGTAGATGTTGTTAAAGAGCTTAATAAGCAGAAGAACTCTTCAGATACTAATATATCCTGCACTATAAGAGTTAAAAAGGTAGAAGATATTATGAATATTGTTGAGGAATTAAATGCAGAAGGAATTACACCTTTTGGAGAGTTTGAATCAGTTAAAGATATCCTTAAAATAAATAATACCTCAGGAGAACAAACAAGTTCTATGGCTGGTATTTTGGCGGTTATTGCAGTTGTTGTAACCCTGGTTGTAACAATTATTAATGGTTATTTAAGAAAGGGTGAGTATGCGATACTTAAAATTAATGGATACTCTAAAAATAGCTTATTAAATTTAAGTATGATGGAATATTTATTAATTGCTTTGAGTTCATCAGTTATTTTTGTTGCAGGATTGCCTGTTATCAATAGTTTATCTATAAAACTTTTTGGTATGTCTATATCAGGTTCAAATTCTATGGTTATGGGTATTGTGATTATAATTATTCAAGGTTTAATTGCAGGATTAATCACATCATTTATAGCAGCTAAAACTAATATATCTAATAATTTGATGACAGGTGATAGATAATGATTAAGATTAATAATTTATATAAGAGTTTTGGAGAAACAAAAATATATGAAGGAACTGATTATGATTTTAAAGAGAATAAATTAACTTGTTTCTTTGGGCCCAGTGGATCGGGTAAGTCAACCTTATTTAACTTGATAGCTGGTTTTGATACCAAATATGAAGGGGAGATAATTGTTAATGAAAATAAGCTAAAGGAGTTAAGTTTGGATGAGTTAAGTCAATATAGATTTAACAATATAGGCTTTGTATTTCAAAATTATAATCTTTTAAAGGGCTATAGTGCCTTAGAAAATGTTTTAATGGGAATCCACTTAAATGACAAAATTTCAATAGAAGATAAAAGGGAAAAGGCGAAGGCGCTATTAATTAGCTTAGGTCTTGAGCTACAAATCAATCAATCTATTGAAACCTTAAGTGGAGGTCAAAAACAAAGAGTTGCAATAGCTAGAGCCTTAATAAATGAACCTAAAATAATCTTGGCAGACGAACCTACTGGTGCTGTAGATGAAGAAGCTACTAGGGAAATTATGGAGGTTTTAAAATCAATTTCTAAGGAAAAAACTGTGATAGTAATTACTCATGATGAAGAGGTTGCCGAATATGCGGATGAAATTATTGAGATTGAGGATTATGGTATTGTTATAAAAAAAGATGAAGGTGAAAGGGAAGAAATTGCTGTTAGATCAGATGTACAGAAGAAAATAACAAAGAAACCTAAACTTAATAATGAGATTTCACGAAAGCTTAGCTTAAAGAACTTTAAAATTCATTTATTACAGTTTATCTTGGCTGCGTTGATTATTGCTTTGGGAAGTGCGGCATTTGTAGGTTCTTTGGCAACAAAAAAAATCACAGACAACTTAATTAGTGATTTTAAAGAAAAAAATTTCGCTTACAATATTGGACAGGCACCTTTGTTTTATGAAGGGAAAAAAGTTAATGAAGATATGGAAAAAATCTTTAAGTATTTAGAGGCTCATAAGGATATTGAAAATGTTTATTATCAGTATGATCTTGAAGAAGTGAAGTTGATTAGTGGAGAAAAGGAATTAAATATTCCTATAAAGGTGCCTACAGCTATTGCAAAGGAAACTATGGCTTATGGGGAAATGCCAAGACCAGGTAAAAAAGAAATTGTAATATCTTCTAATGTTGCTAATAGATTAGTTGATGATGTGAAATCAATAATTGGAAAGGAAATTAAACTGCAATTTAAAAGTTCTTCAGGAAATTTAGAAGAGATTAAATTAAAGGTAACTGGTTTATCTAACTCCCAATATCAGGATTTCATCCTAGATTCAGCAACAGAGAAGGAAGTATATGAAAAAGCTGATATAAATAAAGAAAATCCAACAGCAGTTTCTTTTGTTGTTAAGGAATTTGAGAAAATATCTGCCATAGATAAGGAATTAAAGGAAAACAAAATAGGTGTATTTACGAAGGCTCAAGAGGTTGATGCTTTCCAAGAGTCATTTACAAGCTTAATTAAGCTGTATACAATAATATCTGTATTAATACTTATTGTGGGATTAGCAGTGAGTGGAATTATTCTATATAAGATTTCGGTTGAAAGATATTCAGAAGTAGGACTTTTAGGAGCTTTGGGCTACTCGAAAGTAAATATAAAGGGAATCTTAAAGGGGGAAAATATATGCTTTGCTTTGGTAGCAATAGTTGCTTCTTGTATTTTAATAATTGGATTAAATATGGTTTATAAAGTTCAGTTTGGCTATGGATTAAGTCTGGAGGTTTTACATTTTGGTATACTTATTGTAATTAACCTAATGCTTACCATGGGTTTAACTACAGTTATAAATTTAAAGCTTATAAATACAGAGCCAGCTGAAGCACTGAGGAAATAGCGAAATCCAATACCTTAATTATTGTAATATTGTAAAAAGAAGTGGTAAAACCACTTCTTTTAGCTTATGATAAAGTTGGAAATCAGATTAAATAAAAATGTATTTTAACATTAGTTGAAGAGTGTAAGGTTAAAATATACTAGATGGAGGCGTATAATCTATGGCTAAAACTATTCTTGTTGTTGAAGATGAAGAAAAAATAAATAAAATGATAAGTGATTACTTTATATATAAAGGGTTTAATGTAGTAGAAGTTAAGGATGGATTAGAAGCAGTAGAAGCTTTTAATGAAAAAATAGACTTAATAATACTGGATGTTATGCTTCCAAAGTTAGATGGTTTTACGGTTCTGAGAAGGATAAGAAAAAAGTCTGATGTACCTGTAATTATGGTAACAGCAAGAAGTGATGAAGAGGATGCTTTAATGGGATATGAATTAAAGGTGGATGATTATGTAGCAAAGCCATTTAGTTTAGAGATTTTACTTGCTAAAGTTAATGTGATATTAAATAGAATTGCTGCTATGTCAAAGAAGGACGAGGATGTTTTAGAGTTCAATGGGATAAAGCTTAATAAGTTAACTATGGAAGTTCATATTGATGACGAATTAATTGAAATAGAACCAAAACAATTTGAGGTATTACAATATCTTATGGAGAATAAAAATATAGTTATTTCAAGAGAAAAACTCTTAGAAACCCAGTGGGGATATGATTATTATGGAAACACAAGGGTGGTTGATGCTCAGATAAAAAAACTTAGAAAAAGTTTGCTCCACAAGGCTTATTGCATAAAAACTATATTTGGAGTTGGGTATAAGTTTGATGTTGAATAAATTATTTAAAAGAAGTATTTTATCAAAGATTTTTTTTATGAACTTATTTGTTTTAGTTTTTATATTGATATCACAGTTGATTTTTCAAGCAATATATTTCGAAAGTTATTATCTAAATAAGAAGGAAGACTTATTACAAAAGAGTATTAGTGAATTTCAGACTTATCTTGGAGAGGGAAAAAGTCAGGAGGAGGCTGTGAAATACATTAAAACTATTAAAGACAAGGATAATGTAGCTTTGTCCTATTGGAGCAGTGATTTATCAACTAGAGTTGGGCTTGATTCATACATGGGTAATAGACAGCTTATAGTTAAAGGTGATGATGATAAAAGCTATAAAATTGTTATCAGAAACCAATCGGTAAAGATGAAGGTAACGAAAGGGGATTATGTTCAAGCCATTGGCAAGGAAGATGCCTACGGATTTTATATACCTGATCGCCTTTTTGTTAATGGGGTAGAAGTTTCAACTACGTACGATTATATTCAACAAGCAGGGGTATTGCTTCCAGCTATAGAAACAATTCCTTCACAAAAGATTCCAGTTGAAGATAATAATTTAGTATCAGGGTATGTAGAAGAGGTTATTAAAGAAGATAACAGCTATGAGGTATTAAGTTACGCTGATCTTTACTTGTCTTCAGAAGAAAAAATAAAGATTTTGAGCAATGAGGTCTATAATGAAAGAGTGAATAGCTCCAATAGTATGGATGATCTTATGTTTACAAGTCAGATGGTAAATGGCGGGTACATAATAGCAGTAACAGCTTTGGCGGAAGTTAACGAAGTTATTGGCACTATGAATAGCTTTTATTTTATGATTTTCATTTTCGTCTTTATCTTAATAATAAGTATATCTTTTATATATTCCAAGGCAATGACAAAACCATTGGTGGAGATGAGTAAAATTGCTCAAAAAATTTCTCAGTGTGATTTTCAGTATAAATATAAGGTAACAAGGGAAGATGAGATTGGTATCCTGGGAAGCTCATTGAATTCAATATCAGATAATTTAGAGAAAAGCTTAAATGATTTGCAGTGCAGCAATGAAAAGCTAAAGGAAGAAATGAAGATTCAAAGGTATCAAGAGGAGAAAAGAAAAGAGCTAATAGCTAATATTTCACATGAATTAAAAACGCCTATAACTATCATACAGGGTACAATTAACGGTATTAAAGATGGAATTTATACAGAAGAAATGTATGAAGATATTATTGAGGAAACAGAAAAACTTAATGATTTAGTTAAAGAAATGCTTGAGGTATCTAAATTAGAGTCACCAAGCTTCAAATTAAATAAAGAGCCTTTTGACTTATATAGTTTAATATTAAAATCTCAAGATAAGTTAAGGTCAATGATAGAGGATAAAAAACTAAAAGTAGTTGTTGATTATGAAGATGAAGCAATTGTTTTCGGGGATGAAAAAAGAATAAGTCAGGTTGTGATTAATTTATTTACTAATGCTATTAAATATACACCTCAGGGTGGAACCATTGAAGTTACAATAAATTGCTTGGATGAAACTGATGAATATTTATTTAAGATAAGAAATTTTGGTGTAACTTTAACTGAGGAAGAGAAGGATAAGGTATGGGATTCTTTCTATAGAGCAGAAAAGTCTAGAAATAAAAGATTTGGAGGAACAGGTTTAGGATTATCTATAGCAAAAAGAATTTTAGAACTTCATGGTAGTGAGTATGGTGTTAGATGTGACGCAAATAGCGTAGAGTTTTATTTTACAATTAATAAATATATGGGATATTGATTTGAAAATAAGTCCTATAGGAGGAGAAAATATAATCCTGCCTATAGGTTTTTTCTTATAGTTGATTTATTAATAATAGAGAATAATAGAGTAAAAAGTAATAATAAGCAAAATTAACAAAAAACAATTTTATTGTAAGATAAAACATTGTAAATGTGGGGAAAATATGATTAAAATACACAATAATTGCGTAAGTTATTATTTATCTTGAAAATTATCTTTTTTTAAAATAATATAATTATATAATATAAAGTTGAACAATGTCATAATTCTAATGATTAATTTAATATTTAAAGTTAGTTGAAAATATGAGGTTAGATAGCTTAATCGTTAGAGAATAGTGATAGAAGGAGAAAGAAAAATGACGAAGAAAATAGCTAGTGAATTAGTAAGATACTACAGCAATGAAAACGGTCCCACTATTGGTGTTACAGTAAAAGATGTAATTAATGTAGATGGAATGTATTTTAGGGATATTAATGGTGATGGAAAACTTAATGTTTATAAGGATTGGAGAAAGTCACCAAAGGAGCGTGCTAAGGCACTAGCTGCGGATTTATCTATTGATGAGAAAATAGGCTTAATATTCATAAACTCATGGAATATGGGTAGATTTCAAGAAGATAAAGAGCAAGTAGATGAAACTGGACTTTTAGATGAGAAGCATGTTAAGAAGGGTGAAAGCATATTTAGTGTTGAGTCTACTTATGGTACAACTCATACTGTAAAGGAATGGGGAATTCGTCACTTAATATTAAGACAAAATCCAAAACCAGATGAGCTTGTAGACTGGATGAATCAATTAAATCTTTTAACTGAAGAGTGTGATCATGCAATACCTATGGTAATGGTTTCTAATTCAAGAAATGAAAATGGTGAAATGGTATTTGGAATGAATGATGCAGTTGGAGTTTTTGCTGCTTGGCCAGGAACTATGGGGATAGCTGCAGCAATTAAAGGAAGTGATATAAGCATCATTGATGATTTTGCAGATTGCATTCGTAAGGAATGGGATGCTGTAGGAATGAAAAAGGGTTATATGTACATGGCTGACGTTATGACTGATCCAAGATGGCAGCGTACTTACGGAACATTTGGAGAAGATCCAGCACTTATTCAAGATATATTTGAGCGTCTTATTCCAGGAATTCAAGGCAGCTCTGAAGGCGTAACTACTGATGGAGTAGCAATGACAGTAAAACACTTCCCAGGTGGTGGAGCTCGTGAAAATGGATTTGATCCACACTACAAACAAGGTCAATGGAATGTGTACCAAACTGAAGGAAGCTTACAAAAGTATCATTTACCAGGTTTTGCAGTTGCAATAGATAAAAATGCATCTTCTATAATGCCATATTATGCAAAACCAGCTTTAGAGAAAAGTAAGCCACAGGTGGATTTAGATGGAAATCCTGTAGAAATGAAGCCATTAGGTTTTGCTTTTAACAAGTTCTTTAATGAAGAATTATTGAGAAATAGAATGGGCTTCAAAGGGTACATTAACAGTGATTCAGGGATTATCGGAAAAATGTGCTGGGGAGTTGAAGAGTTAGATGAAGCAGAAAGAACAGCTTTAGCTTTAAATTCAGGCGTAGATATAATAAGTGGTTCTTTAAGTATTGCTGAAGCTAAGGAAGCATATGAAAGAAGAACTAATGGCTACTACACAACGGAAGGAAATAAACTTCCTGAAGGATATACATTGGAGCAGGTTACTTTAACAGATGAAGTTTTAACTAAAGCTGTAGAACGTACCTTAACAGAAATGTTTGAACTTGGAATTATGGATAATCCATATAGAGATGCTGCTAAGGCAGTAGAGGTTGTTAAAACTCAAAAGCATTGGGATGCTGCCTATGATGTACACTGTAAATCAGTTGTTCTTTTAAAGAATGAGGATGAAGTTCTTCCATTAACTTCAGAAAAACTTCAAGGCAAGAAGGTTTATGTTGAAGGCTTTAAGAAGAAAGCTGAAGAAGCTGAAAAACTAACTGAAAACTTAAGAAAGCAGCTTTCAGAAGAAGCATCATTAACATTAACAGAGGATTACAAAGAGGCAGATTATGCAATTTTATTTGTTAATCCAAGTTCAGGAGATTATTTTAATGCAACACCAGGATATTTGGAGTTAGATATTTGTGATGCTAAGACAGTTGTAAATGTAGATGAAGTTGGAAGACCAGCTGAAGAAACTCATGAGGAAACAACACTTGCAAATGCTGATAAAATCAGAGAAATTTATGAAGCTGTAAGTGCAAAGGGTGGAAAGGTAATTTCTAATATTAACTTTACTTTAGCTTGGATTGTAGGAAATGTAGAGAAGAACTGTCATGCATTATTAGCAGGCTTTGATACTTACCCATCTGCAACAATGGATGTTATACTTGGTAGATTTAATCCAGTAGGAAAGATGCCAATAACTCTTCCAAAAGATGATAGTGTTATTGCTGTTGACAAGAATGGAGTATGTGTTTCTCCTAATGATGTTCCGGGATATGATAAGGATATGTATATGCCAGAATCCATGAAGGATGAGAACGGTAAGGCTTATGCTTATAGAGATAAGTGTGGTAACTACTATGAATTAAACTTTGGTTTGTCATATAAATAAAACTAAAAATAAAAACTGGTGTAAGAGTAATCTTGCATCAGTTTTTCTATATATTTACATATTTAAAATATAAAATTTCAAAATTAAACTCAGCATAATTAGAGAAGGGGATTAGATAAATTAAAGATTTTTTATCATAAAGGTATAAAAGATGTTAGTAAAAAGTGAGCAAGATAGATTGGTGTCAACTCATCTAAACATAAATAGAATATTAACAGAAAATGAAGGAATATGCGTTTAAACGGAGAATATGATATTTGAATGGATAGTAATGTGGCATGAAATAAAAAAATGCTACGTGTAAGGTGGAGGAAATATGGAAGATATTAAGATACTAGTTGTTGAAGATGAAGAACCTATTAGAAAGTTGATTGGAAAAATTTTATCAACACAAGGGATGTCAGTATTTCAAGCTGCAAATGGAAGTCAATGCTTAGGGTTAATGGAGAAGTATGATTTTGATTTAATAATTTTGGATATCATGATGGGAGACATTTCAGGTTATGATGTAACAAAGATTATTAGAGAACAAGATATAATGACACCAATTATATTTTTAAGTGGCAAAAAGGAAGATGAAGATATTATTAAAGGATTAGATGTAGGCGCAGATGGTTATATTACAAAGCCTTTTAGTCCTGCTGTTCTATGTGCACAAGTAAAATCACAAATTAAAAGAAAAAGAGAGATTTTAAATAAAGAAGCCAAAACGAGCATATTAAAAAGAGGTCCCTTTACCTTTGATTATGCAAGTTATAGATTTTTCAAAGATGGAGCAGAGATTAAGCTATCCTCAAAGGAAACGAAGCTTATCAAGTTCTTTATGGAAAATCCTCATAAAGTATTTTCAAAAGAAGAGTTGTATCAAAATGTATGGCATGAAACAGAAACTGATGATAATAGCATAATGGTTTATATAAAGTATTTAAGAAATAAAATTGAAGATGTACCAAGTAAACCTCAATACATCAAAACTCTATGGGGAATTGGATATGAATTTGATGCAGATTAAAAAGCTTTTTGGTAGGAGATGTATAAAGATTTCCATTGTAATACTTTTTATAGGTTTGTATGCTTTGGGAATGTATATAAATTATGATGAGTATAGGGATACAATTGTTGCTAAGCAGCAAGAAAATATGCTTGGTATTACAAGATCTATTTGTAGAAGTGTGGAATTATATTTTGAAAGCATCATTGATACTATGGAATCTATTTCAGGCGATAGAGAATTTATACAAGATATTAGTCGAATATCAGAAACAGGAGAAAAAAATGTTATACTTGATGAGTTTAGGGCATATTATAACTCGAAAAGCGAACTGGTGGATAGAATTTATTTTATTGATTCCACAGGAAAGGTAGTATCCTATTATCCTGATGGTGGTGAAGAAATTTATCTTGAAAATAAAGAAGATATTGAAATAGCATTGAAAACTAGACAAACTCATATTGGAAGAGCATATATGCACAAAGATTTAAAAATATTTGTTGTAAATATTTTTAAACCTGTATTTATAGATGAAGAGTTTAAAGGGGTTATTGCAATTTCTTTAAGTCTTGATGTTATATATGATAATTTGATTGCACCAGTTAAGGTTGGGCAAAAGGGTTATGTTATGGTAAAAGATCAAGAAGGTATAATCATAATGCATCCAGTTAAAGAACAGGTGGGGATGGATGTAATAGAAAGTAGAAAAAAAGCATATCCAAGCTTGGAGTATCAGGAACTTGAGAGACTTGTCAGTGAACAATTAGAAGGTGAAGAAGGAACAAAAATTTATCATTCCTATTGGTGGGGAGATAATGTTTTGAAAAAAACTAAGAAGTTAAATGCATATACGCCTTTAAAATTTGGAGATTATTTTTGGGTGGTAGCACTAACGACTTCCTATGAGGAAATAGCTGATCCAATAAATAAATTTTTGTTAAAAAGCTTCTGTAATTCAATTGCTATTGCAGTTATTATGGGTTTATTTCTGATTGTATTGTTTAATATGAAAAAAAATAAAGATGAGCTTGAAAAGGAAACAAAGTACTTAAAAATGCTTAATGAAACATCTGAGCAACTACGAAAGCAGGAAGCAGAGTTATATCATTCTCAGAAGCTGAAGATGATAGGAACTTTAGCGGGAGGTATAGCTCATGATATAAATAACCTTTTAACACCTATACTGGGATATTCCGAATTGCTTTTAATGGGATTCTCAGAAGATCGTGAAGAATATGAAGAGGTTCAAGAGATATATAAAGCTGCTCAGAAGGGTAAGGAGCTCACACAGCAAATGCTTGTATTAGCAAGAAGTGATAGTAACATTATTCAAGATGAATTGGTGGATATTAATTTGGCTTTAAAAGATACTTTGAAATTATTAAAGACATTAGTACCAAAAAAAATAGTTATCAATGAATATATTGAGCAGAAATGTGGTTTTATTAATATCAGCTATACACAAATTCATCAAGTTCTTTTTAACTTATGTACAAACGCATATCAGTCTATGGATGGCAGTGGGGTTATGGAAGTTTCTTTAAAGGTGATTTCAGGTAAAAAAGCTCAGCAAATTAGTAGTAAATTATCAGCGAAGAAAGATTATGCTGAAATTATTATTAAAGATTCTGGTTGTGGTATGGATGAAGAAACTCTTGCTAGAATTTTTGAACCATTCTTCACAACAAAAGAAATTGGCGATGGTACTGGCCTTGGGCTATTTGTTGTGCAAAGTATAATTGAAAAACATAATGGTATAATATTAGCTAATAGCAGCGTTGGCGTAGGTAGTACTTTTAAAATTTATTTTCCGTTAGTTAATGGGAATGTTAATAATTTTGAAGCTAGTAAAAGAAAAGAAAAGTCAGAAGTAAAAAGAATATTAATTGTTGATGATAATGAAGAAGTCATCAAAGTTCTAAAAAAAGGGCTACAGCAGCAGGGGTATAAGGTTGTATACTATACATCTCCAATTCAAGCATTAAAAGTTTGGAAGGCGAATTATAATCTTTATGATATTGTAATTACAGATTTTATGATGTCTGATATGAGGGGAAATGAGCTTGCTAGAGAAATGAAGGCTGTAAAGCCAGGTATTCCAATAATTTTGATGACTGGTTATATGGATAGTGAATTAGTTGAGAAAGATAAGGATATTTTTGATGGCTATCTTCCAAAGCCAATAGAAATTTCTGCATTAGTTAGACTTATTAAGGATATAAAATAATAAAATGAGCTAAATTCTTAAGTGAATTTAGCTCGTTTTTTATTAAATTAATAACTTAAAAGGTTTATTAATTTGAGTACATAAAGTCATGAACTTAACAGTTTTTCTATTTTTATCATAGCAAATGTTAAATAATTGTTTTCTTAAAAAATGTCGAAAATAGATATATTTATTTAAGATTATTTTAAGAATTTACTAAGTTTATTTTAAGAATATTAATTTTATTAAAAATAATTTAAAAAAACTATTGCAAAGATTAATATGTTAATATAAACTAATATTAACAAATAAATACATAAATTGTTAATATTTTGAGGAGGGTTTATTATGTTAGCTTTTCTAGGTTATGCAATGGTAATCACATTTATGGTACTTATAATGAGCAAGAAAATGACAGCGTTTACTGCACTTATAACTGTACCAGTTGTTTTTGGACTTCTAGGTGGGTTTGGTCTTGAACTCGGGGAATTTGCTTTGACAGGGGTAAAAAGTGTTTCATCAACAGCTGCAATGTTATTATTTGCAATTCTATTCTTTGGAATTATGATAAGTGCAGGGGTATTTGATCCTTTAGTAAATGCAACTTTGAAAATTGTAAAGGGTGACCCGCTAAAGGTTTTAGTAGGAACTGCAATTTTAGCAGCTATCGTATCACTTGATGGTGATGGTTCAACTACAACAATGATTTGTTGTTCGGCTTTAATTCCTGTTTATAAGAAGCTTGACATCAAAATGATGTATTTAGCAGCAATTATTATTATGCAAAACTCAATCATGAACTTAATTCCATGGGGTGGTCCAACTGCTCGTGTAATGGCTGTATTAAATCTTGATGGGGGTGCAATTTTTAGACCTTTGATACCAGGAATGATTTTAGCAGTAATTTATGTAATCTTTGTAGCTTACTACTTAGGATTAAAAGAGCGTAAGAGGTTAGGTGTAAAAAACTCAGAAATAGCTGTTGATGAAATAGCTGCATCTATAAGTGCTGAAGAAGCTGCTCTAAAAAGACCAAAACTAATAATAGTAAACTTTATCTTAACTATCATTGTTGTTGCAACTTTAATCAGTGGTAAAATTCCAGCAGCAATAATATTTGAAATTGGTACTGCTATAGCATTATTAATTAACTATCCTAAATTAAAAACCCAAAGAGAAATTATTGAAACAAATGCAGGAGCTGCAATGCAAGTTTTAATCATGGTTTTAGCAGCTGGTGTATTTATGGGAATATTAACAGAAACTAAGATGGCTGAAGCTATCGCACAAAACTTAGTTGCTTTAGTGCCAGCTTCAATGGGGAAACATTTTGGTTTAATTACTGCAATAATTAGTATACCAGGAACATTCTTCTTATCTAACGATGCATTCTATTTTGGAGTTCTTCCAGTACTTGCTCAAACGGGTGCACAATTTGGATTTACAAGTTTACAAATAGGTGTTGCTTCCTTATTAGGGCAAGCATTCCACTTATTAAGCCCTCTAGTAGCTTTCATATATTTATTACTTCAATTGACAGGTGTAGATATGGGAGAGTGGCAAAGATATGTCGCAAAATGGGCAATTGGGATATTTGTAATATTCGTAGTTGCAGCTGTAGCTGTAGGAATAATTCCACTATAATTTATAAAATATAGAATTGGTTTAAAAGGTAATTGAATTAAAAACAACCCAATTGATATTTAATCAAGCCTTTAAAACAGTCCCTCTTAGTAAGTAATATCACTAAGAGGGATTTTATTATTTTAAAATATACATTAAATTTAAAGTAGATAAATTTGCAATAGTTAATATTTTATAATAGCTGATCTCTCATGGGGAAGAAAATTGACAAGTAAATATGTTAATGAATTAACTAACTTGATAAAAAAAGAAGAGTACAATAATTTTAAGTACTCTTCTAATTACAAATATAAGTCAAGATAATGTTATTCGTTATTTTAATCAGTAACAATTGAATGCCAGTTTGCATGAATTTTTGTAAGCATACAATAAAGGTCTGAAGCATCTAGATTATGTTCATTTGTTTCTACATCACCGTGGTATTGGTATGAGGCAATGATATCACTTAGGTCTTCATATAATTCAGATCTGTTCATAAATTTAACCTCCTATAAAATAAATTATATAATAATATCACGAATTGTTTGATAAAATTATAACATACTCTTTGATTCAGAAGATTATAATTTATAAAAGTTTACAAATATTTAATTTTATTGAAGATAATGTAACGATTTAGAACTAGGGTTTCTCTTATTAAGTAGGTGGATGTTATAAATTTAAATTGATTATTTTTCTAAAGAATAAACAGATTAGCAAATATAATTAGAAAAACATTGTAAATAATTAAGTGAGGGAATAATATAGCAACATTCACAAAAATTGAATATTCAGTTAATTAATTTTTAATATAATAAAACTTTTATTTTTAGTGATATAATGTATAATGTAGAGAGTTTTTTTTATTTGGATTAATTGATTTTAAATCTGTTGTACTTCTATGGTATAAAAGTAGATTAATTAGTTAATCAACATAATTTGCAGTTTTACAGTTTCTAAATTAAAAATGGGGGGATTCATATGAAGAAAGAATTTTCATTAAGCAATGACAAGGTAATGTTGAATTTTTCAGCAAAATATTGTGACACTATCGAAAAGTTATTAAAAAGCTATGGGTTTAGAAGGGTATTAATATCCTATTGCAATAGAATAAAAAGTAGAAATTCTAATTTATATAAGTATCTAGAACAAAATTTAGAACATGTTAATTCAGATGAAGAATTTGTAGATGAATTAATTGATTTATTTAGGCTTCTAACTGTTTTAAAATCAAGTGAAATAATTACATTAAATGCTAAGTTTGGCTCAGTTCTTAATGATAGTGATAAATTCTTTGATTTTGTTGAGGATTTTTATGGCTATTGGAGAAGGCTAGAAAGATATTCTATAGTTCATAATGTAAGGGTAGCTGATGGTATAGCCACTGTAAGTTTCGTGGATGCAAACAATAAATTTTCAAAACTTGTTTTAGATTTATACCGTAAAGTACAAGAGAGTGTTTTATCTTCAGAACCGTCAGTATATAGGCAGTTAGCTGCTGGAGCAAATGCTGGCTTAATATTGAATAACACTGTTTGGCCATGTCCTTATGAATATGAGATATTAGAGGATATTCCTTTTATAAGTAATATAATATTAGAAGCACCATTTATTAATTATCCAAAGAAAAACACAAGAAGCGGTTACTTTAAAGAAATATTTAAAAATCCATTAAGTGACTGTTATATTGATAAAGAACACTTTTTTTGTTATCCTGCAAAAGTTGGAGAGTTGACAGCGTTTATATATTTTCATAGGGATTTAATGGCTCATGGTGTAACTCTTTGCAATTTATTTGAAATGGCAAGAAAAGAAGATTATAGAGGTAAAAAGCCGGATATAGTATTTGTGTTTGGAGCTAGAGATGATAGCAGTGAAAGTAAAACATTATTCTACGATGATATAAAAAACAACATAATGTTAGGATATATTAATCACAATGATGCTATAGATTATTTTGGCTACATGAAGAAGATGACATTGACTCTTCATAATTTAATTATGATCAAAAGAGGAAATCTCCCAGTTCACGGGGCTATGGTTAATGTGGTTCTTAAAAGTGGAAAGTCTGCTAATGTTGTAATTATGGGTGACAGTGGAGCTGGTAAGTCCGAATCACTTGAAGCTTTTAGAGGATTAAGTGAAGATTATATTAGCGATATGACTATTGTATTTGATGATATGGGATGGGTGAAATTAGATGAGCATGGCGGAAAGCCGTTAGCTTATGGAACAGAAATAGGCGCTTTTGTTCGATTAGATGATTTAGATCAGGGATATGCTTTTAAAGAGATTGATAGAAGTATATTTATGAATCCTGATAAGACTAATGCAAGACTTGTTATGCCTGTTGCAAGTTATAAGGAAATAATGAAGGGATATCCAATAGATTTATTCCTTTATGCAAACAATTATAAGGCTGTTGAAGAAGGAAAAGGAACTCTTGAATACTTTACATCTGTTGAGGATGCAATTAAGGTATGCAGAGATGGAGCAAGAATGGCAAAGGGAACTACTTCGGAGATGGGACTAGTTAAATCATATTTTGCAAATCCTTTTGGTCCTTACCAAAGGCAAGAGGAAACTGACATATTAATAGAAAGATTTTTTGACGAATTCTTTAAAACGGGAGTGAGGGTAGGAGAGATGAAAACTTGTCTTGGGCTGCCTGGAAAAGAAAAGGATGGTCCTAGAGAAGCGGCTATTGATTTGTTTGAATTTATTAAAAATTTATAAAGATATTGTTAAGCAGGTCTTAATGACCTGCTTTTAATATTGAAAAATCAATGGTGAACATTATAATAAGGGAAAAAAGGTCAGTATGGTGATTTGTTGACATAATTTTTTAAATATGATATATAAAAGATATGTGATTAGCACTCAAGTATTTAGAGTGCTAACAAAATGTTTAATGATAGGGAGAGATATTGGTATGGAAAAGAAACAGTTTAAAGCAGAATCCAAAAGATTATTAGATCTTATGATTAATTCAATTTACACCCATAGAGAAATATTTTTAAGAGAACTTATTTCTAATGCTAGTGATGCTATTGATAAAATGTATTATAAAGCATTAGTTGATGAGTCTTTAACATTTAATAAGGATGACTATTTTATTAAAATAAGTATAGATAAAGATAATAGAGAAATTAAAATATCAGATACAGGTATTGGAATGACTGAAGAAGAACTAGATGATAACCTTGGAGTAATTGCAAAAAGTGGTTCTTTACAATTCAAAAAAGAAAATGAAGAAAAAGATGGTCATGATATAATTGGTCAATTTGGAGTAGGGTTCTATTCTGCATTTTTAGTTGCAGAGAATGTAACTGTTATAAGTAAAGCTTTTGGTAGCGATAAAGCTTATAAATGGGAATCAACTGGAGTAGAGGGATATACAATCGAAGAATGTGAGAAAGCTACAGTTGGAACAGATATAATTTTAAAGCTTAAAGACAACAACGAAGATGAGAACTATGATGAATATTTAAATGAATATACATTAAGAAACTTAATTAAGAAGTATTCAAATTTCATTACATATCCAATTAAGATGGATATAACTGGAAGTAGGATTAAAGAAGGAACAGAGAATGAATACGAGGATTATGTTGAAGAACAAACAATAAACAGCATGGTTCCAATTTGGAGAAAAAATAAAAATGAATTAACTAAAGAGGATTATGAAAATTTCTATAAAGAAAAGCATTTTGGATTTGATAATCCATTAAAGCATTTACATATAAGCGTAGATGGTGCAATAAGCTATAATGCAATTCTTTATATCCCAGAAAATATGCCTTATGATTTTTATACAAAGGAGTATGAGAAAGGACTTGAGCTTTACTCAAAAGGAGTCCTTATTATGAATAAGTGTGGAGATTTATTACCTGATTACTTTGGTTTTGTTAAAGGGATAGTTGATTCAGAAGACTTATCTTTAAATATTTCAAGAGAAGTATTGCAGCATGATAGACAGCTTAAATTAATAGCTAAAAACATTAAAAATAAAATCAAAGGTGAATTAGAAAATATGTTGAAGAATCATAGAGATGATTATGAGAAATTCTATAAGGCCTTTGGAAGAACCTTAAAATTTGGCGTATACAGTGATTTTGGAAAGGATAAAGAGGTACTTCAAAATCTGTTAATGTTCTATTCTTCTAAAGAAAAGAAAATGGTAACTTTAGCTGAATATGTTGAAAGAATGGCAGAAGATCAAAAATACATTTATTATGCATCAGGAGAATCTATAGAACGAATTGAAAAACTTCCACAAACAGAGCTTGTTGCAGATAAAGGGTATGAGATTCTATACTTCACAGAAGATATTGATGAGTTTGCAATAAGAATGTTAATGAATTATAAGGAAAAAGAATTTAAATCAGTATCAAGTGGTGACTTAGGAATAGAAGAGAAAGATAATGAGAATGAAAGTTCTAAAGATGATGATAATAAAGAATTATATGAAGCAATGAAGAATGTTTTAGCTTCAAGAGTAGTAAAAGTAAAAACATCAAAGAGATTAAAAAATCACCCAGTATGCTTAGCCAATGAAGGTGATTTAACAATCGAGATGGAGAAGGTATTAAATTCTATGCCTGACAGTGAAGGTGTTAAAGCGGATAAGGTATTAGAGATAAATACGAATCATGAAGTATTCAATGCATTAAGAGATGCTTTCAGTAATGATAAAGAAAAGTTTAATTTATATACAGAGCTATTATATAACCAAGCGCTATTAATTGAAGGGTTATCAGTAGCTGATCCTGTTGAATTTTCAAATGGCATATGTAAACTAATGAAATAGAAAAAAAGACAATCTTAGATTGAACATACCTGTTTATTGAGGGAGAGTGTTCAAATAGGATTGTCTTTTGCATTTATTCTTTTAATAAAATAGCATCTTTTAATAGAGCATTATCATATTAGCTATATTAGGAATGTAATAACACATTTTAATATTTTTCATAAAATAAATATAGAAAACTACTAAGGAAGTGTGTTATTACGAGTATCATAAGCAAAGCTCTGTATAGGATTTTAGTATACACGGGAACACCTATTGAAGGGAAATTTAATAAGTACACTAAAAATCCTAGAAAGGTAAATGAAAGAATTTTAATTAAAATTTTAAAGAAAAATTCGAATACTGTTATTGGAGATATATATGATTTTAGAAATATTAATACGGTGGAAGATTTCAAAGAGAAATTTCCTATAACAGACTATAGTTATTATGAAAATTATATTGAAAGAATGGCAAGGGGCGAGAAAAATATATTAACTAGTGATGAAGTTGAGTATTTTTCACATACTTCAGGCACAACTGGAAAGCAAAAGTTAATCCCAACAACAACTACAAGTCGGAGAATTCCATCAAAGTATATGGCTTTTTTAATAAATAGATATGCTTTTAATGAGTTTAAGAAACAATGGAATTATGAAAAAGGATTAATGCTGGCAGATATTACAAATACAAATTATACGGAAGGTGGAATTCCTATATGTTCAGCAACTTCAGGTGGAATAAACGCCATCGAACCGATTTTACCTTATTTATACACTTCACCTATTGAGGTCATGAAGGTAAAAGATAAAGAGGTGGCTAGCTATTTGCATTTATTATTTGCATTAAAGGAGAGATCCCTTTTATTTATTAATGGAGTGTTTATTTCAAATGTAGTTGATTTATTTAGAGTATTAGAGAAATATAGTTTACAGCTGGTAAGAGACATCAAAAGAGGCGTGATAAGCAGAAGTTTAAACTTAAATGAGGACGTAAGGAAAAAGTTAAATAAGTATTTGTCCCCAGATGCTTATAGGGCAGACGAGCTAACTTTAGAATTTAAAAAGGGATTTAAGGGTATTGCCAAAAGAGTATGGCCTAACTTAACTTATATTGGAACAGTTACAGGAGCGAATTTCTCCATTTATGATGAGATGTTAAATTATTATACTGATAACCTTCCAGTGTATTCACCAATTTATGCAGCCTCAGAAGGCACTATAGGTATTAATCCTTATGTGAAAAAAGTTGAATATGTAATTATCCCAGACACGGTATTTTATGAATTTATAGAGCAGAAAGATTTTAATTGTCAAAATCCTAGAACTTTATGTATAGATGAGTTAAGCCAAGGTGGAGTGTATGAAATAATATTAACTAATTATTCTGGATTATATCGTTATAGGTTAGGGGATGTAGTTAAGGTTGTAGATTATTTTAATAGTACACCTTCAATTGAGTTCTTATATCGTAAAAATCAAGCTTTAAATATGGTATCTGAGAAAACTACCGAAGAACATCTTACTAATGCTATTCTTAAAATGGTTGATAATTTAAAAATTAAATTAATTGATTATACTACTTATCCTGATAATTCTATTAGCCCAGGAAGATATATTATTTATTTAGAAATAAGCGATGAATACAAAGAATACAGCATTTTAGAAGCTGAATTTGATAAGGAGCTTTCTTTGGCTAATTTGGCTTATGGAAGAGCTAGACAAAGTAAAAAGTTAAGAAGACCTAAGATTATTTTGCTGAAAAGAAATACTTTTAATAAGATAAAAGAACTTTTAATTAATGGAGAAGTTTCTAAAAATCAAATTAAAATTCCAAGGGTTGTTGTAGGAAAGGAAAAAGTTATAACAGTTTTAAAAGAAAATATTATAAAATAAAACATAATGGATGAAGGAAGAACTGAGAGAGTTCCTTCATCCATTTTTAGATTATATATAAAAGGCTATGGTATAATATATATTGGTAGAAAGAGAAACTTAATAATTAATATAAATATAAAAATAGGAGATAATTAATGCAAACTATAGTATATTTAACAAGACATGGTCAGACAGAGTGGAATTTAGAAAGGAGGCTGCAAGGTAGAGGAAATTCTCCTTTAACAAGCGTAGGGATAAGTGGCGCTGAAGAACTTAGAGATAGAATAAAAGATATAAGGCTAGATGCAATATATTCAAGTCCTATAGAAAGAGCGTTTCTTACAGCCAATATTGTTAAAGGAAATCATGATTTAAAGGTTATAACAGAGGAAGGGTTTATGGAAATGTCCTTTGGTGATTATGAGGGATTAAAAATTAGTGAAATTTACAAGATAAATCCAAAGTTTAATATGGATCAAATTATGAAGGTGGATATAAATATATGTGCTCCCAATGGTGAAACTTTAGCACAGGTTAGGGAAAGAGTTAAAGAAGCTATGGATAGAATTATTGAGGAAAATGAAGGAAAATCTATTCTTATTGTTACTCATGGTATGACTCTTAAGGCCTTAATGTATTATTTTAATGATAAGGATGTTAATGAAGAAGTTATGGGACAAGCAACCTTAACAAAGATTACAGTAGAAAATAAAAAGAATTTTAAAATTGAGTTTAAAAATGATGGGAGTCATTTTAAAATTGAACAGACAAAACAAGGATGGTAATAGGGGTAAAGTAAAAAAGCCTGTAATAAATTATGTTTATTGCGGGCTTTTTTACTTAATTCAAGAACTACTGAGGATTTAGAGTTAAACTTTTACTAAATAAAACAATAAACTTTTCTATGGATGAAACTAAATCATAATTCCCGTCATGCTTAGCCCAGTCAGAGCTATAACCACGAAGTAGAACCATTAGCATTCTGGCAGTTTCTTCAGGATCAATGGAAGAATTAAATTGTTTTTTTTCCACACCTCGAATTAATAAATCTTTAAGAACTTTAAAGATTTTTCTGTTTTCATCCAAGTAATTAACTGAATTATTCTTAAGTGGTGCCATATTAATACAACGGCTTGTTTCAACTCCGTTTCTAATGTTGTACTTTCCATAACAGGTACAGAAGAGTTTTAAATTTTCTACTTCATCTTCTTTGAATTGTGAAAGAACTTCATTAGAGAAAAAGTCATCTATATCTGAGAAGAGAGCCCAGGCAAGGTCACCTTTTTCTGAAAAATAGTGATAAAAGGTTCCTGTAGATATATCTAGCTTTTTACATATTCCTCTAATAGTTATATTTTCGTAGCCTTCAGCGTTTATTAATTCTGTTATTTTAGAAAAAAGTTCTTGTTTGCGAGCTATAAATTTTTTAGTTGGGTTCATTTAATACTCCTTTAGATAGTTGAAATCTATATATACTAATTATCTTTTAATTTTAACAATAACATAACTAATAATACCACTTTTTAATATAATTGCAAGGGCAGGCCTAAACCATGATGTTTAGACCTGCCCAACATATAATATTAAATTAATTAGGGGTTAATTCTTGTTGATATAATTATTTTTAAACTAATTATTACTTGGTAAATGAAGCTGCATTTGTACCTGCTATTCTACCAAATACTACGGTATCAGTTAAAGCATTTCCACCTAAACGGTTACTTCCATGGATTCCACCAGTAACTTCACCAGCAGCATATAATCCAGAGATTACATTACCATTTGTATCAATAACTTCTGTAGCTTCGTTGATTTCCACTCCACCCATTGTGTGATGAACTGTTGGTATACGAACTGCAGCATAGAATGGACCATTGTTGATTCCGTTGTGTACTTTATTAGTATCTACAAATAATGAACGTCCAAACTCATCAGTTTGTCCTTCAAGATCTCCGCCTTGACAATAACGGTTATATTCTTCAACAGTTGCAACTAGGTTTTCAGCAGGAACACCGATTTTCTCAGCTAATTCTTCTAAAGTATCAGCTTTTACCGCTCTTCCAGCAGCCACTAAGTCATTTATTGTTTCACCAAAGTTATTTAATTCATCACCAGTAGGGTAAGAATCACTGTCCATAACTATGTACATTTTAGTTTCAGGCTGAGCAAATAATCCAAGAGTCATTTCATCACGACGTCCAGCCTCATTAACAAATCTATTTCCTTCGATATTAACAAAAATACGGCTTTCAACAGAATGCTCTATATTTCCAGAAAGACTTCCAGTGGTTGGATCACCTAAAGGTAATAATTGAATATTGCCCATCTGAACAAGGTTTGCACCAACTTCTTCAGCCATTTTAATACCATCACCTGTTATTGAACTTGTATTAGTACTTAATATGTTATCACCAAGAGAAGGCCATTTATTAAGTATTTTATTTGCTTCTTCACGCATTTCTACATTTTGTCCAAATCCGCCTGTTGCCAACACAACTCCATTATTAGCTTTAACAGTAATTTTGTTTCCTGTTTTTCCTGTACAGTTTACACCAGTTACGATGCTATCTTCAACAATTAATTCATCAGCAGTTGTATGATAAACCATTGTTATACCTTGATTTTTGTCCATATATTCTTGATATGTTTTGAAAAATCCAGTTCCTTCTGGTTCAACTGGTTTATGCGCACGTGGCCACATACCTCCAGTTACAGTGAAAGGTTCATCATAGAATTCCATACCAAGACTTTTTAACCATTCAACACCGTCCCAAGCATTTTCAGTTAAAGTTTCTACTAGAACTGGATTACCTTCTTGATCTCCACCGTTAAAAGTTTGATCGTAATGATGCTGAACACTGTCATTATTTGCAGCAGCAGTTTCACTACCGTCATCAACAGCATTTAATGCACCTCCAGAAAGGATAGTATTTCCACCCATTTGTCCAGTCTTTTCTATGACTACAACGCTTTTGCCAGATTGATGTGCAGTAACAGCAGCAGCCATACCAGCACCACCAGCACCAATTACAACAACGTCGGCTGTTAGTTCTTGATCATCTTCTTTAGAAACTTCTTTTTTTATTTCACGTAAAGCTTCAATATCTGAATCAGAAAGGCCAGCTTGCTTTAAACTGTTAATAACACCTTCAACAATTGCATTACTTGTTAAAGTTGCTCCGGAGATTGTATCAACCCCAAGACCTTGAATTTCAAGTATTTCTTCTGATATTGTTTTTACAGCCGGTTCTCCAATACCTGGAGTTTCTGTATGATCGATTTTGATATCTGTGATTTCACTTTCAGAAACAGTTACTGATATGGTCATTTCATGCATACCATTGACTGTAGCTGAATATGTACCAGGCTTATAAGTTAAAGATTTGTCAGGCGTGTTCTTAGATGAACAACCTACGAAGGAAGAAGTTGCCATTGTTAAAGCTAATGCTAAAACTAATATGGTTTTTTTACTTCTTCTTAAATGATTTTTTCCCATTTGGTCCCCTCCATACAATAAAAAAATATAAAAAATAGAACATGTTATAGAACGTGTCTGTTAATTTTATAACATAAATTTTGCTGTGTTGCAATATGTATTTTTATATTTTTGAAAATTTACTAAAATTTTTATTAAAAAGTATATATTTTGTCAGTTACGGATATAAAAATGACGTTTATGTAAATAGTAGTAACTTTGATATATGGACTTATAACTCTTAATCTATAATATTATTACGTGAAATATAATATACTTATTGAAAAATGATGTTATAAATAATAAGCTATAGGTATATAGAGTATTAATAGAATATAAATAAATGAATTTGTAAATGAGGAGTAGTTCGATGAATGAAATGATAATATTAGTTGATGAAAATGATAGAGAGGTTGGGACCATAGAGAAAATGGAAGCTCATGTGAAGGGGAAGCTTCATAGGGCGTTTTCAATTTTCGTTTTTAATAATAAGGGCGAAATGATGCTTCAAAGAAGAGCACTTCATAAATATCATTCTGGCGGTCTTTGGACAAATACTTGCTGCAGTCATCCAAATGCTGGAGAAGCCTTAGAGGAAGCAGTGCATAGAAGACTTGTGCAGGAGATGGGATTTGATTGTGAGCTGAAAGAAATAAAGTCATTTTTATATCATGCTCATTTAGATAATAATTTAATTGAACATGAATTAGATCATATTTTTGTTGGGTATTATGAAAATGAACCTGAAATTAATAAGGAAGAAGTAGAAGAGTGGATGTGGATTAGTTGTGATGAGTTGAAAAAGGAAATTAACAATCATTCAGAAAAGTTTACTTATTGGTTCAAGGTAGCAATGGACGAGGTTTTATTACCGAAGGATTTAAAAGATTATATAAAGTAAAATTAATTGTATAAAAAGAGGTAAAAGCTGTCACTATTAGTGACAGCTTCTTTATTATAAAATATAAACTTATAGTTCGATTCGTGTCCATTTCCCAGTTCTAAAGCGTAACATATTAATAATCAGACGTATATTTTGATCGATAAATACTGCAATCCATGCACCAATAAGCCCAAGGCCAGCAGGAAAACATAAGAGCCAGGTTAATAGGGGTCTTACAATTGCTATGCTTATGAAAGAGGTACGTGCAACATATTTTGTATCTCCAGCTCCCCTAAGAGCACCAGAGATTATTACTTGAGAGGTCTGACTGTGGGTAGTAAAGGCTATGATTATTAAGATTATAGAGCCCAGCTGAATTATTTCTGCTTCTTTTGTAAAAAGTCCAACTAAAAAATTTCTTCCAAAAATAAAGAAAAAGAAAAGGATGGTTGAAGCAATAATGGCCAGTCTTTGAGTAATACTAGCATAAAGCATGGCTTTATCGGGTCTTTTAGCACCTAAACTTTGACCTACAAGGGAAGAGGCTGCAATACTAAATCCATCACCTACTGCAAAGGAAAGATTTAATATGTTCATACAAATTTGGTGAGTGGCAAAGGAGGTTGTACCTAGAGCTGCTACCATTTTAGCGTATAAGAAAAAGCCTATCCTTAAAAATACCTGCTCAACCATAGCGCTGCTGCTTACATTGAATACACTAGATATAGTCTGTTTGTCAAAGGACCATGGAATTTTAGTAGTTATATCAAGAAAGCCACGATTTTTCACAACAGAGCGTATTGCCATAATAAGGGCAATGATGTTACCTAAAGAAGTTGCAATAGCTGCCCCTGTAACACCTAATTTTGGAAAGAAGAAAAGACCATTAATTAAAAGCGCATTAAATATAACATTTACGATATTTGCAGTTATATTTGTATACATGGAAATCTTAGTATTTCCTATTCCTCTTTGAGCTGCATTAATAGTGAGACAAACAGAGTTAAAAATCATACCTAGTAGAATGATTCTAAAGTATGTAACAGAGGTGTCAATTATATCAACGTTAGCACCAGCAAAAGCTAAAAGAGGCCTGGCAAAGAGAATTCCAACTAAAGCAAGTAAGGTTCCGGATATGAGACTCAATATCAAGCATTGTTTTAAACAGCTATTTGCACCTTTAATATCGTCTGCTCCTTTACGTCTTGCCACAACTGCCGTTACTCCAACATTTAAGGAAAGGATAACAGCAAGGAGAATAAATCTTGGCTGATTTGTAATACCAACTGCTGCAATCGCGTCAGGTCCAAGGTTTCCAACCATCATGGTATCAACAGCAGCCACTAATGAAACAAGGATTGCTTCAACTATGGATGGCCATGCAATTTTTAAAGTAGCAGTATATCCATCACGGGTTAGCGGGAGACTACCAAGTATATGTTCTGGCTTAACCATGTATTTACATGAAAATGCCCGTTTTAATAAATTTTCCATCACAAAATAACAACCTTTCTTACAGTTTTAACAAAATATTGCTTATAAGTATATTATAGCATTATTCTTCGTCATAAGAAAATTTCGCAATACGGATTAAATTAAAGATAAATGAAGCTAGAAAGAAAAAATAGAACCTAGAATTGCTTAACGCTCAAATCTAGGTTCAAGAATAAAGTATTCATTTTTAGAAGGTATATCCATATAAGAATATTTTTAAAGTTTCAGGTACAACTTGAAATTTTAGCTCTTTTTCCATTAAACGCTTAAAGTTTTGGCTATCATAGAAGCCATAGTTACAACGTGTATCAGTATATAGATATAAAGAGGTTACCTTCATTGAGGTCATATAATTAAAGAGCTGATTCAACAAGGCTTTACCTACTCCAAGTCCACGGCTTTCTTCTGAAACTATAAATAGTTGAATACAACCTTGAAACTCATTTTCCTTGTCTTTTATCATTTCATTATAGATATTTTGTATTTTGCTAAATTCTTTTAGATCTTTTTTGTTTTCTTTTTTTGCAAAAGCTATTTTTAGTAAACTTGCTAGAGCGCTAAGGTAGTTAGAGGGTTTTCTAAGTTTGTTTTTATCATTTTTAGCACTTCCTAAAATAATGCCGATAACTTTATTGTTTTTTACAGCTACTTTACTAAAGTTACTTGATAATATGCATTCTTGAAGATAAATATTTAAGGCTGAATCTAAAAAGGCATCGTCTTTTAAGAATTCATCAAAGCCAAAGGCTTTATTTATTAGATATTTAATTGTTTTATAATCTTCTCTTGTTAAACTTCGGTATAGTACTTTTTCCATATATAAAATCCTTTCTTATATTTAATTTTCTTTTAAAATTAAATTAATTACGTTAAAATGATAATAGAGTCTACCCTAAGGGGAGAGTCAATTAAGAAAGTGTTAATAATGCTGAGGTGGATAAAATGGAGCAATTATACTCAATTGGAGAAGTTTCGAAAATAAAAGATATAACAATTAAAGCCTTACGATATTATCATAAAGAAGGTATCTTAATACCCAAATATATTGATGAGGTAACAGGGTATAGGTTTTATTCTTTGGAGCAGTTTATTTATATAGATATTATAAAGGGCTGTAGGGTGTTAGGTACAAGTATTGATGAATTGAGAAAGATTTTTAAAGAATGCAATACTAATCAGCTTATCGAATTTTTGAATATAAAGAAAGTAGAGGCAGAGAAAAATATTATTAAAATGCAAGAGATTATAAAAAATATTGAGGAATTATCTAATAGTATTGAGAAAGCAAGAGTATTAGCAGAAAATAGTGAGATTAGGACTATATCTTTTAAGGAAAGACCTATAATAATAGTTCCGTGTAATGAAACAGGATATTTAAAGGAAGTTCTATATTACTCTGAATTAGATAGAATTGCTCAGGTGTGTGGAATAGAGATTTCCATGGAAAGAGGAATTATATATGATATTGATTTAAGTGGAAAGGTTAAGCCTGCATATGTTTTTAGTACCTTCCAAGGGAGTGAGGATTTAATTTGCAAAGATAATTTAGCATTTCTTCCAGAAGGAAAATATTTAACTGTTGCTTATAATAAAGATAATGAAAGTGAACGGGTGGATGAGTTAATTAAGTATGTAAAGCAAAGAAATATAAAGGTAAAATGTTTTTTAGAAATAGAGTTGTTTAATGATTTGTTTAATACAGAAACCTTTAGCTGCCAAATTCAAATGTGTGTTGAAGAAGAAAATAGTTACATGGATGAAATTAAAAGTTAATAGAAGATTCATGAAAAGCAAGAAATCCTATGGGATAATAAAAGTTGATTATGAGTGAGGTAACTATATAAGTAGTTTAAAGGTATTAATAATTATAGAATCTATAAGATGAAAGTTTTAGCTTTAAGGAGGACGTTTTTAATGAAAAAATGGGGGAAGAAGAAAATAAGTATTTTAGTAGTAGTGTGTATACTTATGTACTTTATTATAGGTGCCATGGGACCATTTTTCATACCAAAGAAGGTCAGTGAGGAATATATTAATAATTTTAATACTGAAGATTTTTACGGAAGCAGTAATTCTGTTGATAGAGCTATGATTTTGGAAACTAATCAAAGTGCATGGGATGAAAGGTTAAGAATGTTGGATAAGGCAAAGGAGAGAATTATTTTATCTACTTTTGATATGAGAGATGGAGAAAGTACTAAAGATATTTTATCTGTTATTTTAGCCAAGGCAAATGAAGGGGTGCAGGTCAAGATTTTAGTTGACGGTTTTAATGGTCCCTTGAGAATGAGTAATAATCCACTGTTTCATGCGATTTCCAGCCATCCTAATATAGAGGTTAAGATGTATAATCCAGTAAATATATTACTTCCTTGGAAAACTCAAGGGAGGATGCATGATAAATATATAATTGTAGATGATCTGGGGTATATTTTAGGTGGACGAAATTCTTTTGATTATTTTATTGGAGAATTTGAAGCAAAGAGTAAAAGCTTTGATAGAGAAGTTTTAGTTTATAATGGGGCTAATGGAGATAAGGATGCAAAGGAAAGTTCTTTATTTCAATTAGAGGAATATTTCAATAGGGTTTGGAACTCAGATGAAAGTAAGATGTTTTTTGATTCGGAAAGTTTAGCTGAAAAGGAAAAGGTTAAAGATAAGGTTGGATTTCTTAAGGAGAGATATACTTATCTTAAGGAGGAATGGCCAAAGTTATTTGAAGAATATTCATATGAATCAACAACAGTTCCTACAAAGAAGATAACACTATTATCTAATGATATTCATGTTTATGGAAAAGAACCAAAGGTTTTTTATTCCTTGGTACAATTAATGAAGGATGCAAAAAAACAAGTGGTTGTCCATTCTCCATATGCTGTGTTTGATGACTATATGCTAGAGCTGCTTCAGCAAGTAGGAAGCAGTGTAGAAGATTTTCAAATGGTTATTAATTCAGTTGAAAATGGTGACAATTTTTTTGCTTCTAGTGATTATTTAAGAAATAAGAAAAAGATTATTGAAACTGGTGCAGAATTGTTTGAATATGATGGGGGAACCTCTTATCATGCAAAATCCCTAACTATTGATGATAACATATCAGTAGTAGGCTCCTTTAATTTCGACTTAAGAAGTACCTATGTAGATACAGAATTAATGCTAGTTGTAAATAGTGAAGAACTTACGAGTCAGTTAAGAGGTTATATGGAAGGGTACGAGAAGGATTGTAGAAGGGTTATAGATGAAAAAAACTATGAAGTTCCAGAGCATCTAGAGATCGCAAAGGTTGAGCCAGTTAAAAGGTTTCTTTGGTGGTTTGTGGGATTAGTGATGCAGCCATTTAGAATTTTGGTTTGATTTAAGTATTTTTTAGTAAAGATAAGAAGTTTTATTTTAATAAAAGCTTATCTTTATTTTTTATAATTTTGGAGGAGATTTAATTAAAATCTGTAATTTTTAATATAAATAAAGTATTATATAGACAGTAAGATTAAAATAGAATTGAGGTTACAAATGAAAAATATCAACTTAATTAAAACATTGAAAATTGCAGCAGGAAGTATGCTTGCTATAATTATTGCGCAATCCTTAAATATCTCTTATAGTACTTCAGCAGGAATTATAACTCTGCTTTCAATTCAGAATACAAAAAAAGAAACAATTAACGTTGCAGTAAAAAGAGGAGGTTCTTTTTTTCTAGCTATACTAATAGCAATTATTACATTCACCTTAGCAGGGTATTCGCCAATAAGTTTTGGAATTTTCCTTTTATTTTTTGTTTCTATTAGTTATAGATTTGAATTACAAGATGGAATTTCAGTAAATGCTGTCTTGATGACTCACTTACTTGTGGAGAAATCAGTTAGTTATAGCTGGATTATTAATGAAGCAGGATTATTTTTAATTGGCTCATCCATTGGTATTATATTAAATTTATATATGCCTTCCTCAAAAGCATCTGTTGTGGAGTTTCAGAGAAAGGTTGAGAAGAAAAGTAGGGGTGTTTTGGAGAAGATTAGCAAAAGGATCAATGGAGAAGAGGTACATGAAGAAAATATAAATCAATTATTTAAGATTTTAAAAACAGCAAAAAGAAAAGCTTATGAGAATATGAATAATACTTTTGTAGGGGATACACAGTACTATATTGATTATATTGAAATGAGAAAAAATCAAACTAAGATATTGAAAAAAATATATGAGAATATAGCATTGCTTACAGGTATTCCAAATCAAGGAAAGATAATCTCTCAATTTGTTCTAAAGATAAGTGAAACATATCATGAACACAATAATGGCAAAACACTCTTAAAAGAATTAAATGAGTTGAAAATTAATATGAAAAATGAACCTCTCCCTGCAGATAGAGAAGAGTTTGAAAATAGAGCAATTCTTTTTATGGTTCTTAGTGATCTGGAAAGATTTTTAGAGTTAAAAGTGGAGTTTTCAAAACAAATGACCTTCGATTAAGTCGAAGGTCATTTGTTTTATTTATAGATTAATTATAACCCCATATAGTATGCAACTTAAGCCTAATAAAATCCAAATCATGAAACCGAGGATGATTTTAAAAGTATTATCTCTTTGACGAATAATTCTTGAAGGATTTGTAGGGTCATAAAAAACGTAATCTTCATCACCAATTTTTTTTAGATTAGTTTCTTCTGGTGACCCACTAAAAGTATAAAAATTCCCGTTAACAACATATTGATATATTGGAATATAGACAATAGTTTTCATAGATTGTTTAACTTTTTTATATGATACGGTTTTTTCTTCAATTTTTATAATTCTAGCAGTTTCTTTTATGGTACATTTGCTATTTTTAAAAATAGTAATAAGTAGTGCTGCAAATCGATATAATATAGCTAAAAATATAATTGATATTCCTAATATGATAGGTAGAGTGCCAGTTGAATCCATAAATAAGCCTCCTTTAAATGATAAGCACATAATATACATAGTATGATAAGATGGTTAAATTGGAGTCTAATAAATGTGTAAAATTAAGCTTAAATTATTTATTGAGGAATTTTTGAGACGAGTACAGAAGCGTTTAGAGAATGACATCTTTATAGTAGAGGTTTTAAAAAGTTAGATTTTGTTGTATAATCATAGAAGGCTATGGTATAGGTGAATGAGTACCATTATTTTTTTGCGTAATAACAAAGGATGACAATAAAGATTTGCTAAAGGGGTAAGAGAATAAATGAAAATTTCGATTTGTGATAAGTTATTAGAGTATAAAGTTGATGTTTTAAAGGAGCTCGCAAAGCTTTTAGCTTTAAAAAACTACTCTAAATTAAAAAAGAAAGAGTTAGTTGATAAAATTGCTGAGCGTATTCTTGATGAAGAACATGCAGAACTTATATTTTTATTAACACAAGATGATGAGATAAGATTATTTGAAGCTGCATGTAATGGCGAAACCATAATAAATGAAGAAGAATTGAAGTCTTTTGATTTTCTATATGGAAAAGGGTATATTTTTATATCTCAAGATTTAAAGGTAACTGTTACTGATGATGTTAAAGAACTTTATAATCGTATTAATACTGCAGAATTTAAAAATAAAAGAGAAAGATTCCAGCTTGTTTCAGATTATTGCAGGGCATCAGTTAGATTGTATGGATTAGTACCTGTAGAAAAATTAATAGAAATTTTCAATGGTCATAATGAAATAGAAGCTACATTAGATGAGATTATGGGTGCTTGCGAAGGTTCTGATATTAAAAATGATGCCTTTACTTTCCACGATGGGTATGTAGTTGGTATTGAATTGTTAGAAAATGATGTCTATGAGCGTTTGCTTAAGGAGCAGGATGATAAGCCATATTATATACCATCAAAAAATGAATTTTTGAAATATAATGAAGGTATGTACTATGAAATAACACCTCAATTTAATAGACTAAAAGAATGTATACTTGCTTTAGAGCTTACAAAGGATGAGGAGTTAGCTTATAGTATTTGCGAGGGAGTTCAAATTGCAATAATTCTTGGTGCAGAAGTAAATGATTTATTTGAAGAGTTTGAGTTTAAGGGTGTGCCAATAAAAAACAGAAAACAAGTAGAAAAATTATTACCTCATATAGGTAATTTAATTAATCATACAAGAGGAATTTGGAATAGAGGGTATACAGCAAAAGAACTTGATATGATTAGAGGAGAAAATAAAATTGTTGAATTTCCGACTACTTCAATTAGAGAAGAGTCTGAGAAAAAGATTGGAAGAAATGAACCATGTCCATGTGGAAGTGGTAGAAAGTATAAGGTTTGCTGCGGAAAGTAGAAAACAAAAATAGGTGCTGATAAAATATCAGCACCTATTTTTATTTTCAATGTTTAGAAGTATCTCTTTAATATTTATACCGCCACCATAGCCAACGAGATCACCATTAGAACCAATTACTCTGTGGCAGGGAATAACAATCATGATGGGGTTTTTATTATTGGCCATGCCAACAGCTCTATAGGCTTTGGGGTTATTTATTGAAACTGCGATATCTTTGTAACTTCGAGTTTCGCCATAGGGGATATCAAGAAGTGATTGCCACACTTGTTTTTGAAATTTTGTACCAGATGGAGCAAGTGGTAAATCAAATTGCTTTCTTAAGCCATTTAAGAATTCATCAATTTGAACAGCTGCATTTTTGATTAAAGGCGTTTCTTTAAGGATATAATGTTTAAAGCTACTATCTTCAAAAAATCCTATAGAAGTTATAAATCCTTCACTCTCGGCTATAGTGATTTTACCGATAGAAAAATTATAATGATAGATACAATCCATAATTTCCTCCGTATACTAATTCATAATAAGTTAAATATAAGATTATTATAATATCAAACTCAACTAAAAAGAATAATATATTTTTATTTGTTTGTGAATGGATTAATTTAAAATGAGTAAAATTTATTAGGATAGATTTTATACGAATAATATTGATAATAAAAATTAATGTTGCGATAGTTTGGGAATTATTTTAATAAAGTCCATATAGAAAATAACCTAAATACAGTGATATAGAATAGATCAGTTATGAAGATATTAATTATTAAATAAAGGAATGAGATCAATGAATCTAAAGAAAAGTGAACTGCTAATAAGTGAATTAGAAAATACAAAGTCAAAAAAATATTCATTAAAAAAGGATGAGGAGTTTTTGGTAGGTGTAGATTTAGGCACAGCTTATATAGTTATTGTTGTTTTAAATAAGCAGAAGAAGCCAATTACTTATGAAATGGAATATGCACAGGTGGTTAAAGATGGATTATTAGTTGATTATATGGGTGCATTAAATATCTTGAAGCGTTTAAAAAGTAAAATTGAGAGTGAGTTAGGAATAGAGTTAACCAAGGCTGCAATTGCGGTACCACCAGGAACATCTAAGGGAGATTGCAAAAGTCATATTTATGTTGTTGAAGGTGCAGGCATGGAAGTAATAAATGTATTAGATGAACCGACAGCTGCTAATTCTGTTTTGGAAATTAATAATGGGGTGGTCGTAGATGTAGGGGGCGGAACAACGGGGCTTTCAGTCATTAAAAACGGCAAGGTTATATATACTGCTGATGAACCTACCGGAGGAACACATTTATCTTTAGTTATTTCTGGAGCATATCATATTGATTTTGATACGGCTGAAGCTATAAAAAAAGATATAAACAAATGTAATGAAATTTTACCTTTGGTCACGCCAGTAATTCAAAAAGTTGCATCTATAATAAGCAGACATATTGCAAATTTTGAGGTTAGTGAAATATATTTAGTTGGGGGTACATGTTGTCTTAAGGGGTTCGAAAATATTGTTGAAAAAGAGACAGGAATAAAAACCTATAAACCTAGAAATCCATTTTTAGTTACACCTTTAGGTATTGCTATGAATTGTAAATAAGTAGAGAAGAACTGATACCAGTTCTTTTTTATTTTAAAAAGAACATTAATATTCTTGAAATTGGAAAAATAGTATGTTAATATCTTAATAGGTGTATATACACCTGTAAAACTCGGTGTAAGGGGATGTGCAGAATGCAAAAATTATTAATAGTTATTGATATGCAAAAAGATTTTATAAATGGAGTTCTTGGGACAAGAGAAGCGGTGGATGTTGTGCCTAAGGTTATCAGTAAAATAAAAGGTTTTAATGGTGAAGTGATTTATACCAGAGACACTCATGATGAAAGATATTTAGAAAGTCAGGAAGGAATAAAGTTACCAGTAGTACACTGTATAAAGGAAACAGAAGGATGGCGTTTAATGGATGCAATTGATGAATTAGCAATTAAAGCTAATAGCAAGATATTTGATAAACCTGCCTTTGGGTCAATGGAAATGGTTAAATATGTAGCAAAGTTATATGAAGAAAAGAAAGTTGATGAGGTCGAACTTGTTGGAGTATGTACAGATATTTGTGTAATTTCTAATTCTATGTTATTAAAATCAACTATGCCTGAGTTAAAGATAGTAGTTGATAGTGAGTGTTGTGCAGGGGTTACGCCAGAAAGTCATCGCAATGCGTTAAATGCTATGAATATGTGTCAGATTGAAATAATATAATATTTTATAAAGAAAATTTAAAAGGGGGATATGAAAATGAAAAAAATTTGGGCTACAAAATTAAATGCTGCAACATTAGTACTAATTCCAGCATGTATTGGAATTAACTATTTAGGAAAAGCATTTGCTGCTGCACTAAAACTTCCTTTATGGTTAGACGCTATTGGGACATGTATTGGTGCTTTTTTAGGAGGTCCAATCATTGGAGCAATATGCGGTGCTGCAAATAATTTGATTTATGGTTTAACTACAGGTGATAACATTACTTTAATATATGCGTTAACAAGTGTTGGTATTGGTATTGCTGTAGGTATTATGTCACGCTTAGGAAAAATGAAAACACTAGGAGGAGCAATTTTAACCGCATGTGTAGCTGGTTTTGCTGCTGTATTAATTTCTACACCACTTAATGTACAGTTTTGGGGTGGTACTACAGGGAATATATGGGGGGATGCACTTTTTGCATGGACCCAATCAGCTGGAATGCCTGTTATGGTTGGATCCTTTTTAGATGAACTTGTGGTGGATGTACCGGATAAGATACTTACTATTTTGGTGGTATATGCTATAGTTAAGGGTTTACCTAAGAAATTGATTTCTCTCTATGAGGCTGATGATTCAATTGAAAGTCTAGACATATAAGTAAAAAATAAAGGCTCAATTAGCAGCAAAAATTTTGTGCTAATTGGCCTTTTTTAGGAGGAAATATGAAAAGTATTAGTTTATATGTAGATAAAAAGACGTTTTTAAATAGAATTGAACCCTTTAATAAGGTCTTTTATATATTAACTGCAATTATTGTTCCTTTGTTTATCGGTGAATTTTGGGCATATGGAATATTTATTGGATTAAGTTTAATATTATTGTTTTTGGGAAAAACATTGAAAAGAACGATTCCTTTAATAGCCTTTTCTTTTACAATACTAGTTACTATTTTTCTAATTCATGGATTATTTAATGCTAGTAATGAGAACATTTTGTTTACTTTTGCAGGATTAAGGTTTTATAAGGAAGGAGTATTGTATGCAACAAGGATCAGTTTGAATATTTTAAATATGTTGCTTTCATTTGCTATTTTTGTTCTTACAACAAAGCCTTCGGATTTAGTTGAAGATATGGAAAGAATAGGGTTCTCACCAAGGTTTGGATATATTATCGCATCAGTATTTCAAATTATACCTCAAATGATTGGGACTATGAGCACCATAACTGATGCACAAAGGAGCAGAGGTCTTGAGACAGAAGGAAAGTTTTGGGTTAGAGCTAAGGCTTTTATACCATTAATTGCACCAGTTGTTATGAGTTCTTTGTCTAATACACGTGAAAGAGCAATTGCTCTTGAGGTTAGAGGTTTTGAAGCAAAGGGTAAAAAGACTTTTTTAAATGAGAAAAGAAAAACGCAGACAGATTTAATTGTTAGGGTATTAATGATATTAGCAATTATTTCTTCTGTAATATGGAGGGGATACTTGTGGCTTTCATAAAGGTGGAAAATTTAAAATATAGATATCCTCATACAAAGGAGCTGGCGTTAAACAATATTTCCTTTGAGATTGAAAAAGGTGAATTTATCGGTATTATAGGTGAAAATAATGCGGGGAAAAGTACATTATGCCAGGCTCTTATGGGGCTTGTACCTAATTTTTATAAAGGTGCATACGGTGGAAAGGTAGTAATAGATAATATAGAGATTGCGAAGACTCCCATTTGGAAGTTATGTGAAAAGGTTGGAATGGTATTCCAAAATCCATTTAATCAGCTTACAGGTGCAAAGGATAATGTTTATGAGGAAATTGCATTTGGACTTCAAAATCTGGGAATAGAACGTGAAGAGATTCATACTAGGGTGGAGCATGTATTAAGATTATTAGGTATTTATGAATATAAGGATAGGAATCCTTTTGATTTATCAGGTGGGCAAATGCAGCGTGTTGCTATTGCCAGTATTTTAGCGATGAAGCCTGAAGTAATAGTATTAGATGAACCAACCTCACAACTTGATCCACAGGGAAGTGAAGAGGTTTTTGAAGCTGTTGATTCACTAACAAAGGCTGGCATAACAGTTATAATGGTAGAACATAAAATTGAAAAAATTGCAGCTTATAGTGATAAGGTAATGCTTCTTCATAAAGGTAGTTTAATAGCTTATGATAAGCCGGAAGTTATTTTTTCAATGGAAAATTTAATGGACTATGGAGTTGAAGCACCGGCATTTACAAGGATTTGCAAGGCTTTAAATTTGAAAAAAGTAAACTCTGAATACTATCCAGTTACATTAAACGGGGCTGATGAATTATTAAAGGACTATAAAAAATCTGATATATACAACAAGGGGGATGATTTAAATCAAGTTCAGGAAATTATTAAAGTAAAAAATTTGGATTTCTCATATAAGATAGGGAGTCCAATTTTAAAGAATATCAATCTGAGTTTTGATAATAGACCAACAGCTATAATTGGTCAGAATGGGGCAGGAAAAACAACCTTTGTAAAGTTGATAAAGGGATTGTTAAAGCCGGTTGGAGGAAATATATATTATGGCGGGAAGGACATTAGTTCACAAACAGTAGCAATGCTAGCTGGAAAGGTAGGCTTTGTTTTCCAAAATCCTAATGATCAAATTTTTAAAAATAAAGTTATTGATGAAGTTATGTTTGGACCATTAAATATTGGAATGGATGCACAGGTTGCAAGAGAAAAATCAATGGAGGCTTTAAGTTGTGTAGGTCTTAGTGATTTTATTGAGGAAAATCCATATGATTTAGGGTTGTCTGAAAGAAAGCTTGTTGCTATAGCTTCTGTGTTGGCAATGGATACTGAGATAATAATTTTGGATGAACCTACAATTGCTCAGGATTTTAAAGGACGGGAAATAATTAAAAGTATAGTAAGAAAACTCACAGAAGACGGTAAGTTAGTGATTACAATAATTCATGATATGGATTTTGTTGCAGAAGTTTTTGAAAGAACTATTGTGTTTGCAGAGGGAAAGGTTTTGTTAGATGGCAAAACCAGAGATGTATTTGATGATGGAGAAGTTTTAAGAAGAGCATATTTGGAGCAGCCTAATGTTACACAGCTTTGTAAAAAACTTGGCTATAAGCAGGTTTATTTAACAGTAGAAGATTTTATATCATAAATTGAGAATATAAATATAACCTTATGTTTAACATGAGGTTATATTTTTTTGTTTCAAAATAATATTCGTGTTTAAATGTAGTAATTTATATTTAAATGTAGAAATTTGTAATGCGACTAAAAATGAAAAATAAAAAAATAATTAAAGCTGAAGTGAGATTTATTTAAAATAATTAAAAAATGTTAAAATAAAGGAGTGAATTTTGTCTTTTATATTAATTAGTTGTTTTTACATATAAGAAAATATGTAAAAAATATATGAATGAAATATAGTTAAAATATTGATAAATTGCTTTCTAGTAGATTATACAACAAAATAAGTAATAAATTGTTGAAAATAAAATTAATAAATTGTTAAGTTGTGTATTACAATTAGGAATTTTCAATAAATATTTAACATTATTATAAATTTTATTATTGTGTTAATTGTGTGATGGTGGTAAAATAAAGAAAAGATAAAAAGACGAACATTAATGCAGAAATATAGATGAAATAATCGCATTTGAAAGGGGCAGCTGATGGGTAAGGTTTTAGAGGTAATAGATTTAACTAAAATATATGATGGCGGTATTCTTGCAAATCATAATGTAAACTTTTCTGTTGATGAAGGTGAAATTCATGCTCTAGTTGGTGAAAATGGTGCTGGTAAGAGTACTTTAATGAAAATGTTATTTGGACTAGAGTCAATTACAAGTGGAAAAGTTATAGTAAATAATAAAGAAGTAAAATTTGCATCAAGTAAGGATGCTATAGATCATGGTATAGGAATGGTGCATCAGCATTTTATGCTAGTAGGTTCTTTATCTGTAGCTGATAACTTAACCTTAGGAGTTAAGGGGCGTGGATTTTTCCAAGATAAAACTAAAGCATTAAAGGAAACCCGAGAAATAGCAAAAAAATATAATTTTGATATTGATGCAGACAAGCTTGTTAGAGATATAAGCGTTGGTATGAAACAAAAACTTGAGATATTAAAAGTTTTATATCGTGGAGCTAAAATAATAATTTTGGACGAGCCAACAGCTGTTTTAACTCCACAAGAAACAGAGGAACTTTTTGAAAAGTTAGTTGAATTGAAAAAACAAGGATTAACCATAATATTTATTTCTCATAAGTTAAATGAAGTAAAGCAGTTGTGCGATAGAGTTACTATATTAAAAAATGGTAAGACGAGAGGAACTTATTTAACTCAGGATGTTACAGAAGAAGAGATATCAAGATTGATGGTTGGAAGAGATGTAGTATTTGAATATAACAGAAAAGTTATGAATTCTAAAAAAGAACTACTTAAGGTAGAGAATATGGAGTATACAGATTATTTTGGTGTAAAAAGACTCGATGGCGTATCATTAAAGGTTAATGATGGTGAAATTGTTGGTATTGCAGGAGTTGAAGGAAATGGTCAAAGTGAACTCATTGAAATCATTATGGGAAGTATGAAACCAGAAGCAGGAAAAGTTATTTTTCAGGGAAAAGACATTACATGTAAAAATACAGGATTCATACGTGAAGAAGGGATTTCTTTTATTCCAGAAGACAGGCTTTTCAATGGTTGTGCTGAGGAAATGAGCGTGGGAGATAATTTAATTGTTTCTAATATAGCTTCATTCACAAATAAGCTTGGAATAATAAATGAGAAGAAAGTAAAAGAGCATTGTAAGGAACTTATCAAAAAATATTTAGTTAAAACAAAAGATGAAAATCAAAAAATTAAAGGTTTATCAGGTGGTAACATTCAAAAGGCTATTGTCGCAAGAGAGTTTAGTGCGCCAAGTGAATTATTAATAATTAGCCAGCCTACTCGTGGAGTGGATGTTGGAGCCATAGAATTTATACATAAAAAAATCTTAGAAAAGCGCGAGGATGGAAAGGGAATACTTCTCGTTTCGGCTGATTTAAGTGAATTAATAGGTCTAAGTGATAGAATTTTAGTTATGCATAAAGGGAAAGTTGTTGCTGATTTAAACAACACTAAAAGAGTAAGTGAAGAAGAACTGGGCCTTTATATGTTAGGTGTAAAGACTAAGGAGGTATCAGCAAATGAATAAGAATAAAAAAAATCGTGACTATCATGGACTTCTTAGAATAGTATGTTCTATTTCTATAGCATTAGCTTTTGCTTTTATAGTTATTTGTTTAATTACAGATGATCCGGGGTTAGCTATTTCTAAATTGTTAACGGGACCATTTCAATCAAAAAGAAGCTTTTTTAATGTAGTTGAGAGAATGATTCCTCTTGTATTTACTGGACTAGCAATGAACGTAATTTACAAAAGTGGATATTTTAATATGGGCGCAGATGGATCTTTATATATGGGTGGCGTTATCGCAGCATTCATAGCATTAAAGTTTCCAATAGCTAATGGGATAAATCAAGCATTGATTCTTACTGTGGCAGCAATTACTGGTGGTCTTATATGTATGCTTCCGGTAATTATAAAGAAGTATACAAATGCAAATGTAACAGTGTTATCAATCATGTTTAACTATATATTTTATTATATTGGAGTTGCAATTGTCAGCAACACACTTCTTGAAAAGGGAGCAGGCTGGAGAAGTTATGAGTTCCCATCAACTGCGAAGTTAGGAAAATTAATAGAAGGTACAAATATGCACTGGGGCTTCATAATTATGATTGCAGTAGTGATATGTATAGTAATTTTAATGAATAAGACATCTTTTGGTTATAAGCTGAAAGTAACAGGAATGAATAAAAACTTTGCAAAAGCGTCAGGTATAAACACAGTTAAAACAATTCTCCTTGCTCAATTTGTTGGAGGTATGCTTGCAGGTATGGGTGGAGCTATAGAAATGATAGGTCTAAATAAGCGTTTCACATGGCAGAATCCAGTTAATTATTTGTGGGATGGAATATTGGTTAATCTTCTAGCAGGGAGTAAGCCACAGTTAGTACCAATAGCTGCATTTGGTCTTTCATATTTAAGAGTTGGAGCAGATATAATGTCTAGATCAACGAGCATAGATACAGAAATAGTAGCAATAATACAAGGAATTATAATTTTATTGGTTGCTTCTGAAAGATTTTTACATGGTTTGAAAGTGCGTCAAGAACAAAAGGAAGCATTAAGAGAAGCGGAAGAAACATTAACTGTAGAAACTGGAGTACAAGGAGGAAGGATTTAATATGGATTTTATAATGTCACCAAATTTCTGGTTTGCTGTATTAAGAGCAACAACTCCTGTATTGTTCGCCACACTCTGTGCGAATATAGTTAGTAAATGTGGAATGGTAAATTTAGCAATTGAGGGTACAATGCTAATTTGTGCCTTTACTGGAACAGTTGTAAGTGCGTATAGTCAAAGCTTGCTTATTGGATGTCTGGCAGGTTTAGCAGCAGGAGTTATAACATCGTGGATATTAGGGTATTTTTCAATAAAAATGAAAGCAAATATGGTAGTGTCAGGTGTTGCAATAAACTTAGCGGCAAATGGAGGGACTATATTTATGCTTGCAACTTTAACGGGTGATAAAGCTGTAAGTACATCTTTAAATAGTTTATCTTTCCCTAATATAAATATTCCTATAATTGAAAATATACCAGTCATAGGGGAAATATTTTCAGGACATAATGCCTTGACATATTTAGCATGGATTAGCGTTGTTGTGTTATATATATTGATTTTTAAAACTGAATTAGGAGTAAAGATCAGAGCTGTCGGAGAAAATGAGATAGCTGCAAAATCAGTAGGGATTAATACTACAAGAACAAAATTTATTTCTCTTGCTATTGGAGGTATTCTTGCAGGATTTGGAGGAATGTATCTTTCAATGGGATATCTTTCAGTATTTACTGCTGGAATGGTTTCAGGAAGAGGTTACTTAGCCTTAGCAACTGATTCAATGGCTGGTTCGAATCCTATTGGTGGATTATTAAGTTCTTTAATTTACGGATTCTCTGATTCGGTTTCAATATATTTACAACAAAGTAATATACCTTTAGAGCTTATAAGAGCATTTCCATATATATTCATAGTAGTAATTTTAATCATTTTTACTGTAATAAAAAATAAGAAACATAATGTGACAATAGAGATATAAGAGCATATTGCTTCCATTTGGAGGTTATATATAAATAAAAGTTATATACTTAGGAGGAATTTAAAATGTCAAACACATATTATGATCCATGGTCAAACACTTTAACAAAAAATGGTGTAGAGGCAGACTTAGTTATTTCAGCAATGCAAAAATGTATACGTAGAGGTGAGGAAGATAAGGCTTTACGTATGGCTTATGAATTATACATAACTTCAAACTTCCATGAAGAAAAAATGTGGAATAGATTATTAGTAATAAGTGTAGAAGATATAGGATTTGGAGATGTTACTGCACCAAATTTTGTATATACAATGAATCAGTTAAGAAAAGAATTCCCATATGGTGATGGAGACAGACCAATATTCTTTATGCATGCCATCCGTTATATGTGTAAATGTAAAAAAGAACGTTCAACAGACCAAATAAAGAACATAATCATGAAGGAATTTGAAAAAGGATATAAGGTTGAAATTCCTGATTATGCTATGGATATGCACACTATAAAAGGAAGAGAAATGGGAAGAGATGTATTCTATTTCTTAAATGAAGCAAGTAAGGTTGAACCACTTTGGGAAGAGTATGATGACTCTTATCGTCAACAATTAATTAAAATGTGTGAAGAAGAAGTAAATCAAAAATAGAAATCAACTTTGTTAAGGTATAAATAGGAATAAGGGGTGTAAGATATGAAAAAAATTACAGCATTAGTATTAGCAGCAGCTATGTCTATGACTATGTTAGTTGGTTGTGGGAGTAAGGGGAATGGAGATGGAAAACCTTCAGGTTCTGATGAGAAGGTTGTAGTAAAATTTTTAGGAAAAGCCTTTGGAGACAAGTCTTACTGGGATAGTGCAAAAGAGGGAGTAGAAAGAGCAAAAACTGATTTTGCTGATAAAGCAGATATAGAAATCGTTGAAACTACTGCAGATGAACAAAAGCATTTATCTGCGATGTATGAAGCTGTAGACGCAGGTGCAGATTATATTATTACTGCTGACTTTGTAGATAATCTAATGGAAGTAGCAGAAGCTAATCCAGATGTTAAGTTTATAACATGGGATGAACCAATCGAAGGTGTAGATAATATATATTCTATTGGATTCCAAACATCAGAAGCTGCATTTTTAGGTGGAATAGTTGCTGCTGACATAGCTTCAGGAGATTTAGAAGGTACAAGTGAAGAGAAAAGAATTGGTTTTGTTGGAGGAATGGACGAAACTCCAGTAATTCAAGAGTTCTTAGCTGGATATTTACAAGGTGCTAAGTTCTATGATGAATCAGTTAAATTTGATGCATCTTATGTAGGTAGCTGGTCAGATTCAGCAAAAGCAAAGGAATTAGCTTTTGCTCAATTTAACAATTCTAAAGATGATGTTATATTTGCATGTGCTGGTTCTTCAGGAATAGGTGCTATAGAAGCAGCTGCAGAAACAGGAAAATATATAATTGGCGTTGATGCTGATCAATCAGAGCTTTATGCTGGAAAAGATGAAAGAAAAGTATTTGTTACATCTGTTCTTAAATTAATTGGTAATGCGTTATATGGTGCCATAGAAGATGCTGTTGCTGGAGAATATAAAAGTGGTTATGAGATTTTAGGTTATGCTGATGGAGTTGTTGATATAGTTAAAAACGATTTATATGAGCAATATGTTTCTGAAGCAGGTAAAGCAAAAATTAAAGAAGCTGAAGAAGGCTTAAAAGCTGGTACTGTTGAAGTTAAGAGCATAATGGGAAAAAGTCAAAAGGAAATAACAGAATTTATAAATCAATTCAAATAAGGAAAAGCCTCGGATAACGAGGCTTTTTTATTAATAAATAAAATATTAAGAAAATTTAAAAAAATAAATTGATAAGTGCGCAAAAAAATAGTAAAATTGTAATGGGGGTGGAATCAAAATGTTTGAAATTGGAAAAGTATATAACAAAACGCAACTTCATGAACAATTTGGTGCACAAGAGATAAAAAGTATGATTACACAGAAGAATTTTCCTCCGATAATGATAGTCACAGGTGATAGAGCAAAAATTTATGGTGACAGCGGTGAATGGATTTCCGAGGATACATATGTATACACTGATCATTTGTTAAATAGCAAACTAAATTTAAAGCCTGAAAGCAAAGAGCATGCTATTGATGAGGGGGATGTATACCTATTCAAGCATGTTAATGAAGAAAAGGTTGAGTTTGAAAATAAAATGAAGCTTGTAAAGTTGAGAATTGAAACAGGCTATGATGAAGAAGGTAGTTATACAGAAAGAATAAGATATGAATTGAAAAAATAATTAATTTAAAAGTGAAACTCTCTAGAGATAATTCTAGGGAGTTATTTTTATTTAAATATATTTATAATTATTTTCGCAATAAAGATTTAAATATAAAGATATGACAAATAATATGAGTAATAATAAATGAACGACTTTAAACGAAGGGAAGGGATCTGATGGAAGAAAAAAAATATTTAAAAGTAATACCTTTAGGTGGTTTAGGTGAAATAGGAAAAAATATTACGGCAATAGAATATGAGGATGAAATAATAGTTATTGATTGTGGAATTGCATTTCCGGATGAGGATATGTACGGAGTGGATTTGATAATTCCGGATATATCATATTTAAAGGAGCATTCATCAAAGGTAAAAGGTTTCTTTTTAACTCATGGTCATGAGGATCACATTGGGTCATTGCCGTATGTTCTAAAGCAGCTTAACGCACCTATATATGGCACCAGATTGACATTAGGCATAGTAGGAAATAAGCTTAAAGAACATGAAATGTTAAGTGAATGTAAACTTAATAATGTGGAAGCAGGAGATATAATTAAACTTCAGAAAATGCAAGTTGAATTCATTAGAAACACACATAGTATTGCAGATTCATGTTCACTTGCTATACATACACCAGCTGGGGTGGTTCTTCATACAGGAGATTTTAAAATAGATTACACACCTATTGATGGAAAAATAATGGATTTAGAAAGGTTTGGGGAGCTTGGAAGAGAAGGAGTTCTTCTTTTAATGGCTGATAGTACTAACGTAGAAAGACAAGGGTATAGTTTATCAGAAAAATCTATTGGTCACACATTAAATAAGATTTTCTCAACTGCTGAGGGGAGGGTAATAGTTGCAACCTTTGCATCCAATATTCACAGAATGCAGCAAATTGCTAATGCATCTATTATTCACAATAGGAAAATTGCATTTATCGGAAGAAGCATGGAGGGAATCTCTAAAGTAGCTATGGATTTAGGTTATTTGCATATTCCGGAAGATATTTTGATTGATGTTGATGAAATAGGAAATTATAATAATGAAAATATAACAATTATTACGACAGGAAGCCAAGGGGAGCCTATGGCAGGACTTGCAAGAATAGCTTTTTCAAATCATAGAAAGATTCAGCTTGAGAAAAATGATTTATTTATTATTTCTGCATCTCCAATTCCTGGAAATGATAAGCTTATAGGTAGGGTAATAAATGAACTTTATAAAAGAGGAGCAGAAGTTATTTATGAAGCCTTAGAGGATGTTCATGTTTCAGGCCATGCTTATCAAGAAGAACTAAAACTTATTCATACTTTAGTGCAGCCTAAATATTTTATGCCAGTACATGGAGAGTATAGACATTTGAAACATCATAAGGATTTAGCAATATCTTTGGGAATGGAAGAAAAAAACATTTTTATTTTAGGAACTGGTGATGTTCTTCAATTAAGCAGAGATGAAGCTAAAAAATGTGGAAGAGTAAGTACTGGTTTAGTATTTGTTGACGGTATAGGTGTTGGAGATGTTGGAAATATTGTCTTGAGGGATAGAAGATATTTAGCACAGGACGGAATGCTTACGGTTGTAATTGCAATTGAAGCTGAATCTTATTCCATAATAGCTGGACCAGATATTATCACAAGGGGGTTTGTATATGCTAAGGAAGCAGAAGCTATGATTAAGGAGTGTAAAGAAATTGCACGTAAAGAAGTAGAGTGTGCTTTAAGTAGTCAGGTTAAAGAATGGTATGTATTAAAGTTAAATATTAAAAGGTCCTTAGAACATTATTTATATGGACAGACCAAGAGAAGGCCAACGATTTTCCCAATAATTATGGAGATTTAGTAGTGTAAAGATAAATCCCCTTGAGTATTTAATCTCAAGGGGATTTATTATGCATCTCTGTTATATATTAATTTAACATGTTTTCTTCCTCTGTACATTATACATATAGCAGCAAATATACAGATAAGATTTGCTGTCAATATCAAAGGACGAATTGGAAGAAATTCTCCAAGCCCACCAGCTAAAAGCTGACCGAATATACCTCCAAATGTCACTAGCATTTGAAATGTTCCGTTAAATCTTCCGCGAAGCTCATTGGGAACATAATTTTGTGTTGAAGATATTCTTATGTTGTAAGAAGTAACTGTAAGCATACCTGTAATAAAGTTTACAATCATCATTAATATGATTGGCATAAAGAGATAAGAACCTTCAATTACTGAAGAAATGATGTATACCATTAAAGCAATTGCAAATTTTTTGTTTGTTGGATACTTAAACTTATAATGAACTAGCCCACCTATAAGCCTACCGAATACTCCACAGCCCATTACATAGGTATACGCAACAACGCCTAAGGCTGCAGTTGATTTGAAATAGGGCATAACTAAGGTGCCGGACACACTTCCAACAAGAGATGTAACAAAAAAGTATGCAGTAATAACTAATAAACCTGATTCGTACTTAATATAATTAACACCTTGAACAAAATCATCTTTATATTGCTTTAATGTATATTTTGTTGAAGGCTCAGCTGGTGTATTTTTTACAGCGTTTAAATGGGTATCGTTAGTTTTTATTTGAGTTTCAAAAATTGCTGCAATAAAAAATGTTATTGCATTGAAGAGGAATAGGGGTTCAAGACCAATATTTTCATAAAAATATGCAGCTACAGGAACCATCATGGCAGCTAAAGGGTAAATCATGCTAGAGATAGAGTATGCTTTAGTAAAATTACCCTCATTTATTAAAGTAGGATAAAAGCTATCATAAGCAACTATATATATGCTATCTATAGATCCTATTATTAAACATATTCCAAGAAAAGCTGGATAATTAAATATATTATTTGTAATTAAGAAGTAAAAGGCTAAAAACAAACCGCCAGAAATAAAATCAAGTGTGTAAATAATTTTTTTCCTTGAAAATCTATCAACATAGGGACCTGCTATAAAAGGCATTATAATTTTAGGTAGATTATAGGTTACAGCAAATAGAGCATATAAAAATGTAGAGCCAGTATAATCTAGAACTAAAAGACCTATAGCAAATCCAGCAATTGAATTGCCAAGCATTGATATTACTGTTCCTAGAGTTAGTATTGTGAAATCTCTAGTCCATAGAGGTGGTGGTGAAAAGTTGCCTTTAGTTTCAAGGGAACTTTCAGGATTCATATTTGATACCTCCTACATTTATAATAAAAATAATTTGATATAAATTACATATAAAAGTATAATACCATAAAATGTAAAAATAAAATATACGTAATTAGTTACATAAAAATATATTTTTTTTTATTGATATGCTAAAATATGATTAATGAATTGAGATATTCAAATACAATATTAATTTATATTGTAATTTAAAGGATTGGAGCAGAATAAATGACTATTAGGCATCTAGAAATATTTGTTGCTGTGGCAGATTGTGGGAAAATGAGTCTTGCAGCAGAAAAGCTCTTTATATCACAGCCATCAGTAAGTCAAGCTATAAGTGATATTGAGTCTTATTATGGGGTTAAGTTATTTGAGCGTTTGTCAAAGAAGCTGTATATAACAGAGGATGGAGAAAATTTATTAAAATATGCTCGTCATATAGTGAATACATTTAAAGATATGGATAGTGAAATGAAGCATAAAAATAAGGAGGTATGTCTTAAAATAGGGGGAACTGTTACTGTAGGAACATGTATTTTATGTCCATTAATTAAAATCTTTGAAAGAAAAAATCCAGGGGTATCCGCTAAGGTTACTATAAATAACACTAGTGAAATAGAAAAAATGCTTCTTAATAGCAGTTTGGATATTGCAATTATTGAGGGGGAAATTTTAAATAAAGATATTATAAAAGTACCAGTGTACCAAGATGAACTTGTGCTTATTTGTAGTGCTCATCATCCTTTCGCGAAGATGGATAAAGTAAGTTTGGAACAATTAAATAATCAAGACTTCATTGCAAGAGAGCAAGGAAGTCGTGATCGTAATATTTTTGAACAATTTTTGAGGGAGAAGGGGATATCTGTCAATGTGAAATGGACCAGTACTAATACAGAGGCCATAAAAAATGCAGTAGTTGCAGGTCAGGGAATTGCAGTTCTATCTTCTGCCATGATAATAAAGGAATTATATCATGGCACGCTAAAGGTTATTTCTCTTGATGAAATTCAAATTAAAAGAGATATCTGTATGGTCTATCATAAAGATAAATTTATATCTGAAATTATGCAAAAATTTATAGAGGTTTGTACAACTTACAAAATGGGAGTTATAAAATCATGTAAGCCAAAGTCCCAATAACACCTGAACCGAAGATTACAGCTATTGGATTTATTTTAAATTTTCTTAAAGCAACGATACCGCATAAGAACAGAATAAATTCAATAGGTCTAAAGTTTGATAGTAAAATAGCTGATTTTTCAGCATTGAATAATGCTAAAGTCAATATTGACAAACCAGCAGAACATATTAATGCAACAACAGCTGGTCTTAAGCTGCTTAAAATTGTTTGGAGTCCTTTTAATCCACGATACTTATAATATAGTTTTGCTAAGATTAAACATATTATGAAGGCAGGTAGTACAACTCCTATTGTACATAATAGGGCTCCAGGCAATCCTGCAAGTCTAGTACCAACAAAGGTAGCTGAGTTTATAGAAATTGGTCCAGGAGTCATTTCTGCAATAGTGATTAAATCTGCAAATTCTCCCATAGACATAAGGTGATGTACATCAACTATTTGATTTTGAATTAAGGGAATAGCAGCATATCCACCTCCAACGCTGAATAAGCCTACTTTAATAAAACTAAAAAATAATTTTATAAGCATAATTATTTACCTTCCTTTCTCATATCATAAAGCAAATTACATACACCAATAACAACACATAAAAGGATTATTGTCATAGCACTTACGTCGAATACGTATGTCATAATAAAAGCGATAACCATCATTGCAATATATAATATATTTTTAGTTTTAGTAATATTTTTTGCTAGGTTTAAAACAACATCAAAGATAACTGCTGCAACCCCTGCACGCATAACTTGAAGTGCTAATGCGATAACTGTATTTTCTCTAAACTGCTGATAAAACTTTGAAATTACTGAAATAATTATTAGTGGTGGCAATGAAGTACCTATAACAGCGATAAGTGCACCTAAAATTCCGCACATACGATAACCAAGGATAACAGATGCATTTATTGGTATAGGACCAGGTGAGGATTGAGCAATAGCAGTTATATCAAGCATTTCACTTTCTTCTAACCAGCCCAGTTCTTCAACAAACTTCTTTTTCATTAAAGAAACAATTACAAATCCACCTCCAAAAGTGAAGGCACTAAGTGAAAAAGTAGAGATAAATAATTTCCAAAGCATTTTAGCTTTTGATTCATTTTTTAATGTATTTTCCATAAAAGTTCTCCTTATTATTTACTTATTTATTTATTTATTTGTTTATTTGCCGCGGACAATCATCTCAAGATTATTTTATAGAAAATATATACATATGTAAAATATATATATCTTATTAAAAACATAGGTAAAAGGTTATGTATGAAAAGAGTAAATTTTAATAATAAGTACTTGAATAGAGGTTATATGAAATTAAAAATGAGGTTGATGATTTATGTTGGACTGGGGGGGTTGTAGTAGAAGAAAGAGGCAGATAAATAAGTATAGCACTCTTGGAAGAGATAATAAAAAAGAGATGAAATTTAATTCATCTCTTTTTAGTAAAAGTTTAAGTTACATTCCATCAAAGGTTACATTTCCTTTTTTTAGGGCATCACGTGTTGCTTCAATTACAGCTTTACTAGTCACTGTAGCTCCACTAACAGTATCTACATTGAGAGATTGTTTTTCCTTAATGCTTTCAGCTATTTTAGGAGCAGCCTCTCCACCTATTGCTGGAGTTTCATTAGCAGCATCCACAGATATTTCTGTAACCTTTCCATCTTTATCTACTGCAATTTGAACAGTTATTTCTCCTCCATATCCTTCTGATTTCCCATCATAAGTAGTTGTTTTGTTACCACAACCAACTAGTAATAGTGCAGATAAAGTAAGTATCAATGCTTTTTTCATAAGTCTCATACCTCTCTTTTAGTATTTTAAATATGAATTTAGTATGCGTTATATTTAAACTTTTAAAACAGCAATAAAAGGAATATATTTATTAGTTTATGGAAAGATTATGTAAAGAAAGAAAAACATTTGTATTTAGATGTGATAAATTATTTTAGGAGAGAAATCATGAGAAAAGAACCGACACTAGAACAGTGGAGAGAGTTATATAAATTAGGTTTGAAAATCAGAGATATGGAGCCTTGGAATGACTTTCAAGATTTAGATATAATTGCAATGGAAATACCAGAAAAAAAAGAACCATATTTCTGCAGTATATTAGGTGCAGGTGGACAATGTTTTGGAATTAATACCTTTGTAGGTTACGATGGACTTAGAAATTTTTTGACCATTGCTGATAGTGAAAATTATATGCCCTTGGATTATATAATGGTTGAGCAAAGTAATTTGGCTTGTTTTTTTGGAGATAAGGATATTGTTCCTGAACATCAAATAGAAGTTATGAAGGAGCTTGGAATAAAGTTTAGAGGAAAAAATAAATGGATTTATTTTCAATCATATAAGAAGGGGCATATGCCGGCAGCTATGGATGGGGAAGAAGCAGAGGTGCTTATTGTTTGCTTAAGAGAATTAATAAGTGCTATTAAAGATTGTAATAAGTTACAGTTAACTTTAGATTTTGATGCAGGAGATGTATTAGTAAGACGTTTTTATAAAGAAAAAGGAAAGTGGGGTACAACAAAAGAGCGCTTAACTCAATATTTGTACGGGTATCCATCCTTAGTATTGAAAGATGAAATTTTAGCTGCAAAATTGAAAAGAAAAACAAGGATAGAAGAAGTTTTAGAGTTTGATATGGTATATATAAACGTTACAATTGAAGATGAATTATATGAACGTCCTATAAGACCTAAGCTTTTACTTCTTGTTGAGCATTATGAAGGGCTAATAAGGGGGCAGCATTTTTTTGCTCCGGGATTAGATGAGATTCAAGCAATTATGGAATTACTTATTAATTATATTATGGAATATGGAAGACCAATGGAGATTTATATTAGAAATCCTTTTATAGAAAATATTTTAAAGCATACCTGCGATATATGTGGTATAAAATTGACAATGAAAAAATCATTAGAGGTAGTAGATGAATTTGTTAATGGATTTGAGGTTCTTGGTCTTTAAATAACTTATTTATGTACCTGGAAAGATAATCAGTGTTAAATACTCTGTAAAAATCAGAGTATTTTTTTTGAAAATATATTATAATGAAAATTAGAAATATTTAAACAAACAAAAGGAGATGAAAATATGAAGTTGTGGGAAGATATAAGTATTGACCATATAAATAGGGAAAAGCCTAGAGCTAGTTTCTTGAGATTTCCAACGAAGGAAGCAGCTTTGTTAAATCAAAAGAGATATTCTCATAATTATAAAAATTTAAATGGTAATTGGAAGTTTTTATTTTTAGAAGCACCAGAATATTCTCCAGAGAATTTTTATGCAAACGACTTTGATAATTCTAAATGGAATGAAGTGGTAGTTCCTGGAAATTGGCAGTTGCAAGGTTATGGAAAAATGCACTATTCGGATTTATGGTACAACTTCCCTATAAATCCACCCTATGTCCCTACGGAAAATCCTACAGGAATATATAAAAGACAGTTTTCTATTGATAGTACATGGATGGGAAAAAGAATTATTTTAAAGTTTAATGGTGTAGATTCAGCATTTAATCTATGGATTAATGGAAAAGAGATTGGTTATAGCAAAGGAGCAAGAATTCAAAGTGAGTTTGATATAACTGATTATGTTGTAAAAGGTGAAAATACCTGTACTGTAAGAGTTTATCAATGGAGTGATGGAACATACCTAGAAGACCAGGATATGTGGTGGCTTAGTGGTATTTTTAGAGATGTAGAATTATACTCAGAACCCTATGGTGGTTTAAGAGACTTTAAAATTGAAGCTGACTTGAATGAAGATTATATAAATGGAAAATTAAAAATAAATTTTGATTTTGTAAAAGCAGATGGACAAAAAATAGAATTGGAGCTTAAAGATAAAAATGGACAAGTGATCTTTAATGATTTTATTAAGGGTGAAGATTTCTTAACTTTTGAGAAAGAGATATCAAATCCATACAAATGGACAGCTGAAACACCGGATTTGTATAATTTAATTATTACTGTTTATGGAAGTGATGATTCTATAATTGAAGTTATCCCTCAAAAGATTGGATTTAGAAAGATTGAGTTAAAGGGAGAAGTTTTTACTGTAAATGGTGTTGCTATAAAATTCAAAGGAGTTAATCGTCATGACTATAATCCTCGTAATGGAAGAGTAGTTTCAAAGGAGGAAATAGAAGACGATATTATTTTAATGAAACAGCATAACATTAATGCTATAAGAACTTCACATTATCCAAACTCAGAGTGGTTTTATGATTTATGTGATGAATATGGTATGTATGTAATAGATGAGACTGATCTTGAATGTCATGGTTTTGAGCTTACAGGAAGATATTCTTGGATTAGTGATGATCCAACATGGGAAAAGGCTCATGTAAATAGAATGGAAAGAATGATTGAAAGAGATAAAAATCATCCTTGTATTATAATGTGGTCATTAGGTAATGAGTCCTCTTTTGGAGTAAACTATAAAAAAATGGCTGCAAGAGCTAAAGAAATTGACAGCACAAGGCTTATACATTATGAAGGTGATTTTAATGTTAATGAAGAAGAGGGGCCTGTATCAGAAGTTTACAGCACAATGTATACTTGGCTTGAACATGAAAATAAACTTACCATGGATAAAATTATAAAAGATATAAAAAAGCCTCATATTTTATGTGAATATTGCCATGCCATGGGAAATGGACCAGGAGGTTTAAAGGATTATCAAGATTTATTTTATAAGTATGATAAGCTTCAAGGTGGATTTATTTGGGAATGGTTTGATCATGGAATTGAGACCATAACAGAAGATGGACAAGTATACTATAAATATGGTGGTGATTATGGTGATGATCCAACCAATGGTAACTTCTGCATTGATGGTTTGCTTATGCCTGATAGAACGCCATCACCAGGGTTACTTGAATATAAAAAAGTAATTGAGCCAGTGAAGACTATAGCTAAGGATATAGAAAAAGGAATTTTTGAATTGGTTAATAGGTTTGATTTTGCGGATTTAAATCAGTTATCTTTAAATTGGAACATTACTGAAGATGATAAAATTATCCAAAGTGGTTATTGTGAAATTTCATCAATTAAAGGAAGAGAAGCAAAGGAGCTTTGTATTCCATATAAAATAAATATAAGACCTGTATCAGGAGCAGATTATTACTTAAATCTTTCTTACACTTTAAAGGAGGATACTTTATGGGCAGCTGCGGGACATGAATTAGCAACATCACAGTTCGAGCTACCTTTAAAAGCAGATAAAGTATTAATTGTACCTAAAGGAGAATTAAAGGTTGTTAAGGAACACTGTGTTCTTAAGGCAATAGGAGACGAGTTTGAAGTCCACTTTGATTTAGTTAAAGGGAAGATTATAAAAGCTATAAAGGACAATTGTGAAATAATTGAAGAAGGACCACAGTTGAATTTCTGGAGAGCTCCAATTGATAATGATATGTATTTAGCTGAAGATTATAAGAAGAAATATTTTATGCATTTATGGCATCAAATTGTGAAGTCTATTGAATACAGTTATAACGACAATAGTTTAATTTTCAAGGTTAGTACAATTAATGGAACTACTAATTCAGCCTGGTTTTATGATTCTGTATATGAATACAGAGTATTTGGAAGTGGTGATATTTTATTAAACATTTATGGAAAACCAAGTGGAGTTATTGAGAATGCTCCTGAAATGATACCTAGAATTGGGGTTAATTTCAAATTAAATAAAGAACTCACTGAAGTTATGTATAAAGGTAGAGGACCACTAGAATCTTACGCTGATTCAAAAGAGGCTGCTTTATTTGGAGTGTATAAAAATAATATTGATGGTTTATTTACAAATTATATAAAGCCACAGGAAAATGGAAATAGAAGTGACTGTTCATGGGTTAGTCTTACAAATGATAGAGGAATAGGAGTAATTGCTATTGCAGATGATAAAATTGATTTTAGTGCATCCTATTATGATGATAAGACTATTGAGAGTGCAAAACACACCTATGAATTAAAGAAAAATGATTATATAACCTTTAATATAGACTATAAACAAAATGGTCTTGGTACGAATTCTTGTGGACAATGGCAGCTTGAAAAATATAGATGTAGATTTGAAGAGTTTAAGTTGAATTTTAGAATTTCTTTATATAATAATAAAGAGATTGATACTGTTTCATTAGGAAGAGAAAGATTAGAATATTAGTTGCCTTGTAAAAAAGCTATTGAAAAGAATAATAACTTTTCAATAGCTTTTCATGTTAAACAGCCCATTTACGATTTCTTGTAAAGGATATGTTTAGCCACTTCTTAAGGTTTATTGTATTGGTTGAGTATTCAACCCTGTCGCGGATTTTATCCGTTTCTTCAATGGTATCAATTTTTGAGTGCTTACTTAGAATAAAGTCAATTTCAATTCTGAGCATATTTCCTATTTTGCTGACCCTAGTAACAGATTCAGAAATACTATACTCATTTTCAATGTCTTTAACCACTTTTGTAATTTGATCATAAATGTCGTCACTAGCTTTGCCTTGTATAACTTCCTTAAAAGAGTTACACAAGGAAGTTATAGGAAACTTAAGAAATAGTGAAGAACTTATTATAACCATTAGAGGATCGATATAATTACATAAAAAAGATAAAGAAGTTCTTTTTAAAATTAGAACTAAGATAAAACCTATAAATACTCCAAGGCTTATTAGCCCATCCATAAGCCATTGATTACTTTCAGCTTTCAATATATCGGAATTAAGTTTTTTACTTGATACATACATATAAAGATAAATGGAGCCACATCCAATTATTGAGATTATTGTATATAGGATAGCAAAACTGATTTCAATTGAGTTGCCTCCTAGAAATATAGTTTTTAATGAGTTAATTAACGAAATTGAACACATAAGTATAAGAACTGTTGATTTAATTATTACAACGATTGGACGTAATGTTTCCTTACCAAAGGGAAAGTTTATTTTGTCGTTTTTATCCATATAAGAACAAATAAATATGGCTAGAAGAGAGAGCAAAAGACTTATTAAAGAATAAAGTCCATCAAAGAATAACATCTCTGAATTTAATCCAAGTCCCCAGGCTAATCCTAAAACTGCGAAGAAGAGCCCTCCAACGGCAGATAGTTTTAATAGTCTTTTTTCCATTTTCATAATATACCTCTTTTCAATTACTTTGTACTTATATTGTATAAAATGACAATATAAAAATTAACTGATTTACCAGTGCATTAAATAGTATTAATAAGTTATTATATCTTTTAAAATAATCTATATATAACGTAAAAGTACTTAAATTTGTGTATGATTCATTAAATTAATTTGTAACACATTCAAAAGTATTAGGAAAATAATTTTAGCGTTTTGCAAATTTAATTCATTGAAACTATGTATTGTATAAGCTGAAAATTAGCATTATTAAAAAATAGAGATATAAAGAAAATGAAAAAACTAAGGAATTATATATTATGTAGGCATATACTATTACTAAAAATGATAATGGAGTGCAATATGATATGTGTAAATAGTTTTCTAAAAAGGTTTTTTAGAGGTGAAGATTATGCTATTACAGCAACAAATTTTGTAAACAACAATAGTTTTGAAAGTAAAACAGATTATCTGATATGGGTAGATTTGAAAAACTTTAAAACTAATATTTTTAAAGTTCAAAATGGTAGGTGGTTGCTAGTTAATAGCTATTTATGTACTATTGGTAAAAGGTCAACGCCTACACCAACTGGAAGATTTAAAGTTGGTATAAAAGGATTATATTTTGGTGTTGAGAAGGGATATAAGTGTTGGTATTACACTCAATTTAAAGGTAATTACTTATTTCATTCTATAATTTATAATTTAGATGGATCAGTAAGAGATGGAAGACTAGGAATGAAATTATCTGATGGATGTATAAGGTTAGAAAAAGTTAATGCAAAATGGATATATGATAATGTGCCACAGGAAACTGCAGTAATAATAACTTAAAAATTGAAAATTTTAATATGGATTTTTTTATCAAAGTCAGATTAATTATGCTAAATTAATCTGACTTACTTGCAATTAAAGTTAAAAAAATAACAATGTATTCATTGATGTTAGAATATAATAAATAAAAATATAACAAATTTCAATATATATTTATAAAAAAAGAAAATGTAAAAAAGAAATAAAAATTCATGGAAAACAAGCTAATGTAAAGGTTTTAGAAGAAGAAAAGAAAATTGAAATCCTATACATAGACAAAATAAGAAAAAAATATAAAAAAAGATTGACAAAAATTAAACAAGGAACTACAATTGAGATATAAATTGAGTTAAAAAATTAACAAAGAGGGCAATGGGAGGAATAAATATGAAGGTTACAAATATTACAGAACTAGGAACGAAAATGGAGGAGCTTAGAATCGCTCAAAGAAAATTTGCTACTTACACTCAAGAGCAGGTTGATGAAATTTTTAGACAAGCAGCTATGGCAGCTAATGATAATAGAATTAAGCTTGCTAAAATGGCAGTTGCTGAAACAGGTATGGGAATAATTGAGGATAAAGTAATTAAGAATCACTTTGCCGCAGAATATATATATAATCAATACAAGGAAATGAAAACATGTGGAGTTCTAGAAGAAGATAGAACTTATGGAATAACAAAAGTTGCAGCACCTATTGGTGTAATAGCAGCAATTGTTCCAACAACAAATCCAACATCTACTGCAATATTTAAGACTTTAATAGCTTTGAAAACTAGAAATGCAATGATAATATCTCCTCATCCAAGAGCTAAAGAATCAACAATTGAAGCAGCTAAAATTATATTAGAAGCTGCAGTTAAAGCAGGAGCACCAGAAGGAATAATTGGATGGATAGATGAGCCAAGTATAGAGTTATCTCAAGAAGTAATGAGCGAAGCAGACTTAATATTAGCTACGGGCGGACCTGCAATGGTTAAATCAGCATATTCATCTGGTAAGCCAGCTATAGGGGTTGGAGCAGGAAACACACCAGCAATAATAGATGAAACTGCTCACATAAAAATGGCTGTAAACTCAATTTTACTATCTAAAACCTTTGATAATGGAGTTATCTGTGCATCAGAGCAATCAATTATAGTATTAAAAGATGTATATGAAGAAGTTAAGGAAGAACTATTAGAAAGAGGAGCATATATTCTTAAAGACAGTGAAGTTGATAAAGTAAGAAAGATAATTCTAAATGAAAGAGGAGGGTTAAATGCAGGTATCGTTGGACAATCAGCCTTCAATATTGCTGCACTAGCTGGAGTTGAAGTTCCTGAAACTGCTAAAATTTTAGTTGGGGAAGTAGAATCTGTTGATTTATCAGAACCATTTGCTCATGAGAAATTATCTCCAGTATTAGCAATGTATAAAGCTGAATCTTTTGAGGAAGCTCTTGATAAAGCTGACACATTAATTATTCAGGGTGGAATGGGACATACTTCAATTCTTTACACAGATGCTTTAAAATCTAAGGATAGAATTAAAGACTTTGGAGAAAGAATGAAAACAGCTAGAACTTTAATTAATATGCCTGCATCTCAAGGTGCTATAGGAGATATTTATAACTTTAAACTAGCTCCATCATTAACTTTAGGTTGTGGTTCATGGGGTGGAAACTCAATTTCTGAAAATGTTGGTCCAAAGCATTTAATAAATGTTAAGACTGTTGCTGAGAGGAGAGAAAATATGCTTTGGTTTAGAACACCTGAAAAAACTTATTTTAAATATGGATGTTTACCAGTAGCTCTTGAAGAATTACATGAGATGGGTAAAAAGAAGGTATTTATAGTAACTGATAGTGTGCTATTTGAATTAGGATATACAAATAAAGTGACAGAAGTTTTAGAGCATTATGGAATAAGCTTTAAAATATTCTCTGATGTTGAGCCAGACCCAACTTTAAAATGTGCTAAAGCTGGTGCAAAAGAAATGCTTGAGTTTAACCCAGATGTAGTACTTGCATTAGGTGGTGGTTCAGCTATGGATGCTGCTAAAATTATGTGGGTAATGTATGAGCATCCAGAGGTTAGATTTGAAGATTTAGCCATGAGATTTATGGATATAAGAAAAAGAGTTTATAAATTCCCAACTATGGGTAAAAAGGCTATGATGGTTGCAGTAGCAACATCAGCAGGAACAGGTTCTGAGGTTACACCATTTGCGGTAATAACAGATGAAAGAACTGGAATAAAATATCCACTAGCTGATTATGAACTAACACCAGATATGGCTATAGTTGATGCAGAGCTAATGATGACTTCTCCTAAAGGGTTAACGGCTTGTGCAGGTATAGACGTATTAGTTCATGCTATTGAAGCTTATGTTTCAATAATGGCATCAGAGTTTACAAATGGTTTAGCGCTTGAAGCAATAAGATTAGTATTTAAATATTTACCAGATGCTTATAATGAGGGAACAACTAATGTAAAAGCTAGAGAAAAAATGGCACATGCATCTTGTATGGCTGGTATGGCATTTTCAAATGCATTCTTAGGAATATGTCACTCTATGGCTCACAAATTAGGTGCTTTCCACCACCTTCCACATGGTATGGCAAACTCTTTATTATTAAATGAGGTAATTAAGTTTAATGCTGCAGATGCACCAACTAAACAAGCTGCTTTTGCTCAATATAAATATCCAAACGCTGCTTGGAGATATGGAAGAATTGCTGATTACCTTGGATTAGGTGGAAGCACAGATGAAGAAAAAGTAGATTTATTAGTAGAAGCAATTAAAGAACTTCAAAGAAAGGTTAATATGCCAGCAACAATTAAAGAAGCCGGAGTTAGAGAAGAACAATTCCTTGCAACTTTAGATGATATGGTTGAGCAGGCTTTTGATGATCAATGTACATCAGCAAACCCAAGATACCCACTTATGAGTGAATTAAAAGAAATGTATTTAAATGCATATAATAAATAATAAATAACAAATAAAGATAGCCACTTAGGAATTTGAATTTCTAAGTGGTTATCTTTATTTTGAGTCAATCATTTTGCTTTGACTCTTTTTTTCAGATTCTTCAATTTTTATTTCTCTTTCAAGAACAAAAGTCATTACAACTCTAAGGATAAATATAGTACCAACAAGTACGAGTTCACTCATACTTTGAATTATAACTGTTTTTAAAATTTCAGCAGCTAGTTTGAAATCCAGTGCAGTTACAAGGGAATTAGCTAAATCATATTTGATAGAGGTCTTTTCTTTGGACTTTAAGTCCTTTATATATTTATAAAAGGCCGAAAAAACACCGATGACTAATATGATTATCCCCATTAATTCAAATATTTTTATTAGAATCGGTAGGGTGGTATTAAAAAGTGTTTCAAAAAGTGAATTTAAATATTCCATGTATTCTAATACTCCTTAAGTGAGAGTCTAAATCTCTGGTTTAGTTCCTCGAACTTACTCCTTTGAATGAATATGAAAAGGAGTAAGTTAATAATCTTAGTATATCCGAAGTAATTAAATTTATTTCTGAATAATATATTATAATGTAAGTATTTTATTGAAGGAATATATTTATGAGATCTAATAGCAGAGAATTAAATTTAAATGAAATAATCAATATGCTTAATAAGGTGCAGTATTGTAGATTAGCAGTTTGTGAAAATAATCAACCCTATGTAGTACCAATGTCTTTTAGATATAAGTGTGAAGGAAATGGTTTTAAGTTTTTATTTAATAGTTTAAATGAAGGGGTGAAAATTAAGTTTCTAAGCAGAAATAGTAAAGTGTGTATAGAATTTGATAGAAATGTTGGGAATGCAATTGATAGCATCATTGTAATAGGGTCAGGAAGAATATTTAATGATCCCTGTGGGGATAGAAGTGTTATTTTAGAGGTAATTTCGTCAAAGGTTACGGGTAAAAGAACTTTTTTGGAGATATAAATAAAGGTGTAAGTTTTTTACTTACACCTTATGCTTTATTTATTTGGAGCAAAGTATGCAATACCACAAGCTCCAGGTCCTGCATGTACACCAACAGTACTTCCTATAATACTTATTGGTGAATTAGATAAGTTGAAGGCTTTTTCAATGAAGGGTTTAAATGCATCTAACGATTCAGGTGAACCACTATAACCTAATGTATATGGCATTGACATATCTATTCCACCGTTTTCTTCAATTAAAGAGGAAATTTTGTTAAAGGCACTGTTTGTTCCTCTAGCTTTAGAAGCCATTAATACCGAGCCATCCTCAACCTTTACTATTGGTTTTATTCCTAATAAAGTTCCGGCTATGGCAGCAGTTGAAGAAAGCCTTCCTCCTTTTTTTAGATACTCTAAGGTTCCTACAACAGCAAAAAGTTTAATTCTTTTCTTAGAAGTCTCTAATTCAGATATCAGTTCTTCAAAAGATAATCCTTCATTTCTAAGTTTAACTGCATAATCAATTAGTATCTTTAATGACAGGGTAACAGTCTCACTATCAATTACATGTATTTTATCATACTCACACATTGATTTTGCAAGCATTGCGCTTTGATAAGTACCACTAAGAGTGCTTGAAAGTGTTATTACGATTACTTCATCATTTGCAGCTTTAGCTTCTTCAAAATGATTAAGGAACTCATCAGGAGAAGGCTGGCTTGTAACAGGAAGTATCTTTGAGGCTTCTAGTCTTTTATAGAAGTCTTCACTTGATAGTGTTACTCCATCTTTGAACTCCTCCTCACCAAAGCGAACACATAATGGTACTATTGTAAGGTTTCTTTCCTTAGCTTGATTTTGCGGTATATCTGATGTTGAATCTGTTATTATTCTTATACTCATAATTTCCTCCAGAAATTTGTTATTTATTTTTTAAAGTGATAAAAAATCTATGAAGAGTTCCTAAAGCAAGGGTTAGTGCGGCCATTTCTGCTTCATTTAATGTTTTTGAAACACCTGCTATTAAATCTTTATGAAATAATTTGTGATGTTTATAGGCTTCATTACCAAGTTTTGTAGAAACTACTGTAACTTTACGTTTATCTTCTTTATCCTTTTGTCTTACTAAATATCCTTTTTGTTCTAAAGTTTTAACTGCTATAGTTAAACTGCTGGCAGTAATCATTAATTTATTTGATAATAATTTCATGGTATTGGTACCATCAGCTTCACTATCGCACACTGCTTCTATTACATGAATTTCATTAACTGAAAGATTTTTAAAGTTTCCTTTAGCTAGTGACTCTTCTTCTAATCGAAGTATATCGTTAAATATATCTACAAAAAAGTGATTTAACTGTTCTTCGTATATATTCATGGTTTACCTCCATTTCCTTTGAAGTTCAAAGTAGTTTTATTATATAGGCACTATGAGGTGTTGTCAATATAATTTGAAGTTCAAAGTAAATTTATTTTGAAATTCAAATCATTTTTAGTATTATCATAAAATAATGTTTATAAAATCAAGGGGTTACTAAACATTAAATTAAATAGAGATTATTAAAATGAAATATAAAATATGTGGAAAATATGTTATATATAATATATAAAAGTACTTTGTCTTATTAGCTAAATTTATTATGAAGGGAAGTATTGAGATGAAAAGAAGCAGAAAGCTTTATTTTTTATTTATTACTATTACCATGGTATTGGGATTGATGTCTAGAAAAGTTTCCTTTCTCCCTTATACAATAGAAGCATATTCAGGTGATGTTTTATGGGCTCTAATGATTTTTTTCATAGCAGGATTTATCTTTAATGAAAAGAAAAACTGGGTAGTTGCATTAATGGCCTTAGGATTTTCGTATTTCATAGAACTTACACAGCTTTATCATAGTCCTTGGATTGATAATATTCGCGGTACAATTCTAGGAACTTTGATTTTAGGATATGGTTTTTTATGGAGTGATATTTTGTGTTATACCATAGGAGTAGCTTTAGGTATAATTATAGAAAGTATAATAAAAAGAAAAAGCTCAGTTTCTTGAAACCTATAAAATGTAATGCGTTTGAAGAATCAAGGCACTGAGTTTTTATATGTTGTCTAAAAATTGAAATTTTATTATTAATAAATGTGGGAATAAACATATTGCCACTATTCTTCTATAGGGTTTAAATGTACTTCAACCAGAATCTCTAAAACTCGCCGATGGTCAGTTTTAGATACAGTGATGTTCAGATTTTCATAGGTGAAGTTATCACCAACATTGGGGATTTTACCAAGTTCATATGTAACCCAACCGCTTACTGTTGTTATGTCTAGTTCGTTTTTCAGGTTGAACAGTTCAAACATTTTATCAAGGTTAGCTTTACAAGCAATCTTATATTGATGTTCTCCAACTTTGATAAATTCATTTACAACTTCGTCATGTTCATCCCATATTTCACCGACTAATTCTTCAATGATATCTTCCATGGTAACTATTCCTAAGGTTCCGCCATATTCGTCAGTAATAATTGCCATGTGAGATTTAGCTTGTTGAAGAAGTTTTAAAAGTTTTGATATTTTAATTGTACTAGTGGTATATATGGTTGGTTTAATTGCAGAATCAAGGGGTAAATTTTTTTTTAGAACATAATTGAAGTAGTCTTTATGAGTAATTACACCAATAATATTATCGATTGAATCCAAGTAAACTGGCAGCCTGGAAAATCCAGTTTCAAGAAATATATTACTTATAGTTTCATTATCATCAGCAGATGATACAGCTGCTAAATCAACCCTTGGAGTTAGAACATCAGTAACGATAAGATCATTAAATTCTATTGCACTTCTGATTAATTCACCTTCTTGAGCATCTATACCACCATCTTCTTCGGCTTCCTTTACAATGGTAATTAGTTCTTCTTCAGTTATACTTCTATCAGATGAAATTTTAAATAGCTTAGCAATGAAGTCCTGCCAAAGTAAAAATAAAAAATTAAGTGGTGTAAGAAGAAAAATGAGAATTTTTAATATTGGGGCAGAAAACATTGCAAAGCTTTCAGGTGCTTCTTTTGCTAAGGATTTTGGAGATATCTCCCCAAAGATTAAAACTAAAATAGTCATGACTATGGTTGAAATTGTAATACCTGCATCACCAAAGGTATTTACAAAAATTATTGTTGAAAGTGATGCAGAAATTATATTTACTATATTATTTCCTATTAAAATAGTTGAAAGTACTTTGTCATAGTTTTCAACTAAATCTAATGTTATTTGTGATCTTTTATTGCCATTGTTAGCGAGATTCTTCAATCTTATTTTGTTTAAGGATGAGAAGGCAGTTTCTGTGGCAGAGAAAAACCCAGACATTATTATTAGAAGGATTAAAATTATTATCATTGGTAAGCTATTATTGTCCATTAATATACTCCTTTTGCTTAAAGTAATATTGTTATTTTAACTTTTATTGCGTACAACTATGTATGAAATCAATATACAACGAATACAAAAGCAGCAAGAAAGTAAATCTATATTTGTACAATATAGAAATTCAATTATTAATTTAGGCAGATTGATAATGTATTCTGAATGGTAGTGATTTTTGAAGCAGTTTTTGGTAAAATAAAAGGAGTTTATTTTAAGGGGAGATTTTTATGTTTGGAACTATTCTCATGGCTAGCGCAGCAGGCATTATAGGAACGGGATTAGGTGGTATTTTAGGACTTGTTTTTGGAACAAGTTCAAAAAAGGCAATGAGTTATGTGCTTTCCTTTGCTTCAGGGGTTATGATTAGCATTGCTTGCTTTGATTTAGTGCCAGAAGCTTTAACTTTATCAAGTTTATGGATTGTTGTAGTAAGTATATTTATTGGAATTGGGGTTGTTCAACTTTTAAATGGAGTTATAGATAAGATTACTAATTCTAAGGAAACTCATGTTGAAGCCGAGGAACTTAGGCATCAAAAGGATATGATTAGTAACGAGAGTAGAAAGTCTTTTATTAGATCTGGATTAATAATGCTTGCAGCTATTGCATTACATAATTTGCCTGAAGGGTTGGCTATTGGTTCAGGAGCAAGCCATGATGCAAATTTAGGTTTAACCTTAGCATTTTTGATTGCACTACATAATATTCCAGAAGGAATGTCTATAGCAGTTCCACTTGTGGCGGGTGGAATGAAAAAATGGAAGGTAGGTTTATTAACAGCATTATCAGGGGCACCTACTTTAGTTGGTGGACTTTTAGGAGCTGTTTTAGGCAATATGGGTGATTTTATGGTGGCAGGATCTTTAGGAATTGCAGCTGGAGCAATGCTTTATGTAACCTATTGTGAAATTTTGCCTGAAGTGATTCTTCTAAATAAGGGGAGAAGACCAGCGCTATTTTCTATATGTGGAATTATTTTTGGATTAATTATAACTAATATTATGATTTAAAAACATCAGTTAAGATGTTTTTTTATTTGCATAAATTAGTATACCCTATATTTTAAAAAGGATAAGTCTTAATTAAAAAAGACTAAAGATTAATTTGTCTTTAGTCTTTTGAAAATTTTATTAAAATAATTTTTTAGCAGCCGGAACGAACTCCAGTAATATAAAATCCTCCTAATAACCATAACTTTGAATGGTCTATTACTGTATTTCTAATATAAGGCTTTAAACTGGTATCGTAGGCTATTTTTATTCCTTGAAATTCCTCGATTATATCATTTGGGTTTTCTTTAAGTTCTTCCAGAACTATTTTAAAGCTAGGGCCTCCTCAGCCAACACCTGCAATATCTATACGGAGCATTGGAATTTCTTTAAAAGATAGTTTTTCTTTATTATAAGCAGTGATAGCTTTTTCTGTAAGCTTGATCATAATATATTCTCCTTTCATTGATTTCAATGTATTTGCTGTTATCTTATTTTTAGTATAGCAATAATTAAATAGTAATTATGTGATAAAATCACATAATTAAAATTAAATCTTATAGTTGTTAGGAGTAAATTATATTTATGAAGTATTTTTGAGTAAAATAGAAAAGAAAAACTAGTGATTTTTGTCATAAGTAGCATTGGTTGGAATAATATTAAGTGGGGGGTGCTAATATGGCAAGAATATATACAATTAAACTAAGACCATTAATTTTAAGTATTTTATTATCTTTAGGTGTTGGCCTTTTATCAGGATTTTTAGTAGGGAATAGTTCAGCAGTTTATATGAATCTTGTTAAACCGCCATTATCACCTCCAGCAGCAGTATTTCCTGTTGTCTGGACAATTCTTTATATACTTATGGGAATTTCAGCATATTTAGTTTATGTTGCAGAGGCTTCTAAAAAGGAAAAAAAGGAAGCATTGAAGCTATATAAAGTACAATTAGCTATGAATTTCTTATGGTCATTTATATTTTTTAAGTTTAATCTTTATTTTGCAGCTTTTATATGGTTAATGCTAATATTTGTTGTTGTATTGATAATGATTAAAAAATTTAATGAAATTGATGATACTGCTTCTGCACTAATGGTTCCATATGCCTTGTGGTTAGTATTTGCTGGATATTTAAACTTAATGATTATTTTATTAAATTAAAACTATAAGATGTAAATAGCTATGAGACAAAACGGCTTATTTCTATAATGGTAAACAAGAATAATTAAGTATTACTAATTTAGATTTAAGAAGTATGTTTTATAGCTATTTTTTAGATATATTAGGTTAATTAAATGATTTTAAGTATGATCCTAAATAATTATAGAAATGGCGTAAGAATAATATATTATTAATATAAGGTTGTTGACAAAAAGTATTTTAAGAAGTAAACTGAACATAGTTCAGTATGGAGGAAAATAAATGAATAAAGTCATAACTTCAAAAGAAGCAATCCTTAAGTCAGCAAAAGATATCGCATATAGAGATGGGATTTATAAGATTAATATAAGAGCTGTTGCATCTGAGTGCGGAATATCTATAGGATCTATATATAATTACTTTCCAACAAAAGATGATTTAGTAGTGGCTGTTATCGAGGATTTTTGGAAAAATATATTTGCACGAGGAATGTGTGATCACCAAAGCAATTTATGTTTCGTACAGTTTTATGAACAACTTTATTTAAGATTTTATGATTACCTAAAAATATTTAAAGAGGACATGTTTAATCAAATATCTTTTTTTAGTGAAGAAGTTAAAGGAAAAGGTCGTAGCAAAGAATCGCAGTATTTTGACAGAGTGAAACAAGTAATGTTGTACCATCTCGAAATGGATGAAGGAATAAAAAAGCATGTATGGAATGAGTATTTTACAAAGGAGAGGTTTGTAACCTTTGCATTTGAAAATATGATAATAATGTTAAGGGGAAATGAAGGAGATATATCTTTCTTTAAAGAAATAATTATGAAGCTGTTGTACTAAAAAAATATGAACAATGTTCAGTAAGTGAGAGAAATTAAGCAAGCAATCATGGAAACTTTATTTATGTAATTTACTTAGCTATAGTAAATACAATGGATCTTTGACTTCTATACTCAAGTAGTATTGCTTATAGATTTATATCTTATGGCTGTAGTATAAATGATACCAAAAACTTGTGCTTATGTTTGGATAGTATACGTGGACTTTGGAGAATTAAGGAAAAAGCTAAATACTAATAAATTTAAAAGCTCAAGATAAAATAGATAAAATATAAAAAATTTAAAAGGTAAAGGAGAAAATATGAAAAAAATAATTAATACTTCATTTATGTACGCAATTTTGGCAATGATAGGGGGAGTCTTCTATAGAGAATTTACTAAATTTAACGATTTTGTTGGGAAAACAACATTATCGGTAGTTCATACTCACTTATTCATGCTAGGCATGTTTTTTTTCTTAGTAATTTTATTACTTGCCAAGCAGTATAAGAATTTAATAGAGGATAAGAAGTTTAAGTTGTTCTATTATATATATAATGGTGGACTTCTATTAGCTACAGTTATGTTTGTTTGGCGTGGAGTTTTACAAGTTTTAGGTAGTGATATTAGTAGTGCTCTAAATGCATCAATTTCAGGCATGGCAGGAATAGGACACATTTTATTGGCAGTTGGGATAATAATTTTCTTTACTATACTAAAAAAGCAAGAGAAGTAGATAAGAGACATCAATTATTTTGTTTATTCCATAAACAATGAATATGGCAGTAAGATTAAAACCACATCTTGAAAATAGATGTGGTTTTAATCTTTTGTAAGTTAGTTGAAGAGAATAGTAATAATAATTGATAAAAATAATAATAGGAATACTCCTACGTTTATGATATGGAGGAAGAAATAATTGCTCCTATGAAATAGTTAAATAGAAAAAACTTTATTGTTAGAAGGTTTTTCTATTTGTGAATTTTGTGTTACGATATAAATAATTTCGACACAACTATCTTTTAAATTACAAGATAACAATTAATTTAACTCGAAAGTATGGACAAACTATTAAATGTGTACTATTATATACTTAATTCAAATTTAAATATTTTAACAATTCAAATTAAATAGTAATCGAACTGTCGTATAGCGTTGATAATATGGATCAACAGTTTCTACCAAATCACCGTAAATGATTTGACTACGATAAGGAATTATTCACATTTTAAATTTATTTTCCTATGCGATAGACAATGATTACAAGAGAAACATAGGAGGATATTATTATGAGATTCATATCAAATTATTTTCAATTCGAAGAAAACAACACCGACTTCAAAACAGAAATAATAGGGGCTTTAACTACATTTTTAACAATGGCATATGCATTATTTGTTATTCCGGAGGTATTATCTCAAGTTGGTATGCCAAAAGAGAGTGTTTTTGTTGCAACAGCATTGGCAGCTGCGTCTGGAACATTTATCATGGGTGCATTTGCTAAATTTCCAATGGTATTGGCACCTGGAATGGGATTAAATGCTTTCTTTGCTTTTGGAGTTTGTATAGGAATGGATATTCCATGGGAAATGGCATTATCAGGAGTGTTAGCATCTGGAATTATTTTTATAATAATATCAGTTACTGGTATAAGAGAAATGGTAATTAAGGCAATTCCTAACCATTTAAAATATGCAGTTACTGCGGGAATAGGATTATTTATTGCATTTATTGGATTAAAAAATGCAGGAATAGTTATTGCTGATGAGGCTACATTTGTGGCTCTTGGAAATTTAACAGACAAATCAGTATTATTATCAATTTTTGGGCTAGCAGTTATGTCAATATTAATGGTTAAGGGTGTAAAGACTGCTATATTCCTAGGTATAGTTTGTACAGTTGGAGCAGGAATGATATTTGGAATTGTTGAAATACCAACAGCAATAATTTCTATGCCTCCATCAGTTGCCCCAACCTTTGGAGTATCAGTAAAGCATTTAAAGGATATATTTAATCCTGAAATGATGATGGTAGTGTTTACCTTCTTATTTATGGATTTCTTTGATACTGCAGGTACATTAGTAGCAGTTGGTTCAAAGGTAGGATTATTAAAAGAGGATGGGTCCGTAAAAAATGGTTCAAAAGCGTTATTAGCAGATTCACTTGCAACTTGTGTAGGAGCAGTATTTGGAACGACTAATACAACTTCATGCATGGAATCATTATCAGGTATTTCTGTTGGAGCAAAAACAGGTTTTTCAAGTGTGGTAGTAGGAGTGTTATTTATAGTTTCATTATTCTTTTCACCACTTTTATCAGTTATTACTTCTCAAGTAACAGCACCGGCATTAGTAATAGTAGGATCTCTTTTATGTAGTTCTCTTTCAGAAATAGATTGGAACTCAGCAGAAAATGCTATTCCATCTTTCTTTATATTAATTTTAATGCCTTTAACTTACAGCATTGGAGAAGGTATTGCCTTTGGATTTTTGGCCTATGTAATATTAATGATGTTTAAAGGAAAAAGAAAAGAGGTTCATCCAGTAATGTATGGATTAGGTGTTCTATTTGCTTTTTATTTTATGATGTAAATATAAGCTGATGATTATTTTATAATCATCAGCTTTTGCTTTTTACAAATACATATTTCATATTTATTATTTTGGAATAATTAAATTAGTGAAAGAAATACTAAAGAGGAGAAATTAAATGGAGGTTAGGTGAAAAATATGGGCAAAGAAAATAAAATGAAGAGTACACAAAACAATAAAAAGAGTGATGGTAAATTCCATTCAAAGCATATTAAGCATGACCCACAAGCAGAAAGTGCTAGAGCTGTATTTGGATTAAATACAACTGAATTTAATAATAAAAAGTAATATAGTGATATTAAAACCAGTAGAAGAAAATAACTTTTAAAGCTTTGTTAAAGCAATAAGTATTTTCATATTTTACTGGTTTTAGTTTTTTTGATAAGAATGTATAGTGCATGGTAAAAAGTGTAATAATTAAGAGGTATATGAATAACTATATTCTAAAATCTACTTTTATTTTATGTGAATAACAATAGAAATATTTTAGTAAAGGAGTGGTTAAAGTGAAACTATTTATTGATACAGCTAATATTGATGAAATTCGTGAAGTAAATGATATGGGCGTCATTTGTGGTGTAACTACAAATCCTTCATTAATTGCAAAGGAAGGGAAAGATTTTTGGGATACAATAAAGATTATTACTTCTATTGTTGATGGTCCTATTAGTGGAGAAGTAATTAGTGACGATGCTGAAGGGATGATTAAGGAAGGAAGAAATATTGCTAAGTTTCATGAAAATATGGTCGTTAAAATTCCTATGACAGGTGAGGGGTTAAAAGCAGTAAAAGTTCTTTCTAAAGAAGGCATAAAGACTAATGTTACTTTGATTTTTACAGTAGCACAAGCAATTTTAGCAGCTAATGCTGGAGCAACCTATGTAAGTCCTTTTTTAGGTAGGCTAGATGATATTTCAACTCCTGGAATGGCGTTGATTAAAGATATTTCTCAAGTATTCAAGGTTCAAGGAATAGATACAGAAATAATTTCAGCAAGCATAAGAACTATACCTCATGTGACAGAAGCGGCAGCAGCGGGATCTCATATTGCAACAGTACCATACAAAGTAATAATGCAAATGTTGAAACATCCTTTAACTGATGCAGGAATAGCTAGATTTAAAAAAGATTGGGAAGAAGCCTTTAATAAATAAAAAGAAGAAGATTAACTTCTTCTTTTTATTTATTAACCTAGTAAGCGAAGTGTAAAAATCATATAATTTATGAAATAAAAATTTGTGAATTTAGTATAAGAGGAGTATTTTGTTGTTTGTAATCCTTAACTTTAAATCTTATGTATATATTATCCTAATAGATGTTCAAGTAGTATTTTAGCACCCATTAGAATAAGTATTATTCCGCCAGCTAGTTCTGCTTTTGACTTATATTTTGTACCAAAAATGTTTCCAATTTTAACACCTACCATTGAGAGTACAAGTGTTACAATTCCAATAAAGGATACAGCAGGTATTATGTCTACATTTAAGAAAGCGAAAGTAACGCCTACAGCTAAAGCGTCAATACTTGTAGCTATAGCTAAAATAGTCATATTTTTAAAACCTAATTCATCACTTACCTCATCTGATGCAATTTCATGTTCAGGCTCTTTTTCTAAAGCTTCTTTTATCATTTTAAGTCCAATGATTCCAAGTAAAATAAATGCGATCCAATGATCAAATGCTGTGATTTTATCTTGAAACTGTACTCCTAAGATATAACCTATCAAAGGCATTCCGCCTTGAAATATTCCAAAATAAAGTCCTACAGTAAGAGCATTTTTAAAGTAAAGTTTTTGTAGGGAAAGTCCTTTACATATTGAAACTGCAAAGGCATCCATTGATAAACCTACAGCAATAATAAATAATTCAAGTAAATTCATGTTCAATCTCCTTAAGTAAGCATCCAAATCTATGAGCTGGCTAATGCTAGCTTACTCCTTCGAATGAATATGAGAAGGAGGTTCTATAAGCAAAAATCCAAATCTATAATTTATGGTGCAAAATAAAAATATAATAAACAAAATAAAATGAGACTTATCTGCGCATAAAAAACGCAGACAAGTCTCATTATTTAAAATAAAGCCAGATACGAATATCAGAATGTTGACTTTATTACACTTCGTGCTAACTACTCCCTTATCTAATTAAATTTTACGCTAATATAGTTGATTTGTCAATTGTAGTAAAATATAAATTTAAATTTGCGTTAATAGTTGAACATATAATTTAATTGTTAGTTATGGTATAATATACAATAGATTCTAAGTAATGGATGGAGGGGATTCTATGAAGAGTGGAACAGTTAGGGTTATCGAAAATTTCCCTATGAAGAAACTTAAAAGGTTGAGAAGCTTGAGAATATATTTGCCACCAGATTATGAAAGGAATAGCAGCAGGTATCCTGTTCTATATATGCAGGATGGACAAAATCTTTTTTATGAAGATACGGCGGACTATGGCGAGATATGGAATATAAAGAAAACTCTAGACGAACTTTACAATGAAGGTAAAACTAAAGGAATTATTGTAGTTGGTATTGATAGTGACCCTAGATTAAGATTTTTGGAATACTCACCATGGAACAATGCAAATATGCAGGAAACAATGCCTCATGTAGCTATTACAAATCTACCTGGAGGGGGTGGATTTGGGTATATAGATTACATTGTTAATGAGCTAAAGCCGTATATTGATAAAAATTACAAAACCCTTAAGGAAAGAGAATTTACAGCTATCGGTGGCAGTTCAATGGGAGCTTTTATAGCTTTAGCTGCAGCAATAAAGTATCAGCATGTATTTTCTAAGGTAGCGGCATTATCTTCTGCAAGTTTCTTTGCAGAAAAGGAGATGAAATCTTTAATTGAGAATACTGGCAAAAAGTTACCGATGAAGATTTATATGGATGTTGGAACAAAGGAAACTAATAATCCAGAAGTTAGTAATTTTCCGCAAATTTATATGAAGTCAAATAAAGAAATTTATAAGGCCTTAAAACGAATTGGATTAAATGATGATGAAATTAAATTTGAAATAATAGAGGGAGCAATTCACAATGAAGGGGAATGGGCAAAAAGGTTTCCTGAAGTTGTAACATGGTTGTTTTAAATAAATGCAAGGCAGATTTTATTTGCCTTGCATTTTTATTTTTATCTATTTGGGTTAAATATTTCCATATCAGGATCATCTTGATTTTTTAGTAATTTGGATAGATATTGACCACCAAGTATAGAAAATATCAATCCATTGGCACCATAGCCTAAACAGTAGTAGAGATTTTTATGAAAACCATCCCTACCGATAAAACCTAAATTGTCTCGAGTAGAAATAAATTCACCACATAATTTAAAATCAATTTGTATATCATCTTTAATACTTGGAAGAAGTGATTTTAATCGTTCTGTTAGAATTGAGTATTTTTTTTCAGCCATTGCTTTATTGAATATGCTTTGTTCATAGGGTTCATCTTCACCACCTAAAATAACTCTATTATCACTTGTCATTCTTAAATAGTTATATGGTGAACAATTATCCCTTACTATTACTTCTTTTAGTTGTGGGTCGAAATTATCAATTGGAGAAGTAACTATATTATAGGTCACAAGTTTTGTTCCATATGGTTTGTGGGTAAATAAACTGATATCATAACCTGTAGCACAAACTATATACTTGCAGGTTATTTTATGGCCAAATTCTGTAAAAGCCTCTACAGAATTTTCTTTATATATAATTTTATTAATTAATGTGTTTTCATAAATTTTTGCGCCTTTTTTTCAGCATTAGATAAAAGCTGGTGAGTAAATTTAAAAGGATCGAATACTGCTCCGCCTTCTTTGCTTAATATCCCAGCTTTAATATCAAATTCAAAAGGATTAGAACTGGTATCAATAAATTGAATATCAAAACCTGTATTTTTTCTATGTTGATATTCTTGGAAGATTTCTTTTTCTTCTATTGTTTTGTTTGTGAAAATAATATAAAAATAGATTTATCTTGATATATCAAGGGTTTGAGAGCTTAAAAGTTTATTCGTCAAAAAAATCGTCAAAAATAAATTTTAAAAAATTTTGTTTATAACTTCAGTAGCATTGTTAAACATTTCATCAGTAACATGGCTATAAGTTTTCATTGTTTGTTCAATATCATGTCCCATTAGTTTAGCAACAGTTTTAAAGTCTATTCCGCGAGCTATTAGACTAGTAGCATATGTATGCCTAAACTCATGTATGGATAAATCATATCCTATCTTCTTAGTGTAATTCCTAAGAAGGGTAGTCAAACCAGAGACACAGTTATAAACAATTACTCTATTGCTAATATCTATAGGGTTATATTCACGCCATTGAATTAAGAGCTTTTTTACAGATGGAGGCATTGGTATAGTACGATAAGAATTTTTAGTTTTAAGCTCGCCTAACCCTACAGTGCCATTTTCATCAAGTATTTTCCATTGAGTATCTATAGTTATTAAGTTGTTTTTAAAATCAATTTTACTCCATTTTAATCCTAAAATTTCACCAATTCTTAAACCACACATACCAGCTAAAGCAAATATAACTTTATACTTTAAGTTTTTAGTTTTATTAATCAAATCTTTCAATTCAGATTCGGTAAGTGCCTTTTTTACATTAGGTGACTTATCTTTTTTTATTTCAAGATTAACTGCAGGTGATTTTTCTATTATGTTGTATTTATTAGTTGCACTATTAAAAATTGCAGTTATTCTATTTTTATATGTTCGTATAGTTCCATATGATAATCCCTTTTTTATCATCTCATCAATACAATTCTGAATATGAATACTTTTAATTTTATCCATAGGCATATCGTATATTGGTTTAAAATGTTTAAGTGCCATTATATAAAGAGATATTGTATTTCCTTGCATATGAAGCCGTATGTGTTCTAAGTACATATCTTTGAATTCTTCAAATGTAATATCATATAACTCTTGGTTTAAGTTTTCTTTGGATTTTAAGTCTTTAACCATTTTTTCAGCAACAGGCTTAGCATCCTTTTTAGTTCTAAATCCTTGTTTAGATTTCTGTTTCCATTTTCCATATTCATCTTTATAACTAATAATAAATTGCCAGCCTTTATCCTTTTGCCTATAAGTAATGTTATAGTCCATAAAAACATCCCCATTCTTTAAATTGTTTTAGTGTATGAGCTAATTAATCTACATAATATGTAATGATGGCTCAAAAACAAGCACATGTGTATTGCCAGGATAATAGACACCATATTTATTTTTATAGTGATTAATTGTTTGAATTAAAAATTCAGTTGTAACCTCTAAATGTTCAGCCAAGTCATGGATATTATCTATTCCATTTAAAAGAGCATTGATTATATCATTTATAGACACTAATTTTTCATAACTCCATCTACGAGCGACTAATTCTTGTTTTCTATTATTAAAATCCTTTTGATTAGTTATATTCCCAACAGTTAAATCAAAGTGACCTAGTTCCTCAGCTAGAACACAATATTTTTCGTAATCACTAACTCTATTATTTACAATAATTGTATTACCAATGCACCTTCCGAAAGGTTTATCTATACCTAGGTCACTTTCAATAACTTTAATTCCTTTCTCTTCTGCAAGAGATATTAAATTATCATATCTAGTCATTTGTACCCCATGAAAATTAATACTTATCTAAATTCTTTAAAATTTCATTTATTCTTGCATTAACAATAGCTCTTTCTTCATCAGTAAGACCATCATCATGAGAAGCAATCGGCATAAGATGTTCTTTGCCAGTCTCTTCCCACATAAACTTTTTATTAGTAGGAAGTTCTACCACTTTGGTAGCACATAGTTCATCATTACTTGGATTAACAACTTCAATAGTTTCATCTTTTTTATATTTATCTTGTGAAGATAAAAGTTTAGAATAATCAATTACTTTATTCTTATCATCAACATCTAAGGTATTGAATGTATCTAGTAATATATTTTCTTCTTTAGATAAGGTTATTTTTTTGGTAGTAAATGTTTTTTCTTTTGGAACATCATAACCCATTAACCAGGTTTCATTTATATTTAATGCCATTCCTAACATTGAAAGTTTTTCTTGACCTGGCTTTACTTTCCCAGATAAATATTGGCTTATATCAGATTTATTAATTTTCACATTGTATTTTTTGCAAAATGGTTTTACCATCTCCAATAAATCTACTTGCCTTAAATTTCTTTCTTTCATAATTTGTTTTAATCTAGTTGATGTATTTTCATTATTCATAACAACATTCCTTTCAATAAATATATTATATCATTTTGAACTAAAGTTCAACACCTTAAACATGAAGGTTAAAAATTTTGAACAAAAGTATTGACAGTTAAAAAGTGACATGATATTATCAAATTGTTCAAAGAATTGAACTAAGTGACAGGAGGTGACAATATGGCTTTTAATTACGACAAATTAAAAGGAAGAATAGTTGAGAAATTTGGAACACAAGGAAAGCTAGCAAGAGCTTTAGGCGTTTCAGAGAGAACATTATCTTTGAAATTGAATAATAAAATATTTTTCTCTCAAGATGAAATAACTAAAATTTCTAAACTATTAAATATAGCCTTAGAGGAAATACAAGATTATTTTTTTAAACCAAAAGTTCAATAAATTGAACTTATAAATTAAGAAAGGAGAAAAGAAAAGTGAGCAATTTAATGGTTTTTGAAAATCACAATGTAGAAGTATTTGAATGGAATGGTCAAGTTTTATTTAATCCATATCACTGTGGAGAATGTTTAGATTTGACAGAAGAAGGTGTTAAATCAGCTATAAAAAGAATGAATAGTAATCAAGTAATTAAATTAAGAAATGTAGACATTTCTAAAGGTTCAAATAAGCCCTTTAGAAAATTACACAATACAGGAGAAAACTTCTTAACAGAGAGTGGAGTGTACAAGCTAATTTTTAAGTCTAAAAAGAAAGAGGCAGAAAAGTTTCAAGATTGGGTAACTGATGAAGTCTTACCACAGATAAGAAAGACTGGCGGATATATACCAATAGAAGCAGAAATGTCCGAAGCAGAAATTATGGCAAAGGCTTTGCTTATATCTCAAAGGACTATAGAGCAGAAGGACAAGCTCTTAAAAGAAAAAGAAGTTGAACTTGTAGCAACTAAAGGAGAGTTGGAGGATAAGAATAGATTCATAGGTCAGATATCAGCTTCAAAAACATCAATGTTAGTTAGAGATGTAGCTCACTTAGTTACTAAAAATAATATAAAAATTGGAGAGAAAAGACTTTGGATGAAACTTAGAGAGTGGGGGTTGATATTTAAAGAATCCACTAAGCCTAAACAAAGAGCATTGGAACAAGGATTATTTGAGGTTTCTCAATTTGCAATACAAACTAATCATGGAGTTACAACAAAGGCAACAACACGAGTTACAGCTAAAGGTCAAGTATATATCATTAATAGATTATTACAGGAAGGGATTTAATTAAACTAGGGGGAGTTCTTATGATAGAAGAAAAAGTTCTAGTAAGTCGAAAGACTTTAGCTGCTAGATGGGATTTTGATAGTGTTCAAAGTATTCTAAATTATGAGGAGAGAGGGATTTTAACTAGAAATCCTAACTTTGATACAGCAAGGTATTACATGGAAGAGATATTACAAATTGAAGCCTTAAAAGAAGTTAATCCACTTTCACCATTAGAACGCAGAAGGCTTGAAAAAAGAGTTGCAGATCTAGAAAGAGAAAATGAAATATTAAAGTCAAAGTTAGTTGATATTAAAGTTTTATTAGCATAAGGAGGAAATGATTATGAAAAAAGTTACTAAGGAAATAAGAGAGAAAGTTCAAGGAGCAACAGAGCTAGTACTTGAAGAGAAACACGAAGTTGATATTTATTCAATAAAAACAGTGTTAGAAGAGGACTATGGAGTTAAATTTTTTAATGATTCAGTATTGCAGGTACTAGTTAAAGAGGCTTTAGATAATATAGTTTACATATGTTTGTAGGGAGAATTAGTTATGCTTCGTAAATGTGCAACTGCCATGGATACAAAGAATCTGCTGAGTTTCCTAAACGAACGGGTGGAGGATATCAAAGCTATTGTATACCATGCAAAAGGTTATTAGATAGGCAATATAGGAAGTCTAGGAGAGAGTTAGAAAAGGGAGAAAGGTAATATGGATAAGAAAGATGCAATAATACAATTAGAAAACTTTATATCAGACTGTAAAGAGTTTGTAAGTGTTGAGCCAACTGAAAATGATGTACAAGCCTTAGAGATATCACTAGCATCATTAAAAGAAACTGCTCAAGAAGTGCCAGTTCAAGAGCAGCTAATAGAAATCAATAGAAAAGTCAAGTCTATATATCGCTGCATAACGATATATTCAGTAACTATAATGATTATGTTAAATTTAGTATTCTACAGATTCAACAATAGATTTCAAGGACTTACTGATATCATTCGAGGAAGTACTAACATCAGTAGAAATATCAGTGTCATTTTGCAAAATATTCTTGAGGTTATTAATAGAATCTAATTGTTTTTCTTGTAACTCTATAATTTCCTTTTGTTGTTCTATTATTGTATCAGATGAATTATCAAAATATGGTTGAAAAAATGTCAAAATGCTTATCAAGAGACCTATAAAAGCAATGAAATTTTCTTTAGTTAATGTAGACTCTTGAATATCCTGCTTTAAATCTAACAAAGAATCTTTAAATTCATCTAAGTTACCAGACTGAATATCGAAGGATTTAAGGCTATCTACAGAAGTATAAACTTCATCAATAGCTTGTATAATATCAGCACTATAGGATGACATTAGCTTTAAGTTATTAAGAGAATCTAAGGAAATATTAGATATTATAGTATTGGCAGAAGCAACAATCTCAGCATTAACTTCATTAAGAGTATCTATTAATGGTATGAGTGAAGCGTTAATAGATTCAGATAATGTTTTTGAAGTAAATCGAGCAAATTCAATTAATGGTTCTATGCATGTATTTATATCAATTACAGAGATAGATTCTTTAATGATAGCGTTGATAGCAGTGATACTTTCACCATAGGGGTTAAGAGTTGGAACAATTTCAATATAGTCATTATCCATAAAAGCACCTCCCTTCAAGGATATATTACCATACTTAGAAGAAGGTGAACAACTTAGCCAAGGAGCAAACTAGCTCAGTAGTGATCTAGATATTTTTTAACCTTATATGCAAAAAGGAGGGAAAAAGTGGTTAAACATTATATTACAAAATACGAGGAAAATAATAAAAGATATGCAGAGGCTTGGATACAAATAAATATCTTTGGTAAAACCATCTGCATATCAAGAAAGAAAATTGAGATTTAATTATTTTTTAGTCCAAACATTGCCTGGTTTTTGAGTAGGTGGCAGCCTATCACCAGCGTCAATTTTTACGACTCTAGGGTTACTGACTTTTCCACCACGAGGGCCAACTTCTTTGTATGTGCCACTTGGTTTATTATCAGTACCTGGTTTAATCAATTCACTCATAAAAACACCCCCTTTCAACAATATTCTAACATTTAATGGGGGTATATGTAAAATAAGGAGGAGTAGATTAATGGGAATTGGAGTATTCGAAAAAGTAGCCAATAAGGCTACTCCAGAGGAATTTATAGAGGTTCTTAAGATAGCTACGGATGATATAAAATTTAACAATATTAGTTTTAGAAAGTTAACAAAGGTAGAGGATTTAAGGATTCTATTAGATAGGAGTTTGATTTTAGTAAGAGGTGTACAAGCATATGATGAAGGCATTAACTCATGATGAAATTATGTTTATGGTAAATAAAAGGTTTCAAAGAAAAGAACGAATGAAGAAGTTAGCAGAAACTGAATATGCCAGATATAGTTTTGCTAAAAAGTATGAATGCAGCAAGAAAGATGCACTTCATAAAAGGAGGCAGCCACATTGGAAAAACAAATAAAAAGGTGCTTAGCTGCGCCAACAGCCTTGCACCCAAAAGAAAATCATTCAACTTAATTATAACATGATAGGAGGAATAAGCAATGGACAAATTAGAGTGGCTTAAGGAACGTCAGAGAGGTATTGGAGGAAGTGATGTTGGGGCAATATTAGGGGTTAATAAGTGGAAAACTCCATTTCAAGTGTATTTAGAGAAAACAGAAGAGATTACAGAAGTTAATGAACAAAGTGAATCAGCTTACTGGGGTACTGAGTTAGAGGATATGGTGGCAAGAGAATTTGCAAAAAGAACTGGTAAGAAGGTTAGAAGAGATACCAAGCATTTTATCTCTAAAGATTATCCATTTATGGTAGCTAATATAGATAGAAGAGTTGTTGGTGAAAATGCAATTCTTGAATGCAAAACAGTTAATCAATATGGAGCAAAAGAATGGGAAGGTGAGGAGATTCCTGCAAGTTATCTACTTCAAGTTCAGCATTATTTATATGTTACTGGTGCTGAAAAAGGATATATAGCAGCTTTAATAGGTGGACAAAGATTTGTGTGGAAGGAAGTTCCTAAAGATGAAGAGTTAATCAGTATGATAATTGAAGCTGAAAAAGATTTTTGGTACAAGGTTCAGAATTTAATACCTCCTGCATTAGATGGATCTAGTGCAGCAGAGAAATATCTTAATGATAGATATAAGACTGAGGAATCAGGTTATTCAGTAGATTTAAGTAGTGAGTATGAAACTATGATTAATAATTATATGGACCTTAAAGAGAGACATAAGGAACTAGGTGAGGAAGTTAAAGCTATTGAGAACAATATAAAGTTAGCTTTAAAAGATGCAGAGATAGGACATGTTAAGGGGTATGAGGTTAGTTGGAGAACAGTGGCATCTAATAGAGCTGATACTAAAGTTTTGAAGGCTAAGTATCCAGAGATATATCAAGAGGTTTGTAAAACTTCATATTCAAGAAGATTTGGAATTAAGGGGGATAAATAATTATGGCAACAGCAAATAGTTTAAAAAATCAATTAGCAACTAAAGGAGCATCTAAGAGTGGTAATGCTGTTACCAATACTCTTAAGGGATTATTAGATAGTCCAAAAACTTCAAAGAGATTTGAAGAGGTTCTAGGAAAGAGAGCACCTCAGTACATGAGTTCAATCCTTAATTTATATAATGGAGATATTAACCTTCAAAAATGTGAACCTATGAGTGTTATAGCTTCAAGTATGGTAGCAGCAACTATGGATCTTCCAGTTGATAAGAACTTAGGATATGCATGGGTAGTTCCTTACGGAAATAAAGCACAGTTCCAGATGGGATATAAGGGGTATATCCAACTTGCACTTAGAACAGGACAGTATAAGGCTATAAATGTTATAGAGGTTCATGAGGGGGAGTTAGTACGCTGGAATCCATTAACTGAGGAGTTAACTATTGATTTTGAAAAGAAAGCTTCAGATGCAATTATAGGATATGCTGGATACTTTGAATTATTGAACGGATTTAAGAAGTCAACTTACTGGACTAAGGACCAAATAGAAGCACATAGAAAGAAATTCTCTAAAAGTCCATTTGGATGGAATAAAGACTTTGATGCAATGGCTAAAAAGACAGTACTGAGGAACATGTTAAGTAAGTGGGGAATATTAAGCATTGAGATGCAAAATGCATATTCAGCAGACACGAAGATAGTACAAGAGAATATACTTGATGATCCTATGAATGTACAAGGTAGCTTAGAAAATGTAATTGAGCCTGATTTCACTATAAATGATGAAACTGGAGAAGTTCAGCAAAGTGAATTCGAAGGTACTCCATTTGAAGGCTAGGTGATATAAGTGGCTGAAGGATGGATAAAGCTTCACAGAGCTATTCGTAAGAATTGGATATGGGAAGACCCACAAAAATTAAAATGGTGGTTAGATATCCTTCTTCAAGCTAACCACCAGGAGAGAAAAATCCTTATAGGAAATGAGATTGTTTTGATTGAAAGAGGAAGTTTTCATACGTCAACAGTTAAGCTTTCAGAAAGATGGAGTGTGGATAGAAAAACAGTTAAAAAATTTTTAGAATTGCTACAGAAGGACAACATGATTACCTTGAAAACTTCAAAAAAGGGGACAACCCTTAAGATAAGTAATTACAAGGATTACCAAGCATTTTCAGAGCCACAAAAGGACAAGGGTGTGGACAACAATATGGACAAGGGTATGGACAACAGTGTCCCAACACCCTCCCCAGATAAGTCCCAGATAAGTCCCAATAAGGTGGACACAAACAAGAATGAAGAAGAATTAAAGAATGAAAACAATGATAAAGAAGGAGAAGAAGGGGAAGAAATTACTCCTCCTTCACCTCCAACCTTATCCATTCCGACAAAGTATCATAAACTGATCCTGGACCAATGGTCAGAGGTAACATATAAAACATGGTTTATGGATTCAGAAATAGTCGAGGATGGACAAGAACTTAAAATCATAGTTGATAGTGAGCTAAGAGCTAATGCTATTAACTTAAAATACAGTAAACATCTAGGATTGCTTCTAGGTAAAAATATAAAAGTTGAAATAAGAGAGGATGTTTAAAATGGAATTGACAATTGCAATTATAGTTTTAGCTGTAGCAGTTACAGTAAACTTTATGAGTTTTGTTACTCTTAAGAAGCAGGGTGAAGCAGCAAGACTTGAAATAGTAAATTTAATTGAAATTAGTAGTAATAAAATTGTGAAGGAAGTTCAGAATGGTAATCATTTTGGAGAAAAGGCCATAGGACTTGTTAGCTGCAATATAAATCAGGTTGGTGACAATTTGAAAGCTGCAGTTTTAGAAAGTACAGAACAAATTAATGAAGTTGTTATGAGAGAATCAGCTAAAAATATATACTTGCATACTAGTAGAGGTACGAAGTGAAGGAGGATGAAATGTGAATAAGGTAGTTTTAATCGGAAGGTTAACCAAGGATCCAGAGTTAAAGTTTACTCCTATAGGAACTGCAGTAACAACCTTTACTTTAGCAGTAGAGAGAAGGTTTAAAAATGAGGGTCAACCACAAGCTGATTTTATTCCAATAGTAGTATGGGGTAAAACTGGTGAAAATGTGGCTAATTACAAGAAAAAAGGGGCTTTATTATCTGTTGCTGGTAGAATAGAGATTCGTTCATATGAGGCTAAAGATGGCTCTAAAAGATATGTTACAGAGGTTGTAGCGGATGAAGTAAGTTTCTTAGATTGGGAAAATAAGCAGCAAGGACAAGCACATGGTAATGGTACACATGGTTATTATTTTGGAAATGGTAACATGGCTGAAATAGACGATGATTCGGATATGCCTTTCTAGGTATAAAGCATTTGTATTAGAGTACATCTACAATGTTGTACTATCATATGAAAATCAAATAAGAATAGGCACTACCAAAGCAGCATGTTAGACATTTCATAAAACTTTAAATAAACAAGAAATAAATTTTCTTAATCCTTTAATGACAGTATGCGTTACTAAAGGAATTGAGTTTAATGAATGGATTCTTATATAGAACTTTATCTCAATTTTAACTTCTTTCATAAGATCACCTACTTCCTACTTCTTATGATATGTCTGTCATAAAGAAATTGTAGGATGAGGCTCTAACACTAATGGTAGTGCCAATTTTATTATATGAGTTAAAAGAAATATATATGATTACAGTGTGATGATAGTGTGAATTGATTAAGAAAATTTGTTCTTTGAGAACTGAATAGTATGGCATTTATAAATTAATACCATAATTAAGATATTTTATGTATAATTATATTATAAGTAAAATTATTGAGTGATAGCAATTTATAGATATAAAGATTTGAGGAGATTGTATTTTGTATGGTAGATAGAATAAGAAATTTTATTAAGAAGAACTTTAGATTTATTTGGGGAATGATACTTTTTAGCTTAGGAATATACTATATTTATAATAATTATGAACGCATTACAAATTTGGACAATACATTAGATAGAATCATAATTGTCAGTACATTAATTTTAGCGTTTCTTCCATTTGTTAGTGAGATTTCTTTGCTAGGTTTTAGTATGAAGAAAGAAATTACTAATGTAAGAAAAGAGATGAAAGAAGCGATAATAGATTTGAAGTATCAAATGATAGATATAAAGTCTACGGCCATACAGACGAATCAGCAAAATGTTACTGTAGAATATTTGGCGTCAGAGGAACAATTATCATATATGACTAGTAAAGTTAATACTGATAAAAAAGAGAAGAATATAAGTAGCGAAGATAATCTAGAAGTATCAGAGGAGGCAGTTTTTTTATTTAAGGTTAGGTCTACAATAGAAAAGTATTTGGATGATTTGAGTATGAAAGTTGGTCATAAGAGCGCTGCGCCTATAAGTGTTAAAATTAATTCTTTATATTCAGATAAATTGATTTTTGAAGATGTTTATGAGTATTTAAAACAAGTAGTAGCAATATGCAATCGAGGAATACATGGTGAAGTAATTAGTAAAGAGTATATTGATTTTGTAAAGGAAATTATACCTGCGATTTTAAATGAATTAAAGAAAGTAGATATATCTAGGAGATATGATAGATTTATTAGCTGCTCTAGATGCAAATATGTTGGAAATTCACAATACAATAATGTTTGTCCGAGATGTGGGTTTGTATCAGATGATGAATAAACTTAAGGAATATTTATTATGATTAAATTAGCATGTTTTTAGTTTATAATACCGTACTATTCAAAACTGAATATACGGTATTTTTATTTCGCAATTCATAGAAATTACAAAGTGAAAATTAAAAGATGTTCTTTGAAAATTAAATAGTACGGTATTTGAAAATTATGCTATAATTGTTTCATAATAGTATTGAAGTGTGTATGAAAAGGAGAAATTCTATGAGGAAAAAATATTTAGGAATAATTATAGCTGTTATAGGTGTGATTGGATTTAGCATTTTAATGGGGATGGCTGAACTACTTAGATTTATGGTGAATTATAGGGGGGTTCCGTCATTTATAATTATAAAAGAAAATTTTTTATTATCTTTTATAATCATAGCAGCTGTTATATTTATTGGTATTTATCTAATAATTAAAGATAAAAATCATGGATTTAATGAAAATGACCAATCTTAGGTCATTACATACTTTTAGGATTTAACATAACAACGTATTAATGCACGAAATAAACAAACGGTTTGAAAGAATGTGTGGTGGTTGAACTTATGAAAGTTAAAGAGTTGATTACTTTTTGGACTCCTTTTGCAGTTTTAGTTGTAATTGGTCGTAGACTACTTAAGTTTGGATTTAATTTAAATGCTTTTAAATCTGGATTTATAACTGAATTATTTACTGGAGTTATTGTATGTTTAGTTGTTGTTATAGTACGAGAAAAAAGAAAGAAAGTACAATAGGAGTTTAAATGTTAATATATCATAGAATTAAAATTAAATACTAATTTAATCAAGATACCGTACTATTCAGAAATGAATATGCGGTATTTTTTATTTCGCAATTCATAGATTAAACGAAGGTAGGGGAAGAATAGATGGCATGTAGAAATGCAGTATTTAACTTAGATGATTGGTTCATATGCACAATCACTGGTGAGAGTTGCAAATTCATTAATCCAGATTCAGTCGCATGTGTAAGGAGATTTAAAGAAGGAGCAAATTCGATAAAGGTTAAAGATAGATCATCAAGAATGAGGTGTAGGAATGTTAGTTACAGTAGAGGGAAAAATAAAAGGAAAAGCTAGGCCAAGGTTTAACACTAAAACTGGAAGAACATTTACACCAGGAGATACTGTCCAATATGAGAATTGGGTTAGGCTATGTTATCAGGAACAGGATGGAAGGTATTTTGAAGGAGCAGTAAGAGCAAAGATAACCGCTTACTATAAAGTACCTAAGAGCTATACTAAAAAACGTGTACAAGCTATAAGAGAAGGATTAGAGTATACACAGAAGAAACCAGACTCGGACAATATAGCAAAAATCATACTAGATTCATTAAATAAGATAGCTTTTGATGATGATAGCCAGGTAGTAGAGTTAAAAGTATTTAAGAGATGGACGGAAGAGCTTGAAAGAATTGAATTTGAGTTGGAGGAGATTTGATGGATAAAGAGCTATTTAGAAAAACAGAAGGAAATATTTATAGATACTACAGATTTAAAAGAGATATTCAAAGTATAAATAACTCAATAGAATATCTAGAAAATAGGATTAAAATAATTGAGGAAGATATTAAGAATACAAATGTAACTATAGATTATTATCAGAGTGGTATTGGAATTAATGAAAGGGTTCAATCAAGCAGTAAAGGAACAAGTTATGCTGAAGTAGAAATCATTAAAGAGATTGAAAGATTAGAGAGAGAGCATTTAAGAAAAACAAAGCAGCTCATGAGAGCTAGAGCTAAGTTAAGGGATAAAGAAGAGTTTATTTGTTATATGAAATTTAATATAGAAATGCTAAATGAAGAAGATAAAATGTTCATAGAGTTAAAGTATGGAGATGAATACAACATTCCAGGAGTAGCTAGGAGATTAAATTTATCAGTAGCAACAGCATATCGAAAGCGAGAAGAATTAGTTGAGAATATATCTAAATTTGAAAGAGAATTGATGTGTTAAAAATTGAGAAGAATTTGAGAAGAAAATGAGAAGAAGTTGAGAAAAATAAAGCTGAAATTGATGTTATAATAATAGCATAGATTTTAAGTGCAACCCCAATTAAAACCCAAATCCCCATGATTAACCCTATGAAGGCATCTATAGAGATATAGGTGCCTTTTAATTATTAGGAACTTGAGATAAAAAACAATCTGATTGGATAGATTTAACATGAATATTAGCCTTCCAAAAACACATAATATAATCGTTTATAAATTATATTTAAAGGAGGTAAAAATATGAGAAAACTTTCAGAAGCAGAAGTACTATCTTTAACGTCACTATTAAAGATGGAGCAAGATGGATTAATTGTACAAAGAGCGGTGAATGCATTAATAACAGATGAAAACCTAAAAAGCCAAGGTGAATCTAGTGCATTAGCATCAGAAGGTAGAATAAAAGGATTACAGCAGTTTATTATTGAAAATCAAGTAACAGATTCAAGTGAGGTGTAATGGAATGTCAAATATAATTGGAAACCTAATTAAAAATAACGTTAATATTAATGATGAAGTTATATCTACAAATATGCTTTCTTCTGGAAAAGCTGCAGCTGATGCATATCTTAATGCTACTTTAACAAGCAGTACTCCAGAGTTAAGGGCCATATATTCTGCAGGATTAAGTCAAATAGTTGGAGGTCACACTGCACTTACAGAACTAGCTGTAAACAAAGGTTGGGCTAAACCATATAATTCACCTATACAACAATTAACTGATACTTATAATGAATCAAAAACTGTAACTAATCAAAATAAATAATAAAATAAAATTTATTGTAGCTAATTATGGAGTTCTTAATAGAACTCTTTTTTTATATGAAAAAGAGGTGGCATTATGGCCAAGTTAACAGAGAAGCAAAAGAGATTTGTTGAAGAATATTTAATAGACCTTAATGCTACTCAAGCAGCAATTAGGGCGGGATACAAAGAAAAAACAGCATATAGAACAGGTGCTGACAACCTCAGAAAACCTCAGATACAAGAATATTTAAACAAAAGGATGAAAGATAGGGTTCAAAGAACTGAAATAACACAAGACAAAGTAATTGAAGAGCTAGCAGCTATTGCATTTGCTAAAGGTTCAGACTTTGCAAAAGTAGTTGAAAAATCCTATATGAAGCCTATATATAGTGCTGATGGCAAGGAAATCATAGATGAAAAAGAAGTTTTTTATAAAGATGTTGAGTTAGAAATAACCGATAATCTTTCAGAAGATAAGAAGAAAGCTATTACAGCAATAAAAAATACTAAGTTTGGTATAAGTATAGAAACAGCAGATAAGGTTAAAGCCCTGGAGCTATTAGGAAAGCACCTAGGAATGTTTAAAGATAAAGTAGAGGTTACAGGAAATATAAATAATCCTTATGAAGGGTTAACTAGAGAGCAGCTACTAAAGATAGCTAGTGAAGATAATGGATAAGAAGTTAATACGGTTGGGAGCAAAGATAGAACTTGCAAGACGTGAGTTCTTTTTTTATTGCAATTTAAAAGCACCTGATTTTTATAAAGAAGATAGAAGATACTTAGTAGAGTTGTGCAATGACCTTCAAGCATTTTATGAAGGAGATGATGATGTTTTAATCATAAATGAACCACCTAGACATGGAAAGAGCAGAACGGCAGGATTATTTGTTGAGTGGGTGTTAGGAAAAGACCAATCACAAAAGATAATGACAGGATCATACAATGAAACTCTTTCAACTATGTTTTCTAAGAATGTTAGGAATAGCATTCAAGAAGAAAAGGCCGACCAATATAAACCAGTATTTAGGGATGTATTTCCTAATGTATCTATAAAGCGTGGTGATGGAGCTATGAACCTTTGGTCATTAGAAGGTGGATATAATAACTATCTAGCAACATCGCCAACAGGAACAGCTACAGGATTTGGATGTTCACTTATGATTATAGATGACTTAATTAAAAATGCAGAGGAAGCCTATAACGAGGGCGTGAAAGAGAAACATTGGGATTGGTTTACTAACACAATGCTTTCAAGACTTGAAGAAGGTGGGAAAATAATAATCATTATGACTAGATGGGCCAGTGATGATTTAGCAGGAAAAGCATTAGAGCATTATAAGGAACAGGGTGCAAGGATTAAACATATTAGTATGAAAGCATTACAAGATGATGGAACTATGCTTTGTGAAGAAGTTTTAAGTAGAAAGTCTTATGAGGATAAAAAGAAAGCTATGGGAGAAGATATTGCTTCAGCAAACTATCAACAAGAACCTATAGATTTAAAAGGATGTTTATATCCAAGCTTTAAGACTTATACTGATATACCTAAAGATGAAGGTGGTAAATCTTTATTTACAGGTATTAAAGCCTATTGTGACACTGCTGATACTGGAGATGATAATTTATGTAATATAATCTACGGAGAGTATAACAAAGAGGCTTATATATTAGATGTTTACTATACTAAAGAACCTATGGAAACAACTGAAAAAGAAGTTGCTAAAAGATATTTAGAGCATCAAGTTAATAGAGCATTAATAGAATCAAATAATGGCGGAAGAGGTTTTGCAAGAAGTGTTGAGAGAATACTTAATCAAGAATTAGGAAGTAACAGAACTAAAATAGATTGGTTTCATCAAAGTGAAAATAAGATTGCAAGAATATTATCAAATAGTACATGGGTAATAGAACATATTTATTATCCAGCTAACTGGAGAGATAAGTGGCCAGAATATTATAAAGCCATGACAAGGTATCAAAGAGAAGGAAAGAATAAACATGATGATGCTCCAGATGCAACTACAGGAGTAGCAGAGCAATTTGTTAAGAAAAAGAAAATAGGTGTAGGAAGTAAAGCTAAACTAGGGATAAGGTAGACTATGGAAATAGACTAATGTAAAATTAGTTATAGAATGTTGCATTAGGGGTGAAGAGCATGGAATATGTTATTTCTTTTATAAAAGAATTCGAGGGAATAATAGGAGCACTTTTAGGGGTTATCATTACTATGTTAATGAATGAATATCTAAAGTCTAAAGGAAAGATAAAATACTATTTCGATAATTTTGTTATTAGGTATATGGCTACGGATAATGAGGGCTGCTATGGAAGTGTTGAAAAAGAAGCAGCTTATGAATCTATAGAATATGAGTTTAATATGCAGATATATAATACATCTGAGAGTAAGAAGATATTGAGGGAAATCAAAATACAATTTATTTCGGATGAATTAGAAATAGAAACTACACCAAAAGATAGTAGTACTTCAAGAAAGTATGGTGGAGGATATGTTTGTGATAGTATAAATATAATTAATATTAATCCTAAGGAGATATTGGAAATAAGTATTGAGGGATATATTGACATATGTGAATCTGATATTAAAAAACTCAAAAATATAAATAAGGTATTTATGTTAGCAAAAGATAGTAATGATAAAACTATAAAAAAATTAATAAAGGATTATTCAAAGACTTCATGATGAGGTCTTTTTATTTTAGGAGGAAATTATGAAGTTTTTATTTTTAATAGTTTTTATTATAGCTTTGAATATATTTATAAATTCTATTTTGGTTAGATTAGAAGCAAGAAAAGTATTCGAAAGGTATAACAATAAAAAAATTAGACTAAGAAATATAAAGTGAGGTAAATTAATATGGCAATTTATAAAGATAGAGAGCTGATTAATGAAGATGGCAGTATACCAATAAAATTATTAAATAAATGTATTGATAATCATAGAGCTATGCTTGATAGATATAAGCATCTTAACAGTTATTATGATGGAGATCATAAAATACTAAGTAGAACATTCAGTAATCATAATATACCTAATAATAAAATAGTTGCAAACCATGCTGAATATATTACAGATATGGCTGTAGGATATGTATTTGGAAATCCAATAAGCTATGCTGGAGAAGGTTCAGAAGAATTAAATGAGATATTCACAGAGATAGACGAGGATAGTCATAATAATGAGTTAGCTATAGATATTTCAATTATGGGTGTAGGATATGAATTGTTATTTATGAATGATAATGAAGTACCGTATCCCGAGTTAGTAGTTAGCAGTCCATTAAATACTTTTCTTGTGTGCGATACTACTGTTAAACATAAGCCATTATTTGCAGTAACTTATTTTGAAAAAAGAAATATTGATGATACTGTTATGGGTTATGATGTTAATGTTTATACAGATAAAGAGATTATTAAGTACTTATATAATGATTTGTCCGATAGTAATCCTATGGAAATAGATAGGGAGCAACATTACTTTGGAGATGTGCCAATAATAGAGTACAAGAATAATAAGAAACTTAAGGGTGATTTTGAAGGGGTAATAAGTCTTATAGATGCTTATAATAAGCTTCAATCTGATAGGGTTAATGATAAAGAACAATTAGTGGATGCCTTTCTTGTTATAGTTGGACAATCTCTTGGGGATACAAAGGATGAGGTAAGTGAAACTGTAAAATATCTCATGGAGAATAAGATTATAGAGCTTGATGATAATGGTGATGCTAAGTGGTTAGTTAAGCAGCTTAATGAAACTGAAACAGAAGTACTTAAAAAGGCACTTAAAGATGATATTCATGAGTTTTCAAAGGTCCCATGTTTAACAGATGAAAACTTTGTAGGCAATGCTTCAGGAGTTGCAATGAAGTACAAGTTGTTAGGCCTTGAGGGGTTAGGAAAGACTAAAGAGAGATACTTTAAGCAAGGATTAAGGCAAAGACTTAAGTTAATGTCTAATATATCTAATATCAAAGCTAAGAATATTAATTCTAATGACATTGATATTAGCATGAAGAGAACTCTTCCAGTTGATGAAGAACTCCTTGCAAAGATTGCAGCTGAAACAGAAGGGTTCATATCATGGGAGACTAGAGTTAAAAGATTTGATGGTGAAATTGACGTTGAAGAAGAAAGAAAAAGACTTGAAGAGGAAAATAAGAAGAAAGTTGAGGATCAGCAAAGAGCTTTTGGAAGTTATGCTTTTAAAGATAATCAACAAAATATTGAGGATGATGATAAAAGCACTTCAAAGAGTGGTGAGGTAGATGAAGAGTAGTTCCTATTGGAAAGATAGAGCTAATCTTAGAATGAACTCATATCACAAAAATAGTGATAAGACTATTTATAAAATCAATAACGCTTATGATAAGGCTATAGAAGATATTAATAAAGATATCAAAAAGATATTTTATAAGTTTCAATTTGATAGTGGTATGAGTATAGCTGAGGCCAAGGACTTATTAAATACGAAAATACCAAAGTCAGAATTAGAAAGCATTAGAAGTAAGATTAACGGTATTCAAGATAAGAATTTAAAAAGATATCTCATGGCTCAATTAAATACTAAAGCTTATAATTCAAGAATGACAAGACTTGAAGCACTTAAAGAGAGTATTTATATTAACACTAAAAGAATTGCTGATGTAGAGTTTGTACAGAGTGAATTAAGATATATAAAGAATATTAATGAGGCTTACTATAGGAATATATATGATATCCAAAAGGGAACAGGTATTGTAACAGATTTTGCTACAATGCCTGTTTCTGCTATAGAAGAAATACTTAAGAATAATTGGAGTGGAAAACATTACAGTGAAAGAATTTGGAGTAATAGTGAAGTATTAGCAGTAAAGATTGAAGAAGTAATAACAAGTGGATTAATGAGCGGTAAGAGTTCTAAAAATATGGCTGTAGAATTAGCTGATTTAAGTCAGTATGGAAAGATGGCAGCTGAAAGGCTGATTAGAACAGAGACTACTTATATTACTAATATGGCTGAATTAGAAAGTTATAAAGAACTTGATATTGATAGGTATATCTTTGTTGCTACATTGGATTTAAGGACTTCTCCTATGTGTAGAGAAATGGATGGAAAGATTATTGAAGTATCTAAAGGAATACCAGGAGAGAATCTTCCACCACTTCATCCCTGGTGCAGAAGTACAACAAGGGCATATTTTGAAGGAATGACTAGGAAAAGAAGAGCACGTGATCCAGAGACAGGGGAAAATTATATCATTGAAGATATGGATTATAAAGAATGGTATCAAAAGTGTGTAGTAGATAGGTATGGAGAGCAGAAAGCTGAAACTTTCCAAAAGATGATTAAAAATAAGGCTTCTGATAGAAAACAACTTAATGAATTTAAGGAAGTTTTAGGCAAAGAATCACCAAAGACATTGAAGGATTTCCAAGATTTGAAGTATAATAATAGTAAGGAATGGGAGCTTATAAAATCTTTTGTGATTGCGAAAAAAAGAAAAAAGATATCTGATAATGCAACTCTTTGCCAATGGAAGAATATTTCTAGAGAAGCAAATACAAAAATAGTAGGGATAGTAACCCCTAATGGAATTAAGATAACAGAATTAAGTAATCATATGATAGAAAGATTTATAGGAGATGGAGATAAAAGAATAGGTGTATCAGTAGATAGCGTTAGGGATGCGTTAATTTCACCTTTAGATATTAAAGCTATAAAGGTTGATGATTTAGATAGAAAGAGTCAAAAATTTATTGGTGAAAATGCAACGGTATCAATTAATCCAGATACAGGTAATTTAATTCAAACTAATCCAACAAGTTCTAAGCTTGCTGAGAGATTAAAAAGGAGGAAGTTAGATGATAAAGTTAAGTAAAGAGCATCATAATTATTTGATTAGTATTTTAGACGATCATCTTAAAAAAAGAATAATCAATGTTTTAATGATAGAAAATAATAATTATATGTATAATGCTGATGATGATTTAGAACTTGATTTATATGATTATCTGCAAGATAAACAAGTAGAATTTGGTTTTGATAAAGATTATAATCCTAATGAGGATTGGGAGAAGATACAAAAAATAATTGATGAAGTCTATAATCAAATAGAAGTTTAAAAGGCACTTACTAAGTTAAAGGTAGGTGCTTTTATTATGCCCTGAGTATGGCTTTAAACTGCTTAATTTTAATTTATGAACACTATGGGCTTAACTGAATGTAGTGGGCAAGGAGGATTTTATGAAAAATACAAGATTTTTAGTTAACTTAGCGTTATGCAGGTTTCAACCAATGTTAGCACCAGACACTGGAGCTGATGGAGGAAATGTTAATAATGGAACAGGTAACACTGGTACAGATGTAACTGGAGAAGATAGCAAAGGAACAGAAACAAAGACGTTTGATGATGTTCTTAAAGATAAATCTTATCAATCTGAATTTGATAAGAGAGTAGCTAAAGCACTTGAAACTGCAAAGGCTAAATGGGAAACAGATAAAGCTACAGAGCTTGAAAATGCAAAGACAGAAGCTGAGAAGCTTGCAAAGATGAATGTTGAGCAGAAGGCAAAATATGCAGAAGAAAAAAGAATGGCAGAGCTAGAAAAGAGAGAAAGAGATATTACGACTAGAGAGCTAAAAGCACAAGCTTATGAGACTCTAGCAGAAAAAGGTCTACCAAAGGAGTTAGTAGATATACTTAACTATTCTGATGCTGAATTATGCAATAAAAGTATTGAGTCAGTAGAGAAAGCTTTCCAATCAGCTGTAGAGAAGGCTGTAAATGAAAAGTTAAGAGGTGGAAATCCTCCTAAGGGTGGACAAGATAATAACCAATCAACATTTGGATTTAACTTTACAGGAGTTAGACCTAAAATAACAAAATAAATTAGAGAAAGAGGGAATTTTAAATGACAATTAATTACGCTACGCAATATGCTAAAGAGTTAGCTAATGCATATCCATATGTACTTTACTCAGGTAGATTATGGAGTGCAGAGAATGCCAATAAATATAAACCAGTTGATGCAAAGACAATAAAAATACCTAAGCTTTCAACTACAGGAAGAGTAAATGGGGATAGAACTACGATAGGTGATTTTTCGCAGAACTTCTCTAATAGTTGGGAGACTAAAGAACTGAAAAACCATAGAATATGGCAAACATTAGTACATCCACAAGATGTTAATCAAACTAATCAAGTTGCTTCTATATCTAATATTACTAAGACTATGAATGAAACTCAAAAGTTTCCAGAACTTGATGCAATGATGTTCTCTACTCTTTACACACTAAAAAATGCAAAGAAAGCAATAGTAGCAGAAGAGGCAGAACTAACTTCTAAAACTGCACTAGCTAAATTTGATGCAATGATGGATGAAATGGATGAGGGATTAGTACCACCAACAGGAAGAATACTTTATGTAGATACTTATACTAAAACTTTATTAGATAATGCGGTAGCTATAGTAAGAACAAATGGAGACAAAGTTTTATCTAGAACTGTATCAAGACTTGATGAAGTTGATATAGTTGGTGTACCTACTACATTAATGAAAACTAATTATACATTTAATGATGGTACGACAGGTGGACAAGAATCTGGTGGAATTAAAGCGGGAGAATTAGCTGGAGATATGGCGATGATATTAGTTCATCCGTCAGCAGTGTTACCAATAGTATCATATTCATTTGCACAATTACAAGAGCCATCAGCATTGAGCCAAGGTAAGTATGTATACTTTGAAGAATCATTTGAAGATGTATTTATCTTAGATGAAAGACATTCAAGTATACAAATATGTGTTAAGAAAGCTGCAGGTTAATAAGAGAGGATTAAACCCTCTCTTTTCTCATGAGGTGAGTTTATGCCACAATTAGAAAAATTAAAAATAAGGATACCAGATGCTGAAGATGCATTGCTTACAATATTACTCGAAGGCGCTGAAGCTGATATATTGGATTACACCAATAGAAACATATTGTTACCTAAAATGGAGGCTATACAAAGAGAACTGGCTATTATTTATTACAATAGATTAGGAAGTGAAGGAGAAACCTCTAGAAGTGAAGGCGGTATATCTGTAAGCTATGAAATGCCTGAACATATTAAGGATAGATTGAAGGCTTATAGAAGACTCAAGGCGGTGAGTATAGTTGAGAGTGAAGAATAAGAAAACTTACTACCTTAAGAAGAAAATAATAAGTGAAGATAATGAAGGTGGAAAGTATCAAGGATACTCGGATTTAGGGATAGATATTATGGCCAATATAAGTCCTGCTTCGGGAAAGTTACAAGCAGAGATTTATGGGGAGAGTTTAAATTATATTCTTAATATGCTTTATGATGGACCGTTGGATCTAAAAGAAGGTGATGGTATATGTGTTTATGCACCTAAAAAGAGTGAGCCAGATTATAAGATTATTTCTATAAAGAGATATTCGCACAAGGTAATAGAACTGGAGAAAATACTATGAGTATAAATGGAATAGATTCTTTGATGAAGAAACTTAATGCTCTTGGTGGAAATGTTAATAAGGTTCTGGAAATAAGCATATCAAAGCAGACTAAGTTAATTCAAGGTGAAGCTAAGGATTTATGTCCAGTAGATACAGAGGACTTAAGAAAAAGTATTTTTACAGATGTAAATGTATCATCAAGTAAGGTAACAGGAAAAGTATTTACTAATAACGAGTATGCTGGTTATGTTGAATTTGGTACTGGGAGAGTTGGAGAAACTACTCCAGTAGCGGATAAGTATCCAGGAGAATTAGCTTACAAGCAAGATAAATGGTTAGCTAATATTCCAGATGTGGGATTACGATATGTTGCAGGTCAGCCAGCTCAACCATATATGTATCCTGCTATAAAAAATAATGAGGATAAAGTATTAGGGAATATAAAGTTAGATTTAAAAGAGGCCATAGAAAAGGTGGTTAAGAAATGATTAATGTTAAGGATCAAGTGTATAAAGCTATAAAAGATATTTGTACTAATGTAAGTGATAGTTATCCATCAGAGTGGGCGAATTTACCCGCTATTCAGTATATTGAGGAAGATAACAAGGTATATGAGTTTACAGATGGTAAAGAAGATAAGTCTTATATAAGGTATAAAATTGATATTTGGCATAATAGAAGCACTTCTGAATTTGCTTTAGAAGTAGATAAAAGAGTATCTGCTTTAGGTTTAAGAAGAACATTATGCCAAGATGTAGCTGATCCAAGTGGATTAAAACATAAAGTAATGAGATATGAGGGTGTTATAGATAATAATACTCAGTTAGTTTATCAGTAAAGGAGGAATATAGATGTTAGCTAATGGAATTAAGTTGGGTTACAAAAAGAAGGGTTCTGAACCAGGTACTTATACAGATTTAACAGGATTAAAAGAAGTTCCAGAGATGGGAGCAGAACCAGAAAAGGTTGAAAATACTTGCTTATCAGATACAGTTAAGAAGTATGAATATGGAATAGGCGATCCAGGAGATTTAGAATTCAAGTTTAAATATGAAAACAAAAGTGCAACTAGTCCATATAGAGTGTTAAGAGCGGCTGCAGATGCAAAAGAAGTGTTAAGTTTCCAAGAAACATTCCCAGATGGAACTACATTTACTTGGGATGCACAGGTAAGTGTAAAGCTTGGTGGCGGTGGAGTAAATGGAGTTATAGATTTTACCCTTAAGATGGCACTACAAAGCGAAATTTCTGTTACAGATCCAGAATAAATATAGGAGGAATAAAATATGAAACAATTTGCGATATGGGAAGTTGGAGAAGAGGAATATAAGCTTAAGCTTAAAACATCCGCAGTATGTAGTCTAGAAGAAAAGTTGAATATGAGTTTAATGGATGTTATAGGTACAGTTAGAACAATGCCATCTTTAAGCATTATGCTGACTATAACACATGCTGCTATGAAAGATTGGAATGCTGGAATTAAAAGAAGTGATGTAGATAATATCTTTGATAAATATATTGAAGGTGGAGGATCACAATTAGAGTTTTTCACAAAAGTGTTTATGGATATTTATAAAGTAAGTGGTTTTTTTTCTCAGACAGCAGCACAGAAGATGGAGGAGCAACAGGAGAAAGCACAGGAAATGCTAGAGTAGAATTTGAAAATTTAACAGAGTTAATAGAAGGACTATATCCAATGTGTTTAGACATAGATATAAGTCCTTCTTTATTTTGGGATAGTTCATTGCAGGAGCTATATGATTTAATAGCAAGTTACAACAGAAGAATGAAGTTAGAATCTGAAAAAGAGCTAATTAATATTAAGAAGGATATATCTTTAAATGCAGTTTTAGCAAGGCAGATAGGAGAGTATGTAGCTTCAATGTTTAGTTCAGATGTAAAAATAACACCAGTCGAGGAGTTTTTTTCAGAATTATTTTCAGAAGAGAAGGCTAAAAAAGAAAAATCGGATATAGCATTATATAAAGCTAAAATGGAAGAGTTTGCTTTTAGGCACAATGAAGAGCTTAAAAGGAAAGGAGGCAGTAAATGACCTTAGAAGAATTACAAGTAATTATTGAGGCTCAGACATCTCAGTTTAAGAAAGAGCTTAAGACAGTGCAGAACGAAGTAAAAAGTATGACTAGCAGTGTTAATAAACAAGTGGCTTCTATTAAAAATATATTCTCTAGGTTAGGTAAATTCCTCGTAGCTCTTGGGTTAGGTAAGATTTTTGTTAACAGCATAAAATCTGCTATGAATGCCATTGAAAGTGAGAGTTTGGTTGGTACCGTGTTTGGTAGTATGACTGATGATATTCGCGAGTGGTCTAATGAACTCCAGAATAGCTTAGGTTTAAATGGATATGCAATAAGAGAGAATGCAGCAGTTTTATATAATATGACTAGATCCATGGGGTTAGCGAAGGAAAGTGCATTAGGTTTATCTAAAGATTTAACATTACTTGCTGAGGATATGGCTTCTTTCTATAACTTAAATAGTGATGAAGCATTTAATAAGATAAGAGCAGGACTTACGGGAGAAACAGAGCCACTGAAAGCTTTAGGTATTTTAGTTGATACTAATACATTAAAGCAGTATGGATATCGTGATTCATTATCTAATTCAGAAAAGGTAATGATTAGATATCAAGCAATATTAGCCCAAACTGGTGCAGCGAATGGAGACTTAGCAAGAACATTAGACAGTCCAGCTAATCAGGTAAGAATACTTAAAAACAATTTACAACTATTAGGCATAGAACTTGGAAGGGCATTTATGCCTATAGTTCAAGTGGTTATTCCTATTCTTAATTCTTTAGTAAGAGCTATAACTAGGGTTGTAAGTGCAATCGCAACATTTACAAGTACGTTATTTGGTAAGAGTAGTGGTAAAAGTTCAGGATTAGGAAGCATTGCAGGAAGTATGTCAGATGCGACTTCAGGAGCAATAGACTTTGGAGATGCTATTGGCAGTGCAGGAGATTCCGCTAAGAAGACAGCTAAAGAAGTTAATAGGCTTATGGGTGGTTTTGATGAAATAAACTCTTTAAGTAAAAATAGTGATGCTACTGGTGGTGGAGCTAGTGGTTCTGGAGGAATGGGCGGAGGTCTTGGGGAGTTAGGAGCCTTAGACTTAGGTCTAGATGAAGAGCCAGATACATCTGGAGTAAGTAAAGCTGCATTAAAGGTTAAAGCAATTTTAAATGATTTAGCAAACTTTATAAAACAAAATAAAGAAATAATACTTTCGGTAGTTGGTGGTCTTATGGCTGGACTTATAAGTTATTTTGCTGGCCCTAAGATATTAAAAGCAGTAAAGATGTTTATATTAAACATTAAAGCAATTCCAACAGGTATAGGTGTGGCTTTCTTAAATATAGCTTCATTTATAACTTCACCAGTAACATTAATTTCTTTAGCTATAGGATCTGTGGTAGCTGCATTAATATATCTTTGGCAAACTAGTGATGGATTTAGAAAAGCATGTATTGAAGCTTGGGAAGGAATAAAGGAAATAGTATCTACTGTGTGGAAAAGTTTTCTAAAGCCTATATTTGATGCTATAGTAACGTCACTTCTTATGATTTGGGAGAATGGGTTAAAACCATTAGTTAAAGCTTTTGTAGATTGTGTAGAACAAGTAGCAATGCTACTTCTTAATTTATGGAATAATGTGTTACAACCAGTATTTAATTGGATATTTGAAATTTTGGGACCTCCTTTTGCAGCGATAATAAGTGTAGTAGTGTATATTATTTCAGGAGCAATCACAACTATAATGGTTATTATAAGTGGAGTTTTAGATTTCTTTACTTGGTGTATAGAAATGGTAAATAAATTATTTACTTTGGATTGGAAGGCTATATGGGAAGAGTGTAAGAAGATTGTTTCAGATATATGGAATAACATAACAGAGTTCTTTAGGAATACGTGGGATAAAATAAAATCATTTGGTGATACAGCTTGGAGTGGAATTAAGGATATATGGAACTCTGCAAGTAATTGGTTTAACACTAAAGTTATTGAACCTATTAGAAGCTTTTTTAGCAACATGTGGAGCAGTATAAAAACTACTACGAGTAACGCCTGGGATTGGATTTTAAATTTATTCTCAAAAGGTGGGAAAATATTTTCAGGAATTACAGGATCTATAGCTGAAGTATTTAAAACAATAGTTAATTCTATTATAAGTGGAATTAATACTGTTATAGCAGTACCATTTAACTCAATTAATGGTATTTTGAATAGGATTAAGGAAATTAGTATTTTAGGTCTAACACCTTTTAGTGGATTCTGGGGATATAATCCTCTTCCAGTACCAAGAATACCTAAATTGGCAAGAGGAGGAATAGTTGATAGTGCAACAATGTTTATAGCTGGTGAAGCAGGTAAAGAGGTAGTCATGCCACTTGAAAACAATACTGGGTGGATTACTCAGCTTGCAGAAAAGGTTGCAGCAAGAATGCCACAAGGAAACTATGATAATAGTTATAATGGAGATTTAATTCTTATGATAGATGGAAGTGTTATTGGAAAAGTAGCATTAAAGCAGCTTAGAAAAATGCAAAGACAAGGTGGAATAACATTAATGCCAACATAATAAAGGAGTGGTAATATGCTTAAGGTTAATGGGGTAGCAATTGCTACTCCTAAAGTTTATGAGCCATCAATTGAAGATTTAGATGGAGAAACAAATAGAAATGCCAATGGTGATTTAATAAGAGATAGAATAGCAGTAAAAAGAAAATTAAATTTAGAGTGGGGGCCATTAACCCAATCACAAATGACAACATTACTTAATGCAGTAAGTAGTGTTTTTTTTACGGTTGAATTTCCTGATCCACAATTAGGAATGATTACAAAAACAATGTATGTTGGAGCTAGAACAGCTCCAGCTTATCAATATAAGGATGGAGAAGTTAAGTGGAGTGGATTAAAAATGAATTTTATTGAGAAATAGAAAGGATGATAAAAATGAAACTATCTAATGGGAAAATACTAAATAGCATAGGTACTTTAAGTAAGGTTTCACAGATGGAGCTGCCAATTAAAGTTTCCTATGCTATAGCTAAAAATATTTCTAAGATAGAGAATGAACTTAAGGTTTATAATGCAGAGAAGCAAAAACTTATTGAAAAATATAGTTGTAAGGATGAACATGGAAATCTAAAGATTACTGAGGAGCATCAAGAAGCATGGACTAGGGACATTGAAGCTTTAGTTGAAATTGAAGTAGATATAGATATACACAAGTTTAGTGTTGAAGAGTTTATAAACTCTAATTGTAATATATCTCCTGGGGAGTTTATGGCCATAGATTATATGATAGAGGATTAATCTCTAAATCTCTACGATGGAGGAAGGAGGTTATGTATGCAGACAACAAGTGCAGAATATAAGCTAGAGATAAAGAAGCCTTCTAGGAGTTTTGAATGTAAAATCACTATAGGCAATAATGTTTATTTTAACGAGGATATTGTTGATATTATATTGGAGACTGTACAGCCTAATGAGGGATATAGCATAGGTAATACAACAAGCCAAAGTCTTGAATTAACACTTATAAACAAGGGAGATACCATTTATTCGGCTAGTCAAATTAAACTTGAAATAGGACTACGTGTAGGTTCTACCATTGAATATATACTCATGGGATACTATAACATAGATGAGGTTGAAAAGACTGATTATACTACTAAAATAACAGCTTTTGATAATATGATAAAATTTGAAACTCCATACTTTAGTAGTTTAGGAGAGATAGCTACATTACAGCAGATAGTTAATGAATTATCTACTATAACAGGGGTACAATTTACAGGAAGCCTTCCAGCTTATACAGTTAAAAAGTTGGAAGGCTTTACTTGTAGAGAAGTACTTGGATACGTGGCTTCATTATGTGGAGGTAATGCTCATATTACAAGAGATGGTAAATTTACAATAATAGTACCTAAAGAAGTTAACTACTCTATAACTGGAGATAATTACTTCGATTATAAGAGAGAGGAAGTTAAATATAAGATAGGTAAGATTAGTTGTAAGGCTGAGGATAAGGAATTTACCAAAGGTACATTAGGAACAGACTCCATGGAGCTGCAGTTTGAAAATCCATGGGTAACTGAGGCTATATTAACTGATATTTACAATAAATTAAATGGATTTTCTTATTTAGGATATAGCATGAAGTGGCAAGGTGATTTATCACTGGATGCAGGGGATATTGTATCAGTTACAGATATAAAGGGGGTATTGAGGAAGGTTCCAATTTTAAGTCAGAAGTTTACCTATACTGGTGGATTGACTTGTGAAATTGGAGCCAAGGGAGAAAGTAAGAATAAAAACTCTTTTAATTCCTCAGGTAGCGGAACTAATAAATTAGATAGGGTAGTAACAGAATTATTACTTGTTAAAGAAGCATTGATTGATAAGGCTAATATTCAAGAGCTTGAAGCAGTACAAATAAGGACACAAACATTAGAAGCTAAAACAGCCACCATAGAAAAAGCAATTATTGATGTTGCACATATTTCAGACTTAACTGCAATAAATGCTAAGATTGAAAATTTAGTTGCAGAAGATGTAAAGATTAATAAGGCACTAATAGATAAAGCAACAATAGGTGATTTAAATGCTTTAAATGCTAAGATTGTTACAATGGAAGTAAGTGTTGGTAAGATTGGTACGTTGGAAGCTAATCTTGCTACTATACAGACTTTAGTTAACGGTAATTTAACCTCTGATAATATTCAATCTCTAGTTCTTACTGCTAGTAAGGTAACTGTAGAAAATGGTTTTATTAAAAATGCTATGATTGAATCTCTAGATGTAGCAAAAGTTAATGCTGGAGATATTAGTACAAATAAATTCAGGATAGTATCTGATAGTGGAAGAATGGTTATGGCTGATAATACTATACAGATATCTGATGCTACAAGGGTTAGAGTACAGATAGGTAAAGATGCATTAAATGACTATAACATGTATGTATGGGATAGTTCGGGAAAGCTTATGTTTGATGCAACTGGATTGAAGGCTGATGGTATTAAATCGAAGATAATTCGTGATAATATGATTAGTGATACAGCTAATATTAATTCATCTAAGTTAAATATGATCAGTATAATAACTAGTATTAACAATGGGACTACAACAATAAATTCATCTAAAATTTTAATTGATGGTACAACTCAAACCCTTAATATAGCATTTACTAGTTTAAACAGTAAAGTTGATGGAGTTAAATCAACTACAGATAGCAATACTACTGCTATCAATGCTCAACAAGGGAAGATTGATGCTTTAATAGCTAATACAACTATTATTAAAGACGGAGTTACTACTCAACTTAAAGATGCTTATAATGCTACAGTATTAAAGGTAGATAGTATTCAGTCAACTATAGGAATACACACTACTCAAATAAGCGATGTAACTGGCAAGGTTACAGGAGTAGAAGCAAAAGTAAATGATGTTAAAAGGGATTTAGACGGTACTGTATCAATAGTTAGTGGACATACTACTCAGATTAATGGTTTATCATCTACAGTAAATACTCAAGGTGCAAGCATTAGTCAGTTACAAAATCAAATTAAATTAAAAGTAGAATCTAGTGAGGTAACTAGTATAGCTCAAAATGTGGTTAATGGAGTGGCATTAAGCTCTAGGAATATAGTATTAAATAGTACACTTAATATAGTGGATAATACAAGTTACAATACTACTATAATAAATCTAAGCAAATCGTTAGAAGCAAACAAAAGGTACACTATGGTCATACGTGGTAAGGTTACAGGAACTCAGAAGCTAGGACTTTGGGCTAATGGTGGGTCTAACTGCGTAGGGTACACTACACTCACAACTACCCTAAGCACAGTGGTGTTCAAGTTTATAACCCCTACTACTATAAACTCATCGTGGACTAACAAGCTTTCATTTTACAATTATCCTAGTACAGGTGTAGCAGCTAATCCTGCATCTATAGAATGGGTTACGTTGTACGAAGGAGATGTTAAGCCATCGCTAGATTGGATACCGGCACCAGAGGACACTGACTCAGCAATAGATGGTGTATATGATAACATTTCTAAAGTTGAATCAAAGATTACTCAGAAATATGAAGCCGCAATAAAGATAGCTGAAGGTAATATAACTAATAGCATATCAGAAATGTATACTACTAAGAATGAATTTGGAGAGTTTGTTTCAGGTGAGTTCAGTAATATTAAACAAGATGTAAATAGTGTAAGGACTGAAATAGGTTCAGTAGAAACTAGAGTTGAAGAGGTAAATGGTGATTTGGTAAACTATCAAACTTTGGTCGCAACATATATGCAATTTACTGAAATAGGCCTTGAAATAGGTAAATCAAATAGTAAATTTAGGGCCTTATTAGATAATGAAAAACTTGCATTTACTCAAGATAACACTATCGTCTCTTATATAAGTAACAATAAAATGTATATAACTGATGCAGAAATTTTGAGTAGATTAACAGTAGGTCAGGCTCCATTAGGATTTTGGGATTGGTCGCAAAGGTCAAATGGAAATTTTGGATTACAATGGAGGGCACAATAGATGGCAAGTAGTGGATTATTAAGTACAAGCAATCAATACGTCAAATATTGGATAGAGGTTATTGTAAACAGTCAAAATATAGCTAATAATACATCTAATATTACAGTAAAAGTATGGGCTAAAAGAACAAATACAGGATACACAACATGGGGAAATGGATCAGTTACTTTAAAAGTAGATGGAGCTTACTATAATAGTGGAACTAAGGAAATAAGCATATCCAACAATAGTGTATTGCTTCATTCATGGACAGGAAATACAGGACATGCTGCAGATGGTACTAAGACATTAACTGTATATGCGGCAATTAATATACCATCAATACTTTCATCTAGTGAACAAGCCTATAGTGAAAATTTAACAACTATACCAAGAACAAGCACCTTTACAGTTAACAAAACAGTTTGTGAGTTGGGTACTCCATTTACTGTAAGCATAAGTAGAGCATCTAGTAGTTTTACACATTCAGTGTCATATGTAATCGGGGGTTCAGAAAGAAGATATCTTCAAGAATGGAATAGTACATCGACAACTTGTAGTGCTACACCGCCGATAACAGATGCGGTTTATTCGAAATCTAGTACATCAATGGGGATAACTGTAATTGTAGATACTTATTTAGGCTCTAGATTTATAGGTAGCACATCTAAGACAATAACTTTAACTATACCTAGTAGTGTAATACCAACAATATCTAGTGTAACGGCTACATTAGTAGATGGAACATGGGGTAAATATATTAAGGGAAAGTCAAAAGTTAAATTAACTGCTAATGGTGTTGGTGGCGTCTATGGATCTTCAGTAACATCGGTGAAGTTTGAAGGGGGAGGCTATTCAAATACAGATACAGCATCACCATGGGAGTATACAACAGGATTACTGAATACTGCTGGTAATAATGTTTTTATCGCAACAGTGACAGATAGTAGGGGAAGAACCAACAGGACTTCAGTAACAGTTTTAGTTACAGATTATTACGCTCCTAGCTTTGCAGACGCTTGGTGTGTAAGATGTTTGAGTGATGGAACTACTGACTTAAACGGGACTTATATTAAGGTATTGATAAATCTTAATTATGATACTGTTGGAGGAAGTAATACACGTGTAGTCAAATACAGGTATAGACCTGTTGGAGGTACATGGTCAAGTTATATAAGTGTAACTAACAATGTTGTAACAGCTGCTAGAGCTGGATTTAGTACAGATGTTACTTATGAGGTTGAGCTTTATGGAGCAGATTATTTTACTAGTATAACTCCTAAAATAGTAATATTGCAGACAGCTGTATTTCCAGTAGATTTTTTAGTTGGGAATAAAGGGGTTGCTTTCGGGAAGGCTGCTGAACTTGATGATATTGCTGATTTTGCTTATAATGCTTTATTTAGAAAGAATATTGAGGTGCGATCAGGTAACAAAGTAGATGCCTCAGCATTTAACCTTAACGGCTATAAAAACTGGGATTCTGGCGGATTTAATGACACTGGTGGAGGGGCTGCTATTGTTAACGACAACGGTACGTATAAGGCACTCATGATACTAGGAAACCGTAGCGCTGGGGGGAGTCGTAAAATAGAGATGTGGGACAGTGTTAATATCAATGGGCCACTTAGCGTATATACAAACCCAATTGTGTCTTATAAAAAAGAGACATCAAGTACCCACATTAAGCAGTCAATACGTTTCTATGATGGTACAGCTATAGAACATTGCACAACCTACATATCACAAATGACGCTTAATACCCAGGCTGGTGCAATATGGCACTCACCTACATACACATTAGGCGCATGGCTAAGGGCTTTTGTAGACTACCCAGCAATATCAATGACTGTATCTAATACAGCAAACTTTTGGTATACAGGTAATAAAGGGGAGTCACCTACACACTCTGGCTCAATGGTATTCTTTGGTGCAGGCGGCGGTACATGGAACTTGAACTTTTATATACATTGTATAGGAATAGGAAGGTGGAAAGTATAATGGCATTAATAAAAGAAAAAGACACTACTTTTGGTGTCAAAGCGTCTTACTGGAAAATAGGACTTATGGTCGTTAACACTATGGAGAAAGAAGTAAGTTTTACGCTGAAATTACTCGTTAATAAAGCAGCTACTTCTCCAATTGACGAGTACGTAGTGGCTGACTTAATGGGCTTAGAGGATAAGACATTGTATAACAAATACTTTGCGGAGGACAAAGGAAAAACATATAAAGACTGGCAGACAGCTTGCTATATGTACGCTAAGGCGCATGTAGAATTTTTCAAAGACGCGGTAGATGATCCAGACGAAATAGAACTTTTAAAGGATTAGCAGAGCTAGTCTTTTTTTATTAGTTAAATGAGGAAGGTGTAAAAGTGGAAAACTTAAACATTGTTAAAACAGGATTTTATACTGCTATAATTTTTATCGGTGGTATATTAGGGAAATTATTTGGAGGCTTTGATATGTTATTTTATGCATTGCTTATATTAAGTATTGTGGATTTCATTTCAGGATTAATTGTGGCATTAGTCTTTAAAAATAGTACTAAGACCGAAACAGGAGCAGCTCAAAGTCAGGTTGGATTTAAAGGTTTGGCAAAGAAGGTTTTTATTTATTTACTTATTGTTGTAGCTGTACAAGTGGATCTAGTAATGAATGCAGGAGGAGCTGTAAGGAGTGCTGCTATTTTAGGATTTATGGCCAATGAAGTTTTAAGTATTATTGAAAATGCTGGATTAATGGGTATAGAATTACCTGAAGTTATAGTTAATGCAGTAGATATATTAAAGAAAAAATCATCAGGAAATAGGAAATTAGAGTAGTTAAGCTACTCTTTTTATTTTATTAATTTTAGGAGGAATGTATTATGTTAATTCAAAAATTAATTTCATCTGATAAATATGATATTAAATGTCCTTATGTTATGGATCCTATAGGTATTTGTATTCATAACACTGCTAATGATGCTTCAGCAGCTAATGAGATTGCATATATGCAGA